>Ga0233375_1000018_pt1 | contig 134280 bp, 110 predicted proteins | sample ElkDunMinimDraft_10_FD_191539 | JGI IMG/M metagenome (GOLD analysis project Ga0233375, IMG submission 191539) | Fecal eukaryotic communites from dung pellets of Tule Elk in California, USA - Elk Dung E16 | ecosystem: Host-associated > Mammals > Digestive system > Large intestine > Fecal...
ACCTCGGGCCTGCAGGGTGACGCCGTCGTCGGTCCCAGCGGTCATGCCGTTCATCGTCCTCGTGATCGTCGGGTGCAGCACGTGCGCCGCACGGGCGCAATTCTGCCGGTCTCCAACCAGGGTAGGTGGTGTTTGCGTAAACACCAGTCAGGAGCACCGGGTGATGTTTGCGTGAACACCCCTGGATCGTGCAGGATGATGTTTGCGCAAACACCGGGCGGTGCAGAACGCCGCACCCCGACGACGAGGACACACCATGACGACGACGTCCCTACCCGTGGCAGGGAGGCGGTCACCGGTCGAAGCACCTTCGTCCCGCCCGGTACGGCGCCGACGGCGCTCGTGGACCGGGTGGGGCTTCGTGGGGCCCTTCATGGCGGTCTTCGCGCTGGTGTTCCTCGCACCGATCGCCTACTCGGTCTACCTCAGCCTCTTCCGCACGCAGCTCGTGGGCGGGACGCAGTTCGTCGGGTTCGAGAACTACGCCAACGCCTTCTCCGACCCGCAGTTCTGGTCAGGTGTGTCGCGCGTCGGGCTGTTCCTGCTGGTCCAGGTGCCGATCATGCTCGGCATCGCCCTGCTCGTCGCGCTCGCGATCGACTCGGGCCGGCTGTACGGGAAGAACTTCTTCCGCATCTCGATCTTCCTGCCCTACGCCGTGCCGGCGGTCGTCGCGACGCTCATGTGGGGCTTCATGTACGGCACTCGCTTCGGCCTCGTCGCCAACATCAACGACGCCCTGGGGACGACGATCCCCGACCCGCTCTCGCCGGACTGGGTGCTGCTGTCCATCGGCAACATCGTGACCTGGGAGTTCGTGGGCTACAACATGCTCATCTTCTACGCCGCGCTGCGCGTCGTCCCCACGTCGCTGTACGAGGCGGCCGAGCTCGACGGCGCGAGCCAGTGGCAGGTCGTGCGGGCCATCAAGATCCCCGCGATCCGCGGGTCGCTCGTCATCGCCACCATCTTCTCGATCATCGGCTCGTTCCAGCTCTTCAACGAGCCCAGCATCCTGCAGAGCCTCGCGCCGAACGCCATCACGACGTACTTCACCCCGAACCTGTACGCGTACTCCCTGTCGTTCTCCGGCCAGCAGTACAACTACTCGGCGACCGTCGCCATCATCATGGGCGTCCTCACGATGATCGTGGCCTACGTCGTCCAGCTGCGCGGCATGCGCAAGGAGGCCTGACGATGACCGCCACCGCTCCCGCCCACCACCGGACCGACACCGCGCGCAAGCCCGTCCGGCTGCGCACCCAGGCGCCCCGCAGCGTGACGCGCCCGCAGCGCAGCGTGCTGCTCACGGTTCTCACCGGCGTCGTCCTCCTGTACGCGCTGGTCCCGCTCGCCTGGCTCGTGGTCAACGCGTCCAAGACCCAGTCGAGCCTGTTCTCCTCCTTCGGCCTGTGGTTCAGCGGCGACTTCGCCCTGTTCGAGAACATCGGCCGCACGCTGACCTACGACGACGGCATCTTCGGCCGCTGGTTCGCCAACACCCTGCTGTACGTCGTCGTCGGCGCGGGCGGCGCGACGTTCCTCGCCATCCTCGGGGGCTACGCGCTCGCCAAGTTCGACTTCCCGGGCAAGCGCGGGGTGTTCGCCACGGTCATCGGCGCCGTCGCGGTCCCGGGGACCGCACTCGCCGTCCCGACCTTCCTCATGTTCAGCCAGCTGGGCCTCACGAACACGCCGTGGGCCGTCATCATCCCGTCGCTCATCTCGCCGTTCGGCCTGTACCTCATGTGGGTCTACGCGGCGGAGTCGATCCCGACGGAGCTGCTCGAGGCCGCACGCGTCGACGGCGCGAGCGAGGCGCGCACGTTCTTCCAGGTCTCGCTCCCCCTGCTCGCGCCGGGCATCGTCACGGTCCTGCTCTTCACGATGGTCGCGACCTGGAACAACTACTTCCTGCCGCTCATCATGCTCAAGGACCCCGACTGGTACCCGCTCACCCTCGGCCTCAACGCGTGGAACGCGCAGGCCGCCACCGCCGGTGGCGAGGCGATCTTCGACCTCGTCATCACGGGCTCGCTGCTGACGATCCTGCCGCTCGTCGCGGCCTTCCTGCTCCTGCAGCGCTACTGGCAGTCCGGTCTCTCGGCCGGGTCGGTCAAGGAGTGAGCCTCGCTCTCCCTGGTACCCCGCGTACCCATCCCGTCCCGCTTGACGACGAAGTGAGAGGAACACTGATGTCCATCCGTACCACCCGCGCCGTACGCGCCGCCGCCATGACCGGCGTCGTCGCGCTCGCCCTGGCTGCCTGCAGCTCCGGGGGCGACGACGCCGGCTCCGGCGCCGAGGAGTCCGCCGGTTCCGCCGACGCCGTCACCGCTGCCCTCGACGAGGGCGGCACGCTCACGGTGTGGGCGTGGGAGCCCACGCTCGAGGACGTCGTCACCGAGTTCGAGGCCGCGTACCCGAACGTCGACGTCGACCTGGTCAACGCAGGCACCGGCAACGACCAGTACACGGCGCTGCAGAACGCGATCAAGGCCGGCAACGGCGTCCCCGACGTCGCTCAGGTCGAGTACTACGCACTGCCGCAGTTCGCGCTCGCCGGCTCGGTCGCGGACCTCTCGCCGTTCGGCGCGAGCGACCTCGACGGCAGCTTCACGACCGGCCCGTGGAACGCGGTCCAGCAGGACGAGGGCATCTTCGGCCTGCCCATGGACTCCGGCCCCATGGCCCTGTTCTACAACGAGGAGGTCTTCGCGACGCACGGCATCGAGGTGCCGACCACGTGGGACGGCTTCGTCGAGGCCGCGCGCGCCCTGCACGCCGCGGACCCGAACGTCTACATCACCAACGACACGGGCGACGCCGGCTTCACGACGTCGCTCATCTGGCAGGCCGGCGGCCGGCCGTTCCAGGTCGAGGGCACGGACGTGACGATCGACCTCGCGGACGAGGGCAGCACGAAGTTCGCGCAGACCTGGCAGACCCTTCTCGACGAGGACCTCCTCGCGCCCGTCAGCTCGTGGAGCGACGAGTGGTACCAGGGCCTCGGCAACGGCACCATCGCGACCCTCGCGACCGGCGCCTGGATGCCCGCCAACCTCGAGTCGGGCGTGCCCGACGCGGCCGGCAAGTGGCGCGTCGCCCCGCTCCCGCAGTGGGAGGAGGGCGTCAGCGCGAGCGCCGAGAACGGCGGTTCGTCGCTCGCCGTGCCGTCGGCCAGCAAGAACCAGGCGCTCGCCTACGGCTTCATGCAGTACGCGAACGCGGGTGCGGGCGTCCAGATCCGTCTCGACGGCGGCGCCTTCCCGGCCACGACCGCGGACATCGAGTCCCCGGAGTTCCAGAGCTACGAGTCCGAGTACTTCGGCGGCCAGCAGATCAACAAGGTCCTCGCGGAGTCGGCGTCCGACGTCGTCGGCGGCTGGTTCTACCTGCCGTTCCAGGTCTACTCGAACTCGATCTTCAACGACACCGTCGGCCAGGCGTACGTCTCCGACACGACCCTCGCCGACGGCCTGAAGGCCTGGCAGGAAGCGTCGGCGAAGTACGGCGACGAGCAGGGCTTCACCGTCAACGAGTGACCGTCCTCGTCTGACCCGCTCGTCGGGGCCGGCCGCAGCACGCGGCCGGCCCCGACGAACACCCCCCGCGGGGTGCGCGCACCCCCACGCGCTGGCCGAGAACCCCTCGGCCCGGCCGAGCGCACCCTCATCCCCCAGGAGCACGCATGACTTCCCCCACCCCGTTCCGCTGGTTGCGCCGCCCCGGGCCGCACACGCCGTCGGGCACCACCTCCGCGGACGCGCACACGCCGTCCGGCCTGTCCTACGGTGCGGACTACAACCCGGACCAGTGGCCGCGCGAGGTCTGGGACGAGGACGTGCGGCTGATGCGCGAGGCGGGCGTGACCGTCGTCTCCCTCGCGATCTTCTCGTGGGCCCGGATCCAGCCGACCGAGGACACGTGGGACTTCGCGTGGCTCGACGAGGTCATGGACCTGCTCCACGCGCACGGCATCACCGTCGACCTCGCGACCGCGACCGCCTCCCCGCCGCCGTGGCTCACGACGAAGCACCCCGAGATCCTGCCGCAGACCCGCACGGGCGAGACCGTGTGGCCGGGCGCGCGCCAGCAGTGGCGCCCGACCTCCCCGGTCTTCCGCGAGCACGCGCTGCGCCTCGTGGAGCGCATGGCCGAGCGGTACGCGGACCACCCCGCGCTCGTCGCGTGGCACGTCTCCAACGAGCTCGGCTGCCACAACGTGTACGACTTCTCCGACGACGCCACCGCCGCGTTCCGCACGTGGCTGCGCGAGCGGTACGCGACCCTCGACGCGCTGAACGCCGCATGGGGCACGGCGTTCTGGTCGCAGCGCTACAGCGACTGGGACCAGGTCCTGCCGCCGCGCCTGGCCGCGTCGCACCCGAACCCGACGCAGCAGCTCGACTTCAAGCGGTTCTCGTCCGACGCGCTCCGGCAGTACCTGCGCGCCGAGGCCGCGATCCTGCGCCGCGCGACCCCCGACGTCCCCGTCACCACGAACTTCATGGTCATGGGTGAGACGAAGGGCATGGACTACGCCGCGTGGGCGGACGAGGTCGACTTCGTGTCGAACGACCACTACGTGCTCCCCGGCCCGCAGGCGCTCGACGAGCTCTCGTTCTCGGCCAACCTCACGGGAGGCATCGCCCGGCACCGCCCGTGGTTCCTCATGGAGCACTCCACGAGCGCCGTGAACTGGCAGCCCGTCAACGTCGCGAAGAAGCCCGGCGAGCTCGCGCGCGACTCGCTCACGCACGTCGCGCACGGCGCCGACGCCGTCTGCTACTTCCAGTGGCGCCAGTCCGCGGCCGGCGCCGAGAAGTACCACTCGGGCATGGTGCCCCACGCCGGGGAGCACTCGCGCCTCTTCCGCGACGTCGTCGCGCTCGGCGCGACGCTGCGCGACCTCGCACCGGTCGCCGGGAGCGACCAGAAGGCCGCCCGGGCCGCCATCCTCTTCGACTGGGACTCGTGGTGGACGAGCGAGCAGGACTCGCACCCCACCGACCGCCTGCGCTACCGCGCCGAGGCGCTCGACTGGTACTCGGCGTTCCTCGCCCTCGGCGTGCGCGCCGACGTGGTCCCGGCCGTCGCGGACCTCGGGGGGTACGACGTCGTCGTGGCACCCGTGCTCCACGTCGTCCCCACGGCGCTGCGCGACCGCCTGACGGCCTTCGTCGAGGGCGGCGGTCACCTGGTGGCCACGTACTTCTCCGGCATCGTCGACCAGGACGACCACGCCTGGCTCGGAGGCTACCCCGGCGCGCTGCGCGAGCTGCTCGGCATCCGGGTGGAGGAGTTCGCGCCCCTCCTGGACGACGAGACCGCGACGGTCGAGCTCGACGGTCACCAGCTCGACGCGACGCTGTGGGCCGAGCCGGTCGACGTCGTCCACCCGGACGTCGAGGTGCTCGGCTGGTACAAGACGGGCGAGCAGGCGGGGCGCGCCGCGGTGACGCGCCGGACGGTCCGTGCCGGGGAGGGCGCCGGGTCCGCCGCGTACGTCTCCGCGCGGTTCGGCCGCCTCGGCCTCGTGCCCGTGCTCGCCCGGCTCCTCGAGGACGCGGGCGTGCGCAGCGAGCTGCCGTCGGCCGTCCGCGGCGACGTCGAGCTCGCGGTCCGCACGGACGGCACCGACGACTTCTGGTTCCTCGTCAACCGCACCGCGCGGCCCGTCGAGGTGCCCGACGTCGCGGGCGACGTCCTCGTGGGCCGTCGCCTCGCCACGGGCGCCGACGAGCGCCCTGGCGCCCTCGTGCTCGACCCGCGCGGCGTCGCCGTCGTGCGACGCGCGGCGCACGCGCCCGCCGCGGGGTAGGAGGGCGTTCCAGCACGCGGGCGTGGTCGCGCGAGGACGGCCGCGCCCGCGTACGGTATCGGGGTGGCCGGCACGGTGCCGGTCGAACAGGAGCGAGCCAGGTGACGACGAGCGGGGACGTCCGGACGACGCGCGGGGGGACGCGCTGGGAGATGCGGGGCGAGATCGACGCGGCCGTCCAGGCGCGGCACGAGGACGAGCTGCTGCGCCTCGCGCAGTCGGCCGACGAGCGGATCCACATCGACCTGGGCGGCGTGACGTTCATGGACTCCGGCGGGCTGCGTCTGCTCTACCACGCCGCCACGGCCGGTGCGGGTACGCCCGTGCTCGTCAACGTCCCCCACCGCGTCCTGGACCTGCTCGAGCTCAGCGGCGTCGACAGCCTCTTCGAGCTCGCGGACGAGGCCCCCGGCGCGACGACGGACGGTCCGGGCGCATGAGCGTGGTCCTGGCCGCGGTGCCGCCCGGGTTCGTCGAGATCGCCTCGTGGCCGCTCGGCGACCTCTCCGACCTCGCCCCGCTGCGCGACGGTCTGCACCGGACGCTCACGGGGGGCGCGGCCCCGCCGGACCGCCACCTCGACGCCGTCGTGGAGCGCGTCGTCCTCGTCGCGAGCGAGCTCGCGACGAACGCGCTGCGGCACGGACTCCCGCCGACGTCCGTGCACCTCCTCAGCGACGGTCGCGACTTCGTCGTGGACGTCGTCGACCGCTCGCCGGGCACCGCCCCGGTCGTCGCGCGGCACCGACCTCCCGGCGCGGGCGGGTTCGGCCTCATGCTGGCGCGGCGTGCCGCGTCCGCCGTCGGCTGGTACCGGTCCGGGGCCGGCGAGAAGCACGTGTGGGCGCGATTCGACGTGCCCGTGCAGCGCGCGGGCGCCGGCGCCCGCAGCGCGCTCCTGCCCCTGGGCTGAGCAGCCGCCGCCCGCCGCCCGTCGGGCACGCGGGCGGACGGGTCAGGCGTGGCGGCGCACCACGAGCAGCGTGGCGTCGTCGGCCGAGCGCGGGTCGCGCGCCGCGGCGACGATCCGGTCGACGTCGGCGCCCGGTCCCCCGGCGAAGACGGCCGCGAGCCGCTCGAGCCCAGCCTTGATCGACTCGCCGCGGCGCTCGACGAGCCCGTCGCTGTAGAGCACGAGCGCTCCCCCGCGCGGCACCTCAAGCCGGTACGCCGCGGGGACGCGGTCGACGAGGCCGAGCGGGGGGACGCTCGCCCTCTCGGTCCAGCGCGTGCGGCCGTCGGGTCCGACGACCAGCAGCGGCGGGTGGCCCACCGAGACGTGCTCGACGACGCCCGTGCGCGGGTCGAGGACCGCGACCGCGAGGGTCGCGACCTCGCCGGGCAGGGTCCACCGGGCGACCTCGCCGAGAGCCCGTACCGCCTCGACCGCCGACCCGGTGCGGACGAGCGCACCACGAAGCGTCGTGCCGAGCTGCCCCATCGTGGCCGCCGCCTGCAGCCCGTGCCCCGTGACGTCACCGACGACCAGGGCGATCCGTCCGGTCGGCAGGACGAGCGCGTCGTACCAGTCGCCCCCGACGAGCCCCGTGCCCGCCGACTCGTAGCGGGACTCGAGCCGCCAGCCCGCGACCTCCGGGAGCAGCGCCGGCAGGAGGCTGCGCTGCAGCTCCTCCGTCGCCCGCACGGCCTTGCGCCCGCGCAGGTACAGCGCCTCGACGAGGTGCCCGCGCAGGGCGCTCGCGACGTCGGTCTGGTCGGGCGTCCACGGCGCGCTGCGGCCGCGGACGACCTCCCGCCACCGGTCGAACGACCGTCGCGGGCTGAGCCGGACGGTGTCGCCCTCGCGCAGCGCGAGGGCCTTGTTGCGCGGGTCGCCGCCCCAGTCGACGTGGCGCAGCACCTCGTCGCGCACCCACACGACGACCTGCCCCTCGGGGAGCACGATGCCGAGGACGCCCGCGATGTGGGGGACGCGCGCGGCGACGTCGGGCGCGTCCTGCGCGAACGCGTCGGTCGAGACCAGGTCCTCGTCGTGCCCGAGCACCCACGCGACGAGCGCCCGGCACCCGTCGTCGTCCGGCACGTTGCCGACCGCGATGAGCCCGCCCTCCGCCACGACCACGGCGCCGTCCGCCCGCACGAGCCGACGCAGCCATCCCGAGCGCGTGAGCGCGGTGCCGAGGGGGACGCTCTCGTCGCGGCTGTCTGCCGCCAGGTGCGCCAGGACGCCCTCCGCCCGCCGGACCTCGGCCTCGCGCTCGACCTCCGCCTGCGTGACCAGGCGCACCGAGAGCGTCGACCCGAGGAACTCCGCGGCCGTACGGACCTCGTACGGCGGCTCGTGCGGGCCCGAGTAGTGGTGGCACGCGACGAGACCCCACAGTCGGCCCTCGTGGAGCAGCGAGATCGACATCGACGCGCGGACGCCCATGTTGCGCAGGTACTCCAGGTGCACGGGGGACACGCTGCGCAGGGTCGAGTACGTGAGGTCGAGGGGCGCGCCCGTGACCGGGAGGAGGGTCGGGACGATCGGCTGCGGCTCGTAGTCCACGTCGGCGATCAGCCGGATCCAGTTCTTCTCGTAGAGCGCACGGGCCTGCGGCGGGATGTCCGACGCCGGGTAGTGCAGGCCGAGGAAGGAGTTGAGGTCGTCGCGCCGCGCCTCGGCGACGACCTCGCCGTTGTAGTGGGCGTCGAAGCGGTAGATCATCACGCGGTCGAAGCCGGTGAGCTCGCGCACGTGCCGTGCGGCGTCCTCGTACAGCTCGTCCAGGGTCGCCGCGCGGTCGAGGTCGCGCACCGCCTGCCGCACCGCGAGGTAGGTGTTGGGGAAGGTCAGCGGGCGCGCGCCGGCGGCCGTCTCGAGCTCGACGACGAGCACCCTCCCCGCGTCCGGCACGCCACCGGTGACCGGCGGACGGTGGAGCACGGCGTCCACGACCCGAGGTCCGCCCTCCCACCGGTCGAGGTGCAGCGTGACCGGGTTGCGCGTCGCGAGGTCGCCGACGTTCGCCGCGTGCTCGAGCACGCGGCGGGCCGCGTCGTCGCCGAGGAGCTCGCCGAGCGGGCGGCCGAGGACGTTGTCGACGGGCGCGCCCAGGCTGCGCTCGACGTTCGCGGACGCCTGCAGCACGTCACCGTCCGACTCGCGCACGACGAGCAGGACACCCCGGGGCTGGACCAGGCCGGGTACGTGGATGGGTTCGCGCGCGCAGTTGTCGAGGTCCACCGCCTCGCCGGGGCTGAGGAGGCCTTCCGGCTCGTCGACCGTCATGGACACAGGGATCCTCCGTCCGGTGCACCGGACATGGTGCAGGGCTGATGGATCACCTGGGCTCGAGGATCCGGTCGGGCGTCCAGGCTACCTGGGTAGCGGTCCAGGGCCCAGCCGCCCCCGCTCACGGTGTGTCAAAACTGGGCATACCGGACGTTCTCAGGCCGCGCTACGGGGTGGGCGCGGAGGACTGCGCGGGGTCGACCGGCCCGCGCGTCGCACCGGTGACGAGCCCGAGGACCAGCACCGCGAGGGCCGCGGTGAGCAGGGGCGCCGCGGGCCAGGCCGACCCGAGCGCGAACCCGGCCGCTCCTCCGGCGGCGAACGCGACGACCACGAGCCCGTAGGTGCCCGCGACCCGCAGGTGGGGCTCGCCGTCGCCGAGCCTGCGCCCGACCACGGCGCGTCCGAGGAAGCTGAAGGCCGACTGGACCACGAAGGTCATCGCGGTGTTGCCGTAGAGCATGCCGTGGTCGCGGTGGAACGCGTTGCCCTGGATCCCGGCGACGAACGCGACGACGAGCGCGACCGCCATCGCCGGGGCCGCGCCCGTCGCCGCGAGAAGACTGCAGACCGCCAGGGTGAGCGCCTCGAACAGCAGGACCCACGGCGAGTAGGCACGGCCGCGGTGCAGGACGAACGCGACCGCGACCGCGCACAGCGCCGCGCCGAGCCCGAACGCGAGCAGCGTGGTCAGCGCCGCGGAGGCACGGCTCCAGTCGCCCTGCGCGCCGAAGAAGCCGAGGGTGACGAGGTTGCCGGACTGCACGGTCGCGAACGTGCCGACGTTCGCGAAGGTCCAGGCGTTGAGCACCCCGGACGTGAACGCCAGGACGAGCGCCGAGGTCGGACGCTCCATCACCGGGAAGACCGCGGCCCGGTCCTTGCTCGAAGGGCTCGAGGTGCTCGGCGTGCGTTCGCTCACGGGGTCACCGACCCGGGCCGGAGCCGGGCGGCGGAACCGAGCTCCTCGGCGTCGGCGAGCCGGCTCGTGCGGCGGTCACTGCGCGATGAAGTCGAGGATGTCGCGGTCGAGGACGTCCCGGTACGCGCCGTAGATGCCGTGCGGCGCGCCCGGGTAGACCTTGAGGGTGCCGTTCGGGACCAGCTTGATGGCCTCGAGCGCCGCGGCGGCGATCGGCACGATCTGGTCGTCGTCCCCCTGGGCGATGAGCATCGGGACGTCGATCGCGCGGAGGTCGTCGCGCTGGTCCGTCTCGCTGTACGCCTTCACGCAGTCGTACGCCGCAGCGAGGTTGACCATCATGCCCTGGCGCCAGAAGTCGTCCTTGGCACCCTGCGACACGGACGAGCCCTCGCGGTTGGCACCGAAGAACGGGACCGCGAGGTCCTTCCAGAACTGGGAGGCGTCCCGGAGCACGCCGGCCCGGATCTCGTCGAAGGCCTCGATCGGCGTGCCCTCGGGGTTGGACTCCGACTGGACCATGATCGGCGGCACGGCTCCCGCGGTGACGACCTTCGCCACGCGGCCCTGACCGTGCTGGGCGGCGTACCGGACGACCTCTCCGCCTCCGGTGGAGTGCCCGACGACGACGAGGTCGTGCAGGTCGAGGGCGTCGACCAGCTCGGCGAGGTCCCGCGCGTAGGTGTCCATGTCGTTGCCCGTGTACGTCTTCGACGAGCGGCCGTGGCCACGTCGGTCGTGCGCGATCGTGCGGTAGCCCGCGTCGGCGAAGGTCTTGAGCTCCACCTGCCACGCGTCGGAGCAGAGCGGCCAGCCGTGGCTGAGCAGGACGGGCCGGCCCGTGCCCTGCTCGGTGTAGTAGATCTCGGTCCCGTCGCTCGTGGTGATGTACGGCATGAGTTCTCCGGTGTCTGAGGTGGTCCGCGGGTGACCGCCAGGGAGCTGCACGGTCGGTTCCACTCTGGGCCGGGTGCTCGTGCTGCGGATCGGTCAAACGACTCGACCACCGCGAAGAGGCGTCCCTCGCGAACTGGCTCGCGCACCACCCGGGCATCGTCCGCTCCCCGAACGACCATGACCGCGACGGGACGCCCGGCACGGTGGACGACGCCCGTCCCACCCAGGCGTCCGGGGAGTGGACAGGTGCCGAGCGACCGGGTGCCCTAGCCTGAAACGGTGCTCGCCCGACACGCGGAACGGGCTCGGCTCGACCAGTTCCTCGAGCCGGTCCGTGAGGGACGGAGCTCGACACTCCTGCTCGAGGGAGCCGCTGGTGTCGGGAAGACGACGCTGCTCCGGTACGTGGAGCAGCGCGCGGGCGACATGCAGGTCCTGACGGTGAGCGGGATCCAGTCCGAGGTCGAGCTCCCGTACGCCGGCGTGCACCAGCTGTGCCGCCCGCTCCTCGGCTCCGTGGCGAGGCTGCCGCCCCCGCAGCGTCAGGCGCTCGAGGTCACGTTCGGTCTCCGGGACGGCCCGACCCCCCGCAAGCTCCTCGTCGCGCTGGCCGTGCTGGGCCTGCTGGCCGAGGCCGGCGCGGCCGGGCCGTGCGTGTGCGTGGTCGACGACGCCCAGTGGTTGGACGACTCCTCCGCGTCGGTCCTGGGCTTCGTCGCGCGCCGGCTCGAGGCCGAGCCGGTCGGCCTGGTGCTCGCCGCCCGCTCCCCCGCAGCCCTGCCGCACCTGCGCGACGTGCCGCGGCTCGTCGTGGAGGGCCTGGGGCTCGACGGCGCGCGGCAGCTGCTGTCCTCGCTCGTGCCCGGGCCGGTCGACCCGCGGGTGCGCGACCGTGTGCTGGACGAGGCCGGCGGGAACCCGCTCGCGATCGTCGAGTCCGTCCGGGCGATGAACCGCACCGAGATCTCCACCGGGATCGTCGTTCCGGCGTTGCCGGCACGTCCCAGCGAGCTCGAGGAGAACTTCCTCCGCCAGGTCCACGCCCTGCCCGAGGCGACGCGGCGACTGCTCCTGGTCGCGGCTGCCGAGCCGTTCGCCGACGCGGGCGCGGTCCGTGCCGCCGCCACGGCCCTCGGCCTGGACGACGACGCCGCCGTGCCCGCGGTCGAGGCGGGCCTGCTCGACCCGGGCTCCTCGCTCCGCTTCCGTCATCCGCTGGTACGGTCGGCCGTCTACCGCTCGGCCCCGCCGGAATCGGTCCGGGCCGCCCACCGGGCCCTGGCCACGTCGCTCCCCGCGTCCGCCGACCGGGACCTCCTCGCGTGGCACCGGGGGCGCGCGGCCGACGGCCTCGACGAGGGCGTGGCCGACGAGCTCGCCCGCGCCGCGGAGCGTGCGGCGGAGCGCGGCGACCCGGCCGCAGCAGCGGCTCTCCTGCGCCGCGCGGTCGAGCTGACCGGTCGCGGGGACCTCCGTTCCGGGTGGTCGTTGCTCCTCGCCCGGGCCGAGCTCGCCGCCGGGCTGTACGACGCCGCCGCGGCGGACCTCGTGACGGCGACCCAGGGGGACGTGACGACCACGGTCCGCGCGCAGGCCACGCTGACCGCGGCCCGGATCGCCTTCGCCCGGGAGCGCGGCGGCGCGGCGGTCCCCCTGCTGCTCGACGCGGCGGTCCAGCTCGCGGCCGTCGACGCCGACGCGGCCCGCGCCGCCTGTCTCGAGGCGCTGGCGGCCGCCCTGTTCGCCGGCCGGGTCGCCGGCACGGACGTGCTCGCGACGGTCGCCCGGGCCTGGCGCGCGGCACCCGTCCCTCGGGTCGGGTCGCCGACCGACATGCTCCTCGACGCCGTCCAGGACGTGATCCTCGACGGCGGTGCCCGGACGTGGAAGTCGCTGCGGAGCACCCTGGCCACGATCGCGGAGGAGAGCGGCCCCGTGCCCGCATCCACCCTCTGGGTCGCGAGCGCCGCGGCCGCGGCGGCCTGGGACCTCGACAGCTGGGAGTCGACGGCGCGGCGGCAGGTCGAGTCCACGCGGGCGGCCGGTGACTACAGCGAGCTGCCCACGGGGCTCAGCTCGCTCACGTTCGTCCGGCTCTTCCAGGGGCGGCTCGAGGACGCGAAGGAGGCCGTGCACGAGTTCGAGGTCGTCGTGTCCGCCACGGGCGGTCGGCTGAGCCCGTACGGGGCGCTGGGCGTCGCGGCCGTCCAGGGCCGCGAGGCCGACGTCTACGCGCTCCTGGGCGCGACCGTCGCGGACGCCGAGCGACGGTCGGACGGCACCGGCATCGCGATCGCGCACTGGGCGGTCGCGCTGCTGAGCAACAGCCTCGGCCGGTACGAGGTGGCGCACACGTGGGCCCGGCGTGCGGACGACCTGCACCACTCGCTGCACGCCACGAGCGCCTGGGCGCTCGTCGAGAGGATCGAGGCCGCGCGGCGGACGGGCGACGTCGCCGACGCCGCCACGGCGCTGGAGAAGTTCGCGGTCGTCGCCGAGGCGAGCCGGACGGACTGGTCCCTCGGCGTGCTCGCGAGGTGCCGGGCGCTCACCACGGACGACACGGACGCGGAGGACCACTTCCTGCAGGCGCTGCACCACCTCGGTCGCACGGCGTGCCGGCTCGACCACGCCCGCGCCTGCCTGCTCTACGGCGAGTGGCTGCGGCGCCGCAAGCGGCTCACCGACGCTCGCACGCGGCTGGTCGAGGCCCACGAGATCTTCGACGCCCTGGGTGCCGCGCGGTTCGCTGACCGCGCCGCCCGCGAGTCGGAGGCGGCGGGTGCCGTGGTGGACGTGCGGCGTCCTGCGACCTCGTCGGTGCTCACCCCTCAGGAGGCGCAGGTGGCGAGGCTCGCAGGCCAGGGCCTCACCAACGGCGAGATCGCGGCCCGCATGTTCCTGAGCCCGCGGACGGTGGAGTACCACCTCGCCAAGACCTTCACGAAGCTCCGGATCACCTCGCGGCACCAGATCCACGAGGTGCTCTGACCCGTCCCTCGCGTGCTCCGCCCCTCCGGGACGAGCAGGCAGGCCCGCTCGTCCCGGACGGACCCGTGCGCCTACGGATGGGCCTACGGATGCGGGACGCGGCGCCCGTGCCGCAGCCTGAGAACGTCGACGCGCCGGCGCACCGGCCGACGGGTCGGCACGCGGACCGCCGTACTCCGGCACCCTCCGTCACGACGCCCGCGTCCCACCACGACGCCGGGCAGGACCCGGCACGACCGCAAGGGGGTACTGGAGAGGAACACGATGTCCTACAGCTTCCACGGCCGTGCCGCGGTCGACCAGGTGTTGTCCGGACGCGACGAGGAGATGGGCACCGTCCGTCGCTTCCTCGAACGGTCCTCCCGGTCGGGCGGCTCGTGCCGCGTCAGCGGGGAGCCCGGCATCGGCAAGAGCGCACTGCTCGACCAGGTCGCCGAGACCGCGAGCCGTGACGGGGCCTGGCTCGTGCTGCGGGCCAACGGTTTCGAGTACGAGGCGAGGCTCGGCTTCGCCGGCCTGAACCAGCTGATGCTGCCCGTCACCGACTCGCTGACCTCGCTCCCCGACCCGCACCGCGGTGTCGTCAGCGCTGCGCTCGGCGTCGAGGCCGGCGCCCCGCCGAACCAGCTGCTGGTGGCGATGTCGCTCCTCGTGTGGCTCCGACGGCTCAGCCGACCCCGGCCGGTCCTTCTGATCGTCGACGACCTCCAGTGGCTCGACCGTGCGAGCGCGATCACGCTGAGCCTGGTCGCCCGCCGCCTCGACGGGCTGCCCGTCGGGTTGCTGGCGGCGCACCGCAGCGGCTCGGAGTCGTTCCTCGACGAGCACACCGAGACGCTCTCCCTCGGTCCGCTCGACGACGCGGACGCGGTCCAGCTCGTGAAGCGCCGCAGCGCGCGCCTGCACCCGTCCGTACGCCGACGCGTCGTGCAGGAGGCGGGGGGCAACCCGCTCGCGCTCGTCGAGCTCCCCCGTGCCCTCACCTCGGGCGAGGAGCGCGGCGGGGACAGGCTGCCCGTCACGCTGCGGCTGACCGAGCGCCTGCGCGGGCCGTACGCCGCCCGGATCGACGCGCTCGCGCCGCCGACCCGGCGCCTGCTCCTGCTCGCCGCGCTCGACGGCAGCGACGGCGTGCCGCTCGCGCCCGTGGTCACGGCCGGGGCCGCGCACCTCGCCCCGGCCGAGGAGCAGGGCCTCGTCTGGGTGGACCACCAGGCGCAGAGGCTGCGGTTCCGCCACCCGCTCGTGCGTGCGGCGACGGTCGATCTGGCGTCGCCCGCCGAGCGCCGCGCGGCACACCGCCAGCTCGCGCGGCTCGCGGTCGACCCGGCCCTGCGGGCCATGCACCTCGGCGAGGCGGCGCTCGGCGTCGACGAACGCGCCGCCGTCGCGCTCCTGGAGGCGGGACGCCTCTCCCTGGCCCGCGGCGACGTCGTCCAGGCGATCACCCACATGGTGCGCGCCGCAGAGCTCACCGCGGAGCCACGCGAGCGCGCACGACGGCTCACCGAGGCCGCGTACCTCGGGGCGAGCTTCTCCGGTTCCCTCGCCGCGGCACGGACGCTCCTGGAGCGCGCCCGGCGTGCCGACCCGGACACGACGAACACACTCGGGGCCGCCGCGGCCGCGGCGGCCCACCTGCTCAACAGCGACGGGGACATCGACACCGCCCATCGGATGCTCACCGCCGCCCTCGCCGACGCGGACCCGCGCTCCGCGGACCCCGTGGCGGTGGAAGCCGCCGTCACCACCCTGATGGCGGTGTGCACCGTCGGGGGACGCGCCACCCTCTGGGCGGTCTTCGACGACGCCGTCGTGCGGTTCTCCGGCGTGCTGCCGCGCGCGCTCGTCCTCAGCGCCGAGACGGTCGGAGACCCTGCACGGTCGCGCACGGCGACCCTCGACGAGCTCGACACGCTCGTCGAGGCCGTCGACGCCGACGCCCACCCCGTCCGTGTCCTGCAGGTCGGGCTCGCGGGGCAGTACGTCGACCGCCTGCCGCGCGCCGCCGTCGAGCGGGTCGTGGCCGGCGCCCGTACCGGTGGTGCGGTCGCCGCGGGCGCGAACGGCCTGATCCTCCTCGCGGGGAACGCCTACCTCGAGGGGCGCTGGGGCGACGCCGACGACCTCGCCGGCGAGTGCGTCGACTGGTGCCGCGAGAACGGCTACCCGACCCTCGAGTGGGGGGCGCTCGACGTGAGGATGCGGATCGCCGCCGCGCGCGGCGACCGGGAGCTTCTGCACGCCGCGCACGACCGGATGCGGCAGGGGGCCGTGCCCCGCAGGGCGCTCGCGGTCCGGACCCTCACGGCGAACGCCCGGGGTCTCGCCGCGCTCGGCGAGGCACGGTTCGACGACGCGTACGCCCACTTCCTCGACGTCGCCGCACCCGGTCAGTTCCCCGACCACGGCCAGGTCGGCCTGTGGTCGGTGCTCGACGTCGTCGAGGCCGCGGTCTGCGCCGGACGGGTCGACGAGGCACGTGCCCATCTCGCGGCGGCCGCAGACCTCGGCCTGCGCGAGATCTCCCCTCGGCTCCGGTTCTTCTGCGACGCCGCGGCGGCGATGACGGCCGACGACGGCTTCTCCCGGTCCGCCTTCGCGCGGGTCGTGGCCGACCCGGCGGCGACGACGTGGCCGTTCCACCTGGCACGCGTCGAGCTCGCGTACGGGGACCGGCTGCGCAGGGGACGCGAGATGCGTCAGGCGCGCGAGCACCTCGAACGAGCGATCGAGCTCTTCGAGGCGCTCGGCGCGACGCCGTGGCGCGAACGCGCCGCGGCGTCCCTGCGATCGACGGGCAGGACGCGGCGACGTGCCGACGCCGCCGGGGGCAGCGGGCTGACCCCGCAGGAGTACGAGATCGCACGCCTCGCCGCCAGCGGCCTGACGAACCGCCAGATCGGGTCGCGGCTCTTCCTCTCGCCCCGGACGGTCGGTGGCCACCTCTACCGGGTCTTCCCCAAGCTGGGGATCACGACCCGGGCCGCGCTCCGCGACGCGCTCACCGGACGCGACCCCGAGCACGGGCACGCGGTGAGCTCCACGGGCAGCGCGCTCCGGGTCACCTGACGTGCGCTGCCGCGCCCGGGCCACCGCCGCGGTCGCCGTCGGTGACCGCCGGCCGCCGTCGGTCGCGACGTCGCGCGGCGGGCGGGTGAGCGGCGCCACGGAACTCCGCGGTAGCGTCGTTCGTCGGACGAGCGGGTACCGGGCCGAAACCCTGGCGCCGTCCGCGACCGCACTCGACCAGAAGGTGACCCATGAGCACGACATCGACGACCCCCCTCCTGCGCGCCGCGGGACTCGCGGCCGGCTACGGGGGGCCCGACGTCGTGCACGGCATCGACCTCGACGTGACGCCGGGCACCGCCCCCGTCGGGATCGTCGGCGAGTCCGGCGCCGGCAAGTCGACGGTCGTGCGGGCGCTCGTCGGTCTCGTGCGACCGACCGCGGGCCACGTCACGTTCGCCGGCAGGACCGTGACCAAGCTGTCGCGCCGGGACAAGAAGCAGTTCACCGCCGACGTGCGCCGGGTCTCGCAGGACGGCCTCGCGGGGCTCGGCGTCGACCCGCGCTGGACCGTCGACCGCACCGTGGCGCAGGCGCTCAAGGACGCGCGCCGGGCCGGGCGCCCGAGCGGGCGGTCCGTCGAGGAGCTGCTCGCGGACGTCGCGCTCGAGCCGCGGTACGCGCCGCGCACGATCCACTCGCTGTCCGGCGGCGAGAAGCAGCGCGTCGCGCTGGCCGTCGCGCTCGCCACGCGACCCCGCGCCCTCCTGCTCGACGAGCCGCTCACCGCCGTCGACCCGGCGATGCGCGGCGACGTCGTGCGGCGCCTCGCGGACGCGACCACCGAGCTCGGCACGGCCGTGCTCCTCGTGTCGCACGACCTCGAGCTCGTCGAGCGGATGTGCCCCACCGTGCACGTGCTCGCCGACGGGACGTTCGTCGCGTCCGGCGCGCTGCGCGACATCTTCTCCGGTGCCGTCCCGGGGGCGGACCACCCGGCCGTGCGCGGCCTCGCCGAGGCGGCACCGCTCGCGGTCCAGCGCTTCCGCTGAGAACTCGTCGTCGGGCGGTGTCGAAATCCGGGTCGCCCCGTCCGACGTCCTGGTGAACCCGCCTCCACGACACTACGGTCGAGGAGGCACTCACCGAGGAGGCAGTCATGCGAGTCATGGTCATGATCACGGGCAGCGGGGCGGACGAGGACAAGATCGCCCCTACCCAGGAGATGCTCGCCCAGATGGGCGCGTACAACGAGGAGCTCGTCAAGGCCGGGATCATGCTCGACGGCCAGGGCCTGCAGCCCACCGCGAAGGGTGCCCGGGTGGTCTTCAGCGGAGGCGACACGTCCGTCGTCGACGGGCCCTTCACCGAGTCCAAGGAGATCGTCGCCGGGTACTGGATCTGGCAGGTCTCCTCGCTCGAGGAGGCCGTCGAGTGGGCCCGGAGGTGCCCGAGCGACCCCAGCGCGGGACTCGAGGAGGTCCTCGAGATCCGGCCGATCTTCGAGGCGGAGGACTTCGGGGCCGAGTACACGCCCGAGCAGCGCGAGAAGGACGAGCGCCTCGCGGAGCAGATCCGCGCCCAGCACGGGTCCTGAGGCGCGATGACCGACGTCCGGCGCACCGTCGAGGCCGTGTGGCGCATCGAGTCCCCGCGTCTCGTCGCAGGGCTCGCGCGCACGCTCCGGGACGTCGGGCTCGCCGAGGAGGTCGCCCAGGAGGCGTTCGTCGCCGCGCTCGAGCAGTGGCCCGAGAACGGGGTCCCGGACAACCCCGGCGCGTGGCTGGCGACGGTCGCGCGCCGCCGGGCGGTCGACCTGGTCCGCCGCGAGCGCACGCGCGACGAGAAGTACGCGCGGCTCGCGGCGGACCGCGTCGCGCCGGGACCGACGCCGGACGCCGTCGTCGAGGACCCCGTGGGCGACGACCTGCTCGCGCTCGTCCTCGTGGCGTGCCACCCCGTGCTCGCCCGCGAGGCGCGGGTCGCGCTCACCCTGCGTCTCGTGGGCGGGCTGACGACGGACGAGATCGCGCGGGCGTTCCTCGTCCCGTCCGCGACGGTCGGCCAGCGGGTCTCGCGCGCGAAGCGCACCCTCGCCGAGGCCAACGTCGGGTTCGCCGTGCCGCAGGCCGACGAGCTGCCCGCCCGCGTGCCCGCGGCGCTGGAGGTCGTGTATCTCGTCTTCACCGAGGGGTACTCCGCGACGTCGGGCGACACGTGGGTGCGGCGCGGCCTCGCCGAGGACGCGATGCGCCTCGGGCGCGTGCTCGCCGGGCTCCTGCCCGGCGAGCCGGAGGTGCACGGTCTCGTCGCCCTCATGGAGCTGCAGGCGTCGCGGTTCGCGGCACGCTCGGGGCCCGACGGCGAGCCCGTGCTCCTCCAGGACCAGGACCGCTCGCGCTGGGACCGGCTCCTCGTCGCGCACGGGCTCGCGGCGCTCGACCGCGCGCTCGTGCTCGGCACCCGCGCCGGCAGGGCGCTCGGGCCGTACTCGCTGCAGGCCGCGATCGCCGCCTGCCACGCGCGCGCCACGACGTGGGCGGACACGGACTGGGAGGCGGTCGTCGCGCTCTACGACGCCCTCGCGGCCGTGGCGCCGTCGCCCGTCGTCGAGCTCAACCGGGCCGTCGCCGTCGGGTTCGCCGACGGGCCGGCCGCGGCGCTCGACGTGCTCGACGGCGTCGCCGACGACCCGCGGCTCGCCCGCCACCACCTGTACGGCGCCGTGCGCGGGGACGTGCTGATCCGGCTCGGCCGCCACGCCGACGCCGCCGACGCGCTCGAGCGCGCCGCAGCGCTCGCCCCCACCCGGCACGAGCGCCGGCTGCTCGTCGAACGCGCCGCGGCCGCGTCCGCGGCGTCCGAGGCGGAGGGCGCTACCGGGTGAGGACGGCGTCGATCGCGGCGGTCTCGTCGGCGGTGAGCGGCGGCGCGGAGAGCGCCGCGACGTTGTTCTCGAGCTGCCGCACGCTGCTCGCGCCGATGAGCGCCGACGTCACGCGGTCGTCGCGCAGGACCCACGCGAGCGCGAGCTGGGCGAGGGTCTGGCCGCGGCCGGAGGCGACCTCGTTCAGCGCCCGAGCCTTCTCGAGGTAGGTGTCGTCGAGGTTCTGCTCGGACAGGAACGGCGAGTCGGGGCGCGCGGCGCGCGACCCCTCGGGCGCGGAGCCGGACAGGTAGCGGTCGGTGAGGAGACCCTGCTGGAGCGGGGAGAAGACGATCGTCCCGATCCCGAGCTCCCCGACGACGTCGAGCAGGGACTCGCTCTGCACGCCGTCGTAGCGGTCCCCGTGCGCCGGGTCCTCGACGTGGCGGTTGAGCATGGAGTAGCTGGGCTGGTGGATGAGCAGGGGCGTGCCGAGGTCGGCGAGGATCGCCGCGGCCTCGCGCGTGCGCGCGGGCGAGTAGTTGGAGACGCCGACGTAGAGCGCCTTGCCCTGCTGGACGGCGTCGTGCAGGGCCCGCATGGACTCCTCGAGCGGCGTGCTGGGGTCCGGGCGGTGGTGGTAGAAGACGTCCACGTAGTCGAGGCCCATGCGCTGCAGCGACTGGTCGAGCGAGGACAGCAGGTACTTGCGCGACCCGCCGTCACCGTAGGGCCCCGGCCACATGTCGTAGCCCGCCTTCGAGGAGATGACGAGCTCGTCGCGGTACGCGCCGAGGTCCTGGGCGAGGTGGCGGCCGAAGTTCTCCTCCGCGGAGCCGTACGGCGGGCCGTAGTTGTTCGCGAGGTCGAAGTGCGTGATGCCGAGGTCGAACGCGCGGCGCAGCACGGCGCGCTGGGTCTCGAACGGGTTCACGTCGCCGAAGTTGTGCCACAGACCGAGCGAGATCGCGGGCAGGTCCAGCCCGCTGCGCCCCGTCCGGCGGTAGGTCATCGTGTCGTAGCGGTCGTCGGCGGCGAGGTAGCGCGGGGCGAGTGGCATGGCCCCATTCTGCCGCGCCGACGGCCGTCAGCGCGTCGGCGTCTCCACGACCTGGCCGGCCCAGGCGAACCCGCCGCCGAACCCGAAGAGCAGCGCGGGGACGCCGGCGGGGATCTTGCCGGCGTGCCACCACTTGGACAGGCCGAGCGGGATCGAGGCGGCGGACGTGTTGCCGGACTCGACGATGTCGGTGACGACGATCTTGGACTCCAGCCCGAGCGACTTGGCGAGCGGCTCGATGATCCGCAGGTTCGCCTGGTGGGCGACGAGCACCTCGATGTCGTCGAGCGAGACGCCGGAACGCTCGACGACGAGGCGGGCACGGTCGGCGGCGCGCGTGATGGCCCACTTGAAGACGGCGCGGCCGTCCTGGACGAACTTCTCGTCGGGGGTCTCGATGAGCACGGCCGGCGTGAGATCGGGCTCCGACCCCCACGCCACCGGCCCGACGCCGGGCTCGTCGCTCGCCCGCAGCACGGCGGCACCGGCGCCGTCCGCGGTGAGGATGCACGTGCTGCGGTCGGTCCAGTCGGTGAACGCGGTGAGCTTCTCCGCGCCGACCACGACGGCGGTGCGCGCCGAGCCGGCACGGATCGCCTGGTCGGCGAGGCCCACGGAGTGCGCGAAGCCGGAGCACGCGACGTTCACGTCGAGCACTGCGGGCCCGACGACGCCCCGCAGGTCGAGCTCGGACGCCTCCTCGGGCGTGGACTGCCCGGGCATCACGCCGGTGCGCAGGTGGTAGGCGACCCGCCCGGCGGTGTTCGGCGAGCGGTCGGTCGCCGTGGCGGTCGCGACGATCACGAGGTCGACCTCGGCCGGCTCGACGCCGGCGTCGGCCAGGGCGTGCCGGGCGGCCGCGGTGGCCATGTCGGCGACGGTGGTGTCGTCGTCCGCGACGTGCCGGGTGACGATGCCCGTGCGCGAGCGGATCCACTCGTCGTTCGTCTCGACGAGCTGCGCGATGTCGTCGTTGGTCAGGGTCTTCTCGGGCTGGAAGTGACCGAGGCCGACGATGCGCGACCCGGCCGCGCCGGTGGCGGGAGTGAGCATGAGGTCGATCATGTCACGCGAGCACGGAAGGACATGCCTTACCCTTTCCTTGATCGTTTCATGACCCTTGAGGAGGGTTGCCATGACGTCTCGCGACGACCGCAGCGCACCGGTGCCCGGCACGACCGAGGACGTCCCCGACTGGGGCTCCGCCGCGCCCCCGGCGAGGGAGCTGACGGGGCTGCCCGGCAACCCCGGCTTCCTCCACCCTCACGTCCCCGCGTTCGCCGTGCGCGACCGCCGCGGGCGCCCGGTCGTCGAGACCCCGCTCACGCCGCGTCCGGCGGCACGCCACCGGGCCGCCCTGGTCGTCACGTCGGGGCTCCTCACCGCAGCCGTCACGGGCGTCGCCCTGACGCTCCTCGCCGGCCACCTGCTCGGCGACGGCGCCCTGCCGGGCGGCCGCCCCGCGCCGTGGTGGCTCGTCGCGGTGACCGCGGCGCTCGGCCTCGTCGCGTGCTTCCTCCTGCTGGGCGCCCACACCGTGACGCTCGGCCTGACGGGTTCCGCCGCCGTGGCGTCGGCCGTGACGTGGTCGACCCTGCTCCTGGGCGTCGCGGCCGGCACGGGGGCCGTCGTGGCGCTGGACCTCGCGGGCGCCTCCCACCCGCTCGTCCACGCGCTCGAGCCGGCGCCGCGCGGCGCGCTCGCCGTCGTCACGGCGCTCGGCGTCGCGGGCGCCGCGGCCGTCGTCGTCGCGGGGCTGGTCGCGCGCCGTGCGGCGCACGCGGTCCAGGAGCGTCTGCGCGCGCTGCGCCGCGACGGGGTGCGCAGCCCCGGGAGGCTCGAGGCCGTGACGTACCGGGGCGCCTGGTCCGACGACGGACGACCCCGCCTCGACGTGATCGTCGCGTACGGGACGCCGGGTGCCGAGCGGCGGGTCCCGCTGCTGCTCGTCACCCCGCAGCACCGCGTCCCCCTCGTCGGCGCGCCGGTGGTCGTCACCCACGAGCAGGACCCGGCCCGCGCGGAGGGCGCCGACGGGACCGCGCCCGGTGCCGCCGCCGACGCGCCCGAGCCCGACCTCGTGCTCGTCGAGCTCGACCAGTCGCGCCCCGTCGACTACGACCCCGACGTCGCGGCGTACGCGCGGGCGGACTGACCCGCGAGCGCCGCCGTTCCGCCGGAGGCCACGAGGCGGTCGGACGCGATCCCGAGCGCCGGGTCGGCCGGTGAGGCCGGCGCAGTCGTCGGAGCCGCCGCAGCTGAGCCGGCGCACGTCGTCGCCCGGCCGCGCCCGGCGGCGTGGGCTCGCACCGTGCCGTACCGTCGAGAGCCCGTCGCCCGACCCTGAGGAGCCCGTCGTGTCCCGTCCCCCGCTGCCGTCCCGCCTCGTCGATCTCCTGCGCCGACCGAACCCCGCCGTGATGGCGACGGTCCGCGCGGACGGCGCCCCCGTGACCGCGGCGACGTGGTACCTGTGGGAGGACGACGGCCGCGTGCTCGTCAACCTCGACGAGTCACGCGTGCGCCTCAAGCACCTGCGGAACGACCCGCGCGTCTCGCTCACCGTGCTGGACACGAACTGGTACACCCACGTGACGCTCGTCGGGCGCGTGGCGGAGCTGCGCGCCGACGAAGGGCTGGCCGACATCGACCGGATCTCGCGCCTGTACACGGGGCACGAGTACGCGGACCGACGCAGCCCGCGGGTCAGTGCGTGGATCGAGGTCGAGCGCTGGTACGGCTGGGGCGACGCGAAGGCCGCCGCCGAGGACGCGTAGGACGGCGCCCGGGCGACGGCCCGCCGTCAGGCGTCGTACCGGAACGCGTCCCACGCGCCGAGCAGGTACTGGACCCCGAGCGCGCGGTCGTACAGGCCGTAGCCGGGGCGGGGCTTGTTGGTCGTGTTCTCGTCCCACAGGTGCCGGCCGTGGTCCGGGCGCACGTAGCCCTGGTAGTCCGCCTCGGCGTAGGCCCTCATGATCCCGGTCGTGTCGACGCTGCCCTCCTGCGCCCGGTGCGCGACCTCGGTGAAGTCGCCGCCCCCGAGGTGCTTGATGTTGCGCACGTGCGTGAAGTGGATGCGGTCCATGAACGTGCGCACGGCGTCGACCGCGTCCTGCTCCGGGTTCGCGGAGAAGCTGCCGAGGCACAGCGTCAGGCCGTGGTACGGGCTGTCGTGCAGGGAGAGCACGCGGGCCAGGTCGTCCTTGGTCGAGACGACGCGCGGCCAGCCGAAGACGTCGTACGGCGGGTCGTCGGGGTGCACGCCGAGCTTGACGTCGGCCTCCTCGCACACCGGGACCACGGCGTCGAGGAAGTACCGGTAGCTCGTGTACATGTCCTCGCGCGTCACGCCCTCGTAGGCGGCGTCGAGCTCGGAGAAGCTCGCGAGCCGCTCCGGCTCCCACCCCGGCAGGGTGAGGCCGTGCGTGGTCGTCTCCATCTCCGCGATGAGGCGTCGCGGCGACACGGCGTCGACGACGGCGCGCTCGAAGAACAGCGCGGTCGAGCCGTCGGGCAGCGGGTGCCACAGGTCGGTGCGCAGCCAGTCGAAGACGGGCATGAAGTTGTAGCAGACGACCTTGACGCCGGCCCGGCCCAGGCGCCGGATCGTGGTCGCGTAGTTCTCGATCGCCTCGTCGCGGCTGCGCCCGAGGACGGTCTTCCCGAGCTTGATCGACTCGTGCACGTTGACCGACTCGACCACCTCCGCGTCGAAGGTCCGCGTGATCCCGCGCCCGCGGGCCTCGTCGCTCAGCCCGGTGATCCTCTCGACCTCGGCGTCGATCTCCGCCTGCTCCCACACCTCCCCGGCCTGCTTGCCGTGCAGGCTCCACACGATCGTCTCGACGCCCGGCACCTGGCGCACGTGGTCGAGCGTGACCGTGTCGTTGCCCTCGCCGTACCACCGGAAACCCATCTTCACGGCGCACCCACCTCGTTCCTCGTGTCCGTGCCGACGACCGCGTCGGCCACCTCGGAGAGACGTCCGTCCGGCAGCGCGGGCAGCAGCCCCGGCAACCGCACCAGGGCACGGACCGCCGCGGCGTCGTCGGGCGCCTCCTCGACCGCGGCCCGCAGCTCGCCGGCCCGCGGGTCGTCCACCGTCCGCCCTGCCCGGACCTCGGCGACGACGTACCGGGTCCACGCCGCGAGCGCGGCGACCACCCCGGCCGGCAGCGCGTCCCCGGCGCTCGCGTCGGCGAGCCGGTCCGCCAGGGTCGCGCCCCAGCGGAACGGGATCTTCTGCGTCCCGTCCATCGCGACCTGGCGCGTCGTGTGACCGCTCGCGGGGTTGGCGAACCGCCCGAGCAGCGCCTCCGCGTACGCGGCGAGGTCGACGCCGTCGGGCGCGTCGAGCGTCGCGAGCGCGTCCGCCTGGAGCGCGCGGGCGCCCGCCAGGAGCGCCGGGTCGGCGACCGCCTGGGCGATCGTCGCGTGACCGGCGAGGGACCCGGCGTAGGCGAGGTAGGAGTGGGCGCCGTTGAGCAGGCGCAGCTTCGCGCGCTCGTAGGGCGCGACGTCGGTCGTCAGGGTCGCCCCGCCGCGCTCCCAGGCGGGACGCGGGCCCGCGAAGCGGTCCTCGATCACCCACTGGAGGAACGGCTCCGCGACGACGAGGCCCTCGTCGCGCGCCCCGAGCAGCGTCTCGACGTCGTCACGCTGGCCGGGCGTGGTCGCCGGCACGATGCGGTCGACCATGCTGCACGGGAACGTCACCGAGGCCGTGAGCCACGCGCGCAGCGCGTCGCCCTCGGGGCCCGGGAGCGCGGCGTCGACCGCCTCCCCCACGAGGCGCCCCAGCACGCGGCCGTTGTCGGCGAGGTTGTCGCAGCTCAGCACGGTCAAGGGCTCGCCCCCGGCCCGACGCCGCGCGGCGAGCCCTCGCACGAGGAGGCCGATCGCGCTCGTCGCCGCGACGACGGCGGGCGCGCTGCCCGCCGCGGTGCCGGCCAGGGCCCCGTCCGCGGTGCCCGCCGCGGGCTCCGCGGCCTCCTCGGCCGCGAGGGCGTCGAGGTCGGCGCGCACGGCACCCCGGTCGAGGCGCCCGTCCGCCCCGCGGGCGTACCCCTTCTCGGTGACGGTGAGCGTCACGACGTGCGTCGTCGGAGCGGCGAGCGCGGCGAGCACGCGCGGCGTCTCCTCGGCCGGCCACGCGACGTCGGTCACGGACCCGACGACGCGCGGTGACGCGCCGTCGGGGCCGACCGTGAGCACGGTGTACACCCCGCCCTGGGGACGCAGCTGGTCGCGGACCGACCCGGAACGCTGGGTCACACCGAGGATGCCCCAGCGGGTGTCGCCGGTCGCGAGCGCCGCGTCCTCCGTGGCGACGGCCTGGTGCGCGCGGTGGAAGGCACCGATCCCGAGGTGCACGATCCCGACCTGCGTCGGGCGGACCGGCGGAGGCCCGGGCGACGGGTGCCCGTCGCGGTGGAGCCGGGGCCGCTCGGGCCGCGTCGCGTCGAGCGACGGGGCGGCGGGCTGGCTGGGCACGGTCGGGGCGGTCACGCGGCCTCCTGCGGCTGGTGTTCTGGGCGGCGCCGGGCGCCGGGCAGGTCCGTCGACCGGCAGAAGGGCCGGCCGTGCGAACGATTGTAGTCATGAGGACCAAGGAAGAGAGACCTGCCTTGCCATCTAGGGTGCAAACGTTCGCACACGGGGCGCCCGCTCCGCCGCACCGTCCTGGGCTACGAGACGCGTGCGGCCGTCTCGCGCGCCCCGAGGTCGGCCGGACGGACCGTCTCCCCCGTCTCGGCGGCCTCGCGGATCGCGCACAGCAGCCGCACGGTCTCGACGGCGTCCGCGGCGCCCACGGGCGGTGGTGCCGCGCCGTCGAGCGCCGCGAGCACCCGCTCCCACTGGGCGAGATGGCCGGCGTGGCCGATCGCCAGCGGGTCCGCCGCGCCGCCCGTTGCGCTCCCCGACGTCGGCGCCGGCACGCCCGGCACGTCCCAGCGCACGACCTCGTCCTGCGCGAGCTCGACCGAGCCGAGCGACCCGTGGAGCGCGACCGTCGCGGGGAAGCCGGGGGGCGTCGCCGTCGTCGTGGTGACGACGCCGAGCGCCCCGGACGCGAAACGCAAGGTCGCGACCGTCGTGTCCTCGGCGCCCGCCGGGCGCGCGAGCGTCCCGGACTGCGCCGTGACGGACTCGACCGGCCCGCAGAGCCAGCGCAGGAGGTCGACGTTGTGCACGCCCTGGTTCATGAGCGACCCGCCGCCCTCCTCCGCCACCGAGCGCCACGCCGCCGCGGCGTAGTAGTCGTCGTCCCGGTACCAGGGCACGTGCGTCGCGGCGAGCCGCAGATCGCCCAGCGCGCCGTCGTCGAGCGCCTGGCGCAGCGCCTGGTGCTGCGGCTCGAAGCGTCGCTGGGAGATCATCGAGACCACGAGGCCGCGCTCTCGCGCGGCGCGCTCGACGAGCAGCGCGTCCCCGACCCGCACCGCGAGCGGCTTCTCGACGACGACGTGCCTGCCCGCCTCGAGCGCCGCGAGCGCGAGCCGCGCGTGGCTCCCGCTCGGCGTGCAGACCGCCACGACGTCGACGTCCGGGTGGTGGACCACCTCGTCCGGCGTCCCGTGCGCGGGGCGCCCCGCCGGCGTCTCGTCGTCGGCGAGCGGGGCACCGCCGCTGTACGCGACGAGCCGCGCCCGCGGCGCGAGGTCGCGCAGCGCCCGCGCGTGCAGCACGCCGATGCTGCCCATCCCGACGATCCCGACGCCCACCACAGGCCCCACCCTCCGCACGGGCACGCTCACTCGGCGACGTGGCTGGCGCCGAGCAGGTCGCGCAGCCGCTCGGCGGCACCGGTGAACCGCGGGTCGACGAGGGTCGTCCCGTAGTCGCGCTCGGAGGGCAGACCGGGCTCGAGGGTCTCGACGATGCGCCCCGGGCGGGGGCTCATGACGACGATCCGGCTCCCGAGGAAGACCGCCTCCGGCACGGAGTGGGTCACCAGCACGATCGTGGTGCCCGTCTCGCGCCAGATCCGGTTCATCTCGATGTTCATCTGCTCGCGCGTCAGGGCGTCGAGGGCGCCGAAGGGTTCGTCCATGAGGAGCACGCGCGGCTCGTGCAGGAGCGCGCGGCACAGCGCGACGCGCTGCTGCATGCCGCCCGACAGCTCGTGCGGCAGCGCCTTCTCGAACCCCGTGAGCCCGGTGAGCGCGATGAGCGTGTCGGCGCGCTCCTGCGCCCGGCGCCGGTCCATCCCCCGCATCTCGGCCTGCAGGAGGATGTTCTTGCGCACGCCCCGCCACTCGAGCAGGGCCGAGCGCTGGAACGCGAAGCCGATGTCGCGCTGCGGGCGCGTGACGGTCCGCCCGTTGAGGCGCACCTCGCCCTCCGTGCCGGCCGTGAGGCCGGCGACGACCTTGAGCAACGTCGACTTGCCGCAGCCGGACGGCCCGACGATCGTCACGAACTCACCCGCCCGGACGGTCAGCGAGACGTCGTCGAGCGCCACGGTCTCGGACCTCTTCGACGTGAAGCGCACGGTCAGGTCGCGGACCTCGATGACCGCCTCGGTGCCGGCGTCGGCGACGGGAGCGTCGAGGTCCGGCGAGGCGGTCACAGGTCCGCCCCGAACGAGCCGTCCCAGAAGTCGGCGGGGGTCGTGCCGCCGTCGAAGTCCGTGTTCTCGGACAGGAACGTCAGGGTGTCGGTCCACTGCTCGCGGGTGTTCACGCCCGGCGCCGGGGCGTCCTCGAGCCCCAGGAGCTCGATCGTCGCGGCGAGCTGGGCCGCCAGCACCGTGTCGTCGGGCGCCTGCTCGGCTCCCGCGGCCATCGCCGCGACCGCCGCGTCGGGGTCCTGCGACGCCGCGAGGAACGCGCGCGACGTCGCCCGCACCATCGCCTCGACGAGCTCCGGGTCGTCGGCGATGAGCGCCTCGTTCGCCACCAGACCGGTGCCGAGCAGGTTCATGCCGAAGTCCGCGAAGGGCAGCGCCTCGACCTCCTCGCCCGTCTGGTTCTCGATCGTGGGTGCCTGGTCGTGGTGGAAGCCCTGGATCGCGTCGACCTTGCCCTCGATGAGCGCCGCGACCTTGCCCGCCGCGTCGACGTTGACGACCGTCACGTCCGCAGGGTCCACGCCGTTGATCTCGAGCCAGGCCGGGAACGTGCCGTACATGGCGTCGCCCGGCGTGCCGCCGACCGTCTTGCCGACGAGGTCGGACGGCTCCGTGATGCCCTGGTCGGCGAAGAACTCGACCGAGCTCGGGCCGGTCTGCAGGAAGACGCCCACGCTGCGCACCGGCATGCCCGAGCTGATCCCGTTGACCAGGGGCGGCGTGTCCGCCCAGCCGAAGTCGGTGTTGCGCTGGGCGACCTGCTGGACCGTGTTCCCGGACCCGTTGCCCGGCTGGATCGTGAGGTCGATCCCCTCCTCCTCGAAGATCCCCTGCTCGACGCCGTAGTAGAACGGCGCGTGCTCCCCGTACGGGACCCAGTTGAGGGTGACGGTGACCTCGGCAAGGCCGCCGCCGTCCTCGCCACCACCGGTGCTCGACGGGTCCGACTGCCCGCAGGCCGCCGTCCCTGCCACCACGACACCGGCCACCGCCAGCGTGCCTGCGAACTTTCCACCGCGCATGGGAAGAGCCCTTCTGCTCGTGCCGCCTCGACGTCGAGGGGCGGGAGGTACTGGGTGAGGGTGCCGGGTGTCGCCGGCGACGCCCCGGGACGTCACGACGCCGCGAGGACGAGGTTCCCGCGCCGCGAGGCGTGCCACGGGATGAGGAGCCGCTCGAGGACCTCCACCAGGAGGAAGAGCACGACCCCGATGAGCGACATGAGGATCAGGTCCGCGAACAGGAGCGGCGCGTCGAGGTTGCCGCTCGCCAGGAGCAGCACGTACCCCAGCCCGCGGTCCGCCCCGACGAACTCGCCGACGACGGCGCCCACCACCGCGAGCGTGACCGCGACCTTGAGCCCGGACATGAGCTGCGGCAGCGACCCGGGGAAGCGGATCTTGCGGAACGTCTTCCAGCGCGACGCGCCCATGGTCGCCGACATCTCGAGCAGCTCGGGGTCGATCGACCGCAGCCCGGCCACGGCCGAGACGACGACCGGGAAGAAGGCGATGAGCACCGCGAGCACGATCTTGGGCGTCGCGCCGAACCCGAACCAGACCACGAGGATCGGCGCGATCGCGATCTTGGGGATGACCTGGGCGAAGAGGATGAGCGGGTAGAGCGACTTCTCGGCCGTCGGCGAGTAGACCAGGAGCACGGCCGTCGCGACGCCGATCACCGCGGCGAGCACGAACCCGACGACCGTCTCCATGGTGGTCACCCAGGTGTGCTCGAGCAGCATGGCCCAGTCCTCGACCATCGTGTCCCACACGGCGCCCGGCGACGGGACGAGGTACGCCGGGACGAGCTCGCGCCACGCGACGAACCACCACACGCCGAACAGCACCAGGAGCACCACCGCGGGCCGCCACGACGCCGAGGCGACCGCGAGGACCCGGCTGCCGGCCGACGTCGTGCCACCGGTCCGCGTGCCGGCGCGCCGCGTGGTCCCCGCGCCCGCTCCGGCCGCCGGGCGGGCGGGTCGCACTTCCTGGGCAGTCGTCATCGTGCGGTCCTCCATGGTCGTGGTCCTCGTGCCCGCCGGTGCGTCCGGGCCTTCTGCGCCCCTCATCGGAACGGCACCCCCTCGGCGTCGAGGATCGTGGTGAAGGCCTCCCAGGCCTCGGTGAACAGCTCCGGCCCGGAGAACCCGCCCAGGCTGTGGGCGTCGCTCAGGTGCGGCTCGAGCGAGAAGAACCCGTCGAACCCGTCGTCGCGCAGCGCACGGACCGTCTCGACGACCTCCCCGTCCCCCCGCCCCGCCGGCACGACGGCGCCCGTCGCCGCGAGCGCGTCCTTCACCTGGACGTACGCCAGGTGCGGGCGCAGCAGCGCGTAGCCGTCGGTGAACGGGCGCACGCCGACCTGGACGAAGTTGGCCGAGTCCCACGCGAGCGCGAGGTGCGGCGACCCGACCGACTCGACGACGTCGAGGCAGCGCTGCGGGGTGTCGCCGTAGATGCCCTTCTCGTTCTCGTGGACGAGCACCACGTCGGCCTCGCGCGCGACGTCGGCGAGCGCCGCCATCCGGCGCAGGACGACGTCCCGCGCGGACGACGGGTCGGACCCCGGCCGCACGAAGAACGAGAACACCCGTACGTACGGGGCTCCGAGCTCCTGCGCGACGCGCGCGGCGTGCCGCATCCGCCCGAGGTGGGCGTCGAAGTCCTCGTCGACGAAGATCTTGCCGACGGGCGACCCGATGCTCGAGACCTGCAGCTCGTGCCGGCGCAGCAGCCGTGCGAGACGCTCGCGCCGGTCGCCGTCGAGGTCGAGCACGTTCGTGTCCCAGGCGCTGCGCAGCTCGACGAAGCGCAGGCCGAGGCCGGCGGCGACGACGCACTGCGTCACGACGTCGGGCGAGATCTCGTCCGCGAAGCCCGAGAGCGTCCACATCGCGTGCTCTCCCTTCCGGTGGTGCCTCCCGACGACGCGGCCGTCGCCGACCGCCGCCGACCGCCGGGCCCGGGGAGGGGCGTGCGGCGGGTCCGTGCGCGGGGTGCGGCGAGAGGTGGACGCGGGGTCGTACGAGACGGGGGTCGAGGTCCTGCGCACGGAGCTCGTTCTCGGTGCGCCTGGCATGGACAGTAGGTGCGTGCTCCGGCGTGGACAACGAGTTGCCACTTGTTGCACCTGGCACCCCCGGACGGGCGGGGCGGCGCGCGGCGCACCGGTGCGCGGTGCGTCGGCCCGGCGCGCCCACGACGTCCGCCCGGCCCGACGGTTGCCGTCGGTTGCCGTCGTTCGCAGGGTCGGGTACCGAGCGTCAGGTGCCGGGGTCGGACGGCGCGCCCAGGTCGAGCGCGACGACCCGGAAGCCTGCGGACCGGACGGCGCGCAGGATCTCACCGCGCAGGGGCTCGCTCGTCACCGACAGGAGGTCCGCGCACGGCGCCTCGATCCGCGCGAGCTCCCCGTGGTGGTGGACGCGCAGGTCCTCGAGCCCGAGCCGGCGCAGCTCGCTCTCGGCCGCCTCGACCTGGACCGCGTCCTCGCTCTCGCGCGACCGGTCGAGGGGCGCGACGTCAGCGGCGGCGGGTCGGAGGGCGGGCCCTCGACGCGCCGTCGCCGGGCTCGAGGACGCGCTCGCACGCGGGTTCACGGAGCCATTGGAGGATGTGGGCCGGGCCGCGTCAAGGAGTTGCCGTCGGTTGCCTCCGGCGCGGTGCGCCGGAGACACGACGACGACAACCGGTTGTTGTCCGGCGCTGTCATCGACGTTACAGTCCGACCGCATGACCTCAGCCGGCAATGGTGCCAGCCCGACCATCTACGACGTCGCCAAGGCGGCGGGCGTCGCACCGTCGACCGTGTCGCGCGCCTTCTCGCGCCCGGGCCGCGTCAACGCCCAGACCGCGGAGCGCATCCGGCAGGTGGCGAACGAGCTCGGGTACCGGACGAACCCCCTCGCGCGCGGCCTGCCGACGGGCAGGACGTCCCTGCTGGGGATCGTCGTGGCCGACGTGACCAACCCGTTCTTCTTCGAGATCATCCGCGGCGCGGAGAAGACCGCGCGGGACGCCGGGTACACCCTGCTCATGGTCGACGCCCACGAGTCGGACGAGGCGGAGCGCCAGGCGCTGGACCGCACGCTGCCCCTCGTCGAGGGCATGATCCTCGCGACGTCGCGCCTGTCGGACTCCTCGATCCGTGTCGCCGCGAAGCAACGGCCCACGGTCGTCATGAACCGGCACATGACCGACGTGCCGAGCGTCCTGACCGACAACGCGCAGGGCATGCGCAGCGCCGTCGAGCACCTGTCGGGGCTCGGTCACACGAGCCTCACCTACGTCGCGGGCCCCGAGGCGTCGTGGGCCGACGGGATGCGCTGGCGCGCGTTCCGCGAGGCCACGCGCGAGACCGACCTGCAGGCGCGCCGGATCGGTCCGTTCGCCCCGACGCTCGCCGGCGGGCTGTCCGCGGCGAAGTCGCTCGTCAAGCACCCCGCCACGGCGGCCGTCGCCTACAACGACCTCATCGCGATCGGTGCGATGCGGGGCATGCGGCGGCTCGGCGTCGAGGTCCCGCGCGACATGAGCATCGTCGGTTTCGACAACATCTTCGGCTCCGACTTCTGCACCCCTCCCCTGACGACGGTCGCCGCGCCGCTGCGCCACTTCGGGTCGTTCGCCGTCCAGCGTCTCCTGGCGCAGCTCCGCTCGTCCCCGTCGGCCGCCGTCGGGCCGACGCTGCTCCCGGCCAAGCTCGTCGAGCGCGGCTCGACCGGCCGTCCCGGCTGACCCCGCCCGTCGCCGGGCGCGGCCGAGCGCGCGAGGCACGCGACCGACGCCGACCGCGTGCGACAGGTGCAACAAGTGGCAACTCGTTGCCCCGACGCCGAACGCCCCCGGATAGTGACGGCACAGCGCACCGAAGCGCGCCCTGTGCACAGTCCCGGACACGCAAGGCCCTCGATGGAGAGGCAGGCTGATGGAACATCCCTCGACCCCCGCACCGCCCCCGCACGCCGCGAGCCGGCGCAGACGACGACGCGCGGTGGTCGCCGCGCTCGCCGCGCTGGCCGTGCCGTCGGGCGTCCTCACGGCCCAGGCCGCGGTCCCGACCGCGGTGCCGGCAGCAGTGCCGGCAGGAGTGCCCGCCGCGACGCAGGCCGACGTCCGACCCCAGGAGCCCGGCGTCACGCTGCGCGTCTTCGACGTGCAGGTCGTCCTCGACGACTACTGCACGCTCAAGCCCGGGCAGACGCCCAACGTCGACAAGATCATGCCGACCATCGACTGGACCACGGCGGCCGACTTCGGCCTCACGGACAAGTTCGTCACCGAGGTGACGGGGTACCTGAACGTCCCCGAGGCGGGCACGTACGACTTCCGGATCACGAACGACGACGGCGCGCGGCTGCTCCTGGACGACGAGCTCGTCGTGGACCACCCGGGCCGCCATGGTGCGACCCCCAAGGACGGGTCGATCGAGCTCGAGGCGGGGTACCGCGCGCTGCGCATCGACCACTTCGACGGCGAGTTCGACCAGCGGCTCAAGCTCGAGTGGCGCCCGCCGGGCGCGTCAGGCTTCGTCGTCGTCCCGAACTCCGTGCTGAGCACCGACGCCGACGTCACGCGCGTCACCTCGCCCGGCCGCAAGCAGTGCGAGGGCGTCACCGAGGCCCCCGGCGACGGGCTGCCCCTCACCGAGGTCCACCCCGACTACACGCTCACGGACCTGCGGCCCGAGGGCTTCCAGCCTCAGGTGACGGGCATGGACTGGTTGCCCGACGGCCGTCTCGCCATCTCCACGTGGGGCGGCGACCGGCTGACGCAGCTCGGCGCGGTGTACCTGGTCGACCACGTCACGGGCGACACCGGCGCCGACGAGGTCACCTACACCCAGGTCGCCGAGGGCCTGACGGAGCCGATGGGCCTGAAGTACGTCGACGGCACGATCTACGTCTCCGAGAAGGACGGGCTGACCGCGCTGGTCGACACCGACGGCGACGAGGTCGCCGACGAGCACGACACGATCGCGACCTGGCCGTTCGGCGGCAACTACCACGAGTTCGCGTTCGGCCTGCTCTACGAGGACGGGTACTTCTACGTCACCACCGGCATCGCGATGATCCCCGGCGGCAACTCGCTCGACCCGCAGCTCGCGGAGAACCGCGGCTCGGTCATGAAGATCAGCAAGGACACCGGCGAGGTCGAGTACGTCGCGGGCGGCCTGCGCACCCCGAACGGGCTCGGCTGGGGCGCCGACGGCGCCATGTACGTCACCGACAACCAGGGCGTGCGCATCCCGACGTCGAAGCTCGTGCGCGTCGAGGAGGGGGCGTTCTACAACCACTTCACCAACCCCGACGGCCCCTACGACGACCAGCCCGTCACCGAGCCGGTCCTGTGGATGCCGCACAGCGAGATCTCGAACTCGCCGAGCAACCCGGTGATCCTCACCGAGGGCGTGTTCGCGGGGCAGATGGCGATCGGCGACGTCACGTACGGCGGCCTCCAGCGCGCCTACCTCGAGGACGTCGCGGGCCAGGAGCAGGGTGCGGTCTTCCGCATGACGCAGGGGCTCGAGTCCGGGGTCAGCCGCACGAGCGTCGGCCCGGACGGGTCGATCTACGTCGGCGGCATCGGCTGGTCGGGCAACTGGGGCCAGGCGGGCAAGCTCTCGTACGGTCTCCAGAAGCTCACGTACGACGGCAACCACGCGTTCGACATGCTCGCGATGCGCGCCGTCGAGGGCGGCTTCGAGATCGAGTACACGCACCCGCTCTCCGAGGAGACGGCGCAGGACCTCGCGTCGAGGTACACGGCCGCGCAGTGGCGCTACGTCGCGACCCCGCAGTACGGCGGCCCGAAGGTCGACGAGGAGGACCTCGACGTCACGGCCGCGACGCTCTCCGACGACCGGAAGACCGTCACGCTGCAGATCGACGGGCTGAAGCCCGGACGTGTCGTCAACGTCCACTCCCCGCGCCCGTTCGCGTCGGAGACGGGCCAGGAGCTGTGGAGCACCGAGGCCTGGTACACCCTCACGCGCCTGCCCGACGGCTCCGTCGCCCCGCCGGTCTACGAGGCCGAGGGCGCCGACATCACGGGCGGCGCCGGCTGGAACAGCAACCACGCCGGCTACTCGGGCAGCGGGTTCGTCGACCGCAACTGGGAGCCGGGCGCGCAGACGACGTTCGCCGTCCGCACCGAGGAGGCCGGTCCGCACGACCTCGCGATCCGCTACGCCAACGGCCAGAACAACGACCCCGCGCCGCGGCCGAGGAACCTGAGCCTGTACGTCAACGGCGAGAAGCTCAAGCAGGTCTGGTTCGACAGCACGGTGAGCTGGTCGACGTGGGCCACCCAGGTCGAGACCGTGCCGCTGCGGGAGGGCGCGAACACCGTCACGATCCGGCACGACGACGACGACATCGGCCACGTCAACCTCGACAGCCTCACCGTCACGCCCACCGAGCGCATCACGCTGTTCGACGGCGACGACCTCGACGCGTGGGCGGCCGTGAACGGCGGTGGCCCCGCGACCTGGCCGGTCGAGGACGGTTCGGTCGAGTCGTTCGGCGGCGACATCCGCACGAGGGAGAAGTTCGACGACTTCCGGATGCACGTGGAGTGGTACCAGCCCGAGCACGCGCCCGACGTCACGGGCCAGGCCCGCGGCAACAGCGGTGTCTACATCCAGGAGCGGTACGAGATCCAGGTGCTCGAGTCCTTCGGCATCGACCCGCCGAGGAACGACCACGCGGGCGCGATCTACACGAAGAAGGCCCCGGACGTGAACGCCGCGACCCCGATGGGCACGTGGCAGACGTACGACCTCGAGTTCCGGGCCGCGCGCTTCGGCCCTGACGGCGCCAAGACCGAGGACGCACGCATCACGCTGGTCTGGAACGGGCAGCTCGTGCACGACGACGTCGCGGTCGACGGCAAGACCGGCAACGGCAAGAACGAGGGCCCGACGTCCGGGTACATCAAGCTGCAGGACCACGGCGACCCGGGTCTCAACCCGCGGTTCCGCAACATCTGGATCGAGCGCCTCCCGAGCGTGGAGGAGCCCGGCCAGGAGGAGGTCGCGATCACCGCGACGGCCGAGGTCCGGTGCCTGGCGGGCACCCCGTACGTCGCGGTCCGCGCCGTCAACGACGACACCGTCCCGCTGGACGTCGCCGTCGACACGCCGTTCGGGTCGAAGACCTTCGCGGCCGTGGCTCCCGGCGCGAACGCCTACCAGTCGTTCGCCGTGCGGGACGCCGACCCTGCGGCCGGATCCGTGACCGTCACCGCTCGACCGTCCGACAGCTCCGACGAGCGGGAGACCGTCGCGACACCGGAGCACGGTCTGCCGTCCTGCGGCTGACCGGCCCGGTGCCCGGACCCGGGTCCGTCCCACGCGCCACGTGGGCCGGCCCGGGTCCGTCGCCGTCCGGCGGACGTCTCGTCGTCGAACGGGTCGAGGGACCGCGCCGTCGTTACGCGAGCCGGGGGGCGAGCGCCGTGGAGTCGCGCACGACGAGCTCCACCGGGAGCTCGTCGTCCCCGAGCGAGAGCGCCTGGGGGACGACCGTGCCCGAAGACCGGGCGGGGCGGCGGGGCCCCAGCGCCGCGACGAGGCGGTCGACGGCGCGCGCGCCCAGGCGGGCGAGGTCGGTGCGGACGGTCGTGAGCGGGGGCGACGCGAGGGTCGCGACGAACGTGTCGTCGAACCCGATGACGCTCAGGTCGCGCGGGACGTCGACGCCGCGCTCGCGCAGGCGGGAGACGAGGCCGAGGGCGACGAGGTCGTTGTAGGCCAGGACGGCCGTCGCGCCGGAGGCGACGACGAGGTCGGCGGCGGCGCGACCACCCTCGACGCGGGGCCGGAACGACCCGACCGCGACGGTCTCGACGTCGCGGTACCGCTCGCGCGCGGCCACGAGGCCCGCGCGACGGCGCGCGTCCGACCAGGACCGCTCCGGCCCGCCGACGTAGGCGACGCGGCGGTGCCCGAGCGCGCGCAGGTGCTCGACGGCGAGGAGCACGCCGTGCACGTCGTCCGACGAGACCGACGGGACGCCCTCGAGGCGGAGGTTCACCAGGACCACCGGGGCCCCGCGTGCGGCCTCGAGGTCCGCCTCGACCGCGCGCGGGGAGCACAGCACGAGCCCGTCCGTCTGGGCCCGCAGCCCCGTGACGAGCTCGGTCTCGAGCGCGGGGTCCTCCCCCGCGTCGACGACGAACACGGCGTGACCCTTCTGCCGCGCCCGCGCCTGCACGCCCTTGGTCACGGACGCGAAGTAGGGGTTCTCGAGGTCCGGCACGACGAGCCCGAGGGCGCCGGTGCGGCCGGCGCGCAGCCCGCTGGCAGCGCGGTTCGGCCGGTAGCCGAGGCGGGTCGCGACGGCGACGACGCGGTCGCGCGTCTCGGGAGCGACGCGCTCCGGCTCCGCGAGGGCGCGCGAGACCGTGGAGATCGAGACCCCGCTCTCGCGGGCGACGTCACGGACGGTGACCACAGCTGCCTCCTGCTGCTCGAGCCCCGGGAGCAGGGCGGTGCGAACGATTGTAACGTCCCCCGGTCCTTCGGAGCGGAGTCCGCACATGGCGTACGATGCAAACGTTCGCAAAGATGCCTCTGGAGGATTCCGTGACGAGCACGGCCCACCTGGACCCGACCACCGCGACGACGCCGTGGTCCCTGCACCCCGACCGCGCCCTGCCCGCCGACCCCGTCCTGCGCCCGGTCGCGCGCGAGATCTACGCCGCGACGCGCGGCCTGCCGATCGTCTCGATGCACGGCCACGTCGACGCGGCGGTGCTCGCCGACGACTCCCCGTTCAGCGACCCCGCCGGCCTGTTCGTCACGCCGGACCACTACCTCGTGCGCATGCTCGTCGCGCAGAGCACGTCGCGGCACGGCTCCCCCGGGGTCCGCGGGGTCCAGGACCTCGGCGTCGCGCCGGCGCCGGGCGCACCCGCCGGGACCGCGCCGCCCGAGACCGACCCGCGCGAGATCTGGCGCCGCTTCTGCGCCGGGTGGCACCTGTACCGCGGCACGCCCACGCGCTACTGGCTCGAGCACGCCCTCGTCGAGGTCTTCGAGGCGCCCGTGAAGCCGTCCGCCGCGACCGCCGACGTGCTCTACGACCACCTGGTCGACCGGCTCGCGCAGCCCCGGTTCCGTCCACGCGCGCTGTTCGAGCGGTTCGGCCTCGAGCTGCTCGCGACGACCGACCCGGCGCAGTCGCCCCTCACGGACCACGCGCGCCTCGCCGCGGACGGGTGGGGCGGGCGCGTCGTGCCGACGTTCCGCCCCGACCCGCTCCTCCACGTCGACCGCGCCGACTGGGCCGCCCAGGTCGCCGAGCTCGGCGCGGCCGCGGGGACCGACGTCGTGGACTACCGGACCTACCTCGACGCGCTGCGGGCGCGCCGTGCCGCGTTCGTCGCCGCGGGCGCCCGCGCGACCGACCACGGTCACCTGCTCGCCGACACCACGCCGCTCGACGACGCGGACGCGGGCAGGATCCTCGACGCCGCCCTGCGCGGCGAGGTCACGACGGCGCAGGCGCAGGCGTTCTCCGCGCACATGCTCTTCCAGATGGCGGCGATGTCCGCCGAGGACGGGCTCGTCATGCAGCTGCACCCGGGTGTCCTGCGCGACCACTGCCACGGCGTCGCCGGTGCCTACGGCCCCGACCGGGGGTACGACGTCCCCGTGCGCACCGAGTACGTGCGCGCGCTGCGACCCGTGCTGGAGGCGTTCGGCCACCACCCGGGCTTCCGGCTCATCGCGTTCACCGTCGACGAGACGACGTTCTCGCGCGAGCTCGCCCCGCTCGCGGGCGTGTACCCGGCGCTGCGGCTCGGCGCGCCGTGGTGGTTCCTCGACACGCCCGACGGCATGCGTCGCTTCCGGGAGGCGGTGACCGACACCGCGGGCTTCTACAACACCAGCGGCTTCGTCGACGACACGCGCGCGTTCTGCTCCGTCCCGGCCCGCCACGACCTCGCGCGCCGCGTCGACGCCGGCTACCTCGCCCGGCTCGTCGCCGAGCACCGCCTCGACCTCGACGAGGCCGTGACGACCGCCGTCGACCTGGCGTACCACCTGCCGAAGGCTTCCTACCCCTCCCCCCGCTGAGTGCATGAAATAGTCGCGGCGGGGGCCCGTTCTCGCGACTATTCCATGCACTCACGCGTCAGATCCGTTCCCGAGGAGAGACCCGTGACCACCCCGGACCACCCGTCCGTGCACCCCGCGTGGCTGCCCGACGCCGCGACCGCCTTCCTGCGCGGGCGCACCGTGCGCGTCGTCGGAGGGGGCCCGCTCGCCGCGACCGTCCGCGCCGAGGTGCGCCGCGCCCGCGCGGTGCCCGTGGACGAAGAACGCGCGGACCTCGTCCTGCGCGACACCGGAGCCGTCCCCGGCGGCGAGGGGTTCGTCGTCGCGCACCGCGACGGCGGGCTGGAGGTCGCGGCCGCCGACGACGCGGGCCTCGTGCACGCCTGGTTCCACGTCGTGCGCGCGGGCGCCGCAGCCCTCGACGGGACCGCGGCCGTCACCGCCGTGCGGCACGAGCCCGCGCACGCGCTGCGCATGCTCGACCACTGGGACAACGTCGACGTCCACCGGTGTCGGCCAGCACGACGCCCACGACCGCGAGGACGACGAGCGCGGGGACCCACACGCGTCGACGGCCGCGTGGACCTCGCGCTCACGCTCGCGCGGCACGAGGTCACGCTGGTCGAGATCGACCCGGTCCGCGACGAGACCCCCGCCTGGCTCGACGACGCCCGGATCCTCGGGCGGGGGACCTGACGTGGCGCCCCAGGACGCGGGCGCCCACGTCCCCGGCGAGCTCGGCCACGGTCCGCTCGGCCGGGCGACCGCGCTCGTCTACTGGTACGCCGCTGACCGCACCCGCTCGGGTCACCGCGGCCCGCACCGGGCTCGCGTCCCGCCCGTCCCGGGCGCACGACTCCCCCGTCCCGGAGCTCCGGTCTGCCCTCCTCCCGGACGTGCGCGGGACGGCGCGCCGGGCTCCTGCTGGACGCCCCGGAAGGGCCCTTCGCAGCGCTCGGTCAGCCGCGCGGCGGGCTCGCCGAAGAGCGCCCTCGCCCCCTGCGACCACGCGTGTCAAACGTTATCGATAACGTTTGCCAACCGCCTCGGATGTGACTAACGTCACTCGCGCCCGTTTGTCCGCGCTGGCGAGCCGACGGTGGCTCGCCCGGGAAGAAGAGGATCGATGATGACCCGAGCACTACCCCTGCGCAGAAGGACCGGAACGAGGACGGCCGCCCTGGCCACCCTCGTCGCCGTCGTGATCAGCACCGGCATCGGGGTCGGCACCGCCCAGGCGGCCGGCTCCACCCTCGAGGCCGCAGCAGCGGAGTCAGGCCGCTACTTCGGCACGGCCCTCGCGGCCGGCAGGTTGTCGGACTCGACGTACTCGACGATCGCGAACCGTGAGTTCGACATGATCACGGCCGAGAACGAGATGAAGATGGACGCGACGGAGCCGTCGCAGAACCAGTTCAACTACTCCCAGGGCGACCAGATCGTCAACTGGGCCACCAGCCGAGGCAAGCAGGTCCGTGGGCACGCGCTCGCGTGGCACTCGCAGCAGCCGGGCTGGATGCAGAACATGTCCGGCACCGCCCTGCGCCAGGCGATGCTCAACCACGTCACGCAGGTCGCGACGCACTATCGCGGCAAGATCTACGCCTGGGACGTCGTCAACGAGGCGTTCGCCGACGGCAGCTCCGGCGCGCGGCGCGACTCGAACCTGCAGCGCACCGGGAACGACTGGATCGAGGCCGCGTTCCGCGCCGCTCGGGCTGCCGACCCCGGCGCCAAGCTCTGCTACAACGACTACAACACCGACAACTGGAACCACGCGAAGACGCAGGCCGTGTACGCCATGGTCCGCGACTTCACGGCGCGCGGCGTGCCGATCGACTGCGTCGGTTTCCAGGCCCACTTCAACTCGGGCAACCCGGTGCCGAGCAACTACCACACCACGCTGCAGAACTTCGCCGACCTCGGCGTCGACGTGCAGATCACGGAGCTCGACATCGAGGGCTCGGGCACGTCGCAGGCCGACCAGTACCGAGGCGTGGTCCAGGCGTGCATGGCCGTCTCGCGCTGCACCGGCATCACGGTCTGGGGCGTGCGGGACACCGACTCGTGGCGTGCCCCGGGCACGCCGCTGCTCTTCGACGGCAACGGCACCAAGAAGGCCGCCTACACCTCCGTGCTCAACCAGCTCAACAGCGGGGACGGCAACCCGGCCGACCCGGGTGACGGCGGCACCAATCCTCCGGGCGGCGGAGACGGGTCCTGCACGGTGACCGTGGTGCCGGGCGAGTCCTGGAGCGACCGCTTCAACACCACGTTCCAGGTGTCGGGGGCGTCCGACTGGGTGGTGACCATCTCGACCGGCGTCGGTCAGAGCCTCCAGAACTCCTGGAACGCCACGGTCGTCGGCACCAGCGGCACCCTGACCGCCACGCCGAACGGCAACGGGGACAGCTTCGGCGTCACGCTCTACTCGAACGGCAACACGAGCACGCCGACGGCGACGTGCTCGTCCTCGGACGAGCCGAGCGGTGGTGACGGCGAGTCGTGCACGGTGACCGTCGTCGCGGGTCAGAGCTGGGGCGACCGCTTCAACGCGACCTTCGAGGTCTCGGGCTCGGACGACTGGACCGTCGCGATCCGCACCGGTTCGGGCCAGAGCCTGCAGAACTCCTGGAACGCCTCGGTCACCGGCACCAGCGGCACGCTGACCGCGACACCGAACGGCAACGGCAACGCGTTCGGCGTCACGCTGTACTCGAACGGCAACACCGCACTTCCGACGGCCACCTGCTCGGCCTGACCCATGAGGCCGCCGAGGCGGTGGGTTCCCACGCGGGACCCACCGCCTCGGCTGCCCTCGCCGGCGCGGGAGGCCCGGTCCGCCCGGTCCGCCCGGTCCCTGTCCGTCCGGTCCGGTCCGGTCCGGTCCGGTCCGGTCCGGTCCGGCGCAGAGCGTCCGGGTGCAGCGGCCGCTCAGAGGCCCGTGCGGGCGTAGAACCCCTCGATGTGCGCGCGGACCTCGTGCGCCGCGCGCTCGCCGTCGCCCTCGGACACCGCCGCGAGCACCGCCCGGTGCTCGGCGCGCAGACCTCGCGCCGCCTCCTCCCAGGACGGCAGCGCCGCGCTCCCGGCCGCGACGTAGGACTCGATCGCGCCGCGCAGACCGGTCATGATCGCCGCGACGAGCGTGTTGCCCGCGAGCCGCACGAGCAGCACGTGGAACGTCGCGTCGAGCTCGCGGAAGGCGTCGGCCGACAGCCCGGGATCGTCCATGCGGTCGAGGACGGCACCCGCCTCCGCGAGCGCCGCGACACCGTCGGGCGTGGAGCGCGCGTCCCGTTCGGCCGCCGCGCGCACGGCCCACGTCTCGAGCAGGACGCGCGTCTCGACGACGTCGCGCACCGCGAGCGCCCCGGACGCGACGTGCAGGCGCACGGCCGCGCCGAGACCCGCCGCAGGCCGGTCGACGACGGTCGCCCCGGCGTCGGGCCCGGACCCCACCGCGGTGCGCACGATGCCCATGGCCTCCAGGACGCGGATCGCCTCGCGCACGGACGGGCGCGAGACCCCCAGCTCCTCGGCGAGCGCGCGCTCGGCCGGCAGCCGCTCGCCGAGCGCCCAGCGGCCCGCGGCAAGATCTGCCTCGATCCGGCCGAGGACGCGTTCGTGGGTGCGCACCCGCCCAGGGTAGGCGACCCGTGGTCAGACCACACCGCCGCTCGTGGTCTACAGTGGACGAACTGTGGTCAGACCACACCCGCGGCGCCTCACCGCGGCGGTCCCGCCGCGCGGCACGGACGCCGCGCGGCGAGACTGGACCGACTCGTCGTCTCCCGGAGCAACGATGCGCATAGCCCTCACCGCGACCTGCCTCGGCGACGTGATGTTCCCCCAGGCACCGCGCGCCACCGCCCTCCTCCTCGAGCGCCTCGGGCACGAGGTCTTCTTCCCCGCGAGCCAGGCGTGCTGCGGCCAGATGCACGTCAACACCGGCTACCTCGACGAGGCGGTCCCGGTCGTGCGCAACCACGTCGAGGCCTTCTCGCCCGTGCTCGACGGGGAGTGGGACGCCGTCGTCGTCCCGTCGGGTTCGTGCACGGGCTCGGTCCGGCACCAGCAGGGCATGGTCTGCCGGCGCGCCGGCCTCGACGACCTCGCGCGCACCGCCGAGGCCGTCGCCGCCAAGACGTACGAGCTGTCCGAGCTGCTCGTCGACGTGCTCGGCGTGACCGACGTCGGCGCCTACTTCCCGCACCGCGTCACCTACCACCCGACGTGCCACTCGCTGCGCATGCTCCACGTCGGCGACAAGCCCGTGCGGCTCCTGCGTGCGGTCGAGGGGATCGACCTCGTGGAGCTGCCCGCGGCGGAGGCGTGCTGCGGGTTCGGCGGCACGTTCGCGCTCAAGAACGCCGAGACGTCGACCGCGATGCTCGCCGACAAGATGACGCACGTGAAGGCGACCGGCGCCGAGGTCCTCACGGCGGGCGACGCGTCGTGCCTCCTGCACATCGGCGGAGGGCTGTCACGGATCCGCGCGGGCGTGCGCACGCTGCACCTCGCCGAGATCCTCGCGTCCACCAAGGACGCGCCGGCACCGGTCCCGACGCCGGGCGCCGCCACGACGAGCGGAGGTGCCCGGTGAGCCGCACGTTCCTCGGCCTGCCCGTGCCGCGCCGCACGGGCGGGGCGCGCACGCTGCCCGACGACGTCGACCGCCCGGGCGGGCACGGCACCTCGTCGGGGCCCGGGGCGGCGTCGGACGCGTTCGGCGACGTGCCGCACCCCGATGCACCGCTGCGCTGGGGCGACACGTTCCCCGACGCCGCGCGGGAGGCGCTGCAGAACACCCAGCTGCGCCGCAACCTCGCGCACGCGACCTCGACCATCCGGGCCAAGCGCGCCGCCGTCGTCGACGAGGTGCCGGACTGGGAGGCGCTGCGCGACGCCGGGTCCGCGATCAAGACCGACGTCATGGCGCGCCTGCCCGAGCTGCTCGAGGAGCTGGAGCGCAGCGTCGTGGCGCGCGGCGGCGTCGTGCACTGGGCGCGCGACGCGGACGAGGCGAACCGCATCGTCACCGGCCTCGTGCAGGCGAAGGGGGTCGACGAGGTCGTCAAGGTCAAGTCCATGGCGACGCAGGAGATCGGGCTCAACGAGGCGCTCGCCGCCGAGGGGATCGCGGCGTACGAGACCGACCTGGCCGAGCTCATCGTGCAGCTCGCCGACGACATGCCGTCGCACATCCTGGTCCCCGCGATCCACCGCAACCGCGCCGAGATCCGCGAGATCTTCCTCGCGCGCATGGGCGACGCGCCGCCCGACCTGTCCGACGTCCCGCGCGAGCTCGCGATGGCGGCCCGCGCCCACCTGCGCCGCAAGTTCCTCTCGGCGAAGGTCGCGATCAGCGGCGCGAACTTCGGCGTCGCGGACACCGGGACCCTCACCGTCGTCGAGTCCGAGGGCAACGGGCGCATGTGCCTCACGCTCCCCGAGACGCTCATCACCGTGATGGGGATCGAGAAGGTCGTGCCGACGTACACCGACCTCGAGGTGTTCCTCCAGCTCCTGCCCCGCTCGTCGACGGGCGAGCGCATGAACCCCTACACGTCCCTGTGGACGGGCGTCACGCCGGGCGACGGTCCCCAGGAGTTCCACCTCGTGCTCCTCGACAACGGCCGCACCGACGTCCTCGCCGACGAGGTGGGCCGGGCCGCGCTGCACTGCATCCGCTGCTCCGCGTGCCTCAACGTGTGCCCGGTGTACGAGCGCGTCGGGGGCCACGCGTACGGGTCGGTCTACCCCGGGCCGATCGGCGCGATCCTCACGCCGCAGCTCACGAAGAGCTCCGGCGGGATGTCCGGCCATCGCGACCCCAACGCCTCGCTCCCCTACGCGTCGACGCTGTGCGGCGCGTGCTACGAGGTGTGCCCGGTGAAGATCGACATCCCGTCGATCCTCGTCGAGCTCCGGGCGCGCGAGGTCGACGCGGACCGCGGCCGGCCCACGGGCTGGGGCGCCGCGATGAAGGCGGCGTCGTTCGTCCTGTCCGACGCGCGGCGGTTCGCGCTCGCGGAGAAGGCCGCGGGTCTCGGGCGCGTGGTCGCCGGGCCCAAGGGCCGGATCTCGACGCTCCCGCCGCCGGCGTCCGGCTGGACCCGCTCGCGCGACCTCCCGGCCCCCGCGAAGCAGACGTTCCGCGACTGGTGGCGCGACCGCCCCAGCGCCGAACCCGGGCCTCCGGGGCACGACGGCCCCGAAGTACCCCCGAACCCCGGGCTCGGCGACGAGGGTGAGGGCCGGTGAGCGCGCGCGACGACGTCCTCGCCCGCGTCCGCGCGGCGCTCAGCGGCACGACGGCGCAGGGTCGCCCGACGGCGGCGGGCGCCGGGCCAGCGCGGGTCCCGGTCCCGCGCGACTACCGCGCGCACGGCGACCTCGCGCCCGGGTCGGCGGAGGCGGTCGAGGTCCTCGTCGACCGCCTCGAGGACTACAAGGCGCACGTGCACCGTGCCGACGGGCCGACGGACGTGGCGCGGATCGTCGGCGAGCTGCTCGCGCGGGCGACGTCCGTCGTCGTGCCCCCCGGCCTCGACGACGGGTGGCTGTCGGGCCTCACTGCCGGGACCGCCGTCGTGCACGACGCGCGCGACGACCCGCGGACGCCCGACGAGCTCGACCACGTGGACGCCGTCGTCACCGGCGCCCGCGTCGCGATCGCGGATACCGGCACGATCGTCCTCGACGGCGAACCCGACCAGGGCCGCCGTGCGATCACGCTCGTGCCCGACCTGCACGTGTGCGTCGTGCGCACGGACCAGGTGCTGCACACCGTCCCGGAGGCGGTGCGGCTGCTCGCCGCACACCCGGCACGCCCGCAGACGTGGATCAGCGGCCCGAGTGCGACGAGTGACATCGAGCTCTCGCGCGTCGAGGGCGTGCACGGCCCGCGCACGCTCCACGTGGTCCTCGTCCCGTCCGGGACGTAGCCGGCCCCGGGTCACGCCCGACGCCGGTGGCGCACCTCCGCGAGGACCGTCGCCAGCCGGGCGGGGAAGTCGGGCGGGCACCCTGCCGGCAGGTCGTCCACCGGGAACCACGCGACGTCCTCGCTCTCGTCGCTCACGACCGTCCGCGCGTCCGGGTCGGCGAACGCGACGAACCCGACGTCCCAGTGCGTCCGGCAGGTCCCGAACGCGGCCGCGAGGTCGTGCCGGTGCACGTCGACGGGCGCCGACGGTCGTACGTGGGGGCCGACCGACGCGTCGGGGTCGGGGTCGAACGGGACGAGGTCCTCGATGCCGCTCTCCTCGCGCGCCTCGCGGTAGGCGGCGGCCGCGAGCGTCGCGTCGCCCGGCTCCGTGTGCCCACCCACCTGGACCCAGAACTGGCCCTTGCGGTGGAAGCACAGCAGCACGCGGTCGAGGTCCGGGCTCAGCACGAAGCAGCTCGCCGTGAGGTGCTGCGGCCCGCCGTCGCGACGCACGACGTCGGCCCCCGGCCCGGCGTCGCCTCGGACGAACGTGCGGTACTCCGCCGCGAGCGCCTCCTGGCGCGGGTCCACCGGGTGCCACCGGTCGAGGCGGTCGAGGGCGTCGCGCGCGAGCAGGGTGGCGGGGTCGGGAGCGGTCACCGGGGAAGGCTACGCGCCGGTCCCGACGCCCGATGCAGGCGGGGCCCCGCGGCCCGCGCCGGACGCTGCGAGAATGGTGTCCCGTGAGCGACCCTCAGCACGACGCCGTCGGCGACCCGGCCGACACCGGGACCCGTACCGACCAGGTGACCACCGACCCCGCCGGAGGCCCGGCGCTGTTCGACCTCCCGCCCGGCTGGCGCGAGGTGCCCACGCGCATCGTGCTCCTCACCGGCGCGTCGGGGTCGGGCAAGACGTCGCTCACGCGCCGGCTCGGGCTCCCGGTCGTCGCGCTCGACGACTTCTACCTCGACCACGACCACCCCGACCTGCCGCAGCGCTTCGGCATCGTGGACTGGGACGACGCCCGCTCCTGGGACGCCGAGGGCGCGGTCGCGGCGCTCGTCGACCTCGCGCGTACCGGGCACGCCGACGTGCCGGTCTACGACATCCCGACGTCGCGGCGCACCGGGACGACCCACGTCGACGTCACGGGCTCGCGCATCGTCCTGGCCGAGGGAATCTTCGCAGCGAAGATCGTCGCCGCGTGCCGGGCCGAGGACGTGCTGGCCGACGCGATCTGCCTGCGCCGACCACGCCTGGTGACGTTCTGGTTCCGCCTGCTGCGCGACCTCGCCGAGATGCGCAAGCCGCCCCTGACGCTCGTGCGCCGGGGCTGGGGGCTGCTGCGCGCCGAGCCCGACTTCGTCCGGCAGTGGACGTCGCTCGGCTGCCGCGCGCTGACCCCGGCGCAGGCCGAGAAGGAGATCCGCGCGCTGCTGCGGCCCGCTGCGCCGTAGCGCCGAGCCCGCCACGACACGGCGGCGCCCACGCAGCTCACGGCGACGCCGCGCGCACCAGGGTCGGCCAGGAGGTGTCGAGCCGGATCTCGAGCCGGGCGGGTGACACGTGGTGGGGGTTCCGCCCGGTCACGGGCGGTTGCTCACGGCTCGGCGGGCCGCGTCCCGACGACGATCGTCGCGCCGATCTCGTCGTCCCGGACGACGCGCGTGACCAGCCCGGCACGTGCGAGCACCGCGACGGCGCCCGCGGCCTGCCGCTCGCCCGACTCGGTGAGCACGTGGCCGCTCGGCGAGAGCCACTCCGGTGCCTCGGCCGCGACGCGGCGCAGGACGTCCAGCCCGTCGCCGCCACCGTCGAGCGCGACGTGGGCCTCGTGGTCGCGCGCCTCGCGGGGCAGCAGGGGGATCTCGCCCGTCGGGACGTAGGGCACGTTGGCGAGCAGCAGGTCGACCCGGCCGCGCAGGCCGGCGGGCAGCGGGTCGAAGAGGTCGCCCTCGTACGCGGTCCCACCGACTGCCGCGACGTTCCGCCCGGCGCACGCGACCGCGGCCGGGTCGACGTCGCTCGCGTACAGCGCAACCGCGCCCGCGCCGCCGAGGCTCGCCGCGGTCGCGAGCCCGAGCGCCCCGGCGCCGCAGCACAGGTCGACCACGACGACGGGCGACCCGCCGGGACTGCCGTCCGCTCCGTCGTCGGGCTGCACACCCTGGACCGCACCGGCGGCCTGGCGCCCGAGCGCGACCGCCTCGTCGACGAGCAGCGTGGTGCGCTGACGGGGGACGAACACCCCGGGGTCGACGCCGATCCGGAGCCCGCGGAAGTCGACGTACCCGAGCACGTGCTCGAGCGGCTCGCCCGCGACGCGACGCGCGACGAGCGCCTCGAGGTGCGCGGCGCCGTCGGCCCGCTCGGCGAGGAGCGCGGCCTCGTCCTCCGCGAAGACGCAGCCCGCGGCGCGCAGACGTGCCGTGAGGTCGTCGAGCCGGCTCTGGTCCACGTCTGGACGGTACTCCGTTCCGGGCCGCACCCATGCGGGTGTCGCCCCGCCACGAGATCGACCCGCACGTCCCGGACCGGAACCTCAGGAGGTCGATCTCGCGACGTCCGGGCCGGTCTGGGCGCACCGTGCCGGTCAGTCCCGCAGGAGCGGGAGGAGCCGGTTGCCCTGGCGCCCGATCTCGCGCAGGTACGGGGTGTCGGAGAGGACGAAGTGCGTGACGCCCAGGTCCTGGTAGCGCCGCAGCGACTTCGCGACGTCCTGCGCCGACCCGACGAGCCACGTGGTCCCCGCACCCCCGCCGCCGAGTCGGCCGGGCGTCGTCCACAGGTTCTCGTCGAGCACCTCGCCGCGCGCGGCGAGGTCGAGCAGGCGCTGCTGCCCGACGGCGGTCGACCGTCCGCGGTTCCGCGCGGCCCACGCGTCCCCCTGCGACGCGCGGGCCGCGAGCTGCGCGACCTTCGCCTCCGCCTCCGCCCACGCCTCCTCGGTGGTGTCGCGCACGAACGTCGTGACGCGCAGCCCGAACTCGAGCGGCGCGTGCTCGCGCCCGAGCGTGGCGCTGAGCCGCTTCAGCCGCTCGATCCGCTCGGCGATGCCGTCGAGCGGCTCGCCCCAGAAGAGCTGCACGTCCGCCTCGGTCGCGGCGACCCGCTCGGCCGCCCCCGACGCGCCGCCGAAGTAGAGGCGCGGGTGCCTGCGCTCCCCCTGCACGACGGGGCGCGGCCCGAGCGACGACCGCCTCACCGAGAAGTGCCCGCCCGCGTAGGTGACCTCCTCCTGCGTCCACAGCCGGCGCACGATCTGGAGGAACTCCCGCGTGCGGGCGTACCGGTGCGCCGGGTCCGCCTCGCCGTCTCCGTACGCCTCCTGACCGTCGGTGCCCGACACGATGTTGACGAGCAGCCGACCCCCACTGAGGTGGTCGAGCGTCGCGGCGGCGGACGCGAAGTGCGCGGGCCGCCAGAAGCCGGGACGGATCGCGACGAGGGGCTGGAACGTCGTCGTGCGGGCCGCGAGCGCCGTCGCGACCGTGAACGTGTCGGGACGCCCCCAGCTCGTCCCGAGCAGCGCACCGCCCCAGCCGTGCTCCTCGAGCGCGTGCGCGTGGCTCACGAGGGTGTCCAGGCTGTTGTGGTCCTCCGCCGGGTCGTCGCCCCGGTGCCCCGGCCGCACCTGGTTGGGGATGTACCAGAGGTGCTCGGCGCTCATGCCCGTGCTCCTTCCGGGAGGCGCTCGGCGGTCGCGTAGCGGTTGGCGGGTCGCTCGAGCCCGTAGTGCTCGCGCAGCGTGCGGCCCTCGTACTCCGCGCGGAACAGGCCGCGCTCGCGCAGCACCGGCAGCACGTGCTCGACGAACTGCTCGAGCCCTGACGGCAGCACGGCAGGCATGATGTTGAACCCGTCGGCCGCCTCGGCGTCGTACCAGTCCTGGATCGCGTCGGCGACCTGCTCGGGCGTGCCCGCGACCGTGCGGTGGCCGCGCCCGCCGCCGAGGCGCCCGATGAGCTCGCGCACCGTGAGCCGCTCGCGTCGCGCGAGCTCGACGATCAGCGTGTACCGGCTCTTGGCTCCCTCGATCTCGTCCTCGGACGGCAGGCCGTCGGGCAGCTCGCGGTCGAGCGGCAGGTCCTCGGGCGTGAGGCGCAGCGTCCTCGCGAGCTGGGCGCGCGCGTACTCCGGGACGACGAGCTCGTCGAGCTCGCGCTCCTTCGCGAGCGCCTCGGCCTCGGTCGACCCGATGACCGGCACGATGCCGGGCAGGATCTTCACCGTGCCCGGGTCGCGACCCACCGCACGGGCACGCGCCTTGAGGTCGGCGGAGAAGGCGCGGGCGTCGTCGAGCGTCTGGTGCGCGGTGAACACCGCCTCGGCGTAGCGCGCCGCGAGGTCCTTGCCGTCCTCGGACGATCCGGCCTGCACGATGAGGGGCCGCGCCTGCGGCGAGCGCGGGGTCGTGAGCGCGCCGTGCACCGAGAAGTGCGGCCCGACGTGGCCCGGCGCGTGGATCTTCGCGGCGTCCGCCCACACCCCCGCGGCCTTGTCGGCGAGCACGGCGTCGTCCTCCCACGAGTCCCACAGCTGGAACGCGACGTCGAGGAACTCCGCCGCGCGCTCGTACCGGACCGCGTGCGCCGGCTGGTCGTCGAGGCCGAAGTTGCGGGCGATGTCGGGTCCGGCCGTCGTCACGACGTTCCACCCCGCCCGGCCGCCCGAGACGTGGTCGATCGACGCGAACCGGCGCGCGAGGTCGTACGGCGAGCTGTACGTCGTCGAGGCGGTGGCGACGAGGCCGATCCGCTCGGTGACGGCCGCGATGGCGGTGAGCACGATGAGCGGGTCGAGCGACCCGGACGGCCGCCGCCCGACGTCGGACCGCAGGCCGGGGCCGTCGGCGAAGAAGATCGAGTCGAGCTTCCCCGCCTCGGCGGTCTGCGCGAGGCGCTGCAGGTGGGCGATGTTCGTCGACGTCCAGGACGGGTCGCTCTCCGGCAGGCGCCACGACGCCTCGTGGTGGCCCGTGCTCATGAGGAACGCGTTGAGGTGCAGGCGGCCGGGGCGGTGGCCGTCGCCCCAGGTCGGGGTGGTGGTCGTCGGGGTCATGCGGCGGTGTCCTTCCGGGCGGTGTCGGTGGAGGCGTCCCGGCCGACGCCGAGCGCGTCGAGCAGGTCGGTACGGATACGGGCGAAGCGCGGGTCGGCGGCGGCGCGCGCCTCCCCGGCGGAGAAGGTGTGGTCGATGCGCCGCTCGGCGGCGATGCGGCCCCCGTCCAGGACGACGACGCGGTCGGCGAGCGCGATGGCCTCGTCGACGTCGTGCGTCACGAGCAGCACCGCGGGGCGGTGACGCGCGCACAGGTCGCGGAGCAGGTCGTGCATGCGGAGGCGGGTGAGCGCGTCGAGGGCGCCGAACGGCTCGTCGGCCAGCAGCAGCCGCGGCGAGCGCACCAGGGAGCGGGCGAGCGACACGCGCTGCTGCTCGCCGCCGGAGAGCTCGTGGGGCCACGCCCGCTCACGCCCGGCGAGCCCGACCTCGGCGAGGCTCGCCCTCCCCGCGGCACGCGTCGCGCTCCGTGGCCCGGCGCGCGTGCCGTCGAGCCCGAGAACCACGTTCTCCAGCACTCGTGCCCACGGCAGGAGGCGCGAGTCCTGGAAGACGACGGACACCTGGTCCGGCACGACGATCTGGCCCGAGCCCGCGACGCCGTGGTCGAGCGCGGCGAGCGCACGCAGGAGGGTGCTCTTGCCCGACCCGGACCGTCCGAGGATCGCGACGAACTCGCCGTCGTCGAGAGCGAGGTCGAGGGCGTCGAGGATCCGCTGCTCGCCGAACGACCGCACGAGCGAGCGGACCCGCACGACCGGCTCGGCCGCCGTCGGGCCAGCGGGGCTCAGCCCTCCAGCGTGCGCCGCCACGAGAGCGCCCTCCTCTGCAGGAGGCGGACGGCCAGGTCCGCGGAGTAGCCGAGCACGCCGTACACGACGAGGCCGACGAGGATGACCTCCGTCTGCCCGTAGGTCCGCGCGAGCTCCATCATGTAGCCGATGCCGGCGGTCGCGTTCACCTGCTCCACCACGACGAGAGCGAGCATCGAACCCGTGACCGCGAACCGCAGGCCGAGGAAGAACCCCGGCAGCGCACCCGGCAGGACGACGCGCCGCACGAACTGCCACCGCGAGAGCTGGACCGTCTCCGCGAGCTCGACGTAGCGGCTGTCGATCGCCCGCAGGCCGTTGTGCGTGTGCAGGTAGATGGGGATGAAGACCCCGAGCGCGATGGTGATGACCTTCATCTCCTCGCCGATCCCGAACCACAGGATGAGCAGCGGCAGGAGCGCGAGGTTGGGGATGGCGCGCTTGACCTGGATCGGGCCGTCGAGCACGGCGTCGCCGACCCGGCTCAGCCCGGCCGCGAGCGCCAGCACGACGCCCGTGACGACGCCGAACGCCAGGCCGAGCGCGGCGCGCGTCAGCGACACCCCGAGGTGCGCGCCGAGCCTGCCGTTCGCGACGAGCTCCACGCCCGTCGTGACGACCGTCCACGGCGCCGAGAGCACCCGCGGGTCGACGATCCCCGTCGCGGACCCCACCGCCCAGGTCCCCGCCAGGAGCGTCACGCCGACGAGCGCCGCGAGCGGGATCGGCCGGCCGAGCCCGAGGCGCGTGCCGCGCGGGCGCACGTCCGTCGTGACCGGTGGCGCGGCGACGCCCGGGGCGGCGAGGTCTGCGCGCTCCGCGAGGTCCGCGCGGTCGACGACCGCGGCGCTCACTGCTCTCCCCCGTCCCGCGCGGCGGCCGCCGCCTCGCCCGCGACCGGGCCGAAGCGCTCGTCGAACAGGTTGGCCGCGTCGAACGGCTCCTGGCCCAGCTCGGAGGCGAGCAGGTCGATCGTCGCCTGCGTGCGCGCGACGCCCTCGGTGAGGTCGGAGGGAAGGTCCGGCACGGGCGCGTGGTCCACGAGGTACTGGGCGTCCTCCTCGCTCAGGCCCTGGTCCTCGACGTAGTACCCCTGCTTCCACTCCTCGGGGTGCTCGTGGACCCAGACCTTCGCCGCGGCCCACGCCGCGACGTACTCGCGCAGCGCGGCCGCCTTGGCCGGGTCGCGCACGACGTCCGTCGGCCCGTACAGGTGCGAGGCGTCGTCGCGCAGGTGGTGCTCCACGGACGTCGCGCCGTCGCCCCCGTACGCCGCGAGGTAGCGGAAGAGCTGTGTGCCGCCCAGCGGCGCGACGTCCACCTCGCCCGCGGCGAGCGCCGTCGAGTAGACGTCGCCCGTGCTCGGCAGCTCGACGAGCTCGACGTCGTCCTGCGTGAGCCCGGCCTCCTGGAGCGCCTTGAGCACGATCGCGCCCTGCGCCTGGCCCGGGCTGAACGCGATGCGGTGCCCGCGGAAGTCCTCGAGCCCGTCGAGCTCGACGCCGGGCGCCCCGGCGAACTCGTAGATGGGCGCGTCCTCCCAGTTCTCGCGGTAGACCGACGCGTAGACCTGCACGTCGAGGCCGGTCCACGTCGCGTGGATCGGCGGGATCTCGGCCACCGCCCCGACGTCGAGCGAGCCGGCGCGGAACGCCTCGGTGGTCGCCGGACCCCCCGACACGTTCGCCCACTCGACCTCGAACGAGAAGTCGCTGTCGAGCTCGTCGCCCGCGAGCTCGAACGCCTTCTGCGTCGTCGGGTCGCCGACGCGCAGCACCGTCCCCACGGGGACCTCGGCGGGCAGCTCGGCGTCCGGCGCGAGCGCGTCCGCACCGGTGCCGCCGGTGGCCGTGGCCGCGCCGCACGCTCCCGTCGCGAGGATCGCGACGAGGGCGAGCACGGCGGACGTCGTGCGGCGGCGACCCGGTGGGGCGGAGGGACGGGTGAGCGGGTGAGCGGGCATGACGAGCTCCTCTCGGGGAGAACGCACGGCGAGGTGCGAGGTGCGAGGCGGTGTGCGGGAGACGGGTGCGAGGGGCGACGCGCCGGACGACGCCGGACGATGCCGCAGGGCGACGAGCGGCGACGGGCGTCAGGCGTCGGGTGTGCGTCGGGTCGTGGTCCTCAGCGACAGGACGCGCGACGACAGGGGCGCGCGATCCGCGCGCGGCGACACGCCGTGCCGGGCGCGTGCCCGGCACCCGCTGCGAGGACGGCCACGAGGCCGCCCGGTGTCGTCTGCATGCCCGGGACCATGCCAGCAGGGCACCCGCGGGTGAACCCCCGCGTCCGCACGTCTCACTCCCAGGACGGACGTAACGCCGTGCAACGTGGCCGGACCGCCGCCGCGCACGTGCCCGGCCAGGGTCGGCCCCCGGTCCCGTGCCAGGGTTCGTCCCCGTGCGACCCACGGGCGCGGACGTCCGTGCCGGACGGCAGGGTCGAGAGCAGATGGCGCACGCCGCACCAGGGGGCCGGCCCACGCACCGCACCGCGACCCGAGGAGCCCGACATGGACGGCACCGTCCCGCACTGGTTCGACTTCGTCAGCCCCGACTCCTACGTCGCCCAGGACCGCACCGCGCTCCTGCGCCGCGCGGGCCGCGACGTCGTCGACCTCCCGCTGCTCACCCGTCCCGAGGCCGGCCGGTACGGCGCGCCCGCGCGCCTGCGCGCCGGGCACGCCTACCGCCGCGTCACCGCCGCGGCGCGCGAGGCCGGGCTTCCCCTGCGCTGGCCCGCCCGCGTCCCGGACCCGCGGCTCGCCCACGCGGCGGCCGAGGTCGTCCGCGACGAGGAGCCCGAGGCCCACGCCGACCTCGTCGCCGCCGTCTTCCAGGCCCACTTCGCCCACGGCCACGACATCGGTGACCTGGGCGTCCTCCAGGCGTGCGCCACGCGGGTCGGGCTGCACCCCGTCGTCCTCGCGCCACTCGCCGCGGGCGCCCGCGTCGTCGACGAGCACCTGCGCGCCGCCCGCGCCCTCGCACGCACCTACGAGGTCACCGTCGCACCCACCTGGCTCATCGACGGGCACCTCGTCAGCGGGCTGCAGCCTCGCGGCTCCTTCGCCTCGCTCGCGCGGTGACCGCGGCGCCACGGCTCCGGCCGGCACCCCGGCACGACGACGGGCCCCGACCCTCCCGGAGGAGGATCGGGGCCCGTCGTGTCAGGCGGCGCCGGTCGGGCCGGCCGCGCGGTCAGTCGCGGATCACTCCGCGCCGGCCTGCAGCTCGCCCGTCGGGGGCAGGTCGTGGACCGAGACGCCCGTCGGTGCGTCGAGCGCGGCAGCCGCACCCACGCTCACCGGGCCGCGGTCGTGCTCGCCCTGGGAGACACCCCGGAAGGTGAACTCCCCGAGCAGGCCCTCGCCCTGAGCGTCGACCAGGACGATCTCGCCGGCCTTGAGCTCGCCGAACAGGATCTTCTCCGAGAGCACGTCCTCGATGTCGCGCTGGATGGCGCGGCGGAGCGGACGGGCGCCCAGGACCGGGTCGTAGCCCTTCTCGGCGAGGAGCTGCTTCGCCGGCTGGGTGAGCTCGATACCCATGTCCTTGTCCCGCAGACGGGCGTCGAGACGCGCGATCATCAGGTCGACGATCTGGATGATCTCGTCCTGCGAGAGCTGCGGGAAGACCACCACGTCGTCGACGCGGTTGAGGAACTCGGGGCGGAAGTGCTGCTTGAGCTCGTCGTTGACCTTCGCCTTCATGCGCTCGTAGGACGTGACCAGGTCGCCGCCGGCGTTGAAGCCGGTCTGGACGCCCTTGGCGATGTCCCGCGTGCCGAGGTTGGTCGTCATGATGATGACGGTGTTCTTGAAGTCCACGACGCGGCCCTGCGAGTCGGTCAGGCGACCGTCCTCGAGGATCTGCAGGAGCGAGTTGAAGATGTCCGCGTGGGCCTTCTCCACCTCGTCGAACAGGACGACCGAGAACGGCTTGCGCCGCACCTTCTCGGTCAGCTGACCGCCCTCGTCGTACCCGACGTAGCCGGGGGGCGAGCCGAACAGCCGCGAGACGGTGTGCTTCTCGGAGAACTCCGACATGTCGAGCTGGATCAGCGCGTCCTCGTCCCCGAAGAGGAACTCGGCGAGCGCCTTGGCCAGCTCGGTCTTCCCGACGCCGGTCGGGCCGGCGAAGATGAACGACCCACCGGGACGCTTCGGGTCCTTGAGGCCCGCACGCGTACGGCGGATGGCCTGCGACAGCGCCTTGATCGCGGCCTCCTGGCCGACGATGCGCCGGTGCAGCTCGTCCTCCATGTGGAGCAGGCGGCTGGACTCCTCCTCGGTGAGCTTGAAGACCGGGATGCCCGTGGCCATGGCCAGGACCTCGGCGATCAGCTCCTCGTCCACCTCCGCGACGGTGTCCAGGTCACCGGACTTCCACGCCTTCTCCTTGTCGGCACGCTTCGCGGTGAGCTGCTTCTCCGTGTCGCGCAGGCCGGCCGCCTTCTCGAAGTCCTGCGCGTCGATCGCGGACTCCTTCTCGCGGCGTGCCTCGGCGATCTCCTCGTCGAGCTCCTTGAGCTCCGGCGGGGCCGTCATGCGGCGGATGCGCAGGCGCGCGCCCGCCTCGTCGATGAGGTCGATCGCCTTGTCCGGGAGGAACCGGTCGTTGATGTACCGGTCGGCGAGCGTGGCCGCGGAGACGAGCGCGGAGTCCGTGATGGACACGCGGTGGTGCGCCTCGTAGCGGTCGCGCAGGCCCTTGAGGATCTCGATCGCGTGCGGCAGGGACGGCTCGGCGACCTGGATCGGCTGGAAGCGGCGCTCCAGGGCCGGGTCCTTCTCGACGTGCTTGCGGTACTCGTCGAGCGTCGTCGCGCCGATGGTCTGCAGCTCGCCCCGGGCCAGCATCGGCTTGAGGATGCTCGCCGCGTCGATCGCGCCCTCGGCGGCACCCGCACCCACGAGGGTGTGGATCTCGTCGATGAACAGGATGATGTCGCCGCGCGTGCGGATCTCCTTGAGCACCTTCTTGAGGCGCTCCTCGAAGTCACCGCGGTAGCGCGAGCCGGCCACGAGCGCGCCCAGGTCCAGCGTGTAGAGCTGCTTGTCCTTGAGCGTCTCGGGGACGTCGCCGCGCACGATGTCCTGCGCGAGGCCCTCGACGACGGCGGTCTTGCCGACGCCGGGCTCGCCGATGAGGACGGGGTTGTTCTTGGTGCGACGGCTCAGCACCTGCATGACGCGCTCGATCTCGAGGTTGCGCCCGATGACGGGGTCGAGCTTGCCCTCGCGCGCGGCCTGGGTGAGGTTGCGCCCGAACTGGTCGAGCACGGCCGAGCCGGAGGGCTGACCCTCGGTGGGGCCGCCCGCGGCGACGGGCTCCTTGCCCTGGTAGCCGGACAGGAGCTGGATGACCTGCTGGCGGACCTTGTTGAGGTCGGCACCCATCTTCGTCAGCACCTGGGCGGCGACGCCCTCGCCCTCGCGGATGAGGCCGAGGAGGATGTGCTCGGTGCCGATGTAGTTGTGGCCGAGCTGCAGCGCCTCGCGCAGCGAGAGCTCGAGCACCTTCTTGGCCCGGGGGGTGAAGGGGATGTGCCCGCTCGGCGCCTGCTGGCCCTCGCCGATGATCTCGGTCACCTGGGTGCGGACGCCGTCGAGGGAGATCCCGAGGGACTCCAGCGCCTTGGCCGCGACACCCTCGCCCTCGTGGATGAGGCCGAGGAGGATGTGCTCGGTGCCGATGTAGTTGTGGTTGAGCATCCGTGCCTCTTCTTGGGCAAGGACGACGACCCGACGGGCTCGGTCTGTGAATCTCTCGAACATGTGCTGCTCCTCACGAGCGGCGTACACCTGCGCACCGTCGGATCGACGGGTACAGCCTGACCGCATTGACTCTATGCGCTCCCAACGGGCCACACCCCCTCCGTATGCCCTTGTTCGCCAGGGGCGTGAAAGGACTGTCGCGCCGTGACCTGCGCACAGATCACCCGGTCCGACACGCCCTGTGGGCGTTGACCGAGGAGCGCGCCGCGGGCAGGCTCGGGAGTGCGGCCCCGCCCTGGCGGCCAGAGAGGGTGGCGAGAGCGATGCACCAGCCGGACCAGCAGCCCGACGACCCCGCAGCCGCTGCGCGCCCCGGGTCCGGGGCCGAGGGCCAGGACGGTGCGGACGCCGGGCCGCCGACCCCGCCCGCCGCGCGTCACGACGGCCACGCGACGAGCTCCCCCGCGACCTGGGAGCAGGTGGTCGAGCGGTTCCACGGCGCCGTCGCCGAGGTCGACGACCCGCTGACGTGGGGGCTCGACCTCGACGAGGAGACCCTCACGGGGGCGGGCCACGGCGCGCACGACCCCGCGGAGGAGCGGTTCCTGCGCTCGTACGTCTCCTTCACGGGCGAGACCCTGGACCTCGAGACGCTGCGCGTGCTCGCCGCGCACGACGAGCAGGCGACCGACATCGCGCGCACCGCCCTGAGCGGCGCGCTCGCCGCGCCCCTGCACTCGGACACGCCCGGCGACGACGACTTCCTCGACTCGTACCAGGAGTACCGCGCCGCGATGCGCGCGATCGTCGAGGAGGTGGACGTCGCGCCCGTCACGCGCACCACGTTCGTGGTCGACGGCGTCCCGCGGCCCTGCCTGCACGTCACCGTCCGGGACCGCGCCGCGGTCTACGTCGCCGTCGGGGACCGGGCGCTGGTCGTGTCGGGCCCGTCGGGCCTCCTCGAGCGCGTCGACGTCGTGACCCGCCCGCTGCGCAACATCCTCCACGAGGAGGAGAGCCCCCGCTTCTGAGCCGGGTCCGCATGGCAGCCGTGGGCGGACCGCGGGTTCAGCATCTAGATTCGAGGTGCAGTGGTCGGCGGTGGTGCGCACCGTCGGCCGGACGAACGGGAGGTCGCAGGATGCCTGGCGTGGTCGTCGGCGTGGAAGGTTCGGACGAGTCGGGCGGCGCGCTCGACTGGGCGCTGCGCGAGGGTGCGACGCGAGGGGTCCCGGTCACCGCGGTCCTCGCGTGGGACCCGTCGCGCCAGGACGCGCAGGCCCCGCCGGACGAGATCGCGGCGCGCAGGCGGACCCTCGTCGAGGAGTGGGTGGACGCCGCGCGCGCCAGGACCGGGCTGGAGCCGCAGGCGGTCCGGACCACCGCCGTGGCCCACCAGGGCTTCCCGGCGACGGTGCTCCTCGCCGTCGCCGAGCCGGCCGCGTCCGAGGGCGCGGACGCGCCGGGTCACGACGGCGCGGACATGCTCGTGGTAGGCCGCTGCGGCCGGGGACGGCTCGGACGCATGGTCCTCGGCTCGGTGCCGACGGCCGTCCTGCAGCACGCGACCGTCCCCGTGACCGTCATCCGCGGGACGCCGGACCTCCGGCACGACCACGCCCGACCGGTCGTGGTGGGTGTGGACGGCTCGACGACGTCGGTCCAGGCCCTTCGGCACGGGGCGGACGTCGCGCGGCGCACGGGGGCGACGCTCGAGGCCCTGTTCTGCTGGCAGATCGCGTCGCTCGCGCCGCTGCCCGACTCGTGGGGCTGGACCCCGCCGATCGACGACTACGAGAAGTTCGCGGCGCAGCGGCTCGACGCCGCGCTCGAGGCCGCGGGCGTCGACCTGCCCGACGACCGTCTCGTGCGGACCGTGCGCCACACGCAGGCGGCGAAGGGCGTCATCGAGGCGTCGTCGCACGCGGAGCGGCTCGTGCTCGGAAACCGCGGCGTGGGCGGCTTCGACCGCCTGCTGCTCGGCTCGGTGAGCCGGCACGCGGTCGAGTACGCGCACTGCCCGGTGACGGTCGTCCGCCCCGCCGGGGCCACGCACCCCTCGGGCGAGACCGGCGCGTGAGCCACGGGCGCGGCCTCTGCGGCCCGCCCGTGCCGGCGGGCCGGAGTCCGCGAGGAGCAGCAGCACGGCGACCGTGAACACGAGGCCGACGAGACCGTGGAGGAGCTGCCCGTCCCTCGCTCCTCCGGACGCCGCGGCACGGCGTCGCCCCGGCACGCCGGACCCGTACGAGGGCGGCGCCGACCGCGCCCGCGCGGCATGATGGGAGCCCCACCACAGGTCGGAGCCCCGATGACGAACGTCGACCTTCTCACCGACGCGCACCTGACGAACGCGAGAAGCGCGCCCCACGGCCGCAGCGCCGAGGTCGTGCTGCACGACGGCCCGCTGCGCCAGACCATCCTCGCGCTGCGCGCGGGCGTCGAGCTCGGGGAGCACAACTCCCCGCCCGCGGCGTCGATCCAGGTCCTGCGGGGCCGCGTGCGCGTGACAGCGCTCGGCGAGGGCGACGTCGAGCTCGGCGCGGGCGAGCTGCGCGTGCTCACGCACGAGCGGCACGCGGTGAGCGCGCTCGAGGACTGCGCGTTCCTGCTCACGACCGTGACGAGCATCCCGAACGACTGACCGGCGCGCCGTCGCGGAGCGACGTGCGAGCCACCCGGGCACCCACCAGGGTGGAGCAGATGAGAACCTCGACACGGACGACCGCCCTCGTCGCGAGCGCGCTGGTGCTCGCGGCCTGCGCCGCCTCCCCCGACGACGCGACCGAGCCCCCGGCCGGCACGCCGTCTTCCGCTCCCTCCGCCGGGTCGACGGAGACCTCGGCCCCGCCCGACCCGGGCGGCACGGTCCCGACGGGTGCGCCGGCCGACGTCCTGCTGCCGGCCGAGGCGTGGGCGCCCGTCACGGGGCCGCGCGAGGAGTCGGAGGGTACGACGGCCTGGCACCTGCCCGAGGCGTGCGCGGGCAGCGGACCCGAGGACGCCGTCGCGATGCGCACGGCGACCCAGGGCGACGGCGCCGACGAAGCCCAGGTGGGCGTGCAGCAGGTGGCCGTGTTCGCCGACGCCGACCTCGCCGCCGCGGAGGCCGCACGACTGGCGGACGCCGTGGAGGTCTGTGCCGCGCAGGGCGGGGCGGAGGGGACGGTGTACGTCGTCGAGCCGCTCGACGTCGGCGCCCAGGGCACCGGCCTCGCGACCGACCACTACGGGGCCGGGGAGGGCGGAGACCTGGACGGCGCCCTCGGCACCTACCTCGCCACGACGCGGCGCGGGACGGCGGTCACGCTGGTCGCGCTGGACGGTGGAGAGAGCACGGTCGGCGCCGCGCGCGAGGTGGTGTCAGGAACGGCCCGGGCCGCGTGGGACCTGCTGTGCCGGTACGACGAGGCCGGCTGCTGAGCCGGCCCCGCTCAGGGTCTGACGGCCCACGCCGCGAGCGCGAGCGCGACGGCGTCCTCGGCGACCGCGCCGGGCCAGTCGGGCCGCGTCCCGGCCGCGAGCCGCCGCCAGGCCGCGCCGCCCCACGTCCCGGCGGCGGCCCCGGCCGCACCGGCGACGGCTGCGGCGGCGAGGCCCGCGGGGCCTGAACGGCGACGGGCGACGAGGATCCCGCCCGCGGCGCCGCTCGCGAGGCGGAACAACGGCCCAGGGGGGTCGAGGCGGCTCGGGGTGCGGGGAAGCTTGTCACCGACGATCTCCCCCACGACGCCTGCAGCAGCCGCCGCGCGCGCGAGTGCACCCGGCCTGCCGGCTCCCGGCTGCCCTCCGCCCGACCCGCCGTCCCGGCCTCCGGCCCGGCCGGAGAGCACCGGCGCCGCGACGCCGAGGCTGCTGCGCGACCCTGCGGCGACGCCGAGCGCGAGCGCCCGGGCGAGGAGCGCCGTCGTGCCGGGTGACGTGGTCGTGTCCCTGGGTGTCATGGGCACTCCTGGGTGGTCGTGGGGCGGGGCGGTCGACGGTCTCCTCGAACCTAACCGCTCCGGGCGCGGCCCGCCCGGGCCGCGGGAGCGTCCCGCTAGCCTGGCTCCGTGCCCGGACCGACACTGAGCGACGTCGCGCGCGACGCAGGCGTCTCCCTCGCCACCGCCTCGCGCGCCATCAACGGGAGCGCGAACCGCACCGTGCGCCCGGACCTGCGCGAGCGCGTGCTCGCCTCCGCGCGCCGGCTCGGGTACTCCCCGGACCCGAGCGCGCAGGCGATGGCGCGCGGGCGCACGACGAGCGTCGGGCTCGTGGTGCACGACATCGCGGACCCGTACTTCTCGTCGCTCGCCGCGGGCGTGGCCGACGCCGCCGAGCGCGACGGGCTCATCGTCACGCTGACGAGCACCCGGCACTCCCCCGAGCGCGAGCTGGCGTTCGTCGAGCTCATGGACCGTCAGCGGGCACGGGCGGTCGTGCTGGGCGGCGGGCGCCTGGCCGAGGACGCGGGCGGGGCGCTGCGCCGCGCTCTCGAGCGGTACCGCGACTCGGGGGGCGGGGTCTCGCTCGTCGGGCAGCCGATCGGCGACCTGCCCGCCGTCGAGATCGCGAACGCCGACGGTGCCGCGGACCTCGCGTGCGCCCTGCACGGGCTGGGCTACCGCTCGTTCGGCGTGCTCGCGGGGCCGGCGGGGCACCGCACGGCGGTCCACCGCGCGCGGGGGTTCGCCGCGGCGCTCGAGGAGCTGGGCGCGCCCGTCGAGCCGGAGGCCGTCGTGGAGTGCGCGTTCACCCGCGACGGCGGCCACGGGGGCATGCGCGAGCTGCTGTCCCGGGTGGGTCCCGGGCGGGCGGGGACGCGCACGGGTGGTGCTCCGCGCGCCGTCTTCGCCGTGAACGACGTCATGGCCGTCGGCGCGATGGCGGCTGTGCGGGACGCCGGGCTGCGCGTCCCCGAGGACGTCGCCGTCGCGGGGTTCGACGACATCGTCACCTTGCGCGACGTCACCCCGGGCCTCACGACGGTCCGCATCCCGCTCGCCGAGGTCGGCGAGCGGGCTCTGGTCCTCGCCCTGGCTGTCCCCGGCGACGCGCCCGACGCCGCACCGCAGCGTGTCGAGGTGCGGGGAACCGTCGTGCTCCGCGAGTCCACGCCCCCGCTCTGACCCCCGCCCGTTCGACGTGGTTGACGCAGGAAAGCGGTTCCCCTACGCTCCGGGAAAGCGCATTCCAACCCCGCTCGCCCGGGCGACCGACCGACGACGGAGCCGATCGATGACCACGACCCGAACCCTGCGGATCGCCATGAACGGCGTCACCGGCCGCATGGGGTACCGCCAGCACCTCGTCCGCTCGATCCTGCCGATCCGCGACCAGGGCGGCGTCGAGCTGCCCGACGGCACGCGCCTGCAGGTCGAACCCGTCCTCGTGGGGCGCAACGCGTCGAAGCTGCGCGAGCTCGCCGCGCGGCACGACGTCGAGCACTGGACCACGGACCTGGACGGCGCGGTCGTCGACCCGGACGTCGACGTCGTCTTCGACGCCTCGATGACCGCCCTGCGCGCCGAGACGCTCACGAAGGCGATGCACGCCGGCAAGCACGTGTACACCGAGAAGCCGACCGCCGAGACGCTCGCCGAGGCCGTGGACCTCGCCCGGCTGCGCGAGGAGACCGGCGTGACCGCCGGCGTCGTGCACGACAAGCTCTTCCTGCCCGGCCTCGTCACCCTCCGCCGCCTCGTCGACGAAGGCTTCTTCGGCCGCATCCTGTCGCTGCGCGGCGAGTTCGGGTACTGGGTCTTCGAGGGCGACCACCAGCCTGCGCAGCGCCCGTCGTGGAACTACCGCGCCGAGGACGGCGGCGGCATGACGTCCGACATGTTCTGCCACTGGAACTACGTCCTCGAGGGGATCCTGGGGTCGGTGCGGACCGTCACCGCCCAGACCACGACGCACATCCCCACCCGGTGGGACGAGCAGGGCCGCGAGTACGCCGCGACCGCCGACGACGCCGCGTACGGGATCTTCGAGGTCGAGACCCCGGGCGGCGACCCCGTCGTCGCGCAGATCAACTCCTCCTGGGCCGTGCGCGTCCACCGCGACGAGCTCGTCGAGTTCCAGGTCGACGGCACGCACGGGTCCGCCGTCGCGGGGCTGCGCCGGTGCGTCGCGCAGCAGCGCGCGCACACGCCCAAGCCCGTGTGGAACCCCGACCTGCCCGTCACCGAGCCGTTCCGCGACCAGTGGCTCGAGGTCCCGGCGAACGCCGACCTCGACAACGGCTTCAAGGCCCAGTGGGAGGAGTTCCTGCGCGACGTGCACGCCGGTCGACCGCACCGCTACGACCTGCTCTCGGCGGCGCGCGGCGTCCAGCTCGCCGAGCTCGGGCTGCGCTCGTCGGCCGAGGGCCGCCGCCTCGACGTCCCGCAGATCGCGCTGTGAGCGCGCACCCAAGCGCAGCATGGGCCTCGACCGGGCCGCGACGCAGGAGCTCGTGCGCCGCTCCGCGGCCGAGGCACGCGCCGTCGACCGCATCGCGTGCGGGGCGGGGACGGACCAGCTCGACCCGGCGCTCGTCGCGCGCTGGACGCCCGCAACGCGGGCGCGCTCGCCGCGGTGACGGACGCCTACCGCGAGCAGGTGCACGTCGTCCAGGACGCGGGCGCCCAGGTGATCGTCATGGCGTCGCTCCGTCGCGCACCTCGTGGCGCTCGTGCGGCGTGCCGACCGCGCCGGGCTCCTGCTCGACCCCGATCTCGCCGCCCGCCGCACCCGCACGTTCCTCGACGCCGCCGGGGCGATGCCCTGACCGAGGCCCCGCCGCGGGCGCCGGGTGCGCCGGGCGGGCCGGGTGCGCCGGGCGGGCCGGGTGCGCCGGCGAGGTTCCGGGGTGGACCCGGTGACGGCCGCGCTGTTCGTCGCCGCCCCTCCGGCCGAGCACGGGATCGGCGACCGTCCGGGGGCCAAAGCGGTCGGTAGCCCCGCGGTCGGCGGCCGGTAGCCCCGTGGTCGGCGGCCGGAGGCCGGTGGTTCGTGCCCGTGGACGCCGAGGGGGACCGGCACGAGGTGCACGTCTGCGAGACGGCGCGCGAGGCGGCGGCTGGGACGCCGGTGGCGCGGCGCGGTGGGCCGCACGCCGCTCTTGACGGGCCGGGAATACCGCGGGACCCTGGGACGTATATACCCCCGAGGGGTATCAAGGACGGCCCCCGACCAGGAGGACCTCGTGGAGAACGACCAGCGTACGTCCGACGCCGGGCACGGCGCCCCGACGGGGACCCCTGCGCACGACACGCATTCGCACGGCCGGCCCGCCACCGACCCGTCGGCGCACGACGGACACGACCCGCACCGCGCGCACGACATGCCCGCGGGACACGGCGACCCCGACGCGCACGCAGGGCACGCGGGGTCTGACGCGCACCCGGGGCACGGCGGACACGCGGGGCACGGCGGACACGCGGGGCACGGCGACCACGTCGCGCAGTACCGGCGCCTGTTCTGGACGATGCTCGTGCTCGCGGTGCCGACCGTCGCGCTGAGCCCCATGTTCGCGATGGTCCTGGGCTACGAGCTGCCCGACGTCGCGTGGACGGCATGGGTGTCGCCCGTGCTCGGGTCGGTGATCTACGTGTGGGGCGGGCGCCCGTTCCTCACCGGAGCGGTGGGCGAGCTGCGCGGTCGCACGCCCGGCATGATGACGCTCATCTCCCTCGCGATCACCGTCGCGTTCGGGTCGTCCCTCGGCGCGAGCCTCGGGCTCCTCGCGGCAGAGCTCGACGTGTGGTGGGAGCTCGCCCTCCTCGTCGTCATCATGCTGCTGGGCCACTGGCTCGAGATGCGTTCGCTCGCCCAGACGGCGTCGGCGCTCGACTCGCTCGCGGCGCTCCTGCCGGACGAGGCCGAGCGCCTCGACGCCGACGGGGCGGTCACGACCGTCTCCCCCACCGAGCTCGCCGTGGGCGACCTCGTGGTCGTGCGACCGGGCGGTCGCGTCCCGGCGGACGGCGAGGTCGCCCAGGGGACGGCGGACGTCGACGAGTCCATGATCACGGGCGAGTCGCGTCCCGTCCGGCGTGGCGTCGGCGACCCGGTCGTCGCCGGGACCGTCGCGACCGACGACGCGCTGCGCGTGCGCGTCACCGCCGTCGGCGAGGCCACCGCGCTCGCCGGGATCCAGCGGCTCGTGGCCGACGCCCAGGCGTCGTCCACGAAGACGCAGCGGCTCGCCGACCGGGCCGCGGGCTGGCTCTTCTGGTACGCGCTCGGTGCGGCCGCCCTGACGATCACGTTCTGGCTCGTCTTCGGCTCTCCGGAGCAGGCGTTGGTCCGCGCCATCACCGTCCTCGTCATCGCGTGCCCCCACGCCCTCGGTCTGGCGATCCCGCTCGTCGTGTCGATCTCGACCGAGCGCGCGGCGCGGGCGGGCGTCCTGGTCAAGGACCGGCTCGCCCTCGAGCGCATGCGCACGGTGGACACGGTCCTGTTCGACAAGACGGGGACGCTCACGGCGGGCGAGCCCGTCGTGGCGCACGTCGCGACCGTCGACGGCACGTCGCACGACGAGCTCCTCGCTCTCGCCGCGGCCGCGGAGACGGACAGCCAGCACCCGCTCGCGCGCGCGATCGTCGCGGCGGCGCAGGAGCGCGCCGGCCACGGCGTCCCGGTCCCCCGCGCGACCGACTTCCGGTCCCGCACCGCGGTCGGCGTCGAGGCGACCGTCCCGGGCGCCGGGCCCGGCACGGGCGCACGCCGCGTCGCCGTCGGCGGGCCCGCCCTCCTGCGTGAGCACGGCCTCGACGCGCTGCCCGACGCCGCGGCGTGGGAGAGCGACGGCGCAACCGTCCTGCACGTGGTCGTCTCCGACTCCCGACCCGCCGAGACGGAAGCTCGGCCCGACCTGGCGGAGCCCCGGCGGGACGCGGCGGAGCAGTGGTCCGGCCGGGTGGTGGGCGCGCTCGCGCTCGCCGACGCGATCCGCCCCGAGTCCCGCGAGGCGGTCGACGCCCTGCACCGGCGCGGCATCCGCGTCGTCATGATCACGGGGGACGCCGAGCCCGTGGCCCGGTCCGTCGGGCGCGAGCTGGGCGTCGACCAGGTCATCGCGGGCGTGCGCCCCGAGGACAAGGGTGCGCAGGTGGCCGCGCTGCAGCACGACGGACGCGTGGTCGCGATGGTCGGAGACGGCGTGAACGACGCTCCGGCGCTCGCGCAGGCCGACGTCGGGATCGCGATCGGCGCGGGCACCGACGTCGCCATCGCGTCGGCAGGTGTCATCCTCGCGAGCTCCGACCCGCGCGCCGTCCTGTCCGTCATCGAGCTCTCGCACGCGTCGTACCGCAAGATGCAGCAGAACCTGTGGTGGGCCGCCGGGTACAACATCGCAGCCGTGCCGCTCGCCGCGGGCGTCCTCGCCCCGGTCGGTTTCGTCATGCCGATGGCGGCGGGCGCGATCCTCATGTCCGTCTCGACGGTGGTGGTGGCCGTGAACGCCCAGCTGTTGCGCCGCACCGACCTCGACCCGGCCCGTCTCGCCGCCCGCTGACCCCACCCCACCCGGCCACCCGCAGGCGCCGCACCCCTGCCCGGCGCCGCCGCCTGGCCGCCCCACTCCCCCCGCCGAACACGGGATCAGCGACCCGATCTCGCCGGATCCGGTCGCTGGTCCCGTGCTCGGCGGTCGCTGATCCCGTGCTCGCTGCGAGACTGGGTCCGTGACCACGTCGACGTCCCCCGGCCGATCCGTCGCCGGTGTCCTCCTGACGCCGGGTGCGGGCGCGAGCCGCGACCACCACTCGCTCGTCGCGCTCGACGAGGCGCTCGCCGCACTGGACCCGCCGGTGCCCGTGCGACGCGTCGACTTCCCGTACCGGACCGCCGGCAGGCGGATGCCCGACCGGCCGCCCGTCGCGGTCGCGCACCTGCGCGCCGAGGCCGAGGCGTTCGCGACCGAGCTCGGCACCGCGACCGACCGGCTCGTGCTGGGCGGGCGCTCCTACGGCGGGCGCATGTGCTCGATGGCGGTCGCGGAGGGCCTCCCCGCCGCAGGTCTCGCGCTCGTGAGCTACCCGCTGCACCCGCCGGGGAAGCCCGATCGCCTGCGCACCGAGCACTTCCCGGACCTCGACCTGCCGGTCCTGTTCGTCTCGGGCCGCACCGACCCTTTCGCGACGCCCGCCGAGCTCACCGAGCACGTCGCCGCGATCCCGGGTCCGGTCACGCGCGTCGAGCTCACCGGCGCGCACGACCTCAAGGGCAGGGACGTCGAGGTGTGCGAGGCCGTCGTCGCCTGGCTCGGGAGCCTCGCCCAGCACTGAACACGGTTCGCAGCACGACCACCGTCGTCGACCGATGCGCGCGGGGCGTCAGGCACTTTCGGAGGATCCTCCCGAACTGCGTACGATGTGGCGCGAACGACGACCCGTCGCCTGTCGACCCGGAGGTTTCGATGCGCGCCGCTGCCGGCCTGCTCGCCGTCGCGCACCTGGGAGTCCTCGCCGTCGCGCTCTCCGCGGCACCCGCGCTCGCCGCCGACCGGGACGGCGGTGGCGGGCTCAGCGTCTCGACCACCTCCGTCTCCTTCGACGCGAGCCGGCTGCGCCACGAGTCCGGGTGGCTCGGCTACGTCGTCACCGCGCCCGACGGCTCCCACCAGCGCAGCCTGGGCGACGTGTACTCCCGCACGGACTCCGCCGACGGCGTGCTCGAGCTCGAGGTCCCCCAGCGCGGCGCGTACCGCGACGGGTACTGCGTCACGTGGGTCATGGTCACGGGCATCGACCACCAGTTCGCGGGATGGAACGGCGACTCGGCGGTCTGCACGACGACGCAGGCGGCGTCGCCTCCGCCCGCGGCACCCGAGCCCGAGCCGTCGGCGGAGGAGCCGCCGGCCGCGAGCGAGCCCGTCCCGGCCCAGCCGGCGGAGCCGGAGCCCGTCCAGGAGCAGGTCGAGGAGCCGACGCCGACGGACCAGGCGACCGAGGAGCCGACCGAGGAGCCCACGACCGAGACTCCGTCGGAGCCGACGCCGACCCCCGGGCCCGCCACTGCCGCGCCGGAGCCCTCGCGCACACCCCTCACGTCGGCGGCGAAGCGCGAGGCGCCCGTCCCCGAGGACGCATCGTTCCCGACGCTCGCGGTCGTCGGCGTCGGCGGCCTCGTCGCCGCGGCGGCCGGCGGCTCGATCCTCCTGCTGCGCCGCCTCGGCTGACGCCGCGGCAGGCCGGTCAGGACCTGCGGCGGGCTCTGCGGGTTCTGCGGGCGCCACCGGTCCCACGACGCGGACCGCTGTCGCCCGACCCCGGGAACGACGAAGCCCTGACCAGCGTCTCCGCTGGTCAGGGCTTCCGTGCTGGAGCCGCCTATCGGAATCGAACCGATGACCTATTCATTACGAGTGAATCGCTCTACCGACTGAGCTAAGGCGGCATGCTGCTTCCCGGACCGCTCCGCGAACCGGTGGCAACGAGCGCCTACTGTACCCAACGACCACCGCAGATACCAAAGCGGCCCTGCGGGCCGTCGTCGGGCACCCGCGAGGTCAGCAGCGCAGGCCGTCGTCGGGGACCGTCCCGTCGACGAGGTAGGCGTCGACGGCGTCCGCCAGGCAGTCGTTCGCGCGGCCGTAGGCGGTGTGGCCCTCGCCCTCCCAGGAGACCAGCACGCCGGAGTCGAGCGTCGCGGCGAGGCCCTCGGCCCACACGTAGGGCGTCGCGGGGTCGTTGGTCGTGCCGATGACGACGATGGGCTCGGCCCCCTCCGCGTGCAGGTCGAACTCCTGCGCGACGACGGGGTAGGCCCAGCCCTCGCACGTGAGCCCGCCGAACGCGAAGAACGACCCCATGGTGGGCGCCGCCTCCTCGAGCCGTTCGAGCTGGGCCTGCATCGCGTCGGGGTCGTCGTCCTGCCGGGCGTCGAGGCAGTTGACGGCGCGGAACGCCTCGGACGAGTTCGACGAGAACGTCCCGTCCGCGTTGCGGTCGTTGTAGTAGTCCGCGAGGAACAGCAGCATCGTGCCGGTACCGTCGTCGAAGGCCTCGGCGAGCGCCTGCGTGAGCAGGGGCCAGTTGACGTCGTTGTAGAGGGCGAGCGCCACGCCGTAGAACGCGAGGGTCTGCGTGACGCGGCGGTCCGACGTGGTGGGCAGCGGGTTGTCCTGGGCCGCGTCCAGGAGCGCGCGGATCTGGCGCATGCCGTCGTCGGCGTCGCCGCGCAGCGGGCACTCCGCCCCGGCCTGGCAGTCCTCGACATACGCGCGCAGCGCGTTCTCGAAGCCCACGGCCTGCTGCTCCGCGATCGCGTCGGCGTCGAGGGACGTGTCGATCGCGCCGTCGAGCACGAGGCGGCCCACCTTCTCCGGAAACAGGCCGGCGTACGTCGCGCCGAGCTGCGTCCCGTAGGAGTAGCCGAGGTAGGCGAGCTTCTCGTCGCCGAGGACGGCGCGCAGCATGTCCATGTCGCGGGCGGCGCTCTGGGTGTCGACGTGGCCGAGCAGGTCGCCGGTGTTCTGCGCGCACGCGTCGGCCCAGGCGCGCCGGTCCTCCACGAGGTCCTCGAGCCCGGCCTCGTCCGTGCCGAAGTCGCGCGACAGCGACTCGTCCTTGGCCTGGTCGTCGAGGCAGACGACCGCGGTCGAGGACCCGACCCCGCGCGGGTCGAACCCGACGAGGTCGTACGCGTCCTTGACGCGCTCGCCGACCATGGGCGCGAGGGACCCGACGAACTCGACGCCCGACGCGCCCGGCCCGCCCGGGTTGGTCAGGAGGGAGCCGATGCGCTCACCGCTCGCGGGAAGGCGCTTGACCGAGAGCTCGATCTCGCCCGCCCCGGGGTCCTGCCACGAGAGCGGAGCGCGCGCCGTCGCACACTCCCAGCCACCGCTGCAGTCCTCCCAGGCGAGGCTCTGCCCGTAGAAGTCCTCGAACCCCTCGGGTCCGGCCTCCCCGGTGCCCTGCGCGGTCTCGACGTCGGCGGCGGGCGTCTGCATCTTGGGCGGCACCGAGCAGGCCGCCAGGACGAGGGCGAGCACGAGGGTCACGGCGCACGCCACGGCACGGCGGGCGGAGGAGGTCGTCACCCGCACACGGTATCCGCTGGCCAGGTGCGCGCGGGACGGCCCCGCGGTCCGGGGGCGTCCTTTCACGCGCTCTTCACCGGGCAGCCGCCGCACACGGGCGGCTACTGCGCCACCCAGGCGGACTCGCCGGTCGCGCCGTCGGCCGCGGGCGGCACGACGACGGTCCCGAAGGTCCCGAGGACGACGCTCACCTCGCCGCTCGGGTCGACGTCGTCGGGCACCGCCACGACGGACGTGGAGGGCACGTAGTCCATGGTGCAGGGAGTGTCCGCGGGGATGTCGACGAACGTCACGAGGACGTCGCTCCCCTCGACCTCGGCGTCCGGCTCGGCGAGGACCGGGCAGGTGCTCGACCCGTGGGTCACGACGAACAGCAGGCCGGGCTCGGCGCTCCACGCCGCCCCCGTGCCCCCCTCGGTCGGCCCGTCGATGCCGGGGCCCAGCCCTCTGCCGTGCGCGCCGGCCTCGACCGCCATGGTCGCGGCGTCGGGCAGGCCCTCCGCGTCGTCGGTGGTGGCGTCGTCGCTCGGCTCCTCGGAGGCGTCGTCGGTCGTCTCCGTCGCGCCGGTCGTGTCGTCGCCGCCCCCGTCGGTCTCGGAGGCGCACGCGCCGAGCGTCGCCACGGCGAGCGCCAGGGCGAGGGCGGAGGACGCGCGCGCGGCGCGCGACGGACGGCGGGTGGCGACCATGGGAGTCTCCTCGGGACGACGGCGGGTGCGCGACCATCCTGTCGCTCGCACCCCGCCTGCGCCCCTCGAACCGCGACCAAGGTGCCGATCGTGACCGGACGGTGACCGTGCGGGGCTCCGGTGGTGGAGCGGACGGCGCGCGGGTGCGACGATCCGAGCATGGATCCTCGCCCCACGGCCGCGTCGACGGAGCCGGGCCCGCTCCGCTGGGGTCTGCGCACGGACCTGCGGCGGCACGGCGACGGGGGCGACTCGAGCCGCGTCGGGTACGTCGAGCTCTTCTTCGACCTCGTCTTCGTCTTCGCGGTCACCCAGCTCTCCCACGGCCTCATCAGCCACCCCGGCGCGGAGGCGCTCGCTCACACGCTCGTCCTCGGCGTCGCGGTGTGGTGGGTGTGGGTCGACACCATGTGGGTGACGAACTGGCTCGACCCCGAGCGCCTCGCCGTGCGCGCGCTGCTCGTCGTGCTCATGCTGCTCGGCCTCGTGCTCGCGAGCGCGATCCCCGAGGCGTTCGGCGACAAGGCGCTGCTGTTCGCGGTCATGCTCGTCACGATGCAGGTGGGCCGCAGCGCGTTCACGATGGTCGCCCTGGGCCGCGTCTGGCCCGAGAACGCGGTGAACTTCGTCCGCATCACCTCGTGGTGCGCAACCTCGGGGGCCGTGTGGATCGCGGGCGCGCTCGTGGAGGAGCACCGGCTGCTGCTGTGGGCGGTCGCCGCCGCGATCGACGTCGCCGGCCCGCGCGCGATGTTCTGGCTGCCCGGGATCGGGGCGTCGCGCGCGAGCTCGTGGGTCGTGCGCGGGGAGCACATGGCCGAGCGCGTGAGCCTGTTCGTCATCATCTGTCTCGGCGAGTCGATCATCGTCACCGGCGCGACGTTCGCCGAGCTGGAGCTCGACGCGACGACCGTCTCCGCGTTCTGCTCCGCGTTCGCGAGCACGGTGCTCATGTGGCTGCTCTACTTCGACCGCTCCGAGCACCGCGCCACCGAGTACTTCACGTCGCGCGCCGAACGGGGCATGGTCGCCCAGACGGCCTACACGTACGTCCCGTTCGTGCTCGTCGCGGGCATCGTGCTCACCGCGGTCGCCGACGAGCTGGTCCTGCTCCACCCGCTCGGGCACGACGGCGCCCGCCACGCCGACGTCTGGACGGCCGGCCTGGTCTGCGGGGCGGCCGCGACCTACCTGGTGGGCAACGCGCTCTTCCGCCGCGCGACCGGCGGCAGGTGGTCGGTGCCGCACCTGCTCGGAGCCCTCGCGCTCGTGGCGCTGTTCGCCGCTCAGGCGAGGCTCACGCCCCTCGCTCTCAACTGGACGTCCGACGCGGTGCTGCTCGCCGTGATCGTGGGCGACGTGCTCCACGGGCGCCACCAGGCGCGCACGGCCTCCGTTCGCCAGGCGCAGGACGGCGAGCCTCGCTAGGTTCGCCCTGACGGTGCACGGCACCCTGCCGTGCACGCTGCGCGGCAATCGTCGAGAAAGGGCGTGACCGTGGACTTCTGGGACTTCTTCTGGCTCCTCGTGTGGAGCTTCTTCTTCATCGCGTACCTGATGGTCCTGTTCCAGATCATCGCCGACCTGTTCCGCGACCGGGAGCTCTCCGGCTGGTGGAAGGCGGTGTGGATCATCTTCCTCATCTTCCTGCCGATCCTGACCTCGCTCGTCTACCTCATCGCGCGCGGTCGGGGGATGTCCGAGCGGCAGGCGGCTGCCGTGGCGCAGGCCAAGCACGACACCGACACCTACATCCGCCAGGTCGCCGGCGCGTCCCCGGCCGAGCAGATCACGCACGCCAAGGCGCTCCTCGACTCGGGGGCGATCACCCCGGACGAGTTCGCGCAGCTCAAGGCCAAGGCGCTCGCCTGACGACGAGCGCGTGACGGACGGGCCGGTCCCACCCGCGTGCGGGTGCGCCCGGCCCGTCCCACGATCGAGGCATGACCCGATTCGGCTACACCCTCATGACCGAGCAGTCCGGACCGCGCGAGCTCGTCCGGCACGCGGTCGACGCGGAGCGCGTGGGCTTCGACTTCGAGGTGACGAGCGACCACTACTTCCCGTGGCTGGACGCCCAGGGCCACTCGCCCTACGCGTGGGCGGTGCTCGGCGCGGTCGCGCAGGCGACCGAGCGCGTCGGTCTCATGACCTACGTGACGTGCCCGCTGATCCGCTACCACCCGGCGGTGGTCGCGCAGAAGGCCGCGACCGTCGCCCTCCTGTCGGACGACCGCTTCACGCTCGGCCTGGGCGCCGGGGAGAACCTCAACGAGCACGTCGCGGGCGAGCGGTGGCCCGCCGTCGGTGAGCGGCACGACATGCTCGAGGAGGCGGTCGAGATCATCCGCACGCTGCTCGACGGCGAGCGCCTCACGTTCGAGGGCGTGCACTACCGCGTCGACTCGGCCCGGCTGTGGGACCTGCCGGACGAGTCGGTCGAGATCGGCGTCGCGGTCTCCGGGCCGCAGTCGGTCGAGCGCTTCGCGCCCCTCGCCGACCACCTCGTGACGACCGAGCCCGACGCGGACGTCGTGCAGCGCTGGTCCGCGGCGCGGGACCGGGTCGACCTCGCCGCGTCACGCGTGGTGGGGCAGATGCCGATCTGCTGGGACCCCGACGAGGCGGCCGCGGTGGCCCGCGCGCACGAGCAGTTCCGCTGGTTCGGGGGTGGCTGGCGCGTCAACGCGGACCTGCCCACGACCGAGGCGTTCGAGGCGGCGACCGGGTTCGTCCGTCCCGAGGACGTCGCCCAGGCCATCCCGTGCGGCCCCGACCTCGACGCGGTCGTCGAGGCGGCGTCCGCGTGGTGGGAGGCGGGGTTCACCGACCTCGCCCTCGTGCAGGTGGGCGAGGCCGGGCAGCGAGAGTTCCTCGAGCAGGCCGCCGGCCCGCTGCTGGAGAAGCTCCGCGCCGCGGCCCCGGCGTCCTGACGGGCCGCAGGGGCGCTCCGCGCCGGGCGCCGCGGCTGAGGCGTGCTCAGCCCTGGGGACGCAGCGCGATGACCATCGCCTCGACCGCGAGCAGCGGGGAGACGTTCCCCTCGAGCCGCTCGCGCGCGAGGCCGATCGCGTCCATGCGCCGCACGGTCTGCTCGGGCGTGGAGTCCTGCGCGAGGGTGCCGACCGTCTGCGCGAGCTCCGTGTTGACGAGCTCGACCTCCGCCCCGAGCTGCACGACGAGCACGTCCCGGTACAGCGAGAGGAGATCGACCATGGCGCGGTCGAGCACGTCGCGCTGGTGCCGCGTCGCGCGGCGCTTCTGGTCGGCCTCGAGGTCGCGCAGCTGCGAGCGCAGCCGTGGCGGCAGCGTCTCGCCGTCCGCGACGCCGAGGGCGCGCAGGAGCTCGGCCTTCTCGGCGGCGTCGCGCTCCTCGGTCGCCGCCCTGGCCTCGGCCTGCGCGAGCTCGACGAGCTCCCCCGCCGCGAGCACGGCGTCGCCGACCCCGCGGATGCGGCGCGCGAGAGAGAGCACCGACGTCCGCCGCTCGCGCGCGCCGGCGTCCCGCGCCAGGCGGCGCGCGAGGCCGATGTGGCTCTGCGCGGCGCGTGCCGCGACGAGCGCGACCTGCTCGTCGACGCCGTCGCGCTGGACGAGCAGCCCGGCGACCGCCTCGACGGGGGGCACGCGCAGCACCACGCCGCGGCACCGCGACCGGATGGTGACGAGCACGTCCTGAGGGCTCGGTGCGCACAGGATCCAGACGGTGTGCGGTGCGGGCTCCTCGATCGCCTTGAGCAGGACGTTCGTCGTCCGCTCGGCCATGCGGTCGGCGTCCTCGACGACGATGACGCGGCGCCGGCCCTGGGACGGGCTGCGGCTCGCGACCGTCACGAGGTCACGCACCTCGTCGATCCGGATGGTGACGAGCTCCGTCGCGACGATCTTCACGTCGGGGTGCGTGCCCGCGAGCACGGTGCGGCAGGCCTGGCAGCGCCCGCACCCGCCCTGCTCGCACTGGAGCGCGGCCGCGAACGCGCGCGCCGCGTTGGAGCGCCCCGACCCGGGTGGGCCGGTGACCAGCCACGCGTGCGTCATCGCGGCCGGGTCGGTCGCCGCGGCCCGCAGCGTCGCGACGGCCTGCTCCTGCCCGACGACGTCGTCCCAGACGCTCATGCGCCTGCTGCCCCGGCGTCGCTCCCGCGGCCGAGCCCGGTGGCCGGACGGTAGCCGATCGCGCTGTCCGAGTCGTCGAACCCGTCGTCCGGCTCGGCGGCGACGGTGTCCTCCGCCTCCTCGACCACGGGTGTGAGGTCGAGCCGCGCCGCGACGTCGACGCGGATCTGCGCCTGGAGGTCGTCCACCGGCGCCGACGCGTCGAGCACGACCCAGCGCTCGGGGGCCGCCCCCGCACGCGCCAGGAAGGCCTCGCGCGTGCGCCGGTGGAACTCCGCCCCCGCCCGCTCGAGGCGGTCGTGCTCGCGCCGCATCCGGGCCGCGGCGGCCGCCGGGTCGAGGTCGAGCAGGATCGTGACGTCCGGCATGAGGTCCTGCACCGCCCAGCGCGAGATGAGCTCGACCTCGTCCGCGCCGAGCTCGCGCCCGCCCGCCTGGTAGGCGACGGACGAGTCGAGGTAGCGGTCCGTGACGACGATGGCGCCGCGCTCGAGCGCCGGGCGCACGAGGCTCGCGACGTGGTGGGCGCGGTCGGCGGCGTAGAGGAGGGCCTCGGTGCGCGCGTCCATGTCCTGCCCGTGCAGGACGGCGGCGCGCAGCTCCTTGCCGAGCTCGGTGCCGCCCGGCTCGCGCGTCAGCACCACCTCACGCCCCGTGAGCTCGCCGAGCCACTGCCCGAGCAGGCGCGACTGGGTCGTCTTGCCGACGCCGTCGCCGCCCTCGAAGGAGATGAAGTACCCGGGTGCGCTCACGGCGACCAGCCTAGCCGCGACGTCGGACACGGGCGTAGGCCCCGGACCGGTGCGTGGGCGCGGGCGTGGGCGCGGGCGCGGGATAGCCTCGGGCCATGCCCGACCTCGCCCCCGGCCTCCTGCCCTCCCCCGGCGTCGCGTTCGCCGGGCGCACGTTCGACGCCGTGCTGTTCGACATGGACGGCACGCTCATCGACTCCGTCCCGGCAGTTGACCGGAACTGGCGTCGGTGGGCCGCGGAGCACGGGCTCCCCGACCCCGACGAGTTCCAGATCCAGCACGGGACACCGGCCCGAACGCTCATCGCGGAGCTCCTGCCCGCCGAGCAGGTCGAGACCGCCTACGAGCGCATCCACGCGCTGGAGCTCGAGGACAACGAGGGCGTGACGATCCTTCCGGGGACGCGCGACGCGCTCGCCACGCTGCCGCCGGAGCGGCAGGCGATCGTCACGTCGTGCACGCGGCCGCTGGCTGCTGCGCGCATGGAGGCGTCGGGGCTCGAGGCGCCGTCCGTCGTCGTGACGGCCGACGACGTCGCGCGCGGCAAGCCCGACCCGGATCCCTTCCTGCTCGGTGCCGAGCGGCTCGGCGTGGACCCCGCGCGGTGCCTCGTCGTCGAGGACGCCCCGGCGGGCATCGCCGCGGCGCACGCGGCCGGCTGCGCGACGCTCGTCGTGACGGGCACGCACTCGGCGGCCGAGCTCGCGGCCGCCCGGCCCGCGCCCGACGCCCTGGCGACGGGCCTGGCCGCGGTGCGCTTCGTCGTGGGGCCCGACGGCGTCCGCGTCACCGACGCCTGACCTCCCGGGGCGGGGGCCACCCGACCGGGTCGGGAACCACGCCCGACCGCGTCAGTAGACGCCGGCGCGCAGCGCGGCGGCGACCACCTTCGACGCGGCCGCGTGCACCTCCGCGAGCTCGTGGAGGCTCAGACCCGTGGCCGCGACGATCGCCGGCGGGATGCGCTCGGCGTCCAGACGGCGCTCGCGCCCCTCGGGGGTGAGCGTCACGCGGACCTGGCGGCCGTCGTCGGGCGAACGCGAGCGGCGCACGTACCCGAGCGTCTCGAGGCGCTTGAGCAGCGGCGACAGCGTCCCCGCGTCGAGGTGCAGGCGGGTCGCGAGGTCACCGACGGTCGAGGTGTGGCCGGACGCGTCGTCCTGCCACAGCGCGAGCAGCACGAGGTACTGGGGATGGGTGATGCCGAGGGGCTCGAGCAGCGGCCGGTACAGCGCGACCATCCCCCGCGCGCCCGCCGAGAGCGCGAAGCAGACCTGCGTCTCCAGCGCGAGCGGGTCGGCGAAGGGACCCGCGTCCTGCACGGCCGTCCGGCCCGTCTCCACGTCCACCACGTCGCCATGGTAGCCACGACCGGTCTATTCTTGGTGCACCAATCATTGGTGTACCAAGAGTTTGGCGCACCGGACCCCACGAGAGGACGCACCGTGGCGCGGAAGGACGACCGGCGCACGCTCGGCATGCGCATCACCGAGAGCTTCCTGCCGATCTTCGGACCGGCGCAGGTCAGCCGGCAGGACGCCGACGGCCGCGGCGTGTCCGACGCGGAGCGCGAGCGCGACCGCGAGCTGCACACCCGCTTCGAGCGCGTGACGGGACCCGACGGCCGCAGCTACGTCGTCGAGCACACCGACTGACGCGGCGAGGCCGGCCCGCCGCGGGCCGACCTCGCCGCGAGCGGCTCACTCGCCCGGGTACACCACGCCGATCTGGCGGCGCACCTCGTCGAGCGTGCGCATGACCTCGAGCGTCGAGTCCCACGACATGCGCGGGCTCTGCGTCTCGCCCGCAGCCACGCGCCGTGCGACCTCGGCCGCCTGGTACTGCTTGCCCTCGCCGGAGAAGCCGTCGTAGTACCAGGACGAGCCGTCGTGCCGGACCACCCGGAACGACGTCGGCGCGTAGAACGCCCCCTCGACCTCGATCCGCCCGGCGGTCCCGGAGATCACCGCGGCCGTCGCGGTGCGCGACCACAGCGTCGTCGAGAGGGTCGCCTGGGTGTCCCCGTACCCGAGCGTGATGCTCACCTGCCCGTCGACGCCCGACGCGGTGAGCGCGCCCACCGCCGTGACCGAGGCCGGCACGCCGAGGAGGTCGTGCGCGAACGACACCGGGTACACGCCCAGGTCGAGCAGCGCGCCGCCCGCGAGCTCGGGCGCGTAGAGGCGGTGCGCCGGGTCGAACGGGAACCACTGCCCGTGGTCGGCGCTGAGGTTGACGATCTCCCCGATCTCCCCGCGAGCGATCACCCCGCGCAGCGCGGCGACGTGTGGCAGGAACCGCGTCCACATCGCCTCCATGACGAAGACGCCCGCCGCACGCGCGGCATCGAGCACCTCGACCGCCTCGGCCTCGTTGCGCGTGAACGCCTTCTCGACGAGCACGTGCTTGCCCGCGGCGATCGCGAGCAGCGCGTGCTCGCGGTGGTGGGAGTGCGGCGTGGCGACGTAGACGACGTCGACCTGTGGGTCCTCGACGAGCTCGTCGTAGCCGTGGTGCGTCGTCGGCACGCCGTGGGCCGTCGCGAACCGCTCGGCGCGCACGCGGTCGCGCGACCCCACGGACGCGATGCGGCTCTGGGTGTGCTGGCGCACCGCCTCCGCGAACGACGACGCGATCCCGCCGGCGCCGAGGATGCCCCAGCGGATCGAGGGCGCGGTGCGGGGGTCGGGGACGGTGCCGGTGACGTCGGGGGACAGGTCGGTGACGGGACGGACGCCGGACTCGGGCGGCGGGGCGACGGTGCTCATGGGGGCCACGCTATCCCCCGGGCATCCCTTCCAGGCCCGGCGTCCGCCGACCACGGGTCCCGTCGCGAAGGTCCCCCACGCGGGTGGTGCGCGCCGCGGCCCGGCACGTCACGATGGGGGCATGACATCCCCCGCGCCCCGTGCCGACGACGGACGGACCGACCACGCGTCGCGCGCGAGCGCGCGCGACCTCGTCAAGGTCTACGGCTCCGGCCCGACGGCGGTGCGCGCCCTCGACGGCGTCGACGTCGACTTCGCGCGCGGCCGGCTCACGGCGATCATGGGCCCCTCCGGCTCGGGGAAGTCGACGCTCATGCACTGCCTCGCCGGGCTCGACTCCCCGACGTCGGGGAGCGTCGTCGTCGACGGCCAGGAGATCAGCCGTCTGTCCCAGCGCCGGCTCACCGCGCTGCGCCGCACCCGGATCGGGTTCGTGTTCCAGTCGTACAACCTCGTGCCGACGCTCACCGCGGCGGAGAACATCACCCTCCCGCTCGACATCGCGCGCACCCCCGTGGACCGCGCCTGGTTCGACGAGGTGACCGGCGCCGTCGGGCTCACGGACCGCCTGCACCACCGGCCGTCCGAGCTCTCGGGAGGCCAGCAGCAGCGCGTCGCCTGCGCACGCGCGCTCGTGTCCCGGCCGTCGATCGTGTTCGCCGACGAGCCGACCGGCAACCTCGACTCGCGCTCCGCGGGCGAGGTGCTCGCGTTCCTGCGCCGGTCGGTCGACGAGCTCGACCAGACGGTCGTCATGGTGACGCACGACCCGCGCGCGGCGTCGTACGCGCACCGCGTCGTCTTCCTCGCGGACGGCCGGATCGCGGGCGAGCTGCACGACCCCACGCAGCAGGACATCCTCGACGCGCTCGCCGCCGCTGCCGGCGACGAGTCGCCCGAGGGCGCCGCCGCGCGTCACGCCGCCCGGGTCGACCCGGCATGATCCGCGTCGCGCTGCGGGGCGTGCGCGCGCACCTCGTCCGGTTCGTGCTCTCCGTGCTGGCCGTGACGCTCGGCGTCGCGTTCGTCGTCGGGACGTTCGCGTTCCGCGGCATGCTCTCGTCGACCTTCGACGACATCATCGCCACCACGCTCACCGCCGACGTCTACGTGCGCGGCTCGCAGGAGGTCACCGGAGACGCGACGGGGCCCGGTGCGGGCGGCGGAACCGGTGGCGCCGGGTTCGCGGGCGACCGCACCCTGGTCCCCGCGGACCTCGCCGCGCAGGTCGAGGAGGTCGACGGCGTCGGTCGCGCCGTGCCCGACGTCTCCGGCGCGGTGGTGCTCGTCGGGGCGGACGGCACCGCCGTCGTGACGACGGGACCGCCGAGCACCGCGTTCTCGGTCGACCCCGACGACCCGAGCCTCACGCTGCTCGAGGGGTCGTGGCCCTCTCCCGGTGCGATCGTGCTCGAGCAGAGCGCCGCGGAGACCGCCGGGCTCGCGACCGGCGACGCGACCACCGTCGTGCTGGGCGGCGAGCCGCGGCCCGTCACGGTGTCCGGCGTGTTCGGCATCGAGGCCGCCGCCGCGGGCGCGATCCTCGTCGGGCTGGACGAGGAGACGGCCCGCGAGGCCTTCGCCCCGGACGGCCAGGTGGCGCAGGTCTCGGTCTGGGCGGCGCCCGGCTCCGGCCCGGTCGACGAGGAGGCCCTGGCCGCGCGCGTCGGCGCGGTGCTGCCCGACGGCGCCGAGGCCGTCACCGGGGAGCAGGCGCGCGCCGAGGCGAGCGAGGCGGTCGAGGAGGTGCTCGGCTTCGTCGAGACGTTCCTGCTCGTCTTCGCGGCGATCGCGCTGTTCGTCGGGGCGTTCATCATCGCGAACACCTTCGCGATGTCGGTGCGCGAGCGCCTGCGCGAGCTGGCGCTGCTGCGGGCGCTGGGAGCCTCGCCGGGGCAGGTGTTCGCGTCCGTGCTGGTGCAGGCGTTCGTCGTCGGGCTCGTGGGTGGCGGCATCGGCGTGCTCGCCGGGGCGGGGCTCGTGCGCGTCATCCGGTGGGGCCTCGCGCTCGCCGGCATGGAGTTCTCGGGGCGTGTGCCGCTCGGCGCGCCGCAGGTCGTCGCCGCGGTGGTCCTCGGCGCGGTCGTGAGCGTCCTCGCCGCCGTCCTTCCCGCCCGGCGCGCCGCCGCCATCCCACCCGTCCAGGCGATGCGCGACGACGTCGCCCCCGACCGCGGGACCGGCGCCCGGGCCATGGGCGGGCTCGTGGTCACCGCGCTCGGCGCGGGCGTGCTGTGGCTCGCGGCGTACCTCGGCTCGTCCGTCGTGGACTCCCCCACCGGCTGGGCGTGGGTCGACGACCTCAGCCCCCGCGTGCTGCTCGGCGTCGGCGCCGGGCTCGTGCTCGTCGGGGTGCTCGTCGGGTCGCCGGCCGTCGCACGGGGCGTGCTCACGGTCCTCGCCTGGCCCCTGGTCGTGGCGCTGCGCCCGCTCGGCCGCCTCGCGCGCGGCAACGTCACGCGCAGCCCGCGGCGGACCGCGAGCACCGCCGGCGCCCTGCTCATCGGCATGGCCCTCGTGTCGGTCACGGGCGTCATCGCCGCGTCGACGCAGGCGTCGGTGCGCGGGATCGTCGAGAACGAGGTCCGCGCCGACCTCGTCGTCGACTCGGCGACGCTCGTCGTGCCGGAGGGCGCCGTGGAGGCAGTCGCGGCGACCCCGGGGGCGGCGGTCGTGGACACGGTGCGCCTGGGCCTGGCACCGGTCGCGACGGCGGGCGGCGGGTCGGGCGACGACGAGGCCCGTGGGACCAACCTCTCCGGCGTCCCGGCGGGCTTCTTCGACACCGCGCTCGACCCCGTGGCGCTCACCGGCGACCCCACCGCGACGCTCGAGGCCGGGGACGCCGTCGTGCACCGGCGCACCGCGCGCGAGCGCGGCTGGGAGGTGGGCGACGCGCTGCGCCTCGGCGAGGGCGACGCCGCGGTCGAGGTCCGCGTCGGCGCCGTGATCGACAGCCAGCTCGTCGGCACGGGCGTGGTCGTGCGGGACGACGTGTTCGACGCCGTGGTCCCGGCCGCGCAGGCGAGCGTGCGGATCGTCTACGTGTCGGCAGCGCAGGGCGCGACCGCGGGCGACGTCGCAGACCTCCGGGCGGACCTCACGACCGCGGTGGCGCCGTTCCTCGTCGTCACCGTCCTCGACCGCGAGGAGACCGCCTCGGCGTACGCGGACCAGGTGAACCAGGTGCTCGTCATCCTCTACGCGCTCCTCGCGCTGTCGATCGTCATCGCGCTGCTCGGCATCGTCAACACGCTCGCGCTGTCGATCATCGAGCGCACGCGCGAGATCGGGCTGCTGCGCGCGGTCGGGCTCGGGCGGCTCCAGCTCGCGGGCGTGATCGCGGTCGAGTCCGTGCTCACGGCCGTGTACGGGACGGTGCTGGGTGTCGCGACCGGCATCGGGATCGGCGCGGCGCTGCCCGGCGTGCTCGCCGACGAAGGGCTGAGCACCCTCGCCGTCCCGTGGGGTCAGGTGCTCGCGATCCTCGGCGTCGCGGTCCTCATCGGCCTGATCGCCAGCGTCTGGCCCGCCGTCCGCGCGGCCCGCCTCCCCGTCCTCGAGGCGGTCACCGTCGACTGACCGACACCCCCACCCGCTGAGTGCATGGAATAGTCGCGCTCGAGCAGTCCGAGCGCGACTATTTCATGCACTCACGGGACCGGGAGGGGTTCCGGGGCCGGGGCGCGGTAGCGGCGCAGGGCGGCGTTGCGCCAGGCGACCAGCCCGACGACGGCACTCGCCGCGAGCCCGCCCGCCACCAGGGCGACGGGCGCCGAGGTGAGGGAGGCGAGCACACCACCGCGGAAGTTGCCGACCTCCGGGCCCGCCACGCCGACGACGTGCTCGACCGAGGAGACACGGCCGCGGAACTCGTCGGGCGTCTCGAGCTGCACGAGAGCGCCCCGCGTCACCACGCTGACCGTGTCCGCGGCACCGGCCACGGCGAGGCACGCGAGCGCGAGCCACAGCGGGCCGGCGAGCCCGAACCCGGCGAGCGCGACACCCCAGGTCGCTGCTGCGGCGAGCTGCAGCGCACCGGCCCGCGTCGCCCGCGTCACCGCGCCGGAGAGCAGCCCGGCACCGATCCCGCCCACGGCGACGGCCGAGAGGAACAGCCCGAGCGTGCGCGGGTCGCCGGCGAACCGGATCTCGTTCACCAGCGGGAACAGAGAGATCGGCATCGCGAGGACCGTCGCCGCGATGTCCGTCGCGAACGACCCGCGCAGTGTCGGCCTCCGCCACACGATCGACCACCCGCCCGCCGCGGCCCGGCGGCGCGCCGCGGACCCGCCGTCGGCCACGGGGCCGACCGGCGCTGGGACGGCGGGCGCGGTGCCGTCGAGCGCGGAGCCTCCCGGCGCGGGCGTGCGGGGCTCCGCGACGGGCGGGGACCCCGGCGGGAGCGGAGGCAGGCGGACGAGGCCGAGCAGCGCGAGCGCGGCGGCCGCCGCCTGGAGCCCGTACGCCGCGGACAGGTCCCAGCGGGCGAGGACGAGCCCGGAGAGCGCCGGGCCGACGAGCATCGCGACCTGGAACGCGAGGTTCTGCAGAGCAAGACCGGAGGCCACCTGGTCGGCGGGGAGCAGGCGCGGCGGCACCGTACGACGCGCGGGCGACCCGAGTGCGTTGCACGCGGCGCCGAGGCTCACGAGCGCGAGCAGCGTCCAGACCGACCGGTTGCCGGCGAGCGCCTGCGCCATCAGACCGACCGCGGCGAGCAGCTGCCCGGCCGCCGCGAGCCGCATGATCGTGCGGCGGTCGTGCACGTCCGCGAGGTGGCCGCCCACGAGGCCGAGCGCGAGCAGGGGGACGGCGGTGGCGAGGCCGATCGCGCCCGTCCACACCGGGCTGTGGGTGAGCTGCCACACCTGGAGCAGCACCGCGACGCTGGCCACCTGGAACCCGAGCCCGCCGACGGCGGAACCCGCCCAGAGGTCGCGGTAGGCGCGGCTGGTGCGCAGGGGGCGCAGGTCGAGGACGTGACGGAGCACGTCAGCGCTCCCCGGTCGCGGGTGCGTCGGCACCGGCCGCGTCGGGCACCGGGTGCCCCGCCGCGTCCAGCCGCTCGACGAGCCGCTCGCGCAGCGACCGGCGCGCCAGGACGCGCTCGAGCTCGACGACGACGGCGCTCAGGGCGTGCGGCAGCTCGTCGTCGATCTCGGCGACCGACTCCTCGGTCGCGCGCCACTCCGCCTCGAGGAGGGGGACGAGCGCGCGAGACCGCTCCGTGAGCGCGACACGGCGCGTGCGGGCGTCGTCGCCGGACTCGGTCTCGACGAGACCCTCCGCGCGCATCGCCGCGACCGTCTGGCTCATGGCCGAGTGCGTGCGCCCGAGCGACGCCGCGAGCTCGCGGATGGTGAGCGGCCCGGTGTGGGCGAGACGGATGAGCGGGTAGACGAAGCGCGAGCGCACGCCCTGGACGCCGCGGTCGGTGTAGACCGTGGCGATCTCGTCGTCGAGGCGGCGCAGCAGAGCGTGCAGGGAGTCCCAGCGGCCGGGGACCGCGGTCGGGTCGGATGATGTCACAGCACTGTTATAACAGCGCTCATGCATTCATGGCAATCACGGGCCGGCTGAACCGGCCGGCTGGCTGACGGAGAGGCGTCGCCGGCCCCGCGCGCGGGACCAACGTCACCTCTGCGCCCCCCTGGCTGGTGGGCGCCCGCAGGGCGTGACACGGTCGAGGGAGCCGGCCGGGCGCGTTCCGACGCTGGGCCCGACGGCGAACCGCCCTACCCACGAGGAGATCCCCATGGCCGAGATCCCGGTCCGCACGCTGATCAGCCCGCTGCGCTACGTCCAGGCGCGGGGCGCGCTCACGCGCCTCGGCGAGTTCGTGCGGCCCATCGGCACCACACCGCTGATCGTCGCGGACGACGTCGTGTGGGGCATCGTCGAGGAGACCGTCGCGGTGTCGTTCCAGGAGAACGACCTCCCCCGCCGCCGGACCGGGTTCGGCGTCTACGCCACGGCGGCCGAGGTCGACCGGCTCGCCCGCGAGATCGACGACCTCGGCGCCGACGTGATCGTCGGCATCGGGGGCGGGTCCACGATCGACGCGGTGAAGGCCGCCGGGCACCTGCGCGGCATCCGCTGGGTCTCCGTGCCGACGGTCGCGTCGACCGACGCGCCGTGCTCCGCGCTGTCCGTCATCTACACCGAGGAGGGCGCGTTCGAGGAGTACCGCTTCTTCCCGCACAACCCCGACCTCGTGCTCGTCGACACGGGTCTCGTCGCGAACGCACCCGTGAAGTTCCTCGTGGCCGGCGTGGGCGACGCGCTCGCGACCTGGATCGAGGCGCGCGCCGTCGCCGAGGCCCACGCCACGACCATGGCGGGCGGCCTCCCGCTCGTCACCGGCACGGCGCTCGCCCAGCTCTCGTGGGACATCCTGTGGGAGAACGCGCTGCCCGCGATCGACGCGGTGAAGGCCCACCTCGTGACCCCGGCGGTCGAGAAGGTCGTCGAGGCGAACACCCTGCTGTCAGGGCTCGGCTTCGAGTCCGGCGGTCTCGCCGCCGCGCACGCGATCCACAACGGCCTCACGGCGGCACCCCAGACCCACGGCCTCACGCACGGCCAGAAGGTCAACATCGGGTCGCTCACGCAGCTCGTGCTCGAAGGCGCCCCCACCGACGAGATCGAGGACTTCGTCCGCTTCACGACGCGCGTCGGGCTCCCGAACACCCTCACGGAGATCGGCCTCACCACCGACGACGTCGGCGACCTCACCCGCGTCGCCGAGGCCGCGACGGCCGAGGGAGAGACGATCCACGCCATGCCGTTCCCCGTCCACGTGCCCGAGCTGGTCGACGCGCTCCGCTCGATCGAGGGCCTCTCGCGCCGCATCCGTACGGACGCCGGCCTCCCCGACCCGGTCAAGCACCAGGCCCACTGACCGCGGGCGGGTCCCGGGAGGCGCGCACTGCCCGCGTGGTGCGCCCCACCCACCCCGACGCCCCAGGCGACCACGCGCCGTCGGGCACGACCAGAGGACGAGCTGCGGGCTTACTTCTTGGCGGCCGGCTTCTTCGCCGCGGGCTTCTTCGCGGCGGGCTTGCGGGTCGTCGTGCGCTTCTTCGCCGGACCCTGCGCACGCTTCTCAGCCAGCAGCTCGATCGCGCGCTCGGGGGTGATCGACTCGGGCGTGACGTCGCGCGGGAGCGTGCGGTTCGTCTCGCCGTCGGTGACGTAGGCGCCGAACCGGCCGTCCTTGACGACGATCGGCTTCCCGGACGTCGGGTCCTCACCGAGCTCACGCAGCGGCGGGGTCGCCGTCGCGCCGCGCCCGCGCTTGGGCTGCTTGTACAGCTCGAGCGCCTCGTCGAGCGTGACGGTGAACATCGCCTCCTCGCTCGGGAGCGTCCGCGAGTCCGTGCCCTTCTTGAGGTACGGGCCGTAGCGGCCGTTCTGCGCGGTGATCTCGACGCCGCTCTCCGGGTCGACCCCGACGACGCGCGGCAGCGACAGCAGGCGCAGCGCGTCGTCGATCGTGATCGTCTCGAGCGTCTGCGTCTTGAGCAGCGACGCCGTGCGCGGCTTGGGCTGGGCGGCCTTCGCGCGCTTCTGCGCGGCGGCCGACAGGCTGGTGTCGATGGGGGGAAGGTCGAGCACCTCGGTGACGTACGGGCCGTAGCGCCCTGCCTTCGCGATGATCTCGTTCCCGGTGTCGGGGTCGGTGCCGAGCACCTTGCCGTCGTCGGCGCCGGCGGCGAGCAGCTCGCGCGCCTTGGCGACGGTCAGCTCGTCGGGGGCGACGTCGTCGGGCACGGACGCGCGCGGCGGGTTCTCCCCCTCCTTCACCGGGACGGAGAGGTCCTCGACGTAGGGGCCGTAGCGGCCGACGCGGAGCTGGATCCCCTCGCCGATCGGCACGGAGTTGATGCCGCGGGCGTCGATGTCGCCGAGGTTGGCGACGAGGTCGCGCAGGCCCTCACCCTCCGGGCTGCCGGTGCCGTCGCCGAAGTAGAACTGCGAGAGCCAGGCGACGCGGTCGCGCCGACCTGCGGCGATCTGGTCGAGGTCCTGCTCCATCTCGGCCGTGAACCGGTAGTCGACGAGCCGGTCGAAGTGCTCCTCGAGGAGCCGCACGACGGCGAACGCGAGCCAGCTCGGCACGAGCGCCTGCCCGCGCGAGAGGACGTACCCGCGGTCCTGGATGGTCGAGATCGTCGACGCGTACGTCGACGGCCGGCCGATGCCGAGCTCCTCCAACGCCTTGACGAGGCTCGCCTCGGTGTAGCGCGGCGGGGCGGACGTCGAGTGGCCGTCGGCGCTGAGGTCGTCGCCGCGCAGCGCGTCGCCCTCGGTCATCTGCGGCAGGCGTGCCTCGTCGTCGCCCTTCGCGGCCGCGAGAGGCGCGTCCTCGGCGTACCGGTCGACGTCGGAGCTCTCCTCGTACGCGGCGAGGAAGCCGCGGAACGTGATGACGGTGCCCGACGCGGCGAACACGGCGTCGCGCCCTGCGACGTCGCCCGCGGCGGCGGACAGCGGCGCCGCCAGCCGCACGGACGCCGTCGAGCCCTTGGCGTCGGCCATCTGCGACGCCACGGTGCGCTTCCACACGAGCTCGTAGAGCTTGAACTGGTCGTCGCTCAGCTCGCGCTTGACCTGAGCCGGCGTGCGGAACGAGTCACCCGCGGGACGGATCGCCTCGTGCGCCTCCTGGGCGCCCTGGTTCTTCGACGCGTAGACGCGCGGCTTGTCGGGCACGAACTCGGGGCCGTAGAGCTCGGCGGCCTGGCGCCGGGCCGCGCTCGTCGCCTCGGCGGAGAGCGACGGCGAGTCCGTCCGCATGTAGGTGATGTACCCGTTCTCGTACAGCGACTGCGCGGTGCGCATGGTCTGCCGCGAGGACAGGCGCAGCTTGCGGCTCGCCTCCTGCTGGAGGGTCGACGTCGTGAACGGCGCCGCGGGGCGACGCGTGTACGGCTTGGTCTCGAGCGAGCGGACCGTGAACGCTGCGTCGGCGAGGCCCGCCACGACGGCGCGCGCGGTCGCCTCGTCGAGGTGCGCGGCGCCGTCGCGCACCGCGGCCGGCTTGAGCTGCCCGCGGTCGTCGAAGTCACGGCCTGACGCGACGCGCGAGTCCCCGACCTGGACGAGGCGCGCACCGAACGCCTTGCCGGCGTCGGGCGAGCTCGCGTCGGCGTGCTCGAACGTGCCGGTGACGTCCCAGTAGGAGGCGGCGACGAACGCCATGCGCTCGCGCTCGCGCTCGACGACGAGGCGCGTCGCGACCGACTGCACGCGCCCGGCCGAGAGGCCCTGCGCGATCTTGCGCCACAGCACCGGCGAGACCTCGTACCCGTAGAGGCGGTCGAGGATGCGGCGGGTCTCCTGCGCGTCGACGAGGTGCTCGTCGAGGTCGCGCGTGTTCTGCAGCGCCCGCTGGATCGCCTCGCGCGTGATCTCGTGGAACACCATGCGCTTGACCGGGACCTTGGGCTTGAGCGCCTCGAGGAGGTGCCACGCGATGGCCTCGCCCTCGCGGTCCTCATCGGTCGCGAGGTAGAGCTCGTCGGCGTCCTTGAGCGCGCGCTTGAGCTCGGCGACCTTCTTCTTCTTGTCCGCGTAGACCTCGTAGTAGGGGTCGAACCCGTGGTCGACGTCGACCGCGAACTTCCCGTACGGGCCCTTCTTCATGTCCGCGGGCAGCTCGGACGGCTGCGGCAGGTCGCGGATGTGCCCGACGCTCGCCTCGACCTCGTAGTCGTCGCCGAGGTAGCCCTGGATCTTGCGAGCCTTGGCGGGCGACTCGACGATCACGAGCTTGCGTGGCATCCCATCCTGCTTTCGTCCGTGCGTGTGATGTGTCCGGTGGGCGTCCTGCCCGACGGCGGCCGTCGCCACCGCTGTGCCCCTCGGGGCGAGCGTCCGTCGTGCCCGGCGACCTCCTGTCGCCCGCCGTGGCAGCCTACGACCTTACTCCCGTCGCGCCAGCCGCACCCTACCCCCGAACGCCACGTCGGTCCGGGCGAGCGGTGGACTGACGCACGAGGAGCAGGACGGCGAACGCTGCGGCGGTCACCGCGACCACCCCGGCGACGCCGCCGGCGTAGGCCGTGAGCTCCTGGGTGGGCGTGGTGTCCCACGTGGCGGGCGTCGCGCGCAGCGCCCACAGCGCGGCGGCCCCCGCGCCGGCGGCACCGAGCAGGAGCAGGACGGCCACGACGGTGGAGCCGGGTGACGGCCTCGCACCCGGGTCGACGGCCGTGGGAGGCGTGAACGCGCAGACGAGCGCAGCCCACGCGAGGACGACGAGCACCGCTGCGACGACGTCGCTCGGCCGGTGCCACTGGCCGACGAGCGTCGAGACCCCGATCGCCGCCGTGTACGCCCCGCCGAGGACTGCGACGAGCGGTCGGGCGGCGCGCGGCACGACGAGCAGGAGGGCGGCCGCGACGGACCCGGCGACCGTCGTGTGCCCGCTGGGCAGCGAGTTCTCCCAGTGCCAGCCTCCGATGAGCTCCTCGCGACCGAGGAGCGAGTGCTTGACGAGCTGTGTCGTCACGTTCGCGCCCACCACGAGGAACGCGACCTGCACGGCGAGGCCCCAGCGCCGGCGCAGGAGCGCGACGAGCACCGCGGCGCCGAGGCCCGCGACGACGAAGGTCACCGAGACGACGTCGAGGAACGGCTCTGCGACGGCCCACAGCTCGCCCTTGCCGTTCTCGGCGCCGTCGAACGCCGCGCGCTCGACCATCTGACCCGCGAACGTGTCGACGAAGTAGCGCCAGACCACCCACGCCACCGCGGCGGCGCCGACCGCGACGGCGGCGGCGGCGACCCGCGACCGGGTGCTCGGCCCGCTCGCGGCAGGCGGTGCCACGGGCCCGACGGGGTAGGGCGCGGAGACCGGCGGGGTGGGCCCCTGGGTGGGCGGGTACGGGCCGGGGGCGGCGTACGACGGCGGCACGGGCGCCGCCGGGCGGGGCACCGCCGGGCCGGGCACCGCCGGGGTCACGGGGAGCGGCCGCGTGCCCGACCCGCCGCTGGTCGGCAGCGGCCGGGTCGGCGCGTGGTCGGAGGGCATCCCTCCACCGTAGAGGACGGGTGTGTGCGTTCGGCAAAGACGACGGGAAGACGCCGCCGACACGGTTCCGCCCTGTCGCGCGGTGCGTCCCTGCTCGGGCATGGCCGGCTCCACGGGCGACGTCCGGCGTCGCAGTAGGGTGGCGCCCATGACCGACGTCTCCTCCGTGCGTGCGGCCGACGACGTCCCGCCCGCCCGCACCCCGCGGCCGCGCCGCACGCGACCCGCGACGCTCGAGCGCCGCGAGGAGATCCTGCGCGCGGCGATGCGCGTCTTCGGCTCCAAGGGCTACCACCAGGGATCGCTCGCGGAGGTCGCCGAGCAGGTCGGCATCACGCACGCCGGGGTGCTCCACCACTTCGGGTCCAAGGACCGTCTCCTCACCGGCGTGCTCGAGCTCCGCGACCGCGTCGACCTCGAGCACCTGGAGGGCCAGCGCATCCCCGGGGGCCTGGACCTGTTCCGCCACCTCGTCACGACGGCGGCGATCAACGCCGAGCGCCCCGGCATCGTCCAGGCCTACACCGTCCTCACGGGCGAGGCCGTGACCGACGGGCACCCGGCGAGCGCGTGGGTCACCGCACGGTTCACCGGCCTGCGCGCCGACATCGCGAGCGCGCTGCGCGAGGTCGTCGAGGAACGCCGTGCCGCGGGCGAGGACGAGACCGAGCACGAGCTCACCGACGCCGCGCTCGACCTCGCCGCCTCGGCCGTCATCGGTGCGATGGACGGCCTGCAGACCCAGTGGCTCCTCGACCCCGACGCCGTCGACCTCGCCGAGGCGACCGCGTTCGCGATCGAGGCGATCCTCGCCGCGACCCTGGCCGGGGCGCGGCGACCACGACCGCTCGCCTGACCCGACCGCCGTCGGGCGGGGAGACCGTGCGCGGTGCTCCCGGTCGTGGTCGGCTGAGCGGGCAGGGCGCCGCCCGGGCCCGCCGAGGCACAACCACGGTCCTACCTCGCGACCACGGCTCTACCTCGCGACCACGGTCTTGCCCTGGCAGACCCCGGGGGGTCAGCGGGCGACGACGCGCGCGCCGGGCGCGGGCTCGCCCGAGGGGCGGCCCTCGCGGTACGCGGCGATCGAGAGGGTACGCAGTCGCGAGGAGCGTCCGGTCGGGTTGTCCACGAACCCGACGGCCGAGATGTACGGCTCGATGACGTGGATCTTCTGCAGCGGCGTGACGATGAGCAGCTGCAGCCCGAGACGGCGGAAGAGCTCGAGCGCGAACCGCGTCGACTCGTCAGACCCGCGCCCGAACGCCTCGTCGATGACGACGAACCGGAACGCGGTCGAGCGGACCGCGCCCCAGTCGAGCTTGAACTGGTAGGCGAGCGACGCCGCGAGGACGGTGTAGGCGAGCTTCTCCTTCTGCCCGCCCGACTTGCCGCCCGAGTCGGAGTAGTGCTCGTGCTCGGAGTCGTCGGCGCGCGAGCGCTCGGAGGCCGAGAGCACGAACCAGTTGCGCACGTCGGTCACGCGCCGGCGCCACGCCTCGTCGAGGTCGGTCATCCCCTCGCGCCCGCGGAACCGCTCGACGAGCGCCTTGACCCGGAGGAACCGGTCCTCCGAGTAGGACAGCGCGTCGTCCTGCGCCGCCACCGACCCGTCGCCCTCGGCCAGCGCGCGGTCGTCCTCGGCGAGGATCCCGTCGCCGTCGGTGCACGCGCGCAGGTCCTGCTGGAACTCGCGCACCTCGAGGTTCGGCGTGCGCGACATCTCCAGGCGGATGTAGCGGCCGGGGTTGTAGTCGATCGCGCGCAGCGAGTCGTTGATCGTGTCGATGCGGTCGCGGATGACGTCGGCCTGCTTGGCGAGCTCGGCCGCGAAGCCCGCGATGTCGCGGATCGCGTTGGTGTTGAGGTAGGCCTTGAAGTCCGCCTCGAAGCGAGGCAGGTCGTCGCGCACGAGCCGGTCGTGGATCTCGCGGTAGCCGTCGGCGGAGCGCACGTCCGCGTCGAGCTCGGCGGTCTCGACGGGGTAGGCGGAGCGGAAGGACGCCATCTGGCCCGCGAGGCGTGTACCGAGGTCGGCGCGTTCGCGCTGCGCCTGCTCCGCCTCGGCGGTGAGGCGCGAGCGCACGGCGTTCTCGACGGCGTCGAGGTCGGCCGCGCGGGTCGGCCCGACGGTCACGCCGCCCGGTGCCGTCCCGCCGTCGGCCGAGCCCGGTGCCGCCCCGCCGTCGGGCGAGCCCACCGCCGCGAGCTCGCGCTCGAACTCCGCCGCGAGCGCCGCCGTCGTCTCGTCGTCGAGCGAGTGCCCCGCGCCGTCGAGGACGGCCCGGGCGCGGTCGCGCGCGGCCGCGGCCTCGTCGTGCGCGTGCCGGTCGGCGCCGAGGGTCGCCACGACGCGGTCCCGCTCGGCCTCGAGCTCGCCGTGGCGGCGGGCGTTCTCGTCGAGCAGCGTGGCGATCCGGCCGAGCTCGTCGCTCGCCTCCTCGAGCCGGCGCTTCTCCTCCTCGAGCTCGGCGATGCGCGCGGTCTCGGCGCCGCGGTCGAGCTCGTCCCAGTCGCGGTACACCTCGAGCCGGCCCAGCGCGGCGACCCGCGCCTGGAGCGCGGACCGCGTGGCCGTGACCTCGTCGCGCCGCCGCGCGAGCACGTCGCGCCGCGCGGTGACCTCGGCGGCCTGCTCCAGCAGGGCGTCGATCTTCGCCTGGGTCGACCAGCCGAGGACGTAGCCACGGCGGTCGTCGACGGCGCGCGCGTCGTTCTTCTCGTGGTGGTCCGGCGAGTGCTTGACCTGGCCCGCGCGCGTCACGGCGCGCGGCAGACGGCGGAACGCGGCGAGGTCGGGCGCGCACGCGTGGTCCGCGCGGCGCTCGAGCTCGGCCTCGAGCCACGCGGTGAGCGACGGCGCGTCGTCGAGCCGGCGCACGTCGAGCAGGTCCGCGAGGAGCGGCACCCCGTCCTCGCGGGGTGCGGGCCGGGCGGCCGGGACCCGTTCGGGCACCCGGTGGTAGACCAGGCGCAGCCCGAGGTGCTCACGGTCGACCCATGACGTGACCGCCTCGTAGTGCGCGGCGGGGACGAGCAGCGACAGTGCGAACCCGCGCAGCACGCGCTCCGCGGCGCCCTCCCAGTCGGCGTGCTCGGGGCGCACCGCGAGCAGCTCGCCGACGAACGGCACGTCGGCGGGTGCGAGCCCGACGCCGGCGCACAGCCGCTCCCGGACATCCAGGTGGGTGCGCGGGAGGTTGGAGCGCCGGTCGGCGAGGCTCGCGAGCTCGGCCTTGACGTCGGTCGTCTCCTGCTCGACGGCGCGCAGCTCCGCCGTCACCTCGCTCGCCCGCTCCTCGGTCCGGGCCAGCTCGTCGCGCACCCGGCCGGCCGCGACGTCGGCCTCGCGGCGCAGCGCGGCGAAGGCCTCGGCGTCGACGAGCGCGTCAGCGACGGCCCGTGCCGCGTCGAACCCGGGGTTCGACGTCACCGTGGCGTCGTCGAACCCGGGGTTGGGCGTCACCGTGGCGTCGGGCTGACCCGCAACCCCGGGTTCGGCGGGACGGGTGGGCGTGGGCGTGCGGCCGAGGACCAGACCCGCCGCCGCGGCATAGCCGGCGAGCTGGGTGACGCGGCGCTCGCGAGCGGCCCGCTCGACCTCGCGCCGGGCGACCTCGCCCTCGATCGCCGCGAGCCGGTCGCCGCCGTGCCCGGCACGTTCGAGCTCGAGCCGGCGGCGCTCGGTCCCGAGCTCCGCGAGCTCGTCGGCGACACGCAGGCGGCGCGCCTCGCCGTCGGCCACGCGTGCGTCGAGCGCGGCGATGAGCCCGTCCAGGTCCGCCACGCGACGTGACGCGGTGAACGCGCGCAGCGCGTCGCGCCGGGTCACGAGGGCCGCGGCCCGCTCCCCCAGCGCGTCGTACGCGTCGCAGTCCGCGAGCAGCGGCGACAGGCGCTCGATCTGCGCGGTGGCCCGCACGACGGCGTCGTGCGCGCTCGTGAGGTCGTCGAAGTGCGCGACGAGCCGGTCCGTCCAGCGGTCCGCGTCGAACGGCTCGAGCATGTGCTCGCGGACGAACTCTCCGAGGTCGCCCACCGACTTCATCGACACCGTCTGGTGGAACAGGTCCATCGCCTGCTCGGACGGGATGCCGAGCAGACGCCGGAAGTCGCGCCCGTACTCGGGGAAGTGCTCGCGCACCTGCGCGCCCGACTCCCGCAGCCGGCGCCGCAGCGCGGTGACGTCCCCGCCGAAGCCCGCGAAGTCCTCGGTGACGGTCAGCGGCCGGTCGGCGGTGACGAAGAAGCGGTCCGGCTGGCCCGACTGGCCCGGCGCGAGCCAGAACACCTGCGCGAGCGTCACCTCCTGGTCGAACCCCCGGTTGGCGAACCGGCCGAGCACCACCGAGTACGTCCCGCGCTCGCGCAGCCCGACGTGCCGCGTGGTGCCGGTCGCCTCGTCGCGCTCGGACTTGTAGTGCCCCGCGACGTACGACCGCAGCGACCGTTCGCGAGCGCCCGCCCCCGCGGCCTTGTTGTACGAGATGCGGTGCGACGGCACGAGGAGCGTCGTCACGGCGTCGACGATGGTCGACTTGCCCGAGCCGATGTCGCCCGTGAGGAGCGCGTTGCGCCCGTCGAGGTCGAACGCCCACACGCGCTGGTCGAAGGTGCCCCAGTTGAGCACCTCGAGCCGCTCGAGCCGGAAGCCCGCGCGCGCGTCGAGGTCGGCCGCCGGGTCGTGCAGCTCCACCGCGCTGAACAGACCCTCCATCACGCCACCGTCCCCGTCGTCGTCGCCCTGTCCGTCGTGCCGGTCGCACCGTGCGCGCCCGACGCCGTCCCGCGCCCCCCGCCGCCCGCCGCGGCGAGCTCGAGGTACTGCGCGAGGCGCAGGTCGAAGTCCGCGAGCCACTGCGCGTCCACGAACGCCTTGAGGATGCGGCGCACCTCGAAGCGCCGGGCCTCGTCGGCGCCGTCCGCGTCCGCCGCCCCGGCCGACCCCCCGCCGTCGGCCGCCTCGGCGCCCTCCGGGTCGGGGCGACCCGCGGGGCGCAGGAACCCCAGCTCGACGACGCGCCGCACGAGCGCGTCCACGCGGTCCACGAGCCGTGCCTCGTTCGCGGCCGCCCCGGCGTCCTGGGCGAGGAACACGCGCAGCAGGTCGACGATCTCCGTGCGCGTGAGCACGAGCCGGGTGTCCCCGCCCTCGGAGTCCGCCTGCGCGAGGCGCTTGCGCAGGAGCGCGAGGAGCAGGCTCACGTCGAACGGCAGCTCGCGGCGGGGGACGAGGCGCGGGACCCGCTCGTCGCGCTCGTGCTCGGGCTGCGAGCGCAGGTACGCGTACCCGTCGCCCTCGTCGACCACGACCTGCAGGCCGAGCATCGCGACGGCGTCGCGCACCTGCGCGTCGCGGGCGAGCAGGTCGCGCCACAGCGTCTCCCCCGACTCGCGGTAGACGACGCCCTTGAGCAGCGACGTCACGACGACGGACAGCTCCGGGTCGCGCGCGGTGCGGGTCGTGCTCACGGGTTCTCCTCCGGGGTGCGGCGGGGTGCGGGGGGCGGGTCGTCGGGCGGGCCGGCGTCGGGCGGGACGCTCGTCGCTGGGGACCTCCGCGCGTACGTGACGCGCGGCATGCGGGCCACGCGCAGCACCGGGTCCTGCGCCGCGACCTCCTCCGGGACGGGGCCCGCGGGCGCCTCCCCGGCCCAGCGCACCTCGTCGGTGCGCTCGTCGTCGTGCAGGACGACGAAGCGCGGGTCGTCGAGGGACAGGTACGTGACGAGCTCGGCCAGGCCGTGCTCGAGCGGCGCCGCACGCAGGAGGTCCGCGAGCGCGACCTCGCCGCGGGCGCCGGGGGCCGCGAGGCCGGTGCGCACCGTGCGCGCGAGGCGCTCGGGGTCGACGTGGACCTGCTCGTAGAGCGCGTCGACGTCGAAGTCGTCGTCGCCCTCGACCACGTGGTCCGAGTCGAGGCGCGCGCTCGGCCGGGGCGTGAACAGCGGCCGCTCGGTGGGCAGGACGACGTCGGGCGCGACGTCGTCGATCCTCATGCCGGGCGGGACGGCGGCGCCGGGCTCCCGCGCGACGTCGCGGGCCGCGAGCGCCTTGGCCTCGACCCCGCGCAGGATGTCCATGACGCGCCGGTTCTCGAGCCACACCTGGTCATCGAGGAAGCGGCGCAGCTGCTCCGAGAGCGTGCGGACCGTGGCCTGCGTGCGCTCGCCCGCGTCGAGCCAGTCGTAGTGCACGCGCCGCAGCGGGCGGCGCCCGGTCGACGGCCCGGCGCCCGTCTCGATGGCGTCGAGCGACTGCACGCGCTCGACGAGCGCCGCGAACTCCTCCTGCCGGCGCCGGTCGAGCAGGAAGTCGTAGAACGCGTGGAACGAGCGGCCCTGGTCGGACTCGGCGATGGCCGTGCGCGAGCGCACGACCTCCTCGAGCAGCTCGCCCTTGGCGCCGTCCCACCCGGTGATGCGCTCGCGCAGGTCGCGGTCGAGGGACCGGAAGTTGGCCTCGACCTCGCGGAAGTCGGAGAGGAGGTCGGTCGCGGTCTGCGTGAGCTGCTGGTAGCGGTCGCGCTGCGCCGCGGAGTCGAGGACCGCCACGCGCCCGGCGCGCACCTGCGCGATCTCCTCGTCGATCGCGGCCCGCCGCTCCTCGAGCTCGCGCAGTCGCTCGGCGGGGTCGGACTGCGTGCCGACGGCGAGCTGACGCAGGAGCTCGAAGACGGTGTTGAGGCGGGACTCCGTCCCGACGAAGCCCCGCGCGCTCAGCGACGCGATCCAGCGCACCGCCTGCTCGACGGCGGGCGTCGCGTCGTAGTGCGGCTCGTTCGAGCCCGGCGGGTACCAGGCCCGCAGCCAGCCCTGGTCGGGGTGCGCCCAGTGGTCGACGTACGCCTGCGGGGTGCGGGGGTAGCGGGTCTCGGCGCCCGCGGCCCGTGCGGCGCGCCCGTCGACGGCGTAGAGGTGGTCGTCCAGGCGCGCGACGAGCTCGGTCTCGGCGATCGCGCGGACGTTGTCCTCGACGAACAGCGTGCCGAGGAACGACAGCACCAGCGGGGCGGTGTCCGCACGCAGGAGCCGCCACGCCGCGCTCGACCGCCGCAGGGAGTCGACGTCGTCGTGCAGCACGCAGGTCCTCTCGGGGCGGGTCAGGGGCAGGCGCCCACCACGACGTGCGGTGGCGCCCACAGATCTTAGGTCGGTACGCGCCCACCGCCCCGACGACCCACCGGGCGACCCCGCGTCGAGGGAGGCCCGCATCCGGGACCATGGTCCCTGTCGGGGCCGGGCGCGGTCTCCGTACGCTGAGGGCGGCGCCGGCCGGCAGCGCGCCCACCCTGCCGGCCGGCGCCACTGTCTGCCCGCCCACCGGAACGTCCCGGCCGGACGGGGCCCTGCGGACCCGAGGACCGCCCGTGACCGACGCGACGACCACCCTGGCCGACGGCGCACCGCCCGCACGGGCCGCGACGTCGGGCGCGGACGAGGCCTTCGACCCCTTCGCCCGGCCCACCGGCTGGTCGCACTCGCCCGGCCTGCTGTTCGGCGAGATGCTCGTGTTCGGCCTGCTGAGCCTCACGGCCGCGTTCGTGCTCTCCTGGGACGCCGTGATCCTCGCCGCGAACCCGACCGCCGCGCTCTCGTGCGACGTGAACGCCGTGCTGTCGTGCGGCGCGGTCGCGCAGTCGTGGCAGGCGCAGGTCTTCGGGTTCCCGAACGCGTTCCTGGGGCTGGTCGCCGAGCCGGTCGTCATCACGACGGCCGTCGCGGCGCTCGGCGGCACCCGCTTCCCCCGGTGGTTCCTCTTCTCCGCGCAGTGCGTCTACCTGCTCGGCGTCGTGTTCGCGTACTGGCTCTTCTACCAGTCGATGTTCGTCATCGGGGCGCTGTGCCCGTGGTGCCTCCTCATCACGGTCTCCACGACGCTCGTGTTCGCGTCGCTGCTGCACTGGAACGTCCTGGAGGACAACCTGTACCTGCCACGCCGCACCCAGGCGCGGCTCCTGGCGTTCGTCCGCTCGGGCTCGTACGGCTACCTCGTCGCGGCGTGGCTCGTGGCGCTCGCCATCTTCGTGGTGCTCAGGTACGGCCCGGCGCTCCTCGCGTGAGCGAGGAGCACCGGGCCGCACCGGCCGTCGCCCGGGGTCAGGGCGTCGTGACGCCCATCGAGTAGGCGCCGGAGCCGGCCCGCACGACGCCGGGCGCAGGGCTGGCGCTGACGAGGTGCCGCGCGTCGTCCACGAGCGCCGGCTGGGCGAGGCCCAGCGACGCGGCCGCCTTCGTGACGCTGCCGGACTCGGCCACCGTCACGATCATCCGCAGGTGCCGCAGCTCCAGGTCCGTACGTCGTATCCGCACGCGCGGGCTGTGTCGCGCGAGAGGGCGCAGCCCCGTCCGGGCCCGGTCAGGGCGCGGGCGTCAGGAACCCGTCGCGCACGAGGCCGCGGACGTCGGGGAGCAGCTCGTGCGCGAGGTCCTCGGCGGGGACCTCGAAGAGCGCGGCGATCGCCCCCACGAGCCGGCCGACGGTCAGATCGCCGTCGCTCGCGCCGACGAGCGCCGCGAGCCCCGTGGTGGCACGGACCGCGCGACCGAGCCCGTCGCCCTGGCGCAGCAGCACGACCGTCGGGTCGGGCGCACCGGGCGTGTGGAACCGCTCCTCGGTCACGTCGGGCGCGACGGCGAGGCGTGCGTCGGCGAGGGCGCCGTCGTCGCGCGAGCGGAGCCAGTCGTGGGCGGCGAGCGACGCGGCCAGGTGCGCGCCGAGCGGCTGGCGCACCGATCCCGTGTGCTCCTCGAGACGGCGCAGGGTCGGCGCACCGCCGTCGAGCGGCCGGCGCAGGGTGACGACGCCGAACCCGACGGCCTCGACGTCACGGGCCGCGAAGTCGTCGAGCCACGCGCCGTACGCCGCCGCCCAGGCGGCGGGCTCCCTCTCCGGGGTCGTGCCGCCGTCGCGGATCCACGTCTCCGCGTACTGCGCCGGGTCCAGGACCTCGCGCTGGATCACCCAGCCGTCGAGGCCGGCCGCGTCCAGCCACGCGCCGACGCGCTCGTCCCAGGGCAGGCCGCGCCGGTGCTCCCAGTTGCCGAGGAGCTGCGCGACGCCGCCCGGCGCGAGCACCGCACCGACGCCGGTGACCAGGTCGCGCACGACGTCGTCGCCCGCGCGCCCGCCGTCGCGGTACTCGTACTCGGGCAGGGCGTCGGCGCCACCCGCGGCGCGCGGGGTGATGACGAACGGCGGGTTGGACACGACGAGGTCGAACCGCTCCCCCGCGACCGGCTCGAGCATCGACCCCGCGCGCCGCTCGACGGCCGCGGCTCCCGGCGGGGTGTTGAGCGCGGCGTTGAACGCCGTGAAGCCGAGCGCGCGGTGCGAGATGTCGGTCGCGACGACCGAGCGCGCGTGGCGCGCCGCGTGCAGCGCCTGGATGCCGCAGCCCGTGCCCAGGTCGAGCACGCGGTCCACGGGCGTGCGCACGGTGACCTGGGCGAGCGTGAGCGACGCGCCGCCCGCGCCGAGCACGTGGTCGGAGGCGAGACGGCGCCCGGTCGCGAGCTCGCCGAGGTCCGACGAGAGCCACCACGTGACGGACCCGGCCGCATCGGTGGCGGCGTACGGCCGCAGGTCGACGAGCGCGCGGACCGCGTCGTCGTCGCCCGTACCCGCCGCCTCGACGAGACCGAGCCGTCGCGCGCCGTCGACGCCCGTGCGACCGAGCGCTGCGTCGAGCACCCGGCGCGGTACCTCGTCGCCGAGCAGGAACAGCGACGCCAACGCCGCGGCCGGTGCGGCGCCCGCCACGGCGCTCAGCGCGCGGCGCGCCGGTACCGCCTGCTCCCGGTGCAGCGCGGCGGAGGCGACCGGCCCGAGCGTGCGCTCGACGCCGTCGACGGTGAAGTCCGCGGCCTCCAGGTCGGCGCGCAGCGTCGCGACGGCCCCCGCGAGCGCCGCGGTGTCGAGCCCCGACCCGGGCGGTGCGGTGCTCACGGGGAGGTCCTGAGGGCGTTCGTCCATGGCGCCATCCTCTCGCGCGGTCCCCGCCGACGACGCGACGGGCCCCCTCCCGCGCTCGCGGGAGGGGGCCCGTCGGGCGGAGGGGTCAGCAGTTCTCGGTGCCGTAGACCGCGACGTTCTGCGCGCTCGTCTGGAACGACTGGTCGGTCATGATGGCGGTCAGCGCGGAGACGTCCGCGTTCGCAGGGTCGTTGATCGCGACCTCGAGGGTGTCCGTGATCTGGCGGAAGGCGCCGGCGACGGTGTCCCAGTCGGCGCTGATCTCGGCGGGGGCGTCAGCGGCCTCGAGCTCCGACGTGAACGACTCGAACTCGGCGAGGGCTGCGGACGGGTCGTTCGAGTCGATCGAGCCGAGCGTCGTCTGCGCGTCGAGCATGGACTGGTACGCGGCGCAGAAGTCGCCCGACGCCTCGGCGTCGCCGGTCTCCTCGGTCGTCTCCTCGTCCGTGGGGTCGGCCTCCGTGGGCTCCTCGTCGGTGGTCGTCTCCTCGGACGCCGTCGTCTCGGTGTCGGTGCTCGTGTCGTCGCCGGAGCCGCCGCACGCGGCGAGGCCGAGCACGAGCAGGGCGCTCGTCGCGAGGGCGGTCGTGGTCTGGGTGATCTTCGGTCGGGTGCGCATGACGTCCATGGTTTCCCACGATCTGGCGCCCCGCGTGCCGGAACCGCCCGGGTGGGGACCGCTCCCCATGCTGGGGCGGGCCACGCCGGCAGCTCGTCCCGGTGCCGCCTCAGCGCACGCAGCCCGCGCGGAAGTACTCGGTGACGCGCTGGGACGACGCCGTGAGCGCGGCGGTGTCGATGCGTCGCCCGACGCGGTCGATCGCGCGGGTCAGCTCTCCCGTGTCGCTCGCGCCGGTCGCCTCGACCTCGTCCGCGATCATCGTGAGGTACGTCCGCACGACGGCCCAGTCGCGCGCGATCTCGTCGGGCGGGGTCACTCCGGTCAGGGCGTCGCGCGCCGTCGTGAACCCCTCGACCAGCGTCTCCGGGTGCTCGACGCTCAGGTTGACCTGCGCCTTCGCGGAGGCACCCCACGCGACCTCGGCGTCGTGGCACACCGGGTCGGTCGTCGCGACGGGTGGCGCGTCGGTCCCGTCGCCGGCGGCGGGGTCCGCCGGCACCGAGGGTCCGGTCGCGGCGCCGTCCCCGGCCGGGTCCCCCGCGCCGTCGCCCGAGCCGGTCGTCGCGCCGCCCTCCGTCGCGGGGACGGGTGCCGACGGGACGGCGGCGGGCGCGGCCCCGGGCAGCGAGACGACGTCGAACGAGCCGCCGAGGACGACCGCCAGGCTCACCCCTGCGACGACGGCGAGGACCGCGCCGTGGAGCACGGTGCGCACCGACTTCTGCATGCACCCATGATCGCGCCTCCGACGGGCGTCCGGAACCGTTTCGGCGTCCGGTTCGGTCGTTCATGGCAATTTTACTTACTGACCAGTCATTCAGTTGTGGATAGAGTGACGTCGCCGCGACCGCCGCCGCCTCCACCGCCACGAGAGGACACCCCGTGAGCCCCGTCCCGTACCTGGACCCCGCCCTGCCCGTGGCCGACCGCGTGGAGGACCTGCTCGGCCGCATGACCCTCCCCGAGAAGGTCGGACAGATGCTCCAGCTCGACGCACGCGACGGCGTCGGGCCGGCGGTCCTCGACCGGCACGCGGGCTCGCTGCTGCACACGTCCCCGCAGAACGTGGTGGAAGCCCACGCGCTCGTCGAACGGACGCGCCTGCGCATCCCGCTGCTGGTGGCCGAGGACTGCATCCACGGCCACTCGTTCTGGGTGGGGGCGACGATCTTCCCGACGCAGCTCGGCATGGCGGCCACGTGGGACGCGGAGCTCGTCGAACGCGTCGCGCGCGCGACCGCGGTCGAGGCCGCGGCGACGGGCGTGCACTGGACCTTCTCGCCCGTCCTCTGCCTCGCCCGCGACCTGCGCTGGGGACGCGTCGACGAGACGTTCGGCGAGGACCCCTACCTCGTCGGCGAGCTCGCGTCGGCGATGGTGCGCGGGTACCAGGGCGACGGCCCGGCCGACCCGACCGGGATCCTCGCCACGGCGAAGCACTTCGCGGGCTACTCCGAGACCCAGGGCGGGCGCGACGCGAGCGAGGCCGACATCTCGCAGCGCAAGCTCCGCTCGTGGTTCCTGCCCCCGTTCGAGCGCGTCGCCCGCGAGGGCTGCGCGACGTTCATGCTCGGCTACCAGTCCATGGACGGCGTCCCGGTGACGGTCAACGGCTGGCTGCTCGACGACGTCCTGCGGGGCGAGTGGGGCTACACCGGCACGCTCGTGACCGACTGGGACAACGTCGGCCGCATGGTGTGGGAGCAGCGCACCCAGCCCGACCACGTCCACGCATCGGCCGCCGCGGTGCGGGCGGGCAACGACATGATCATGACGACGCCGGGATTCTTCCAGGGGGCGCTCGAGGCCGTGGCGCGCGGCCTCGTCGAGGAGTCGGCCATCGACGCCGCGGTGCGTCGCATCCTCACGCTGAAGTTCCGGCTCGGGCTGTTCGAGGACCCGCGCCGCCCGGACGTCGCGCGCCAGGAGGCGGTCATCGCGTCGGCGGCGCACACCGCCGTCAACCTCGACGTCGCGCGCCGCTCGCTCGTGCTCCTCACCAACGACGGGACCCTGCCGCTCGCGGGCGGGCTGGTCCGCGACGCCGCGGTGCCCGACGGCCGGGCCGTCGCCCCGGTCGGTGCACCGGCCCGGACGATCGCCGTCGTCGGGCCGAACGCCCACGACGAGCACACCCAGCTCGGCGACTGGGCGGGGGCCTCGGGCCAGGCGGACTGGCTGCCCGACGGCCACCCGCGCGAGATGACCACGACCGTGCTCGACGGCCTCCGCGCGCTCGCCCCCGAGGGCTGGACCGTGACCCACGCGCGCGGGGCCGACATCCTCACGCTCGAGCCCGACCCCGAGGGCGAGCTGTTCCCCGACGGGCAGCCGCGTCCGCAGGTCGTCGTCCCGGCCGCCCCCGACGACGCGCTGATCGCCGAGGCGGTCGCGGCGGCCCGGGCCGCGGACCACGTCGTGGCGGTCGTCGGCGACCGGATCGAGCTCGTGGGCGAGGGCAGGTCGACCGCCACGCTCGAGCTCGTCGGCGGGCAGGTCGCCCTGCTCGACGCGCTCGTCGCGACCGGGACGCCGGTCGTCGTGGTCGTCGTGGCGTCCAAGGCGCTCGTCCTGCCGCCGTCCGCGCACGACGCCGCCGCGGTCGTCTGGGCGGCGAACCCCGGCATGCGGGGCGGGCAGGCCGTCGCGGAGCTCGTGCTCGGGCTGGTCGAGCCCGAGGGCCGCCTGCCGATCTCGTTCGCGCGGCACGCGGGCCAGCAGCCGACGTACTACAACACGGTCCGTGGCCAGCACGGCGACCGCTACGCCGACCTCACGCAGCGCCCGGCGTTCGCCTTCGGCGAGGGGCTGAGCTACTCGAGCGTCGAGTACGCGGACCTGCGCGTCCTCGGCTCGGTGCACGGCCCCGAGGACGTCGTCCGCGCCCAGGTCGGCGTCACGAACACCGGGTCGCGGCCGGTCCGCGAGACCGTGCAGGTGTACGTGAGCGACACCGTCACCTCGGTGACGTGGGCGCACCAGGAGCTCAAGGCGTACCGCAAGGTCGCGCTCGCACCGGGCGAGACGGCGGTCGTCGAGCTGGCGGTGCCCGTCGCCGACTGCACGCTCGTCGACGCGCGGGGACGGCGCGTCGTCGAACCGGGCGAGTTCGAGCTGCTCGTGGGCCCGTCGTCCCGCGAGGACGCGCTGCTGCGGGCACCGTTCACCGTCAAGGGCTGAGGACGACGCCGGGCGTCGGGCGCGGCAACGGCTACGCTCGGCGCCCGTGACCTCCTTGCTGCGCGCCATCCCGGCCGCGGGCACCGCCGTGCTCGTCGTCGCCCTCACCGCCGGCTGCGCCGTCAACGCCGGGACGGCGAAGGCACGACAGCTCGAGGAGGACTGGCGCGGGACGCCCGACGTGGCCGAGGTCTCCGCGAGCGGGTCCAACGACCTCCCGTTCTTCGGCAGCGCGGACGGGACCATCGTCGTCGAGCCCGGGACGTCGGACGCACGTGTCGCCGAGCTGCTCCACGAGCTCGGGGACTACGTGCAGGCGCGCGACGGCGTGAGCGGGTCGCTCGAGGTCGGGCCCATGACGCTCGGCGCGCGGTCGTACGGCGCCGGCAACGACGACGTCCTCGACCTGTGGCGTGCGCTGCGCGAGGAACCCGCCGTCGTCGGGGCCGAGCTGGGCACCTGGGACGTGGCCGTCGACCTCGACGACCCGCGGCGCTTCGTGCCGCTCACCGCGGACCTGACGCGCCCCGGCGGCGCGCTCGAGCCGCTCGCGGGCACGCGCCTGACCGTCACCGCCGGGGAGCTCCGCGCCGAGACCTCGCTGGACGGCGGGCTGGCGCCGGAGCTGAGCGCCTTCCGCGCCGTCGCGGCGCGCCGGCCCGTGCTCGAGGCCTCCCTCACGAGCCACCGGCTCGTGCTCCGGGTCGGGTCGTACGACGACGCCCTCGCCGCTCGCGAGGACGCGGTCGCGGCGGTCCCGTCGGTCGCGGACCGGCTCGTCGTGAACGGCGGCAAGGTCACGTTCGACGGCACGACCGCCTCCGAGACCGTGGCGGACCCGGGGCTCGTCGCCGCGCTCGACGCGCGACCCGACGTCACGGCCGTCGTCGTGCAGGAGCGGTCGCTCGTCGTCGCGGTCGCGGACCTCGACGACGCGCGGGCGGTCGAGGCAGGCCTCGCCGACGACGACCGGGTCGACGGTCTCGACGCCGTGACGGTCGCGCGCTCGTGGACCGGCGCGCCCGCGGCCGACGGCGCCGTCGGGTTCCGGGTCGACGTCGCCGGGGCCGAGCGGGCCGACCTGTCCGTCACGGACGTCCAGGAGCTCGCTGCCGCGCTCCCCGCCCTCACCGCCGTGACCGCGACCTCCGGCACCGTGAAGGTCACGCTCGACCGCCCGAGCACCACGGACGTCGAGGCGTCGGCCGCCGAGCTCGCGACGCGCGTCGAGCGCGGGACCGTCGTCGACGTCCGCGCGGACCGCGTGTTCGCGGTCGTGCTCACCGCCGGCCCGCGCCCCCGCGCCGACGAGGTCCCCTACGACACGCAGATCTCGGCGGACGTGTTCGTCCGCGCCTGGGAGGCGTCCTGGCCGACCCCGTGAGCCGCCGTCGGACGGGTCACGGGGTCGGTCCGCGTCAGGACCGGACGTCCACCGGCTCCGGGTCGAGCTGCGACTGCTCGCGGTCCACGCGCGCCGCCCGCAGCCGGGACATGACGACCGCCCCGAACGCGATCGCCGCCGCGACGACCGCGATGCCGATGCGCAGGGTGTGGTTCGCGTCCGCGGGGACGCTCATGAGGACCACCGCGGGGGCGATGAGCACCGAGACGAGGTTCATGACCTTGATGAGCGGGTTGATCGCCGGACCGGCGGTGTCCTTGAAGGGGTCGCCGACCGTGTCGCCGATGACCGTGGCGGCGTGGGCGTCCGAGCCCTTCCCGCCGTAGGCACCGTCCTCGACGATCTTCTTCGCGTTGTCCCACGCGCCGCCGGAGTTGGCGAGGAACACCGCCATCAGCACGCCGGCGCCGATCGCGCCGGCGAGGAACCCGGCGAGCGGCCCGACGCCCAGACCGAAGCCCACCGCGATCGGCGCGAACGCCGCGAGGAGGCCCGGCGTCGCGAGCTCGCGCAGCGAGTCGCGCGTGCAGATGTCGACGACCCGGCCGTACTCGGGGCGCTCCTCGAACGTCATGATGCCGGGGTGCTCGCGGAACTGGCGGCGCACCTCGAAGACGATCGCGCCCGCGGCGCGGGTCACGGCGTCGATGGCCAGGCCGGAGAAGAGGAACACCGTCGCGGCCCCGAGGATCAGGCCCACGAGCGTGATCGGCGAGATGATCTCGTAGTCGAGCATCGAGCCGACCAGCCCGCCACCGACCTCCTGCACGTCCGCGAGCGCGTGGCTCACGGCGTCCGCGTAGGAGCCGAAGAGCGCCGTCGCGGCGAGCACCGCGGTGGTGATCGCGATGCCCTTCGTGATGGCCTTCGTCGTGTTCCCCACCGCGTCGAGGTCGGTGAGGATCTGCGCGGCCTCGGCGTCGCCGTCGCCCGACTCGCCGACCGACATCTCGTAGATGCCCTGGGCGTTGTCCGAGACCGGGCCGAACGTGTCCATCGCGACGATGACGCCGACCGTGGTGAGCAGCCCGCAGCCGGCCAGTGCCACGAGGAAGAGCGCGAGCCACACGGAGCCGCCCGCGAGGAGGAAGAGGCCGCAGATCGCGGCGGCGATGACGCCCGCCGTGTAGACCGCGGACTCGAAACCGACGCCGATGCCGGACAGGACGACCGTCGCGGCGCCCGTGCGCGAGGTGGCGGCGACGTGGAGCGTGGGCTTCGACGTCGTGCCGGTGAAGTAGCCCGTGATCCACAGGATGATGCCCGCGAGGACGATGCCGATGACGACCGCGAGGCTCGCGACGACCCGCGGGTCGGCCGCCATCCCGGACAGGGCGCCGAGGTCCGCGGTGCCGTCGAGCGCCGAGAACGACGACGGCAGGTAGACGAACGCGGCGACCGCGGCGAGCACCGCGCCGATGAGCGCGGACAGGTAGAACCCGCGGTAGATGGCCTTGAGCCCGTTCTCCTGGCCGCGCACGCGCGTGATGAACACGCCGAGGACCGCGACGAGCGCGCCGAGCGCCGTGACGATCAGCGGGAACACCAGTCCCTCCTCGCCCATCGCGGCCTTGCCGAGGATGAGCGCGGCGACGAGCGTCACCGCGTAGGACTCGAAGAGGTCGGCTGCCATGCCGGCGCAGTCGCCGACGTTGTCGCCCACGTTGTCCGCGATGGTCGCGGCGTTGCGGGGGTCGTCCTCGGGGATGCCCTGCTCGACCTTGCCGACCAGGTCGGCGCCGACGTCGGCCGCCTTGGTGAAGATGCCGCCGCCGACGCGCATGAACATCGCGAGCAGCGCAGCGCCGAAGCCGAAGCCCTCGAGCACCGCGGGGGCGTCGCCCTTGTAGACCAGCACGACGCCCGCGGCGCCGAGCAGGCCGAGGCCCACGACCGACATGCCGACGACGCCGCCCGTGCGGAACGCGATGCGCGCCCCCTCGGTGCGACCACCGGGCCGGGTCGCGGCCGACGCGACGCGCACGTTGGCGCGCACCGCGAGCCACATGCCGAGATAGCCGATCGCGGCGGAGAACCCGGCGCCGACGAGGAACGCCACCGAACGCCCCACCCGGATCCCTCCGTCGCCCGGGAGGAGGAAGAGCAGGCCGAACACGATGGCGGCGAACAGCGCGAGCGTCCGGAACTGGCGGCTCAGGTAGGCACCGGCGCCCTCCTGCACGGCCAGTGCGATGTCCTGCATCTTCGCGGTGCCCTCGTCCGCGGCGAGGACCTGTCTGCGCAGGACGAACGCGAAGACCAGCGCGACGAGCGCGATCGCCGCTATCACCGCGACGATGGTGAGACTTTCGGTACCGAGCGTGAGCATCCGTCCTCCTTGACGACTGCGACGACCATCGTCGCGGGCCCCTGCCGGACGATGGGGGTGAGTCTACGCACGAGTGGCGTGCGTCACGACCACTCGTGCACGACGTCACAAGGGGTGTCGCACGACCTCGTACGGGTGAGATCCGAGATGCCCCCAACCGGACGGTCGCCCCGGTCGTTGAACAGGGCAAGGGTGGGTCGGAGGGATCGGGGAGGCGGGCGCCATGGCGCGATGGGAAGACGTGCTGGACGAGCTGGTCCGCACGCGGCGTCGCGCGCTCGTGGGCTACGCCTACCTGCTCACGGGGAACGTCACCGAGGCCGAGGACCTCGTGCAGGAAGCCCTCTTCCGCACGTTCCGCCGCGGTCGGGCCGCGACCGACTTCACGCTCGCCGAGAGCTACGTGCGCCGTGCCGTCCTCACCGGCTTCGTCGACGGGACCCGCCGGCGGCGGCGGTGGGAGGGCGTCCGGCACCTGCTCGCCCCGCCCGGTCCCCCCGCCCGCGTCGAGCCGGCGGTCGACGCACACGTCGACGTCGTCGAGGCGCTCGCCGTGCTCGCACCGCGAGAGCGCGCGTGCGTCGTCCTGCGCTACTACTGCGACCTCACGGTGCGGGACGTCGCCGACCGGCTCTCCCTCAGCGAGGGCACCGTCAAGCGCTACCTGAGCGACGCGAACCACAAGCTCGCCGCGCGGCTCGGCCCCCTCCGCGCCGCCGACGACGACCTGACCGTCACGCCGTCCGGCACCCCGGCCCCAGGCGCGCAGGGCCCGTCCACCGACCTGTCCACGACCGTCCAGCGAGGTGCGCGATGAACCGCCCCACGAGCCGCGGACCGTTCGACCTCGATGACGCCCTCCGGGCGATCGCCGACCAGGTCGTCCCGGCGCGCGACGACGACGACTCCGCCGACCGCGTCCGGTCCGGCGTGCGGCACGCCCGACGGCGACGCGCGGCGCTCGCGGGAGCGGCGGCCGTGCTCGTCGTCGTCGCGGTCGGTGCGGGCGCGAGCGCGGTGCTCGGCGACGACCCGCGGCCCGTCCTGCCCGCACCCGCTCCGAGCCCCGACCCGACGCCGACCCCCACGCCGACGTCCCGCGCGGCGTTCCCCGCGCCGGTCACGACGGACGCGCTCCTCTGCCGGGCGCCCGCCCCGGCGGCGACGGGGACCGACCTCCTCGCGACGCTGACGATCGACGTCCCCGAGGTCTCGGTGGAGTCCCTGCGCCGGGTCGACGTCGCGGCCCACCTGACGGTCGACGACGCAGCGCGCGTCGAGGTGCTCGACCCCCTCGCGGACGCCGGCTACGTCATCACCCAGGACGGCGTCGTCGTGTCGTCGACCATGGCGTACGACGACGCCGTGGCGAGCCCCGTCGACCTCGCCGAGGGCGCGGTCGTCGACATCGGCGGTCCCGTGGGCTCCTTCGCCCTGTGCGACCCCGAGAGGGTCGCGTCGCACTCGCCGTCGCTCCTGCCCGGCGACTACGAGCTCGCCGTCGTCGTCCCGTGGGTCGTGTCCTCCTACGCGCTCGAGCGCGACGGCGCCTGGGGTGCACCGGTCACCGCTCCCGACGGGGACACGCCGCTGCACGACGGTTGGCTCGTGTCCCCGGCGGTGCCTCTCACGATCGAGCCGGACCCCGGGGCGCAGACGCCCGCGGCCCCCGAGGCTCCCGACGCCGTCCCGGGGGCGTTCCCCGGACCCACGACGACGTTCCCCGCGGCACCGTCGTACGAGGACCTGCAGTGCGGCATGCCCGCGCCCGCCCCGACGGGCGACGAGCTGCTCGCCCGCCTCGAGGTCCCGGCGTCGGGCGGCGTCGCCACCGGCGGCGAGACCACGCTCCCGGCTCGTCTCGTCGGGCTCCCGACGGCACGGACCGAGACGGTCGACTTCCGCTGGCTCCGCGCGTACGTCGTCGTGCGCGACGGGGTGATCGTCAGCTCGACCGTGCCGGCCACCGACTCGTACGACCGTGCCGTGCTGGAGCCCGGCGCGACGCTGCCCCTCGACCACGTCGTCACGACGGCGGAGTCGTGCGAGTGGGGGACGTCGTCCGGCGCGATCCTGCCGCCCGGTCGGTACACCCTGCAGGTGGTCCACCCCTGGATGCTCGCGTCGTACTCGCTGCAGCAGGAGGACGGGTCGTGGGGCCCGGAGAACGTGACGCCCGACGGCGCGACCGTGTACAGCGGGTGGCTCGTCTCCGCCCCGGTGCCCTGGACGATCTCCTGACAGGGTCCGCGAGATGCGGGACGTGGCCCCTCGACGCCGGTATCCCGGGGCCACTTCTCACATCTCGTGGGGGTGGGCCGCCGGCGCGAGCGTCGCGGTGGCGCTCGGCGCGGACGGCTCGATCACGACTCGCGCCGGCCGGCGGTCCCGTCGGCGGTGCCCTGCACGAGGCGCGCGACGGCGTCGGGCCGGGTGAGCGGGAACAGGTGCCCCTCGTGCGCGAGCCCGACGCGCGGGATCCCGAGCCGTTCGGCCAGGTCGCGCTGCTCGCGCAGGAACCGCGCGCTCGTGCGCAGCCCGGTGACGAGCAGGGGGTCCGCCGTCGTGGGGAGCCCGGGCCCCGCCTCGAGGAGGGCGCGGACGCGAGGTGCCTGCTCCCAGCTCGCGAACCACTCGTGGGCGAGCAGACGCCACGCGTGCGACGACCCGTAGCGCTCGCGGGCGTCGCCTCGTGGCAGGTAGTCCGGGCGGCGTGCGACGGCCCGGACCGCCCCGCGACGCAGCGCCGGTCCCGTCACGGCGAGCGCCACCGCGAGCACCCGCGTCGCGCGGATGCCCGCGCGGGCGAGCGGGCGACCCGTGTGCAGGGCCGGCACGTGGGTCTCCCAGGGGCTGGTCGGGTCGAGGAGGACGAGCCGGCGCACCTCGCCGGGGTGTCGCAGCGTCCACTCGAGCGCGGCGAGGCCGCCCACCGAGTGCCCGACGAGGCGGACCGGCCGCGTGCCGTCGATCCCGAGCTCCGCGCGGACGGCGTCGACCGGCCCGGTGACGGGCGTGCGCCACGCGTCGAGGACGCGGACGTCGTCCGCGTCGCCGGGTGCGGCGAGTGCCCGGGCCAGCGGCGCGTAGTCGGCGGGGGCGAGCGCCAGTCCCGGTAGGACGACCCAGGTCATGGGCTCTCTCCGTTCTCTCGTGGCCGCGCGCCCGGGGCCTCGCGGGGTCCCGTGGTCGGTCGCGCGCGACCACCCTACGGACCGTTCCTGAGCCTGCGTAGGGTGGAGCCCGTGCCCACGCCGAGCAGCCCCGCAGCGACCGACCCCTCGACCCACGACCGCGCGATCGCGCACGCGCACGACCTCGCGACGTTCGTCGAGGCGTCGCCGTCGTCCTACCACGCGGCCCACGAGGTCGCGCGCCGCCTCGAGGCCGTCGGCTTCGTGCGCCTGGACGAGACGGCGGCGTGGCCCGCCCTCGCTCCCGCGCAGGGCGACGGGGTCGCGGGCGGTCGCTACGTCGTCGTGCGCGACGGCGCGGTGATCGCCTGGGCGGTCCCGTCCGGGGCGAGCCCTACCACGCCGTTCGCGGTCCTCGGCGCGCACACCGACTCCCCCGGCTTCAAGCTCAAGCCGCGCCCGAGCGTCGTGCGCGAGGGCTGGTGGCAGGCGGGCGTCGAGATCTACGGCGGGCCGTTGCTCAACTCGTGGCTCGACCGCGAGCTCGAGCTCGCGGGGCGCGTGGTGACGTCCGACGGCGAGGAGCACCTCGTGCGCACCGGGCCGCTCCTGCGCATCCCGCAGCTCGCGATCCACCTGGACCGCGCCGCGAACGACGGCCTGACGCTCGACAAGCAGCAGCACACGCAGCCGGTGTGGGGCCTGGCGTCAACGGCGGGCCCCGCCTCGTCGAGCTCGGTGGCCGACGCCGCGGGCGGCGTCACGGGCGGGGACGTGGTCGCCGAGCTCGCGCACCACGCGGGGGTGCGTGCGAGCGCGGTCGCCGGCTACGACGTCGTCGTGGCGGACACGCAGTCCCCGCGGGTCTTCGGCGCGCACGACGCGTTCCTCGCCTCGGGCCGGCTCGACAACCTGCTGTCCGTGCACGCGGGTCTGGTCGCGCTGCTCGAGGTCGCCGGTCCGCCCGACCGCCCGGTCGAGGGCGGTGTGATCCCCGTGCTCGCGGCGTTCGACCACGAGGAGATCGGCTCCGAGTCGCGGTCCGGTGCGTCCGGGCCGTTCCTCGCGGACGTGCTCGACCGGATCTCCGCGGGCCTCGGGGCGGGCGACGAGGAGCGGCACCGTGCGCTCGCTCGGTCGCTGTGCGTGTCGAGCGACGTCGGGCACGCGGTGCACCCCAACTACCCGGAGCGCCACGACCCGGCGAACCGTCCCCTCGCGGGCGGCGGCCCGATCCTCAAGATCAACGCCAACCAGCGGTACACGACCGATGCGCACGGCGCCGCCGCGTGGGCGCGGGCGTGCTCCCGGGCGGGCGTCCCGAGCCAGGAGTTCGTGTCGAGGAACACCGTGCCCTGCGGCTCGACCATCGGTCCGCTCACGGCCACGCGACTCGGGATCCGCACGGTCGACGTCGGCGTCCCGATCCTCTCGATGCACTCGGCGCGCGAGCTCACCGCGGTCGTGGACCCCTGGTACCTGTCCCGCGCGCTCGTGGAGGTCTTCCGCGGCTGACCTGGTCCGGCGGGCCCGGCTCAGCGCTCCGCGGACGCCCGCTCGGCGCGGTCGCGGATCCCCCGCAGCATCCGCTGCGTCATGAGGAAGCTCACCGGTTGCACCGCCTCGACCACCGGGCGGCCGGCGGCGCCGAGGGGCACGTAGCGCTCGCGCACGAGCAGGCGCGTGCGGGCGCTCCCGTGCTCCCCGGGCGGCAGCGCCCGCACGACGAACGCCCACGAGAACCGGAACGGCATCGTGTCCGGCTGCCCCGGGCCCGGCGCACCGAGCAGGACGAGGTGCGAGCCCGGCGCGAGCAGCGCGACCCGCAGCGCGACGTCGTCGGCGAGGTGCACGTCGTCGCCCACCGCGAGGTCCTGCCACCGCTCCTCCACCGCGTCGGCGCTGCGGATGCCGAGACCGGCGAGGTTCTCCAGCGCGTCGTAGGAGTAGAAGCCGCCGCGGCCCTGGCCGAGCTGCACGAGCCACGGCCAGACGTCGGACGGCGGCGCGTCGATCGTCACGGCCCGCGTCGCGACGACCCGCGCGTCGGGCACGAGGTCGTCGCCCGGGAGCACCGTCTCGTGCTCGCCGTCCGCCGTCCCCCACGTCTGGGTGAGGCGCCGCGTGAGCAGCAGCGCACAGAGCGCGATCGTCGCCGTCGCCGCCACCCGGAACCCTCGAGCCGATCCCATGCTCCGATCCTGCGACCGGGCACCCGGCGTGCGCGAGGGTCGGAGGTCCCGACCGCCCGAGAGGTGGGCGAGAGGTGCGAGACTCGACAGCATGCCCCAGACCGCCATGGAGAGCCACCAGCTCCCCCGGACCGCGCACCTCCTCGACGTGCTGCGCGCGGGCGGGCGCCGTGACGGCCGGCTGCTGCACGTGCGCGAGCTCCCGGCCCGGGAGGGCACGCGCGCCGAGTGGCCCGCGTGGGCCGACCCGTCGCTCGTCGCGGGGTACCGCGCGCTCGGCGTGGAGCGCCCGTGGGAGCACCAGGTGGTCGCGGCCGACGCCGCGTGGTCGGGCCGGCACGTCGCGCTCGCCACGTCCACGGGGTCCGGCAAGTCGCTCGCGTTCTGGCTGCCCGCACTCTCGTCCGTCCGGTCCGACGCGGCCGCGCGCCTGCTCGACCCGGGCCGCATCGAGTCCGTCGCCCGACGCGGGTCCGTGCTCTACCTGTCGCCCACCAAGGCGCTCGCCGCGGACCAGCTCTCCGGACTGCAGCGGCTCCTCGACGCAGCCGGCGCCCGGGACGTGCGGGTCGCCACGTGCGACGGCGACACCGGCCAGGACGAGCGCCGCTGGGTGCGCGAGCACGCCGACGTCGTGCTCACCAACCCCGACTTCCTGCACTTCGCGATGCTGCCCTACCACCGCGGCTGGTCCCGGCTGCTGCGCGACCTGCGCTACGTCGTGGTCGACGAGGGCCACGCCTACCGCGGCGTCTTCGGGGCGCACGTCGCGCTCGTGCTGCGCCGGCTGCGCCGCCTCGCCGCGCACTACGCCAAGGAGGGCGACCGGCCGCCGACGTTCGTCGTCGCGTCGGCCACGACCGCGGACCCCGCGACGAGCGCGGCACGGCTCGTGGGCGTGCCGACCGACGACGTCGTGACGGTCGCGCAGGATGCCTCGCCCGCGGGGCGCAAGACGTTCGCCCTGTGGGAGCCGCCCGTCGTCGCCGGCTTCGAGGCGGCGCTCTCGCCCGACGAGCGCGCGGACGACCCGACCGTCCCCACCACGGTCGACGAGGCACCCGCGCACCCGCGGCGCAGCGCGACGAGCGAGGCGGCGGACCTGCTCGCCGACCTCGTCGTCGCCGGCGCCCGCACGCTCGCGTTCACGCGGTCGCGCCGCGGGGCCGAGGCGGTGGCGACGCAGACCCAGGACCACGTGCGCGTCGTCGACCCGCGGCTCGTGCGACGCGTCGCGGCGTACCGGGGCGGGTACCTGCCCGAGGAGCGGCGCGAGCTCGAGGAGGCGGTGCGCACCGGCGACGTCCTCGGGCTCGCCACGACGAACGCGCTCGAGCTCGGCGTCGACATCTCGGGGCTCGACGCCGTCCTCATCGCGGGCTGGCCCGGCACGCGCATGTCGGTGTGGCAGCAGGCGGGCCGTGCAGGCCGGGCCGGCGCGGACGGCCTCGTCGCGTTCGTCGCGCGCGAGGACCCGCTCGACACGTTCCTCGTGCACCACCCCGAGGCGGTGTTCGACGCGCCCCTCGAGGCGACCGTGTTCGACCCGGCCAACCCCTACGTCCTCGCACCGCACCTGTGCGCGGCGGCTGCCGAGACCCCGCTGCGCACCGACGACCTCCCGGCGTTCGGCGACCCCGTCGCGGTGCGCGGGCTGCTCGACGTCCTCGTCGCCCGGGGCGCGCTGCGGCGTCGGGCCTCGGGGTGGTACTGGACGCACGCGCAGCCCGCGTCCGGCATGACCGACCTGCGCGGGTCGGGCGGCACGCCCGTGCGGGTCGCCGAGGCCCGCACCGGCCGCCTCCTCGGCACGGTCGACGCCGCGTCCGCAGACGGGTCGGTGCACGACGGCGCGGTGTACGTCCACCAGGGCCGCACCTACGTCGTCGAGCACCTCGACCTCGCGGACCACGTCGCGCTCGTGCGCCGCCAGGACGTGGACCACGGCACCTGGTCGCGCTCCGCCACGTCGATCGAGATCGTCGACGAGCCCGAGCCGGGCGACGTCGCGACCGGGCGGGGCGTCGTCGAACGGAGCTGGGGCCCGGTCGGCTGGGGCTACGGGCCCGTCGACGTGTGCTCGCAGGTCGTGAGCTTCCAGCGTCGCCGCCTGATCGACATGCAGGTCCTCGGCACCGAGACCCTCGACCTGCCCGAGCGCACGCTCCCCACGATGGCCGTGTGGTGGACGGTCCCGCAGTCGGTCATCGAGGAGGCCGAGGTCGACGCGGACGAGCTGCCGGGTGCCCTGCACGCCGCCGAGCACGCGTCCATCGGTCTCCTGCCGCTCCTCGCGACGTGCGACCGGTGGGACCTCGGCGGCGTCTCGACGGCGCTGCACGCCGACACCGGCGAGGCGACCGTGTTCGTCCACGACGCCTACCCCGGCGGCGCCGGCTTCGCCGAGCGCGGCTTCGAGCTCGGCGCCACGTGGCTGCGCGCGACGCGCGACGCCATCGCACGCTGCCCCTGCCACGACGGCTGCCCGGCGTGCGTCCAGTCCCCCAAGTGCGGCTCCTACAACGCGCCGCTCGACAAGGCCGCCGCGGTCCGCCTCCTCGACGCCGTCCTCGCCCACGCCCCCGCGACGCCGGCCCCCGACCCCGCGACGTAGCGGCCCGTTCGTGGAGAGGCCGGGCACGGTCCTGCGCACGAGGGTCCTCGTCATCGCGCCGTCGCCGGGCCGGCGCGGGCTGCCGCGCTCGCACGTCCGAGCGCGACGCCGAACAGGGTGACGCCCGTGCGCGACACGACGTCCACACGGACCACCCCGCCGCCCTGCTCGCCGCACGCCGTCACGGCCGTCTGGTTGCGCTCCGCGACCTCGTCCGCTCGAGCGCACGCGTCCCACCCGTCACGCGCCGCCGACGCCGCGGCGAGGGCCGCGAGGTCGGCGCCGGACCGAGCCGTGCCCCGGGCGGCCTGCGCCTGCGCGAGGGCCGCCAGCCCGAGGACCAGCACCAGGGTCACCGCGACCACGCCGAGCACGAGCACGGTCCCCGCCCCGCGCTCGCGACCTCCGGCCAGGCGCCGCGTCACGGTTCGACCCAGGCAGCGGCCTCACCGTCGGCGCGCAGCGGCGAGCCGGACAGCAGGCCGCCGACGACCGGCGTCGTGACACGGACCTCGACCCACGGGTCGCCGCGCACCACCTCGACGGTCGCTCCGTCGCCCGCGAGCCGGAGCGCCGTCGCCCGGACGGTCGCGTCGTCCTCGCCGATGGCTGCCGCCCGTGCCGCGGCCCTCGCCGCGTCGGCGGAGCGCATCTGCGCGCCCGCCGCCGCGACGAGGGTGAGGACCGCGACGAGGACGACGACCACCGCGGGCAGCGCGACCGCGAGCTCGGCCGTGACGGCGCCGCGTTCCCGGTCCGCGCTGCGTCCGCGCCCCGGCCGTCGGGAACGGCGGTCGCCGCCTGCGTCGCGTCGCACGGATCAGCCCAGCGACAGCGCGCTGCGCACGATGCCGAGCAGCATCTCGCGCACCTCGCCGCTCTTGAGCACGACGATCAGCAGCCCGGCGAAGCCCGCGGCGGCCACCGTCGCGATGGCGTACTCGGCGGTCGCGAGCCCGGACTCGGCGTCCTGACCCGTCCCCGACCCCGTGAGGCGCGCGAGCACGCGCCGTCCCTGTCCCGTCATGGTGTCTCCCCTTCTCGTGGCCCGCGGTCGCGGGCGTGCAGGGAAACCGTGCCGCGGACGAGCGACGTCGTGCGGCGCCGTGCCCGGTGCCCGTGGACGGGACCCTCCCGATCCGGGCCTGTGGACGGCCAGGACGGCGCGTTCCCGCACGAAGACCCGCGGTCGCGGGCGGGAGACCCCGACCGGACGCTAGCCGCCCAGGAGGCCCGAGCCGAGCGAGAGGAGGACGGGCAGCAGACCGACGAGGACGAAGGCGGGGAGGAAGCACGTGCCGAGCGGGAGGACGAGGTGCACGGCCAGCCGGGCGGCCGCGGTCCTCGCGGCCGCCGTGCGGTCCTGGCGCAGCGCCTCCGCGGCGGCACGCAGGGACGGGGCGGGGGCGGCGCCGTGGACCCAGGCAGGGCGCAGCGCCCGCTGCACGACGGCGAGGCGCACCGGCGCGCGGGACCACGCGACGTCCCAGGACGCGCCGAGCACGAGCGCAGCCCCCGCGTCGCGCAGGCCGGCGCCGTCTGGCCCGCCCACCGCGGTGCCGACGACCTCCAGTGCGCGCGGCAGCGCGGCACCCGCACGGATCGCGGCGGCGAGGAGCTCCAGCAGCACGCCGGTCTCGACCGGGTTCTCGTCCTCGCCGGAGCGGCCGTCCCGACGTCGAGGGCCCCGCGACCCGGCGACCGTCCCCGTCGCCCCGCCCGCCGCCCGTGCCCGCCGCACGACGGCGGCCCGCCGCGCCCACCACGGCGACACCGCCCCGAGGACGCACGCGGCCACGGCGAGCACGACGGCCGTCACCGGTCCGCCCCTGCCGCCCGGGCACGCTCGACGAGGCGCGCGGACCACGCGCGGCCGGCCAGGAGGAGCAGGAGACCGAGCAGGACCCCGGCGGAGCCGAGACCACCGTCGGTCACGGTACCGATCGGGTCGGCGCCGAGGACGTACCCGAGCAGCACGCCGACCGCGGGGAGCCACAGGAGCACCCGCGCCGTGGTGCGCGGGCCTGCGAGCGCCGCCTCCCGCTCGGTGCGAGCCTCGGCGTCGGCGGCGACGGAGGCCGCGACCTCGTCGAGCACCGACGCGAGCGGCGCGCCCACCTCGACGGCGAGCCGGCATGCCGCCACGAGCGCGCGGGCGGTCGCGGTCCCGCCCACGTGCGCGGCGAGGTCGAGCACGCGCGGGACGCCCGCCTCGTCGACCCGGACCCCGACCGCGCGCTCCCACGCCGTACCGGGCGCCGCGCCCGCGCGCAGCAGCGACCCGACCTGCGTGACGACGACCCGCACGAGCTCGGGCGCCGAGGCCGCCCTGCGGCGACGCCACCGTGCCCACGGCGCCGCGCCGGTCTCCGGTCCGCCCCGCGCGCCCCCCGCGTGGACCGGCCCGCGCGCCACGACCGGTCCCGCCCGCCGTCCCCCGGACGTAGCCAGGCACCAGGCCGCCGTCGCGACGAGCAGACCCACGGCGACCGTCATCGCGCCGCCCTCACGGGAGCCCTCGTCGCGCGGGGCCCCACGGCGACCGTCCGCGCGCGGCGCGTCAGGGCGACGGTCCGAGCACGGCTCCTCACGGCGACCACCGGGACGCGAGCTCGTCCCACGCCGGACCGGCCACCGGGCCGGCGCCCGGCGCCCGGCCGGTGGCCCACGACCCCGCGAGGTCGACGCGCATCCCCGTGCGGTCGTCGGCGCGCACGACCCCGACCTGGGCGAGCAGCCGCCGCGTCACGCCGCCGACGCGCACGCGCCGCAGGTGCAGCACGACGTCCAGCCCGCCGACCGCCTGCGCCGCGACCGCCGCACGGTCCATGCCCGCGAGCGCCGCCAGCGCCTCCAGGCGTGCGGGGATCACCTCGACGTCGTTCGCGTGGATCGTGGCGAGACCGCCCTCGTGGCCGGTGTTGAGCGCCATGAGGACCTCGCGCACCTCGGCACCGCGGCACTCGCCGAGGACGATCCGGTCGGGTCGCATCCGCAGCGCGGCGCGGACGAGGTCGGCGAGGTCGACGCCGCCGGCGCCCTCGACGTTCGGCCGGCGGGCGGTGAGCGGGACGACGTGCGGGTGGTCGGGGTCGAGCTCGCGCGCCTCCTCGACGCAGACGATCCGCTCGTCGGGCGGGACGAGCGCGAGCAGGGCGGCGAGCAGGGTCGTCTTGCCCGTGCCCGTGCCGCCGGAGACGAGGATGCTCGCACGGCGACGGACGAGCCCGTGCAGCACGGGCACCCAGGCGTGCGGCACGGTGCCGCTCGCGACGAGGTCGTCGAGCCCGAACGTGCGGGTCCGCAGGACGCGGAGCGAGATGACGGCGCCCGCGGTGCAGACGGGCGCGACGACGGCGTGCAGCCGCGTGCCGTCGGGCAGCCGCGCGTCCACCACGGGCGAGGCGTCGTCGAGCCGTTGGCCCCCGGCCGCCGCGAGGCGCACGGCGAGCGCGCGCACGGCCTCCGGGCCACCGAGCGGCACCACGACGCGCTCGAGCCCTGCGCCGCGGTCGACCCACACGTCGTCGGGCCCGTTGACGAGCACGTCCGTGACGCCGGGCTCGTCGAGGTAGCGCTGGAGCGGGCCGGCGCCGAAGATCTCCGCGCGGGCGGTGCGGGTCAGCTCGCGCAGCGCGGTCGTGCCGAGGACGCGACCCGACGCGCGCAGGGCGTCGGCGACGGCCACGTCGTCGGGCACGGAGCCCGGCCGGGTGCCGTCGGCGGGGTCGCCCGAGGCCCGCACGAGGCGGTCACGCACGCCGTCGAGGAGCGGTCCGCGTCCGCGCACGTCGGCACGTCCGCTCATCGCCGCCCGCCCCCGTACCGGGCGGCGAGGCGGCGCCCGACGCGCTCCACCGGGCCGCGCCCGGGGCACGGCCCGGCTCCCCGCTCGATCGCACCGGCCAGGCCGCGGTCCCATCCGACCACCGCCGCGAGGTCGAGCCCGACGGCGTCCGCCACCTCCGCGGCGGAGAGCCGCCCGGGCGCCGGTCGCCGCACGACGAGCGCCGCGGGGCCGCCCACCCGGTCCCGGACGGCCGCCGCTCCCGCGACCGCGACCACGTCGAGCGGTGTCACCACGAGCACCTCGTCGCACGCCTCCAGGAGCCCCGCCCCGACCGTGCCCGCCCCGAGGGCGGCCCGGTCGACGTCGAGCACGAGCACCCCCGAGCGGGCGGAGGTGGCCTCGGCGAGCGCCGCGACGACGTCCGCGAGCGCCCCAGGGTCCGGGCCGCCACCGCGCTCGGTGCTCACGACGGGCACCGGGCCCCAGCGCGGGAGGCGCGCGAGGAGGTCGTCACCGTCGAGGCGGCCACGCGCGTCGGCGAGGTCGGGCCAGCGCACCCCCGGGTCCTCCTCGATGCCGAGCAGGACGTCGAGGCCGCCGCCCACGAGGGCGAGGTCGACGAGGCATGCGGGCGCGCGCCGTCGGGCGGCCGCCCGCGCGAGCGACGCCGCGACGACGCTCGCGCCCGCCCCGCCGCGCGCCCCCACGACACCCACCACCGTCCCGCCCACGCATCGCTCCCTCGTCCGGTCCCCGGTCGCCCACCCTGCACCGGAGGTGCGCCGAGCCGCCCCGGGCGAGGACGAGCCTGTGGACGGAAACCTCGGCGAGCGCTCCTGTGGACGGCCACGATCCCCGGCTAGGCTCGCGACCGTGATCCCGCACCCGGACCCGACGGACCGGCCGGCCCCGCGTCGCACCGGCCGGGTCGCCGCGTTCTTCGACCTGGACAAGACGATCATCGCGACGTCCTCGGCGGCCGCGTTCTCGCGCCCGTTCTTCGCGGGTGGGCTGATCAACCGCGCCGACGTGCTGCGCAGCGCCTACGCACACTTCCTCTTCATGGTCGGCGGCGCGGACGCCGACCAGACGGAGCGCATGCGCGCGCACCTGTCGAGCCTCGTGACGGGATGGGACGTCGCGACCGTCTCGCGGATCGTCGAGGAGACGCTGCACGAGCACATCGACCCCGTCGTGTACGCGGAGGCGGTCGAGCTCATCGAGTCGCACCACGAGCACGGGCACGACGTCGTCATCGTGTCGGCGTCCGGGAGCGAGGTCGTCGAGCCCATCGCGGCGGTGCTCGGCGCGGACCACGCCATCTCGTCGCGCATGACCGCCGTCGACGGGCGGTACACGGGCGAGATCGACTTCTACGCGTACGGCGAGAACAAGGCGGCCGCGATCCGCGAGCTGGCGGAGCGCGAGGGGTACGACCTCGACGCGAGCTACGCCTACTCCGACTCCGTGACGGACGCCCCCATGCTCGCCACGGTCGGGCACGCGTTCGTCGTCAACCCGGACCGGGCGCTGCGCCGTCTGGCCGCCGAGCACGGCTGGGGCGGCCTGACGTTCACGAAGCCGGTCGCGCTGCGCACGCACCTGGCCGCGACGACGCCGGCGCTCGCCGCGGCCGGGGTGGTCGCCGCGGGCGCCGTGGTGTGGCTGGTGTGGCGGGCCGTGCGCCGTCGCCGGCGCGCCTGACGACCCGCTGCCGCGGGGGTGGCGGGAGCGCCGTGCGGGGGCCGATCCGGACCTCCCGGACCAACCGGCCCCGGCTGTTCGAACGACCGTAGAACACGCTGTGGAAGTCCCGCCCATCGGTTGCGCCGGCGGCGGCGCGGGGCTGTCATGGAGGGACAACAGCATGACGGCGGTACCCACGCGCAGGACAGTCCACCGAAGGACTCGCTGACCGGAGCGGACCAGGCCACGACGGCCCCGACCCGTTGCAGCGACTTGGAGAGAGCGCGCCTGCTCACCGCCACCGCTGGCGACCACGGCGTCCGTGAGGGCGCCGTCGTCGTGCCCGGACCGAGGCGCCGACGCGGCCCTCCGCGGTGCGTGCACGACGGGCCGCAGGAGGCCGATACTGGAGCCCATGACGTCAGCGCCGAGTGTCTCGTCCTCCATCACCGTCCGCCTCCAGGTCGAGGCCCGTCCCACCGCCGTGAGCGAGCTGACGGCGGCGATCGAGCACACGGGCGGCATCGTCTCGGCGCTGGACGTCACGGCGTCGGGCCACGAGCGCATCACGGTCGACGTCACGGTCGCCACGCGCGGGGAGGAGCACGCCGGCCAGATCGTGGAGGCGCTGCGCGGGCTGCAGGGCGTCGTCGTGGACCGGGTCTCGGACCGCACGTTCCTGCTGCACCTCGGCGGCAAGCTGAAGATCGAGTCCAAGGTGCCCATCCGCAACCGCGACGACCTGTCGATGATCTACACCCCCGGCGTCGCGCGCGTGTGCGAGGCGATCGCCGCGAACCCCGACGACGCGCGCCGCCTGACCATCAAGCGGAACACCATCGCCGTGGTCACCGACGGGTCCGCCGTGCTCGGCCTCGGCGACATCGGCCCGCTCGCGTCGCTGCCCGTCATGGAGGGCAAGGCCGCGCTGTTCAAGCGGTTCGCGGACATCGACGCGTTCCCGATCGCGCTCGACACGAACGACGTCGACGAGATCGTGCGCACGGTCAAGGCCATGGCCCCCGTCTTCGCCGGGATCAACCTCGAGGACATCTCGGCGCCCCGCTGCTTCGAGATCGAGGCGCTGCTGCGCGCCGAGCTCGACATCCCGGTCTTCCACGACGACCAGCACGGCACGGCGATCGTGGCCCTCGCCGCGCTGACGAACGCGCTCAAGGTCGTGGGGAAGGACCTGCCCGACGTGCGCATCGTCCTCTCGGGCGCGGGCGCGGCGGGCACGGCGGTGCTCAAGCTGCTGCTCGCCGCCGGCGCGCACGACGTCGTCGTCGCGGACATCGACGGCGTCGTCCACCCGGGCCGCCCCGGGCTGTCGCCGTCGCTCGCGTGGACCGCGGTCAACACCAACCCGCGCCACGTCACCGGCACGCTGCGCGAGGCGGTCGTGGACGCGGACGTGTTCGTCGGCGTCTCCGCCCCCGACGTCATCACGGGCGACGACGTCGCGCGCATGGCCCCCGACGCGATCGTCTTCGCGATGGCCAACCCGCGCCCCGAGGTCGACCCGGTCGAGGCGGCGAAGCACGCGGCCATCGTCGGCACGGGCCGCTCCGACTTCGCCAACCAGATCAACAACGTGCTGGCGTTCCCCGGCGTGTTCCGCGGGCTGCTCGACGCGCAGTCGCACCGCATCACCGACGGCATGCTCCTCGCCGCGGCGCGCGCCCTGGCCTCCGCGGTCCACGAGGACCAGCTCAACCCGACGTACATCATCCCGAGCGTGTTCAACCCCGACGTGACGACGCTCGTCGCGGCGGCCGTGGAGCGCGCGGCGCGCGAGGCGGACGACGCCGAGCCCGCAGCGCTCACCGGCGCCCTCCCGCGCGTCGCGACCGCCGCCCCGACGGAGGCCTGACCGTGCAGCGCGTGACGACCCGCAACGCGGCGTTCCAGCAGTGGGAGGCGCTGCTCACCAACCGCACCAAGCGGCACCGCGCCGGCGAGATGGTCGTGCAGGGCGTCCGGCCGATCACGCTCGCGGTCGAGTCGGGGTGGACGGTCCGCACGTGGCTGGTCGACGCCGACCGGTCGCTCTCCTCGTGGGCGCACACGATGCTCGACCGGGTCCGGGCGAAGCAGTTCGCGGTGTCCTCGGAGCTCCTGCGCGAGCTCGGTGGCAAGGAGGACGAGGCTCCCGAGCTCCTCGCCGTCGTCGGGACGCCGCCGGACGACCTCGGACGGATCGCGGTGGGCGCCGACTTCCTCGGCGTCGTGCTCGACCGCCCGAACAGCCCGGGCAACGTGGGGACCGTCGCGCGCTCGCTCGACGCGTTCGGCGGGGCAGGGCTCGTCGTCGCCGGCCACGCCGCCGACCCGTACGACCCCCGCGCCGTGCGTGCGAGCACCGGCTCGATCTTCTCGGTGCCGACCGTGCGCGTCCCGTCGGGCCGCGAGGTGCTCGACTGGGTCGCCGGGCGACGGGCCGCCGGGCACCCGCTGACCGTCCTCGGCACCGACGAGCACGGCGACGTCGAGCTCGCCGACCACGACCTCACCGGCCCGACGCTCGTCCTGACCGGCAACGAGACGACGGGGCTCAGCGCGGGCTGGCGCGAGGCGTGCGACGTCATGGTGAGCATCCCCATGCTCGGCTCGGCGAGCTCGCTCAACGCCGCGAGCGCGACGACGGTCGTGCTGTACGAGGCGGTCCGCCAGCGTCGCGGGCGCTGAGTCACCCGGCGTCGCGCAGCACGTCGTACCCCAGCACGACGGTCCCGAGGCTCGTCGTCCCGCAGGACGTGAGCCGGAGGTGCCGAGGAGAGGGCAGCTCGCGGAAGAGCCGCTTCCCGGTCCCCAGGAGCAGCGGGTGGACGAAGAGCCTGAGGTGGTCGACGAGGTCGAGCTGCATGAGCCGGTGCACGAGCATGCCGCTGCCCAGCACGGCGATCTCGCCCTCGCCGCGGGACTTCAGCGCGACGACCGCGGCACCGAGATCGCCCTCGAGAACCTCGGCGCCGCGCCACCGCAGGTCGGTGAGGGTCCGGGTGGCGACATGCTTCGGGGTCTCGTCGAGGTGGCGCGCCATGAGGTCGTCGTCCGGCTGGTACGGCCAGAACTGAGCCATCTTCTCGTAGGTGCGACGGCCGAGCAGGTAGGCCGACGTGGCGGGCGGGCCGGCGGAGGTCACGGCCTCGTGCACGGCAGGTGCGAACGGGGCGCCCCAGCCCCCGTGGGTGAAGCCGCCGTCGGTGTCCTCCTCGGGCGAGCCGAGGCCCTGCATGACGCCGTCGACGGTGAGGAACTCGATGACCACCAGTCGTCTCATGCGTCGAGCGTCGGCCCCGCCGCGGGGGTCTGGCTTGGACGAAGCTGACCCTGCGACACTGGGGCGATGGGTGCCCGGCATCACGTCCACCTCGTCCGCCACCGCCCCGGTCCGGCGCTCGCCGGTCTCGTCGCGGGCGTCGTCGGGATGTCGGAACGGGCGCCCGGCCCCGTCCGGCGCCGCCAGCCCGCGGGGAGCCTGCTCCCGCTCGTCGTCTCGTTCGGCGACCCGCTGCGCATCGACGCCCACTCGGACGCGGTCGAGGCGCGGGGAACCTACCGGTCGTTCTTCGCGGGGTTCTCGACGGGGCACGCGCTCACCCGCTTCGACGGCGGCCAGGACTGCGTGCAGGTCTACCTCACGCCGCTCGGTGCCCGCCGGCTCCTCGGTGCGCCCGGGGTCGAGCTGGCTCGTCGTGTCGTGCGGGTCGACGACGTCGCCGCGCGGCTCGGGCACGGGCTCACCGACCGGGTGGGCGAGGCGGCCACGTGGACGGAGCGGTTCGCGCTCGTCGAGGCGGCCCTCGTGGAGCAGGCTGCGGCGCAGCGGTCCGGCGCGCCACCCTGGGTGGAGTGGATGTGGGAGCAGATCGTCGCGAGCGGGGGCCGCGCGGCGATCGGCCCGCTCGTGCGCGCGACGGGCTGGAGCCAGCGTCACGCGACGACCGTGTTCGAACGTGAGATCGGTCTGACGCCGAAGCAGGCGGCCGGGGTCGTCCGCTTCGAGGCGGCGGCCGCGGACCTGGGCCGGCTGCCCGCGGCCGAGGTCGCGGCACGGCACGGCTACTACGACCAGAGCCACCTCTCCCGTGCCGTCGCCCGCTACGCCGGCGAGACGCCGGGGGAGCTCGCCGCGGCGAGGCGCCCGACGGCGCTGACCGCGCTCGGCGGGCCCGTCTCGGCGGACGACGAGGGTCGCGCCGCGCGGCGGTGAGCCGCCCGGTACTGCGAGGGCGCCAGGCCGTACTCGGCGGCGAACGCCTGTCGCAGCGCCTCCGCGGAACCGAGGCCGCACTCGTGCGCGATCGCGCTGACGGTCCGGTCGGTCGACGCGAGCAGGTGCGCGGCCGCCTGGGTCCGTGCCCGGCGGACGTACCGCGCGGGCGTGCGGCCGACGTGCCGGACGAAGAGCCGGGTGAGCTGGCGGGGGCTCACCCCGGCGTGCGCGGACAGCGCCCGGAGCGAGAGGTCGGTGTCGAGCCGGGTCTCCACGAGGTCGACCACGGCACGGACGCACGCGTCGCGCACCTGCGGGGCCGCGGTGAACATGCTCATCTGCGCCTGGTTGCCGGGCCGCTGCAGGTAGGTCACGAGCGCACGGGCCACGCGGCGTGCGAGCTCGGGCCCGTTGTCCTCCTCGACGAGCGCGAGGGTGAGGTCGAGCGCGCTCGTCACGCCGGCGGACGTGTACACGTTGTCGTCCCGGACGTAGATGGGCGCCGGGTCGACGCGCACGGAGGGGTAGTCCTGGGCGAGCCGGTCGGCGTAGCGCCAGTGGGTGGTCGCGCGGCGTCCGTCGAGCAGCCCGGTGGCGGCGAGGACGGTCGCCCCGGTGCAGACGGACGCGACCCGGCGGCTCAGGGCGGCGATGCGCCGGACGTGCGTGACGACGAGGGGGTCGGCTCCGGCGTCCTCGTGGCCCAGACCCCCGGTGACGACGACCGTGTCGACGGCCTCGACCCAGCGCTGCAGCGAGCCCTGGCTCTCGAGCGTGAGGCCGGAGTCGCACGAGACCGGGCCTCCCGCCGGGGTGAGCAGCACGACCCGGTACGCGGGCCGGGCACCGATGCGGTTGGCCAGGGCGAGGGTCGACGTCACGCACGCGATGTCGAGCAGCTCCGCGCCGACGTAGCCGACGACGGCGACCACCCGCTCCGCCATTGCCGTCACCCCCGGATTCGCGACGTCCGGTCCACGGATCCGGACACGTCTCACCATACCCCCGGGGAGTACCGCGATCGAGAGGCAACCTGACGGTCCCACGAGGTCACGACCACACCCGGCCGCGACCCGCCCACGGAACGAGGACGTCATGAGCATCGAGCACACCACCCGCACGAGCGCCGGGGCACGCGTCGCGACCGAGCCCGACGCGGTACGCACCGTCCTGAGCCGCTGGCCCGCCCTCCTCGGGCTGGGCGCCGCCGTCCTGCTGCTCGCGACCGGGGTGGCCGACCGCGCCACGCTGGCCATCGGCGTGAGCGCCGCCGCGCTGTGCTACCTCGCCGCGGCGGCGCTCGGGCGCCCCTGGGTCGCGTGGGCGAGCATCGTCGGCGCCTCGCTCGTCGTCGTCGCGAGCGAGGTCGCCGGCCTGCCCTGGTGGGCCGGGATCGGGATCACGGCGCTGGTGCTCCTCGGGATCGGCACGGTGCGCGGCGTCGTGAGGCCGACGCTCCCCCAGGCGGCCGCACTCCTCGGGTACGGGACGCTCGCCGTGACGGCTCTCGCGATCGACCCCGAGGTCGGTCTCGTGGTCGCCGGCCTGACGCTCGCGGGCCACGCCGTCTGGGACGTGGTCCACCACCGGCGCAACACGGTCGTGCCCCGGTCGATGGCGGAGGCGTGCCTGTTCTTCGACGTCGTGCTGGGGCTCGGCTGCCTCGCCCTCGCCGTCCTCGGCTGAGGCGGCGGAAGGGGTGCGCCGGGGCGGACGGGGCGCCGTCGCCGTTTATTTGCGAGCAGTCCCTCCGAATGGCGGACTCGTGTGACCACGCTCACGAACGGGGGTCTAGACTCCCGAGGGTCGGGGCCGCCGTCGGCGGACGCCCGGCCGTCCCGCGCCCGTCGCCGCTTCCCCGACGACCTGCGCACGGGCGCCGCACCAGAGTCGATGCGCACCGGAGGTCAGCGTGCCAGAGAACGAGTCCACCCCCGCCGCCCGGACCGGGCTGGAGAACCTCCTCCACGAGACCCGGAGCTTCCCACCGAGCCCGGAGTTCGCCGCGCAGGCGAACGCGAAGCCGGAGCTCTACGAGGAGGCGCGGGCCGACCGGCTCGCGTTCTGGGCACGCCAGGCGAACGGACTCGTCACGTGGCGCACCCCGTTCACCGAGACGCTCGACTGGTCGCAGGCACCCGTCGCGCGCTGGTTCGCGGACGGCACGCTCAACGCCGCGTACAACGCGGTCGACCGGCACGTCGAGGCCGGCCTCGGCGACCGCGTCGCGATCCACTTCGAGGGCGAGCCGGGCGACACGCGCACGGTGACGTACGCGGAGCTGCAGCGCGACGTGTCGCGCGCGGCCAACGCGCTCGCCGCGCTCGGCGTGGAGACGGGCGACCGCGTCGTCGTCTACCTGCCGATGATCGTCGAGGCGGTCGTCGCGATGCTCGCGTGCGCGCGCCTCGGCGCGCCGCACTCGGTCGTGTTCGGCGGGTTCTCCGCCGACGCGCTGCGCAGCCGTATCGCGGACGCCGAGGCGAAGGTCGTCATCACGGCCGACGGCGGCTTCCGCCGCGGCGCTCCCTCGGCGCTCAAGCCCGCCGTCGACGAGGCGCTCGCACCGCAGGAGGGTGCGGACCCGACGACGGTCGAGCACGTGCTCGTCGTGCGCCGCACGGGGCAGGACACCGCGTGGACCGAGGGTCGCGACGTGTGGTGGCACGACGCGCTGGAGTCCGCCGACACGACGCACACCCCCGTGTGGGTCGACGCCGAGCACCCGCTGTTCATCCTCTACACGTCCGGCACGACGGGGAAGCCGAAGGGCATCCTCCACACCACCGGCGGCTACCTCACGCAGACCGCGTACACGCACCGCGACGTCTTCGACCTCAAGGCCGAGAGCGACGTCTACTGGTGCACCGCGGACGTCGGCTGGGTCACGGGCCACTCCTACGTGGTCTACGGCCCGCTGCTCAACGGCGCGACGCAGGTGATCTACGAGGGCACGCCCGACTCCCCGCACCAGGGCCGCTGGTGGGAGATCGTCGAGAAGTACAAGGTGTCGATCCTCTACACCGCGCCGACCGCGATCCGGGCGTGCATGAAGTGGGGCGAGGACATCCCCGCGAAGTTCGACCTGTCGTCCCTGCGGCTCCTCGGCTCGGTGGGCGAGCCCATCAACCCTGAGGCATGGATGTGGTACCGCCGCGTGATCGGCGGCGACCGCACGCCGATCGTGGACACGTGGTGGCAGACGGAGACCGGCGCCATCATGATCTCGCCGCTCCCCGGTGTCACCGCCGCCAAGCCGGGCTCCGCCCAGGTGCCGCTGCCGGGCATCGTCGCGGACGTCGTCGACGACGAGGCGCACCCCGTGCCGGACGGCGGCGGCGGGTACCTCGTGCTGTCCGAGCCGTGGCCGTCGATGCTGCGCGGCATCTGGGGCGACCTCGACCGGTACAAGGACACGTACTGGTCGCGCTTCCCCGGCATCTACTTCGCGGGCGACGGCGCCAAGAAGGACGAGGACGGTGACATCTGGCTGCTCGGCCGCGTCGACGACGTCATGAACGTCTCGGGGCACCGCCTGTCGACCACCGAGATCGAGTCCGCGCTCGTGTCGCACGAGATCGTCGCCGAGGCCGCGGTCGTCGGCGCGAGCGACGACCTCACGGGCCAGGCCGTCGTCGCGTTCGTCATCCTGCGCGGGGAGCACGCGGACCGCGCCGCCGACGCCGACGGCGCCGCCGCCGTGCAGACGGAGCTGCGCAACCACGTGGCGAAGCAGATCGGTCCGATCGCCAAGCCGAAGAAGATCCTCGTCGTGCCGGAGCTGCCCAAGACGCGGTCCGGCAAGATCATGCGCCGCCTGCTGCGCGACGTCGCGGAGAACCGGACGGTGGGCGACGCCACGACGCTCGCGGACTCGTCGGTCATGACGCTCATCGCCGCCGGCCTCGCGACCCCGTCCTCCTCGGAGGACTGAGGGCCTCGCACCCGCACGGGACGGGGACCGGATCCGCACGGGTCCGGTCCCCGTCCGGTCTCCGCGGCCAGCGCCCCGCGCGTCCGCACGACCGGGCACGGCGTAGCGTCGGGGGGTGCCCGACCCCGACCTGCCCGACGCCACCAGGCCCGACGCCACCAGGCCCGACCCCGTCGGTCCCGATCCCAGCGGGCCCGACGCCCGTCCCGCACCCGACGGCCGCTCCCTCCTCGTGGAGCAGCTCGACCTGCGCAGCGACTGCTCGCGCTGCACCGGGCTGTGCTGCGTCGGGCTGCACCTCGTGCGCTCGGCCGACTTCGCGATCGACAAGCCCGCGGGCACGCCGTGCCCGAACCTGGGCGACGGCTTCGGCTGCGGCATCCACGCACGCCTGCGCGAGAGCGGCTTCCCCGGCTGCGTCGCCTACGACTGTCTCGGCGCCGGCCAGCGCGCCACCGCCGCGGTGCGCTCCGCCCACGACGGCGCCACCTGGCGCGACGACCCGGCCGCGGCGCACGACGCGTTCGCGTCGCTGCCCGTCCTCACCCAGCTCCACGAGCTGCTCTGGTACCTCGCCGAGGTGCTGTCGCTGCCTGCGGCCCGCGCCGTGCACGACGACGCCCGGAAGGCGATCGAGGCCACGTCGGCCCTCGTGGACCTCGCCCCGGCCGACCTCCTCGTGCTCGACGTCCGCGCGGTCCGCCGACGGGTCGGGCCCCTGATCGACCGCGCGAGCCGGCTCGCGCGCGAGCCCGGCCGTCGCCACGCCCGAGGGAGCCGGGCCCATGGTGCGCTCCGGGACCCGGGTGCCGCGCTGCGCCGTCGCCTGCACCCGGGTGGCGACCTCGTCGGGGCGGACCTTCGCGGTCGCGACCTGACAGCTGCCGACCTGCGCGGTGCGCTGCTCCTCGGCGCGGACCTGCGCGACGCCGACCTCACGGTCGTGGACCTGCTCGGCGCGGACCTGCGGGGCGCGGACGTCCGCGGGGCGAACCTCGCGCGGACGCTGTTCCTCACCCCCGCCCAGGTGGGGGCGGCCCGCGGGGACGACGCGACCGGGCTGCCCGCCGTGCTGGACCGGCCCGGTCACTGGCGAGGGCGCTGACCGTTCAGCGCGCGGTCTCGACGCGCGCGGACCGCGCGAGCGGGAGCGCCGCGACCGCGCACGCCACGACGAGCACCGCCGCGCCCCACGCGAGCGCGCCGTACGACGAGAAGCCGATGATCGCGCCCGCGAGGATGCCGCCGACCGCGCCGCCGCCGTTCATCATGAGGTCGGAGAGCCCCTGGACGGACGTGCGCGACGGGCCGGGCGTCGCGTCGACGAGGAGCGCCGACCCGGCGACCAGGCCGCACGACCAGCCCAGCCCGAGGAGCACGAGCCCGACGGTGAGGCGCGCCGAGTCCTCCCCGGGCGCGCCGGCCACGACGACCGCCGCCGCGAGCAGGAGCGCGCCGCCGAGGTACAGCACGCGCGCGTGCCCGACCCGGTCCGCGAGCCACCCGACCACCGGGCTCAGGGCGTACATGCCCGCGATGTGCGCGCTGATCACGAGGCCGACGACCTGCAGCGTCGCGCCGCCGTGGTTCATGTGCACCGGGGTCATGGACATGAGGCCGACCATCACGAGGTGGCTGAGGACGATCGCGCCCAGCGCGAGGCGCGCCGTCGCGCTGGCGGACACGACGGCCCAGCCGGCGCGCACGACGTCGCGCGTCCCGGCCCGCGCCGCGGCCCCGGGGCGCGTCGCCGGCCCGACGTCGGTCGCCCGGGAGACGAGCAGCGGGTCCGGTCGCAGCCACACCGCCACGACCACCGCGGCGAGCGCGAACGCGACGGACGCGAGGAGGAAGGGCGCCGCGCTCGGCGTCGTCGTGCCGTGGTGCGCGGCACCGTCCCCGCCGAGACGCAGCGCGGGTCCGGCGACCCGGTCTGCGATCCCGGCCAGCGTGGGGCCGACGACGGACCCGACCGTGGTCGCCCACACCACGACGGACAGGTCGCGGGCCCGGTGCTCGGGTGTCGCGAGGTCGGTCGCGGCGAACCGGGACGCGAGTCCGGCGGCCGTCCCCGACCCGAAGAACAGCATCGCGACGACGAGCAGCGGCCACGACCCGACGAGGACGGCGACCGCGGCGAGGACGGCGCCCGTGGTCGCGGCGCCGAAGCCGAGGAGCAGGGACGGACGTCGCCCTCGCCCGCCCGCGACGCGCGCGAGCGGCAGCGCGGCGAGCGCCGCACCGACGACGCCCGAGGTCGACGTGAGCCCTGCGATCGCGTCCGACCCCGAGAGGGCCGACGCCACGAGCGGCGCGACGGCGATGCCGCTCGCGACCCCGACACCGGAGAGCACCTGCGTCACGGCGAGGATCGTGAGGGTGCGGCGCTGCGACGGTACCCCCGGCGCGGCGGGCGCGACCCCGGGCGCGGCGGGCGTGCCCGACGGGGCGGGCGTCCGGGGTGCGGCGGGAGGTTCGGTGCTCACCGGAGCACGGTAGGCGCCCCGGGGCGCCGACGGCCAGGGCTTACGCGGCCACCGGACGTCGAGATCCTGCCGTTCCCCCGGCGGTGGGTGCCGGCTCCCCGGCGGCACGCAGCGCCCGCAGCACTCCGCGGGCCGCGTCGCGCCCGGCACGGTTCGCCCCGATCGTCGACGCGCTCGGCCCGTACCCGACGAGCTGCACGCGGGGGTCGCGGGTCGCGGTCGTGCCGTCGAGCAGGATCCCGCCGCCGGCCTCGCGCAGCCCGAGCGGTGCGAGGTGGTCGAGCGCCGCGCGGAAGCCCGTCGCCCACAGGATGACGTCGGCGGGCTGGAAGAGCAGCCCGTCGTCGTTGGCGCCCTTCGACCACTCGACGCCCGTGGCCGTGATGCGCTCGAACGCGGGACGACGGCGCAGCACGCCGCTCGCGATCCCCGCGCGGTTGCGCGGCGTGAGCGGCAGGCCCGTCACGGAGACCACGCTCCCGGGGGGCAGCCCGAGGGACGTCCGCTCCGCGACCCGGGCGACGGCCGCCCGTCCCAGCTCCGCGTCGAACTCCTCCTCGACCCACACCGGCTCGCGGCGCGTGACCCACGTCGTGCCCGACGCGTACGGGGCGATCTGCAGCAGCAGCTGCGTCGCGGACGCGCCACCCCCGACGACCACGACGTGCCGGCCCGCGAAGTCCTCGGCCGCGCGGAAGTCGTGCGTGTGCAGCTGCTGCCCGCGGAACGTCTCCATCCCCGGGTAGCGCGGCCAGAACGGCCGGGTCCACGTCCCCGTCGCGTTGACGACCGTGCGGGTGCGCACCGTGAGCCCTCGCGCGTCCGGGCCGGTCCCGACGGTCGCGCGCACCCGCAGCAGGGCAGGGTCGTCGGGGTCCTGGGCCACCTCGTGCACCGCGGCGGGTCGGACGACGCGCAGGTCGTTCTCGTCCTCGTAGGCGGCGTAGTAGCGCGGCACGGCGACGTTGGCGCGCTCCGCGGGGTCGCCCGCCGGGAGCGGGACCCCCGGAAGGTCGTGGACGGCGTGCGTCTCGGCCATGGTGAGCGAGTCCCACCGCTCCTGCCACGCCCCGCCCGGTCCCGGGGCGCCGTCGAGCACGAGCGGCTCGAGGCCGACGCGCCGCAGGTGGAAGGCCGCGGACAGGCCCGCCTGGCCGGCACCCACGACCACGGCGTCGCGCACGCCGTCGTCCGCACCACCGGTCACCGTCACTCGTCCGCTCACGACCGGCACAACGGCTCGGGCCCGCTGAACCTTCCCGGGCGGGACGTGACCCGCACCTCGCGTTCGGCCGCGCACGGACGCACGGGGCAAGATGGAGCGGTGGAGACCGCGATCCTCTGGCACACCGGCCCGCTCATCGACGAGGTCGAGATCGCGCAGGTGCACGAGCTCGCCGCGGCCGCCGAACGTGCCGACGGGGTCGCGCCGCTCTCCGAGCAGCCGCTGCTCAACCTGCGCGAGGCGACCGACGACGTCGTGCACCTGCTCACGTGGCGCGTGGGCGCGCTCGCGGGCTACGCCCAGGTGGACAAGCGCGGCGAGGCGCCGAGCGCGGAGCTCGTCGTGCACCCGGCGCACCGCCGTCACGGCCTGGGGTTCCACCTGCTCGGCAGCGCCGCGGACCGCGCCGCCGAGCCGGTGCCGTCCGCCGACGGCCCGACGGAAGGGACCGACACGGGCGCGAGCGACCCCGGGCACGACCGCGCCCCCGCCGCCGACGGGCGACCCTCGCTGCGCGTGTGGGCCCACGGTGACCTCCCCGCGGCCCGCGGCCTCGCCGCCCGCGCGGGGTACGCCGTCGTCCGCGAGCTGCTCGTGCTCGAGCGGCCGCTCGGTGCGGCGGACCGCCCGGCACCGGCCGTCCCGGACGGGCTGCGACTGCGCGAGTTCGTCCCGGGGGCCGACGACGAGGCGTGGGTCCGCGCGAACGCGCTCGCATTCGCGCACCACCCCGAGCAGGGCCGCCTGACCGTGGCCGACCTGCACGCGCGGGCGCGCGAGGACTGGTTCGACCCGGCCGGGCTGCTGCTCCTCGAGCGTGCGCCGAGCGGTGCGGAGCCCGACGCCGCGCCGCAGCTCGTCGGGTTCGTCTGGACCAAGATCCCCACCGGCCAGCCCGACGACGCGCGCGAGGGCGAGATCTACGTCGTCGGGGTGGTGCCCGCAGCGCAAGGCGGAGGTCTCGGCGGCCTGCTCACCGCCGTCGGGCTCGCGCACCTCGCCGGGCGCGGGGCCACCACCGCGGTCCTGTACGTGGACGGCGACAACGTCGCCGCGGTGCGCACGTACGAGCGCGCCGGGTTCTCGCGACGAGCGGTGCACGTCCAGTACTCGCGCG
>Ga0233375_1000019_pt1 | contig 130469 bp, 115 predicted proteins | sample ElkDunMinimDraft_10_FD_191539 | JGI IMG/M metagenome (GOLD analysis project Ga0233375, IMG submission 191539) | Fecal eukaryotic communites from dung pellets of Tule Elk in California, USA - Elk Dung E16 | ecosystem: Host-associated > Mammals > Digestive system > Large intestine > Fecal...
TCAAGCGGGTCGCGATCATGCTCAACGCCCGGCCGCGACCCACCCTCGACCTCAAGACTCCCGCCCAAGCCCTCAAGGACCTCCTGGCCCGAGCCGCTTAAGTTGCACTGACCGATTGACAACAGGGAGGTCAATGCACGTGCATCGTGCGGTTCGGCGGCCAGGATCACTCTTAACGTGCGGTTCGAGGTGCTGAGAGGCAACGACAGACGTCCCTCTTGCGGTTCGGCGTGTCGGACCCCGACGGAGCACACGTAACGTGCGGTTCGGCGACGCCGGTCACGAGCAACCTGCGGTTCGGCGCATCAGAACCCGACGGAGTACTCGTAACGTGCGGTTCGGCGGCCCGGGCCCGGCCATCGATGACGGTCATAGATCACGGCCACACACCCGACGCCGCGCTGCCAGAGCCCGGCCGACGACCGTCAAGCCGTCGGCACCCCGGAGCCCCGACCCCCCGGACAAACCCTCACCCCGCGCGGTGGAACGTCCTGCGGTATGCCGACGGCGTCACACCTAGCGCCGCCTGCACGTGCGCCCGCAGCGACTGCGCCGTGCCGAAGCCGCATTCGCGCGCGATCTGCTCGACCGGCAGGTCGGTGGACTCCAGCAGGGTCCGCGCGTGCTCGACCCGCTGCCGCGTGAGCCACTGCGTGGGGCTCTCCCCGGTCTCCTCGCGGAACCGTCGCGTGAACGTGCGCACCGACATCGCGGCGTGCCGGGACATCGCGGCCAGCGTCAGCGGCTCGCCGAGCCGTTCCACCGCCCAGGCGCGGGTCGTCGCCGTGCCGGGGCCGCCGGGGTCGGGCAGGGTCCGTGCGATGTACTGCGCCTGGCCGCCCTCGCGGTGCGGGGGCACCACGGTGCGGCGGGCGACGTCCTGCGCGATCGCGGCGCCGTGGTCGCGCCGCACCACGTGGAGGCACAGGTCGACCCCGGAGGCGACGCCGGCGGAGGTGAGCACGTCGCCGTCATCGGTGTACAGGACCCCCGGGTCCAGCCGCACGTGCGGGTAGAGCCGCTGAAAGCGCTCGGTATCCGCCCAGTGGGTGGTGGCGGGCCGACCGTCGAGCAGCCCGGCGCCGGCCAGCACGAACGCCCCCGTGCAGATCGACATGAGCCGCGTACCCGGCCTGATCCGGGCGAGGGCACCGACGAGCTCGGGTGTGAGATCCTCGCCGCTGCCGTCCGGTCCGGACGTGTGCGAGGCGGGTACCACCACCGTGTCCGCGGTCTCCAGTGCCTCCGGGCCGTGGTCCACCTGCACGGAGATGTCCGAGTCCGACCGCACCAGGCCCGGCCCGTCCGGGGTGCAGGTCACCACCTCGTACAGGGGCCGCAGGTCGGCATCGCGCGCGATGCCGAAGATCCGGTGCGGGATGCCCAGCTCGAACGGGATGAAGCCGGGCCGGATCAGGACGACGACCCGGTGCCTGCGACCGGCCCGCGAGCTCCCGGCCCGCGCACCCCTGCGCGCACCTCCAGTCCGGGCATCCCCCACCCACGGGGTCTCACTCGGCGGGATCACCGTCTGTTGCACCATGTCCCGATCATATGGCCGGAACTCAGCGTTGTGTGACCTGCCGGCCACTGGTTCCGGCCCTGCGGCCGCAGCATGCTGGTCCCGTGACCCAGACAGACGTCCCCGTGCCGGGGGACCAGAACGCCTCGCAGCCACCGTCGCGCCCTGCTCCGCGCATCCACCCCGCCTGGTGGGTGGCCCTGGTCAGCTTCGTGACGGTCATGTGCGCCGCCGCGTTCACCGCCGCACCCGGCCTGTTCGTGGACCCGCTGCACGCCGAGCTCGGCTGGTCGCGCGCGACCATCGGTTTCGCCGTCGGCCTGCAGTCCGTCCTGTACGGGCTGACCGCGCCGTTCGCCGCCTCGCTCATGGACCGGTTCGGCATGCGGCCGGTCGTCGCCACCGCCCTCGTGGTCATCACCGGCGGTGCGCTGTCGACCGTATGGATGACCGAGCCGTGGCAGTTCATGCTCGGCTGGGGCCTGCTGGTCGGGCTGGGCAGCGGCAGCATGGCGCTGGCGTTCACCGCGACCGTGACCGGGCGCTGGTTCGTGGCCCGGCGCGGCCTGGTGAGCGGCGTGCTGACGGCGGCGACGGCGTCGGGCCAGCTGGTGTTCCTGCCCCTGCTCGCATGGATCGTCGAGAACCAGGGCTGGCGCCCGGCGTCGGTCACGGTGGCGATCGCTGCGCTCGTGGCCATCCCGCTCGTGCTCTTCCTGCTGCGCGACCACCCCGCCGACCTGGGCCTCGCGCCGTACGGCGGTGTGTACGCCCCCAAGCCCCCGCCCGTCCACGGCGCGGCGCGCCGCGCGGTCACCGCCCTGTTCGACGCCGCCCGCACGGGCCCGTTCTGGCTGCTCGCCGGCGCGTTCGCCATCTGCGGCGCGACGACGAACGGGCTGGTCCGCACGCACTTCGTGCCGGGCGCGCACGACCACGGCATGCCCATCACGGTGGCCGCGAGCCTCCTCGCCGTCATCGGCGTGGTCGACGTGATCGGCACCATCGGGTCCGGCTGGCTCACCGACCGCTACTCGCCGCGCGTTCTGCTCGGCGTCTACTACACGCTGCGCGGTATCGCTCTGCTGTTCCTCCCGTCGCTCATGGCACCGCACGTCGAGCTGCCGATGGTGTTCTTCATCGTTTTCTACGGCCTGGACTGGGTGGCGACCGTGCCGCCCACGCTCGCCCTGTGCCGCGAGTTCTACGGCGAGGACGCGCCCATCGTGTTCGGCTGGGTGCTCGCCTCGCACCAGGTGGGGGCCGGGGTCGTGGCGTTCGCGGGCGGGCTGGTGCGCGACCTCACCGGCTCGTACGACGCCGTCTGGTACGGCGCGGGCGCCCTGTGCGCGGGGGCCGCGCTCATGTCACTCGTGATCCGCCGCAACCGGCTGGCGGCCTCCCACATGTCAGACGCGTGAGTCACCCGGGTGACCTGAGGTTCTGACACCTCGGGGGTCGGGGGTCGGGGGTCGGGGGGCGGACGGGGCGGATCCGACGGCCGGGGGCGTCGTAGTCTCACGCCATGAGCACCACCCCCGAGCACGCAGGGCACGCCCCGCACGCAGCCGAGCACGCGCCCGCCACCGTCGTCGTCTCCGCCGGTCGCCCTGACCGGGCCCAGGGCGGGCACATCAACCCGTCCGTGCCGCTCAACTCGACGTACGTGTCGCGCGGCGTGGTCACGTCGGGTGAGCTGTCCTACGCGCGCGGCGACAACGACGCCTGGCACCCCTTCGAGCAGACGCTCGCGGCGCTCGAGTGCGGCGGGGGCGAGGCGGGCGAGGCGCTCGTGTTCTCGTCCGGCATGGCGGCCGTCGCGGCCGTCTTCTCCCTGGTGCCCGACGGCGGCACGGTGGTGCTGCCCCGGCATGCCTACCAGGCGGGCATGGTGCTGGCGCGCCAGATCTCGGAGCGGCACGGCGTGACGCTGCGGTACGTGGACATCGCGGACACGGATGACGTGGTCGCGGCTCTCGACGGCGCCGACCTGTTCCTGGCCGAGTCGCCCACCAACCCGATGCTGGAGGTCGCGGACCTGCCCGCCGTGCTGGGCGCGGCCCGGGAGCGCGGGGTGCGCTCGGTGGTCGACAACACGTTCGCGACACCGCTGGGCCAGCGGCCGCTCGAGCACGGCGCCGACCTGGTGCTGCACTCGGTGACCAAGTACCTGGCCGGCCACTCCGACGTGGTGCTCGGCGCGCTCGTGACCCGCGACGCGGAGCTGGCCGAGACCCTGCGCGAGCACCGCACGCTGCACGGGGCGATCGCCGGGCCGTTCGAGGTGTGGCTCGCGCTGCGTGGCCTGCGCACGCTGGCGCTGCGCTTCGAGCGTGCGCAGGCGAACGCGGCCGAGCTGGCCCGGCGCCTGGCCGAGCACCCCGAGGTGGCCGAGGTGCGGCATCCGTCGCTGCCCGGCGACCCCGGGCACGAGCGTGCGAAGGCACAGATGAACGGCTTCGGTGCGATCCTCGGCGTCCGCCCCCGGGAACGCGCCGGGTCGGGCAGCGTCGAGCGGGCGGACGCCGTGGTCGACGCCGTGCGCCTCTGGCTCCCCGCGACGTCGCTCGGCGGCGTGGAGTCGATGCTCGAGCGGCGTCGACGCTGGGGTACGGAGGCCGTGACGGTGCCCGAGGACCTGCTGCGCCTGTCGGTCGGCATCGAGGACGTCGAGGACCTCTGGGCGGACCTGGACCAGGCCCTGCGGGCCTGACGCCGGGCCGGGCCTGACGCCGGCCCGACGCCGGCCTGACGCCGGGCGCCCCGGCCTACTCCAGCGGCCCCAGGACCGACTGGGCCACCGTCGAGTGTGCGGAGTCGTCGCTCGACGGGTGGAAGATCCCGGCGAGCACGTCGCGGTAGAGGCGTCCCAGCTCGGACGAGTTGAAGTAGGTGGAGCCGCCGGACACCCGGACCGCGAGGTCCACGACCTCGCGCGCGGCCTCCGTGACGCGCACCTTGAGTCCTGCCGTGGCGCGGAACCAGCCGGCGCCCCGGTCCAGCGCGGGCTCGGCCGCCGAGGCGTCGAGGTCGCGGGTGATCCCGTCGATCTGGAGCCAGACGCTGTCCTGCGTCAGCACCATGTCGGCGATCCGACGGCGGACGTCGGGGTCCTGCGCGTAGGACTTGCCGGTCTTCATCGAGGTGCGGCGTCCCACGGTCTCGACGGCCAGCTCGATCGCCCGGTCCGCGATGCCCGCGTACACGGACGCCAGCAGCACCTCGAACGACGTGAAGATGCCCAGCACGTACGGGTCCAGGGACGGCCCCGGCGGCAGCAGGCGCAGCACCCGGTCGGCGGGTGCGTGGGCGCCCCGCAGCACCGTGGTGCGTGACTGGGAGGCGCGCATGCCGATGGTGTCCCAGTCGTCGAGCACGTCGAACCCACCGCCGTCGCGGGTGATGAAGGCGTGCACCAGCCGGGGCTCCCCGGCGCCGTCGGCGGTGGTCTCGAGGCCCAGCACGCCCAGCCGCGTCCATGCCGGGGAGTTGGACGTGAAGATCTTGCGGCCGTGGAACGCGTACCCGCCGATGCCGTCGGGCCGCGCCTCGGTGCGTGACCCGAGCAGCACCAGGTCGTTGCCCGGCTCCGAGTAGCCGAAACCGAACACCTCGCCCGCCGCAGCCTCCTCCAGGAGCCAGTCGAGCGACGCGTCACCGCGTTCGTGCAGGTAGCGGCCCACCCCGACCCACACGTGGTGCATGTTCACGGCCAGTGCGGTCGCCGGTGCGTGCGCGGACAGCCGGGCCTGCTCGTGCGCGGTCTCGCGCAGCGTGAGGCCGCGGCCGCCGAGGGACGTGGGCACCATGGCGCCGAGGTAGCCGGCGGCCTGCAGGTCGGCCAGGTCCTCGGCGAAGTAGGCGTTGTCGCGGTCGTACCCGGCGGCGCGCTCGCGCAGGCCGGTGAGCAGCTCGTCGGACAGGAGAGAGGTCACCTGACGAGGCTAGCCCCGCTGACGCCGTCGGTGTGCCCACCGGGGTGCGGAACCGACCCAGAAGTCGGCCCAGAAGAAGTCGGCCCAGGGCGGGGGCCAGTGCCCGAGTCAGGGCTGGAGCGGTCCTGGCGGGTGTCCCAGGTCGGGTGGAGGCGGCGGGCACGGACCGCCGCGTAGAGCTCGGCGGCCGAGCGCGGGTCGTTGACGTCCCGGCCGGTCAGCTCGGTCACGCGGACCAGCCGGTTCAGCACGGTGTTGCGGTGGCAGTGCAGGGCCACCGCCGCCGCCGTTCCGGACCCGCCGTGCTCGAACCACGCCTCGAGGGTGGCCAGCAGCAGCTCCTCGTCCCGGGGGTCGCGGGAGCGGAGCCCGCCGAGGACCGCGCACACGAGCTCGACGGCGCGGTCGCAGTCGGCCACGAGCAGGGCGTCCAGCGGGCTGTCGCCGTACCGCGACAGCCCCGCGCGGCCCGGTGGGAGGGAGCGCAGCGCGGCGCGTGCCTGGGCGAGGGCTGCCGGTGCGTCGGCGAGGCTGGTGAACGGGCGGCTCGCAGCGGTCCGAGCCCGGGTGGCGAGCTCGGCCAGCGCGTCGTGGAGGTCCGGGGAGGCGGGCGCGGCCAGGAGCGTCAGGTGGTCGCCCTCGTGGGTGATCCTGCGCAGGGTCACGGCGGGCGCCTCGGCCGCCCCGGCCGCTCCAGTGGCTGCCACGCCCGCCCCCGCACCCTCGCCCGGCGTCGTCACGGCGAGCACCAGCATCGCGTCGGCAGGCAGGCCGAGCGCGCGGTGCGCGGTCTCGAGGTCGTGCACGGCCCCGGTCAGCACGCCGCGCAGCAGCTCGGTGCGGGCCATGTCCTCGCCCCGGCCGGCGGTGGCCTCCAGGTGCGTCTGCACGGCGACGCTCAGCGACCGGTCGATGGCGTACCAGACCCGGGAGGACGCCCGGAGCAGCGCGCCGGTGTCGGTACGGGAGCGCAGCCGCCGGGCGAGCTCCTCCCAGATGCGCAGCCCGGCCAGCCGGTAGGCGTGCTGCAGCAGGTCGAGCGCCACGTGCGCGGCGGCAGCGACGCGCCCCGTCTCCTGTGCGGGCGCCAGCGAGGACGGCTCCCCGGCGAGGGCGGTGAGGATCTCTGCCAGGTTGGCGCGCACCAGGGGCTGGACGGCCGCGGCGGGGAGGCGGGTCTCGCGGTACACGGGCTCCGCGTGCAGGATGCCGTCGGCGACCTGCTCGCTCAGCAGGTCGAGCGCATCACGAAGATCGTGAGGCTCGCTGACGGCGATGTCCGACATGCCTGGCAGCGTAACCATGGCCGGACCGGCTCGCAGCGATCCGGCGCACGCCGCGCGGGGCGGGTCTCGCCCCGACGGCCGGCGCCCTCTAGGCTGATACGAACAGGACTATTGAAGACCGGGTCAGCGAGAGCCGCCCCGGGGGATGCGACGCGGCACCAGGGGCCGCCGAGGCCGCCGTCGAAGGGGACATCTGATGAGCGTGACGGACACGCGGGCCGCCATGGAGCGCGACCTCGACAGAGACGTCGAGGAGCTCAAGGTCGGCGCGGAGCGGTGGGCACGGCTGCCCGTGGCGGACAGGGGAGCGTTGTTCCGCAGGGTGCACGCCTCGATCGCCGAGGTCGCCGAGGAGTGGGCGACCGCCGCCGCCGGGGCCAAGCATGTGGCGCCGTCCGCCCCGTACGCGGGGGAGGAGTGGATGACCGGCCCGTACGGCGCGCTGGAGAGCGTGGCCACGTACGCGCGGTCGTACGAGGCGCTCGCGGCGGGCCGCTCGCCGCTGGACCGGCTCCGTACGGGCACCGCGCCCGGCGGTCGCGTGGCGGTGCGGGTCCTGCCGCGTACGGCCCAGGAGTGGGTGCTGCTCAACGGGTTCGGCGCGGAGGTCTGGATGCCGCCGGGCGTGCCAGAGGAGCAGGTGCGGCAGGAGGCGGGCCTGCGGGCCGGGGCGGTGGGCGAGTACGGCGGCGTCGGTCTGGTGCTGGGCGCCGGCAATGTCTCGTCGATCGCGCCGCTCGACGCGTTCTACGAGCTCGTCGCGCACAACCGTGCCTCGCTCGTGAAGCTCAACCCCACGTTCGCCGGCCTGCTCGGCGTGTACCGCAGGGCGCTCGCGCCCCTGATCGAGGCCGGGGTGCTACGGGTCGTCAACGGCGACGCCGCCGTCGGGGCCTACCTCACGCGGCACGGCGGCATCGACAAGGTGCACATCACGGGCTCGGCCGTCACGCACGACGCCATCGTGTGGGGGACGGGGGCGGACGCCGACCGGCGTCGCGCGGCGAACGACCCCCGCCTGACGGTGCCCATCACGAGCGAGCTGGGCGGCGTCGCACCCATGATCGTGGTCCCGGGCCGGTGGAGCGCAGCGGACCTGCGGTTCCAGGCCGAGCACCTGGTCTCGATGCGCCTGCACAACGCCGGCCACAACTGCGTGGCGGGCCAGGTCGTGGTGCTCTCGGCGGACTGGCCGCAGCGGGACGCGTTCCTCGACGAGCTGCGCCGCGCCCTGGACCGGATGCCCGCGCGCGAGCCCTGGTACCCCGGTACGGACGCCAAGGTCGCGCGGGCCGAGGCAGCGCACCCCGGCGCCGAGCACGTGGGCGGCCGCATCCTCACGGAGGTGGCGCCGGGTGACCCGGCGTGCACCGACGAGTACTTCGCACCCGTGCTCGCGTGGACGCAGCTGCCGGGCCAGGGCGCCGAGTTCCTGCGGGCCGCGGTCGGTTTCGCCAACGACTCCCTCGCGGGGACGCTCGGCGCGAACGTGGTGGTGCGCCCCGGCGACCGCAGAGCCCTGGGGGCAGCGTTCGACGACGCGATCGCCGACCTGCGCTACGGGACGGTCGCGATCAACGCCTGGACGGGTGTGGGCTTCCTCCTGCCGGGCGCCACGTGGGGCGCGTTCCCCGGGCACACCGTGGCCGACGTCGGATCGGGGATCGACGTGGTGCACAACGGGCACCTGCTGGCAGGGCCGGAGCGCACCGTCGTCACGGGGCCCTTCCGCCCGTTCCCACGCAGCGTGCTGCACGGCGAGCTGTCGCTGTTCCCCAAGCCGCCGTGGTTCGCCGGGTCGCGCAGCGGTACGGACACGGGTCGGGCGCTGACCCGGTACGCGGCGGCGCCGTCGTGGCGCAGGCTGGTGCCGGTGCTGCTCGCCGCGTTCCGTGCGTGACTCGTCCCGTGCGTGACTCGTCTCGTGCGTGACCGGTTCCGTGCGTGACAGGGTGGTCTGACGCCACAATGGCTGGTGCGCCGTGCCAACGGGGGTACGGCCCCCGAACCGAGGGAGTCCGACGATGGTGATCCGGAGCCTGTTGCCCGACGTGGACATCCCGTACGTCAGTGTCCACGAGTACCTGTTCGGCGACATCACCGGCGACGACCTGGACCGCGTGGCGGTGGTCGACGGCGTCAGCGGCGCCGAGACCACGTTCCGTTCCCTGCTCGCGCAGATCGACGGCGTGGCAGGCGCCGTCGCCGCGCGCGGCTTCGGCGCGGGCGACGTCGTGGCGCTGCACGCGCCGAACGTCCCCGCGTACGTCACCGTGTTCCACGGCCTGCTGCGGGCCGGGGTCACCGTGACCACCGTGAACGCCCTTGCGACCGGACCGGAGATCACCAAGCAGCTCGCCGACTCCGGCGCGCGGCTCCTGATCACCGTGTCGGCGCTGCTGCCCGCCGCGGAGACCGGGGCGCGGGGCGCCGGGCTCGGCGACGACCGCACGGTGGTGCTCGACGGCGGGCCCGGCGTCGCGGAGGGCTACACCTCGCTGACCGACCTGCTGGCCGAGCCGCACCCGGCGCCGGACGTCTCGTTCGACCCGGCGACGCACCTCGCGGTGCTGCCGTACTCGTCGGGCACCACGGGCCGCCCCAAGGGCGTCATGCTGACGCACACCAACCTCGTGGCGAACGTCGCGCAGTCACTGGCGATCGGCGTCGAGCGCGACGACGTGGTGCCGTGCGTGCTCCCGTTCTTCCACATCTACGGCATGACCGTGCTGCTCAACCTGGCCCTGCGCACCCGCGCGCGGCTCGTGACGCTGCCGCGCTTCGACCTCGCGCAGTACCTCGGCGTGATCCAGGAGCACCGGGCGACGTTCCTGTTCGTGGCGCCGCCCATCGCGCTGGCGCTCGCCAAGCACCCGCTCGTCGACTCCTACGACGTCTCCGCCGTGCGTGCGGTGCTCTCGGGCGCGGCGCCGCTCGACGAGAAGCTGGCCCAGGCCGTGCGCGAGCGGCTCGGCGACGGCGTGCGGGTGCTGCAGGGGTACGGCATGACCGAGATGTCGCCGGTCTCGCACTGCATCCCGTTCGACCGTCCCGACATCCCGTCCGGGTCGGTGGGCCTGCTGGTCGCGGGCATGGAGGCGAAGATCGTCGACCCGGCGACGGGCGCCGAGATCGGCCCGCCGGCCGAGGGCGTCTCGGGGCCGGGCGAGCTGCTCTGCCGCGGGCCGAACGTGATGGTGGGCTACCTGGGCAACCCGCAGGCGACGGCGGAGACACTCGAACCGGACGGGTTCATGCACACCGGCGACATCGTCACGATCGACGCCGGCGGCGTGTTCCAGGTGGTGGACCGGCTCAAGGAGCTCATCAAGTACAAGGGCTACCAGGTGCCGCCCGCCGAGCTGGAGGCGCTGCTGCTGTCCCACCCCGCGGTCGCCGACGCCGCGGTGGTCGGCGTGCCCGACGAGGAGGCGGGCGAGATCCCGAAGGCGTACGTCGTGGTGGCCCCGGGGCAGAGCCTGACCGAGCGGGACGTCGTCGAGTTCGTGGCGCAGCAGGTGGCTCCGTACAAGAAGGTGCGCGCCGTGGAGTTCATCGAGGCGGTGCCCAAGTCGGCGTCGGGCAAGATCCTGCGCAAGGACCTCAGGACGACCGGCCAGGTCCGGTAGGGTCGTCCGCGATGTCGCACCACACTGACCCTGCCTCCGCCGGGGACTCCACCACGAGCCCTGTGCCGACGCCGGACGCCGCCCGCAAGACCCGCGTCGTGATCCTCTTCGGCGGACGCTCCGGCGAGCACGGTATCTCCGTCGCCACCGCCGGTGGCGTGATGAGCGCCATCGACCGCTCGAAGTACGAGGTCGTGCCCGTCGGGATCACAACGAAGGGGCAGTGGGTCGTCGCGGCCGACGAGCCCGAGCGCTGGGCCATCACCGACGGGAAGGCCGCGGAGGTGCCGGACGCGTCGGCCGAGGTGGTGCTCTCGCTGACCGTGGGTGACTCCGCCCTCCGCGTTCTGGAGCCGGGTCAGGTGCCGTCGGCGCTGGCCGACGTCGATGTGGTGTTCCCGCTGCTGCACGGCCCGTACGGCGAGGACGGGACCGTGCAGGGCCTGCTCGAGCTGGCCGACGCGCGGTACGTGGGCTCCGGCGTGCTGGCGTCCGCAATCGGCATGGACAAGCACTTCATGAAGATGGTGTTCGCCGGGCAGGACCTGCCCATCGGCCCGTATGCCGTGATCAAGCCGGGCGACTGGGACCGGCGTCGTGACGTCGTCATGCGGGACGTCGAGGCGCTGGGCCTGCCCCTGTTCGTGAAGCCGGCCCGGGCCGGGTCGTCGCTGGGTGTGTCCCGCGTGGACTCGCTGGACCAGCTGGCCGCCGCCGTCGAGGAGGCGCGCAGGCACGACCCCAAGGTGATCGTCGAGGCGGGCATCGCAGGCCGGGAGATCGAGTGCGCGGTGCTCGGTGGCCGCGGCGGGTCACGCCCGCGGACCTCCCTGCCGGGCGAGATCGTCGTCACCGACGAGACCAAGAACGGCTTCTACGACTACGAGGCCAAGTACTTCGACGAGGCCGCCGTGCAGCTCAGCTGCCCGGCCGACCTCCCGGACCACGTGATCAAGGAGGTCCAGGAGATCGCCGTGCGGACCTTCGAGGCCGTCGGCGCCGAGGGCCTCGCGCGCGTGGACGTGTTCGTCACGCCCGACGAGCGGGTCGTCGTCAACGAGATCAACACCATGCCGGGCTTCACGCCCTTCTCGATGTATCCGCGCATGTGGGACGCCTCGGGGCTGAGCTACCCCGAGCTCATCGACGAGCTGGTCCAGCTCGCCCTCGAAAGGCCCACCGGCCTGCGCTGATCGCCTGTAGCCTGCCTCTCACCACGTCCGGGACGGTCCGGCCGTGCTCCGTCGGAGGAGGCAGGATGCTCGGCGAGCCGCGCTACAAGTACGCGGTACGTGAGGTTCGGGTCGCGAACGGGATGCTCACCATCGGGCTCACCACCTTCGCCCTGAGCAACGTCATGCGGGTCGAGGTGATCAGTGTGGCCAGACCCGAGCCCATCGGGCCCTGGGCCAACCAGGTCGCCTACCCGTTCGGCATCCTCGCCGTGGTCGTCCTGCTGCTCGGCCTGGTGGGCGCCGACGTGCCGTGGGAGGCCGCGCTCGCCATGGCCTGCGCGGGCGCGGCCTGGCCCGCGGCGCGCGTCTGGCAGCGCACGCCGTTCTGGAAGCCGGTGTGGAAGTACCCGGTGTTCGCCCTGCAGCTGGTCACCGCCACGCAGCACGTGCACCGCATCTGCGCGCACGATCCCCGGCACCTCGCCGCGCTGGCCGAGCTGCTGGGCGCGGCCATGAAGAACCCGGCGATCTCCTACCGGGGCAGCATCCCGCTGATCACGAACGCCGACACCCTGCACACGATGGAGGCGAGCCGCGACTCGATGGTGCGCTGACCGGCCGGTGTGCCGTCAGTGCACGGTGGGGTGCGGGTCCAGGCCCATCTGGACCAGCAGCGACGAGATCAGGTCCTCGTGCAGCGCCACGTGGTCGTCGAACGCGAACTCCTGGTGCCCGTACACGGCCATGCACTGCAGGCCGTAGACCTGCCGCCAGCAGGTCACCATGAGGTGCGCGACGTCGAGGGGCAGGTCCTGCCCGCCCACCGCGTCACGGTAGCGCCGCACCTGGTCGGCCAGCTCGGGCGTCATCGCGACGCCGGACGCCGCGGGGACGCCCGCGGCCGCCAGGTCGCGGAACAGTGGGACGTAGTGGCCGCCGACCATCTCGGACATGCGGCGCTGGAGGGCGTCGCTGTCCGGGATCTCGGCCCGGATGCCGGAGCCGATCACGAGGTCGAACTCCGCGGGGTTGCTGACCGCCCACTCGAGCGACGCCCGGGTGGACGCGACCAGTGCGGCGGCGGTGTCGCCGGGACGTTGCCGGGCCACGGCCTCGCGGAGCTTGTCCAGCACCTCCTCGACGATCAGCACGCAGAGCTGCGCTATGACGTCCTGCCGGTTCTCGAAGTGCCGGTACAGCGCGGGCGGCGTGACGCCGACCTCCTTGGCGACGGCGGCCATCGTGAGCTTGCTCAGGCCGTGCTGCCCGGCCAGCTGGTGCCGGGCCGCGGCGAGCACCTCGCGGCGCAGCTCGTCACGCAGGCGTTCGCGTCGGGACTGCACGGGCGCGACGTCGGGCGACACCGCCGTCGGTGGTCCTGCCGCCGGTGTTTCTGCCGCTGGTGCTGCTGCGGCTGGTGCTGCTGCGGCTGGTGCTGCTGCCGGTGTTGCTGCAGAGAATGCTGCCGGGCTCACTGACACTCCTTCGTGGCAGGTACTTGCGACACGGCTTGGCCGAGATCCGCGATGAACGAGGTCGAGTGGTCCTCGGTGACCGCCGGCGGCACGATCACCTCGACTGCGGGCCGGCGGCCGTAACTGACGAACGACCACGTGCCCTTGTCGTCGGTGGTGACTATCCAGTCCACCGTGGTGCCGTTGCCGGAGTCCACGTGCTGGCAGTCGGCCGCCGGGCCTGCCTGGGTCACGCCGCAGCGCATGGTCACGGCCGCGCCCGGTTCGCCCCAGGCCGCCGTGGCCTGGGAATCGGTCGGCACCTTCGGCAGGTCCGTGCCGAGCTCCTCCGGGACGGCGAGCATGACCTCGGCGCACAGCGGGTCGGCCGCCTCGGGCGCCACCTCCACGCCGATCGACCGTGCACACCCGCCCAGCACCAGGATCGTGAGGGCGGTGATGGTAGATGCGGTGACGAATCGGGCAGGAAGCACGGAGATACGTTACCTGTCCCGGATGGTGCCCGTCCCCGAGACCCGTATGGTCTACCAGTGACCCGCGTCCGTGACCTCTCCGAGGAGCAGATCCTCGAACGCATCGTGCCCCTGCTGCCGCGAGGAGCGGCCACGCTGCTCGGGCCCGGTGACGACGCGGCGGTGCTCGCCGCCCCCGACGGCCGGTACGTGGTCTCGACCGACGTGCTGGTCGAGGACCGCCACTTCCGCACCCGCTGGTCCACGGGGTACGACGTCGGACGCCGAGCCGCCGCGCAGAACCTCGCCGACGTCGCGGCGATGGGTGCCCGCCCCACCGCGCTGGTCACCTCGCTGGTGGTGCCGGGCGACACCGAGCTGGACTGGGTGACCGGCCTGGCCCGGGGTCTCGCCGACGGCTGCGCGCCGGTCGGCGCGGGCGCTGTGGGCGGCGACCTGTCGGGCGGACCGTGCCTCGTGGTGAGCATCACCGTGCACGGTGACCTCGAGGGACGCGAGCCGGTGCTGCGGTCGGGCGCACGGCCGGGCGACGTCGTCGCGCACGCCGGGGTGCGCGGCTGGTCGGCCGCCGGGCTCGCGCTCCTGGAGGCGGGCCTGGTGCGCGCCCCGCTCTCCTCCGCGCCGCTGGAGGTCACCGACGGCGTGCTGCTGGAGGACGCGTGGCAGCGCCTCGTGGCCGCTCACCTGCGGCCGGACCCGCCGCTGGCCGCCGGTGTCGCGGCGGCCGAGGCGGGCGCCACCTCGATGCTCGACCTCTCCGACGGCCTGCTGCGCGACGCCGAGCGGGTCGCCCACGCGAGCGGCGTGCACCTCGACCTGGACCCCGCGGCGTTCCCGGCCGACCGTGAGGCGCTGCGCTCGGCGGCGCGCGCGGTCGCCGCCGCCTCGGGGCTGGGCGACCCGGGCTGGGGACCCGGCACCGCGGACATCGACGGGATCACCGACGCCTGGATCTGGGGCGGGGGAGAGGACCACGGCCTGCTGGCCACGTTCCCGGCCGGGACGCGGCTGCCCGCGGGCTGGTCCGCCGTCGGACGGGTGCTGGACGCGGCGGGTCCGGGCCTCGTCGGACCCGATGTCGCACCGGATGCCCGACCGGACACCGCACTGGATCAGGAGCCGGTCGTGACGATCGGCGGCAGGGCCCCCGACGTCGGCCCGGGTTGGGACCACTTCGGCCAGGCCTAGTGAGATCGGTCGGATGGGATGAGATCGGTCAATTGATTGACCGATCTCATCCCATCCGACCGATCTCAGTGCGAGCGACCGATCTCAGCGCGCGGGATGCCGCGTCAGCGCTTGCGGAAGCGCAGCTGCGTGAGCGGCCGGCCGCCGATCTCGTCGATGCGCTCGGTGCCGTCGTGCTGAAAACCGTGCCGCCGGTAGAAGTGCTGCGCGCGCTCGTTGTCCTGGAGGATCCAGAGGGTCACGACGGCGCCGGACGAGAGCTGGTCGAGCGCGGCGCGCATCAGGTCGCGCGCCACCCCGGTACCCCACGCGCGGGGGTGCAGGTAGATCGCGTAGATCTCGAGGTCGTCGGGTTCGGCGTCCTCGTCGCGGCACGGGCCGACGCTGGTGAAACCGACGGGGCCGCGTTCGTCCTCGGCGACGAGCACGGTGGTGTCAGGGGCGGTGACGGCGGAGCGCCACAGCCGGGCCCGTTCGTCGACGTCGAGCGACGCCAGGTACGAGTCGGGCAGGATCTCGGAGTAAGCACCACGCCATGAGGCGATGTCGACACGAGCGATGTCCTCGGCGTCGGTCGTCGTTGCCGGGCGGATGGTCACGTCTTCCGGTGCCATCATGACCTCACCTTTTCACCCTGTGGTGGCTGGTGCAACCACTTCTTTTGTTCTGGTTGAAGGTTACGGGAATGCCGAAGACGCCCGCCAGGGTCAAACCCGACGAGCGTCCTCGTTCACACTTGTGCGGGTCGCTCAGCGACCCGGCTGCGGCAGCGTCAGGCCGAGACCTTGCGCGTGACCTTGCCGGCCTTGAGGCAGGAGGTGCACACGTTGACGCGCTTGGGAGTCCCGCCCACGATCGCACGGACGCGCTGGATGTTCGGGTTCCAGCGGCGCTTGGTGCGGATGTGAGAGTGCGAGACAGAGTGCCCGAAACCCGGGCCCTTGCCGCAGACGTCGCAGTTGGCAGCCACGGTGTCTCCTGAATGTCGTGCACGCCTGTGCGGAAAAGACAGCACGACGTGATGGGTGGTCAAATGGGGACGCCCGGACGCCTGAGAGCGATCAAAGCCTCTTGGCCAGCCAGGCAACTTTCACAGAGTACCCGATCGCAGGGCGGGCCCTCAAACCGTAGTGACCGGCGGGTGCGTCACACCCGCCGGCGGGCCTGTCACCGGACCGCCGGCCGGACCCTGCCAGGCCTGTGGACGGCCGGACGCGAGCGTCCCCGCTGCTGGGTACGGTGCTGGGTACGGTGGGATCCGTCCGGGCGGACGTCCGGTTCGCCGCGGTGCCACCCTACGCAGTGTGGTGCCCTACGCAGTGTGGCCCTACGCAGGGTGGCGCCCGGTGCGGTGCCCCTTCCGTTGCAGTGCCACGTCCAGGAGGCAGAGCGTGACCGACGTCGACAGCGGTAGCCGGACGGCAGACTCGGGTCCGGAGCCGTTCCCCGCCGGCGTCCGGCTGGAGGACCCAGGCGTGGTGCGCGCCTGGGCGCTCGGTGCGACGGCGGTCCTGCGGCGGGAGCGCGGCGCGATCGACCGGGTCAACGTCTTCCCCGTGGCTGATGCCGACACGGGCACCAACCTGTACCTGACGTTCCGCGAGGGCGAGCGGGCCGTCAGTGCGGCACCCGCGGAGGCGACCGGACCCCAGCTGCTGGCGATCCTCGCGCGGGCCTCCCTGCTGGGCGCGCGCGGCAACTCGGGCGTGATCCTCAGCGAGTGGCTGCGCGGGCTCGCGGTCGCTGCACGGCGCGGCGGCGGGGCGGCGGACCTGCTCACGCGGGCTGCGGCATCGGCGAGGTCCGCGGTGGCCCGGCCTGCCGAGGGCACCATCCTCACGGCGGCCGACGCCGCGGCTGCTGCGGCACGTGAGGCCGAGAGCACGGATGCGGACGCCCTGCGCACCGTGACCGCTGCCGCGGCAGCGGCACGCACGGCGGCCAAGGCGAGCCGTGACGAGCTCGACGCGCTGCGCTCGGCAGGCGTGCTCGACGCCGGGGCCCTGGGCCTGGTCCTGCTGCTCGACGCCCTCGTGGTCACCCTGGGCCGGGCGCCGGGCGGAGTGCGGGACGCAGTGCCAGGCGGAATGTCAGGCGGAGTGTCAGGCGGAATGTCAGTGGCGGACGGCAACATGGACGCCGTGAACCTGGACCAGCTGCTCGACGCCGGCACCCTGCCGCACGTCTCGGAGGCGGACTCATCGGTGGCCCCGACCGTCGAACCCCACGGCGCCGACGCGGGTGCGGGCGCCCTCGAGCTCATGTTCGTGCTCACCGGCCCGGCCGAGGCGACGTCGGAGACGGTGGCGGCCGGGCTGCGCGCGGCACTCGGCGAGGTGGGTGACTCGGTGGTCGTGGTCGGCGGGGACGCCGGCGCGGGCACCGCCGTCTGGCAGGCGCACGTGCACACCGACCACCTCGACCAGGCGCTCGCCGTCGCGGCCGACGCAGCACGCGACGGCGCGCTGGCCCAGGTGCACGTGCGGCACCTGGCGGCCGCAGGTCAGCACGAGTGGGGGTTCGTCGCGGCGACGTCGGCCCCGGCACTGGCGGCGGATCTCGCGCACGCGGGCGCCGTCGTGCTCCTGACGGGCGGTGTCGGCAGCACGGTGGAGGCACTCACGGCCGACGACGTGGGGCGCGCCGCCGCGTCGACCGGGGCCCGGCGGGTGCTGATCCTCGAAGGCCCGGGCATGGCGCCCGGCGCCGAGGCGGGCCTGGACGTCGACGAGGTGGTGGTCGTGCCCACGCCCACCGACCTGCATGCCGTCGTGGCGCTCGCCGCGCTCGGCACGGTGCTGCCGATCGGCCTGCCGGACGGGTTCGGCGACCCGCACACCGTCGACGCCCGGGCGACCGTGGCGGAGGCGTTCGCGACGCTGGCCGTCGTGACGGTGCCGGGGGGCGACGCCGTCGGGGCGTTGCGGGGCGCCGCGGGACCCGCCACCACGGTGGTGACCGCGCTGCTGGACACCCACGCCCCCGCGGGCCTGCCCGAACAGCTCGCCGCCGTGCTCGCCGAGCTGGCACCGGACGCAGAGCTCGTCGTGCTGACGACCGGCCGCCCCGGCGACGGGGTGTGCCTGGCCACCGAGACCCTGGCCACCGAGCACCCGGGCACCGAGGAGAACCACGCATGACCGAGCGGGTGGACGAGCGGCTGGAGCGGGCCTTCGACAAGCGGACGGCGACCGCCCTCGGCAAGCTCGGTCTGCACACCGTGGGCGACCTGCTGGGCCACTACCCCCGCCGGTACGCCGACCCCGGTGCGCTCACCGACATCGCGGCGCTCCAGGTGGGCGAGCACGTGACCATCCTGGCCCGGGTCGAGCAGGCGACCGTCCGGCCCATGCGCAACCGCAAGGGCGCACTCATGGAGGTCGTCGTCACGGACGGCAGCAGCCGGCTGTCGCTCACGTTCTTCGGCAAGCACCGCGGCTCGCTCTTCAACCACGAGAAGCGTCTGGTCCCCGGGGCCAAGGGCCTGTTCACGGGGACGGTCGGCCTGTATCGGGGCTCCCGGCAGCTCACGCACCCGGACTTCACGCTGATGGGCGAGGAGTCCGACCTCGACAGCGACGAGGCCCTGCTGGAGCACGCCACCAAGCCCATCCCGATCTACCCGGCCGCCGCGGGCATCCCGAGCTGGAAGGTCCAGGGCGCGCTGCGCGTCGTGCTCGACACGCTGACCGACGACGACGTGCCCGACCCGGTGCCCGACGAGGTAAGGCAGCGCCAGGGGCTGCCCGGCCGCGCCGCCGCGCTGCGCAGCCTGCACCGGCCGGCCACGCTGGAGGAGGCGTACCGGGCCCGGCACCGGATGCGCTTCGAGGAGGCGTTCGTGCTGCAGGTGGCCCTCGCGCAGCGCCGGGCCCGTACCGCCGCCGAGGACGCCACCGCCCGCCCGCCGCTGCCCGCGGGGCGGCCGAGCCTGCTCGCGGACTTCGACGCGTCCCTGCCGTTCGTGCTCACCGACGGCCAGCGCCAGGTGGGCGACGAGATCGCCACCGAGCTGGCGAGTCCTCGACCGATGCACCGGCTGCTCCAGGGCGAGGTCGGCAGCGGCAAGACCGTGGTCGCGCTGCGTGCCATGCTCCAGGTGGTCGACGCCGGCGGCCAGGCTGCGCTGCTCGCCCCCACCGAGGTGCTCGCCGCGCAGCACGCCCGGACCCTGCGCGCCCTGCTCGGCCCGATGGCCGACGCCGGCACGCTGTTCGGCGCCGAGCGTGCGGGCGCGACCACGCGGGTCGCGCTGCTGACCGGTTCCCTCGGCGCCAAGGCACGCAAGGAGGCGCTGCTCCAGGCCGCGAGCGGCGAGGCCGGGATCGTCGTGGGTACGCACGCCCTGCTCTCGGGGCAGGTGCAGTTCGCCGACCTCGGGCTCGTCGTGGTGGACGAGCAGCACCGGTTCGGCGTCGAGCAGCGGGACGCGCTGCGGGCAAAGGGTCGCGTGTCGCCGCACCTGCTGGTCATGACGGCCACGCCCATCCCGCGCACCGTGGCCATGACGGTCTTCGGCGACCTCGAGACGTCGTCCCTCACCGAGGTACCTGCCGGGCGTGCGGGCATCACCACGGTGGCCGTCCCCGCCCGGAACACACGCTGGACCGACCGCACCTGGGCCCGCGTCCGCGAGGAGGTCGACGCCGGCCGGCGCGCCTACGTCGTCTGCGCGCGGATCCACCCGGACGAGGAGACCCAGGCGACCGCCAGGACCTCGGCCAAGGACTTCGACGACCTGCCCGAGTTCCTGGACCCGTCCGGGCCCGACGTCGAGGGGGCTGCCGACCGCCCGCCCCTGCGCGCGGTGCTCGAGGTGGTCGAGGAGCTGCGCTCGCGGCCCGAGCTGGCAGGCGTCCAGATCGACGTGCTGCACGGGCAGCTGCCAGCCGACCAGAAGGAGGCGGCCATGGCCCGGTTCGCCTCGGGTGAGGCGCCGGTGCTGGTCTCCACCACGGTGGTCGAGGTGGGCGTGGACGTGCCCGAGGCCACGGCCATGGTCATCTTCGACGCCGACCGGTTCGGCATCTCCCAGCTGCACCAGCTGCGGGGACGCGTGGGGCGTGGCGCCGACCCGGGCCTGTGCCTCCTGGTGTCCGACGCCGAGCCCGGCACCCCGGCCTTCGCCCGCCTGGAGGCCATGACCCGGACCACCGACGGGTTCGAGCTGGCGAACCTCGACCTGGAGCTGCGCAGCGAGGGCGACGTGCTCGGCGCTGCGCAGTCGGGCCGGGCCAGCTCCTTGCGCCTCCTGCGCGTGGTCAAGGACGCGGGGCTCATCGAGGAGGCGCGCACCGCGGCCGCCGCCGTCGTGCAGGCGTCGCCCGATCTGACGGAGTTTCCGGAGCTGGCCACGGCGATCCGTGCGCAGCTCGACGAGGACCAGGAGGAGTTCTTGGAGCGCACCTGACCTGGGGTGGGGCCCCGGTAGGCCCGCGGCGAGGCGCTCCGGCCCTGTTTCAGCAGGGTGAAAAGATCGGGGTGAAAGGGATGACCTGCTCCTTACGCGCGAAACGTACAACCGATAGAGTCCCCGCCGATGACGGTCGACGCGAGGCACGCGATCCACACCGGCACGCCGGTCAAGACCGCGTGGCAGCGCGGGAGGTTGCTGGCGCTCAGTTCCGTCGTGATCGCGGTGCTGCTCGTGGGCCACGAGTACGTACCGAACCGGTGGGGAAACCTCGGCAGCCTGGTCCAGACGTTCCTGCCGTGGCTCGGGCTGGTGGTGCCGCTCGGCATCCTCGCCGCGCTGCTGCGCCGGTCCGCGCTGGCGATCCTCGCCGTCCTGCTGCCGCTCGCGGCCTGGATCTGGGTCTTCCTGCCGCAGGTACGCGCGGCGGAGCCGGAGCCCGGGGACCTGACGGTGGTCCAGCACAACGTCAGCGACGTGAACACCGATGTCGCGGGTACCGCCGCGGTGCTGCTCGCCGCCGAGCCGGACGTCGTGACGCTCACCGAGGTGTCGGACACGACGGCCGCGGAGTACACCCAGGCGTTCGCCGAGGACCTGCCGCACCACCAGACGCAGGGCCCCGTGGGCATCTGGTCCCGGTTCCCGCTGAAGGGGGCCACGGCGGTGGACATCCGGCCCGAGGGTGTCGACGCCACCTGGGACCGGTGCGTGCGCGTCGTCATCGAGCGGGAGGGCGCGGCGGTCGCGCTGTACGCGGCGCACCTGCCGTCGGTCCGGTTCGGGCGCGACGGGTTCGAGACCGAGCTGCGCGACGCGAGCGCGCTGCGGCTGGCGGACGCGGTCGCCGCCGAGAAGAACGAGACGGTGATCGTCGCGGGGGACCTGAACGCGGTCCTGGCCGACAGCGCCGTCGCACCCCTGACCAACCTCGTCACCGCGCCGACCTCCGGCTTCGAGTTCACGTATCCGGAGTTCTTCCCGGTGGCGCAGATCGACCACGTGCTGGCTCGCGGCGCGGCCGTGACGGACGTCCGTACGCTGCCCGCGACGCCCAGCGACCACCTGCCCGTGGTCGCGCACGTCGACACACCCTGGTCCTGAGGTGCTGACCCCGCGTTAGGCTCGCGGCGTGACCAGGATCGTGGCAGGGGAGCTCGGCGGACGCACCATCGCCGTACCGCCCAAGGGCACCCGGCCTACCAGCGACCGGGTCCGCGAGGCGATCTTCTCCCGTCTGGCGCACCTCGGCGTGCTCGACGACGCCCGCGTGCTCGACCTCTACACCGGCTCGGGGGCCCTCGGGCTGGAGGCCGCCAGCCGCGGCGCCGCGTCGGTGACCCTCGTGGACAGCGCGCGCCCAGCGACCGACGTCGCGCGCCGGAACGTGGCCGCGCTGGGCCTCGCGAGCGTGCGGGTCGTCACGGAGACCGCCGAGCGGTACGCGGCGGCCCTCGCCGGCACGGGACCTCGTACCCGTACGAGCACGGGTACGAGCACAGGCCCGGATGCGGGCGCGGCGCTCGACCTGGTCTTCCTCGACCCGCCCTACGACCTCGACGACGCGACGCTCGGCTCGGTCCTCACGCACCTCGCCGCGCCGGGGGTCCTGGCCGACGGCGCGGTGGTGGTCGTCGAGCGCTCGACCCGCACGCCCGAACCTGCCTGGCCGGCTGGGCTGGCCGCGTTCGCGCGCAAGGACTACGGCGAGACGGCGGTCTACTACGCGGAGCCCGTCCCGGCCGAGCCGTCGGACAGCACCGAGCCCTCGGACAGCACCGGGCCGTCGGATAGCGTGGGCGCGTGACCACCGTCGTCTGCCCCGGGTCCTTCGACCCCATCACCCTCGGCCACCTCGACGTCGTGCGCCGTGCGGCCACGCTGTTCGACGACGTCGTGGTCGGCATCGCGAAGAACCCCGGCAAGTCCGGCCTGCTCGACCTGGAGACGCGCGCCGAGCTCGTCCGGGTAGCGGTGCACTCCGGTGCGCAGGACGACCCCGCGTTCTCCCGGGTGCGGGTCGCGGTCGTGCCGGGCCTGCTCGTGGACTTCTGCCGCGAGATCGGTGCGGTCGGCGTCGTGAAGGGGTTGCGCGGCGGGGGCGACTTCGACGCCGAGCAGCCGATGGCGCTCATGAACCGGCACCTGTCGGGGGTCGAGACGATCTTCCTGCCGGGCGACCAGAGGTACGCGCACATCGCGTCCTCCCTGGTCAAGGACATCGTGCGGCACGGGGGACCGGTCGACGACCTGGTACCGGCCGGCGTCCCGGCGGCGCTGCGGTCCGCGTTGGGGCAACTGCCCGCGGGCTCGTGAGCCCCGTCACCCCGCACGGACGCGCAGAAGCCGCGAAGGATGTCGTAGGATTGGTTTTTGGCCCGTGGCGCGACGTGTTCGCGCCGGACCAACCCCCTTCCCCGTCCTTCTCGGACAGTGCCCTCATGGAGTCTGCTATTTCCCGCGAACCGAACTCGCCGCTCGTGCTCGACACGCACGAGCTGTCTCGGCGTGCCGGATCGATGCGTACGCACAGTGCGACCGTGCAGGCGCCGTCGGACCTCGGTACCGCCGTGATCGGTATCCCGGAGGGCTCTGACCTGGAGCTGGACCTTCGACTCGAGTCCGTGATGGAGGGCGTGCTGGTCTCCGGCACCGTCCGCGGCACGGCCAAGGGCGAGTGCAGCCGCTGCCTCGACGACATCACCCGTGAGATCACGGTGGACGTCACCGAGCTGTTCGCCTATCCCGAGAAGGCCGCCGCGTCGGCCAAAGCGGGGGACGACGACGTAGAGGACGAAGAGTCGGTCCTGGATGCCGACGACATGGCCGACCTGGAGCCTTCGCTTCGGGATTCGGTCGTGACTGCACTACCATTTCAACCGCTGTGCCGGGAGGACTGCCCGGGCCTGTGCTCCGAGTGCGGAGCGCGCCTGGCTGACGACCCCGGTCATCACCATGACGTAGTCGACCCTCGTTGGTCGGCGCTTCAGAGCATGCTCGAACCTACGAGCGTGTCGGACGAGACGAAAGAGAGCTAGCCGTGGCTGTTCCGAAGCGCAAGATGTCGCGCAGCAACACCCGTGCGCGTCGCTCGCAGTGGAAGACCACCGCAGCGACCCTCACGACCTGCCCGCAGTGCCAGGGCAACAAGCTGCCCCACACGGCGTGCCCGACGTGTGGCACCTACAAGGGCCGCACGTACCGCGACGCCCTGAAGACCGTTCACGCGGGCTGACGTGGCCAAGGGCGGGACGTCGCCGGCGAGGCCGGAACCTACCGCGCTGCTCGAGAAGCTCGGGGTCCATCTGGACCCCGAGCTTCTTGTGCTGGCACTGACTCACCGGTCGTTCGCGCACGAGGCCGGTGGTATCCCCACGAACGAGCGCCTGGAGTTCCTGGGCGACACCGTGCTGGGGCTGGTGGTCACGGAGGCGCTGTACCGGCGTCACCCCGACCTGTCGGAGGGCGACCTGGCGCGCATGCGTGCGGCGACGGTGTCGCAGCGTGCGCTCGCCGCGATCGCGCGCACCCTCGGCCTGGGCAAGTACGTGCTGCTCGGCAAGGGTGAGATCCGCACGCGCGGTTTCGAGAAGGACTCGATCCTCTCCGACACCGTGGAGGCGCTGATCGGCGCCACGTACCTGTCGCACGGCCTGGAGACGTCCCGCGCGCTCGTGCACCGCCTCGTGGACTCGACGCTCGATGTCGCCGCGGGCCTCGGCGCGGGCCTCGACTGGAAGACCTCGCTGCAGGAGGCCTCCGCGGAGCGTGGCCTCGGCTCGCCCGAGTACGTCGCCACGTTCGAGGGGCCGGAGCACGCGCGGGTCTTCCACTCGACGGTGGTGATCGACGGCGTCACCTACGGTTCCGGGTCCGGCAGCGCGAAGAAGCATGCCGAGCAGGGCGCCGCCGAGGAGACGTACCGCGCGCTGCTGGAGAAGTTCCCGCTGCCCGAGCCGGGCAAGGCTCCGGCTGCCGGTGCCTGAGCTCCCCGAGGTCGAGACCGTCCGTGACGGTCTCGACCGGCTCGTGGTCGGCGCGGTGGTCAGCGACGTCGTGGTGTTCCGCGAGTACAGCGTGCGCCGGCACGACGGCGGGCCGGACTCGTTCCGCGACCAGCTCGTGGGCCGGCGGCTCGACGCCGCGGTGCGCCGCGGCAAGTTCCTCTGGCTCCCGCTCGCGCCCGGGTCCACCCGCCTCCCGCTGGTCGAGCCTGTCGAGGCCCCCGCCGCTGCCCTGCTCGCCCACCTCGGTATGTCGGGCCAGCTCCTCGTCCGGGGCGCGCGCCCGAGCGGGGAGCAGGGACCCAGCGCCGTGCTCGACGCCGGGTCCGCCGGCTCGTCCGACGACTGGCGGCACCCGCACCTGCGGGTCCGCCTGCACCTGACCGGCGCTGCCTCGGGCGCGCGGTACCTCGACTTCGTGGACCAGCGCACCTTCGGGCACCTGAGCGTCCAGGACCTGGTGCCCGACGGTGCCGACCCGGCCACGCCGCCGTCGGGCCTCCCTGCCGGGCACGGCTCCGACCTGCCCCTGCTGCCCGAACCCGTCGCGCACATCGCCCGCGACCTGCTCGACCCGAATCTGGACCTGGACGGCCTGGTCCGTCGGGTGCGCCGGCGGCGTACCCAGATCAAGCGCGCGCTGCTGGACCAGACCGTCGTGTCGGGCGTGGGCAACATCTACGCGGACGAGGCGCTCTGGCGCGCGCAGGTGCACTGGGCGCGGCCGACCGACAAGCTGCGGGCCACGGACGTGCGCCGCGTGCTGGGCTCGGCCGCCGAGGTGATGCGCGAGGCGCTCGCGCAGGGCGGCACCAGCTTCGACGACCTGTACGTCAACGTGAACGGCCAGTCCGGCTACTTCGACCGCTCGCTCGCTGTGTACGGCCGGGAGAACGAGCCGTGCCGCCGGTGCGGCGCGCCAGTGCGGCGCGACGCGTTCATGAACCGGTCGTCGTTCACCTGCCCGGTCTGCCAGCGCCCCCCGCGCGCCCTCACCCCGCCGAGATAGAACCAGGGCGAAGTAGAACCCGAGCGAGGTAGAACTCGGCCAGCCGTGTTCTACCTCGCCAGCGTTCTATCTCGCCAGGGTTCTACTTCACCAGTGTTCTACTTCGCCCCGGTGCTATCTCGCCCCGGTTCTATCTCGCCCTGGTTCTATCTCGCGGTGACGTTGCGGAGGGCGGTACCCGTTCGCCAGGACTCGAGCTGCTCCGCCAGGAAGCGTGCGGCACCTCGCGGGCGGCCGCCCGCGACGTGGGGCGTCAGGATCAGGTTCGGCGTCTCCCAGAGCGGTGACTCCGCGGGCAGCGGCTCGGTCTCCATGACGTCGAGCGCCGCGCCGGCCAGGCGTCCCGAACGCAGGGCGTCGATGAGTGCCGCCTCGTCGACGGTCGCGCCCCGGCCCACGTTGACGAACCGCGCCGACGGCGGCAGCTGCTGCAGCAGGCGCGCGTCGAGGGCGTGCCGGGTGGCGGGGGCGGCGGGCAGCAGCGAGACGAGCAGGTCGGTCTCGGTGAGCAGCTCGTCCAGCCCGTCGGCACCGACCACTCGGTAGCCGGACCGCTCGCCCGCGCGGGAGGCCACTCCCGTGACCTGCGCGCCGAGGGCGGTCAGCAACGGTGCCAGCCGCAGGGCGATCGAGCCGAACCCCCAGATCGTCACGCGCGCCTCGTCCAGCGTGAACTCGCGGCCGGTGACCGGGTCCGCCTGTGCGAACGCGATCTCCTTGGCCCAGTGGTGCTCCCGCTGTGCGGCCAGGGACACGTCGATGCGCCGGACCGTCGCGAGGATCAGGGCCAGGGCGTGCTCGGCGACGGTGTCGTCGTGCAGGGACTGGCCGGACGTGATCAGGACGTCGGGGCCGAAGCCGGAGCGCAGCGCGACGTCCGGGCCCGCGGAGAGCGTCTGCACCCAGCGCAGCCGGGTCAGCCGCCGGGCGGCGTCGGCCAGGAGCTTGGGCGGGTTGGACCAGGTGACCAGCACCTCGGCATCGGTGTGCTCCTCGGGCACCGGCTCGTTCATCGCGTAGGCGACGACGGTGTCGGTGCCACCGGGGCCGAAGGAGGCGCCGCCGTCGGGCAGCCGGGCCGGGAAGTCGAGGTCGAAGGGCACGTCGGGTACGAGGATCTTCACGCCCGGGACGTTACCGGACGGGCGGGGGACGACACCGCCGGCCGGGCGTGCCGAGATCAGCAGAGGTCTCGGCACGCCCGGCCGGCGTGTCACCGGCGACGTGCGACGGATCAGCCCGTGACCCGGATGAAGACCGGGTTGTTCTGCCACATCTCGGTGTAGTGCACCGGAACGCCCGACTGCTGCGCCTCCACGACCATGCCGTTGCCCGCGTAGAGCGAGACGTGGCCCGAGGTCCAGACGATGTCGCCCGGCTGGGCGTCCGCGGCGGAGACCTGGGTGCCGATGGTCGACATGGCGCTCGAGCTGTGAGGCAGGGAGATCCCGAGCTGGCCGTACACGTACTGGATGAGCCCGGAGCAGTCGAAGCCGACGCCGGGGGAGGCTCCGCCCCACACATAGGGCACACCCACGTACTCGAGCGCCAGGTTGACCGCCTGCTGTCCCAGACCAGAGGCGTCGGCGACGCTGACGACCGCGGCGGCTTCCACCTCGGCGGCGGCCGCTGCCTCTGCCGCGGCCTCGGCTGCCGCAGCGGCCTCTGCCTCGGCGCGGGCCTTCGCCTCGGCCTCGGCCTTGGCACGTGCCTCGGCCTCCGCCTCGGCGATGCCGGCCTCGGTCTCGGCGTAGGGGGTGACGGAGACCCGTCCCCGCTCGGCCCAGAAGTCGGCGTCCTGCGTGACCTTCACCTTGGTCACGAGGTTCTCCGCCAGCCCGGCCTGGGCGGTGTCGACGGTGGTGCTGACTGTGCTGGTGACGGTGTTCCCGACGGTGTTGCCGACCGTGTTTCCGACCGTGTTGCTGACTGGGGTGGCGCCGGCCAGCGTGGCCTGGCTGTGCGTCTCGGCGGGCGCGGTGTGGGCGGTCTGCGTGAAGACCGAGGCCAGCATGCCGGACGTGACGACCGCGATGGCGCCCGTGCGGGCGGCATTCTCGGCGGCGGTCTGGGTCAGAGCGGTGAAGGGGGTGAGCGCGGGGCCGTCGGCGCGGTGCCTGCCCCGGTTGCTGGGACGGTTTGCCTGGTCGTCCGCCCAGTCGTGGGTGCGGTCGGTGAGTACGGTCACCAGTGATCTCCTCGGACGCCTACGAAGTGAGCTGTCGGGTTCGGATAAGGAGAGCAAACACCCGGCCTCGTCTCCGAGGCTTCACCCCAAGGACACTCGCGTGCCCGGCTTACCTGGTTCCCCCGCCCCTGTCACGTTCTGGCTGCTCAGGACCGGTGACAGGGTTCGGCGTCCGGGCCTGGACCTCCCCGTTGCTGGAGTGGCGAGATCGACCGTACCCGGCTATCGAGGGAATGTCACGATTAGGTCACATAACATCCTGTGACGGAACGTCCCTGGCAATGAGTGCCCCGTGTCACCATGGCGGGCATGAACGATTCCACGCGTTCCCGGTACGACGTCGTCGTCGTGGGCGGCGGTCACAACGGACTCACGGCAGCGGCCTACGCGTCCCGCGCGGGACGCTCCGTGCTCGTGCTGGAGCGGGCGGACCACGTCGGGGGCGCGGCCGTCTCGGCCCGGCCCTTCGCCGGTGTGGACGCACGGCTGTCGCGCTACTCGTACCTGGTCTCGCTCATGCCGCGCCGCGTGGTCGAGGAGCTCCGGCTCCCGATCACCCTGAAGCGCCGCCGCTGGTCGTCGTACACCCCTGTGGGTGACGGCGGCCTCCTCGTCGACACGCAGGACGACGCCGCCACGCGCGCCTCGTTCCGCCGCCTCACCGGATCCGACGCGGACTTCGAGGCCTGGGGCCGCTTCTACGCGACGACCGCGCAGGTGGCCCGCGTGCTCGCGCCCACCCTCACCGAACCCCTGCTCCCGCGCGCGGCCGTCCGCGACCTCGTGGTCGACGCCGCGGGCGAGGATGCCTGGTGCACCCTCTTCGAGGAGCCCCTGGGCGGGGTGCTGCGCAGCACGTTCGCTGACGACGTCGTCCGCGGTGTCGCGGCCACGGACGGCCTGATCGGCACCTTTGCCGACGTCGACGAGCAGACCTTGCGGCAGAACCGTTGCTTCCTCTACCACGTGATCGGCAACGGGACGGGGGACTGGGACGTCCCGGTGGGCGGCATGGGCGCGGTCACGGGTGCCCTGCACGACGCCGCCGTGGCGGCCGGCGCGACGATCGTCACCTCCGCGACCGTCGTCGGCGTCGACCCGGGCGCCACCGGCGCCGAGGTCGCGTGGACCGACGCCGACGGCAGGTCCCGGGGCGTGACCGCGGGCCACGTGCTCGCCGGATGTGCTCCCGCCGAGCTCGACCGCCTGCTCGGCCAGGCCCGGTCCGCCCCGCCCGAGGTTGCCCCGCCCGCCCCCGAGGGTGCCCAGCTCAAGGTGAACATGCTGCTCACGCGCCTGCCGCGGTTGCGCGACGGCGTCGATCCGGTCGCGGCGTTCAGCGGAACCCTGCACGTCAACGAGTCCCTCGGTCAGCTCCAGGCGGCGCACGCCCAGGCCGCCGCCGGGCGGGTCCCCGACCTGCCGCCGAGCGAGATCTACTGCCACACCCTGACCGACCGGACCATCCTGGGCCCGTCGCTCGCTGGGTCCGAGGCGCAGACCATCACGCTGTTCGGGCTGCACATGCCGGCGCGGCTGTTCCGCGCCGACCCCGACGGCGCGCGCGAGCGCGCGCTCCGGGCCACCCTCGACTCCCTGAACACCGTGCTCGCCGAGCCGATCGAGGACGTGCTGGCCGTCGACGCCGACGGTGCGCCCTGCCTCGAGGTGCGCACCCCGGTCGACCTGGAGGGCGACGTCGGCCTGCCCGGCGGTCACATCTTCCACCGCGACCTGAGCTGGCCCTTCGCCGAGTCGGCCGACGACGCCGGCCGCTGGGGCGTCGAGACCATCCACCCGCGCGTGCTGCTGGCGGGCGCCGGCGCGCGCCGCGGCGGGGGAGTGAGCGGGATCCCGGGGCGGGCCGCCGCGATGGCGGTGCTGGGGGAGTAGGGCTACCCGGCTTCCGGGACCCCTCAGGGCCGGGTGCGGGCCAGCAGTGCCATGAGCTGCCGGAGCTCGCTGGTCGTCAGGGCGGCCAGCGGGGTCTTCTCCAGCGCCACACGGACCAGGTCCTCGCGCACCTGCCTGCCCTTGTCGGTCAGTACCAGCACCCGGGACCGCCGGTCGTCCGGGTCCACCGCGCGCTCCGCCAGACCCCGGCCGACGAGCTGGTTGGTGATGAAGGTCAGGTTCGGGGCGTTGCAGTAGAGGCGCTCGGCCATCACCTTCATGGACGGCGGGGGCTCGTCCGGGTCGATGACCCACAGGGCCTGGAACGTCGCGGGCGTCATGCGGTGCTCGGCCAGTGCCTCCCCGATGAGGTCGTTGGTCTGCATCCAGATGTCGTGGGTCGCGGCCACCACGGCGGTGAGCTCGGGGGCGGTCATGGTGCCATCCTACATTTGCTTCGATGCTCGAAAGAAACGTGCTAGGTTCGGCGTCAAGATAGTTCGAGACTCGAAACAATGGAGGATCCAGTGAGCGATGACTACCGCGGCGTCAGCGTGCTCGTGACCGGCGCGTCCAAAGGACTGGGGAGGGCTTGTGCGTTCGAGCTGGCGCGCCGGGGCGCCCACCTGATCCTGCTGGCGCGCTCGGAGCCAGGCCTGCGGCGGCTCGCCGTGGAGATCCAGGAGCTGCACGGCGGGCCGGAACCCGAGGTGGTCACGGGTGACCTCACCGCGCCGGGCGGCCCCGACAGGGTGCTCCAGGAGCTGCGCGACCGCGGCCTGACCGTCGACCTGCTGCTGAACAACGCGGGGGCAGGCAGCGTCGGCCCGTTCCTCAGCAGGCCGCTCGGCCCGCAGCTGGGCACCGTCCGGCTCAACATCGACGGCGTGCTCACGCTGACCCACGCGCTCGCCGCGGACATGGCCGCCCGGGGTTCCGGCGGCATCATCAACGTCTCGTCCACCGCGGCTTTCCAACCCCTGCCGTACCAGGCCACCTACGCCGCAACCAAGGCGTTCGTGCTCTCCTTCACCGAGGCGCTCGCCGGCGAGCTGCGCGGCACCGGCGTGCACGTCATGGCGGCGCACCCGGGCGCCGTCGCCACCGGCTTCTTCGACGGGACCTCCGCGTCCGTCGACCCTCGGGCCGTGGACACACCGGAGTACGTCGCGGCGCGCACCCTTGACGACTACGCCCGCCGACGCGCGGCGTCCTACCCCGGACGGCCGCTGACCCGCGCCCAGACCTGGATCTCCCGCCTGTTGCCACGCACCGCCGTCGTCCGGGTCGCCGGGGCGCTCAACCGGCGGCTCGGCTTCCACGAGGTGGTCGACGTACCGGGGCCCGCCGCCGCTCAGGCCTGAGGGCGGCGGACGGCGGCGCTCCCTTCGGTGGCGTTCTCCGGGGCGACGTTCTCCGGGGCGGCCGAGTTCTCCTGCGCCGCCGACCACGCGTAGGCCGGGTCCGTGGACAGCAGCCGCTCGTGCCGACCGCGCGCCACGACGGTGGCGGGCGCGCCGCGCGCGTCGTCGGGCCCGTGCCCCAGGAACACCACCTCGTCCGCGGCCGACAGGGGCGTGAGGCGGTGGGTCGCCAGCAGCACCGCTCGCCCGCTCCGCCGGGCGTGTGCCGCGAGGGCGCCCACCAGCGCGTCCGCCGTGGCACCGTCCAGGTGCTCCGCCGGCTCGTCCACGAGCAGCACCCGTGCGGGCGACAGGAGTGCGCGGGCCACGAGGAGACGGCGGCGCTCGCCGCCCGAGAGCGCCGCCGCGTCGGTGCCCACCACCGTGTCCAGGCCCTCCGGCAGGGTCGCCAGCCAGGTTCCCAGCCCGGCGGCGGCGAGGGCGTCCCGCGCCTCGTCCGGCGTGACGTCGCCGCGTGCGACCCGCAGGTTCTCGAGCACCGTCGTGTCGAAGACGTGCCCGTCCTCGGCCACGAACAGTGCATCCGCGGTCGGTGGGACGTCAGACGATCGGTCGCCCGGACCGCCGGTCACCTGACGTTCTCCCGATCGCCCCGACACCTGCCCCGACACCTGCCCCGGCGCGCGCCCCGACACCTGCCCCGACACCCTGCCGGCGAGGGGCGGGAGGAGGGACGCCGCCGTCATCAACAGGGTGGTCTTGCCGACGCCCGACGGGCCCGCCAGCGCGACCACGGAACCCGGCCGCAGCGTGAGTGACACGCCCTCGACCGCGATGCGCGGACCGCCGTCGGCTCCGGGCCAGCCGGCCGCGACGCCGTCGAGCACGAGCAGCTCACGTGACCGTCCGGACGTGTCAGACCCTGAGGTCACTCCAGTGACCTGTGTTTCTGACACGCGCGGGGGGAGCGGCGCGTGCGCGGGGAGCAGGTCCAGGAGCCTTCGCGCCGCCTCGCGCGACCTGTGCAGCTGGATCGCCGCGGCCGGCAACCCGGCGGTCGCCTCGAACACGGCCAGTGGCGTCAGGACCACCACCGACAGCGCCTCCACGGACAGCGTGCCCGACAGCGCCGCCGGGATCCCGAGCGCGATCGCGGCGAGCACCGCGAGCCCCTGCGCCAACGCTCCCAGCGCGGCGGCAAGCCCTGACGTGCGCGCGGCATCGTCGGCGACGGCGGAGAGGCGCGAGTCCGCCGCGTCCAGGTCTCCGAGCCGCGCGCCGAACCGGCCCGCCACCCGCAGCGGCGCCGACTCCTCCAGGATCTCCAGGGACAGCGCGGTCACCTCGCCTCGCGCCGCCGCACCGCGCACCTCGGTGCGGGCCGCGGCGCGCGCCGCCAGCCAGGGCGTCACGACCCCCGCGAGCACCAGGCAGCACGCCAGTGCCACACCCGCGGCGGGGAGCAGCACGCCCAGGAGGACCACCGACCCGAGCGACGTCACCACCGCCACACCCGCGGGCACGACGGTGCGGACCACCACGTCACCGACGTCGTCCACGTCCTGCCCGATCCGTGCCAGGAGCTCCCCGCGCCGCACCGTGACCGGACGGTCGTCGGCCGCGAGCCGCTCGTACAGGTTGGCGCGCAGGGCTGCCATGCCGCGCAGCGCGACGTCGTGCGAGGCGAGGCGCTCGCAGTAGCGCAGCACGCCCCGGCCGATCCCGAAGGCGCGCACCGACACCACCGCTACCGAGAGCGTGAGCACGGGCGGCATCTGGGCCGCGCGGGCGATGAGCCAGGCGGCGACGGCGGCGAGGCCGATCGCACAGGCGAGAGCAAGCACACCGAGGCTGACCGCCGCCGCCACCTTGACGGGGCGCACCTCGAGCAGCGGCAGCACACGAACCAGCGGATCGCTGCGCAGACGCCGGGCTGATGCGGTCATCGTGCCCCCTGGTCCTGGTCCTGGTCCTGGTCCTGGTCCTGGTCCTGGTCCTGGTCCTGGCTGGTCCGGCCTGTGGCGTCCTGCTCTGTGGCGTCCCGGCCCGTGGCGGCCTGGACGTCGGCCTCGGACCGCACCTCGACCACCCGGTCCGCGAGGTCGAGCAGCGAGGCCCGGTGCGCGACGACCAGCACGGTCCGGCCGGCTTCCCGCCACGCACGGACGGTGTCGAGCACCGCCTGCTCGCCGTGGGCGTCGAGGTGCGCGGTCGGCTCGTCGAGGATCACCAGCGGCTTGCTCGCGGCGTCGTCCAGCAGGGCGGACGTCAGCGCGACCCGCTGGCGCTGGCCCACGGACAGCCCCACGCCACCGAGGCCGACGCGGGTGTCCCAGCCGTCCGGCAGGGTGCGGACGACGGTGTCGAGGCCGGTCAGCCGTGCCGCGTCGGCGAGCGCGTGGTCGCCCGTGCGCGGCGCGCCGTCCAGCACGACGTCACGCAGGCGGCCCGGCGGCAGCGACGGCCGCTGCGGAACCCACGTCACCGCGGCCCACCAGCCCGCCAGCTCGCTCTCGGACAGCTCGCCCAGGTCGCGGAACCCGCCTCCGGCCGACACCAGGCCGGCCCGGCCGGCGTCCGGCGCGAGCAGACCGAGCGCCACCAGCACCGCCGTGGACTTGCCCGACCCGCTGGGACCCCGCAGGGCCACGACCCGCCCGCCCCCGAGCGGCACCCGCGCCGACAGCCCGGCCGGTGCGACGACCCCCCGCCCCCCGGCCCGCACGGACACCTCGTCGAGCACCAGCTCCCCGCCTGCGGCCTCCTCCCCGCCGGCGGCCTCCTCCCCGCCTGCGGCCTCGACGGAAGGGGCTGGAGGGGCATCCGCATCCACTGCTCGGACGGAAGGGAGCAGCGCGAACACCCGGGAGACCGCCGCCACCCCGTCCACGGAGGCATGGAACTCCGCCCCCACACGCCGCAGCGGCAGGTACACCTCGGGCGCCAGCACGAGCACGGCGATCGCCGGCTGCAGCTCCATGGCACCCTCGACCAGCCGCAGCCCCACGCCGACGGCGACGATCGCCACCGACAGCGTGGTGAGCAGCTCGAGCACCATCGACGACAGGAACGCGATGCGCAGCGTGCCCATCGTGGCCTTGCGTGAGGCGTCGCCCAGAGCGCGCACCCGTTCGCCCGGTCCGATCGAGCGTCCGAAGGCCCGCAGCGTGGGCAGTCCGGCGACCAGGTCGAGCACCTGGGACCCGAGCCGCTCCACGGTGGCGAGGCGCCGTTCGGCCGTCCCGGCCGTGAGCCGCCCCACGAGCACCATGAAGATCGGCACGAGCGGTAGCGTCACGATCATGATCACGGCCGAGACCCAGTCCAGCTCCAGCACCACGACGACCAGGGCGGGCGTGACCAGCGCGGTCAGCACGAGCTGCGGCACGTACCGCACCAGGTAGGGCTCGAGCGCGTCGAGACCGCGCGTGGCGAGGGTGGCGACGTCGGCCTCGGGGCTCGCGCCGTGCCCGCTGCCCGACGCCGGACCGGCGGCCCGCGGACCGCGCAGCGCCCAGGACTCGATCACGGCGTGGCGTAGCTCGGCGATGGTGCGGGCGGCGGCCCGCAGGGCGTACCGCTCCTGTGCCCAGGTCACGCCGGCCCGCGCAGCGACGACGAGCGCGAGCCCGGCGAACAGCCACGCGGAGGACCGGTGGGCCCCCGCGCCGAGCACCACCGGCGCCAGCAGTGCCGCGATGAGCAGGGCCTGCGCCACGATCAGCGCAGCGGCGGCCACGCCGAGCCCGACGGTCAGTGCCACGTACCCGCGGGCCGCGGGCGCCTCCCGCAGCAGCCGGAGGTCGAAGGGCTTCATCAGCGGTGGTTCCCGCCCGGGATCAGAACGCCGCCTCCTTGATCTTCTTCCAGGTGAGGCCGGCGGGTGCCGGGATGTGCTCGACCGCAAGCCGGCGCCGGAACACCCAGTAGGTCCAGCCCTGGTAGAGGATCACGAGCGGCGTCAGCACCACAGCCACCCAGGTCATGACGGTCAGCGTGTACGGCGTCGAGGCGGCCTCCGCGATGCTCAGCGATCCGACCCCGTCCAGTCCGGGCATGACGTCGGGGAACATGGACCCGAAGATCAGGACGACCGCCGCGACGATCGTCACCGCGGAGAGGCTGAAGGCGTAGCCCTCACGCCCGGCGCGGTTGGCCACCATGACACCGACCAGGCCCAGTGCGGCGACCACGACGACCGCCCACGTCCAGGTGGGGGAGAACGCCACCTGCGCCCAGATGGCCCAGCCTCCCGCGACGACCAGGGCGACGACCGCGAGCCCGCCGGCGAGCCGGCGGGCGCGGGCCCGGATCTCGCCGCTGGTCTTGAGGGCCACGAACACCGTGCCGTGCAGCAGGAAGAGCACCAGCGTCGCGGCGCCGCCCAGCAGGGCGAACGGGTTGAGCAGCGCCCAGAAGCCGCCCACGTACTGGTGCGCCTCGTCGAGCTGCACACCCCGCACGAGGTTCGCGAACGTCACGCCCCAGAGCACGGCGGGTACCCAGGAGCCCACCTGGATGCCGATGTCGCAGCGGCGCGCCCAGACGACGTCGGCGATCTTGCTGCGGTACTCGATGGCGACGCCTCGCACGATGAGCGCCAGCAGGATGGCGAGCAGTGGCAGGTAGAAGCCGGAGAACAGGGTGGCGTACCACTCGGGGAACGCCGCGAAGGTGGCTCCGCCCGCCGTGATCAGCCAGACCTCGTTGCCGTCCCACACGGGCGCGATGCTGTTGACCAGCACGCGCCGTTCCTTCTCCCGGTGCGCGACACTGCCGCGCGGAAGCAGGGACATCAGCATCCCGACGCCGAAGTCGAAGCCCTCGAGCACGAGGTATCCGGTCCACAGGACCGCGATGATGAGGAACCACACGAGTGCGAGATCCACTGTCATGTCCTTTGTCAGTTGTGGCTCTGGTGGCGGCGGTCAGTAGGCGAACGAGAGCGGCCGGTCGGCGTCGTCGGAGTCCGAGGCCTCGGGCGACTCGTCCCGCACGGTGGAGGGCACGCCCTCGATCGCATACCGGTGCATGAGGCGGTACCAGACCACGGCCAGCGCACCGTAGACCAGGGTGAACACGATCATCGAGAAGAGCACCATGCCGGGGCTCACCACCTCGGAGACGCCGTTCATCGTGAGCAGACGGATCTGGTCGATCCCCGTGGGGTTCGGGGCGACCACCCAGGGTTGGCGCCCCATCTCGGTGAAGATCCAGCCGAACGAGGACGCGAGGAACGGTGTGGGTATCGCGGCGATCCCGATCCGGGCGAGCCATGGGTTGTCGCTCACGCGCCCGCCACGGGTGAACCAGAGGGCTGCCAGGGCGAGCAGCGCGGACCCGGCGGCGAACCCGATCATGAGGCGGAAGCTCCAGTAGGTCACGGCGAGGTTCGGTGTGTACGAGACGGGGTTGCCCGCCTCGTCGGTCGCGCCGAACCGCTCGGAGTACTGCTCCTGCACGTCGTTCACGCCGGGCAGGTAGCTCTCCGGGCCTGAGAAGTGCCCGGTACCGAGGTAGCTGGCCAGACCGGGTACCTCCAGGACATGGCGCACGCCCTCGCAGGAGTTCGACAGATCGCCCAGGGTGAGGATCGAGAAGTCGGCCCCCTCCGTGCCGTCGCACAGCGCCTCTGCCGACGCCATCTTGCCCGGCTGCTGCTCGAACATCAGCTTGCCCTGGACGTCGCCCGTCACCGCGACGCCGATGCCTGCGACGAGCATGACCACGGTGCCCAGCACGACGGCGGGGCGGTAGACGTCGCGGGCGAGCCGCACCGAATCCTCCTGCCCGGTACGGGCCAGGCGCACCATCCACCACGCCGCGATCCCGGCCACGAACGTGCCGGCCGTGAGGAAGGAGGCCGCGACCGCGTGCGGGAACGCGGCCCAGAGCGTGTTGTTGGCCAGGATCGCCCAGATGGACTCCATCTCGGCACGTCCGGTCTCCGGGTTGTACCGGGCGCCCACGGGGTGCTGCATCCAGGAGTTGGCCGCGAGGATGAAGAAGGCCGACAGGTTCACCGCGATCGCCACGGCCCAGATGCAGGCCAGGTGCACACGTTTGTTCAGCCGGTCCCAGCCGAAGATCCACAGGCCGAGGAACGTCGACTCGATGAAGAACGCAGCGAGGGCCTCCATGGCGAGCGGCGCACCGAACACGTCGCCGACGAAGCGGGAGTACTCGCTCCAGTTCATCCCGAACTGGAACTCCTGCACGATGCCGGTGACGACGCCGAGGGCGAAATTGATGAGGAACAGCTTTCCGAAGAACTTGGTCAGCTTGAGCCAGCGCTCGTTCCCCGTGCGCACCCAGGCGGTCTGCATGACTGCGACGAGCGGGGCCAGCCCGATCGTGAGCGGCACAAAGATGAAGTGATACACGGTGGTGATGCCGAACTGCCAGCGTGCCAGGTCGAGAGCTTCCACTTCGGGCTCCTGAGGTCTCTCCGAACGGCTCTGACCCTTTCAGTGTGTGCCTGATGTACCGGGTCGGGCACTCCGGGGGGCGGATCCGTGGCTTGTGAATACCTTCACAAGCAACTCTACACGCGGTTGCGCCACGCCCTGGTCTCAGGCGGAACAGGGTGAGACTCCTGTGCGATACTTGACGAACCCGCGCAGGCCCACATCCCTGCGCGGCCTGCAGAGTCCATCACTGCCCGCGATCCGCACGCGGTGCCGCTGTCACGACAGAACGTGGCCGCAGGCGTCCGCGAAGATCGCAGGAACAGGGCCGCAGCCGAGACTTCGGTTCGGGTGTGTCGCTTTGCCGCGATGCATAGCCGGACGACCGACCGCATGGCGGTCCGCGTGGTGTGGGGCGGACGCCGGCTACAGGAGCACCTCACGTGACGCCTTCCAGCACCACCGGTTCAACCATCGGGTCACAGGATGATCACGACGCACCTGAGGCGAACGCCCAGGTCACCACTGGTGGGGAGGCTCCGGCGGGCACCGCGCCCGCCAAGCGCCCGCGTCGTCGGGCCACCCGGTCCGTCGTGTCGACGGCGGCCGTCGAGCCCATCGTCGTCGGGTCGACCGGGGCCTCCGAGCCCTCGTCCGAAACCCAGCCGGTGACCACCGCGGGGACCGCCGCCGTGGCCACCCCGGCTGCCTCCGCACCCAGCGAGCCCGCCGCCAAGCGCCCGCGTCGCCGGGCCACGCGCGGCGTCTCGTCGCCCACGGCTCCGGCCGAGCCCCGTCCGACGTCGGCCGAGCCGGTCGCCGCAGAGCCCGAGCCCGTCCCGACTGAGACGGATCTCACGGCATCCGCCCCGGAGGCGGCGTCGGTCGCGACGCCCGGTGTGGAGCAGCCGACCGCTGTCGAGTCCGAGCCCGAGCCCGAGGTAGAGCCCGGCGGGTCCGCGCCCCTCGACATCGTCCTGCCCGAGCGCACCGCTCCGGCCGAGACACCGGCCCGCGAGGTGACCAGCCTCGACGACATCGTGCTGCCCGGCGGCCCCGCACCGGAGGCCGAGGCGGCGCCGAAGCGTCGTACGCGCCGGAAGGCCGAGCCCGCCGCCACCGAGCCCGCCGCCACCGAGGCGACCGCCACGGAGCCGGCCGCCACGGAGCAGGCCGAGCCCACCGCGGAACCCGTCGAGGCCGCCCCCCGGCGTGCCCGGTCGCGCCGCAAGCCGGCCGTGGCCGAGCCGGCCGCGGTCGAGGAGTCCACGGCGCCCGGTGTCGAGGTGACGCCCGAGGCGGACACCGCCGTCGCGGACCCCGCCGCCGATACCTCCGCCGCGAACACCACCGCGGAGAACACCACCGAGCGTGCTCCGAGGTCCCGGGCTCGCCGCGGGCGCCGTGCGACCGCCGAGCCGGCCGCGAGCACCGCGCCCTCGGAGGCTCCCGCCGCCGACGCGCAGGCGGCGCCCGCGCAGCCGCCGGTGTCGCCCGCCGCGACCGCCTCGGGTACCCGGGTTCCCCGTCTCGCCACGACCGCACTGCTGTTCCAGGCGCCGGACGACTCGGCCGCCCGCCGTTCGCGGCGCGCGCAGTCACCCTCCGGGCCGCCGCGTGCGCAGGACCTGACGCCGCAGTTCGCCCGTCCGGTCGCGCGACCCGTCGAGCCCGCCACCGAGGCCCCCGCGCCGCGTGCCGAGGCGTCCCGCACGGCGGAGCCCGTCACCGAGGCCCCCACGGAGGCCGTGACCGAGACCCCGGCCGCGCCGGAGGCCCCGGCCGCGCCCCGGGCGCGGCGGACGGGCTCGCGTCGGGCCGTGCGTCGCACCGGCCCGAGCACCGAGCCGTCGGCCCGGACCGAGGTCGCCGAGGCCGCCCCGGCCGAGCCCGCCGCGGAGCAGGCGGCGGACGTGTCCGCCGATGTGGCGCCCGACGCGTCCGCCGACCGCGCGAGCGCTCCGGCGGCGCCGTTCGTCGCCGCCGAGCTGAGCGAGGACGACGCGGCCGCCGTGGACGAGGTCGGTGCGATCGAGGAGGAGCTGGTCGCCGAGGGTGTCGAGCTCGAGGAGCTCGCTCCCGCGGACTTCGAGGAGTACGACGACGAGGAGGTGCGCCCGTCGCGCCGTCGTCGTCGCCGGGGTGGCCGAGGCCGCCGTGGCGGCCGCTCGAACCGCTCGGACGACATGGACGACTCGGCGGACGAGGACCAGGACGACGACTCCGAGGACGACGCGCGGTCGTCCGAGGACGAGGCCGACGACCGGTCCGAGGACCAGGACACGGACCAGGGCGCGGCCCACGACACGGACCACGACACCGCAGAGGACGACGAGGGCGAGAGCGGCAGCCGTCGCCGGCGTCGTCGTCGCCGGGGTACGCGGGGTGAGCGTGCCGAGGCCGCTGCCGTGCGCACGGGCCGCAGCGACGAGGTCACCGCGCTCAAGGGCTCGACGCGCCTCGAGGCGAAGAAGCAGCGCCGCCGCGAGGGCCGGGACCACGGCCGTCGCCGCCAGATCATCACCGAGGCCGAGTTCCTCGCACGCCGCGAGGCGGTGCAGCGGTCGATGATCGTGCGCGAGAAGGACGGCCGCACGCAGATCGCGGTGCTGGAGGACGGCGTGCTCGTGGAGCACTACGTGTCCCAGCAGTCGCAGGCGTCCATGGCGGGCAACGTGTACCTGGGCCGGGTCCAGAATGTGCTGCCGTCCATGGAGGCAGCCTTCGTCGACGTCGGCAAGGGCCGCAACGCCGTGCTGTACGCGGGCGAGGTCAACTGGGACGCCGCCGGCCTGGAGGGCCAGCCGCGCCGGATCGAGCAGGCGCTGAAGTCGGGCGATTCCGTGCTGGTGCAGGTCACCAAGGACCCGATCGGGCACAAGGGCGCCCGGCTCACGAGCCAGGTCACGCTGGCGGGCCGGTACCTGGTGTTCGTGCCGGGCGGCGGCATGACCGGCATCAGCCGCAAGCTGCCCGACACCGAGCGTTCGCGCCTCAAGAAGATCCTCCGCGAGGTGGTCCCCGAGGGCGCCGGTGTCATCGTGCGCACCGCCGCCGAGGGAGCGAGCGAGGACGAGCTGCGCGCCGACGTCGAGCGCCTGCAGGGGCAGTGGGACGCCATCCAGGCCAAGTCGAAGAAGGCCTCCGCGCCGGCCCTGCTGCAGGGTGAGCCGGACATGGCCATCCGCGTGGTCCGCGACATCTTCAACGACGACTTCTCGTCGCTCGTGGTGCAGGGCGAGGGCGCGTGGGACGAGATCGCGCACTACGTCGAGGAGCTGGCGCCCGACCTGCGCGAGCGGGTCTCCAAGTGGGCCGAGAACACCGACGTGTTCCACGTGCACCGCGTGGACGAGCAGCTCGCCAAGGGGATGGACCGCAAGGTCTGGCTGCCCTCGGGTGGTTCGCTGGTCATCGACCGCACCGAGGCCATGACCGTCGTGGACGTCAACACCGGCAAGTTCACCGGTGCGGGCGGCACGCTCGAGGAGACCGTCACGCGGAACAACCTCGAGGCGGCCGAGGAGATCGTGCGGCAGCTCCGCCTGCGCGACATCGGCGGCATCATCGTCATCGACTTCATCGACATGGTCCTGGAGTCGAACCGCGACCTGGTGCTGCGCCGACTGGTCGAGTGCCTGGGCCGCGACCGCACCAAGCACCAGGTGGCCGAGGTGACCTCCCTCGGGCTGGTCCAGATGACCCGCAAGCGTGTGGGTCAGGGCCTGGTCGAGGCGTTCTCGGAGACCTGCGAGCACTGCAAGGGCCGCGGTTTCATCGTGCACGACGAGCCGATCGAGAAGTCGGGCGGGGCCTCCGGCGGTGCGTCGTCGGAGGAGGGCCCGCGTTCGGCGCGTGCGCGCCGCAAGCGCGGCAAGGAGAGCAAGGAGAAGGCCCCCGTGGCCGAGCCCGCCGCTGCTCCTGTCGCCAGCCTGCCCGAGGAGCGGTCCGAGGCGCGGGAGGCCGTCAAGGCCACGCTCGCCACCATCGCCGCCGCGGCGCAGCACGCGCACGAGTCGAAGGACACCCCGGACGACGGCCCCGCGCGCCTGGACGAGATCCAGCTGCCGACGGCCGGCTCTGCGCCGTCGGTTCCGGCCGACGGCGGAGCAGTCGACGGCGGAGCAGCCGACGGCGGTCCGGTGGACCCGACGGGTTCGTCGGCCGGCACCGCGGGCTCCGCGGGTGACACGCCGGAGGGGGGCTCCGGCACCGGGCAGCCGGAACCGCCCAAAGGAGCCGGCGACGAGGTCGCCTAAGCAGAAGGGTTTCTGGGCGCGGCTGCTGGGCCGCTGACCTGAAGCCGACGAGGGTCGCCACCGCAAGGTGGCGGCCCTCGTTTTTCGTGTCCGGATCAAAGGCCTTGCGGCCACTCCATGTTCTGTGGTTCATTAGTCGAGTAATGAACCAACGAGGTGTAGCCCGCCCGGCGGGCCGCGAGAGATCACGGAGACCGAGATGACGACCACCGCCGCGCCACCGACCACTACCCGGACGGGGTACGTGGACAACCTGCGGATCCTGCTGACCGTCCTGGTCCTGGCGCACCACAGCGCCCTGACCTACAGCCCGCTCCCGCTCTGGTACTGGACCGAACCGAGCACCAGCGCGTCCGGCACCGCGCTGCTGCTGCTGGTGATCACGAACCAGCTCTACTTCATGGGCTTCTTCTTCATGCTCTCCGGCCTGTTCGTCCCCGGGTCCGTGGACCGCAAGGGGCCGGGTGCCTTCGCTCGGGACCGGCTGATCCGGCTCGGCGTGCCGCTGGCGGCATTCCTTCTGGTGGCGCGACCGGTGCTGCACCTGCCGTCCTGGCCCGAGCACCGGGCCGACGGCGAGTCGTTCCTGCAGTTCTGGTTCACCGTGGGTGACCCCGGCCCCCTGTGGTTCGTCGAGGTGCTCCTGGTCATGTCCCTCGCCTACGCGGCGTTCCGCGCGCTGCGCGCCCGCCGGGGCACCGCTGGGGCTGGTTCCGTGACCACGGGCGAGGCCGGGCTCGTGGCGCCCGCCGTGCACCGTCCGGTCACCTTCCGGGCGATCGCTGCCCTGGTGGCGATCCTGACCGTCACCACGTTCCTGTGGCGGCTCGTGGTGCCGAACGGCACGTACTGGGAGATCGGCGGGCTGCCCTCGCCTGCCTACCTGCCGCAGTACGTCGTCCTGTTCGTGGTGGGCCTGTTCGCCCACCGCAAGGGCTGGTTCGACGGGCTGACCGTGCGGCAGGGGCGGGGGGCCGGGATCGTCGCGGTGCTCGGCGTGGGTCTTGCGCTCGGCGGGGCCGCACTGGCGGCCGCGCCCGGCTCCGGCGTCCTCGCGCTGGCGGTCGCGACACTGGCCGAGAACGTGTTCGCGGTCGCCGCCGTCGTGGCGCTGCTGGTGCTGTTCCGACAGAAGTTCTCCGCCCAGCCGGCCTGGGCCAGGCGCGCCGCGCAGAACTCCTTCGCGGTCTACGTGATCCACGCGCTGGTGCTCGTGGGCGTCGCGATGCTCCTGGCGCCGCTGGTTGCCCCCGCGGGCGTGAAGTTCCTGATCCTGATGGCCCTCGCGGTGCCGCTGTGCTGGCTGTTCGCCGATCTGCTGCGCCGCATCCCGGGCGTGGCACGGGTGCTGTAGCCATGACCGTCCGCGCCGCGACGTCGGTCACGGCGAGGTCGCTCACCGCGACGTCCCGGAGTGGTTGACTGACGACCATGGAAGACGGTCTGGGCGCGGGGCGCCTCGAGGTGATCGCGGGCCCGATGTTCGCGGGCAAGTCCGAGGAGCTGCTGCGCCGGGTGCGCCGCGCCGAGATCGCGCGGCGCGGCGTCCTGGTGGTCAGTCATGCGCTGGACGTCCGACGAGGCGTCGGCCGGGTCAGCTCGCACTCGGGACTGGGCGTGACGTCACGAACGGTGTCCGACGCCGCGGACATCCCTGGGCTGCTGCGGACGGACGCCCGGGAGGGGGCGACGACCGAGCTGGTCGCCGTCGACGAGGCCCAGTTCTTCGGCTCGGCCCTCGTGCCGGTCGCCTCGGATCTCGCGCGGCAGGGGCTCGTGGTCGTCGTCGCGGGGCTGTCGGTCACGTTCGACGGTCAGCCCTTTGCACCGCTGCCCGAGCTGATGGCCCTCGCCGAGTCGGTGGAGAAGCTCACCGCCGTCTGCTCGGTGTGCGGGGCGGACGCGGCTTTCCATGTCCGGGTGCCGGGGGCGCCGCCGGTGCCTGGTGCCGGGTCGGGCAGCGCAGGCGACGCGCTGACGCCGGTCGCGGCGCACGTGGGCGGCTCGGAGTCCTACCAGGCCCGCTGCCGCAGGCACAGGTGATCGGCGCAGGCACGTGATCGGTGCAGGCATGTGATCGGTGCAGGCATGTGATCGGCAGGGCGCCGGTAGCGCCCTGCCGATCACATGTCACGTGGGGTCGAGCCGCGACGCTGCGGTTCAGACCCCGCGAAGCTGCTTGTACTGGGGGCAGTCGAAGGGGTCGCGCGCGGCGAGGCCGACGCGGTTCAGGTAGTCGACGACGATCAGGTACGACTGTCCAAGGCTGGTCTCGGTGTACGGGATGTCGAGGGTGGCGCAGTGCTCGCGCACGATCTCCGCGGCGCGGATCAGGTGCGGGCGGGGCATGCTCGGGAACAGGTGGTGCTCGACCTGGAAGTTGAGGCCACCCATGAGGATGTTCATGAACCGGCCGCCGCGGATGTTGCGCGAGGTCAGCACCTGCTTCGACAGGAAGTCCAGGCGGCTGTCCGCGGGGATGATCGCCATGCCCTTGTGGTTGGGGGCGAACGAGGCGCCCATGTAGACGCCGAACACGGCCATCTGCACGCCGAGGAACGCGAAGGCCATGCCGACCGGCAGCACGAGGAACAGCACCGTGACGTAGGCCGAGAGGCGCACGGCGATGGTGACGAGCTCGCGGACGCGGGCGCGCAGCGTGCCCGGCTTGCCGTGGAACAGCGACTGGATCGAGGTGAGGTGCAGGTTCAGGCCCTCGAGCGTCAGCAGGGGGAAGAACAGCCAGCCCTGGTACCGGTTGATCCAGCGCTTGATCCCACGGTGCTTGCGCACGCCCTCCTCGGTGAAGGCGATCGTGTCGTTCTCGATGTCCGGGTCCTTGTCGACCCGGTTCGGGTTGGCGTGGTGCCGCGTGTGCTTGTTCATCCACCACGAGTAGCTGATGCCGACCACCGCGTTGGCGACGAAGCGGCCCAGCTGGTCGTTCCGGCGACCCGACTCGAGGACCTGGCGGTGCGCTGCCTCGTGCGCGATGAACGCGAACTGCGTCAGCACCAGGCCGAGGGCCGCGGCCATCAGGAGCTGGAACCAGGAGTCGCCCAGCAGCACGATGCCGGTGACGATCCCGCCGAGCGCGACGGTGAGCGCAGCAACGGTCCAGGCGTAGTAGCGGTGCGCGCGGCCCAGCAGCCCGGCGTCGCGCACGGTGCGTGCCAACGACGTGTAGGTGCTGGTGACCGGCTGCGCATCAGGATCGCGGGGTTTGGTCGGGCGGAAGCCGTCGCGGACGATGGGTGCAGCTTGGGCCATGTGGTCCTCATATGCTCGGTGTCGACTTCTCAGCCGTGGAGGCGGACGGGAGTCGTCCATCGTGCAGATGCCCCTGAGCCTACGGGACCGTAGGTTCATCCTACGGACGCAGTTGTGGACGGCTCGCGAAGAGTTGCAGACGAGGTGTTGACCTCTAGATTGTCAATTGGTGCCCGTATTGACACGAAATAGCGGGTTTGCTCCGTATTCGTCAGCCCGCCGCCGGATCCTCGATGAGGGGCACGAACCGATAGCCGCCGTGCTCGGTCGCGCGGGTGCGTCCGTCGGGCAGGCGCTCGATGAGCAGCAGCGACGTCCGGACGGGGATCACCATGCGCCCGCCGTAGCCGATCTGCTCCACGAGAGCGCGCGGCAGGGCGGGAGCGGACGCCGACACCAGGATGCGGTCCCAGCCGCCCGGCCGGGGACGGCCGAGCACCCCGGGTGTCGCGTGCACGATCGTGGCCCATGTCATGCCGGTGCGGTCCACGTTGGCGGCGCCCCACTCGGCGAGCTTGCTGTCGCGTTCGACACCGACCACCGCGCCCTGCGGGCCGGTCAGGTAGGCGAGCAGCGCGGTGGTCCACCCCGAGCCCGCGCCGACGTCGAGCACACGCGCGCCGATGGGCACCCGCAGCAGGCGGAGCATGGCCGCGACGGTGGTCGGCTGCGACGAGGTCTGCCCGCGTCCGATGGGCAGCGGGCGGTCGTCGCCGGCGAACGGGCGCTGGGACCTGGGCAGGAACTCACGGCGGGGCACCGCGCGCATCGCCCGCTCCGTGTCGTCGTGCTCGACTGCTGGTTCCAGGACCATCGGGATCACCCGTCCCCAGGGTAGGCACAGGCGCCGCGCGGTCGCCAGGTGCCTACCCCGGGAAGATCGTGCTGCTCAGCGCGATCCGACGGGCTCCGGCTCGCCCGCGTCCGCCGGCGGGTCGGCCGGCATCTCCGGCGTCGAGCCGGGCGAGCCGTTGGTGGCCGGCTCGACCTGCTCGGGGCTGTACCACTCGGTGAGCGCCGGGTCCTTGGAGTCGAGCCAGGCGCCGGCGCCGTTGTCGACGCCCTCGGTCCGCACCACGCCGACCACGAAGTCGTCGCCGTGCTGCTCGATGCCGGTGCGCACGCCCTGGACGATGGCCTCGCGGGCGTAGCGGCGCCGCAGCGTCTGCGGGTCGCGGGCAAGGTCCTTCCCCCAGGCGACCATGACGAGGATCACGACCACCGCGAAGGGCAGGGCGGTGATGATGACGAGGCTCTGCAGCCCGTTGAGCGCCACGGAGCCGCCGCCCACGAGCAGCACGCCGGCGATGGCTGCCAGCGCGACGCCCCACACGATCGTGACCCAGGCGCTCGGGTTCGGGTTGCCGCGCTGCGACAGGCTCGCCATGACGACGGAACCGGAGTCGGCGCTCGTCACGAAGAAGATGACGATCGAGATCATCGCGATGACCGACGTGAACGTCCCGGCCGGCAGCTGGTGCAGCAGGGCGAAGAGCATGTCCTGGGGTGACTCCGCGGAGCTCAGGGCGCCGTTCGCCTGCTCCATCCACATGGAGGTGCCGCCGAGGATCGTGAACCAGCTCAGGCACACGAGGCTCGGCATCACGATCACGGTGGTCACGAACTCGCGCAGGGTGCGGCCGCGGCTGATGCGGGCGATGAACAAGCCGACGAACGGCGTCCAGGAGACCCACCACGCCCAGTAGTAGGTGGTCCAGCTGTCCATGAAGGCCTGCGCGCCCGGTGCGGTCGCGGCGGTCTGGCCCATGAGGCGGAACGCGTCGCCGACGAACTGCATGAGGGTGCCCTGGAACAGGTTCAGCAGGAACGCCGTCGGGCCGACCACGAACACGAAGACCCCGAGCAGTCCCGCGACCACCATGTTGATGTTCGACAGGGCGCGGATGCCGCGCTTCACGCCCGAGACCGCCGAGACGATGAACGCGACGGACAGCACCGCGATGATGCTGATGATCGCGCCGTTCCCGAGCGGCCCGGTGCCGGCGATGATCTCGACCCCACGCCCGATCTGCAGCGCACCGATGCCGAGCGACACGGCCACTCCGAACAGGGTGACGATGATCGCGAACGAGTCGACGACGGCGCCGAGCGGGCCCTTGGTGCGTTCGCCGAAGATCGGCTCGAGCAGCGAGGAGATCAGCGGGGTGCGGCCCTTGCGGTACGCGGCGTAGGCCACCGCACCGCCTACCAGGGCGTAGTAGGCCCAGGCCATCGGGCCCCAGTGGAACACCGTCTGCACGAGCGCCGCGTGCATCGCCTCGTTGCTGCCCGGGTCGAGCGCCTCGTACGCGGGCGGAAGGTCGAGGAAGTAGGTCATCGGCTCGTACGGGCCGTAGAACAGCAGGCCGATGCCGATCCCCGCGGAGAACAGCATCGCCAGCCAGGAGCCGGTGGAGAACTCGGGCTTCTCGTCGTCCTGGCCGAGCCGGACGTTGCGGTAGCGCCCGAACCCGAGCCACATCATGAACACGAAGACCACGAAGGTGAGCAGGCCGAAGAGCCATCCGAAGGACCCGGAGACCCAGGACAGGCCTGCCCCGGAGAACGTCGCGAGGCTGTCCGGTGCCACCGCGCCCCAGACGATGATTCCTGCCACGAGCACTGCCGCGAAGGCGAACACCCCCCAGCTCGTCCCGAAGCTGCTGTGGGTACGCTCGACGCCAAGACCTGGCAGGAGCGCGGGGTGATCGGTGGGTTTGCCGGCGTTCTTACGGCTCGCCATCGGAGGTTCCTCTCGTGCGGCGAAGAATTCTCGGTCAAAAAACAGTCATGCACGTTAGCAGTGTGCAAGGCCACGCCGTCGCCGGTTTGTTCGCGACGGGCCCATCGCGTAACCTGGTTCTTCGGTGTGCTGTCTGCGCACCCGTCCTGCGTGCCCATGGCGCACCGCACTCGACCGCCGCGGCGGAGCGAGTCACAGCAAAGCCGGTGGATCCCGTCGTGCGCGCACGCCAAGACTAGAGAGATGAGTTCAACGTGGTGTACGCGATCGTCAAGGCTGGTGGCCGCCAGGAGAAGGTGTCCGTCGGGACCATCGTCGTCATGGACCGTGTCCAGGCGACCCCCGGTGAGACCCTCGAGCTCCCGGCCCTCCTGCTCGTGGACGGGGAGAAGGTGACTACCGACGCGGAGAAGCTTGCCAAGGTCAAGGTCACCGCCGAGGTCGTTCGGGACGAGAAGGGCCCGAAGATCACGATCCTCAAGTACAAGAACAAGACCGGCTACCGCAAGCGTCAGGGTCACCGTCAGTCGCTGACCCGGCTCAAGGTCACCGGCATCAAGTGACTTCCGCTGCGGGCTCCTCTGACGAGTGAGACCGCGCGAGCCAGATACTTCTTCTTCTCCTTCGTCCCGAAAGACAGGTCAGCCAGATGGCACACAAGAAGGGCGCGAGCTCCTCGCGCAACGGTCGTGACTCCAACGCCCAGCGCCTCGGCGTGAAGCGCTTCGGTGGCCAGGTCGTCAAGGCGGGCGAGATCATCGTCCGCCAGCGCGGCACCCACTTCCACCCCGGCGTGAACGTCGGCCGCGGCAAGGACGACACGCTGTTCGCCCTGACCCCCGGCGCAGTTCAGTTCGGTGCGCGTCGTGGCCGCAAGGTCATCGACATCGTCGCCGCCGAGGTCTGATTCGGCTTTCGCGTGAGGGGGCGCACCGGTGACGGTGCGCCCCCTCACGTCTTTTCACGAGCGGCCGCGGGTCGCTCTACCTGAGCAGTTGTTGAGAGGATCGAGACATGGCCAGCTTCGTAGACCGGGTGGTGCTCCACGCCGCCGGGGGAAACGGCGGGAACGGCTGCGCCTCGATCCGCCGCGAGAAGTTCAAGCCCCTCGCGGGGCCGGACGGCGGCAACGGCGGTGACGGCGGCACGGTGAAGCTGGTCGTCGACGCGAACACCACCACGCTGCTGGAGTACCACCACTCACCGCACCGCCGCGCGACGTCGGGCACCCAGGGCATGGGCGACGACCGGGACGGCGCCAAGGGCGGCGACCTGGTCCTGAAGGTGCCGGACGGCACCGTCGTGAAGGACCTGGACGGCAACGTGCTGGCCGACCTCGTGGGCGACGGCGCCGAGTACATCGTCGCGGCCGGCGGCAAGGGCGGGCTCGGCAACCGGGCGCTCTCGTCACCCAAGCGCAAGGCCCCGGGCTTCGCGCTCCTCGGTGAGGAGGGCGAGGAGGCCGAGATCGAGCTCGAGGTCAAGACGATCGCCGACGTGGCGCTCGTGGGCTTCCCGAGCGCGGGCAAGTCGTCGCTGATCGCCGCCATCTCGGCGGCCCGCCCCAAGATCGCGGACTACCCGTTCACCACCCTGGTGCCCAACCTCGGCGTGGTGCAGGCCGGTCAGTCACGTTTCACCGTCGCCGATGTGCCGGGCCTCATCCCGGGCGCGAGCGAGGGCAAGGGCCTCGGCCTGGAGTTCCTGCGGCACATCGAGCGGACGGCGATGATCGTCCACGTGCTCGACTGCGCCACGCTCGAGCCGGGTCGTGACCCGATCAGCGACCTCGACGTGATCGAGGCGGAGCTCGCCAACTACGCGGGCGACCTCGGTATCGAGGGCGGGCGGGTGCCGCTCAACGAGCGCCCGCGGCTGGTGGTGCTCAACAAGCTCGACGTGCCCGAGGCCCGCGAGCTCGCGGACTTCGTCAAGGGCGACCTCGAGGCGCGCGGGCTGCGGGTCTTCGAGATCTCGACCGCGTCCCACGAGGGTCTGCGCGAGCTGAACTTCGCGCTGGCCGAGATCGTGGAGAAGGCCCGCGCGGCGGCTCCGGCGCCCGAGCCGGCGCCGATCGTGCTGCGGCCGCGCGCCGTGAACGAGTCGAAGTTCACCGTGCGCCGGCTGGGTGGCGAGACCGACTACTGGTTCGAGGTGCGTGGCACCAAGCCCGAGCGCTGGGTGAAGCAGACGGACTTCAACAACGACGAGGCCGTCGGCTTCCTGGCGGACCGGCTCGCCAAGCTGGGTGTCGAGGACGGGCTGTTCAAGGCGGGTGCCGTCGCCGGGGACGAGGTACGCATCGGCGACCCGAACAACGCCGTCGTCTTCGACTGGGAGCCCACGCTGCAGACCGGTGCGGAGCTGCTCGGCGGCCGCGGCACCGACCTGCGGCTCGACCAGAGCGACCGGCCCACCCGTGGCGACAAGCGCCGCGAGTTCACGGAGCGGATGGACGCCAAGGCCGAGGCCCGGCGCGAGCTGTGGACCGAGCGCGAGGCCGGGCACTGGACCGACCCCGAGGCCGGCTGAGCCCGGCACGCCCCTCGGGGCGTCCGGGGTGCCCGCCCCGTGGAACGAGCGAGCGGCACGGCGGGTGCTCCGGAGAGGATGAGGTGTGAACTCCCTCGATCCCTCGGTCAACAGCGAGCCCTCGGTCAACCGCCAGGACGTCCCGACCGCCACCGGCCCGCGGGCCGTGATCGCCACCGCCCGCCGGGTGGTGGTGAAGATCGGGTCGTCCTCGCTGACCGGGCCGGACGGACACCTGGACGTCGGGGCGCTGCGCGCGGTCGTCGGAGTCCTGGCCGCCCGCCAGGCGGCCGGCGCCCAGGTGGTGCTGGTCACCTCCGGTGCCGTGTCCGCGGGCATCGGCCCGCTCGGGCTCGGCACCCGGCCGCGTGACCTCGCCACCATGCAGGCGGCGGCCTCGGTGGGTCAGGGCCAGCTCGCGGGACGGTACCAGGAGGAGTTCGCGGCGTTCGGCCTGCAGATCGGCCAGATCCTGCTCACCGCGGAGGACACGGTCCGCCGCGCCCGGTACCGCAACGCCCAGCGCGCGCTGGAGCGCCTGCTCGCGCTCGGCGTGGTCCCCGTGATCAACGAGAACGACGCCGTCACCACCGACGAGCTCAAGTTCGGCGACAACGACCGCCTCGCGGCGCTCGTGTCGCACCTGGTGCGCGCGGACGCCCTGCTGCTCCTGACGGACGTCGACGGCCTGCACGACGCACCGCCGTCGCGGCCCGGCGCCCGGCGCATCCCGCTGGTCGGCGACCTGGACGAGGTGGCCGCCGTCGAGGTCACGGCGCGCGGCAGCTCGGTCGGCACGGGTGGCATGGTCACCAAGCTCGAGTCCGTGCGGATCGCCACCGGCGCGGGCGTGCCCGCCGTGCTCACGCTCGCGGCCAACGCGGCCGCCGCACTCGCGGGGGAGGACGTCGGCACCTTCTTCGCCGCCACGGGCCGGCGCACGTCGGCACGCAGACTCTGGATCGCGCACGCCGCCCGCACGCAGGGCCGCCTGCACCTGGACGACGGCGCCGCGCGCGCCGTGCTCGGTGGCCGCGCGTCGCTTCTGCCCGCCGGGATCACGCGGGCCGAGGGCCAGTTCGACGCGGGCGATCCCGTCGAGCTGGTCGCGCCCGACGGCACCGTGATCGCCCGAGGGCTGGTCGCCTTCGACGCGACCGACCTGCCGGCCCTGCTGGGCCGCTCCACGTACGCGCTGCGCGACGAGCTGGGGGAGGGGTACGACCGCGTCGTCGTGCACCGGGACGACCTGGTGCTCGACCGACCCACGAGCTCTCCGGTGGCACCGCGTCGAACCCGGTAGGGCGTCCGCGCACCGACGTGCGTCCGTACCGCGGATTCGACCTCGGCTTTCGTACCGGCCCGACGTACTCTCGACGCATGACGACAGTGAGCCAGGACAGGGCGACGCCGACCGGGAGCGAGAGCACCGGAGCAGCCGTGCCGCCGCCGTCGGGCACCACGAACCCCGACGTGGCCACCGCGGTGCGCGACGTCGCCCGGCGCGCCAAGGTCGCGTCCCGCACCCTGGCCACGGCGAACCGGCTCACCAAGGACGCCGCCCTGGGCGCCGTCGCGGGTGCGCTCGTCGGGTCGGCGGACCGCATCGTGGCCGCCAACGCGGAGGACCTGGCGCGCGGGCGCGCGGCCGGGATGTCCGACGGGCTGCTGGACCGGCTCGCCCTGACCCCGGAGCGGATCGCGCAGATCGCCGACGCGCTGCGCGAGGTCGCCGGCCTGCCCGACCCGGTCGGTGAGGTGGTCCGCGGGCAGACCCTCCCGAACGGCCTGCGCCTGCGCCAGACCCGTGTGCCGATGGGCGTGGTCGGCATGATCTACGAGGCCCGGCCCAACGTCACGGTCGACGCCGCAGGGCTGGCCCTCAAGTCCGGCAACGCCGTGATCCTGCGCGGGGGGAGCGCCGCGGCGTCGTCGAACGAGGTGATCGTGGCGGTGATGCGGGACGCGCTGACGGCGCAGGGCCTGCCCGCCGACCTGGTCCAGACGATCGACGCCTACGGCCGTGCCGGCGGCGTGGCGCTCATGCGGGCGCGTGGGCTCGTGGACGTGCTCATCCCGCGCGGCGGCGCCGACCTCATCCAGACCGTGGTCCGTGAGTCGCTCGTGCCCGTCATCGAGACAGGCGTCGGCAACGTGCACGTCTACGTGGATGCCTCGGCCGACGTCGACATGGCCGTGGCGATCGTGATGAACGCCAAGACCCAGCGGGTGGGCGTCTGCAACGCGGCCGAGACGCTGCTCGTCCACGAGGACGCCGCCCCGGCCTTCCTCCCGGCGGCGCTCGCCGCGCTGGCGGACGCCGGCGTGGTGCTGCACGGTGACGCGGCGGCCATGTCCTTTGCCCCCACGGGGGCCGGCATGGTTCCCGCGACGGACGAGGACTGGGCAACGGAGTACCTGGCGCTGGAGCTCGGCGTCCGGGTGGTGCCGTCGCTCGACGAGGCGATCGAGCACATCCGCACCTGGTCCTCGGGCCACACCGAGGCGATCGTGACGCGGGACATCGCGGCGGCGGACCGGTTCGTCGCCGAGGTGGACTCCGCCGCGGTCATGGTGAACGCGTCCACCCGGTTCACCGACGGCGGCGAGCTCGGCCTCGGTGCCGAGATCGGCATCTCCACGCAAAAGCTGCATGCGCGTGGTCCCATGGGACTGAGCGAGCTGACCACCACCAAGTGGGTGGTGACGGGAGACGGTCACGTCAAGCCGTGAAGTGGCGTTGGCGTCCGGGAGACCTCCGCAGGATCTTCGTGCGACCCGGTGCCGTGGTGCACTCGCCGCAATTCGTCCGTGAGAGACTAAAGCCCACCTGAGCAAGTCAACGAGGAGGAACCACCCGTGCTGCACACCGCCGTCCTGGTCGCCGAGGCTGCCTCGGAGCACGCCAGCGAGTCGATCTCCCCGATCGCACTCGGTCTGATCGCCTTCGGTGCGCTCGTGGCGGCGCTGCTCGTCACGTACGCGTTCCGCAACGTCGGCAACCGACACTGAACCGCCCGACGGGAGCCTGACGACCAGATGAGCGCACCCACCCTATGAGTGCCCCCGCTGGGACCAGGCCGCGCATCGGAGTGATGGGCGGCACGTTCGATCCCATCCACCACGGCCACCTCGTGGCCGCGAGCGAGGCGGTGGCCCACCTGGGGCTGGACGAGGTCGTCTTCGTCCCCACGGGTCGCCCGGGGTTCAAGCAGGCGCAGCGGGTCACCCCCGCGGAGCACCGCTACCTCATGACGGTGATCGCCACGGCGTCGAACCCGCGGTTCACGGTGAGCCGGGTCGACATCGACCGCGAGGGCCTCACCTACACGGTGGACACCCTGCGGGACCTGCGTGCGCAGCGACCGGACGCGGACCTCTTCTTCATCTCGGGTGCGGACGCCATCCAGCAGATTCTCCGGTGGAAGGATGCCGAGAAGCTGTGGGACATGGCACACTTCGTCGCTGTCACACGGCCAGGGCACCTGCTCTCCGTGGACGGGCTTCCTCGGGACGGTGTGACGACACTCGAGGTTCCTGCGCTCGCCATCTCCTCGACCGACTGTCGTCGTCGGGCCGAGGAGGGTCTGCCGGTCTGGTATCTGGTGCCTGACGGCGTGGTCCAGTACATCGCCAAGCACGGACTGTATCGAGGTCTTCACGATGAGTGACAACAAGGGTCGTCCCATGACGCGCCGCGAGATTCGCGAGCGTGAGGCCGCCGCTGCGGCCGCTGCCGCCGGTGGCGCCTACCCGCCGCAGGGTGGGCAGCCGCAGCCGCAGCAGCCTCCGCACCGCGGTGCGCCCGCCCCCGAGGGCGGCTGGGCGCCGCAGAACCCGCCGGTCGCACGGCCCCCGCAGGCGACAGGCGGCTCGCGCGGCGTGGACGCGACGGGTCGACTGACGCCCGTGCAGCAGCCCGGTGGCAACCCGCCGCCGCCGTACGGCCAGGGTGGCTCCGGTCCGGCCAGGCCAGGCGCGCCGTCCGCCCCGGGTGGGCACGGCGCACCGCCGTCCGGCCCCGGTGGCCGTGGCGCGCCCACGGGCCCCGGCTCGGGCCAGCAGGCCGCGCCGCCCAACCCCTTCGGCTCGCGCCCGACCCCACCTCCCGCACAGCCGACGCCTCAGCAGGGCCGGTCCGGGCGGTTCGGCGGCAACCCGCCCCAGGGCCCCGGCATGCCGGGCTCGTCCGGCGACCCCGGCCAGACCTCGCAGTGGGGCGCAGCCCCGCCCGCGCCGACCCAGCCGCCGTCGAGCCCGCCGTCACCGTTCGGTGGCCGGCCAGGAGCGCCCGGTGGCCTCGCCCAGCAGCGCCCGGGCAGCCAGCCCACGGGCACCCCGCCGGGCGGCGCCATGTCGGCCGGCGCACCCGCCCCCGCCCTCCCGTGGGAGTCGGGCGGCCAGCAGGCGGCCCCGCAGTCGCTGCCGCCGGGTGGCGCACCCGCGGCGCCCGGATCGCCGTTCCCCGGCCGTCCCGGCGCGGGTGGGCCGGGTGGCCCCGGTCAGGGGCAGATGGGCGGCCCCGGGCAGCGTCCCGGAGCCTCCGGACAGTTCGACGCCGCGCCCGGTGTCCAGTCCCGTTCCTCCCGCCGCGAGGTGGAGGAGGAGTGGGACGAGGAGGAGGACGAGGGCCCCCAGTACACCTGGTTGCACTACATCATCCTGGTGGTCGTGGCCTTCGTGCTCGGCCTGCTGATCTGGAAGCTCGTGCTCGAGGGCGACAGCGGGTACCCGGCCGACGAGGCCGCTGCCCTGCTGGGAATTCTGCCGGGCGGCCTGCCCGGCTTCGACGGAGGAGGTGCGGTATGACCGCTACGGAGCGGGCGACAGAGCTCGCAATCCTCGCGGCGCGTGCCGCGAGCGACGTCAAGGCGCAGGAGATCATCGCGCTCGACGTGAGCGAGCAGCTCGTGCTGACGGACGTGTTCCTCATCGCGTCCGGTGCGAGCGAGCGTCAGGTGTCCGCGATCGTCGACGCCGTCGAGGAGAAGCTCTTCAAGGAGGGCGTCAAGCCGATCCGGCGCGAGGGCAAGTCCGAGGCGCGGTGGGTGCTCATCGACTTCGGCGACGTCGTGGTACACGTGCAGCACGCCGAGGACCGCACCTATTACGCGCTCGAGCGCCTCTGGAAGGACTGCCCGGCGATCCCCCTCCCCGAGGACGCGCGCGGCGGCGACGACGCCGGCGAGTACAGCGAGCCCGACGACGGTGCCATCCACCTGGCGGGGGACGCGCGCCTGTGACGGCTGGAACGATCGTGCTGCTGCGCCACGCGCGCACGGCGTACAACGCCGGCCTGCGGCTGCAGGGGCAGATCGACATCCCGCTGGACGAGGTGGGCCGCTGGCAGGCCGAGCAGGGCGCGAACGCCCTCGCGGCGGCGCACAAGGCGTCGGCGGTCGTGGCGAGCGACCTGGGCCGAGCCAGGGACACGGCCGCTGCGTACGCGCGGCACGTCGGCCTGGAGGTCGCCACGGACGCCGGGCTGCGCGAGCGCTCGTTCGGCATCTGGGAGGGCCTGACCGACGCCGAGATCGCGGAGCGCTGGCCGCAGGAGCATGCCGTCTGGCGCGGGGGCGGTGAACCCCCTGTCGAGGGCGTCGAGTCCAAGGCCGAGGTCGCCGAGCGCATGGAGCAGGCGGTGCTGCGGCACGCGGACGCCCTGGGCGCGGGGGAGACGCTCGTGGTGGTGTCGCACGGCTCGGCGATCACGCAGGCCCTCACCCGGCTGCTGGGCCTGGACCCCGCCACGTGGCGAGGGCTGCACGGCCTGCACAACGTGCACTGGTCGCACCTGCACGCGTCGGCGCCGGGTGCCACGCCGGCGTGGCGGCTCGTGGCGCACAACGTGGGTGCCGGCTACCCGCTCGACACCTGGCAGTCCGGGCCGGAGGCGCGGCAGTAGGGGTTTGATTTGGCCCCTGGCGCTGGTCTGCATAGACTAGCGACGCTCGCCCGGCCTTGATGGCTGGGGGAGACCATTTTCGGGGCTGTGGCGCAGCTGGTAGCGCACCTGCATGGCATGCAGGGGGTCGGGGGTTCGAGTCCCCCCAGCTCCACCGAAACACTGGTCAGAGGCCATTCCGGATTCCTGTCACAAGGAAGAAGGAATGGCCTCTTGTCATGAGCTCACCGGTTCGGGGTCCCCGCACGGTTCGCGCGGGTCAGCAGCGCGTCGGCCACGAGGTCGAAGAGGTGCTCGGCGCGCGGGACCAGAGGCGGCTGGTCGCTGAGCCAGGCGAGCGCCGACGCCAGCGCGAACAGGTCGGCGCCGTCGACGTCCGCGCGCGCCGTCCCCGCGGCCTGCGCGCGGGCGAGGAGGCGCGCGCCCGCCTCGCGCAGGCTGACGCACGACGCGTGGAGGGCCGACCCCGGGTCCTCGATGGCGGCGGCCATCAGCTCTGCGGTGCCACGGTACTCGGTGGTCCAGGCGACCAGATCACGCAGCCACTCCAGGAGTGCCTCGCCGGTCGTGTCCGAGGTCTCGAGCCGGGTGGCCTGGGCGGTCAGGTCATCGAAGTTGGTGCGCAGCAGCGCCTCCAGCAGAGCCTCCCGGGTGGGGAAGTGGCGCAGCAGCGTCGCGAGCCCGACACCGGCGTGGCGGGCGATGTCGCGCATCGACGCATCGACTCCCTGCGACGTGATGATGCGCCCTGCGACCTCCAGCAGGCGGTCGCGGTTGGCCTGGGCATCCGCCCTCATCTGCCCTCTCCTTGCTTAAGTGGATCACTGACCCGTATGATCTGGACCAGTGATCCGGAAAAACGGATCTCTGGTTCACTTAGCCTACCGGCTAGCGACGAGAGGGAGAAGGCTGTGCCCATCACGACCATGAAGGCGATTCGGTTGCACGAGTTCGGTGGCCCGGAGGTGCTGCGGTACGAGGACGCGCCCGTCCCCGAAGCCGGACCGGGGCAGGTGCTCGTCCGCGTGCACGCCGTCGGCGTCAACCCACCCGACTGGTACGCCCGGGAGGGCATGCCCGACGTGCCCGCCATCCTGAAGCCGGCGTTCGACATGCCCCTGATCCCGGGCACGGACGTCTCGGGCGTCGTGGCGGCGGTCGGCCCCGACGTCGACGGCCTGGCCGTCGGGGACGAGGTGTTCGGCATGATCAACTTCCCGACGTCCCTGCAGGGCAGCGCGTACGCGCAGTACGTGTCCGCGGCGGCGTCGGACCTGGCGCGCAAGCCCGCGGCCGTCAGCCACGTGGAGGCGGCGGGGCTGGCCATGTCGGGACTGACCGCGTGGCAGTTCCTGATCGAGCTCGGGCACGACCACCCGTCCCCGTTCCAGGCGACCCAGCACCGCCCCGTCGCGCTCGACCGCGCCAGGGTGCTCGTCAACGGGGCCGCCGGCGGCGTGGGGCACCTCGCCCTCCAGCTGGCCAAGTGGCGAGGGGCGCGAGTCATCGCGGTCGCGTCCGGCGCGCACGAGGCGTTCCTGCGCGAGCTCGGCGCCGACGAGTTCGTCGATTACACCACCGAGCGGCCCGAGGACGCGCGCGACCTCGACCTCGTGCTGGACACGGTCGGCGGGCCGCGCAGCAGGCGGTTCCTGCCGGCGGTCAGGCGCGGCGGGTCGCTCTTCCCGGTGTACTTCGGCGAGTTCGACGACGAGGAGAACGCGCGGCTCGGCGTCACGGTGACGTCCGCGCAGGTCCGTTCGAGCGGTGCGCAGCTCGTCGAGCTGGCGCAGCTGGTCGCCGACGGGGCGATCCGTGTGGCGATCGACAGCGTCTTCCCGCTCGAGGAGGCTGCGGCCGCCCACACACGGGCCGCCGAGGGCCACCTCCAGGGCAAGATCGTGCTGACCGTCGCATGAGTGCCATGGCCGCCCCCGGCTGGGGAAGCACTCGGCTGCCGGCGATCCGGCCGGGTGAGGTGGACCTCGACCCGGCGGAGCAGCTCGCCGTCCAGCAGGCCCTGGTGCGCTACGCGTTCGCCCTGGACCAGAACGACCCGGAGGCGTTGCGCGCCGTCCTCACCAGGGACGCGACGTGGACCTTTCGGTTCGCCGACGCCGACGACGTCGGGCCCGTCGTCGGCCGCGAGGCGATCCTCGACCTCGTCCGCGGGGCAGCAGATGCCGAGACCAGCCAGCGCCGGCACAACCTGGTCAACGTCGTCCTGCGCAGTGCGGACGCGCACACCGCGCTGGTGAACGCGTACCTGCTGCTGACGTCGAACGCGGGCGGAGGGTCAGCACTGGTCGGCACCGGGTTCTACGTGTTCCGGCTCGAACGCGAGGACGGCGTGTGGCGCATCGCCGACCTGTTCCTCGGCACGGACAACGCGTGGTGATCGCGTTCTGGGACGGGCCGGGGCGCACGGGCGGCACGGGGCCACTGTGTCGACGATCACCAGACGGATCCGGCGGGCGCCGTTGACCTGAACCATGGTTGAGGTTCTAGCGTCGAATGCATCGACATCGTCCGATGAGAGGACCAGAAATGCCCGTCTACACCCTCCCTGACCTGTCCTACGACTACGCCGCGCTCGAGCCGCACATCAGCGGGCGGATCATGGAGCTGCACCACGACAAGCACCACGCCGCCTATGTGGCGGGTGCCAACGCGGCACTCGACGCGCTGGCCGAGGCCCGCGGGAGCGGCGACCTCGCCGCGGTGAACCTGCACGAGAAGAACCTCGCGTTCAACCTCGGCGGGCACACCAACCACACGGTGTTCTGGCACAACCTCTCGCCCGAGGGCGGCGGCGAGCCGGACGGCGAGCTCGCGGCGGCGATCGCCGACCAGTTCGGCAGCTTCACGGCGTTCCAGGCGCACTTCGCCGCGGTCGCGACGGGCATCCAGGGCTCCGGCTGGGCCGTGCTCGGCTGGGACAGCATCGGCGGACGTCTGCTGGTGTTCCAGCTGTTCGACCAGCAGGCGAACGTACCGCTCGGCGTGACGCCCCTGCTGATGCTCGACATGTGGGAGCACGCCTTCTACCTGGACTACCTCAACGTCAAGGCGGAGTACGTCAAGGCGTTCTGGAACCTCGCCAACTGGTCGGACGTCGGCGCACGCCTCGAGCGGGCGCGCGCGACCACCGGCGGCCTCGTCACGGCGGGCTGAGCGCCCGCGGGTGCGCCCCGGTGGGCGGCGCCGGGCCGGCCAGGGGCCGCTTTGGTCCCAGCGGCCGAATCGGTCTAGACTGACGGCGCTCGCCCACCTGGGCGAAACCCATGGGGCTGTGGCGCAGCTGGTAGCGCACCTGCATGGCATGCAGGGGGTCGGGGGTTCGAGTCCCCCCAGCTCCACATCTGAACGGGAGTCCGGCCGTCGGCCGGGCTCCCGTTCGTCGTGCGGTGGGCGTCCGGCGAGGGATGCGTGGTACGTGCCCGGCGCGGGTGCCGATGCGATGCGTACCCGTGCGGTTACGTTGATTCGACCATGTCCGACCCCTCAGCCCTGGTGTGAGGCGAGGCGCAGCGAGTCCTGACCTGGCAAGGAGACCGATGCCCGACAAGGTTGATCTCAAGCGGACGCTCGACGCCTACCAGGCGAAGCAGGGCCGGTTCCGGCTGGTCGAGGTGCCCGACGTGCGGTACCTGATGATCGACGGCCACGGGGATCCCAACACCTCGCCCGCCTTCACCGGCGCCGTCGAGGCGCTCTACCCCGTGGCGTACGCGCTGAAGTTCGCCGCGCGGCGGGAGCTGGACCGCGACTTCGTCGTCATGCCGCTGGAAGGCCTGTGGTCGGCGCCGGACATGGACGCGTTCACCACGGCACGGGACAAGTCGCGGTGGGACTGGACCCTGATGATCATGCAGCCGGACTGGGTGGACCGCCGCATGTTCGCCGCGGCCGTGGAGCAGGTGCGGACCAAGGGCGGTGCGGACCGGCTGGGCGACGTCCGGTTCGAGGCGTTGTCCGAGGGGCTCTGCGTCCAGACGCTGCACGTGGGCGCCTTCGACGACGAGGCGGAGGTGCTCGCACGCCTGCACGACGAGTTCGTTCCCGGCAACGGGCTCCGGACGGTCGGCAGGCACCACGAGATCTACCTCAGCGACCTGCGCAGGGTGGCGCCCGAGAAACGGCGGACCATCCTGCGGCAGCCGGTTCGCGAGGTGGTGGGGGCGTAGGCCGGCGCGACCGCCTGGAAGTGGTCGCTCGGCTCGGGCTCGGCCAGGATGCGGGATCAGGGTGACCTGCCGCCCGGGTCCACCCTGGGTCGTACGACCGTCCACCCTGGGCCCGACGCCAGGCTCGGCCCCGCTCCTTAGATTGATGGCATGACCGCGATCACCCCGCAGAGGGCTCCGTACACCTCGTCCGCCGAACCCGGCCTGTCCCGCTCGCTCGTCCGGTGGGGCGCCGTCGTGCTCCTGAGCTTTCTGCTCGGTGGCCTCACCTCGTACGCCCAGGGCTTCCTTCCGGAGGCGCTCTCGTCCTTCGCCAACTCCGCCAGCGGCTGGACCGTGCTCACGGCGTTGCTCGTGTACTGGTCCCGGGCGCGCACGGCCCCCGCTGCGGTGCTGGGCGCGGTCAGCTTCGTGCTTCTCGTCGTGGGCTACATGGTGGCGGCCGACCTGCGGGGCTACGTGTACAACCCGCTGTTCTTCTCCGTCGTGGGAGTGGTCGTCGGCCCGTTCGTGGGCGTGGCCGCGTCCTGGCTCCGGACCGCCGGGGTCCGGGCCGCTCTGGGCACCGCGCTGCTCGCGGGCATCGGTGTCGGCGAGGCGATCTACGGGCTCACCGTCGTCGGCGACACGACCAGCCCCGTCTACTGGACGCTGATCGGGGTGGCCGGGCTCGCGCTCCTGGCGGGCCAGATCGCACGCCGGATCCGCGGTGTGCTGCCGGTCGTACTGGCTCTGGGCGGTACGGCGCTGCTCGCCGCGGGGTTCCTCGTGGCGTACACCAGCATGTAGCGCTGTTTGAGAATCGTTCTCATCTCTGGTTCACTCTCCCTCGTTAACGAGAATGATTGTCATTCTATGAGGAAGGAGCGGGTGGCCCGGTCCGGGCCGCCCGACCACATGATGAGGAAGCACACCCGGCGCACGACCGCCGGACTCGGCGTCGCGCTGTCCCTGCTCGCCCTGACCGCCTGTGCGGCGGAGACCGGGCCGGGATCCGGTTCGCCCACGGCGTCCGGCTCGGCCGGTGCCGAGCGGCCCGGCGAGCATGACGAGGCCGATGGCCATGACCACCACGAGGCCACGGAGGCCCAGGCGCGCACGCCCCGGTTGGCCGTCACCTACGACGGCGGCGTGCTCGTGCTGGACGCGATGAGCCTGGAACCCGTCGGTGAGGTCCCGCTGGAGGGCTTCACCCGCCTCAACCCCGCGGGCGACGAGCGTCACCTGATGGTGTCGACGACCGGCGGCTTCCAGGCCCTCGACCTCGGTACCTGGGCCGAGGCCCACGGCGACCACGCCCACTTCTGGACTGCCGAGCCCACGCTCACGGACGTCTCCTACGGGGCGACCGAGCCCGGTCACGTCGTGGTGCACGAGGGCCGCACCGCGCTGTTCGACGACGGCACCGGCCTGGTGCGCGTGCTCGACTCGGCGCACGTGGCCGACGCCGACGCGACGGCCCGTGAGTACACGACGCCGTCGGCCCATCACGGCGTGGCCGTCGAGCTGACCGACGACACCCTGGTGGTCTCCGAGGGCACCGAGGAGGCGCGCACCGGCATCCGGGTGCTGGACGGTGACGGCAAGGAGATCGCCGCCTCCGACGAGTGCCCCGGGGTGCACGGGGAGGCCGTCGCCGCCGACGAGGCCGTGGTGATCGGCTGCGAGGACGGCGCGGTGGTCTACGCGGACGGTGGGATCACCAAGGTCCAGGCACCGGGCGGCTACGGCCGGATCGGCAACCAGGCCGGCACCGAGGCCTCGCCGATCGTGCTCGGCGACTACAAGACCGACAAGGACGCCGAGCTCGAGCGACCCACGCGGGTCTCCCTGATCGACGCGCGCAGCGGGAAGCTCGAGCTGGTCGACCTGCCGTCGTCGTACACGTTCCGGTCGCTCGCCCGGGGCGATGACGGTGCGGCCCTGGTGCTCGGCACGGACGGCCAGGTGCACGTGATCGACCCGGAGTCGGGGAAGCTGACCCGCTCGATCCCGGTGATCGACGAGTGGGAGGAGCCGGTCGAGTGGCAGGACCCGCGCCCTGCGATCCTCTCGCTGGACGGCTCCGTGTACGTCACCGACCCGGCGACCGACTCGATCCACGCGGTCGACGTCGAGTCGGGCGAGGTCTGGAAGTCGGCCGAGCTGGGCGTCACCCCCAACGAGCTGGCCGGCGTGACGGGCGGCGCCCCGCACACCCACTGACCCGCACAAGAACGTCGAGTGCTGGATGTTCGCCCTTCTGGCACACAGGGAAGGGCCAGTATCCGGCACTCGACGTGGGTGGGTGGGGGTCAGGTGGTGTGGAAGAAGGCGCGGAGGTCCTCGACGACGAGGTCCGGCACCTCCAGGGCGGCGAAGTGGCCGCCCTTCGGGTACTCGGCCCAGTGCTCGATGCGTGCGTTGTCCCGCTCGGCGAAGGCCCGGATCGTCTGGAAGTCGTCGGCGAAGACGGCCACGCCGATCCGGCCCGTGCTCACCACGGGCTCCGCGCCGGACCGCGTCTCGGCGTAGTGGTAGCGCACCGCCGTCGCGGCGGTGTTGGTGAGCCAGTACAGGCTGACCTGGGCGAGCACCTGGTCGCGGGAGACCAGGCTGGTGCCGTTGCCGAAGTTCTCGAACAGCTCGCTGTAGGCGAGCTGCGCCACCGGCGAGTCGCTGAGCCCGGCCGCGATCGTCTGGGGTCGCGAGGCGTTCATCGTGTTGTACCCGCCCACGCTCTGGAACCACTGCATGTGCTCCAGGGCCGCGAACTCCTTGGGGCCGAACCCGTCCATCTCGCCCTCGGCGCCGGTCGGGAACGAGAACAGCTGCAGCAGGTGCGCGCCCAGGAAGCCCTCGGGGTCCAGGACGGCCAGCTCCCGGCCGATCATGGTGCCCGCGTCACTGCCGTGCGTGCCGTAGGACTCGTAGCCCAGCCGCCGCATCAGGGTGTCCCAGGTGCGGGCGACCCGGGCCATGGTCCACGTCCCGCCGTCGGCCGGCTCGCTCAGCGGGGTGCTGAAGCCGAAGCCCGGGATGGACGGGACCACGACGTGGAACGCGTCCTCGGCGCGGCCGCCGTGCGCGACCGGGTCGGTGAGCGGGCCGATCATGTCGAGGAAGTCGAGGAACGAGCCCGGGTAGGTGTGGGTCAGCACCAGGGCGCGTGCGCCGGGCTCGGCCGAGCGGACATGCAGGAAGTGCACGGTCTGCCCGTCGATCTCGGTGAGGAACTGCGGGAACGCGTTGGCGCGCTCCTCGACCGCGCGCCAGTCGAACGTGGTGCGCCACTGCTCCACGGTCTCGCGGAGGTAGGACTCGGGTGTCCCGTACTCCCAGGAGTCGCCCGGCGCGGCCGGCGCGAAGCGGGTGCGGGCCAGGCGGTCGGCGAGGTCGTCGAGGTCGGCCTGCGGGATCTCGATGCGGAACGGGCGGATGGTGCCGGTGGGCGCTGCGGTGCTCTTCGTGGTCTCCATGTCTCCGACACTAGGAGCGGTTCAGGAATGGATCTTTCCTCTATTCTGCGTAGCCTTCGAGAACTTTCGGGAACGTCGTGAGGAGCGCGATGAGTACGACGGCGGAGCGCCTGCTCGCCCTTCTGGGCCTGCTGCAGTCCCGCACCGAGTGGTCGGGCGCCGAGCTGGCGGACCGGCTCGGCGTCACGGGCCGTACCGTGCGCAACGATGTCGCCCGCCTGCGTGAGCTGGGCTACCCGGTCGACGGCGTGCGCGGGCCCGGCGGGCGCTACCGGCTGGGCGTGGGCGGCAAGCTGCCGCCGCTCGTGCTCGACGACGAGGAAGCGGTCGCGATCGCGGTCGGTCTGCGCGCCGCCGGCGTCGTCGCGGGCATCGAGGAGAGCAGCGCCCGGGCGCTCGGCAAGCTGGAGCACGTGCTGCCCGACCGGCTGCGCCGTCAGGTGGCCGCGCTCCGGGACGCGACGAGCGCCGGTCCGGTGAACACGGACAGCAACGTGGCGGACCCGGCCGTCGACCCCAGGCTGCTCACCGAGCTGGCCAACGCGATCCGCGACCACCAGGGCCTGCGCTGCTGGTACCGCGAGGAGCCGCGGGAGATCGAGCCGGCGCGCCTCGTGGCCTGGCAGCGCCGGTGGTACCTCGTGGGGCGCGACGTCGGCTCGGGGCGGTGGCAGCCGTACCGCGTGGACTGGCTGGAGCTGCGCACGCCGGGCGGGCGGCGCTTCGTGCCCACGGAACCGCCGCTGGACCTCACCGAGCTGGTGGTGCGCGAGGTGGCCCGGACGGGCTGGGCGGTGCACGCCCGGATCCTGGTGCACGCGCCCGCCGACGAGGTGCTGGCGCGCATCAACCCGGCGGTGGGCACCGTCGAGCCGCGCGACGACGGGACGAGCGTGCTGGTCACGGGCGGCGACAGCCTGGAGACGGTGGCGGTGTGGATCGGGATGCTGGGGCTCGACTTCACGGTGCGGGAGCCGCAGGGCCTGGTCGACCACCTGGCGCTGCTGTCCCGGCGGTACGCGGCGGCGGTGCGGCACTGACGGTGCCGCGCAGCATGGCGGCGAGGATCCGGGTGAGCTGCGGTCCGACGTCGACCAGCGCGTGCCCGAGCCGGGGGTCCGAGCGGTAGAGCGCCGCGACCTCCGGCCCCGGCGTGGCGATCTGGTGGAGCGTGCCGGCCAGGGAGGTCGCCGCCGCGACCAGGTCCACGCCGTCCTGCTCCGTCAGGCCGGGCAGGGCGGCGCGCACGGCCGGCACGATCTGGTCCAGCCCTTCGCCGGTCGTGAGCTTGAACTCCCGGACCTTCTCGACGGACACGTTCCGCTCGAGGTTCAGCGGCGTCTGCGCGAGCAGGTCGCAGAACATCGGGCGGTCCACGAGCGTCGCGGCGAACTGCGCGGCGACGGCGTCGGTGTCCGACTGCTCGACGGCGCGCAGCCGCTCGGCGAGGCTCGGGGCCCAGTCCCGCCAGCCCTCGGCCGTGAGCCGCAGGAAGATCTCCTCGCGCGTCTCGAAGTAGCGCAGCATCGCCGACTTGTGCATGCCCACGGCGTCGGCGATGTCGGTGAGCGTCACCTCCCGGATGCCCCGTGCGGTGCCCAGCTGCCGGGCCGCGTCGAGGATGGCGGCCTCGCGGACGCGCTTCGCCTCGGGGGAGCGCGCCCGCTGGAAGTCCCGTGTCGTCATGGTCACATCTTAGCGCAACAGGGTTGTACAACTTAGGAGAACGGTGTTTCATTAATGGCATGCAGAAGACATGGTTCATCACAGGTTCCTCGCGCGGCTTCGGCCGCTCCCTCGTGCGCGCCGCGCTCGCCGAGGGCGACCGGGTCGCCGCAACCGCGCGACGTCCCGAACAGCTCGACGACCTCGTGGCCGAGTACGGCGACCGGCTGCTCCCCCTCCGGCTCGACGTGACCGACCAGGACGCGGCGGGGGCCGCGCTCGCCGAGGCGGTCGCCCGGTTCAGGCGGATCGACGTCATCGTCAACAACGCCGGCTACGCCAACGTGTCGCCCATCGAGACCACCGACGACGCCGACTTCCGTACCCAGTTCGAGACGAACTTCTGGGGCGTCTACAACGTCTCGAAGGCGGCGATCCCGCTGCTCCGGGAGCAGGGTGGCGGCCTCGTGGTCCAGTTCTCGTCGGTGGGTGGACGGGTCGGCGGCTCACCGGGCATCGCGTCCTACCAGGCGGCGAAGTTCGCCATCGACGGGTTCAGCCGTGTGCTGCGTGCCGAGACGGCGCCGTTCGGCGTCAAGGTGCTCGTGGTCGAGCCGAGCGGGTTCCGCACCGACTGGGCCGGCGCCTCCATGACGGTCCGTGACGTGCCGGAACAGTACGAGTCCACCGTCGGCGCCATGAACACGCGGTTGCGCCAGACCGGTGACGGCCCTGCGGGCGACCCGGACCGGGCCGCCCAGATCCTCGTCGCGCTCGCCCGGCGGAACGACCTGCCCGACAACCTGCCGCTCGGCGTCGGCGCCACCGAGATGTCGGTGGCGCAGGACCGCCGCCTCCTGGAGTCGGACCTCCGGTGGAGCGCCGTGAGCCGTTCCGCGGACTTCGCGGAGCCGTTCCCGGTCGACCTGCCCTAGGCCGCGAGGGCGTCGATCGCCGCGGGGGACAGCACGTGGTCGACGGCCATGGCGCTCGCGCCGAGCACCCCCGCCCGGTCGCCCGCCCGCGACGTGACGATGCGCAGGTGCTGGCTCGCCAGGGGCAGGGTTCGCCGGTAGACCACCTCGCGGATCCCCGCCACGAGGTGGTCTCCGGCGTCGGCGCCGGCCACCAGCCCGCCGATCACGATGACCGACGGGTTGAGCATGCTCACGCACGCGGCCAGGACGCTGCCGATGTCGCGGCCGGCCTGGCGTACCGCCTGGCTCGCGGCGCGGCCCCGGGACCGGACGAGCGCGACGACGTCAGCGCTGTCAGCGGCTTCCAGGCCCTGGGCGCTGAGCGCGGCCGCGACGGCCTGACCGCTCGCCACGGCCTCGAGGCAGCCGGTGTTGCCGCACCGGCAGGTGACATGGTCGGCGCCGGGTACGAACATGTGCCCGACGTCGCCTGCCGCGCCCTGGGCTCCGCGGCGCAGGGCGCCGTCGGCGATGATGCCCGCCCCGATGCCGGTGGAGACCTTCACGAGCAGCAGGTCCGAGACCCGCGGCCAGGCCGTGCGGTGCTCGCCGAGCGCCATGATGTTGACGTCGTTGTCGACCAGCACGTCGACGCCGAGCTCGGCACCCAGGATGCCGGCCACGTCGACGTCGTCCCAGCCAGGCATGATCGGCGGGTTGATGGGCCGCCCGGTCGAGTGCTCCACCGGACCGGGCAGGCCGACCCCGATGCCGGCCAGGTCGCCGGAGTCCCGGCCTGCGGCGGCGAGCAGCTCGCGGCCCGTGCGGACCACCCAGGACAGCACCACCTCCGGCCCGGCCGCGATCGACAGCGGCCGGTCGCTCGCGGCGAGCACCGTGGAGGCGAGGTCGGTCACGGCCAGCCGGGCGTGCGAGGCGCCGAGGTCGACGGCGAGGACCACGCGGGCGCCCGGCCGGAACGCGAACGTCGTGGGCCGCCGCCCCCCGGTGGAGCCCGCCGTGCCCGTCGGGGCGACCAGCCCTGTGTCCAGGAGCGTGTCGATCCGCGTGGCGACCGTCGACCTGGCCTGGCCGGTCACGGCGATCAGCTCCGCCCGCGTGCGAGGCCGGGCGTCTCGCAAGAGCTGGAAGAACTCGCCGGTGCCCAGGGGCAGCGGTGTCCTGGGCGGGCCGTCGGGGCGTACGTCGCCGGGCGGTACGTCGGCAGGCACCGGACATCACCTCCTCGTGGTCTCCACGGCGCAGGTGACAGAATTTAGCCCATCTGTGCCGGATCCGACAGAAGTTACGCGCAAGACAGACATCTTTTGCTAGCGAAAGACCAAAAGCCGCTGCCGTGCTCCCGCAGCCATCGCAGGGCTCGCTCATCTGTGACCACTCATCTGCTCATCTGTTAGCCTGGCGGCTGGTTCAACGGAGTCCGAAGGGCGGCGAAGGAGCACGATGACGGCACTCGACGATGCGACCGTGGGCACCCTGGTGGCGTCCGCACCGAACGGTGCGGACCTCACGGTTCCCACCTACGACCGGTCCCGGCTGACCACCGGCATCGTTCATCTCGGGGTCGGTGGCTTCCACCGGGCCCACCAGGCGATGTACCTCGACCGGCTCATGGCCGAGGGCAAGGCGCTCGACTGGGCGGTCTGCGGCGTCGGTGTGCTGCCCGGCGACGCCCGGATGCGCGACGCGCTCGCCGCCCAGGACGGCCTCTACACGATGGTGCTCAAGCACCCGGACGGACGCCTCGAGGCGCGCGTGATCGGGTCGATCAAGGAGTACCTGCTGGTGCCCGACGACCCGGAGGCCGTGCTCGAGAAGATGTCCTCTCCCGAGGTGCGGATCGTCTCGCTCACGGTCACCGAGGGCGGCTACAACATCCATCACGTGACCGGCGAGTTCGACCTGGACAACCCAGGGGTCGCCGCGGACCTGGGCGACGGCGCCGTCCCGGCGACGACGTTCGGGCTGGTCACCGAGGCTCTGCGCCGACGCAGGGACCGGGGAGTGCCGCCCTTCACCGTGATGAGCTGCGACAACATCCAGGGCAACGGCGAGGTGGCGCGCCGGGCGTTCACCACGTTCGCCCGCGCCAAGGACGCCGACCTCGCGGCATGGATCGAGCAGCACGTCGCCTTCCCGAACTCCATGGTCGACCGCATCACCCCGGTCACCACCGACGCCGACCGCGCCATGGTCTCCGAGCGGTTCGGCATCGACGACGCCTGGCCCGTGGTGGCCGAGCCGTTCGAGCAGTGGGCGCTGGAGGACGACTTCCCGACCGGCCGCCCCCCGTTCGAGGACGCCGGCGTCCAGGTCGTGCCCGACGTCGAACCCTACGAGCTGATGAAGCTGCGCCTGCTCAACGCCAGTCACCAGGCGCTCTGCTACGTCGGCTACCTGGCCGGTCACCGCTACGCGCACGAGGTGGCGGGGCAGGACGTCTACGCCCGGTTCCTGCTCGGCTACATGGACCACGAGGCCACGCCCACGCTCGCGCCCGTGCCCGGCATCGACCTGGACCTCTACAAGCGCACGCTGATCGAGCGTTTCGCCAACCCGTACGTGGCCGACACGCTGGCGCGGCTCTGCGCCGAGTCGTCCGACCGCATCCCCAAGTGGCTGCTGCCCGTGGTGCGCCACCACCTGGCGGACGGCGGGCCGATCGAGCACGCCGCGCTCGTGGTCGCGTCCTGGGCGCGGTACGACGAGGGCGTCGACGAGGCGGGGGAGCCCATCGAGATCGTGGACCGCCTGGCGGACCGCCTGCACCAGGCCGCGCTCGCCCAGCGGGAGGACCCCCTGGCGTTCCTGCGCGACCGCGAGGTGTTCGGCGACCTGGTCGACGACGAGCGGTTCACCGCACGGTACGCGGCGGCCCTGGCGTCCCTGCACGAGAAGGGCGCCCGGGCCACGGTCGAGGCCCTGGTCGCGCGGGGCTGACCCGTCTCGGTGGTCGAGCCTGTCGAGACCTGGGTCCCGACAGGCTCGACCGGCGGTGGGGGCCGGCGGAGGTCAGCCCGGGACGATCGTCTCCAGGGCGGTCGCCGCGGCGTCGTCGACCACCAGGGTGTCGGCGACGCCACCGCGCACCGCGGCCACCAGGCCCGGTGCGACGGCGGCGCCGTAGCCGATGGCGATGACCTGCGGCGTGCCGGCGAGCTGTTCGAGCGTCACGCCCACCACGCGCTCGTCGAGGCCCGTGCGGACGGGCCGGCCCTGGGCGTCGAACACGCGGCCCGAGCACTCGGCGATGGCGCCGGCCCCGGTGGCTGCCTGCTGTTCCTCCGCGCTGATCTGCGGGTACACCGTCGAGGTGCGTTCGGACCAGTGGCCGATCGCGACGATCGCGACGTCCAGGTGGTCCGCCCGGGCCAGTGCCTCGGCGATCTCGGGCTGCCGGCGCAGGCCCGCCGCGGTGGCGGCGTCGGCCACCAGGAGCGGTGACCACACGGGCCAGGTGCGCACGCCCGGCATCTGCTCGAAGGTGTTGATGAGGCCGAGCGAGTTACCGCTGCCCTCGACGGGCAGTGCACCGACCAGCTGGACCACGTCGCAGTGCGGCAGTGTGCCGATGTGCCGCACGGCGGCCTCGACGGTGCGTGACCAGGACACGCCCACCGTGGCGCCCTCGGTGATGTGCTCGCGCGCCGCGTGCGCGAGCTCGACGGCGACGTTCTCACGCGTGGCGGCGGTGTCCGCACCGGTCGCCGCGACGAGGATCTCGCGCGCGCCGAGCCGGGCCGCGAGGCGGGCGCCGCGCTCGCCGTCGGCCCGGGGCGGGGTGATCTCGATGCGGACCACGCCCTGGTCACGGGCCTGCGAGAGCAAGCGCGCCACCTGGAAGCGGGAGATGCCGCGGTCGCGCGCGATCTCCACCTTCGACTTGCCGTCGAGGTAGTAGTCGGTACTCACCCCGACCATGAGGTTCGAGTCGTTCTGGGTCACCTGCGTCCTCACTCCCGCAGGCTCCGGCGGGAACATTTGAGCGACTGTCGTGCGGGGGCCTTGCTCACCTGAGCATACCCAACTACGCTGCGGGTGCAGATGAGCAAGTTAGAAATCTCAGATGAGCGCGGCGTCGACGCCGCGCCGAGGAGAGGACGAGGATGTTCCGACCTCCAAGGAGTGGTTCGGTGCAGGGCACTTCGGTGAGAGCGAGAGCGGCAGCCGCCACGGCCGCCGTCGCGCTGGCCCTGACCGGCTGTGCCGGGGCGGGCGCCGTGGGGGGTGGTGACGGCGAGCAGATCGTCGTCGCCATCGTGTCCAACCCGCAGATGCAGGACGCGATCTCGTTGCAGGACGAGTTCCGCGCGGCGCACCCCGGCATCGACGTGCGGTTCGTGTCGCTGCCCGAGAACGAGGCCCGAGCCAAGATCACGGCGTCGGTCGCGACCGGCGGCGGCGAGTTCGACGTCGTCATGATCTCCAACTACGAGACGCCCATGTGGGCGGAGAACGGCTGGATCGAGAACCTGCAGCCATACATCGACGGCACGGACGGGTACGACGCCGAGGACTTCGTCCCCAGCGTCCGCGAGGCCCTCTCGAGCGACGGCGACATGTACTCCGTGCCGTTCTACGGGGAGTCGTCGTTCCTGGCGTACCGCACCGACCTCTTCGAACAGGCGGGGCTGGAGATGCCCGCCAACCCGACCTGGGACGAGGTGCGTGAGCTCGCCGCGGACCTGCACGACCCCGCCGAGGACTTCTCCGGGATCTGTCTGCGCGGGCTGGCCGGCTGGGGCGAGGACATGGCCACCATGACCACCGCCATGAACACGTTCGGCGGCGGCTGGTTCGACGCCGACTGGAACGCGACCCTCGACTCCCCGGAGAGCCGCGAGGGCATCGAGACGTACATCGACACCCTGCGCAGCTACGGGCAGCCGGGCGCCGCGACCTCCGGGTTCGGTGACTGCCTCACGCGGTTCGCCCAGGGCCAGTCGGCCATGTGGTACGACGCGACGTCGATGGTCTCCTCCGTCGAGGACCCGTCCTCGTCCACCGTGGCCGGCAAGGTCGGGTACGTGCCCGCCCCCGTCGCCGAGACCGAGTCGGCGGGCTGGCTCTACAGCTGGTCGCTCGCCATCCCGTCCACGAGCGAGCACAAGGACGCCGCCTGGGACTTCGTGTCCTGGATGACCGACAAGGACTACATCCAGCTCGTGGGCGAGGAGATCGGCTGGGAGCGGGTACCGCCCGGCAGCCGGCTCTCGACGTACGAGATCCCCGAGTTCGCAGAGGTCTCGCAGGCCTACGCCGACGCGACGCTCGAGTCGATGAACGGTGCCACGCAGGAGTCCGCGATGACCCACGACGTGCCCTACCCGGGCATCCAGTTCGTCGGGATCCCCGAGTTCCAGGACCTGGGCACCCGTGTCGGGCAGCAGATGTCCGCGGCGATCGCCGGCCAGGTCTCCGTGGACGAGGCGATCGCACAGTCCCAGCGCTACGCCGAGACCGTGGCGGAGACCTACCGGGCCCAGGAGGGGCAATGAGCACCTCGACCATCGACCGCCTCGAGGGCGAACGCCGGCAGGCGCGCAAGGACGCCTCCGACCGCGCGGTCAGCAAGGCCGAGGGGTGGCGACGCCGCGGCCCGCTGCTCCCCGCCCTGATCTTCACCGTCATCGTCACGCAGCTGCCGTTCCTGGTGACGATCTGGTACTCGCTGCGCTCGCAGAACCTCCTGCGGCCCGGCGAGGACCTGTTCGTGGGCCTGTCGAACTACATCGACATCGCCCAGGACTCGACGTTCCGCCAGACCGCCCTGAACTCGGTGGTCATCACCCTCGGCTGCGTGCTGGTGGCGATGGTCCTCGGGATCGTGCTGGCGCTGCTCCTGGACCGCCCGTTCCTCGGGCGTGGCGTGGCCCGCACCATGCTCATCACGCCGTTCCTGGTCATGCCGGTGGCGACGTCGGTGCTGTGGTCGATCGCGCTGCTGAACCCGACCTACGGCCTGTTCAACTGGGTGCTCGGTGTGTTCGGCATCGAGGCGGTCGACTGGACGTCGACCTACCCGGTGACCGCCATCCTGATGGCGCTGGTGTGGCAGTGGACGCCGTTCATGATGCTGCTCGTGCTCGCCGGCCTCCAGGCCCAGGCGAAGGACGTGCTGGAGGCCGCCGCGGTGGACGGCGCCGGCCCGTGGCGGGTGTTCCGCTCGATCACCCTGCCGCACCTGCGGCGGTACATCGAGCTGGGCGTGCTGCTCGGCGTCATCTACGTGGTCAACACGTTCGACCAGATCTACCTGATGACGGCGGGTGGACCCGGTACGGCCAGCGCCAACCTGCCGTTCTACATCTACCAGCGCGCGTTCCTCGGGTTCGACATCGGGCAGGCCGCCGCCATGGGTGTCGTCGTCGTGATCGCCACGATCATCGTGGCCTCCGCGGCGCTGCGCCTCATCTTCCGCAGCTTCGAGGTCAAGGAGTGAGCATGTCCGACACGACGCGTGCGTACCGCCGTCGAACCACCGGTGGCGTGCTGACGACGCTCACCTGGTTGCTGGCCATCGGGTTCTTCTTCCCCGTCCTGTGGATGGCGATGACGGCGTTCAAGCAGGAGAACCAGGCGGCGTCCGACCCGCCGACATGGTTCTTCACGCCGACGCTCGACCAGTTCCGCGCCGTGATCGAGGGCGGGTCCGCGACCTATGTGGGCAACTCCGTGATCGCGACCGGCGTGTCCACCGTGCTGGTGCTGCTGCTCGGCATCCCGGCGGCGTACGCGCTGTCGATCCGGCCCGTGGAGAAGGTCAGCGACGTGCTGTTCTTCTTCATCTCCACCAAGATGCTGCCGGTCGTGGCCGTCATCGTGCCGATCTACGTGGTGGCCGGGCAGCTCAAGGTGCTCGACAACATCTGGACCCTCGTGGTCCTGTACACGGCGATGAACCTGCCGATCGCGGTCTGGATGATGCGGTCGTTCTTCCTGGAGGTGCCCGGCGAGGTGCTGGAGGCGGCGTCCGTCGACGGCGCCGGGCTGATGCGGACCCTGCGGTCCGTGCTCATCCCGATGGTCGCCCCCGGTATCGCCGCGACGGCGCTCATCTGCGTGATCTTCGCGTGGAACGAGTTCTTCTTCGCACTCAACCTCACGGCCTCGCGCGCGGCGACCGTGCCGGTGCTCATCGTGTCGACCATGACGAGCGAGGGCCTGTTCCTCGCGCGGCTCTGCGCGGCGGCGCTGCTGGCTTCGCTGCCGGTGATCATCGCGGGCTGGGTCGCGCAGAAGCAGCTCGTGCGCGGTCTGTCGATGGGTGCCATCAAGTAATGGGTGCCATCAAGTAGGCGTCACGCGCAGCCGCGCGGCGGCCCGGCCCGGAGCTCACCCGAGTTCCGGGCCGGGCCGCTGTCCGCGCCGGGTTCCGCGGGATTCCGACGGAACGGACGAGGTTTACTGCCGGGTCGTCGACGACCTACCGTGGTGTCGCGTGACGACGCCCACGGTCCTGGTCCGGCTCGACGGCGGCACGTTCCGCGCCGGGTCGGACCGGTTCTACCCCGAGGAGGGCCCCGTCCGTGAGGTGACCGTGGCGCCGTTCGCGATCGCCCGGGACCCGGTGACCAACCGCGAGTTCGCCCGGTTCGTCGAGGACACGGGCTACGAGACGACGGCGGAGCAGCCCCTGGACCCCGCGGACTTCGCGGACGTGGACCTGGTGAGCCTGGAACCGGGGTCGCTGGTGTTCACCCCGACCGACGGGCCCGTGGACCTGCGGGACTGGAGCCGCTGGTGGCGCTGGGTGCCCGGCGCGTCCTGGCGACACCCCGGCGGCCCCGGGACGGACCTCGCCGGCCGGGAGGACCATCCGGTGGTGCAGGTGTCGTTCGACGACGCGGCCGCCTACGCACGGTGGGCAGGCCTGCGCCTGCCCACCGAGGCGGAGTGGGAGCTCGCGGCCCGCGGCGGCCTCGACGGCGCCACGTACGTGTGGGGCGAGGAACCCAACGACGGCAGCCGGGCCAACACCTGGCAGGGCAGCTTCCCGTACCGGAACACCGGGGCGCCGGGTTCCACGGGCCGCTGGTTCGGCACCTCGCCGGTCGGGTCGTTCCCGCCCAACGGGTACGGCCTGCACGACATGACCGGCAACGTCTGGGAGTGGACCGCCGACCTGTGGTCGGAGGGCGGTTCGGACAGCTCGGGCGGTGAGCAGGGGTGTGGGTGCGGTTGCGGCCCGGCGGGCTCCCCCTCCGGCGTCGGGCGGCGCGAGGCGACGCCGGGCGAGACGCGCCGTGTGCTCAAGGGTGGCTCCCACCTGTGCGCGCCGGAGTACTGCCTGCGCTACCGTCCTGCGGCCCGCTCGCCCCAGACGCCGGACTCGGCGACCACCCACATCGGGTTCCGCTGCGTCGCCGACTGATGGGAACCGTCGCTGGATGAAACGGTGGTCAAAGGGAAGATTTCACCCGGAATTTACGCACGTCACCACCACTCAGGCTGTCCGCGTGCCAGTGTGGTCGGCGCACCGTGGCCCGCAGGGGGCCGTGGGCCGACACGGAGGTCGACCATGCGCACACGTCACGTACGGGCCTGGGGCAGCGGACTGTCCGCGCTCGCGATCGCCGCCGGGGTCCTGGCGGCTCCGGGAGCGGTGGCGCAGGACGGCGGTGGGGCCCGGCACACCGGCGTGCGGGTGGCCGCCGACATCCCGGCCGGCTACTACGACAGCGCGGCCGGCCTGACGGGCGAGGCCCTGAAGTCCGAGCTGAACGACATCATCAGCGACGCCGACCGGCTGTCGTACAGCCAGGTGTGGACAGGGCTGCAGGCCACCGACGAGGACCCGGCCAACCCGAACAACGTGATCCTGCTGTACAGCGGCGCGTCGCGGGCCAAGAACCTGAACGGCGGGGACGTCGGCGACTGGAACCGCGAGCACGTCTGGGCCAAGTCGCACGGCGATTTCGGCACGGCGACCGGACCGGGCACCGACCTGCACCACCTGCGCCCCACGGACGTGCAGGTGAACAGCGTGCGCGGCAACAAGGACTTCGACAACGGCGGCAGCGCGGTGAGCGGCGCGCCCGGCAACTTCACGGACTCCGACTCGTTCGAGCCCCGCGACGAGGTCAAGGGCGACGTCGCGCGCATGATCCTCTACATGGCGGTGCGTTACGAGGGCGAGGACAGCTTCGCCGACCTGGAACCCAACGACTCCGTCAGCAACGGCTCCGCCCCGTACCACGGCAAGCTCTCCACCCTCCTGGCCTGGAACGACGCCGACCCGGTGTCGGCCTTCGAGGCGAACCGCAACGACGTGATCTACGAGCAGTTCCAGCACAACCGGAACCCGTTCGTCGACCACCCGGAGTGGGCGGACGCGATCTGGGGCTGAGCATCCGCCCCGTCCGCCTGTAGCCGCATCCGGTTTCGGTCCTTACCCTGGACGGAGAAGGCTTGCCGGCGTGGGCAGGGCATCAAGGCACCCCGCGGGCGGCTCGGACCGAGGGCCGGAGGGTCACCGTGTCGAACGAACGCAGGGTGGTCGAGCACAAGCCGGCACCGCGGGTCCCGCCCCGCTGGTACGTCCGGACGGTCTGGTGGCTGCACCGCAGCGTGTACCGGCTCACGGCGGGACGGGCGGGCCTGCGGCGGCCCCGAGCGCACGGCTGGGGCACCCTGCGCCTCTTCTCCACCGGGCGTCGCACGGGCTGTGAGCACGGCGTGATCCTCGCCTACGTCGAGGACGGGCCGAACCTCGTCACGCTCGCGATGAACGGCTGGGCCGACGGCGAGCCGTGCTGGTGGCTCAACCTCCAGGCGCACCCCGAGGCGACCGTGGAGCTGGCCGGCGACTCCCGGTTGCTCACCGCCCACGCCGCGCGGGGTGCCGAGCACGACCGGCTCTGGGCGAGGTGGCAGGAGGTCGACGCCCACCTGGACGCGTACGCCGCGCTCCGGTCGACGGAGACGTGCGTGGTGGTCCTGGAGCCCGTCACAGCGTCGCTGCCGCCAGCGCCTCCTCGTGCCCGTCGAGAGTGATCTCGATCCGGTCCACCTCGGTCAGCTCCACGGCCGACGACGCGTCCAGACCCGTCGTCGCGCCGCCCGACCACGACCAGGTGCCCGCGACCGTGCGGGCGCCGTCCCGGCCGACCAGCACCAGCTCGTACCGGATGGGCTCCGCCGGGGTGAACGTCTCGTCGGGCGGCTCCTGCCCCGGCCGGGGCGGGTAGTGACAGCTCCACCGCAGGCTCGTGCCCCAGGCGGTGGGGGTGACGACCAGCTCGGCGCGCATGTCGACGTCGCCCGTGGGACGCAGCTCGATGGTGCGTGCGCCCGCCACGGTGGCCGACGGCGGCGTCGTGCCCGGACCGTCGGGTGCGCCGAGGAACCCGGTGCCGGCGAGCACCGACCCGCCGACGGCGCCGGCGACAAGCAGGGCCGACGCGGCGACCGCGCTCAGGGACCGGCGCCGGGCGCGGGACCTGCGCGCGGCGCCGGCCAGGCCGGCGAGCGAGACCACCGGGGCGGGCCCGGCGTCGGCCGCGTGGCCGGGCGCGTCGTCGTCGGGTCCGGCCGCGTCGGGGGCCTCCGCGACGAGCGCCTCCGCGTGCGCGGGGCTGAGCGTGCTCAGCAGACCGGGCATGCCGGCGAGCTCGGTCACGGCGGCGCGGCACGCCGGGCACTCGGCGAGGTGCCGTTCGTAGGCCCGGCGGTCGCTCGGGCTCAGGGCGCCCAGCACGTACGCGGCGTCCCACTCGGCGTAGCGGTCGCCACCGGGTCCTTCCTCGTCCGCCGGGGTCATGACGTGACTCCTTTCTCCTGCAGTGCCAGGCGCAGGGCCCGCAGGCCGTAGTGCAGGCGGGACTTGACCGTGCCGGGTGCGATGCCCAGCTCGGTCGCGAGCTCGGCCACCGAGCGGCCGCCGTAGTAGGCGCCCACGACGACCGCCCGGTGCGCCGGCGAGAGCGACACGAGCGCGTCGGCGACGAGCCAGGAGTCGAGCACCTCCTGGGTCGAGTCCCGTTCCTCCCGGTCGGGGACATGACCCGTGGCGCTCTCGCGGGTGCGGCGGGCACTGCGGAGATGGTCGACGCAGAGGTTGCGCGCGACCGTGAACAGCCAGGCGCGCACCGCCTCCTCGGACCGTTCGAGCACCTCGGGGTGGCGCCACGCGCGCAGCAGCGTCTCCTGCACCACGTCGCGCGCCTCCTCCTCGTCGCCGGTGCGGCGCACGACGTACCGGTAGAGCGCACCGGCGTGCGTGTCGTGCACCGCGGCGAGGAGCTTGTCCTCGGCGCCCGCGGGGGAGTCCCCTCTGCTCACGGTCGGCTCGCCTCCGGCGTCGTCATGGTGTCGTGTTCGCTGCTGCTCGGCGCTGCTGCTCGGCGCTACTGCCCGGGCTGCAGCCGCAGCGAGAACTCGATGCTGCCCTCATCCTCCACCGTCACGAACCCGAGCGACGGCGCCTGGACGTCGAAGTCCGCGAAGGTGATCGGCACGCTGCCGATGACCTGTACGGGATCGCCGCTGGTCGCATCGCCCGCGACCTCCGCCTGGACCGTCGCGGGCCGCGTGACGCCGTGGATCGTGAGATCACCGGTCAGCTCCACCGCCGTGGCACCCTCCTCGATCGGGGCAGGCTCGGTGAGCTCGAACGTCGCGGTGGGGAACTCGTCGGCCTCCATCGCCTGGTCCCGGAAGTAGGCGTCGCGGTTGGACTCGTCGGTCGCGACGCTCGCGATGTCGACCTCGACGGTCGCGTCGGTGACGGCGCCTTCCCCGATCGTGACGGACCCCGTGACGTCCTCGGTACGTCCCGTGACCGTGACGTCCTCGCCCTGCAGCACCTCGTCGACGCGGTACCCGGCGAACGACCCGTCGGTGACGGTCCACGTGCCGGCCGCCGCGGCGGCGTCGGGCAGCGGGACCGCCGACTGCTCGAGCGTGGGCGCCTCGGCGGCCGCGCTGTTCGCCCAGTCCGCGTACAGGCCGGGCCCGAAGATCGCCGCCGCGCCTCCGACCACGACCACCGCGGCACCGATCCCGACCGCCACCTTTGTCCCTGTGCGCACGCTCCGCCCCTCTCGTTCGCAGGCCGACCCGGTGCCGGCCTCTCCCCCCACTACGGGTGAAAGGGAGGTTCGGTTCAATCGGGTCGCGAACTCGACCGGGTCCGCCGCCAGAAGGTACGTCATATCGCCCCAGACCGGTGGGAAACGAGACCGCGGTTCGCGCCCCGGGGCCAGGTGGGCGGGTGAAAACGACATCCGGTGACCTGGGGACATGCCACGATCTAGGCCTGGCCGTGTGTCCACCGGCCGAGGCAACGAAGCTTTCCGGTCGGGGGTGTCGACCGGACGCGGCGCCCACCCCCCCCAGGAGGCATCATGCAACGATCGTCCATAGCTGTGGTCCTCGCGGCAGGCGTGGCCCTGTCCGGCCTGCTCGCCGCGCCGGCGTCGGCCGCACCGGGAGACCCGGCGTCCGGCTGGTCCTCGCGCCAGGGACTCGCGCACCGCGACCTCGACATCTCCGGTTCGGGCAGGGTGTTCACCGTCGAGCTGCCCCGGCCCGGCACCCGGGACCGGGCCTACCTCGAGAACGGCGTGGCCGACGACTGGTCCCGCGTCGCCGTACCGGGCCACTCCACCGGCGGCGTGGTCGCCGGGCCCGGTGACTACGCGGTAGCGGTCACGGGCAACGTCTCGCGTGTGTTCGACGGGACCACCTGGGCGGATCCGGTCACGATCACCGACGAGATCGCGAGCTCCACCCTGGTCGGCAACGTCGCCGGCGAGGCGGCGCTGCTCTGGAACGCCTCGGACGGCGAGCCGTACCTGAGCCGGCTCAGCCCCGGCGGCACCTGGCAGACCAGCCGGATCCCCGGGCTGCCTGCCGGCGCGTCCAGGGACCTCGTGCTGACCGACACCGGCAAGATCACCGTGATCTGGGTCGAGCCCGGCACCGAGACGTCCGACGTCCGCCGGTCCGTGCTGCACGCGGGGTCGTCCACCTGGTCGACCCCCGCCAGTCTCGGCACCGTGGACTCCCCGCGGCCCAAGCTCATGATCGCGGCCGACGGGCAGAGCCGCGAGACCCTCCAGGTCGGCAACCGCCTCTGGCGGCAGCTCACGGTCAACGCGTTCCCCACCTACCGGTTCCGCACCAGCGGGCTCGCGCAGCTCGCGACCGGTGCCACGGGCACCCGTGTGGTGTGGCCCGTCAAGACCGGCGGCCGCTACGAGGTGCGCACCCGCTACATCGAGCAGGACTGGAGCCCCGAGGCGGTGCTCTGGTCGCGGGCCGTGCCCGCGGCGGCCGCCTGTGACCTCGGTATCGAGGTCGGCGCGGGGATGGTTCCCTCCGGCCGCTCCTACGTCGCGCTGGGCATCCGGCACGAGGTCGACGCGTGCGGCGGGGTGGAGATCGCGGAGGTGCTGACCGTGGACCGGCGGGACGGTCTGCTCAACCGCGTGCCCATCGGCCATTACATGACGGGCGGGCCGTTCCAGGTCGACGCGGCCGCCCGCGGGCCGGTCGCGGTGGAGTACGAGTACGAGCACACCGACATCAACAACGCCGACGGGCTCTGGTACATGCGGTTCTTCAGCCGCTGAGCGGCCGAGCGCCGGGCGCGCGGAGCCTAGTGTCGTTCTCGTTCGACGACCTGGTGCGGATCTTCTGCCCACCAGGATCGTGGGTCAGCGGCCTGGCGCGGGGGCGGGCCGGTGGTGCTCGAGGTAGTTCTGCGCGGTGGTGAGGGCGGTCATGTCGGGCATCCGGTCGAGGTACACGAACCCGTCGAGATGGTCGATCTCGTGCTGGACCACGCGCGCGGGGTAACCGGTGAACTCCCGGGTCGTGTGCTGCCCGGTCTCGGTGGTGTAGCGGACGGTGACGCGGTCCGCCCGCGGCACGCGGCCCAGGTAGCCGGGCACGCTGAAGCAGCCCTCCCAGTCGAGCGTCGTCTCGGCCGAACGGTCGACCACCACGGGGTCGACCATCTGGATCAGGCCCGTCTCGGGCCGGTCGGGGAAGACGTCGGTCCTGCGCACCTCGACGACCGCGGCCCGCACGGAGGCGCCGATCTGGGGCGCGGCGAGCCCGGCGCCGTTCAGGCTTCGCAGCCGCGTGACCAGGGAGCCCAGCAGGTCGGCGGCGTCGGCGGCGGTGACGGCAGCGGTGGGCGCCTTGAGACGTGGGTCGCCGAGCGTGACGACGCCGTCGTCGGCGATCCCCTTGACCCAGTTGTTGTCGCTGCGCGGTCGGGTCATCGGCGGTCGGCTCCTTCGTGTGGCGTGCCGGCACTGGTCACCGGCTGCGGTCGAGACCGGAGCCTAGAGGGCCACCGCCGACCGGACCAGTGCGGCGACCGACAGGGAGCGGCTGTGCGCGGGCCACGCGAGCACCGTGGTGACGTCGGGCGCGTCGACGACGGGCACCGCGACGTGCTCCGGCCACTGCCAGGCGCGGCTGGAGGCGGGGATGACAAGCAGTGCCTTGCCGAGGGCCACGAGCTGGGCGAGCTGCGTCTGCGTGTGTACCTCGGGTCCCGGCCCGTCCGGGTAGGTCCCGTCCAGGCGGGGCCAGCGCGCGATCGGCAGACCCGGCACGTCGGCGACGTCGGCCAGGGTGAGCCGGTCGCGGGACGCGAGCGGGTGGGCCGCGGGCACGATCGCCACCTGGCCCTCGGTGAGCAGGTCCTCGGTGTCGAACCCCGCGAGGTCGTCCACCGGCCGGTGCATGAGCGCTACGTCCCCGCGCCCCTCCCGGAGCAGGGTGGCCTGTTCTCCGACCTCGCACAGGAGCACCTCGATCGGCGGCGTGCCGGGCTCGCGTGCGGCCGAGTCGAGGAGCCGCTGCAGCAGGTCGTGCGACGCCCCCGCCTTGGTCACGAGCACCAGGCCTCGCGCCGGGGCGGCGGCGCGCCGGGTCCGGTGCGCGGCGGCCGTGACCGCGTCGAGGGCGGCCCGTGCCTCCCGGAGCAGCACCCCGCCGGCGTCGGTCAGCGTAACGCCGCGGCGGTCCCGGTCGAGGAGCCGCACGCCCAGCCGCCGCTCCAGCTGGCTGATTGCCCGGGACAGAGGCGGCTGCGCCATGCCGAGGCGGTCGGCGGCCCGGCCGAAGTGCAGCTCCTCGGCGACGGCCACGAAGTACCGGAGCTCACGGGTCTCGAGATCGTGCACACCGCAGACTAACTCCCGATACCCGGGGAGTATCACAGGGCACCGAGCAGGTCTTGGACGCCGCCCGGAGGGCACGCCGAGCATGGTTCGTGTGAACACCACGAACGAGAACACCACGAAGACCGCGCTGGTCACCGGCGCGAACAAGGGGATAGGCCTCGCCATCGCGCAGGGCCTCGGGGCGATCGGGTTCAGGGTGGCGGTCGGCGCGCGCGACGCGGAACGGCGAGAGGAGGCGGTCGAACGGCTCCGCGCCGGTGGAGCCGACGCGTTCGGTGTGGCCCTGGACGTCACCTCCGACGACAGCGTCGCCGCAGCGGCCGAAGCGATCGAGCGCACGGCGGGCCGGCTCGACGTGCTCGTCAACAACGCGGGCATCGCCGGCCCGCTCGACGGCGACGCGCAGGACCCGACGACGCTCGACCTCGACACGGCACGCACCGTCCTGGAGACCAACGTGTTCGGTGTGGTCCGCGTGACCAACGCGATGCTCCCGCTGCTCCGGAGGGCGAGCTCGCCGCGGATCGTCAACATGTCGAGCAACATGGGTTCGCTGACGCTGCAGACCGGTCCGCAGCTCGCCGCCTACGCACCGTCCAAGACGATGCTCAACAGCATCACCGTGCAGTACGCCCGCCGGCTGGCCGACACCCCCGTCATCGTGAACGCGGCCTGCCCGGGCTACGTGGCGACCGACTTCAACGGGTACGACGGGACGCGGACGCCGGAGGAGGGCGCGGCCGTCGCCGTCCGGCTCGCGACCCTGCCGGACGACGGGCCGCGGGGCGGGTTCTTCGACGACGGGGGCGTCGTGCCCTGGTGAGCCGAGTCTGAGTGCTGGCGGCGGAGCGCGCCGGTGCAGTTGGCGCGCCCTGCCGCGGCCGACGGGTGCCGAGCCGCAAGTAACGGGTCTATTGGTCTGGCTGGCGGGTGCCGAGCCGCAGGTTGCTCGTCCATCCAGGTCTCGAGCCGCGGGTTGCTCGTCTATCAGGCCCGGTATGGACGTGTGGCCTGCGGTTCGGCGCGGCAGGTTGCCGGGATGGACGTGGAAGGTGCGGCTCGGACCCGTCGACGCCTCGAAGGGCTCTATCGCGACGGGGCCGACTGCCACCCCCCAAGGTCTCCACCGCGACGCGACGGACCTCGGCTACCGGTGATCGCTACCGGTGATGACCCGCCGCCTCCAGCAGCACGTCGACCAGCCGCTCGGCCGCGTCCGGGCGTCCGTGCTCCCGTGCGGCGTGCGCCATGCGTGCGCGCCGGCCGGCGTCCGAGAGCAGCGGGGCCACCGCCCCCTGGAGGTGTGCGGCGGCGACGTCGCCCTCCAGGGCCACGGCCGCACCCAGATCCTGCAGCCGGTGGGCGTTGTGCGCCTGCTCGTTCCCGGCTGCGGACGCCAGCGGGACCAGCACGGACGGCTTGCCCAGCGCCGTCAGCTCCGCGATGGTGCCCGCGCCGCTGCGAGAGACCACGACGTCGGCCAGGGCGAGCACGTCCGGGAGCTCGGCGCCCACGAAACCCAGGACGCGGTAGCGGGCCGCGAGGTGCGCCGGGAGGCTGCCCGTCCGGTCGAACATCTCCTGGAGGTTGTCCGGACCGCACTGGTGCACCACGTTGGTGCGCTCCAGCAGCCACGGCAGCGCGTCCGCGACCAAGGTGTTGATCTGTACCGACCCCTGCGCGCCGCCCGTCACGTACAGGACCGGCAGGTCCGGGTCGAACGAGTCGAGGCCCAGCGCGTCGACCGCCTTGAGCGGCTCGCCCGTCATGACCTCGGCGCGGACCGGGTTGCCGGTCACCACCGCGCGCTCGCGGACGCCCTCCGGCAGCAGGTCCAGGGTGGACGGCGAGGACACCGCGACGCGGGTGGCGCGCTTGGCCAGGAGTCGGTTGGCCAGCCCGAGCCGCACGGTCTGCTCGTGCACCACGAGCGGACGGCGCAGCATGCCCGCCGCGAGCCCGATCGGCACGGCCACGTAACCGCCGGTCGACAGGATCACGTCCGGCCTGAAGTCGGCCACGATCGACCTGGCCTGCGCCACACCGAGCGGCACGCGCGCCATGTCCTTGACGTTGGCCGCGTTCAGCATGGCCAGCGGGTTGCTCGACCGGCGGATCTTGCCGGTGGCGACGGTGGTGAACCGGATGCCCTCGGCGGCCGTGATCCTGGCCTCGAGGCCGTCCGCGGTGCCTGCCCAGAGCACGCTGACCGAGGTGCCCTCCTGGGCGAGCCGGGACTGCAGGGCGCGGAGCGTGGTCAGCGCCGGATAGGTGTGTCCGCCGGTCCCTCCACCGGTGACGAGCAGGCGGAACTCGCGTGGGCGTGAACTCACGTAGACATCTCCCAGGACGGCAGGGGTGGGGGCGCGGGGTCAACTGTAGAGGATCCACGGCACTGCTCACTTCGCGTCGGTGGTCCCGGCGGCCACGGTCCGCGCCACCGCCCCGGACGCCGGATGGGTACTCCTCCCCACCCGGCTTCCACGACGCCCCGGCGGTACATCGATAGGGTGCATGCGTCGCGTCTGTGTGTTCCTGCCCGGATGGACATTCCTGGTGGGTGATCAAAGAGGAGAACGCATGGGCATCGTCTCTCGCGTGTACGAGAACCGGCGGTCGGTTCTGTCGGTGGGTGTGGTGACCCTCTTCGGTGCGGGGCTGCTGGGGTTCGCGCTCCTGTACGACGGCGAGGCCACGGCCGACGTCGACCTGAACGACTCGGGCGTCTGGGTGACGCAGACGTCGACGGGCAAGCTCGGCCGGTTCAACTACGAGGCCAAGGCGCTCGACGGCGTGCTCGTGGCCAACGCGGCGAGCTTCGACGTGCAGCAGGACGCCCAGCGCGTGGTCCTGGACAGCACGGGCGACTCCTCCGCGAGCCCGGTGAACCCGGCGCAGCTGGTGCTGAACGGGACGATGAAGTTCCCCGCCGGTGCGCAGTTCGCCGCGGGCGGCACCACCACCGCCGTGTACGACCCGAAGACAGGCCGCACCTGGGTCATCCCCTTCGAGTCGGCCGCGTTCGACGAGGACAAGACCAAGCCGACGACGAAGGTCGGCCGGTCGGGCAAGCTCACGGTGGGCAAGGACGGCACCGTGGTGCTGGCCGTGCCGGCCGACGGCAAGATCTACACGATCCCCACCAGCACGCAGGGCGTGGCGGAGGACGTCGAGGAGAGCTCGCTCCCGCTCGCTGCCGACGCCGGCATCCAGGTCTCCGCGGTGGGCGGCCGGCCCGTGGTGCTGGACCAGTCGACCGGCCGGCTGATCCTGCCCGGCGGGGACGCGGTGGAGGTCGCGGACGGCGCGCAGGGCATGCTGCAGCAGCCGTCCGCCGACGCCGACGACGTGGTGGTCGCGACCACCGAGGGCCTGGTCTCCCAGCCGCTGGACGGCAAGACCGCGACCAGGTTCGCTCCGCAGAGCGAGGCACTCGGTACGCCGTCGGCCCCCGTGCAGCTCGGCGGGTGTGTCTACGGGGCCTGGGGCTCGGGCCAGGTGGTCCGGAACTGCGAGGGGGTCGACAACGACTTCGACGAGGTGCTCGAGGGTATCGATGCCGGCGCAAGCCTGGTCTACCGCGTCAACCGCCACGTCATCGTGCTGAACGACATGGTGGACGGCGACCTGTGGATGGCGTCCGACGAGTTCCAGCTGGTCGACGACTGGGAGGAGAAGGTCAAGGAGGACGGCGACGGCGAGGAGGCGGAGTCGGACGAGACCACTCCGGAGCAGGTCGACACGGCCGTCACGAAGCGCGACAAAACCAACCGCCCGCCCGAGCCGAAGGCAGACACGTTCGGTGTGCGGCCGGGCCGCACCACCGTGCTCAACGTGCTCGGCAACGACCTGGACCGGGACGGCGACGTGCTGACGGCGTCGGTGCTGGGCACGCCGAAGGGCGACGTCGGCGTGGACCGGGTGCTGGACGGCGCGGCGCTGCAGGCGAACGTGCCCGAGGACGCGACCGGGACCACGACGTTCGAGTACGAGGTGGACGACGGCCGCGAGAACGGCACGGCCAAGGCCGGGGTGACCGTCAAGGTGGTGCCGCTGGAGGAGAACAACGCGCCGATCCAGTCGGGCGACCCGGTGCTCCGGGTGGGCCAGGACGGTCTGGGGAGCATCAAGGTGCTGCCGTACTTCAAGGACCCGGACGGCGACGACCTGTTCCTGTCCAACGCCAGCACGGCGGAGCCGCTCGACGAGGTGCGGTTCCGGCCGGACGGCACGGTCGAGTTCCGCGACGGCGGGACGGGGGTCGGCCGCAAGATCGTCGACCTCGTCGTGTCGGACTCGCGGGACGTGCCCTACAAGGGCCGGCTGCTCGTCGACGTCGTGGCGACCAACGTGCCGCCGGTGGCCGTCCAGGACCATGTGACGGTGCTGACCGGCGAGCCGGTCACCGTCTACCCGCTGAAGAACGACTTCGACCCCAACGGCGACACGCTGCGGCTGACCAAGGTCGACGAGGTGGCCGGCGCGACGATCGCGACGTCGTCCGAGACGTTCAAGTTCCAGAGCGACAAGCCCGGGTCGTACGACGTGACGTACGAGATCTCGGACGGGCCCCAGCCCACGATGGGCCTGGTGCGGGTGGACGTCCTGGACCCGCCGGACGAGGCGGGCGCGCCCGTGGCCGTCTCGGACCAGGTGCTGCTGCCCACCGGCGGTACCGCGCTGGTGGACGTGCTGGCTAACGACACCGATCCCGCGGGCGGTGTGCTCGTGGTGCAGGGTGTGGACGTGCCGACCGACGCCCCGGTCAGCGTGGCGGTGCTCAACCACCAGATCCTCAAGGTCTCCGAGATCAAGCGGCTCGACGAGCCCGTGCTGGTGAGCTACAAGGTCGCCAACGGTTCGGGCACCGTCACCGGTCAGCTCCGCGTGGTCCCGATCCCGGCGCCGGACCAGCTCCGTCCCCCGGAGGCCGGCCCCGACGTCGCCACGGTGCACGCCGGCGACGTGGTGAACATCCCCGTGCTCAAGAACGACACCCACCCCGACGGCCTGCGGATGACGCTCGCCGACGAGCTGCAGGAGGCGCCCCCGGCGTCCGCCGGTGAGGCGTTCGTCTCCGAGGACACCGTGCGCTTCCGGGCGGGCAGGGAGGCGGGGACCTTCCACGCCGTCTACGAGGTCGAGGACACGAACGGGCAGAAGGACTCCGCGCAGATCACCGTCAACGTGCTCGACGCACCGGAGAACAGCGCCCCGCAGGTGCCCGACGTCGAGGCGCGGGTGCTGAGCAACGGTGTGGTGCGCATCCCGCTACCGCTGGACGGCATCGACCCGGACGGCGACTACGTGACGCTCAGCTCGATCTCGGGCGCGCCCGCCCAGGGCACGGCCACGATCGTCGACGGTTTCGTGGACTACCGGGCCGCCGAGGGAGCCTCCGGCTTCGACACGTTCACCTACCAGGCGACGGACACCCGCGGCGCGCCCGCGGAGGGTGCGGTGCGGGTGGGTATCGCCACGCCGCCGGCGACCAACCAGGAGCCGCAGGCGATCGACGACGAGAGCACGGTGCGGCCCGGCCGCACCGTCGCCATCGCGGCTCTGGACAACGACTCCGACCCGGACGGCAACGACATCGGCCTGGTCGCCAAGGGTTTCCGGGGCGCCGAGGACCTGGACCCTGAGGCCGTGGACGACGACGTCGTGGTCACCGCCCCGGACCTGGAGGGCGCTTACTCCTTCTACTACGGCATCCAGGACACCTACAAGGCCCGCGCCAGCGGCGCCATCGCCCTGAACGTGGACAAGGACGCGCCCCTGCTGCGCCCGGTCGCGCACGACGACGTGGTCACCGCCGACGACGTGAAGGGCTCCGCGAACGTCACGGTGGACGTGCTGGCCAACGACGTGGACCCGGACGGTGTGGCCGCCGACCTGGAGGTGGCGGTCGCCCCGGGCCTCGACGGCGTGACCGTCACGGACTCCGGCCGCATCGAGGTGCAGCTCCAGCCCGACGCCCGCGTCATCACCTACACGGTGACCGACATGGACGGCCTCGAGGCCAAGGCGTTCGTGCGGGTGCCGGGTGACCAGGCGCGGCCGCACATCAAGCCCGGCCTGGAGCCGCTGAAGGCGACGAGCGGCGAGCCGCTGACGATCGACCTGGCGAAGTACGTGGTGGTCCGGGACGACCGGGCGCCGCGGATCACCGAGGACAAGACCGTCAAGGCCCTGGAGGGCACGGTCGAGGTCGCCGACCACGACACCCTGGTCTACACCTCCACGAAGGACTACGCGGGCTCGGCGTCGGTCAGCTTCGAGGTGACCGACGGCGACGGGCCTGACGACCCCGAGGGTCTGACGTCGGTGCTGACCCTGCCGATCGAGGTGAAGCCGGCCAAGAACCTGCCGCCCACGATCACGGGCACCCCGGTGCTCAAGGTCGCGGCCGGTGAGGACGCCTCCGTCGACCTGTCGCGGTACGCGAAGGACCCGGACAAGGATCCGCTCACCTTCGACGTCAGGAGCGGCAAGGGGGTCACCGTGGCCGTCTCGGGCGACACGGTGACGGGGGAGGTCGAGCTGACGGTCTCCAAGGGCACGTTCCTGCCGCTGCCGATGACCGTGTCGGACGGCAAGAACCCGCCCGTGCAGGCCGAGCTGACCGTGGAGGTGGTGCCCTCCACCCAGCCGTTGGTCAAGACGGTGACCGACCAGGTGCTGGACGCCCACCAGGGCAAGCCGACCACGATCCCGGTGCTCGTGAACGACACCAACCCGTTCGACAAGCCGATGACCCTCACGGGGGTGCCGACCGTGGACGTCGGCCGGGGCACCGCGTCCTACAGCGGCAACCAGCTCGTGGTGACGCCCGCGGAGGACTTCACCGGCGCGATGCTGGTGCGCTACCGGGTGCAGGACGCGACCGGGGACCCGGACCGCGAGGTGGACGGCATCGCGAAGCTGACGGTGCTGGGCAAGCCGGACGTCCCGCGGGCCCCGCGGGTGGAGGAGGTGCGCTCGAAGACGGTGGTGCTGAGCTGGGACCAGCCCAACAACAACGGCGCCGAGATCACGGGTTACACGCTGACGGCCAGCAACGGCCAGACGCACGACTGCTCCACCACGACGTGCACGTTCGACGGCCTGCAGAACAACGTCAAGTACACGTTCACGGTCACCGCGACCAACGATGTGGGCGACTCCAAGCCGTCGCCCGCCTCTCGTGAGGCGCGTCCGGACCAGAAGCCGGACAGGCCCGAGCCGCCGACGCTGAAGTTCGGCGACAAGCAGCTGGAGGTCAGCTGGAAGAACCGCACCTACACCGACCGTTCCGCGATCGAGTGCGTGAACCTGGAGATCAGCCCGGCCCCGGCCAGCAGCGTGACCCAGAAGACCTGCGTCCAGGGCGGCGAGACGGTGTGGACGGGCCTGGAGAACGGCACGGCCTACACGGTACGGGTGCAGGCGAAGAACGACGCGCCGGACCCGTCGGAGTGGTCGGAGCCGTCCGCGCAGGAGACCCCCGCCGCGCCGCCGGCGCAGCCCGCCGCACCCACCGCGAACCGCCGGGACACCGGTGCGGGTGGCCAGATCGACGTGTCGTGGACCGCGCCGGCGAACAACGGTGACGCGGTCAAGACCTACCACCTCGCGGTGTTCGAGAACGGCACCAAGATCAGGGAGGTGCCCGTGAGCGGTACGTCGCAGCCCGTCCAGGAGCTCGACCCCGAGTCGTCGTACACGTTCACGGTGGTGGCCGAGAACAAGGCCGGGAAGTCCCCGGAGAGCCCGCAGTCAGCCCCGGAACCGGCTTACGGCATACCGGACATGCCGACCGGGGTGACGGCGAGCAACCCGGGTGACCGCAAGGCGAGCGTGCGCTGGACCGCGACCCCGAGCAAGAACTTCCGCGGGCCGGCACACCGGTACGAGATCCGGGCCAACGGCGGCACCCCCCGGCCCCTCGGCGACGTCACGTCCTACACGTTCCCGGGCCTGACCAACGGGACGACGTACACCTTCCAGGTGCAGGCCTGCAACCAGTACGCCTGCTCGAGCTGGACCGCGCCGTCCAACGGCGTCGTCCCGTTCGGCCTGCCGCCCAGGCCGTCGATCACGGCCAGCGGTGGCGACCAGAAGGTCACGTTCAAGTGGGACGCACGGGCGACCAACGGGCGACCCACCACGGTGCGGGTCACCGGGGCGATCACGAGCTCGCAGACGAGCGGCACCAAGTCGGCCTCCGCGGGGTACAGCGACAACAAGGAGGCCTGCGTCACCGTGCGGGACTCCGAGGGCCAGGAGGCGAGGGCCTGCGCGAACGCGACGTCGGACAAGAAGCCGGACCCCCGGGCCTGGGTGACCCGTGGCAGCAAGATCCCGAACCCCACCAGCGGGTGCGGCACCGGTCAGTGCTGGTACTTCGTGGTCAACACCCAGGACTTCAACCCGGGCACGTACAGCGTCGGGTGCCAGGACTACGACGGTTCCTGGGGCACGTTCGCGACGGACAGCAGCGTGCGTCTGAAGGAGAAGGGCCAGACCTCGACCGTCTGCTACTACGGCGAGACACAGCGGGTTCGCGTGGTGATCAACGGCAAGGCCTACGAGGACAGGTCCTGGTAGGCGGCCCGCGGGCGGCGGCGCTGCTCTCAGCAGAAGCGCCGCCGCCCGCCGGACGTGCGGTCCTACGCTCAGGTATGACCAACACGGAGCCGCTGTGGCGGCACATGCTCGGCGAACGCCTGCGTCATCTGCGCCACCTGCGCGGCGAGACGCTCGATCAGACCGCTCGCCGTGCCGGCATCTCGCCGCAGTACCTCTCGGAGATCGAGCGGGGTGTGAAGGAGCCGTCGAGCGAGATGATCGCGGCGATCACGGGTGCGCTGGAGGTCACGCTGGTCGACCTGGTCGCGGCCGTGGCCGACCGCCTGGTCGTCGTCCGCGACACGACACGGCAGCCCACCTGCCGGTCCGCCTTCGCGCTGGCGGCGTGACGCCCGGGGCGGCGGCGTGACGCCCGGGGCCGCCGGCCCCAGACGTCACCTGCCACCGCACGCGCGCCCTCACCGTTCGTCGATCACCGTTCGTCGATCACGTGGTCCAGAAGGCCGTACTCGCGGGCGGTACCGGCGGTGAAGATGCGGTCGCGGTCGGTGTCGACGCGGAGGGTCTCGACGGTCTGACCCGTGTGCCGGGAGAGCGCGGCCTCCATGTCCGCACGGATGCGGACCACCTCGTCGGCCTGCAGGATCAGGTCCGGGATGGCGCCGCGGCCCTGCGCCGCGGGCTGGTGCAGGATGACCCGGGCGTGCGGCAGCGCGGCCCGCCGCCCCTCGGCGCCGGCGGCCAGCAGCACGGCGCCGACGGCGACGGCCTGGCCCACGCAGGTGGTCGACACCTTGGGGCGGATGTAGCGCATGGTGTCGTAGATGGCCATGCCCGCGCTCGGGTCCCCGCCCTCGCAGTTGATGTAGAGCTGGATGTCGCTGTCGGGGCTGCTCGACTCCAGGTGGATGAGCTGGGCGATCAGGGCGTTGGCGACGCCCGCGTCGATCGCGGTGCCGAGGTAGATGATCCGCTCGGACAGGAGCTGGGAGTAGACGTCCATGATCCGCTCGCCCCGGGGGTGCGACGCGATGACGTTCGGGATGGTGTAGCTGCTCATCGGGTGACCTCCCGGGCTGCGGTGCTGAATCCGGTGCGCTGCCGGTCGCGCGGCCTGATGCCCTCGAAGCTGCCGACGATCGTGTCGATGAAGCCGAAGTCGAGGGCCTCCTCGGCGGTGTACCAGTGGTCGTGCAGCGAGTCGTCGAAGATCCGCTCGAGGGGCTGCCCGGTGTCCTCCGAGACCAGCCGCAGCACGGTGTCCCGGGTGTGCCGCAGGTCGTCCGCCTGCAGCTCCACGTCGACGGCGGTGCCCGCGATGCCCGCGGACCCCTGGTGCATCAGCACCCGGGAGTTGGGCAGGGCGCGGCGCTTGCCCCGCGTGCCCGCCGAGAGCAGGAACTGGCCCGCGCTGTAGGCGATGCCGAGCACCAGGGTCGAGACGTCGTTCGGGATGGTCCGCATGAGGTCGCGGATCGCCAGCATCGCCGGTACGGACCCGCCGGGGGAGTGGATCCACAGGTCGATGTCGGTGGACGGGTCCTCGGTGGCCAGCCCGATCAGCTGGGTCATCAGGAGCGTCCCGTTGTCGTCGTCCAGCGGACCGTCGAGGACCAGGACGCGCCGCTCGTACAGCTCGCGTCGGGAGTGTTCGCCGAACATCGGCGGCTTCGGTGATTCAGTCATGACCTCACCGTGCCCCCGGCGGACCCGGTCGCGGGGCCGGATCTGCCGTCGGCAGGACTGCTCTGAGCAGCGAGGAGGGGTGGTGCAGACCTACCGGGCGGGCGCCGGAGGGTGAAGAAATGTGCGGCCGTGAACAGCGGAATTGTGATTCATTCCTACCTCAATAATTTTCTTGACGGCGCTCGGCGATTACTGGCAAAGTCTGCTCACCCGTCAGAACGGGTGGCTGAAGATCACAGAGAGAAGAAGGATATGGTCGGCGCGATTGTGGCAGGCGTGAACGTCAAGGTCACGGGTCTGTCGAGCACGGAGCGGGGCGCCGAGGGCGTCGTGAAGGCCATCCGCCAGGGGTGGGCCGGGCGGGAGGCTGTCGTGGTGACCAACGGTGTGCTGCGGTCACGGGAGTTCACCGTGCCACTGGCGGACCTCTCGCGGAATTGATGAATTCGCAGCAATCTCTGCCGTCGGCGTTCATTTCCGGAAGGTGTTCTCACCCGGGTATTTCTGGCCCTGGGTGGCCGCCTTTTTCCGGCCGTGCGAATGCGGTTCCCGAGGCCGGTATTCCTGCAGGTGGGGTGCGTTTCAACGAGCCCCGAGCCGCCGGCTGACCTCCTGTGCCGCGAGCGTCGCGCGCTCCGCGAGCCCGGCCCGGGCGCTGTCGTCGTAGGCATCCGAGCGGAAGGTGACCGCCAGGCCCGCGACCGGGCGCCCCGTGTGGTCCACCACCGCAGCCGCGACGGAGGCGAACCCGGTGCTCACCTCGCCGTCCTCCACGGCGAAGCCCCGGCCCCGTGTCTCCCGCAGCACCGTGCGCAGCTCGCGCAGGGTGCGCGGCCCGGCGCCGGTCAGGTCGGTGAACGACCCCGGCGTCGGGTACAGGGCGCGCACCTGCGCCGGGGGCAGGAGCGCCAGCACGGCCCGGCCGCTGGCGGTGAGGTGGCTCGGGAGGTGGACGTCGACGTCGGTCACCAGGGGTGGGCGGCCCGCCGCCCGCTGCTCCACCAGGTACAGGACCTCCCGGCCGTTCAGCACCGCGAGGTGCCCGTTCTCGCCCGCCGACTCGACGAGGCGGGCGACGACCGGCGCGGCCAGCCGCGTCAGCGGAGCCTGCCGGGTGTACGCGCTGCCCAGTCCGAGGGCGGCCACGCCGAGCCCGTAGCGTCGCTCGTCGGGAAAGTGCCGCACGAAACCCTCGTCGCGCAGCACCGACAACAGGTGGTAGACGCTGGAGCGTGGCACCCCGATGCCGTGCGCGACGGCACCCGCCGGTACCGGCCCGGGCTGTGCCGCGAGAAAGGTGAGCAGCCGCGCGGTGGTGCGGGCGGCGGGTACGGCGCTGCTGCCGGCCACTGGTTCCTCCTGGGACTGTCTGGTATCTCAGACCCTAGGGCACCCGTGCTCGGTGGTCGCCGTCCACGACGAGGGTTCTGAGGGCTTCCGCCGAAGCGGCGGCGTGCCCGGAGCGGTGACTGTCTCGTACCCCAGACTCTTTCCGCACCGGCGTCCGGGTCAGGCTGCTCGAAGCGGGGTTGCATGGGCGCATGAGCACCCTGCACGACGCGGCGCCGTCGCCGACCCGGCACGCGGCCGCCCTCGAGTCCGAGCGGCACGACCTACCGCGGCACGTGATCCTCGACGGCTCCCCGCTGACCGTCGACCAGGTGGTGGCCGTGGCCCGCCACGGCGCGTCCGTCGAGATCCACGAGTCCGCCCTGGCGGGGATGGCGACCAGCCGCGCCGTCATCGACGACCTGGCGCACGACACCGTGCCGCACTACGGCGTCTCCACCGGGTTCGGGGCCCTGGCCCGCCGGCACATCCCCACCGATATGCGGGCCCAGCTCCAGGTCAGCCTGGTGCGCTCGCACGCCGCCGGGTCCGGCCCCGAGGTCGAGACCGAGGTGGTGCGCGCTCTGCAGCTCCTGCGGCTCGCGACCCTGGTCACCGGGCACACCGGCGCCCGGCCCGCCATGGCGCAGACCTACGCCGCGATGCTCAACGCCGGGATCACGCCGGTGGTGCACGAGTACGGGTCGCTCGGGTGCTCCGGAGACCTCGCGCCCCTCGCGCACGTGGCGCTCGCCGCCATGGGGGAGGGGCGGGTGCGAGTGGTCCCGACGGGCTCGGACGGTGCGATCGGCCCGGACCGCGAGGGGGACACCGTCGAGGCCGGGCAGGCGCTCGCCGACGCCGGTATCCCGCCGCTCGTGCTCGCCGAGAAGGAGGGCCTCGCCCTCATCAACGGCACCGACGGCATGCTCGGCATGCTCTGCCTCGCGATCCACGACCTCCGCGGCCTCCTGACCACGGCCGACGTCGCCGCCGCCCTCTCGGTGGAGGCCCTCCTCGGCTCGGACGCGCCGTTCGCCGAGGACCTCGTGGGCATGCGTCCGCACCCGGGCCAGGCGGCGTCGGCGTCGAACCTGCGGCGGATCCTGGCGGGCTCGCCCCTCATGGCGAGCCACCGCGAGCTGGACGCCGACGGCAACCCCGCCTGCACCCGCGTGCAGGACGCCTACTCGCTGCGCTGCGCGCCCCAGGTGCACGGCGCCGCCCGCGACACCCTGGAGCACGCCGCGACGGTGGCGGGCCGCGAGCTGGCCTCCGCCATCGACAACCCCGTGGTCACCGCCGACGGGCGCGTGGAGTCCAACGGCAACTTCCACGGGGCGCCCGTCGCCTACGTGCTCGACTTCCTCGCCATCGCGGCCGCCGACCTCGCGAGCATGAGCGAACGGCGCACCGACCGGTTCCTCGACGTCTCCCGCTCCGAGGGGCTGCCGGCGTTCCTCGCGCACGACCCGGGCGTCGACTCCGGGCACATGATCGCCCAGTACACGGCCGCCGGGATCGTATCGGAGATGAAGCGTCTGGCGGCACCCGCGAGCGTGGACTCCATCCCCAGCTCGGCCATGCAGGAGGACCACGTCTCGATGGGCTGGGCCGGCGCCCGCAAGCTGCGCCGCTCCGTGGACGGGCTGACCCGTGTGCTCGCCGTCGAGGTGCTCACCGCCACCCGTGCCCTCGACCTCCGGAGCGAGGCGCCGGCGGCAGGCACGGGAGCGGTGCGTGACGCCGTCCGCGCCGTCGTCCCCGGACCGGGACCCGACCGGTACCTCGCACCCGAGATCGAGCATGTGGTGCGGCTCGTCGCGGGCGGGCAGATCGAGGAGGCGGCGGCCGGCGCCGTCGGACCCCTCCACTGAACCCGGCGGGACCTGCGTACCGCCACCCTGACCGCCGACCCGAGTCGAAGGAGACCGAAGTGAACCAGCCGTACGACCGGGGGACCCCCGTCGCCGTCCGTGCCGCGCGCGGCACCACTCTGACTGCCCGCACCTGGCAGACCGAGGCGCCGCTGCGCATGCTCATGAACAACCTCGACCCCGAGGTGGCCGAACGGCCCGACGACCTGGTGGTCTACGGCGGCACCGGCCGCGCGGCACGGGACTGGCCGAGCTACCACGCGATCGTGCGCACGCTCACCGACCTGCGCGAGGACGAGACGCTGATGGTGCAGTCGGGCCGTCCGGTCGGCGTGCTGCGCACCCACGAGTGGGCGCCTCGCGTGCTCATCGCCAACTCCAACCTCGTGGGCGACTGGGCGACCTGGCCGGAGTTCCGCCGCCTGGAGCAGCTCGGCCTGACCATGTACGGGCAGATGACGGCCGGGTCGTGGATCTACATCGGGTCGCAGGGGATCCTGCAGGGCACGTACGAGACGCTGGCGGCCGTGGCGGCGAAGATCTCGACAGGCTCGATCACCGGCGAGGCGACCCTCGCCGGGACCCTCACCCTGACCGGCGGCTGCGGCGGCATGGGTGGCGCCCAGCCGCTCGCCGTGACGCTCAACGGCGGCGTCTGCCTGGTGGTCGACGTCGACCCCGCACGCCTGCACCGGCGCGTCGAGACCCGCTACCTCGACGTCGTCGCGTCCTCCGTGGACGAGGGGGTCGAGCTGGCGCTCGCGGCCAAGAAGGAGCGGCGCGCGCTGTCGGTGGGCGTGGTCGGCAACTCGGCCGACGTGGTGCCGGAGCTGCTGCGCCGCGGCGTCGAGATCGACATCGTGACCGACCAGACCTCGGCCCACGACCCGTTGTCCTACCTGCCCTCCGGCGTCGCCCTGGAGGACTGGGCCGACCTCGCCGCGAAGGACCCCGCGGGGTTCACCGACCGGGCCCGGGAGTCGATGGCGCGGCACGTCGAGGGCATGGTCGGCTTCCAGGACGCGGGCGCCGAGGTGTTCGACTACGGCAACTCGATCCGTGACGAGGCGCGCCAGGGCGGCTACGCGCGGGCGTTCGACTTCCCGGGGTTCGTGCCCGCCTACATCCGCCCGCTGTTCGCGCAGGGCAAGGGTCCGTTCCGCTGGGCGGCGCTGTCCGGCGACCCGCAGGACATCGCCGTGACCGACCAGGCCGTGCTCGACCTGTTCCCCGACGACGACCACCTGGGCCGCTGGATCCGCGCCGCTCAGGACCGTGTCGCGTTCCAAGGACTGCCCGCCCGCATCTGCTGGCTGGGTCACGGCGAGCGGGACGCCGCAGGGCTGCGGTTCAACGAGCTCGTCGCGTCGGGGGAGATCTCCGCGCCGGTCGCGATCGGGCGGGACCACCTGGACTCCGGGTCCGTCGCGTCGCCGTACCGGGAGACGGAGTCGATGGCGGACGGTTCCGACGCCATCGCCGACTGGCCGCTGCTGAACGCTCTGATGAACACCGCCTCCGGCGCCACGTGGGTCTCGATCCACCACGGCGGCGGTGTCGGCATGGGGCGGTCGCTGCACTCGGGTCAGGTGTCCGTCGCGGACGGCACGCCCCTGGCCGCCGAGAAGCTCGCCCGGGTGCTCGCGAACGACCCCGCTACCGGCGTGCTGCGGCACGTCGACGCCGGGTACGACGACGCCGCGGCGGCCGCCGAGCGCGGCGGGCTGCGGGTGCCGATGCGGGAGACGTCGTGACGCCGGGGCGGACGGCGGCGAGCGGGCTGCTCGACGCGATCGGCGACGTCGGGCGGGCGCCGTCCGGCGGGTACGAGCGGTTCGCCTGGACCGTCCACGACCTGACCCTGCGCGAGTGGTTCGCCGCCGAGGCCGCGGCGCGGGGACTCTCCGTGGTGATCGACCGCGCCGGGAACCAATGGGCCTGGTGGGGCGACCCGGACCAGGACGGGCCGGGCGTCGTGACCGGTAGCCACCTCGACTCCGTCCCGGGCGGCGGCGCGTTCGACGGCCCGCTCGGCGTCGTCGGCGCGTTCGCGGCGGTCGACGCCCTGCGGGATGCCGGGGTCGTGCCCGCGCGGCCCCTCGGGATCGTGAACTTCTCCGACGAGGAGGGCGCCCGGTTCGGGCTCGCCTGCCTCGGCTCCCGCGCCGTGACCGGGACCGTCGCCGCCGACCGCCTGCTCGCGCTGCGCGACGGCGCCGGGGACAGCCTGGCGGACGTGCTCGGGCGGGCCGGTCCGGGGTCCCGTGGGCCGGTCCCGGGCGGGGCGATCCCGGGGGGCGCGGTCCCGGACCTGGCGAGCTACGGCCGCGACCCCGAGGCGCTCGCGCGGATCGGCGTCTTCGTCGAGCTCCACGTGGAACAGGGGCGCTACCTCGCCGACCTGCCTGCGGACCAGGAGGCGCCGGTAGCGGTCGGCGCGGCGATCTGGCCGCACGGCCGCTGGCGGGTCGACCTGGTGGGCGAGGCGAACCACGCCGGCACCACACCACTTGCCCACCGGCACGACCCGATGCTCGACCTCGCGCGGCTCATCACCGACGTCCGCTCCGCCGCCGAGCAGGCAGGGGCGCTCGCGACGCTCGCCAAGGTTCAGGTCGAACCGAACGGCGTCAACGCGATCCCGTCCCGCGTGCGGGCGTGGATCGACGCCCGCGCCGAGACGGAACAGGCCGTCCGGTCCGTGGTCGGCGCCCCTGCCGTGGGCGGGCTCGGGGCCTGGGGAGTGGTCGAGGAGTCCTGGACGCCCGCCACGGTGTTCGACCCGGCACTCGCGGCGCGGCTCGCCGACGTCGTCGGGCGGCCCGGCTCCGGCCTGCCCGCGCCGGTCATCGGTACGGGCGCCGGGCACGACGCCGGCATCCTCGCGGCGGCCGGAGTGCCGACGGCGATGCTGTTCGTGCGCAACCCGACGGGGATCTCGCACTCGCCGGAGGAGTTCGCGGAGGCCGCCGACTGCGACGCCGGCGTCCGTGCCCTGACGGCGGTCCTCAAGGACCTCCTGACGACCCGGAGCCTCCCGCCGTCGTCCCCGCCGTCGTCCCGACCTCCGCAGCCCTCCTTCGAGACCTAGGCTGCTTCGCTTTCAGGGGGTTCAAAGCGAAGCAGCCTAGGTCTCGAAGGGGAGAGGTGGACGGTGAGAGGAGTGGTCATGAGCTTCTGGTGCGAGCGGGCGTGGCTGCCCGGGTCTGACGGCGAGGGTCGGTCCGGCGAGGGTCGGGCCGGCGACGGCCGGGCCGGCGTGGTCGACGGCGTCCGGGTCGAGACCGCCGACGGGCGGATCGTGCAGATCGAGCCCGGCGTCCCGGCGTCGGACGGCGACGTGCGGCTCGGCGGGCTGGTGCTCCCCGGCCTCGCCAACGCGCACTCGCACGCGTTCCACCGCGCACTGCGCGGCCGCACGCACGCCGACGGCGGGTCGTTCTGGACCTGGCGCGAAGGAATGTACGCGCTCGCCACGGCCCTGACTCCCGAGCTGTACGAGCGGCTGGCGCGCGCCGTCCTCGCGGAGGCGGCGCTCGGCGGGACCACGGCCGTCGGCGAGTTCCACTACGTGCACCACCGCCCCGACGGGACGCCCTACCCGGCGGACGAGGGCGGCCCCAACGCCATGGCCGAGGCCCTGCGGCGCGCGGCCCGTGACGCCGGCGTGCACCTGACGCTGCTCGACACCTGCTACCTGCACGGCGGCCTCGGTCCGGCCGGCCACGAACCGCTCGCGGCGGAGCAGGCCCGGTTCGGCGACGGCACCGTCCAGGCGTGGGCCCGGCGCGTCGACGCCCTGCGGTCCGCCTGGGCCGACGACGACCGCGTGCTCGTCGGCGCGGCCGCCCACTCGGTGCGCGCGGTCGCCCCCGAGGAGCTGCGCGAGGTCGTCCGCTGGGCGCGGGAGGCCGGTGCGCCGCTGCACGTGCACCTGTCCGAGCAGCCCGCGGAGAACGACGCGGCGCTCGCGGCCTTCGGCGTCACGCCGACCCGCCTGCTGCACGACGCCGGAGCTCTCGGCCCCGGCACCACCGCCGTACATGCCGTGCACCTGACCGAGGACGACGTGGCGCTGCTCGGCGCATCGGGCACGGGTGTATGCCTCTGCCCGACGACGGAGCGGGACCTCGCCGACGGCATCGCCCCCGGACTTCGGCTGCTGCGCGCGGGCAGCCCGCTGTCGGTCGGCACGGACCAGCACGTGAGCGCCGACGTGCTCGCGGAGGCGCGCGGCGTCGAGGAGCACGAACGGCTCGCGTCCGGACGCCGCGGCGCGTTCGGCCCGGCGGCGCTCGTCGAGCTCGCGACGTCGGCCGGGCATGCCGCGCTCGGCCGCCCGGACGCCGGCCGGATCGTCGTGGGCGCCCCCGCCGACCTGGTCGCGGTGCGCCTCGGCACGGCCCGCACCGCAGGTACCGACCCCGCGCAGGCGATCATGGTCGCGGGTGCGGCCGACGTGTCCGACGTCGTCGCGGGCGGCGAGCTCGTGGTGCGGCACGGCGAGCACCGGGCGGGGGACGTCGCACGGATGCTCGCGGAGGTGATCGACGAGGTGTGGACGGCCGCCGGCAGGGGAGCGGCCGGTCGGAGGGCGACTCCGGAGTCTTCGGCGGGCACCACGCCGGACGGCGGGACGACGCAAGGGAGCAGAGCATGAGCGTGCTGCTGACGAACATCGGCGAGCTGGTCACGAACGATCCGGAGCACGGGGCGGGCACGAGCGACGTCGGCGTCGTGCCACGCGGCGCCGTCGTCATCGAGGAGGGCCGGATCGCCTGGACGGGGACGGCGTCGACGGCCCCTGCGGCGGACACACGGATCGACCTGGAGGGGCGCTGCGCGCTCCCCGGGTTCGTGGACTCGCACTCGCACACCGTGTTCGCGGGGGATCGCTCCGCCGAGTTCGCCGCACGGATGACCGGCGCGCCGTACACCGGCGGCGGCATCGCCACGACCGTGGCCGCCACCCGCGCCGCGACCGAGGACGCCCTGCGGGAGCGTGGCCGGTCGCTGGTGTCCGAGATGCTCGCGCAGGGCACCACCACCGTCGAGATCAAGAGCGGCTACGGGCAGGACGTCGCGACCGAGGCCCGCATGCTGCGCATCGCCCGGGAGCTCACACCGGAGACCACGTACCTCGGCGCCCACACCGTCCCCGCCGAGTACGCGGACCGCCGCGCCGCCTACCTCGACCTCGTGACCGGGCCCATGCTCGCCGCGTGTGCACCGCACGCCCGCTGGGTCGACGTGTTCTGCGAGCCCGCCGCCCCCACGGCGTTCGACGAGGACGAGTCCCGCGCCGTGCTCGCCGCCGGGCTGCGGACCGGGCTGCTCGCACGGGTGCACGGCAACCAGCTCTCGGCTGGCCCGGGCGTGCGGCTGGCCGTCGAGGTCGGCGCAGCCAGCGTGGACCACTGCACGCACCTGACCGACGCCGACGTCGATGCCCTCGCCGGCACCTGGAGCGGCCCGGCCCGAACTTCGATGTCCGGAACTTCGATGCCCGGAACAGTCGCGACGCTGCTGCCCGCCGTCGAGTTCTCCACGCGGTCGCCCTACCCGGACGCCCGTCGTCTGCTCGCCGCGGGCGTACCGGTCGCCCTGGCCACGGACTGCAACCCGGGTTCGGGCTACAGCTCGTCCATGCCGTTCGTCGTGGCGCTCGCCGTGCGCGAGATGCGGATGAGCCCCGACGAGGCCCTCTGGTCGGCGACGGCGGGCGGGGCCTTGGCACTCCGGCGGGACGACGTCGGCCACCTGCGGGTCGGCGCCCGCGCCGACCTCACCGTGCTCGACGCGCCCAGCCGCCTGTACCTGGCCTACCGCCCGGGCGTCCCGCTGGTGGCGCAGGTGTGGAAGGACGGAATCGCCAGGCGCCAGGTGCGGCGAGGTCGACGCTTGCCGGCCTCAAATGTTAGCGACTAACATTTGAGACGTGGTCACTTCCCGCACGCTCCGTACCCGGGCGCGCATCCTCGCCGCGGCGCTCGACCTGTTCGAACGTCAGGGTTACGACGCCACCACGGTCAACCAGATCGCCGACGCCGCGGGCATCACCTCGATGACGTTCTTCCGGCACTTCCCCACCAAGGACGCCGTGCTGGTCGCCGACCCGTACGACCCCCTCATCGCCGAGGCGGTGGTTGCCCAGCCGGCGCAGCTGCCGCCCTTGGAGCGCACCCGCCTCGGCCTGCTCGCCGCACTCGGCGACATCACGCCCGTCGAGGACGCGACGGCGAGGCGCCGGGTAGCCCTCGTCGCGCAGACCCCGTCGCTCCGTGCCGCCATGGCCGTCGGGATCGACGCCACGCAGGAGGCGATCGTGGAACGCCTCGCCGGCGACGGCGTCGACCGCCTCGACGCTGCCGTCGCCGCCTCCGCCTGTCTCGCCGCGACCACGGCGGCCCTCCTGGCCTGGGGTTCCGGGCCCGACGACGTCACGCTCGCCGACCTGGTCCGCCGTGCCCTGACGCAGCTCGCCCCGTCAGGTACGACCTCGTGACCATGCCCGCCCTGCTGCTGGACGACGTCTCGCACACCTTCGGTGGCAGGGTCGCCCTCGACCACCTCACGCTCACCGCCCGACCCAGCCAGGTCACCGCCCTGATCGGCCTCAACGGCGCGGGCAAGACGACGGCGTTGCGCGCGCTCGCCGGACGCCTGCGCCCCACCCGCGGCGCCGTCGGCGTCCTCGGTCACGACCCGGCCGACCTGCCCGCGCACGGCGCGGTCCGGTTCGGCCATGTGGTCGACGCGCCGTTGGTCTACCCGGAGCTGACCGTGACCGAGAACCTCCGCTGCGCCGCGCGCCTGCACGGCCTGATGCGGCAGGACGCCGCATCGGCCGCCGACGCCGCCGTCGGACGGACGGGTCTGGACCCGTGGCGCCACACCCGCGCGAACGCGCTCTCCACGGGCAACCGTCAGCGTCTCGGGATCGCCGGCGCGACCCTCCATCACCCGACGGCCCTGATCCTTGACGAACCGACCAGCGCCCTCGATCCACAGGGCGTGGTCCTGGTCCGTGAGCTGGTCCGCGGCCTGGCCGACGGCGGCGCGGCAGTCCTCGTCTCGAGCCACCATCTCGACGAGGTCGCTCGCACCGCCGACGAGATCGTCGTGCTGCACGCCGGGCGCCAGGTCGGGCGGCTGGAACCCGGTGGCGCCGACCTGGAGCAGCGCTTCTTCGCGATGGTGCTGGCCGCCGAGAGCGTGACATGACCGGGGCGACCGCGCTCCGCGCCGCCCTGGCGGTCGAGACGCTCAAGCTGCGCCGTTCGCTCGTCGCCCGCATCGCGACCGCACTGCTCGTGCTGCTCGTCCCGCTCGGGAGCGTCGGGATGGTCGCGCTCGCCCGCTCACCGCAGGCCGTCGGACCGGCGGCGGCCAAGCTCGGCGACTACGCGACCGGCGAGCTCGCCTCGACACACCTGCTGGTCTGCGCCCAGGTGCTCTCCGTCGCGGCCCTGGCCGCCGTCGGGTTCTTCGTCGCATGGTCGTTCGGGCGCGAGCTGGAGAGCGGCACCGCCGGGGCGCTGTTCGGCCTGGCCGTGCCGCGCGGCACCGTCGCCCTGGCCAAGTGCCTGGTCACGCTGGCCTGGCTCGTGTCGTGCGTGGTGCTGGTCGTCGCCGTGACCACGGCGGCCTCGGCGGTCGTCGCCGCGGCGTCGGGTGAGCCGCTGCCCGGCTGGGCCGAGGCACGTGACGCTGTCGGCGCGGGGCTCCTCGGCGGTGGACTGGCGCTGCCGTTCGCCTGGGTGGCGACCGTGACGCGCAGCCAGCTCGGCACGGTCGGAGCGCTCATCGGCATGGTCGCGGTCACCCAGATCGTGGTGCTGCTCGGCGGCGGGGCCTGGTTCCCCTACGCGGTGCCGTCGCTGTGGGCAGGCATGGGGGGAGCGGACGCCGCCGCCGCCGTCGGCCTGCCGCACCTGATGCTCGCCGCCGCCATGGCCCCGCTCGGTGCCGCCGCCGTCGTGCACGCCTGGCGGCGCCTGACGAACGTGTGACGCGCCGCCCGGGGGCGGGCTCGTCACCGCCCCCGCAACTCCTTCGAGACCTCGGCTGATTCGCTTTGAAGGGCTTGAAAGCGAATCAGCCGAGGTCTCGAAGGAAAGGGGGCGGCGGCCGGCCGGCCGGTCCTCGCCCTACTGTTCCGTGATGCCCAGGGACGGGCCGCTCACGAACGACGCCCGCGCGCCCGCGCTCCCGTGCAGCTCCAGGAGCGCCAGCTCGTTGCCCGTCTCGCGCACCAGAGGCCCCGGCACGTACAGCGTGTGCGTGGGACCGAAGCTCCAGTAACGGCCCAGCAGCCAGCCGTTCACCCAGGCCAGGCCCTTGGTCCAGCCGTCGAGCCGCAGGAAGTGGTCGGCGCCCGCCACGGAGTCGAACATGCCGCGGTACAGGCCGGCGCCGACGGGGCGCGGGTCGCCGTCCGGCCCGGCCGCGGGCAGCGCACGGCCCGGCGCGTCGAGGGCCGCACGCAGGATCTCGGGCGCGTCCTCGACCCGCAGTGGCGCGGCGTCCCACGTGTCCAGCGTGCGGGTCGCGGTGCGCACCGGGCCGATCAGGCCCTTGGGCTCGCCGATCCGGGGCCCGTAGTTGACCCGGCCCTGGTCCTCGACCAGCAGCGTGAGGTCCCCCGCGTGCGCGGGCAGCGCGACGCTGAACGTGTGGGAGCCGCGGTCGAGCACGCCCACCTGCTCGTCGTCGACCAGGACGACGGCGCGGTCGCGCACCTCGTGCACGGTCAGCACGAGGTCGTCCGGCCGGATGCGGGCGCGGTAGACGGCGAAGCCCGACCAGAGCCGCAGGTCGTCGGTCGTGGGCGTCGGCGTGAACGCCCGGAGGTCGTCGCGCAGGAGGCTGGGCAGCGCGGGGGCCAGCCGCACGTGCGATGTCAGGTCGACGCCCAGCACCGGCGCGGTACCCGCACCGACGGCCACCCCGTCGGCCCCACGCAGCTCCTCCGCGTCCGGCACGGGCAGGTGCCGGGCGATCACGTCGCGCATCGCCCAGTACTTGGCCGTGGGCGTGCCGTCCTCGGCGAGCGGCGCGTCGTAGTCGTACGACGTCGTGATCGGGCGGTAGATGCCCTTGTCGTTGGCGCCGCTGGTCAGCCCGAAGTTGGTGCCGCCGTGGAACATGTAGAGGTTGACGGAGCCGCCGGCCGCGAGCAGGTCGTCCAGGTCGGCGGCGTTGGCCTCGGCGGGCGCCACATGGTGCTCCAGGCCCCATGAGTCGAACCAGCCGTTCCAGAACTCCATGCACATCAGCGGCCCCGTGGGCTGATGCCTGCGCAGCACCTCGAGCCGCTCCGCGCTGCGCGAGCCGAACGTCGCGGTCTTGTGCAGCTCGGGCAGGCCGCCGCGGGACAGCATCTCGTCGTCGGCCTGGTCGCAGGTGAAGAGCGGCACGTCGATGCCCTGGTCGCGTACGAGGTCCACGAGGGCCCGCAGGTACTCCTGCCGTTCCGGCAGGGGGTCGTCGCCGTAGGCGCCGTACTCGTTCTCGATCTGCACCATGAGCACAGGGCCACCGCGCGTCACCTGACGTTCGGCCACCAGCGGCAGCAGGTCGGCGTAGTACTTGCCGATCGCGGCGAGGAACAGCGGTTCGTGGCGCCGCACCCCGACGGCGGGATCGGTGAACAGCCAGGCCGGCAGCCCGCCGCCGTCCCACTCCGCGCAGATGTAGGGGCCCGGCCGCACGATCGCGTGCAGGCCCTCGGCCGCCACCAGGTCGAGGAACCGCCCCAGGTCGCGCTGCCCGTCCAGGTCGAACACACCGGGCTCGGGGGCGTGGAAGTTCCACGGCACGTACGTCTCGATGGTGTTCAGGCCCATGAGCCGGGCCTTGCGGATCCGGTCGGCCCACTGGTCCGGATGCACGCGGAAGTAGTGCAGCGCGCCGCTGACGACCTGCATCCGCTCACCGTCGAGCAGGAAGTCCTCGGGACCGATGTCGAACGTGGGCATGGTGTGGTTCCTCGGGGGTGCTGTCGGACCGGGAAGATCCGGGGAGATCGGGGGACGTGACGACGGCGGGGGATGGCCCCCGCCGTCGTCACCGGGTGCTCAGCGGCGGCTCACTCGCCGACGGTGAAGCCCTGCTCGTTGCCGTACGAGACGATCGACTTCTGCCAGGCGGCAAAGCCGTCCGTCAGCGGCGTCGAGCCCGTGTACGCCTGGCCCACCGTGTCCGGGAACACGCTGTTCGCGTAGACCTGGTACGGCAGGTACTGCCAGCCCTCCACGACGCCCGTGGCCGACGCCGAGAGCACCTCGTTGATCTTCTGTCCGCCGAAGTACTCCGACTCCTCGGCGAGGAACGCCTCGTCCGTGAGGTCGGCGAGCGTCGCCGGGAAGTTGCCGCCCTCCAGGCGGGTCGCGACGCCGTCGCCGGCGTTCGCGTACTCGAGGAAGCCGTAGGCGAGCGCCTTCTTCTCGCTCGCCTCCGTGATCGACAGCGCGGAGCCGCCGTTCTCGGCGGTCGCGCCCGCACCCGCCGTCCACTGCGGCATGGGCGCGACGCGCCAGTCACCCGATGCCGGGGCCGCGCCCGACTCGAGGTTCGCGGGCATCCACGCCCCGGTCACGAGCGCCGCGATCTCGCCGCTGCCCAGACCCTGGAACCACTCGTCCGACCAGGCCGGGACGCTCGCGACCAGCTTGTCGTCGAGCAGCTTCTGCCACATCTCGGCGAACGCGGTCGAGCCCTCGTCGGCGAGGTTCACGGTCACGTCGGTACCGTCCACCTCGAACGGGTGCCCGCCCGCCTGCCAGATCATCGACGTCGCGAACCCGGCGTCACCGTTGTCCGCGGTGATGTACGTGTCCGGGTCGGAGGCGTGGATCTTCTTCGCCGCCTCGGCGAACTCGTCCCACGTGCCCGGCACCTCGACGCCGGCCTTCTCGAACGTCTTCGCGTTGTAGAACAGCGCCATCGGACCGGAGTCCATCGGCAGGCCGTACACGGCGTCGCCGTCGGTCACCGCGCCCCACGGGCCGGGGGAGTAGGTGCCGTCGAGCTCGTCGGCACCGAGGGCCGAGAGGTCGGCGAGCGAGTCGCCGATGGAGAACTGCGGCAGCGCGTAGTACTCCATCTGCGCGACGTCGGGCACGCCCGAGCCCGCGCTGATCGCGTTCTGCAGCGCCACGTAGTGGTCGTTGCCGGTACCGACGTTCGCCAGCTCGACGTCGACGTTGGGGTACTCGGTCTCGAAGTCCTCGACGACCTTGTCCAGCGTGGGCTCCCACGCCCAGACCAGCAGGTCGCCGCCCTCCTCGAGCGCGGCGGCGATGTCGTCGGGCGACACGTCCTCCGCGGTGCTGCCGCCGTCGGACCCGGACCCGCACGCGGTCAGGGTGAGCGCCAGGGCGCTCGCCGCGGCGAGCGCGCCTACGGCGCGGTGGTGGCGGATGGTCATGGTGGTTCCTCTCACTTCATCGTCAGTCGGATCAGGTCTCTGGCGGTACCGTGCGGTGGTGCTCACTCCTTGACGCTGCCGGCGGCAAGACCCGACTGCCAGTAGCGCTGCAGGAGCAGGAACGCCGCGATGAGCGGCAGGATGGTCAGGAGCGATCCGGCGATGACGAGGTTGAAGATCGCCTCGCCGCCCGCCGTGGTCGCCTGCGCGTTCCACGCGTTCAGGCCCAGGGTCAGGGGGTACCAGTCCGGGTCGCGCAGCATGATCAGCGGCAGGAAGTAGTTGTTCCACGTGGCCACGACGGTGAACAGCAGCACCGTGACGATGCCGGGCGCCATCATGGGCAGGCACACCTGGAAGAAGGTGCGGGCCTCGCTGGCGCCGTCGATCCGGGCGGCCTCCATGATCTCGTCGGGCACGGCGTCGGCCGCGAACGTCCACATGAGGTAGAGCCCGAACGGCGAGATGAGCGACGGGATGATGACCGACCAGGGAGTGTTGGTCAGACCCAGGTTCGCGAACATGAGGAACGTGGGCACGGCCAGGGCGGTGCCCGGCACGGCCACGGCGCCGATGATCACGGCGAACACCGCGCGCTTGCCCGGGAAGCTGAACTTGGCCAGCCCGTAGCCGCCGAGCAGGGCCAGCAGGGTGGCGCCACCGGCGCCGACCACCACGTACAGCAGCGTGTTCAGGAACCAGCGGCCGAACACCCCGCCGTCGTAGGTCAGGACGCCGACCACGTTGTCCCAGAGGGCGAAGTCGCCGCTGAACCAGAGGCCGAACGAGCTGAACAGGTCGGGCTGCGTCTTCGTCGCGTTGATCAGCAGCCACACCAGCGGGATCAGGGCGTAGACACCGATCAGGGCGGTGAGGACGGTGAGGAGCACGCTGCGCGTGGGCCGGGCGTGCGACGTGCGGCGGTTCCGCAGGCGGGCCCGCGACCGGCGCGGCCGGACGGTGGGTGCGTTCATCAGGACGTTGGTGCTCATGGCTCAGGCCTCCTTGCGCATGCCGCGCAGCTGCACCACGTAGGCCACGATCATCGTGAGCACGCCCATGATGATCGCCACCGTGGCCGAGTAGTTGTACTGCTGGCCGGAGAAGGACAGCGAGTACGCGTACAGGTTCGGGGTGTAGTGCGTCGAGATGTAGTTGGGCGACAGCGGCTGCAGGATGCTGGGCTCGTTGAAGAGCTGGAAGGAGCCGATGATCGAGAAGATCGTCGCGACCACCAGCGCGCCGCGGATCGCGGGCAGCTTGATCGCGCCGATCACCCGCCACGGGCCCGCGCCGTCGATCTCCGCCGCCTCGTAGAGGGAGGTGGGCACCACACGCAGCGCGGAGTAGAAGATCAGCATGTTGTAGCCGACGAACTCCCAGGTCACGATGTTGCCGATCGCGGGGAGCACCAGGGCGGAGGCGAGCGGGTCCGGGATGCTCGTGCCGAACAGGTCGTTGAAGTTGCCGACCAGGCCGAACCGCTCGCCGTACATGAAGCCCCACATGAGGGCGGCCACGACGCCGGGCACCGCGTACGGCAGGAAGATCGCCAGCCGGAAGAAGTCGCGCCCGTAGAGACGCCCGCTGTCGATCGCCAGGGCGACCAGCAGGGAGATGCCGAGCATCACGGGCACCTGGACCACCAGGAACAGGGTGACGCGGCCGGCACCGTCCCAGAACTGCGGGTCGCTGAGCACCCGCGCGTAGTTGTCTAGGCCGACGAACGACGTGCCGCCCACGAGCTGGGTCTGGAACAGGCTGAGGTACAGCGAGTACACGATCGGTGCGAGGAACACCAGCGCGAACACGATCATGAACGGGCCGACGAACCCCCATCCGGTCCAGCGGGAGCGGCTGCGCATCCGTCCCGGGATCTTGGGCACGGCCGGTGGCGATGCGAGCGTGGTCAAGGGAAGTCGCTCCTTACGCGGGTGGGGTCAGCATGCGTCGTGTTGACGTCAACATGGTGACGCGGACTAGGGTGCTCGTGAGTTACCGGAGTGTCAAGCGCGCACCGCGCGGTGAGCGCCACGAGGAGGTGGATGCCGTGGAGGGCAGAGGTCCGTCACTGGCCGATGTCGCCGCGCTCGCGGGCGTCTCGACCCAGACCGTCTCGCGGGTGTCGATGGGTCTGGACAACGTGCGCCCGGCCACGCGTGACCGGGTGCTGGCGGCGATGTCACAGCTCGGTTACGCACCGAACACGGCGGCACGCGCCCTGCGCTACGGGAGCTTCCGGACCATCGGCGTGATCGCCCACCGGCTCGCCCGCACGGGCGAGTCGCGGACCGTCGAGGCGGTGGTTGAGGCCGCGCGCACCCAGGGCTACACGGTCACCCTGATCGACGTCGAGAACCCGTCGTCCGACGTCGTCTCCGCCGCCGCGACCCGGCTCTCCCACCAGGCGATCGACGGTCTCGTGATCATCCGGGCAGAGACGGCCACACCCGGGAGCCTGGCGCTGCCGCCACGACTGCCGGTCGTCGTGTCCGACTCGCGCTTCGTGGGGCACCACCCCGCGGTCGGCGCGGACCAGTCCGACGGCGCCCGCCGTGCCACCCAGCACCTCCTGGACCTGGGACACCGCACCGTGCACCACGTCGCGGGGCCGGCCGGCTCGTCCCCCGCACAGCTGCGGGCCGAGGCGTGGCGGGCGACGCTCGGCGCGGCGGGGCGCCCCGTCCCGGAGCTGGTCGAGGGTGACTGGACGGCGGGCTCCGGGTACGACGCGGGACGCCGCCTCGCCGCGGACCCCGCGGTCACCGCCGTGTTCTGTGCCAACGACGAGATGGCCGCGGGAGTGCTCCGCGCCCTGCACGAGGCCGGACGCGTGGTACCCGGCGACGTCTCCGTGGTCGGGTTCGACGACATCCTGCTGGCCGAGTACCTCTGGCCCCCGCTCACGACGGTCGTGCAGGACTTCGACGAGATCGGACGACGGCTCGTGGCCCGATTGCTGGAGCAGGTGCGGGCGGGCGGCGCCGAGAACGGCGGCGAGGCGGGGCCGGCCGAGAGCGACGCCGACGGCGGCACCGATGACGAGGACCTGCACGAGGTGATCCCGGTGCGGCTCGAGGTCCGCCAGAGCACGGCACCGCCGGGGTCGGGCAGGTGACCGGCGACGGGGCCCCTCCGAGGGTGTTGCTCACAGTGCTCGCAGAACACATATCTGGTACCGAACATTCACCCCGAGCCCCGTAGGATCGGCTCAATGGCGCAATCAGAGGGTAGGGGTGTTACACGCGTGGAGTCACAGGCAGCCGGGGCTGTGCTCGACCCGTCGACCCGCCCGACGTGGCGCAGCTCCGTGGTCGCGGCGGCCATCGGTGTGCTCGTGTTCGGCGTCCTCATCTGGCAGGTGGTCGTCCGCGGGCCCTTCATCGCCTGGGACTGGCAGTTCCACTACTACGTGGACGCACACCACCCGGTCGGCTGGCAGAAGGTTTTCCTCGACATCGTCGCCAGCATCACCGGTGAGCGCATGTTCACGATCCCGATGGTGGGTGGCACGGCGTTCTACGTCGCGTGGAAGCAGGGCGGACCCGGCTCCGTCTGGCAGATCGGCACCCGCCGGCCGATGCTGGCCGTGCTCGCCGGCCTCGTGACCATCGCGTCGATCGGCTACGGCACCAAGTTCGGACTCGGCCGTACGGGCCCGCACCACAACATGGACGTGTTGCACGCCGGCGGGCAGGCGTTCCCGTCGGGGCATGCGGCCAACACCTTCTTCACCGGGTTCTTCATCCTCTGCCTGCTGTTCACCCAGCATGGTCTGCATCCCAGCGTCACCCGGCTGCGGAAGATGATCCCCGTGGTCGGTACGGTCGTGGCCATCGCGGGCGCCCTCATGTCGTGGCTCGACTACCACTGGCTGAGCGACATCCCCGGCGGCTGGCTGCTCGGGTTCATCGCCTGCATGGTCGCGCTGTCCGTGCTGCGCGCCCCGCGCCGCCGACGAGACGATACGCCCGCGCCCGGGAGCTGATCAGCACGGGGGTCTGCCGGCCGTGCTGAACCTTGTTCGGATGAGGATCGTCCGTTCCACCTCATCCGTACTCTCCGGCGGGACTGGACGAGGCACGTGGGAGCCGAACGTTCTCCAGCCGTCCCGGCCCCCCGATACGGGTGCGGCGGTCCAGCACGTTGTCCGCGCCGAGGGCGCCCTCGTGCGTCCGCATCCCGTGGTGCGCGCTCCGTGCCGTGCGGTCAGGCGGTCGCGAGGTCCCCGGCCACGAGGCTCAGCTCACGGCGTGCCGGGGACGGCACCACCTCACCGGGGATGCTGAGCCCGACGGCCCAGTCGGCGTCGGCACCGCGGCGGCGGGGGACCAGGTGGGCCGCGCACGTGATGTCGTCGCGGAACTCGCCGTGCTCCTCGACCACGGTGTCGGGCCGCAGACGGGCGAGCTGCGCCTCCAGCACGGCGACGTCGCCGGCGGTCCGCGAGGTGAACTTGCGCATCCCGGCGTCGATCACGAGCTCGTGCCGCTCCCGCCGGGGGATACCGAGCAGCAGGGCCTTGCCGAGCGCCGTGGCGTGCGCGGACACGTCGAGCCCGCGCTCCAGGTCCTCGAGGTACGGCGAGCCCGACGCCTCCGCGTAGTCGACGATGACCACGCGACCCGCGCTGATGCGGCCCAGGTAGGCGCTGTAGCCGGTGGTCTGGGCGAGGTGGCGCAGCACCTCGCGCGTGTCGGGACTGCGGCCGAGCGAGCCCAGCTGCTCGTAGAAGCGGTTGCTCACCTGCTCGCCGACGTCGTACGTACCGTCCTTGAGCCGCGTCACGTAGCCCGCGTAGGCGAGGGTGCGGATCAGGTGGTACGTGGTCGAGAGATTCAGGCCGCAGCGGCGCGCGATCGCCTTGACGGGCAGCCCTGGAGCGCGTGTGACGACCTCGAGCACCCGCAGGGCGCGCGCGACACTCTGCACCAGGTCGTCCGGGCGTTCCCGCTCAAAGTACAGAGTCACGTGCCCCCCTTGCTCAGCCTTGCACCGGCGGGATACCGGCGATCTTTTCAGTCGCGGTCCCGACCGAACAGGTCTCGACAGCGTGGTGCGAGGGTGCGACAGTGTGTGTGCCCTCACAGACATCGTAGCCACGGGTGTGGCCGAGGTCACGATACAAGGTGGGAACAGGCAGGCTCGCCCTGGGCGATCAAAGATGACTGCACAGATACGGCGAATCAATGAACATACCTGAACCGGGTGATACCCGGCAAGTAGCCATCGGATCCTCGACGATCGGTACGGCCCCGGGACCTGCGCCGGAGCAGGCCACCGAACCCGACGCACCGCCGGCCGGGCCGGACCGCGCCTGGGGGGCCACGCGGCCTCTGCGGCTCAGTGGTACGGCGCACCTGAAGCCGCTGGTGCGGGCGTCCGCCATGCCGGACCCGCGGGCCTTCTACGACGAGCTCGAGCGCGAGTGGGGCGAGGTCGCCCCCGTGGAGCTGGAGCCCGGGGTGCCCGCGTGGCTGGTCATGGGGCAGCGGCTCGTCTACGACGTCATGCGCAACGAGCACCTCTTCGCGACCGACCCCCGGACCTGGAACGGTCACGCGCGCGGCGGCCTGCCCGTGACCTCCGGCCTGCGTCCGGCCTTCACGTCGCACCAGCGGTTCGCCGCCAACCACAGCGACGGCGCGCTGCGGCAGCGGCTGCGCGAGCCCCTGGACGACGCGTTCGAGCAGATCTCCGAGGGCATCACGGCGTCCAAGGTGCGCTCGTTCTGCAACCTGCTGATCGACCGGTTCGAGGACCGTGGCCGGGCGGACCTGATGCTCGAGTACGCGTCGGTGGTGCCGTTCCTCGTGGTGGCAGACCTGATCGGCTTCGACCCGGACGACGGCCAGCGGCTCTTCGACCTGACCCGCCGGGTCGCGGGCGGCGGCACCGACGCGGCGCCCGCTGTGGCCGAGGCCGACCGGATGCTGGGCAGCCTGGTGGCGCTGCGCCGGGAGCATCCGCGGCGCGACCTCGCGAGCGCCCTCGTGGCGCACCCGAACATGCGCGCGGACGCCGAGGTGGTCCACACCCTGCTGGCCGTCGCCTACTCGGGCAACCTGACGCTCACGGCCTGGGTGGCGCAGACCCTGTTGCTGACACTCGCGGACCCGCGGTTCTCGGGGCGCCTGCACGGCGGCCGCATCGACCTGGACAACGCCATGGACGAGGTGCTGTGGCGCTCCACCCCGACCGTCAACGCCCCGCCGCGGTTCGCGCGCCAGGACATGGTGCTGGACGGCAAGCTCGTCGCCGCGGGTGACCCGCTCGTACTGTCCATCCACGCGGCGAACACCGACCCCCGGATGGACACGGGCGACCCCTGGGACCACGTGGGCAGCCGCGCGCACGTCTCGTTCGGCACGGGCGCGCACGCCTGCCCGGCACCCCGCACGGCACGCGTCATCGCGCGCATCGCGGTCGAGACGCTCCTGCGCCGCCTCGACGTCGTGCTGCGGGTCCCGGTAGGCGAGATCGCCTGGGACGAGACCCTGTGGATCCGCCAGCCCACGCGCCTCCCGGTCACGTTCGAGCCGACGGTCGAGTCGGCGTAGCCCGCCGGTCGTGCCCGGACCGTCGGTGGCAGACGGTAGGTTGCGCACGTGAGCGAGGAGGGTCACATGCGCATCGGAATTCCGGACGACGGCGGGCCGCTGGTGCCCGCTACCCCGGCGACCACCACCCGGCTGGTCGGGCTGGGCTACGACGTGCTGGTCGCGTCCGGCGCCGGGGCCGGCGCGGGTTTCCCCGACGCCGCCTACGTGGCCTCGGGCGCCACGATCGTGCGTGACGCCGACGCCTGGGCGGCCGACGTCGTCGCGGTCACCCGGGCACCCGACTCGCTCGGTGCGCCGGGTCCGGCCGGGCTGCGGCCCGGTGCCCGGGGCCCGGACGCGCTGCGGATCGGCGCCGTGCTGATCGCCCAGATCGCGCCCGCGGCCCGGCCGGACCTGGTTCGCGCGCTCGCCAACCGCGGGGTCACCGCGCTCGCGCTGGACGCCGTGCCCCGGATCTCCCGCGCGCAGTCCCTCGACGTGCTCAGCGCGCTGTCGAACGTCGCCGGGTACCGTGCGGTCGTCGAGGCTGCCGCCGAGTTCGGCGGCATGTTCTCCGGGCAGGTCACCGCCGCGGGCACCACACCGCCCGCCAAGGTCTTCGTGATCGGTGCGGGCGTGGCCGGGCTCGCCGCCATCGGTGCGGCAGGCAGCCTCGGCGCACAGGTGCGTGCCTTCGACGTGCGGCCCGAGGCCGCGGAGCAGATCGAGTCCATGGGCGCCACGGTGGTCCGGGCGGACGCCGCCGCGCAGGAGGTCAGCGCCGACGGGTACGCCTCCGCGCTCACCGCCGACCAGGAGGCCGCCGCGCTGCGGGCGTACGAGGTCGAGACGGCCGCCGCCGACATCGTCGTCACCACGGCGCTCGTGCGTGGTACGGCGCCCACCACCATCACCGCCGAGATGGTCGCCGCGATGCGGCCCGGCAGCGTGATCGTCGACCTCGCGGCGCCCGGCGGCGGCAGCTGCGAGCTGACCGTGCCGGGGCAGCGCGTGGTCAGCGACAACGGCGTGGTGATCCTCGGCTTCACCGACCTGCCCGACCGCATGCCCCGGCACACGTCCGAGCTGCTCGGCACCGCGGTCGCCAACCTGGTCCAGCTCGGCACGCCGGCGCGCGACGGCCGCCTCGCCCTCGATCCGGACGACGTCGTGGTGCGCGGTATGACGGTGGCGCGGGACGGCGAGGTGCTGTGGCCACCACCGCCCGTGGCGGTGTCGGCAGGGCCCCGACCGGTTCGACCGGCGGCGGTGCCGGCCGGGGACGGCGGGTCTCGACCGGCTGGACCCGCGGACGGGCGGGCGCGCCCCGCGGGGTCTCGACCTCCGGCCGGCGGGACCTGGCCGGCGCGGCCCCGGGTGCGAGCCGTGCTCCTCGGCCTGGCCGCGGTGCTCGGGGCGCTCGCCGTGGCGGCGTCGCCCGCCGACCAGGCGGCGCACTTCACGGTGCTCGCGCTCGCCGTGGTGGTGGGCTTCTACGTGATCTCGCACGTCAGCCACGCCCTGCACACGCCCCTGATGTCCCAGACCAACGCGATCTCCGGCATCATCCTGGTCGGCGGCCTGCTGCAGATCGGCTCGTCGAACCCGGTGGTGACCACGCTGGCCGTGGTCGCGTCCGCGGTCGCGAGCATCAACATCTTCGGTGGCTTCCTGGTGACCCACCGCATGCTCGCCATGTTCCGTCGCGGCCCCGCGCCGACGGGGCCGGCCGCCGAGGGCACCGACGGCGAAGGAGGCGTCCGATGAGCGTCGAGTCCGTGGTCCAGGCCGTGTACCTGGTGGCGGCCGTCCTGTTCGTGCTGTCCCTGGCGGGCCTCTCCCGGCAGGAGACCGCGCGACGCGGTGTGCTGCTCGGCATGACCGGCATGGGGCTCGCCCTGGCCGCGACCGTCGCGCTCGCTCTGGAGCGGTCCGAGCGGCCCGTCGGCGTGACCGCGGGCCTGATCCTGCTGGTGCTGCTGGTGGGTGCCGCCGTCGGCACCTGGCGGGCGCGGACCGTCGAGATGACGCAGATGCCTGAGCTCATCGCGCTGCTGCACTCGTTCGTGGGCGCGGCGGCCGTGCTCGTGGGCTTCGGCTCCTACCTCACCGACCCCGGTGGGACGGTGCACCTTGTCGAGGTGTTCCTGGGCGTGCTGATCGGTGCCGTGACGCTCACCGGCTCCGTGGTGGCGTTCGGCAAGCTGTCGGCACGCCTGCGGTCGTCGCCGCTGCTGCTGCCCGGTCGCAACTGGCTCAACCTCGCGGCGCTCGTGGCGTGCGCGGCACTGCTCTGGTGGTTCCTCGCGGCGGACTCGACGGGCCTGGTGCCGCTGCTGCTCATGACGGTCGTCGCGCTGGCGCTCGGCTGGCACCTGGTGGCGGCCATCGGCGGGGGTGACATGCCCGTCGTCGTCTCGATGCTGAACTCGTACTCCGGGTGGGCGGCCGCCGCTGCCGGGTTCATGCTGGGCAACGACCTGCTGATCATCACGGGCGCGCTGGTCGGGTCGTCGGGTGCGATCCTCAGCTACCTGATGTGCCGGGCGATGAACCGTTCGTTCGTCAGCGTGATCCTGGGCGGGTTCGGCACGGGGGACGCCCCCGCGGGCGCGTCGCCGGGTGGCGAGGCGGAACCGGGCGCCCACCGTGAGACGACGGCGCTGGAGGTGGCCGACCGGCTGACCGCGGCCCGGTCCGTGATCGTGGTGCCCGGGTACGGCATGGCCGTGGCGAAGGCGCAGTACCCCGTGGCCGACCTCGTCGCGCGCCTCACGGCGCGGGGGACCACCGTGCGGTTCGGCATCCACCCGGTGGCGGGCCGGCTGCCCGGCCACATGAACGTGCTGCTGGCCGAGGCCAAGGTGCCGTACGACCAGGTGCTCGGCATGGACGAGATCAACGACGACTTCCCGGCCACCGACGTGGTGCTCGTGATCGGCGCCAACGACACGGTCAACCCGGCCGCGCAGGACGACCCGGCGTCGCCCATCGCGGGCATGCCGGTGCTCGAGGTGTGGAAGGCGGGCGAGGTGGTGGTCTTCAAGCGGTCCATGGCGACGGGCTACGCGGGCCTGCAGAACCCGTTGTTCTTCCGCGAGAACACGGCGATGCTGTTCGGCGACGCGAAGGAGCAGGTGGAACTGATCGTCCAGGCGCTCTGACGCGCGGGCTCAGGTCCGACGGGAGGCCGGAGGCTCACGTCTTTTGCTTTCACGTGGCCATGTGTGGGTGAATTGCCGGTGACGCGCTGACATTGCGCGGTAACGACTTGGTATAAAGGGGCGCGCCAGGAAAGTCCTGCGTTGTCCCTCAGTGCGGAGGCCGAGTGTTGACACGATCTCTCGTGACCGGAGCGGTCGCGATCGTGGGGTTCCTGGTGCTTGTCGCGACCACCGACCTCTTCTACTTCGGCCCGCCGACGGGCGCCCACAACGCCGGTGAGGCGTTCGCGTCCTTCGGCGGGGCGGTCCTGTCGCTGCTCACCTGGGCGGTCGTCGGCTGGAGTGTCGCACGCGTCACGCGCGCCCTGCTTCTGGCCCGGGTGTCCGTGGTCGCCGGGATGGCCGTGCCGGTCGCGGCGATCGTCACCTTCGCCGTGAGCGTCGACCTCGATGCGTGGTCCACCGGGTTCGGCGTGCTGTCGTTCGCCGCCGCCTCCGCGGGGGTGCTGGTCACGACCCGGCGCCGCAGTCCGGCCCCACCCGCCGCGATGCCGCAGCCGAAGGGACACCCGCCGGTCCGCATGGCCGCCTGACGCCGGTTTCGGCCGACCGGCCACGACGAATGACCCTGGGTACCCGATCCACGGAGGATTCGGTACCCAGGGTCATTCGCGGAGCCAGGGGCCTGGTGGCCGCGGTGGCCTCGGAGCAGCGGGCTCCGGTCAGGCGCCTGCCGGGACCCGGCGGTCGGCGCCACCGGTGAGCTCCGCGGCGTCGTACTCCGCGCCGCCGCCGAGGCTCGGCATCATCGAGGTGAGCTGCGGCTTCCACTCGGCGTACCGCTCGGGGAAGCAGCGCTCGAGCAGGCCGGTCATGGCGGCGACGGCGGTCGAGGCGCCCGGGGACGCGCCCAGGAGACCGGCGATGGTGCCGTCCTCGGCCGCGACGACCTCGGTGCCGAACTCCAGCACGCCGCCCTTGCCCTTGACCCACTTCATCACCTGGACGCGCTGGCCCGCGGTGATCTGCTCCCAGTCACCGGGCTGCGCGGTCGGCATGAAGCGCTGCAGCTCGTGGAACTTGGTCTCCGGGGCGGCCACGACCTGGCCCACCAGGTAACCCGTCAGGTCCATGTTCTTCGCGGCGACGCCGAGCATCGTGCCGATGTTGTGCAGGCGCAGGGAGGTGATCAGGCCGAGGTACTTGCCCTTCTTCAGGTAGTTCGGGCTGAACCCGGCGTAGGGGCCGAACATCAGGTAGCTCTTGCCGTCCACGATGCGCGTGTCGAGGTGCGGAACGGACATCGGCGGGGCGCCGACGTCGGCCTTGCCGTAGACCTTGGCCTGGTGCTGGGCCACGATCTCCGGGTTGGACGTCCGCAGGAACTCGCCCGAGATCGGGAAGCCGCCGTAACCGCGGGCCTCCTTGATGCCCGACGCCTGCAGCAGCGGCAGCGCGCCGCCACCCGCACCGACGAACACGAACTTGGCCGTGACGGTGCGGCGGCGGGTCCCGGCGTTCCAGGAGCGGTCGCGCAGGTTCAGGCGCCAGCGGCCGTCCCGCAGCTTCTTGAGGCCGCGGACCTCGTGGTTCAGGTGCAGCTCGGTGTTGTGCGCGGTGGCGAACTCGACGAGCTTCTTGGTGAGCGAGCCGAAGTCGACGTCGGTACCGGCCGCGGCACGGGTCGCCGCGACGGGCTCGTCGGCGTCGCGCTCCAGGGTCATCAGCGGTGCCCACTGCCCGATGACGTCGGGGTCCGCGCTGAACTCCAGGTCGCTGAAGAGCGGGTGCACGCGCAGCGCCTCGTAGCGGCGGCGCAGGAAGTCCACGTTCTCGGCGCCACGCACGAACGTCATGTGCGGCGTGACGTTGATGAAGTCGGTGCCCTCCATCAGGCCGGCGGTGAGCAGGTGGTTCCAGAACTCGCGCGAGGTGTGGAACTGCTCGTTGATCTTCACCGCCTTGGAGATGTCGACGGAGCCGTCCTTGCGCTCCGGCGTGTAGTTCAGCTCGCAGAGGGCGGCGTGGCCGGTGCCCGCGTTGTTCCACGGGTTCGACGACTCGAGGGCCACCTCGTCGAGGCGCTCGTAGATCCCGACACGCCAGGTCGGCTCGAGGATCGTGAGCAGCGCGCCGAGCGTGGCGCTCATGATCCCTCCGCCGATCAGCGCGACGTCGACCTCTTCGGAGGGACGCGGGGCTGTCTGGAGGTAAGAAGTCACACCTAGAAAGATAGCGCGCTTGTGAAAAGCGGAACGAGCGCTGTGGCATGAATCACGTGATGTGTCCCGTGACCTCTCTCACTCGCCCGTTCCGCCCTTCTCACCGGGTCGGACCGGACGTGGGCCAGGGGCCCAGCTCGGGTAGCTCGCCCCGCAGCGGCATCGCGGGCATCCGTCCGGCCAGCCAGGCGACGACGTCGCGCGGATCGCCCTGGATGTCGGCCAGGGAGGCGCCATCAGGCAGCCGGACCGCCAGGAAGTCGCGCAGGTGGGCGCACAGGGTGTCGTCCCACGTCTCGTACCCGACCTCCTCCGAGGTGCCGGCCAGGGCGTCGACGGAATGGATGCGCACCTCGCGCCACCAGGCGAGCAAGCAGCCCGAGAGCGGTCCCTCCCGGTAGCCGCTCGGGGCCGCCCAGAGGGACGCCCCGGCCGCCGGCCACGCCCGCACGAGATCCTCGCGGAGGGCCCCGAGGACCGCCAGGTGCTCGGCGACGCTTCGGCCCGCCCCGGCCTCGATCCCGGCGTCGCGTGCCTCTCGGCTCGGGTAGACCGGCACCACCTCGCCGCGCTCGGCGGCCCGCGTCTGCCCGAGCATCGCGCCGCCCAGGCCCGCGACGTGCGACAGCACGTGCCCACGGGTCCAGCCGGCCAGGGGCGACGGCCCGGCGAGGTCTGCCTCGGTCAGCCGCCCGACGGCGGCCAGGAGCGCGTCCAGGCCGTCCGCCGAGTCGGCCAGGGCATGCGCCGTCAGGTCGGTGCTCTCGCGGTTCACGGCCACATCAGTCCCTTCGTCCATCCGTCGGCGTCCGCCCGGTACAGCAGGCGGACGTGCGGTCCCTCGTCCGGCGCCTGCCAGAACTCCACCTCCGTGGGTGCGAGCACGTAGGCCGCCCAGTCCGGCGCGACCAGCTCGGGATCGGCTGTGACCGCACGCAGCGCCTCGTCGAACGCCTGCTGATACTCCTCGACGGAACCGAGCGGCTCGCTCTGCCGGTTCACCAGGCCCGCGGCGCGCGACGCGTCGGGCCGTGCCAGGAAGTCCGCACGGCTGGTCTCGGGTCCCGCCGGCGCCGCGCTGCCCGTCACCTTGACCTGGCGCCCCAGCTCGGGCCAGAAGAACGTCAGGGCCGCGTGCGGGTTGGCCGCCAGGTCACGCCCCTTGGGGCCTGTGGACTGCGAGGCGAACCACCACCCGTCCCCCGTCACGTCCTTGAGCACCAGCGTGCGGGCGTGGACGTGGCCGGCGGCGTCCGCCGTCGAGAGTGTGGCGGCCTGCGGGGCCAGGAGGCCGGCGTCGATCGCCTGCTCGGCCCAGTCCACGAACAGGTCGTGCGGCGTGGACGGTGCGGCATCCGGGTCGAAGGTGGGCAGACCGGGTCGTGCGAACGCGGGCAGCGCCCGCAGACGTTCGCGGAGGGTCACGTGTTCTCCTTCTGGGTCAGCAGGCCGACGAAGCCGCGCACCGCTGCGGTGAGCGCGTCGGGATCCTGCGTGGCACGAGCCAGGACGTACCCGCCCTGGATGATCGCGAGTGCGGCGTGCGCGCGGTCGCGGGCGACGTCGTCCGGTAGGCCGGTCTCGCGGAAGATCTCGGCGAGCACGCCCAGGAGCCGCACGAAGTAGGCCGTGACCACGTCGCGCAGGCCCTCGTCGTCCATCACCGCCTGGTCGGAGGTGTGGCGGCCGATCCGGCAGCCCGCCAGCGCGTCCCGCGGCCGTTCGAGGTAGGCGACCAGGCGGTCGACGGCGGGGGAGTCGCCCCGCAGGTCGCGCATCGCCCGGGCGAGGGCGTCGTCGACGGTCGCGCCGACGGCGGCCACCGCGAGGTCGTGCTTGGTGGGGAAGTGGTGGTACAGGCTGCCCTGTCCCACGCCGGACGCCGTGAGGACGGCGCGCGGGCTCGTCGCACCCACCCCCTGGGCGGCGAAGAGCTCCTGTGCCGCGTCGACGAGGCGCTCCCGGGCGGTCGTGCTGGTCATGCCCAGACCATACCTACCTCCAGGTATGGTGGCAAGGGAGTTCGCCGGGAGGCGCTGGGCGCGCTGGGCGCGCGGGCCGCGCCGGGCGCGCAGGTCAGAGCTGGGCGCCCAGGTCAGAGCAGCGTGAGGACGCCCAGCACGCCGACCGCGAGGGCCAGGACCAACGAGGTGCCGATGAGCACCGCGTGCACGGTGCGGAACCTCGTCGCGCGGCCGTCGGCGTCGCGCGAGCGGGGGTCGGCGGCGATGCGCTGCCAGAACCTCGGCCAGATGAGCAGGTTCCACACGGCAGTGACGATCAGTACGACGGACCAGGCGACCGGGATGTTCACGGGTCCCAGTATGTGCTCCCGTCAGAAGTAGTCGCGGACGTGCAGCTGGCGTCCCGCGAACAGCGAGGTCAGTACGGCGTCGTGCCCGGACGAGCCCGTCAGGTGGCCCGTGAGCCGGAGGTTCGCCGCGGACTGCGCGCCCGCGTACAGCAGCGCGAGCCCGTTCGGGTCCAGCACCGGCCGTTCGTGGTGCGCGTCCTCGACCGCGACGGTGTCGCGCTCGAGGTGAGTGACGCCGTCGGACACCGTGAGCGTCCAGGCGCCGGCGAGGTCCTGCGCGCCGCGGACGGCGAACGGCACCCGCGCCCCCTCCAGCGGCGAGGCCACGCCGCCGAGCGCCCGCGCCACGTCCAGGACGCGCAGCATGTAGGGGTGGGAGGCGTGGACCCTCGAGGTCAGGTCGGGCAGCACCAGCCAGGCGGGATCGAGGCCCGACGTCGACACGCGTGCCGTGCCGACCACGGTCGAGAAGCTGCCGAGGGTGTGCCACAGGGCCCGTGCCGCGTCGGGTGTCAGGGCGATGAGGTCGTCGACCTCCATGACCGCGGTGCCGGGCGTGTACCCCTCGCCGCGGATCCACCCGGCGAAACCGACGACCTCTCCGGCCGTGTGACCGGGGGTGTCGCCCCTCGTGTCGATGGCGAGCGTGATGCCCGTGTAGTCGGCCAGGAGCTTCTCGGGCGGGGTCCAGAACGGCTTCTCCGCCCGCGAGACCGGCCCGTTCTGCGCGGCGGCCCACCGGTGGTGGACGGCGACGATCGCGTCGAAGTCGGCGACACCCGCCCGCCGGGTGACGACGCCGTCCGGCGCGGCGACCCGGCTGAGATTCTGCAGCGGGACGTCGACGTCGTCGAACGAGCCGACCACCTCGTAACCCAGGCGGCGGTAGATGCCCGGCGCGGTGGGGAAGAGCGTGGAGAGGGTCTCGCCCCGCTCGCGCGCCTCGCCCAGAGCGGCGTCGAACAGCCGCACCAGGTGGCCCGACCCCCGCCGCTCCGGTTCGACGGCGACCCCCGCCACGCCTGCCGTCGGCACGCGTGCGCCGTGGAACCAGGACGTGAACCCGTAGACGCGCAGACGCGCCGCGAGGCCGTCGTCGTCGAACGCGCCCCACTCCCGGAAGCCGGCGGCCTCCCACTCCTCGCGGGTCGGTGCCGGGCGCCCGCCGGCAGGCGTGCCGAACGCCTCACCGCCGAGTCGGTTGAAGTCCGGCTGGTCGGTGTACTCGACGGGACGCACGGTGAGGCTCATGCAGGCGACCCTAGGCAACCGGGGGCCGCGCCTGCGACCCCGGAGGGCCGCTGTGTCTCTTCCGGCCGGCCCTGCTCGTCGGCCCTGCTCGTCGGCGCGTCAGTCGCCGAAGTAGGCGACGAGCTCCTCCGCCGGGTGCGGGCGCAGCAGGGGAGTGCGTGTGACCTCGAGCGGCTCCGGGGTGAGCAGGCCCGAGGACAGCTCGGCGTCGGCGGTGCGGTCGCCGGGGGTGATCCCGTCGTCGGCCACGAGGTCGCGCTGGAAGAGCACGGCGTCGTGCCACTGGCCGAGCTTCCAGCCGATCTTCTCGAACCGGCCGGCCGGCTGGAAGCCGGCCGCCTCGTGCAGCGCGACCGCCGGATCGTTGGGTAGCACGATGCTGGCGACCACGCGGTGGTACCCGCGGCGCGCGAGCCGGGCCAGCAGCGTGTCGTACAGCATGCGGCCGCCGCCGCGCCGCTGGTGGTCGGCGGCGACGTACACGTTGGTCTCCAGCGTCCAGCGGAACGTCGGCCGGTCCGCGAACGGCTTGGCGTAGGCGAAGCCCGCCACCGCGCCCTCCGACTCGAGCACGAGCCAGGTCTCCCGGCCGAAGAACCGCTCGATGCGCCGGGTCATCTCGCGCGCGTCCGGCGGGTTGGTCTCGAAGGTCGCCGCCGAGTCGGCGACGAAGGGGGCGTAGATCCCGGCGCAGGCTGCGGCGTCGTCTGGTGTCGCGACGCGGACGATGCGGTCCATGGACGGATCTTCCCGTGGACCCGGCCTGCGCGATGATCGCAGCGGCGGGTTGACGCGGGTCCGCCGAGCGAGTAACCGGCGCGGGGCGGTTGTCGGTGGCTGGGCATAGCGTGTGGCTCGTGACCGCGCTGCAGAGACGAGTGCTCCTCGTCGCCATCCTCGGATCCTTCGTGTCGTTCCTCGACAGCACGGTCGTGAGCGTCGCGCTGCCCGCCATCGCTCGGGAGCTCGGTGGCCCGGGCGTCGCGGGGCTGGCACTGCAGCAGTGGGTGGTGGACGCGTACCTCGTCACCCTCGGGGCGCTGATGCTGGTGGCGGGCTCGATCTCGGACGTCTACGGGCGTCGCCGGGTCCTGGCCGCCGGGCTCGTGGGGTTCGCGGCCGCCTCGGTGCTGTGCGCGCTGGCCCCCACCGGACCCGTCCTGGTCGTCGCGCGCGCCCTGCAGGGCGTGGCGGGAGCCCTGCTGGTGCCGAGCTCGCTGGCCCTGATCGTTGCGACCTTCAGCGGTGAGACGCAGTCGCGGGCGATCGGGCGGTGGACGTCGTGGACCACCGCCGCGATGATCGTGGGCCCCTTCGTCGGGGGCCTGCTGGTCGACCTCGCGTCGTGGCGCTGGGTGTTCTGGATCAACGTCCCCGTCATCGCGGTGACCCTGTGGCTCCTGCGCGGGATCCCCGAGGCGGAGGGCGAGCCGGGCCGCCGCATCGACGTACCCGGCGCGGCACTGGCCGCGTTCGGCCTTGCCGGTGTGGTCTTCGGGCTCATCGAGGGCGAACGTCTCGGGTGGGCGTCGCCGGGCATCCTGGTGCCGATGCTTCTGGGTGCGGTCATGCTCGTCGCGTTCGTGCTCTACCAGCGGCGGGCCGCCGACCCGATGCTGCCGCTGAGCCTGTTCCGGGCGCGCAACTTCGCCTGGGGCAACCTGGCCACCACCGCGATCTACGGTGCGCTCTCGCTCGGCGGTTTCATGCTGACCCTGTTCCTCCAGCAGGTCGCCGGGTACTCGGCGACCTGGTCCGGCGTGGCGCAGCTGCCCACGACGATCGCGATGATCGCGCTGTCCGCGTGGTTCGGCACGCTCGCGGGCCGGTACGGGCCCCGGTTGTTCATGACGGTCGGCCCGATCATCGCCGCCGGAGGGTTCATCCTCATGCTGATGATCGACGAGACCGCGTTTTACCCCACGCAGTTGCTGCCTGGCCAGCTCGTGTTCGGCCTGGGCCTCTCGATCACGGTGGCACCGCTGACCGCGGCCATCCTCGGCGCCGTACCCACCCACGACGCCGGCATCGGCTCCGCCGTGAACAACGCGGTGGCGCGGGTGGCGGGGCTCGTGACGGTCGCCTTCGCGGGCATCATCACCGGCGGCGTGCTGGACGTCGCGTCGTTCCACCGCTCGCTGCTGGTGGCGGCAGGCCTGCTGGTCCTCGGCGGGCTGCTCTCGCTGGTGGGCATCCGGAACGCCAGGGGTGCGAATCCGAACGAGACCCTGGCCAAACCTAGTTAGGTATGCCTAACCTCAGGTCATGGCATTCAAGGGGCGCAGAGCGGTCGATCCGCACGTCGTGATGGCCGAGGTCGTCAACACCAAGCGGATCACGCCGAACATGATGCGCGTGACCCTCGGCGGCGAGGAGATGGCCCAGTTCACGCCGGCGGGGTACGACCAGTGGTTCCGGCTCTTCCTGCCCCGCCCCGGCCAGGACATGCTGCGCCTGCCGACGCGCACGTCCGGGCTCTGGTACGCCGAGTACCTCACCACCCCCAAGGCCCGGCGACCCTGGGTCCGCAACTACACCGTCCGAGCCGCACGGCCCGACCTGCACGAGATCGACGTCGACTTCGTGCTCCACGCCGACGACGCACCATCGGGCACCGGCACGCACACCTCCGGCCCCGGTGCGGGATTCGCCGAGGCGGCCGACCGCGGCATGCGCGTCGGCGTGCTCGACCAGGGCATCACCTACGACGTGCTGCACCCGCACGACCGCACCCTCCTGGTCGCCGACGAGTCCGGTCTGCCCGCCGTCGCCGGCATCTGCGAGTCCCTGCCGGACGACGCCCGCGGCACCGCCGTCGTCGAGGTGCCCACGGCCGCGGACATCCAGGAGTTCCGCACCCCGCGCGGTGTCGAGCTGTGCTGGGTGGTGCGGTCCGACGGCGCACCGGACGCCGTGCCGGGGCAGGCGGCGCTCGCGGAGCTGTGCGCCCTGGACCTGGCGGGGCACGCATCCGACGTCTACGCGTTCACGATCGGTGAGTCGTCGCTGGCCACCGGCGCCCGTCGGCACCTGGTGGGCGAGCGCGGGGTGCCCAAGGCGCACGTCGACTTCGTCGGCTACTGGCGCCACGGCCGCTCCTCCCCGGGCTGACCGGCCCGTCCGCGGTGATGAGCGGCCGATCACGCCCTGCGCCGCAGTCAGACCCGGACGACCACCTTGCCGCGCGTGTGTCCGGTCTCGCTGGCCCGGTGCGCGTCCGCGGCGTCGGCCAGGTCGAAGACCTGTGCGACCTCCACGGACAGCTTTCCCGCGTCGAACAGCGCAGTGAGCGCGTCGAGGTCGGCGGTGCTCGGGCGCACCCACACGTAGTGCCCGCCGTGCTCCGTGCGCGCGGTCGCATCGGTGATCGAGGCGATGGTGCCGCCGTCGGCCAGCAGCCCGGCACTCGTGGCCACCGCGTCGCCGCCCACCAGGTCGACGGCGACGTCGACGCCCTCGGGCGCGAGGGCGCGCACGCGGTCGGCCAGGCCGTCGCCGTACGTCACGGGCTCGGCTCCGAGGCCACGCAGGAACTCGTGGTTCTTCTCGCTCGCGGTGCCGATCACGCGCGCGCCCAGCGCCCGGGCGATCTGCGCGGCGAACGAGCCGACGCCGCCTGCCGCCGCGTGCACCAGCACGGTCTGGCCGGCCGTGACACCGGCACGCTGGATCACCTGGTACGCGGTGAGCCCGGCGAGCGGCACTGCCGCCGCCTCCTCGAAGCTCAGCGACGCGGGCTTGCGCGCCAGCGTGCGCACCGGGGCGGCGACCAGCTCGGCGAACGTGCCGCCCTGCACCGTGTCCTTGCGCACGTAGCCGTAGACCTCGTCACCCACCTCGAGCTCGGACGTGTCCAGGCCCACCTGCTCGACCACACCGGCCACGTCCCATCCCGGGATCGCGGGCAGCAGAGTGTCGATCAGGCCTTCGAGGTAGCCCTCGCGGACCTTCCAGTCGACCGGGTTCACGGAGGCCGCGCGGACCCGGACCACCACCGTGTCGGGGCCGATGTGCGGGTCGGGCTGCTCGGTGAGCTCGAGGACGTCCGCGCTGCCGAACTCCGAGTAGGTGATTGCTCGCATGCTGGCGACAATACCCACCGGCCGCGGGTATTCCGGGGGGACGGAGGGAGGAAGCGCCTCTTAAAAGTGTGCCAAGCGGTCATTCCCGACCCGGCAGCTCCACCACGACGTCCTCCGGCGACTTGTCCGGGCGCCAGCCACGCCACACGGAGTGCCGCATGCGCCGCTCGCCCGAGGCGCCGTCGCTGCCCTCGGCCCAGTCGGCGTACGCGACCTCCCCGACGAGACGCGGCGTGACCCACCGCGCGTCCGACGCGTCCTCCGCGGGCACCCCGAACGCTCCGGGGGTCTTGCGCGACATGCCCTCGAGCCGCGCGGTGATCTCCCGGCGCTCACGTTCCGTGAAGCCGGTCCCGACGCGGCCCACGTAGCGCAGCCCTTCGGCGTCGTCGGTACGGTCCGGGACCGCCATGAGCAGGGATCCCATCACCGAGGAGTTGGCGCGGCCCGGGCGCCACCCCACGATCACGACCTCCTGCATGGCGCTGTGCTTGATCTTGAGCCACTCCCGCGAGCGCCGTCCCGCGTAGGTGGAGCGGCGGCGCTTGGCGACCACGCCCTCGAGGCGCAGGGTGCGGGACGTACGCAGGGCGGCGTCGAGGTCGCCGTCGAACGCGGGCGGCAGGTGGACGGGGGCGCGGGGGGTGACGAGCGACTCGAGCAGCTCGCGGCGTTCGGTGTACGGGAGGTCGGTGACGTCCTGGCCGTCGGCCCGCAGCACGTCGAACAGCATGAGATCGACCTGGACGCGGGCGCGTGCGCGCGCGACGTCGCGTTCCTTGCGGAGGTTGGCGCGCAGCTGGAGGCGGCGGAAGTCGGGGCGGCCGTCACGGTCGAGGGCGACGATCTCGCCGTCGAGCACGGCGGGGAGCCGGTCGGGATCGACCTGGCCGGCGAGGGCGCCGAGCTCGGGGAAGGTGACGGTGAGGTCCTGGCCGGACCGGCTGACGAGGCGGACGGTCTCGGGGTCCTGGACGTGGGCGAGCGTACGGAACCCGTCCCACTTCATCTCGAACATCCAGTCGCCGGGGTCGGTCAGCTCGCCGGCGGTGGCGTTGGTGGCGAGCATGGGCCGCGGCGTCTTCTGTGGCGCGGTGGGCTCCTGACGGGCCCTGGGTCTTTCACCCCGCTCGCGGGTTCTCGGGGTGGACGACGCTGCGCTCTGCGGTGCCGGCGCCCCGGGCTGGGCCTTGGTGAGGTGGATCAGCCAGTTGTTCGCGGCGTCGCCGTCGCGGCCGCCCGTGCGGATCAGGGCGAGGCGACGGGAGCCGCGCTCGGCGGAGCGGAGCGTGACGATGACCTCGTCGTCGCGCCATTTCTCCAGGTCGTAGGTGCCGGAGTCCCAGATCGTGACCTCGCCCGCGCCGTACTCCCCGCCGGGGATGGTGCCCTCGAACGAGCCGTACTCGAGCGGGTGGTCCTCGGTCTGCACGGCGAGGTGGTTCTTCGCCGGGTCGGTGGGCTCGCCGCGGGGGAGTGCCCAGCTCACGAGCACGCCGTCGTGCTCCAGGCGGAAGTCCCAGTGCAGACGGCGGGCGTGGTGCTCCTGGATGACGAAGGTGGGCGCGTCGCCGGTCGGGTCGTTCCCGCAGGCCGAGCCGGTCGAGTCCTCCTGCGGCCCGAACGGTTCCGGCGTCCTGCCGGGGTCGCGCTTGGCCCGGTAGGTGCCCAGCTTCTCGAAGGTGGCCAGCCGCTCCGGCGTCGGCTCCAGGGCGGAGAGGTGACCCTCGAGCAAAGGGGCGAGCAGGTCGCCGTCGGCCTCGATGCGTTCCACGACCTCGTCGGGGGTGAGCTGGGCGAGGTCGGGATCGTCGAGCTCCTCCCACGTGCGCGGCGCGGCTGCCCAGGGTCGGTCGAGCCCGCGCAGGGAGTACGGCGCTATGGTCGTCTTGCTGCCGTTGTTCTGCGACCAGTCGACGAGCACCTTGCCCGTGCGCAAGCTCTTGCTCATGTCGCTGACCACCAGGTCGGGGTGCTCGGCCTCGAGGTAGCGGGCGAGCTCGTGCGCGACGGCGGAGACGGCGTCGGAGTCGAGGCGGGTGTCCTGGGCCTTGCCGAGGGCGGCGTACAGATGGATGCCCTTGGACCCGGATGTGACGGGGTAGGGCTCCAGGCCCATGCCCTGCAGGATCTCGCGGGCCCACCGGGCGACCTCGGCGCACTCGGCCAGCCCGGCACCCGGTCCGGGGTCGAGGTCGAGCACGAGGCGGTCCGGGTCCAGGCGGGCGCCGGTGCGGCCGAACTGCCACTGGGGCGTGTGGATCTCGAGGGTCGCGGTCTGGCCCAGCCAGGTCAGGGTCGCCAGGTCGTTGACCAGCACGTAGTCGTTGGACGAGGTCTTGTGCTGGATGGACCTGCGCTTGACCCAGTCGGGGGTGGAGGCGTCGAGGTTCTTCTGGAAGAACATCTGCCCGCCGGTGCCGTCGGGCCACCGCTTGCGGGTGGCGGGGCGGTTGGCGGCGTGCGGCAGCAGCACGGGAGCCACCTGCGTCAGGTAGTGCAGCACCTCGCCCTTGGTGGTGCCCGACGCCGGGAACAGCACCTTGTCGAGGTTGCTCAGGCGCAGGCGGTGACCGTCGACCTGGACCGTCTGCTGGGTGGGCGCCATCACACCATGGTGCCGCCGGTCGAGTGCTCGCGCCCGGGTGGCGGCGGGTTGCGGCGGGCCGGTCCTGTCCGGCGTCGCCGAGATCACGTGGCCGGCGGTCGAGAGCGCCGAGGCAACTCCGCTAGGCTCCGGCGAGTGATTTCGGATGCCCTCGTGCTCGACGCGTTCGCGGTGCCCCATGCGGCTGCCCGTTACGCCCCGTCGATCGCCCGACCTGAGCAGCTCACCGTCTACGGCGCCGAGTGGTGCCGTGACTGCCGCCGGAGCAAGGCGGTGCTGGACGTGCGCCGGGTGCGCTACGACTACGTGGACCTCGTCGCGCACCCCGAGCGGGCCGACGAGGCCGAGGCGCTGACCGGCCGAAAGACCATCCCGGTGCTGGTCTTCCCCGACGGCGAGCAGCTGGTGGAACCCACCAACGCCGAGCTCTGCGCCGCGCTGGACCGCGCCGGTCTCTGAGGTCCCGCGGGGCCGAAACCTGGGCATGTGGAGTACTTGGGGCGCACCATAGAAGGATGAGGGCAATCTGGAAGGGCGCCGTGACCTTCGGTCTCGTCAACGTTCCGGTCAAGCTGTACAGCGCGACCGAGGACCACGACGTACCTCTGCACCAGGTCCACGACGCCGACGGCGGACGCATCCGGTACAAGCGCGTGTGCGAGGTGGACGGCGAAGTCGTGCCGTACGAGCACATCGACCGCGCCTACGACGACGGTGAGCGCACCGTGGTGCTCACCAAGAAGGACCTCTCCGACCTGCCCGCCGAGCGGGACCGGGAGATCTCGGTGGTGGAGTTCGTGCCCAGCGAGCAGATCGACCCGATCATGTTCGACCGGACCTACTACCTCGAGCCCGACTCCAAGTCCACGAAGGCCTACGTGCTGCTGCGCCGCACGCTGGAGGAGACGGACCGCACAGCGATCGTGAAGTTCGCGCTGCGGCAGCGCACCAGGCTCGCAGCGCTGCGGGTGCGGGACGAGGTGCTCGTGCTGCAGACCCTCCTGTGGGCCGACGAGATCCGCGAGGCCGCCTTCCCGTCGCTCGACGAGCCCGCGAAGATCTCCGAGAAGGAGCTCGCGATGTCGGCGCAGCTCGTCGGCAGCTTCGAGGCCGACTTCGCACCCGAGGACTACGAGGACGAGTACCAGGTGCAGCTTCGCAAGCTCGTCGACGCGAAGCTCGAGGCGGGCGAGAGCCTGGACACGGCCGCCACGTTCGGCGAGCCGGAGGAGGGGGACGACGAGGGGGGTGCCGAGGTGGTCGACCTCATGGAGGCGCTCAAGCGCAGCGTCGCGGAGTCGAAGTCCAAGACGTCGTCGCGGTCGAAGTCGTCGTCGGGTTCGAAGTCCTCGTCGAGCTCGAAGTCCGGGTCACGGTCGTCGGGGTCGTCCTCCGGCTCCGGCTCCTCGTCGAGCTCGTCCTCGAAGGCGAAGCCCAGGTCGAAGTCCCGCAAGGCGGGCTGACCGGCTCACTCCCGCAGCCGCTCCACCAGCCCGCGCTCGCCCGCCCGCATCACGTGGGCGTGGGCCCAGGCGAGCGGCCGGGGCGTCACCCGGGCCGCGACCCGGAACCAGACCGGCACGGGCGAGACCGCCCAGAGCAGCCGCACCTCGCTCGCCCCTGCCTCGCCGTCCGAGCCGGCCCTGTCGGGCGAGCGTGGGATGCCAGCCGAGCTCACCCCACCGGTCGAGCTCACCCCACCGGCCGAGCTCACCCCACCGGTCGAGCTCGTCGAGGCCGCTGACACCGTCACGTCCGCCCGCCCTGTCAGATCGCCGGAGACGTTCAGCCGTGCGCGTCCGGTCGCGCCGTCGGACGGCGGCGTCACCTCCACGAGGTCCAGCCGGAAGGCCAGCGCATACCCGAGCGGGCTGCGGACGCGCAGCCGGGCCCACGTGCCGGGTGCGGCCAGCCCGTCCGGGCCGACTACGGGTCCGCTCGCCGCGGCGGTCAGCCCGGGCCACCAGTCCGGCCAGGTGAAGCGGGGGTCGGCGAGGACGGGCCAGACCCGCGCGACGGGGGCGGAGGGGTGCCAGACGGACTCGAGCTCGAACACCGGCCCATCCTGCCCTCCGCACGGTGCGGCACAGCGGCCACCGGACCCGCGCGCCGCGCATCGACCTGACCACCCACACCACCCACCTGACCACCCACCTGGCCGCCCACTTGGCCGCCGAACCGCAAGCTACGCGTCCATCCGTGCCCTGTTGTCAATCGGTCAGTGCAACTTAAGCGGCTCGGGCCAGGAGGTCCTTGAGGGCTTGGGCGGGAGTCTTGAGGTCGAGGGTGGGTCGCGGCCGGGCGTTGAGCATGATCGCGACCCGCTTG
>Ga0233375_1000020_pt1 | contig 128896 bp, 124 predicted proteins | sample ElkDunMinimDraft_10_FD_191539 | JGI IMG/M metagenome (GOLD analysis project Ga0233375, IMG submission 191539) | Fecal eukaryotic communites from dung pellets of Tule Elk in California, USA - Elk Dung E16 | ecosystem: Host-associated > Mammals > Digestive system > Large intestine > Fecal...
AGATCCGGAACTGCCCCGCGAGGGTGTCGAGCTCCTCGAGCGTGGCGTCCGGGCCGATCGTGACCGGGTTGGTGATGATGCCGGTCTGCGTGCGCTTCACCAGGTCGACCTGGGTGGCCTGGTCCTCGATGGAGAGGTTGCGGTGCAGCACGCCGAGGCCGCCCTGGCGGGCCATGGCGATCGCCATGGCCGACTCGGTGACCGTGTCCATCGCCGCCGACACCAGCGGGACCTTGAGCGAGATCTCACGCGTCAGGCGAGACGTCGTGTCGATCTCCGAGGGCGCCAGGTCGGAGTAACCCGGAAGCAGCAGGACGTCGTCATAGGTGAGCCCGAGGAAGCCGAACGGGTCGGCCTGCGAGGTCTGGTCCGTCATGCAGCAAGTCTACGGCCGGTGCGGCCCCACATCCCGGCCGGGCAGTGGTACCGCCTCGAGGCGTGCGTCACCTCGCCTTGATCACCGCGAGCACCTCGTGCAGCAGCCCGGTGAACGAGCGCACACGCTGCACCGTCGGACCGAAGGGCAGGTCCGTCGCCGCCGCGTCGGCCCGCAGGCCCACGAAGATCGGCAGCTCCGGGTAGCTCTCGTTCACGGCGTGCACCACGTCGAGGTCCGGCTTGTTCTGCGTGGTCGCCAGCACGACCGCCGTCGGGCGGACCATGGTGACCAGCTCGACCGAGCGGTGCGTGCTCGCCGGACCCGTGACGATGCGCGCCATGGAGCCCTGCGCGGCCAGCGCCGCGGCCAGCGCGTGCGCCGACAGCGGCACCACCTCGTCCGGGGCCGCGAACACGAGGACGATCTTGCGCATCCGGCTCGGGTGGTTGGCCGGCGGGCCGCCCGCCTCGACCATCGCGCGCTCGAACTCCTCGGTGTAGTTGCGCAGAGCCCGCAGGGCGGAGGTCGCGAGCACCACCTCGGGCATCTCGCCCGGGCCCGCGAGGACTGTGCGCTCGGACAGCCTCAGCCAGGCAGGCTCCACGAGCTCGGTCCACCAGGTGGCCGGGTCCCCCTCGGGGCCGAGCACGAGGAGGCTGTCGCAGGCGGTCCTGCTGTAGGCCAGGGCTGCGTCGACCAGGGCGGACACCCTGCCCGACGTCGGGGCCGGAGCCGAGGCGGAACGTGGCGCGCCGGCCGCGGGGACGTCACCACCGGTCGCGCCGCCGGTCGCACCGCCGGGCAGAGCACGCAGCCGGGCCCGGCCCCGCGGCTCCTCCGCCTGCTCGCCGCCGGACGTCGCGGCCGGGCGGGCACGTTCACCCTGCGGGTCCGGAGCCTCGACCGTGCCGAGGAACTTCTCCGCGAACTCGGGCTCGTCCGCGCCCTCCGCCTCGTCGTCGATCTGCACCTCGGGCAGCGCGGGTGCCGTGCGGCTGGCCACCTCGAGCTCGGCGTCGCCGGCGTCGACGGCGGCACGGGCGGCGTCGACGGGCGCCACGCCCTCCAGCGTGAGGCGACGCATGACCAGGAGCCGAGCCACGTCGTCCGGTGTGTAGCGGCGGTGCGAACCGGCCGTCCGGCCCGAAGGGCCGAGGCCGTACCGGCGGTCCCAGGTGCGCAGGGTGGCTGGCGCCACCCCGAGGCGCCTGGCGACCGCGGCGACGGCCAGTCCGGGGCTGGAGGCACGTGACCCACCCGGGTTCTGGGCAGGCCGCGAAGATGTCATGGACTCGATTCTGCCGACCTGGACCTCTCTGCGCCACTGCGAAACCCGGCGTGCCGCCGATCTCGGTCGAATTCGGCCCACATTGGACCAAACCAGGTCAGGGCTGGCGCGCTTGCGCTGACCCGATTCGAGCCGCGTCGCGCAAAACTGCTACTTGAACAACTTCTGCACAACTTGTAGGTTGTTCGCCATGACGGAGATCTCAAGGCTTCCTGGTCCGGTGATGGAACTGTGGGAATGGCAGTACCAGGGTGCGTGCCGCGATGCGGACGACACGCTGTTCTTCCACCCCGAGGGTGAGCGCGGGTCCACCCGCCGCAGGCGTGCCGAGGCCGCCAAGGCGATCTGCCGCTCGTGCCCGGTGATGATGCAGTGCCGCGAGCAGTCGCTCCGCGTGCGCGAGCCGTACGGCGTGTGGGGCGGGCTCAGCGAGGACGAGCGGTCGGCCATCCTCGCCGGCAAGTCGGTCTCGGCCTGATCTTCTCGTTCCGCCGAGACCACCGTCCGGCGGGCGCAGCCCCGTAGCGGCGTTGCCGCGGGGCCGCCCAGCCCAGGGACGATCTTCGCCAGGCGGACCACCACACAGCACGGTCGGCTCGGCGGACGAGCGAGGGCCCCGCACCATCAGGTGCGGGGCCCTCGTCTTCTATCCGGCGTGAGCTGAGGTCAGCTCACGACCACGGCGAGGACGTCGCGGGCCGAGAGGACCAGGTAGTCCTCACCCGCGTACTTGACCTCGGTGCCGCCGTACTTGGAGTAGATCACCTTGTCACCGACGGCGACGTCCAGCGGCACACGGTTGCCGTTGTCGTCGATGCGGCCCTGGCCAACGGCCAGAACCTCGCCCTCCTGGGGCTTCTCCTTGGCGGTGTCCGGGATGACCAGGCCGGAAGCGGTCGTGGTCTCGGCTTCGAGAGCCTTGACGACGATCCGGTCCTCGAGCGGCTTGATGGGGACCGACACGTCGGACCTCCTCTTTCATGAGCGGATCGAGAGATTCGCTTCGTGGTGGACTTAAGGGGCTCGAACGTTCGACGGTCCGCCGTCGTCGCGGGTGCCGGCGGGCACGAACGTCTGGGTTCTCCGTCACGGCCCCCGTGACCGGGGCCCGTGGCGGTGAACACCCCCAAATCTAGGTCGGCGCTAGCACTCGGTCAAGGCGAGTGCCAATCGCGTGAGCCTGCTCACGTGCCGGGCGGCGGATGCGTGGCCAGCACACCGGAATCTCGCCATCGCCGCGAAAAGCCCGGGTCGAGTTACTCGTCACGACCAGGACAAACGTGGAAAGATCTTCCCATGGATACGGCGATTCTGAGCAAATTGCTCAGCCCTGACGGCTGGGCCCTGCTTGGTGCCCTGCCGCCCTATGACGAGCGGCGCGCGATGAAGACCGTGACCACCCTGCGCGCCCAGGGCGTCCCGGCGGACCTCGCCGCCGCCATCGTGACCCAGTCCCGGCTGCGCGCCCGGGCCCGGGCCAAGTTCGGCGACTTCGCGGACGGGATGATCTTCACCCCGGACGGCCTGGAGCAGGCCACCCGGCTGCTGGTCGCCGCGCTGCACGCCCGGCGCTACCTTGAGGCGGGGGTCAGCATGCTCGCCGATCTGACCTGCGGTATCGGCGCGGACTCCCTGGCCTTCGCCGGGACCGGGCTGCGCGTCGTCGCTACCGACCTCGACGAGTCCACGGCGGCCGTCGCACGGTGGAACCTGCGACACTTCCCCGAGGCCGAGGTGCTGCATGCCGACGGCCTCTCCCTCGACCTGCGCGCCGAGGGGATCGAGGGCGTCTATGCCGACCCGGCCCGCCGGGCGAGCGGCGGCTCGGGGGCACGCAGCCGCCGGATCTTCGACCCCCGCGCCTACGAGCCGCCGCTCGACTCCGTCTGGGCGCTGCGGGAGATCGTCCCCGCCGTAGGCATCAAGGTGGGCCCCGGCATCCCGCACAACGGCCTGCCGGACGACGCCGAGACCCAGTGGGTGTCCGTCAACGGCGACGTGGTCGAGGCAGGGCTCTGGTTCGGCCCCCTGGCACCCGACGGGCCCGGCCGCTCGGCACTCGTGCTGCGCACGTTCACGGACGACGACGGCAAGGAGCACACCCTCAGCCGCGCCGTCCGTGGGGACGACGTCGATCCCGCGGTCGGCGCCGTCGGCCAGTACCTCTACGAGCCCGACGGGGCCGTGATCCGGGCCGGGTTGGTGGCCCAGGCAGCGGCCGAGCTCGGCGGCCGCCTCGTGGACCCGACGATCGCCTACGTCACCACGGACTCCCCCGCCGACCTGCCGTCCGCGCGGCCCGCGGAGCCCGCCGGTGCGCAGGCCCCGATCGCCACCGGCTACCGGGTGCTCGACACGATGCCGTTCGGCCTGAAGCGGCTCAAGTCGTACCTGCGGGACCGCAACGTCGGGCGCATCACGATCAAGAAGCGGGGCACCGCCGTGGTGCCCGAACAACTTCGCAAGCAGCTCGTGCTCACCGGGACCGAGGAGGCGACGATCGTGCTCACACGTGTGGCAGGCAACCAACAGGTGCTCCTGGTCGAACCCCTGGGACCCGTATGAGCTCGCCGGCCCGGCTCGGTTTCGGCGACTCCCCACGATCCACCGTGGGCCTCGAGTGGGAGCTGGGGCTCGTCGATCCCACCAGCGCCGACCTCGCGCAGGCCGGGCCGGTGGTGCTCGAGGCTCTCGCCCGCGACGCCGCCCAGGCCGCGCCCGACGGCTCCGAGGGCTACGCCCCGCGCGTGACCGGCGAGTTCATGAAGAACACCGTCGAGCTGGTCACCGGGGTCTGTCGCACCGTGGCGGACGCCGGGGCCGACCTGGAACGCACCCTCGACCGGGTGCGGGCCGTCACCGACCCGCTGGGCCTGGAGCTGATGGGTGGCGGGACGCACCCGTTCGCGCGGGCCGCGGACCAGGAGGTCGGTGAGAAGGAGCGGTACGCGCGCATCATGGAGCGCACCGGTGTCTGGGGTGCCCAGCTGATCATCTGGGGCCTGCACGTCCACGTCGGGATCGAGCACCGGGACAAGGCGCTGCCGCTCATGCGGGCGATGCTCACGTACATCCCGCACCTCCAGGCGCTGTCGGCCGGGTCGCCGTACTGGGCCGGCCAGCCCACGGGGTACGCGTCCAACAGGTCGCTGCTGTTCCAGCAGATCCCCAGCTCGGGGCTGCCGGTGCCGTTCGAGACGTGGCAGGAGCTGGAGACGTACGCGGGCGACATGCTGCACGTCGGCGCCGTCGAGGCGTTCAGCGAGCTGCACTGGGACGTGCGCCCCTCGCCGGCGTTCGGCACGCTCGAGGTCCGCGTCTGCGACGCTCCGACCAACCTGACGGAGGCCCTCCGCCTGGCCGCCCTGGTGCACTGTGTCGTGGAGCACCTGTCCACCCAGCTCGACCAGGGCCGGGAGCTGCCGGTCCTGTCGCCGTGGTTCGTACAGGAGAACAAGTTCCGCGCGGCACGTTACGGCCTCGACGCCACGGTCATCCTGGACGCCGAGGGCAACCAGGGGCCGGTCGTCGACGCGATCGCGAAGCTCCTGGTCGAGCTCGAGCCCGTCGCCCAGCGGCTCGGCTGCGCGGCGGAGCTGGCCGGGGTGCGGGACATCATCCGCACGGGTGCGTCCTACCAGCGGCAGCAGGCGGTCGCCGCCGCGCACGACGGCGACCTGGTAGCGGTGGTGCGTTCGATGATCGCGGAGATGCGTGCGGGGTGCCCGCTACCGGTCTGAGCGGAGCCGCAGGAGGAACCTCGGTGGTCGAGCCTGTCGAGACCTGGTCTCGACAGGCTCGACCACCGGGGAGCGCACGTCAGACGATCTGCGCGGCGTCCTCGAAGTTCAGCCGCGGGGCGCGGGGCCGGGTCGTGTCGGCCCCCTCCGCCGCGCTGACGTTGACCACCAGGAAGCTCCGCCAGCCGCTGTCCGCGAAGAACTCGGCGTCGATCGCGTCATAGGTGCCGTGCATCGGCCCGGCGGCGAGCCCGGCCGCGCGCAGGCCCACGATGAAGTAGCCGGCCTGGATCAGCGCGCTGGTGCGGGCCGCCTCGGCGCGGGACTCGGCGTCGGCGGCAAACATCTCGCGTGCGCCGGGCATGTGCGGGACCAGCACGTCGAGCCGCTCGTGGAAGTCCGTGTCCGAGGCGAGGACCAGGGTGACGGGCGCCTTGGCGACACGCTCCTGGTTGCCCTCGGGCACACGCTCGACCAGGCGCTGCCGTGCCTCCGGCGTGCGGACGACGAGCATCCGCAGCGGGCTGGTGTTCATCATCGTCGGACCCCACTTGACGAGGTCGTACACGGTGGCGAGCTGCTCGTCCGTCACCTCGGTCTCGGCGAAGGTCGTCACGGTACGCGCCGCACGGAACAGAAGATCGGCCGTCGTGTCGTCGATGGCGAGGCTCGAGGCCTCAAGTGTCTCAGTCATGCGGGCGTCAACAAGTTTCCCCGGGCGATAGTTCCGTCTTCAACTATGAGACCGGACACACCGGGTCGCCGAATCGGCCGGATCACCGCGACCAACTAGGCTGGAGCACATGGCAGAACCCCTCGTCCTCGGCATCGAGACCTCGTGCGACGAGACCGGCGTCGCGCTGGTCCGTGGCAACGAGCTGCTCGTCGACGCCGTGGCCAGCTCCATGGAGGAGCACGCGCGCTACGGCGGCATCATCCCTGAGGTCGCCAGCCGTGCCCACCTCGAGGCGATGATCCCCACGATCCAGAAGGCGCTCGGCGACGCCGACGTCGACCTGTCCGAGGTCGACGCGATCGCCGTGACCGCCGGCCCCGGGCTCGTCGGCCCGCTCACCATCGGCGCGTCGGCCGCGAAGGCGTTGTCCATCGGCCTGAACAAGCCGCTGTACGGCGTGAACCACGTGATCGGGCACGCCTGCGTGGACCAGCTCGTGGACGGTCCCCTGCCGGAGCGCGCGATGGCGCTCGTGGTCAGCGGTGGGCACAGCTCGCTGCTGCTGGTCAACGACATCGCCACCGACGTCGTCGAGCTCGGGTCGACGCTGGACGACGCCGCGGGCGAGGCCTTCGACAAGGTCGGCCGCCTGCTCGGCCTGCCCTACCCGGGCGGCCCGCACATCGACCGGCTCGCGCGCGAGGGCGACCCGACGGCCATCCGGTTCCCGCGCGGTCTCACCGCCGCGAAGGACCAGGCCAAGCACGCCTACGACTTCTCGTTCTCCGGCCTCAAGACGGCGGTCGCCCGCTGGGTCGAGGCGCGCACCGACGTCGGCCAGGAGATCCCGGTGCACGACGTCGCGGCGTCGTTCGCCGAGGCCGTCGCCGACGTGCTGACCGCCAAGACCATCGCCGCGTGCCACCGGCACGGCGTCGACACGCTCGTGGTCGGCGGCGGGTTCTCGGCCAACAGCCAGCTGCGCGAGATGGCGGCCAAGCGGTGCGCCGAGGCCGGCATCGAGCTGCGCATCCCGCCGATCCGGTACTGCACCGACAACGGCGCGATGATCGCGGCGCTCGGCTCCGCCGTCGTCCGGGCCGGCGTGGCGCCGAGCAACCTGGACATCCCGGTGGACTCGTCGATGCCGCTCACGACGATCACCGTCTGACCCACGGCGATCGCTGAGTGCGGGATTTTCGCCCTTCTGGCACTCTCAAAAGGGCGAACATCCCGCACTCAAGCGTGTCGAGGGGCTTTACGCTGCCTTCCGTGGCCGTCAGCACACTCGAGAAGCTCGAGCCCGTCCCCGTCATCGAGACGGCTCGCCGCCTGTGCGACCGCATCCACGCACGGTTCCCCGACCGGGGCATCCACCGCGTGGCGCAGGAGCTCGCCGCGCTGACCGAGCAGGTGGCCAACACCTCCGCCGGGTCCCGGCGGCGCAGCCGGCTGGTGCGTGGCGGCTCGCACACGGTCATCGGCCTGGTCGTGGCCGTCGCGGTCGTCGCGTTCGGCTTCGCCGTCGAGGCTGCCCTCACCGAGGCACCCGACAACGGCCTCGACTGGCTCCCGCTCATCGAGAGCGCCGTGAACGACCTGGTGTTCGTCGCGATCGCCGTGGTGGTGCTGCACTCGCTGCCGGAACGCGTCCAGCGCACGGACCTGCTGGCCAAGCTGCACCGGCTGCGCTCGCTCGCGCACATCATCGACATGCACCAGCTCACCAAGGAGCCGGAGAGCCTGCGGGACGCGTTCGCGCGCGGCACCGACACCGAGGTCGACCTCACGCCCGAGCAGGTCGAGTACTACCTGGAGTACTGCACGGAGCTGCTGTCCATCGTCAGCAAGGCCGCCGCGCTGTGCGCCGAGGAGTCACAGGACGACGTGGTGCTGAACACGGTGTCGACGATCGAGACGCTCACGATGGGCATGTCGCGCAAGGTGTGGCAGAAGATCGCCCTGCTCAGCGAGTAGCGCACCCACCCGGTGTCGTACGGCAGGGCCGTACGACACCGGGCAGGCGGTCAGCTGCGCGGACGCCGCAGCTCGGCGACGGTCACCGCCGGCGTCTCGAGCCAGGCCATCCCCTGGTAGTGGATGTCCGGCGTCTGCGCCTCGTACGTGGCGACGGCCCAGGCGGGCGTGCCCTCAGGAAGACTGATCGAACGCGAGACCACCGGTCCGCGCTCGGTCACCACCTCGGTCGGGATGTCCTCGGCGTGGGTCGGGTTCTGGGAGTACCTCTTCGGCCCCTCACCGATGTCGAGCCCGAAGCCGCCCGAGTACGCGGCGTACCGGAAGCTCACCTCGTAGGTGATCGGCCGGTCCGGGTCCTCAGGGTGTTCCGGCGCCGACATCCTGGCCCAGAAGTCCTGCGCCACGACCGGCCCGTCGCTGTCGCACCGGCTCGGCCCCTCGACGTTGTGGTACGTGCCCACCACGTCGCCGTCGGCGAACAGGTCCACCCGGGTGACGCCCGTCAGGTCGTACGTCTGGCTGCTCTCGCCGGCGTCCGCGTAGGCCGACGCCTCGATCCGGTCTCCGCCGCACAGCGTGTAGCGCACCAGCGGGTACAGCGCGTCACCGGACCGGTTGTCGATCGTGACGTCGAGCCGGTCGGTGTCGTCCTCCCGCGGCACGAACGAGACCTGGCTCGGTTCGATCGCGTCGGGCGTGAACTCGGTCTCGATCACGGGACCGGGTGTCCCGTCCGACAGCACCACGGTGACGGTACCCACGAGGCCCACCGCGTCCGCCGGGACCCGCTCGGTCTCGTACGACATGAAGGGGAACGCCGGGTTCGCACCGAGCCGCTGGGTCGTGTCCAGGTAGACCTGCCCGGTGCCCGCCGAGACGATCGTCGCGTGGACGGTGCCGGAGCCCTGGTAGGTCGCGTTAAGCCGCACGCGAGGGCTCCCGTCCCACGCCCCGTTCGAGTAGCCCCACAGCGAGCTCAGCGACATCGGCGAGACCTTGACCGGCACCGATGCCTTGGCGCCCCGTGGCCCGCGCACCGTGAGCGTGTGCCTGCCCTCGGTGACGTCGTCGGGCAGCGTCACGTACCAGGACAGCGTGCCCTGGGCCGTCGAATGGCCGGTGCGCAGCGGCACCGTCCCGTCGTCCAGGAACACCTCGTGCTCCGCGTCGCCCGCGAGGCCGGTGGCCGCGAGACGTACGTCGCCGCCGCCACGGACCCACTCGCTGCCGGCCTGGAGGCTCGGGTGACGCCCGGCGACCGGCCGCGCAGGCCCGGCGTCGACCGTGACGAGCGTGCTGAGCCCGGTGTCGCCGAAGCCGACCCGCCCGAGGTACTGGCCTCGCGCGAGGCTGTTCCAGTGGGCCGACGTCGTCGCCTCCTTGCCCAGCTTTCCGTGCAGGACGGGGGGTGCGACCTTGAACTTGCCCGCGGACGCCTCCTCGTCCAGCACCCACGAGGAGAACGTGTAGTCCAGCTCCTCCGCCTGCTCCGGTCCGCCCGCGTAGAAGTCCACCTCGACGAGGTACCGGCCGGCGGACGGCTCCACCAGGTCGATCTGCTCGTCGGCCGAGCCCGTCGCCGAATCGCCGACCCGGGACAGGCCACCGAACTCGTTCTCCTGGTACGCGTACAGGTCCAGGTCCGCGCCGTCGTCCACGGCGTCGAGAGACAGCCGGACCATGGCCGCACCCTCGGGCACCGTGACCGCGTAGCGGTGGGAGACGCCGCCGACCGTGCCGGTGGCCCGCGAGGACTCACCCTCGGCGAGGCCCGTCGCGTCGAGCGGGATCGTGGCCGTCGCGCCGACCCTCGCTGGGATCTTGATCTTGCCCGTGGTACCGGTCCCAGCCACCTCGCCGGGCACGTCGAGAGCGACCGGCCGCACGGCAAGGGCGCTGCGCACGCTCGGCACGCCGTCGCCGGCCCAGGTCAGGTAGCCGGTGGTCAGGTCGCCCAGCGGCGCGTCCTGCCGCGAGAAGGTGATCTTCACGGACCGGGTCTGCCCCGCGGAGTCGAACTTCACGGTCTCGGGGCTGACGCTGACGCCCACGCCGTCCAGACCGGTCACCGCCGCGGACCAGGTGCCCGCCTGCGCAGACGTCAGGGTGCGCGTCACCGTCTGTGTGCCCGCGAGCCCGCCGATCGCGACCGAGGGGAGGTTGAGGTCCGACGGGTCCACCGGCTCCACGCCGAGGTCTCCCGCTCCCGAGCCCTGCACGTAGGCCGCCCAGTCGGCCGGGCCCGCGAGGTAGAGCAGGCCGGGTTCCAGGTACGACGTCGGCCGCACCTGTCCGTTGCCCTGGGCGGACGGGTCCGAGGACGGGGCGCCGTCCTGGCCCACCGTGTCCACGGCCGTGGTCATCAGCGCGGACTTCACCTCGGACACCGGTGCGTTCGGGTGCTCGCCGAGGTAGAGCGCGGCCAGGCCCGCGATGTGCGGCGACGCCATCGACGTACCCGACATGAACAGGTACCGGCTGCCCTCCCCCTGCGCGTTCGCCCCCGCGGCGAGCACGTTGACGCCCGGCGCCGCGAGGTCCGGCTTGACCAGGTCACCGCCGTCGACCGTGACCGGGCCACGGGAGGAGAACCCCGCCACCTGCGGCACGGGGGTGGCGGCCTGACCGGTGGTGTTGCCGCTCTCCAGCGTCACCGTCGCACCCTCGGTGGCCGCGTACGCGGTCAGCGCGGGCAGCGCCGCGCCGTCGACGTGCACGGTCGGGACGCTGTGCGCGTCCAGGTCGAGCGAGTTCGTGTCGGTGTTGGCCAGCACCATGCCGACGCCGCCGGCACGTGCGACCTCGGCCGACTTCGCCGTGCGGTCGTACGTGCCGCGCTCGCACAGCACCACTGCCCCGGCGACCTGGTCCGGGTCCAGGGAGTCCGGCCCGCACAGCTCGGGCTCGGCGGCGTCCGGCAGGCCGACGGCGGAGGCCGCGACGAACTGCCCCTGCAGCCCTTCCTCGGGCACGGTCACCGAGGCGCCGAGGTACGCGTCACCGGCACCCGTGCGCACGGTGGCGTCCGACGACGGATAGGTCGTCGCGGCGGCCGTCGTGATCCACGGGCCGAGGTTGTCGACGGTGGACTCGTCCGGGCCGGAGTTGCCGCCGGCCGCGGCGACGAACACGCCCGCCGCCGAGGCCGCGAGGAACGCCTGGTCCGTCAGCGAGTAGGTGCTGCCCGGCGAGGAGCCGATCGAGTAGTTGATGACGTCGACCCCGTCGGCCACCGCGTCGTCGATCGCGGCGAGCAGGTCGATCGTGGCGCACCCGTCGTCGTCCGTGGCGCCGGGGTCCACTCCGGACCAGCACGCCTTGTACACCGCGAGCCGGGCCGCGGGTGCGACGCCGGACAGCGTGGCCGGCGCGGGCACGGTGATCTCGACGTCGGCGTTGCCGACCGCGGTACCCGCGGTGTGGGAGCCGTGCGAGCCGCCGTCGCGCGGCGACAGGTACTCACCGTCCGACTCGGCGCCGATGTTCGCGCGCCCGAAGCCGTCCACGTAGTACCGCGCGCCGACCAGCTTGGTCGAGCATGCGTCCGCCGCGAACTGCACGCCCGCGACGCACTCGCCGGTGAAGGTGCCGCCGTCCGCCTTGCCGAAGGTGATGACGTCACCGTCGAGGTAAGGATCGGCGCCGGGCCGGGTGCCCAGCGGCTCGCCCGCGAACGACGGGTTCTCGGGCGCGATACCGGTGTCGATCACACCGACGACCACGCCCTTGCCCGCTTCGTCCGCACCGCCCACCGAGGCCCACACGCCGTCGTCGCCCGACAGGCCGAGGTAGTCGGTCGAGGTCGCCATGCCGGTAGTACCGGCATGGGGAGCACCCACGTCTCCGGCCACGTGCAGGATCTCGTTCGGCACGACGTCGGCCACGCGCGGGTCGGTGAGCAGCGTCTCCGCCTGCTCGCTCGTGAGGTCGGCGGCGAAGCCGTTGGTGGTCAGCGTGTAGGCGGCGAGCGGCTCGACGCCGACGTGGCTCGCCACGTCGTCCTGCCGGCCGGTGAGGTAGGTGTCGTAGGCCCGCACGGCCGGGCTGTCCGCCCGCATGCGCGTGCCGTCGGGCACCGCCGTGGCGCGCAGGCCCTGGATGCCGCCGTCGTACGTGGCGGCGGCGGGATCCCGCAGGAGCACCACGTAGCGGCCGTCGGCCAGGTCGGCGCCGTCGTGCTCACGCGCGGCGGCGTGCTCCGGGGCGGCGTGCTCCGCGTCCGCGGTGGCCCGTTCCGCTTCGGCCGCGGCGTCGGGCAGGCGGTCGATGGGGTGGTCCCCCGGCGCGGCGGTGCCGGGCACCGCCGCGCCGGTCAGCAGCAGGGGTGCGAGCAGCAGCGCGGCCGCCATGCGCGCGGTGACGGGTCTGGGGCCGGGGGATCCGGCGAGCCGGGAGAGTCGTGGTCGTACGCGCACGCGTAGCCGTCCTTCGCAGAGCTGGGGTACAGCGGCACCGTCTCGATGCCGCCCGACTCGTTGGTACCCAATTGTTTCCCCTGGACACAATGTCCTCGCGTGACCGGATCCGGCCGGTGGCAGTAATCGGTCAGCCACGAAACGTTGCCGACATCCCGGGGTAACCGGCGCGGTCATCCCGACCCGCGGGCACGACCGCCGCTACAGCCAGCCGCGGCGCGCCGCCTCGACTCCCGCGCGGAAGCGGCTCGTCGCCCCGAGCGCGTCCATCAGGTCCCGCAGGCGGCGGCCGAGGGTCCGCACCGAGATGCCCAGCTCCCGGGCGATGACGTCGTCCTTGACCTCGGCCGTCAGCAGCGCGAGCAGCTCGCGCTCCTCCGGGGTGGGATCCCGGTCCCGCTGCCCGCGACCGGTGTGGGTGCGTGGCCGGGGCTCGTTCGTGACGTCACCGACCCGCCACTGCCGCAGGGGCTGGGCATGCTCCCAGTAGTTCTCGAACATCAGGCAGAGCGCCTCGACGAGCGGCGGCGACGCGGTGACCAGCGCCTCGGGCTCGTCGAGGGACAGGTTGAGCGAGACCATGGCGAGGCGGCGGTCGACGATCGCGAGCTTGACCGGAACAGCGGCCGTGACCCGTGCCTGCTCCCCCATGACCACATCGGCGCGCACCCGGTCGAGCCGTCCCGGCACGTCGAACGAGGCGGCGGCGTAGACGGACCGCCACACCACCCCGCGCGAGATCGCGAGGCCTTCGAGGGAGTCGGTCGGCGTGACGACGTACGGCGGCCGGTCGAACCCGAGGAACTCCCGCTCGACCTCGTGGCTGAGTCGCCCGTACCAGTCAGCGATGTCGCTGCGGCCCGACACCAGCTGGGTCAGGGTCGGCGCGTCCGCGGTCCGGCGGGCGTCCTCGAAGACTGCCGCGAGCTCCGGGATGTGCTCGCGCAGCCGGTCGACATGCAGCGTGTACCCGTCCGTCAGGGCACGGAGTGCGCTGCGGGGATCGACGGCGGCGTAGCCGGACGTGCCGTCCACCGGGAGCACGAGGCCGAGGTGCTCGAGGTGGGTCAGCAGGGCGGTGGCGCGAGGCTCGTCGAGGTCCAGCGCCCCGGCGATCTCGGCCGGGGTCGCCGAACCCGTGGACAGGACGTGCCGGTAGGCCAGCTCCTCGACCGGTTCGACGCCGAGGAAACGAAAGACTCCCGAGGCGACGACCGCCGGACGTGCCACCGGCTCAGCCCACCGCGACGGGTCGCGCGGGGTCGTTGGACCACTGCGACCACGAGCCCGGGTACAGGGCCGCCTCGACACCGGCCACCGCGAGCGCCGCCACCTCGTGCGAGGCCGTGACACCAGACCCGCAGTACACCCCGACCGGGCTGTCGCCGTGCTCGCCGGTCGAGACCAGCCCCCCGAACCGCCGCTTCAGCTCCGCGGTGGACAGGAACCGCCCGTCCGCACGCAGGTTCTCCGTGGTCGGCGCACTGACGGCGCCCGGGATGTGCCCCGCCTGCGGATCCACGGGCTCCACCTCGCCGCGGTAGCGCTCGGCAGCACGCGCGTCGAGGAGCACGCCTTCGCCGTCGGCCAGCGCGGCCGCCTCGTCGGCGTCGAGCACGGGCATCCCGCCGGGCCGGACGACGACGTCGCCCGGCCCGGGCGTCACGTCGCCCGGCTCGAGGGCATACCCCTCCGCGGTCCAGGCGGCGAGGCCGCCGTCGAGGATCCGCACGTCCTGTGCGCCGAAGTACCGCAGCAGCCACCACGCCCGGGCGGCGGACGTTCCGCCCACGGAGTCGTAGACGACGACGCGCGAGTCCCCGGAGACGCCCCAGCGACGCGCGGCCTGCTGGAACGCCGACGCCGAGGGCAGCGGGTGCCGGCCGTCCGCGGGCGACGCGTGCGCGGCGAGCTCGGTCTCCAGATCCACGTACACGGCTCCGGGGAGGTGCCCGGCACGGTACTGCTCGTGCCCGTCGGTCATACCGAGCGCCCATCGGACGTCGAGCACGACGGGGCGCCCGTCTGCCGGGTCGGATCCGCTGCCGATCTGCAGGTCGTCGGCCAGCGCGGCGGCGTCGACCAGAACTCGTTCCCTCATGCCGTGGTGCCTCTCATCTTCCGTTGTCGATCCGGTTCCACGCCGCGTTGCGCCCTGTTCCGTCCGCCTCGACGAGGCCGGCCGCGCGGAGGGTGTCCAGTGCGTTCCTGATCGTCGCATCGCTGACGCCGGGAAGCGCCGTCCGGATGTCCGCCATCTTGAACGACGCCGGCGCGTGGTCCCGGACGTACAGCTGAACCCGTTCCTTCTTGCTCCCTGCGGTGCGGGCCGTGTCGGTCACACGCTGGAACTCTTCGTAGGTGCCACGCACCACGCCGACGAAGTACCGAAGCCAGGGCCATGGGTCCTGCGTGCCCTCGTGCCATCCCGTGGTCGAGCCCAGGAGTGCGTCGTAGTACTCCTCCGCAGAATCGGCGATCGAGGATTCCAGCGACACGTACCGCGTCACCTCGTACCCGCAGTCCTCCAGCAACACATTCGTGAGCGCGCGTGCGATTCGACCGTTGCCGTCGACGAACGGGTGGATCGTCAACAGGTCCAGCACGAACAGTCCTACGAGGAGAACGGGGTGGTGCCGATCCTCTCGGATCGCCACCGAGTACCTCCTTACCAGCTCGTCGACGAACACCGGTGTCTCCGCCACAGAGACGGGCGTGAACCGCTTCACCTGAGTGCCATCCGGAAGTCTGTCGACGACGGCGTTCTCCGAGGTCTTGAAACCGCCGCCCGGTACGTTGGTGAAGGAGAACAGGAGCTGGTGCAGATGCAGGACGAGGCCTGCGTTCAGCGGTCGCCAGTCCTCCTGGTAGAGGTAGTCCAGCGCCGCGCGGTAACCGGCGAACTCCCGCTCGCTCCGATCCCGGAGCGTCACCGGCTTTCCACTCAGGATCACGTCCGCGCGTTCCCGGCTCTCGACCACGACCCCCTCGATGGCGGACGAAGCCTCGATGCTCGCGACGCGAGCACGCTGTGCGAGGCTCGTCAGGAGAGCGGGCAGCTTGTCGCGATAGAGCGCCTCACTACCTCGACCTGTGTCGATCACTCGGAGGTCGCGGACGAGGTCGAAGGGGACACTGCCGATAAGCACGTCAAGCGCTACGAACGACCGCATAAAACCTCCTAGCGAACCTAGTAAACCTACTAATCCAAGGCCCAGAATAGTATGTTTAGTAGGTTCGGGTAGGTAGTTCCGACGGCCTCAGGCAGCGTCGTCCGGGGCGTCCGCCACCTCGTCCGCCGCGGCCCTCAGGTCCAGGCGCATCGTGTAGGCGTCCTTGTCCTCCGGCTGGTAGTACCGCTTGCGGACGCCCAGGATCTCGAAGCCGAACTCCCGGTACATCTCGATGGCGGGCGCGTTGTCGACCCGCACCTCCAGCAGCACGGCCCCCGCCTTGACCTTGCGGGAGCGCTCGATCAGCGCGGTCATGAGCTGACGGCCCACGCCGTGCCGCTGCACGGCCGGGTCCACGCCGATGGTCATGATCTGCGTGACGTCGCCGTCGAACCACAGGCCCGCGTAGCCGACGACGGGCTGGTCCCCCGCGCGGTCGAGCCGCTCCGGCTCCGCCACGATGTACCACCGGCCGAGCCCGGCGAGCTCGTCGGCGAGCATGCCGTAGGTCCAGGCGCCCCGCCCGAAGAGCTGCCGCTCCAGCTCCAGCACGCGGTCGAAGTCGGCATTGCGCAGCGGGCGGAGGCGTACCTCGGTGATCATGCGGCACCGCCGGCGGTGGAGGTGGTGCCGGTCGAGCCTGCCCCGGTCGAGCCTGTCGCCCGGTTCGGCTCGTGCACGTCCGGACGCCGCAGGTACAGCGGTTCGGTCGGCTGCTCCTCCCCCGCGGCGCGGCGCAGCAGTGCCAGCCGGCCCAGGACGGTCGCGTCGGGGACGAGCGGGGCGTCGTCGGCGACGGGGAGGAACTCGGGGTAGAGCATGGCGCCCTCGCCGATCACGACGGGCAGCGATGCGGCCGCCGTCTCCGGCGGCGCGAGCTGGGCCTGTGCGACGAACCCGGCCCGGTCGACGTCGGGCCCCGCGAGCAGCTCCACTACGGGGAACCCGTGCGGCCCCTCGTACGCGATCACGCGGTAGCGCGCCCAGTAGACCTCCTTGCGGCGCGCGTCGGAGGTCGCGAGGATTTCGGTGCCCGGCGTGAGCCAGAGGTCGGCGACCGCCTGCACGGCCAGCGCGTCGAGGCTGGGCACGCCCAGCACCGGGATGCCCAGGGAGAGCGCGAGTGTGCGCGCGGTGACCAGTCCGACCCTTAACCCCGTGAAGGGGGCGGGTCCGGTACCGGCAGCGACGGCGGTCAGGTCGGTGCGCTCGATCCCTGCCTCGTCGAGGACCTCGGTGATCAGGGGCGCGAGCGACTCGGCGTGCCGACGGCGCTCGTCGGAGGAGCGGGACGCGAGGCGCGTGCCGTCCTCGTCGACGAGCGAGACGGCGACGGCTGCGGAGGTATCGAGAGCTAGGACGGCCACGGGACCAGGGTATTACTGACGGGGCGCTCGCCTGGGCTGCAACCACACCAGATTGCCCCGCCGATGCTCACCGGGCCTACGTCAGGCACACCCGGCGAACGCCGCAACCGGCCAAGAAGGACGTCCTGCGCGCCGTGAACCTGACCGGTCTGGAACATCATGCCGATCACGGTCGAACTACACGGCGATGGTCTACACCGACCGGATCGTCGAGCTCGGCGCCGTGCCCTCCACCGGGACCGTGGGCGACAGCTACGACAACGCCCTGGCCGAGACGGTCAACAACCTCTACAAGACCGAGCTGATCCGTCAGCAAGACCCCTGGCGCACCGTCGAGCAGGTCGAGCTCGCGACCCTGGAGTACGTGTGGTGGTGGAACAACCAGCGCCTGCACGGCGAACTCGCCATGCGCACCCCGGTCGAGGTCGAGCAGCTACTACGCTGCACGCGAATCAGACCAGCCGGCACCCGCCGGCCAAGGATCCCGATAGGAACGAATCCCAGGCCGATTCAGTAGCGGGCCTGCACGGCTGCTCGACACGGTCGCGGGCCGCTCCAAGCAGGCCTTCAAGACCTGGCTCGCCGCCCGCCAGAGCACCTGGCGTGACGACGGCGAGGTCGTCGCGATGGACGGCTTCACCGGTTTCAAGTCCGCCACCACCGAGGAGCTGCCCACCGCGACCGCCGTCATGGACCCGGTTCCACGTCGTGCGCCTGGCCGGCAACGCCCTGGACCGCCGCCGCGGAAGGGCGAAGGACTCGCTCTACCATGCCCAGCGCACCCTGCACACCGGCGCCGGCCTCCTGACGGACAAGCAGCAGGCCCGTCTGAAGGCCCTATTCGCCACCGATGAGCACGTCGAGGTCGAAGCGACTGGGGAGCTACCAACGCATGATCACCGCCTACCGCCACAGGGACCGAGCGGCGGCCGTGCTCATGACAGCCGTCATCGACTCGCTCGGGCACGGCGTCCCTACCGCGCTGAGCGAGCTCGTCACGCTCGGACACACGCTCCGCAAGCGAGCCGCGGACATCCTCGCGCACTTCGACCTGCCCGGCGCGAGCAACGGACCCACCCAAGTCATCAACGGCCGCCTCGAACACCTCCGCGGCTCCTCACTCGGCTTCCGCATCCTCGCGCACTACATCGCCCAATGTTTGATCGAAGCCTGCGGATTCAGAACTCAACTGCACCCCTCGTTCCGAATGAGCCCCTAATGTACCGAATCCGAAGGGCAGAGCTGGCCACGAAGCGTGGATGCTGGACGGCATGGCTGGTCGCAACCTGCCCATCGCAAACTATGCGATTCGAGTTTTTCCCACACAACGCCCGGAACGAACTCCTAACCATCAAGATCTGCGCCCACGTGGATCGAGCGCTTGATAACCGGAAACACTTATAAAACGAGGGGCGAACCGGACGAATACTTCGGTTACCCCTAGCGGGCCCACTGGGTCGTCCTCGCCCTTAATTCAAGCCGCGATCCACTCGACGTGCAACATTGGAACCTTCCGGAATCGAGCGAGTTCGACTCCCTAGAGATATCGGGCGCTGACTAGATGAACGGTCCGTCAAAGACCTCGAACGAGCAGTCGCGCGACTGTATATACTGCTTGGACCATACGGTCGTTTCGTCATAGCGCGACGGAAGGGACCATTCATCCGGACCTGGGTCCAGATCCAGGATGAATGAATCGTCAACATAGGCGATATTCAGGCCGTCAGAAAGCACTTGCAAAGGGTGCGCGCGGTTCTCCGCTAGGCGGTACGCCATAATTCCTGCCATGGTGATTCTCACCAGCCTCCACCCGTAAAGGCGGCCTCCAACCCCACCTTCCCCCGGGACCGAACGGTCCAGTGCCTGGATCTCTACTTGGACAGTGCGGCCAGCTCGATCACCCCGAGGAAGAGAAATAGAAATATGGCTTATAACCCCGTCTTCGAATCTCAGAAACCGATCGAGGAAGCCTCGAATTCCTTCTTTAGACAGATGCTTTTCAGTCATTTCTTCTCACTTATCAGGCCGCAGATTCCAGCCGGGCGGCAAGTCTGACTCGGGGATAAATAGGGCGGGTGATATTTCTGAGTACCGACCCACCGCCCCGAGCCACCCTCAGCCCAGCAACGCCCCGAGATCCACCCCGGCCCACCGCTGCCCCACAGCCCGGATCGTCACCCTTCGGGTCCCCGCCTCCGGATCCTCCTCGGGCTCCACCCCGGGGTCGAACGTCGGCGCACCTCGCGGCCGCTCCAGGTCGATCTCCAGCCGGTCGTCGGCGAGCGCCTCGGCCAGACCGCGCCCCCACTCGACGACCGTCACCGAGTCCGAGAGGGACGAGTCGAGGTCGAGCGCGTCGAGCTCGCTCAGTCCTCCGAGCCGGTAGGCGTCCACATGCACCAGGCCCGGTCCGCGGGTGCCGTCCTCGCGCGGCAGGGGTGGGTGCTCGCGCGCCACGATGAACGTCGGCGACGCCACCTGGCCGCGCACGTTGAGTGCGGCGCCGATCCCCTGGGTGAGGGTCGTCTTGCCCGCGCCGAGGTCGCCGGTCAGGATCACCAGGTCCCCCGCGCGCAGCACTCCGGCGAGTGCGGCCCCGAAGGCGCGCGTCGTATCGGCGTCGGGCAGCTCGATGATCACCGCCTCCGACGTCGAGAGGTCGCCCTGTCCGTCCACTGCCCCGCTCACGCGGTCTCCCTTCCTGCTGTGCCCGCGTACACGCGCGGTACACGCGCGCCGAGGCGGGTCACGATCTCATAGCTGATGGTGCCGGCGGCCTGTGCCCAGTCCTCGGCGTTGGGCGCCCCGGCGCGGGCGAGCCCGTCGGACGTCCCGAACAGTGTGACCACGTCACCGGCCTGCTCGGACGCGTACGGGCCGAGGTCGATCATGATCTGGTCCATGCACACCCGGCCGGCGACACGCAGCACGCGCGCGGTGCCGAGTCCGGCGTCGGGTGCGGCGACGTCGTCCACCCCGCCGCCCACGAGGACGGGACCGCCCGGGCCGAGCGAGCCGCCTGACGCGTGGCGCGGGATCCCGTCGGCGTAGCCGAGCGGGATCACGCCGAGCACGGTGTCCTGCGGCGTGGTGTAGAAGTGGCCGTAGGAGACCCCGTGCCCGGCCGGCACCCGTTTGACCGTGGCCAACCGTGCCTCAAGCGTCATGGCGGGGCGCAGCCCGTAGTCGCCCGGGGCGCCGAGCTGCGGCACGGGCGAGAGGCCGAAGACGGCGATCCCGGGGCGCACCAGGTCGTAGTGCGCCGACGGGTTGGTCAGGACCGCGGCGGAGTTCGCGATGTGCCGCACCTCGAGGGGCATGCCCGCGGCCTCGATCACGCGGACCACCTCCTCGAAGGCATGGAGCTGCATCTTCACCGACGGGTCGTCCGGCTCGTCCGCGAGCGCGAAGTGCGACATGACACCGACGACCGACAGCGCGCCCTCCGCCTGGAGCGCCGCGGCCCGGTCGAGCACGGCGGGCAGGTCCTCGGCGGTGAGGCCGTTGCGGCCCAGCCCGGTGTCGATCTTGAGGTGCACGCGGGCGGGGCGGCCCACGGTGCGGGCGCCGTCGGCCACCTCGTCAAGGGCCCACGCTGCGGCGATCGCCACGTCGACGTCGTCCCGGACCAGGTCCGCGAACGGGGCGCCCGGGGCGTAGAGCCAGGTCAGTACGCGCGGTCCCGGGCCGACGGCGGCGCGCACCGCCAGCGCCTCCGTGCTCTGCGCCGCGCCGAGCCAGGTCGCGCCGCCCGCGAGCGCTGCCCGGGCCGACGGCGCCAGGCCGTGGCCGTACGCGTCGGCCTTGACGACGGCCATGACCTGCGCGGTGGGGGCGGTCGCCCGCAGGGCGCGCACGTTGTCGCGGATCGCGTCGAGGTCGACGACCGCGCGGGCGGGGTACTGGGGGGCGGTGCTCATCCCTAAGATTCTTGCACCTGTCAGTCTCTCGCGGACCTGTCAGAGCCTCAGGTCACCGGAGTGATCTGTGGGTCTGACACGGGCGGGGACACGGGCGGGGGTGCCTCGCTCAGACGGCGACGGGACTCGAAGCGGCGCGGCGCGCCCGACAACGGGTCCGTGAGCTCCAGGGAGCGCGACAGGAGCTGCAGGGGGCGGTCGAAGTCGTCGGGGTCGGCGTCACGCAGCTCGGGCCAGAACGGATCGTGCAGGATCGGCAGGCCGAGCGACGCGAGGTGCAGCCGCAGCTGATGGGTCTTGCCGGTGTGCGGTTCCAGGCGGTAGAGGCCCAGGCCGCGCGCCTCGTCGGCCGCCACGAGCGTGACGAGCGACTCGGCGTTCGGTTCGCCGGGCACCTCCTCGGCGCGGGTGACGCCGCGCCGCTTGACGATGCGGCTGCGGAGGATGACGGACTCACCCCGGGCGAGCCGGGCGACGTCGGGCAGCACGTCACCGTCCGACGGCGGGAGCGGGGCGACGGCCTCGTAGACCTTGCGTACCTCGCGGCGGGCGAACGCCTCCTGGTACGGCCCACGTACCTCGGGGCGCACGGTGAACACCAGCACGCCGGCCGTGCCCCGGTCGAGGCGGTGGGCCGGGGAGAGCTCGGGCAGGTCGAGAGCGGTGCGGAGGCGGACCAGGGCGGTCTGACGCACCCAGCGCCCGCGCGGCATGGTCGCGAGGAAGTGCGGCTTGTCCACGACCAGCAGGTTCTCGTCGCGGTGCAGCACCTCGGGCTCGAACGGGATGGTCTCCTCGTGCGCGGGCGGGTCGCGGTACAGATAGAGAAAGCCGCGCGGCTCGTACGGCGTCACGGGAGTGAGCGGCTCGCCGTGGCCCGTGACGACCTCGCCCAGGGCGAGCTTCTCGAGCAGGCGGGCACGGTCGTCGGGGAACCGGTCCAGGAGGTAGTCGAGCGCGCAGGGGAACCGCGCGACCACGTCGGGGTCGTGGGGCAGCACGATGCGCGTGGGGTTGAGCCCGTCCCGCACCGGCAGCGGAGGGCGGTGCTTGGCGGGGCCGGGGGTGCGGCGGGTGCCCGACGGCGGGTGGGTCACGACGTCAACCTACCTTCGCGCGACCCCGCCACGGCACGGAACGCAACAACGCCGCGAGGGTTCCGTCGACCCGGGCAACGGGTGGAGGATGGGCAGGTGACCACCCTCTACGACATTCCCTTCCGCACGATGGACGGCACCGAGATCTCGCTGGCCGAGCACGAGGACGACGTGGTGCTCGTGGTGAACGTCGCCTCGCGGTGCGGCCTGGCGACGCAGTACGAGACCCTCGAGCAGCTGCAGAAGAAGTACCAGGACCGCGGCTTCACGGTACTGGGCTTTCCCAGCAACCAGTTCCTGCAGGAGCTGAGCTCGAACGAGAAGATCGCCGAGTTCTGCTCCATGACGTACGGCGTCACGTTCCCCGTGCTCGACAAGATCCGGTTGAACGGCCGGCACGCTCACCCGCTCTACGTCGAGCTCAAGAAGACGGAGGACGCCGAGGGCCACTCGGGCAAGATCCGCTGGAACTTCGAGAAGTTCCTGGTCCTGCCCGGCGGCGACGTGCGCCGGTACTCACCGAAGACCCTGCCGGACGACCCGGCGATCGTCGGCGAGATCGAGGCACACCTGCCGCGCTGACGGGCGGGCCTCCAGGCGCACGGTCGCCGCCACCACGGGCTCACCCGTCCTTCGGGGCCAGGGTGAGCCGCATGGCGACCGGCACCACGTCCGAGGCGTCCCCCAGCCAACCGGTCCAGACCCGCGTCAGGCCCAGCTCCCTGCCGGGGTCCGGCTCCTCCGCGATCAGCCGGTGCTGGCTCACGAGGGGTAAGGCGGTCAGCTCGCTGACCGTCAGAATGTCGATGACCAGCACGTCGACCCGGTCAAGGCCGAACGCGAGCCAGTCCTGACTCACTCGTAGCGAGAGCGTGTCGAGCGCCGACAGGCGGGACATCACTGCACTGAATGCTGTATCTGTCATGCAGCCCAGACGCTCGAACCGCGCTGAGGTCACAGCACTTCGAGAAAATGTTGCACCCAATTTTTTCTCGGGCAGCTCGCCGGGCGTCCGGGCAAATCTCAGTGGTGGTGCCCGGAGGACCTGCCGGCCCTACGCTGGACGCATGGACCAGAACCGGTTTCGGCAGGCGACGCCCGAGGACGCCCAGGCGCTCCTCGAGATCGAGCGCGCCGCCGGGATCGCGGCCCTGGGGCACATCTTCCCGCCCGGCCTCTACCCCTTCCCCGCCGACGAGGTGCGGGCCAAGTGGGAGGCCGCGCTCACCGAGCCGGGCGTGCGTGTACTCGTCCTGGACGACGACGCCGACAGCTCCCGGCTGGCCTGCTTCGTGGCCCACGACGAACAGCTGCTGCGCCACCTCGCCGTGCACCCCTCCCGGTGGGGCGGCGGGCTCGCCCGCGCCGCGATGGACGCGGCCGTCGCCGGGATGCGTGACCCGCGCCTGTGGTGCCTCGCCGACAACGACCAGGCGATCGGCTTCTACGAGCACCTCGGCTGGCGCCGCACGGGCCGCACCCAGGCCGCCGAGTACCCGCCGTTCCCGGACGAGGTCGAGATGATCCTGCCCCGGGACTGAACATCGTCGCGACCTTGCACGTCAAGACACCAATCCCTCACATACCCTCGGAGCGGGCGGTGCCGGCCGCGTCATCATAGGCATCCCTGTGTCGTTCGACGTCGGCGAGGTGGTCGGTAGTCCAGGCGAGCAGGATCAAGAAGGGCTCCTCGAGCGTGCGGCCCAGCGGCGTGATCCGGTACTCCACGGTCAAGGGGCGTCGTGTCAGTACCCGGCGCTCGACGAGGCCGTTGCGTTCCAACCGTCGCAGTGCCTGCGTCAGAGATTTCTGGGTGACCCCGTCGAGCTCCTTCTTGAGCTCGTTGAAGCGCCGCGGCTGCCGGCACAACGCGACCAGCAGCAGCTGACCCCACTTGTCCAACAGCTGGTCCAAGAGCTCGCGCTGCGGGCCGACGATCATCCCGTAACCGGCCCGGTCGTCGCGGGTACCAGGTTCCTTTGAAGTGCCTGCCATGCGCCCGGTATACCAGAGATACCTTCGACCCCAAGGAATCTCATGACCGAACAGTCACTGCCCAGCCTCCAGCTGAAGCGCCACGACGCAGTGCTCTGGGTATCGATCGATGTGCCGCCCGTCAACCTGATGACAGCCCAGCTCATGCTCGATCTGGACGCCGTCGCCGCAGCGGCCGAGAACGATCCCGACCTGCATGTCATCGTGGTCCAGAGCGCCAACCCGGAGTTCTTCGTGGCGCACGGAGACCTGACCTTCGTGGAAGACCCCACGGCCTACGCCACCCTCCCGATCGCGGAGGAGACCCTTGTCGGGGCGGGCCCGATGATGCGGTTGCACGAACGCTGGCGGCGCCTGCCGCAGACCACCATCGCCAAGGTCTCGGGACTCGCCCGCGGCGGTGGGTCGGAGCTGGTCTCCAGCCTGGATCTGCGGTTCGCGGCCCTGGAGACCGCGGCGTTCGGCCAGTTCGAGACGCTGACCGGCATCGTCCCCGGAGCCGGCGCGACGGCCCACCTGCCCCGCCTGGTGGGTCGCGCTCGCGCTCTCGAGATCGTGCTGACGGGCGGGCTCGTCGATGCGGCGACCGCCGAGCGCTGGGGATGGGTGAACCGAGCTCTGCCCGCCGCAGAGCTGGACGAGTTCGTCGAATGGGTCGCGCTGACCATCGCGACTCTGCCTGACGGCGTCCGTGCCGCAGCCACGGCAGCGATCGACGCGGCCGACGGCACGCTAGAGGAAGCGTTGCGCGCGGAGGACCGCCTGCTCGGGGAGACGTTCACCCCCGCGTCCCAAGAGCTCGCCCGGGCAGCACTCGCGGCCGGCGTTCACACGCGCGAGGTGGAGCTGAACCTCGAAGAGGTCCTGCGGTCGAACCTCTCCGAGGCGCGTTCGTAGCTCGGGTCAAGATGGCCGGGCGGCCGCGAGCCCAGGGTTCGCGGCCGCCGTCAGGAAGTGCGCACGTTGGCCTCGACGGCCTCGGCGATCGCGGTCGGCCCCTGGGTGACCTCCAGGATCTGGCGCGAGATGCGCGGCTCGTGGAGGAGCGTGGCGAGGGTGTCGGCCACGTCCTGACGCGTGATGTGCTCGTGGAGCTGGGCAGGGCCCAGCGCGACCGTGCCGAGCCCGGGTTCGTCCCGCAGCACGGAAGGGCGCAGGATGACCCAGTCGAGACCGCTCCGCGTCACGGCGATGTCCGCGTCCTTCTTCACCGCGATGTAGTGGTCGAAGTCCGGGCCGAGGTTCCGCTCACGCCACGCCTCGGGGAACACCGACACGAGCCCGAAGCGGGGCACGCCCCGGAGACGAGCCGCCTCGATCGCTTTGACGACGCCTTCCCCGTCGATCGCGGTGGTGGCGTCGATACCCCCGCCGCCCGCACCGGCGGTGAACGCGATCGCGTCGACCTCGCCGACGAGCTCGGCCAGCTGCGCGGGCGTGACGGTCGTCAGGTCGCCGAGCCGCGCCTCGATCCCCGACGCACGCAGCTCGTCCCGCTGCTCCGCGCGCCGTACCAGGCCCGACACGGTGTCGCCGCGGTCCTGCAGCGTCCTGGCCAGTCGTGCGCCGACGCCGCCCGTGATGCCGATGACGAAGACCTTCATGTTCGTTCCTCTCGCTGTGCGTGGTGTGGTCGGTATGAGTGGTGCAGTCGGTATGAGTGGTGCAGTCGGTATGAGTGGTGCAGTCGGCAGGAGTGGCTCAGGCGGTGAACCGCGCGACGAGAGCGTCGGCCGCCGCGGCCGACGAGGCGGGGTTCTGACCGGTGATCAGCAGCCCGTCCTCGACCACGTACGGCGCCCAGTCCTCCGCCTTGGAGTAGTGCCCGCCGAGCGCAACCAGCTCGTTCTCGACCAGGAACGGCACCACGTCGACCAGATCGACGGCGGCCTCCTCACTGTTCGTGAAGCCGGTCACCCTCCGGCCGGCTACCAGGGGGCCGCCGTCCTCCCCGGTGACGTGCCGCAGCACTCCCGGCGCGTGGCAGACCAGCGCGACCGGCTTGCCCGAGCGGATCGTGGTCTCGATCAGCCGGGCGGAGGCCGGGTCCTCGGCGAGGTCCCACAGCGGGCCGTGCCCGCCCGGGTAGAAGACCGTGTCGTAGTCCTCGGCCGAGACCGAGTCCAGCCGCACCGTGCTGGCGAGAGCCGCGACGGCTTCGGCGTCAGCCTCGAACCGGCGGGTGTCATCGGTCTGGAAGCCGGGCTCGTTGCTCTTGGGGTCGAGCGGGGGCCGCCCACCCTTCGGGGAGGCAAGGACGATCTCGTGGCCGGCGTCCTTGAACCGGTAGTACGGCGCCGCCAGCTCCTCGAGCCAGAAGCCCGTCTTCCTGCCGGTGTCGCCGAGCTCGTCGTGCGAGGTGAGGACGATGAGGACCTTCATGAGTTCACTCCTTAGTAGACCGGTCGTCTCCAGTGGGATGCGGGCCGCTGTGTGCGGCCGACGCGGGTGAATCACCGTCAGGTGACCTGTCAGGCCACGCCGAGGATCTTCGAGGTTGCTGCGAGCGCGTTGTCCATCGGGGCGAGGTCCCGGTGAATCTTCGCCATCACGCTCGCCCCGAGCCACATGTCGTAAAGGGTCCGCGCGACCTCGCCGGCGTCGCCGTCCACGGACAGCGAACCATCCGCCGTGCCCGCCTCGATCATGCGCCGGACGCGGTCGATGATGCCCGTCGTGCCCTCCTTGAGCGCGAGCCGCATGGGCTCGGAGAGATCCGAGACCTCCGCCCCGAGCTTGACCGCGAGGCACTTGCCCTGGCAGTCCTCCATGCCCTGGGTCTCGCGCCAGTTGTGCCAGTAGGCCATGAGTCGATCGGCCGCCGGCGCGTCGGGGCGCGCGAAGATCGTGTCCATCTCCCCCAGGTAGTCCTTGAAGTAGTCCCGCATCATGGCCTCGCCGAACGCGTCCTTTGAGCTGAACCAGTGGTAGAACGACCCCTTCGGGACGCCGGCCACACCAGTTCGTCGTGCCGACCCAGAACCTCGCTACGCAGGGCCAGGCGCACCGCCTGGACGTCCCGCCGGTTCAGCGCCTCACGCCGGATCAGCAGGGTCATGTCCACCCGGTCAGGCCGAACCGGAGCCGACACCCGCCGCAGCTCGGGCACGTCGCAGGCCATGAACTTCGGGAGCAGGCCCACCCCTCCGCCCTGCCGGGTCGCCTCGACCAGGGCGAAGATGTTCGTCGACGCGAAGCCGACGTCCGCGCCCGGCACGTACGCGTCGAGATCCAGCTCCCTGATCCGCTCCAGCGAGTCGACCAGATAGATGAGCGGATGCAGGGCCAGCTCCTCGGCCGAGCGGGGGTCACCGTGCTCCGCCAGGTAGCTCTCGCTCGCAAAGAACGCCGAGTCGTAGTGGCACAGTCGCTCCATGTAGAGACGACTCCTCGGCGGCTCGCCGATGATGATCGCGACATCGAAGTTCGCCTGGCGCACGTTGAAGTACTGCGACCCGGTGAGAACCTCCACGCGCAGGTCAGGATTGCGTCGACGCAGCGTCGCGAGCGCCGGCGTGACGAAGCGGGTCCCGAACCCGTCGGCGGCCACCACCCGGACGGTGCCGCGGATGTTGTCCGGCCCGATTCCGGCCACGGACTGTGCCGCACTCTCGACAGCCTCCTGGATGGTCCGCGCGTGCTCGGCGACGACACGCCCCTCGTCCGTCAGCACCCAGCCGTCCGCGCCCCGACCGATGAGCCGCGTGCCCAACGCGCTCTCGAGGGCCTGGAGCCGGCGTGAGACCGTGCTGTGATCCACACCCAGGCTCCGGGCCGCCGCGACCAGGCGTCCCGAGTCCGCCACCGCGGCGAGATAGCGCAGGTCGTCCGCACGAACGTTGCGGATGTCTATCCGGTGCGCCACGGCGGCCCCTTTCGATCGGCGCAGATTCGCACAGCTGCTGTGCGAATCCACTTCTTGTTCGGCTGTTCAAAGTACTCCTACAGTCGAACGACCGCGGACGATCTGCAGCCGCGGCCAACACCCCCGTGGAGTCACCATGAGCACAACCGCACCCACCGTCGTCCTGGTTCACGGCGCGTTCGCCGACGCCGGCAGCTGGGCCCCTGTCACCCGGTCCCTCCTGGACCGCGGACACCGAGTGATCGCCCCGTCCACCCACCTGCGCACCCTCGCGGGCGACGCCGCGAGCGTGCGATGGGTCGTGGAGTCCGTCGACGGTCCCGTGGTCCTGGCGGGCCACTCCTACGGGGGCGCGGTGATCACGGTCGCCGGGGCCGCCGAGAACGTGGTCGGCCTCGTCTACGTGGCCGCCTACGTCCCGGACGAGGCGGAGAGTCCGGCGGACCTCGACGCCCGCTACCCCGCCACGGACCTGCGCGACCACCTCGTCGTCCTGCCCAACCCCACCCCCGGGCGTGCGGACGGGGTCGACCTGTCGGTCGAGCCGAGCGCGTTCCTGCCGGTCTTCGCGGCCGGCCTCGACCTGCGTACGGCGGAGGTGCTCGCGGTGTCCCAGCGCTCCTTCGCCGACGAGGCCTACACCGGTGCGGCGTCCGCGGCCGCGTGGAAGGACACGCCGAGCTGGGGCATCGTCGCGACCGCCGACAAGACCGTCCAGCCCGACGTCCAGCGGTACGGCTACGAGCGCGCCGGCTTCAAGCAGATCGTCGACGTCGATGCGCCCCACCTGGTGATGCAGACGCACCCGGAGGCCGTCGTCGACCTCATCGAGACCGCCGTACAGAGCGGCGGTACCCATTCCGCGTAGGCCGCGGACCGACCCGCACACCGGGAACGGTCCACCAGACGCCTCCATCAACCGTTAGCCGACTGGTCTACTGGAGACTCCATGCCTTCCGAACTGAATGTCGATCTGCCCTCCCCGCTCACCCGCGCCGATGCCACCGAGCTCGCCGCACTCATCCGCACCCGTGCCGTGTCCCCCGTCGAGGTCGTGCAGGCGCACCTCGACCGGATCGAAGCGACCAACTCCAAGGTCAACGCGATCGTCACCCTCGCGGACGACGCACTCGACGCCGCGAAGGCCGCAGAGGAGGCGCTCTCCGCAGGAGCCACGGTCGGGCCCCTGCACGGCGTGCCCTTCACGGTGAAGGACTCGTTCGACACCGCAGGAGTGCTCACCCAGCGGGGATCGCCGATCTTCAAGGGCCGTGTCCCGGACACGGACGCGACGAGCGTGGCACGCATCAAGGACGCCGGTGGCATCCTGCTCGCCAAGACCAATCTGCCGGAGTTCTCGTACTCGACCGAGACGGACAACCTGCTGACAGGGCGCGCGAACAATCCCTGGAACCTCGAGCGAACCCCCGGCGGGTCGAGCGGCGGCGACTCCGCGGCGATCGCGGCAGGCATGACGCCGTTCGGCCTCGGCAGCGACCTCGCCATCTCGGTGCGGGGGCCGGCCGCACACACGGGCATCGTCGCGCTCAAGGCCACACACGGCCGCATCCCGACGACGGGCACCTGGCCCAGGGCCCCACGCCGCGACTGGCACGTCGGCCCCATGGCACGCACCGTCCGCGACATCGCACTCACCTACTCGCTGCTGGCGGGACCGGACGGCGTCGACGGCTTCGCCACGACCCCGCGCGAGCTCGACGCGGGCATCGGCCCCACGCCGGGCCGCCGTCTGCGGGTGGGGTGGCTGGTCGATTCCGGGCTCGGGCCGATCGACCCGGAGGTCGCCGCGACCGTCGAGCAGGCCGCCGCGGCCCTGCGCGAGCTCGGCATGACGGTCGACGAGGTGCACATCCCGGCACTCGAGCAGAACAACCCGCTCGACCTGTTCAACCGACAGCACGTGATGGAGGTCAAGCCGGCCTTCCGGGAGGCCACCGCCAGTCACGAGGCGGAGATGTTCACGATCTCCAAGGCGATGCTCGCCGGCCCCGACACATCGGTCGAGGACTACGTCCGCGCGGAACAGGGGATCGAGCGGCTGCGGGACGGCTTCGCCGAGTACTTTCACCGGTATGACGCCCTGCTGCTGCCGGTGCTGCCGATCCCCGCGCACGCGCACGGGCTGTCGGAGTTCGTCATCGATGGCCGGACGGTGCCCTTCACGCACATCCAGACCGCAACGGTGCCGTTCAACCTGACCGGGCTGCCGGCGTTGTCGATGCGCTTCGGTACCAGCAGCGACGGACTTCCCATCGGAGTGCAGCTGGCGGCCACCTGGCTCGCCGAGTCAATGGTGCTGCACATCGCCTCGCTGCTGGAAGCGGTCAGTCCGGTGCGCGGCCTCCATCCCGACCTCTGACCTGGCCTGGCCTGGCGCCCTGGCACCGTGAGCTCGTCAGGCTCGACCACCAACGCTCACCACGTCTCACACGGGCCCTAGAGCTCGACGAGGCCCGCCCGGTACCCGAGCACCACCGCCTGGGTCCGGTCCCGGGCCTGCAGCTTGGCGAGCACGGACGCCACGTGGGTGCGCACGGTCTCGACGCCCAGCACGAGCGCCGTCGCGATCTCCGCGTTCGTCATCCCCTGCGCCACGAGCCCCAGCACCTCCTGCTCGCGCGGCGTGAGGGCAGGCGCGCCGGCCATGGCGCGCGGCCGCGTCCGGACCAGGTCACGCAGCGCCGTCGGGTAGAGCAGGCTCTGCCCGACGGCGACGGTCCGCACGGCCTGCACCATCTCGTCGGCGCCCGCGCGTTTGAGCAGGAACCCCGACGCGCCGGCGGTGAGCGCGTCGAGCACGTACCCGTCGTGCTCGAACGTGGTCACCACGAGCACACGTGGCGGCTGAGGCAGCCGCAGCACCAGCTCGGTCGCCCGCAGGCCGTCCACGCCCGGCATCCGCACGTCCATGCACACGACGTCGGGCCGCAGGGCGCGTGTCAGCTCGACCGCCCGGGCGCCGTCCCCGGCCTCGCCGACCACCTCCAGGTCGGGCTCGGCGTCCAGGATGAGGCGCAGGCCGCTGCGGACGAGCGGCTCGTCGTCGGCGACGAGCACCCGGATCCGGCTGTCAGACATCAGAGTCCTTCCCGTTCAGGATCGCAGGGCAGGGTCACCCGCAGCACCCAGCGGTCGCCGTCGGCCCCCGCCGCGGTGGTACCGCCGAACAGGGCGACGCGCTCACGGACACCGGCCAAACCCCGCCCGCCGACGCCGCGCCGGCCCGCCCGCGCGCCGGGGCGCACCGGGTTGGCCACCTCGATCAGCACGCCGTCGCCGTCGTGCCGCACGTCGAGCGAGACCGGACCGGGTGCGCCGTGCCGGTGCGCGTTGGTGAGGGCCTCCGTGACGATGCGCTGCACGGTACGGCCCAGCAGGGCGGGCAGCCCGGCGGGCAGATCGAGGCGGGCGCCGAGGTCGAGCCCCGCGCGGCGGTGGGCCGCGACCACGTCCTCGAGGACGGGGCCGAGCGCGACGGGGGCGTCGTCCGCGGCGTCGTCGCGCAGTATGGCCAGGAGCTGGTCGAGCTCGGCGAGCGCCGACCGGGCGGTGTCCTCGATGGCGGCGAGGGCCTCCGCCGCGGCCTCGGGGTTGGCCGTGACCACCCGGCGGCCTGCCGCGGCCTGCACGCTGACGACGGTGAGCGCGTGACCGATGCCGTCGTGCAGCTCGCGGGCCAGCCGCGTGTGCTCGGCCTCGCGGCGGGCGCGGGCCAGCGCCGTCTCCATGCGGTCGTGCGGCGTGGGTCCGAGCACCCGGCCCGCGAGCGCGGCGGCGGCGACTCCGAGGGGCCACGTGGCGACCAGGCCGATCAGCCCTCCGGCCACGCAGGCCACGAGGCGCAGCGTCGCCTCGAGCGGGCCCGCGGGCAGCGGGAGCTGGGACCCCAGCATGCGCCCGGTCACGGCCTCGATGCCGATCAGCGCCGCCGCCGGGAGCAGGGCGAAGAGGCCGAGTCCCACGAGCATGCCGGTGGCCAGGTGGACCACCACCCACGTGGCGGTCCGCACCCGGTGCGCGATCCGTGGCCGGGCAGGCACCACCAGGTCGGCGTGCACGTCGAGCAGGGCGCGCGCGGCGGTGACCTCGAGCTCCCGCGCGCCGGGCACGAGCCCGAGCCCCACGGCGGCCGCGACGGCGACGACCACCACCACGCCGACGGGCAGCCCGGTCACCGCGGTGTCGAGCAGGCCGACGACGAGCAGCACCAGGGCCAGCCCGATCGCCGCGCCCAGCATCTGCCAGGCGAACCGCCGGGCGAGGAAGCGCGGGAGGTGCCGCGTCGTCGCCTGCATGCCGTCATCCTCTCCGGTCACGAGGCCCGCCCGCCAGGCCGGGCGTCCGGTACGCCACATAGCCCCAGACGGCGAGCGCCAGGGCCGGGCCCCAGTACCAGCACGGGAAGATGACGGCGCCCGCGAGGCCCTGAGCCAGGCCCTGCCCGCTGAAGAGGACCAGCATGGGGACCACGGAGAAGGTGAGCGTCACCGCGATCAGGCCGCCGGGTACGGCGGCCGCGGCGACGGGCACCCGACGCCCGGCGAGCCCCGGCACCCAGCGCGGGAACACCTCGCCCCAGGGCCGGATCAGACCGAGCGTAAGGACCGCTCCGAGCCAGGCGGCGCTGGACAGCGCGAGGCCCCAGATCCGGGTGGACAGGTCCAGGTCGCCCCCGAGCTGGGGCCACGGGGTGAGCCCGGTGAGCCGGACCAGGGCGTACGGGAGCGGGCCGGTAGCGGCGACGATCGTGACAGCCCTGCGGTGTCGCACCACCCAGTCGGTGGCACGCCCGACGGCGTGCGTGCCGGCCAGCGCCTGGATGCCGACGGCGGCCCACAGGGTCCCGGCGGCGAGCACCAGCAGCGACAGCATCAGGCCCGCCCGGTGCTCCATGAGGCCGGCACCGAGCATGCGCACGATCCCGGCGAGGGCGTCGCGCGCCACGAACCCACCGACGGCGAGCAGGGCCAGGCCCGGGACTCCCACCGTCCAGCGTGCGACCCGGTAACGGCGCACCACCTGCACCAGCAGCACCACGACGGCCACCGGCATGGCCATGGCCACCAGGTACCCCATGGTGGACAGCGGCCCGGTGCCCTGCAGCACCACGCCGAACACGACGAGCTGCAGCGCGGCGACCCACGCCCGGCCGCGTGCGCCCAGCGCTCCGGCGAGGGCCGCGATGCCGGCGGCCACCCCGGTCAGGGCCGTGACGACGTGCACGGTGGTCGTGGTGTCCTGCCCGGTGAGGCCGGTCAGGAGGGCGGTCGCGGGGTCGGCGTAGACATTCGGCCAGGTCCCCAGCATCCAGGCGAGGCCGAGCAGCGCCGTGACGCCGCTGGCAAGCGGTGGCGCCGACGAGCGTGGCGCGGGCGATGCGGTTCATGACGGTTCCCTCCGGTCGGTGCGGTATGCCTCCACACTCGCGCCGCCGGGCCGCCGTCCCCTCCCCCGGCCGGGGGATATCCGCTGGTGCCCGGGGGAGAACCGTGGCCAGCTTCGCCGCACGGCTGAGGTGCCGGTCAGGGCACCTGGCCCGGCTTGCCGTTCACGTCCTCGCGGGCCGACGGCGGGTCCGGCCGCTGCGCCGTGAGGTCGCGCGGCGTGAGGGTGAAGCCCTGCCAGTGCATCTCCATGGGGCTCTGGTCCTCGTCGCGCGCCACGTGGTGGAACCCGACGGCGACCCAGGTCACGACGTCGGACAGCGCCGCCTCGTCCGCCACGAAGTCGAGCACGCCCGACCCGCACGTCCCCTCCTTGTTCGAGGTGGCGAAGAGCTGGCAGTCGTCCGCCTCGGAGAAGGCCACGGTGTAGCCCGCGTGGTCGTCGGCCGTGTCGTGGCGGTGGTCCTGCGTCAGCTCGAACGGCGTGGTCGCGCCCAGGTCCACCTGGTACGAGATCTCGTGCCCGTCCTCGTTGAGCACCTCGGGGTTCACCACACGCCACCAGCGGCGGTCGGCCGCCCGCGCGGTGCCCTCGTGCGTGACCGGGGTGAGGCGGCCCTCGACCAGCGGTGACCGCGGCCCCAGCTCACCGGTCGGCGCGGCGTCGTACTGCTCCACCGCCTGGCCGCCCCGGCCGCCGAGCGCCCAGTGCACCCGCCACACCGCATTGTGCGAGTGGCTGGTGGCGTAGTCCGTGTCGCCGGGCCCGACCGCCCAGCCGTGCGCCGGGTCGTCACCGTAGTCCTCGGGCGAGAGGTCGCCGGTGGCGCCGAGGTCGGACCGGATGGAGCCGTCGCCGCCGAACGTGTACTGGCTGACGTACTCGTACCAGCCGACCTTCGAGATGGTCGCGAGCCGCAGGTCGGTGCGCCGGGCCACCTCGGTCCGGGCGCCGTCGCCGCTGCGGTACGCGATGCCGCCGTCGACGACCTCCCGGCAGAGCACCGCGCGCTGTTCGCCGCCGCCGCCCACTGAGCCGTCGCCGATCTTCGGCACGTACGTCTCAAGGCGTTCACCCAGGCACTCGGTCTCGGTGAGCGTCATCATGTGGCTCCCGCCGAACCCCTGGGTGGTGATGTCCTCCGTGTTGCGCAGGCCGGTGTCGTAGGGCACCTCGAGCTGCCCGACGGACAGCTCGGCGAGCACCTGCACCGGCCGGTGCCCCGCGGGCGTGAAGTGCACGTCCTCGAGCACCAGCCCCCGGCTCGCGTCCACCCGCCAGCACATCGTCCACGCGGAGCCGCTGAGCAGCTCCTGCGTGAGCGGTTCGTTCTCCGCGCACTTCAGGCCGGTCACGCCCGCCGCCCGCGAATCGTCCTCCCGCGGAGCCGGCGCGGCGGGTACCGCCTGCTCCACGATCATGATCGCGGCCACGACGAGGGCGACGATGGCGGCAGCGGCGACGAGCGCCGGGATGATCCTGCGCCTCGACGACAGCTCGTTCACGACTCCCCCTTCGGTCTTGCTCCTGGCCCGTCACCGGGCCCTGCCCCCACGGGACCGGCCCGGTGCGACGAGGTCGCACCGGGCCGGTCTTACTGCGTCTGACGCCTGCCTGCTGCGTCAGGGACTCAGCTCATCAGACGGCGGGCTTGTCGTCCGACATCCGGCCCATCGCGGTGGCGAAGGCCTGGCTGATCTCGCGGCGACGCTTGATCATGACCGCACCGGCGCCGAGAAGCAGCACCGTCGCGGCGATGAGCGCCGTCACGTTCGCACCGGTCGCGGCCAGGCCGCCGCCGTTGCCGCCGTCGCCCGCACCGTCGCCCGAGGCGGAACCGGAACCGTCGCCGGAGCCGTCACCGCCGCCCGAGCCACTGTTGTCGGCCACGACGGTGATCGGCGTCTGCGCGCCCTCGCTGCCGTCGTCCGGCTCGGCGTCGACGATGATGACGCCCGGCGGGGTGCCCTCGGGCACCGTGATCGGGGTCTCGAAGCCGCAGTCCTCGTTCACCACGACGGTGACCGGGTTGCCGATCGGGTTGCCCGTGGTGTCCTGGAGCTGCACGGTGACGGTGGCGCCGGCCGGGAAGCCGGAACCGGTGACCGTGACCTCGTCGCCGGCCTCGACCGTGGTCGGGTCAGCAACCAGGGACGGGTTGGTGCACTCGTCACCCGGGTCCGTGCCGGGCGCCAGGATCTCGAGCGGCGCCTCGGCGCCGTCGCTGCCGTCCTCGGGCTCGGCCTCGACGACGTGGTCGCCGGGCTCTGCGTCCTCAGGAACCGTCAGGTCCGTGACGAATCCGCAGGCCTCGTCCGGCGTGACCGTGACCGCGTCGCCGACCGGGTTGCCCTCGGCGTCGCGCAGCTGCACGACGACCGGGACGCCAGCCGGGAAGCCCTGGCCCACGACCGAGACGGTGTCACCCGGGTAGGCGGTGCCGGGCTCGACGGTCAGCGTCGGGTCCATGGCGCAGATGTCGGAGCCGTCGACCACGGCCAGCGGGGCCTCAGCGGCCTCACCGGTGGTGTCGTCCGTGCCCACGACCGGGTAGACACCCAGCTCGGCGTCGTCCGGGACCGGGACCTCGACGGTGAAGCCACCGTTGGAGTCGGTGTCGACCTGGATGGGGTCACCCACCGGGTTGCCCTCGGGGTCCTCAAGCTGGACGGTCACGGTGGAGTCGGGCGTGTAGCCCTCACCCGTCGCGATCGTCGACTGGCCCGGAGCGACCGTGACAGGGTCGACCGACAGCGACGGGTCGATGTCGCCGGGGCCACCGGCGTCGCCGCCGATGCGCACGGCGGCGTTGCCCAGGTTGATGCGCGCGACCTCGTTGGCCGGCAGCAGGGCGATGCTCAGCGCCGACAGCTCGAACGAGGTCTCGACGTCCGCGGCCGCCGCCTGGACGGAGGCCGGGGCGACACCCTCGGTGTGCACCTGGCGGTTGATCGTGATCGAGAGGACCTGGGACAGGACGTCGAAGACCGGCGAGAGCAGCTCGCGGATCGGGGCCGTGATCGAGTCCGTCTTCAGGTCGTTGATGAGCAGCTCGAAGATGTTGTCACCCTCGTCGCTGATCAGCAGGTCGTACACCGGGCCCAGGATCGGCGCGAGCGCCGGGCCGAGCGTGTTGATGGTGTTGACCAGGATCGTGGCGACCGGCGCCATGGTGCCCGTGCTGTTGTTCACGGCCTTGGGGAAGTTGCCGTTCACGGCGTCCGCCAGGGGCAGCGACCACGACACGTCGAGGGTGCCCAGCGGGCCCTCCTCGAAGAAGGCGATGTTGATCGTGACCGAGTTCAGCGAGTCCTCGATCGCACCGAGGAGGATGCGGGTGACTTCCTGCATGAGCTCGTGCACGGTCTCCGCGATGAGCGGGTACGTCGTGTCGTCGATCAGCTCGAAGTTCGGGGGCAGCTCGTTGAGGCCGCCCTCGGTCTCGTCGGGGTTGTCCACCAGCTTGTCCAGGTGGATCTCCAGCTGACCGGTCGACAGGTCGATGGTGATGAGCTGGTTGGCCGAGGTGATCGGCTCACCCACGACGGACTGGAACAGGTTCTCCTGCATGTTGCTGTCAACGGTGATCGACGGCGTCGGGACGCCCGGGATCGCGTCGAACAGGCCGGTCAGGGCGCTCTGGTCCAGGTTGTCGTTGATCAGGCTCTCGACGGTCGTGTCGATGGTGCCGCCGATGTCGTAGATCGACGAGGCAGCGTCCTCGATGACGGGCGAGTGCAGGAACAGGTCCAGGTCGGCCACGCGGTACTGGCCGAGGCCACCCACGCCGTCCTGGTCCAGGATCACGCCGTCCTCAGCCTTGACCTCGGCCGCGCCGGCACCTGCCTCGAGCAGGAGCTGGTCGACGATCTGGTCGGTGAGGCCGTCGACGCCCAGCAGGCGCGCGACGGACAGGACGTCCACGGACGCCTTGCCGAAGTCCTCGGTCTCGCCGTCCAGCGTGACGCCACCGTCAGCACCGGCCAGGCCGGAGACCGCGTAGGCGTCGACCGGGGACGACGCCTCGCTCTTGCTGGCCAGCGCACCGAGCTGGCCGAAGTCCAGGATCTCGTCGAGAGGAACCTCGACGTCACCGATCGTGATGAGCTGCGAGCCAAGAAGCTCGACGTTGAGGTTTCCCTCGTTGGGGCCGGGGTTCGACACAGATCCGGCGTCCGAGTAGGCGGCTGCGAGCAGCGCCTCCTGGAAGAGGGTCGAGTCCAGGACGCTCGCAGCGGCCTCGGACGGCTCCTCCGGGTAGTTGTCCACGGCTGCGACCGCCGGCAGACCGGTGGCCGTGACCACGACTGCCGTTGCCGCGGCCGTCGCCAGGGACCGGCGCCACGGGACGCTTCCCCTCCGGCGTCGGGACGGTACTTGCGTTCGGTTCAAGAGAACTCACTCCTCCATATTCACGCTTCAAGAAAAAGCGTCCGGATCGGTACGTGATCACGTCCGGATCGATTGGGGCGGGGCGTATGACACACCGGTGCCCGGGATCAGCGAACAGTGGTTCCCAGGGACCTGCCAGGCAGGGCGGCAATCGTGCGCTAACGCAACAGAGCGCAACGCGGCGTGCGCTGGAGCCGTTCGGGGGCGCGACAAAGGCACGTCAGCGCACGTCTGCGGTGAGAAGTGAAGGTCGTCCGAAATGCCGGGTGAAAAGCGGAAACAACAGCGGGTGAAAACCCTGCGTTCGAGTTGCGGGTCAGCCGCTGACGAGCCACTCCGGCGGGCGCGTCTCAGCGAGCCGCACCAGGTCCCGCCGGTCCCGGATGCCCAGCGTCGCGTACGCGCGCCGCAGCCGGTTCACCACCGTCCGCTCGGACACGAACGTCGCCTGAGCGATCTGCGAGTTGGTCGCACCGTGCACGGCGAGCCGGACCATCTCCCGCTCGTGACCGCCGAGCACCTCCCACTCGGGGTCCGCGGCACCGCTGGCGTCGGACTCGGCCACGAACACGTCGATGCCGCGCAGCCACCCGGTCATCCCGGCCAGGCGCACCAGCGTGCGGGCCTCGTCCAGCATCGTGCTGCCGGTGGCCCGATCACCACGCGTCACGGCGTACCTGCCGTAGGCCACGAGCATGCGCACCCGCTGCCACGGGGACATCGGCGCCATGGGGGCGTGCAGTGCCGCCTCGAACGTGGCCGACGGCACGCCGTCGTCGGCCAGGAGCGCGCAGAGCCGGGAGTAGGCCACCGCGACGTCCGGTGCCGTCCGTTCCTCCGGAGCGACGGCGGGCTCGAGCAGGCGCTGGGCCCGCGGCCCGACCTGGCCGGGCGGCGTCGACGCCATCACGGCCTCCACGAGGTCGCACCGAACCTGCACGCGCCCCCGGTACGGCCAGGCGCAGTGCTCGAGCGCGATCGTCAGGAGCGCCACCGCGCCCTCGACCTGGCCGACGACGAGGTGCGCGGCACCGAGGTCCGCGGCGTACTCACCCAGCACCCGCGCCGACCAGCTGCCCGCCTGCGCGGGCATCGCGCTCGCGGGCACCGTCCCGTCGACGACGGCGTCCGCCGAGGCATGCATACCGCGCGCCGGCAGCCACTCGTCGACCGACGGACGCAGCTCGGCCGCGTGCGCCAGGTGCGCGCGGACGTCTGCCGCCCGTCCGTCGAACGCGGCGACCCGGGCCGCCGCGAGATCCCGCGCGACGACCTCGGCGACGGTGCGCCCGGTCGTCGCGCCGGAGTGGTCGGCCAGCAGACCCCGGGCACCCACCACGTCGCCGAGCAGCAACAGGGCGCGCACCTGGATCTCCACACCCACCCAGTCCTGGCCGGGCGTGGCGCCGATCAGGCACAGGTCGGCCCGAAGAGCACCGGGGTGCGGCAGGTCGCCCGTGTCCTCCAGCCGCAGCAGCGTCTCCGCGACGCGTGCGCCCGCGGCGCGTGCGTCCGCTCCCACCCCGGCGGGGTCCCGCCACCACAGGTGGTCGGTCCACTCGTGCCCCACCCCGTCCGGGACCAGCGGGCCGGCCGCCTGGTCCCCCCAGGTCCTGCCGGTCAGCAACGAGACCGCGACGGCCCGTGCGGCCAGGCGCGGGTCCGGGGTCGCCGCCACCATCGCCCAGGCGCGAGCGGGGAGCTCGTCGAGGTGCAGGCCGTCCAGGACGCGCGTGACCGCGTCCGGGCCGCACACGTCGTGGTCCGGGGTGTGGGCGTCGCGGGTGTGGGCGTCGCGGGTGTCCGCGGGCGTGTCGGTGCCGCGCCCCTCGACCCCGCGGGCCTCGCGGCACAGCAGCGCCAGCAGCGGGTGCCGCACCGCGGTGCGCCCGTCCCGGCGGGCCGTCGCGGAGCCGACCAGAGGCGTGGCGGCCAGCGCCGTCATGGTCGCCGGGTCGAGCCCGGCCAGCATCGCGCGATAGGCCCGCCGGGCGGCCGACCCCACGGTGTCGGGGCCGGTCCAGGCGGCGTCGCCGCGGAGCTCGGCGGTGCTCAGCGAGCCGGCAAGCTCGAGGGCGAGCCGGGGGTTGCCGGCGCTCCACCAGCGCAGGTGCTCCACGACGTCGGCGGCCACAGGGACGTTCAGCTCCGCGTCGAGCGCACGCCGCAGGGACATCCGGTCGAGCGGGCCCAGCTCGAGCACCTCGATGTCGTCGGACAGGTGCTCCACGTCGATGCTGCGCACGGCGGCGATCACGCGCCAGTCCTGGCCATACGCCTCGTCGGCCAGGCGCTGGAGCCAGCGGGCGCGGTCCTCGGTGAGCACGCCGACATCGTCCACGAAGAGCACCCTCGGGCCGGAGCTGCCGTCGCCCGCCCAGGCCGACACCGCGCGCAGGAACCCCGCGGCGTCGAAGTCGGCGTCGTGCTCCAGGTGGTCCGGGACCGACCAGGCGGACAGGTCGATGCGCCGGCTGTTGTCCAGATCGTGCGCCGACGGCCGCGGTGAGCACGGCCGGACCACACGCACGGCCGACGCTCCTGCGCCGACGTGCTTCAGTGCCCGCAGCACCGTCGCGGTCTTGCCGATCCCGCCCAGCCCGCGTACGACGAGGACCGTCGGGTCCAGGTCGGTCGCGAAGTGCCCGATGACCCTCAGCTCTCGGTCACGCCCGTGGACCACGTGGCCCCTCCCCCTGCTGCCCACCTGCGTCAGCGCTGCCTCCGGAAGTACCGAAGGAACGGCCACGGAAGGCACGTAACTTGATGGCACGCAAACCCCAATTCGCCACTTACATGAATATTGATGAGTAGCGCCTCAGGAGTCTATGGCAGGAGGTGAATCGTGCAGATTGAGGCTGTGGTACGACGAATTCTGGCGCAATCTGGTAGATCTCGGCCGGGTCGCCCCGACCGAGGACCCGGAAATACATCCGGAATGCCCCATTCATGCACTCTGGCGGCCCGGCGGACCCGGGTCAGGCCAGCGGGCCGAGCATTTTCTGCTTGTCTGCCTCTTTGCCGTCGGCCGGAGGCTCCACATCGTCGAGCACGGCGACGAGCTTCTTCTCCTCGTACCGGAAATGCGTCTCCATGACGGCCTCGATGCCGTCGAGGTGGCGCAGCAGCTCGTCCCGGTCCGCGCCCGACCGCGCGGCATGCTCCAGCTCGCCCAGCAGGTGGTCCAGCATGGAGTGGTCCTGCTTCAGGTCGGCGACGACGGGCGCGAGGCCCGGCTCGGCGGCCAGCACGACGTCGAACAGCGTGGCGTCCTCGCTGCGGTGGTGGCCGGTCAGCGCCGCACAGAAGCCGACGCAGTAGAGCTGCAGGTCCCGCGCCGCGGACGGTCCGGAGGAACCGCTCTCGACCGCTGACCGGGTCAGCGCGAGCGCGTCGCGCAACCGCCGGTGGACCTCGGCAAGCTCCTGACCCCAGGCGACGACACGACTCATCGGGATCACCCTAGCTGGAGCGTCGGGGGTGGTCCTGTCCGCGGGTGCGGGTGCGGGTGCGGGTGCGGGTGCGCCAGTCGCGCCGAACCGCAAGGTGCGCGTCCACCACGGCCGCCAGCAACCCCGAACCGCAAGATGCACGCCCACCAAGGCCGCCAGCAACCCCGAACCGCAAGATGCACGCCCACCACGGCCGCGAGCCGCAAGCTGGACGTCCATCGGGCTGATGTGGACGCTTACCTTGCGACTCGACGTGTACATGGACATGTAGGTTGCGGTTCGATGCCGCGCACCGCCCAGACAGACACGTACGTTGCGGTTCGACACCACGCACCGCCCAGACAGACACGTAGGTTGCGGTTCGACGCCGCACACCGCCCAGACAGACACGTACGTTGCGGTTCGACACCACACACCGCCGGCCGCCGCACCGACAGACTCGCAACGTGCGGCTCGGCAACGCACCCGGCTGCCCCGGCGCCCGACACCGCCCGCGCCTCCAGCCCTCGCCGCCCCAAACCTGGCTCCCTGAGCCCCCGCCGCCCCAGCCCTGGCTCCCTCAACCCCCGTCAGCCCTCCAGCAGCTCCGCGACCGTCGCCGGCACCGCACGGGCGATCTCCAGCGCGGCCACCGGCCCGCCCGCCGACGCACGCACCGCCGCGCGGCCGTGCACCAGTACCGCGACCGCCGCCAGGCGCGCCGCGAGCGTCTGGTCCTCGACGACGTCGGTGGAGTGCCCCGCGAGCAGCGTGCCGAGGATGCCCGCCAGTACGTCACCGGCACCCGCGGTCCCGGTCCAGGCAGGGGCGTCTGCCTGCGTGTAGGTGTCGCCCGGTCCTGCGATCACCGTGATCGCGCCCTTGAGCAGCACCGTCGCACCGGTCGCCTGGTGTGCCGTGCGCACCCAGTGCAGCGGCCGCGCCTCGACCGCTGCGCGGTCCACGTCGTGCCCGAGGCCCTGCAGCAGCTCCGCCAGCTCGCCGGCGTGCGGCGTCAGCACAGCCCAGGCGGGGAGCCGGTGCTCCAGCATGGTGAGGGCACCCGCGTCGATGACCGCGGGCATCTTGCCGCCGGTCACGTCCTCGGACAGCACGCCGGTCACGGCCGCGAGCGCCCCGAAGATTCGGCGGGCCTGGCCGTCGTCGTCGGGGCCGTCGTCGGGGCCGAGGGCGGGCACGCCCGGCCCGAGCACCCAGGACTGCACCCGGCCACCGGCCACGACCACCTCGGGGCGGGCGAGCAGCACGCGCGTGCCGACCGCCTCGGGTCCCAGGTAGCGCACCATGCCGGGGCCGGCCAGCACGGCGCCGGACGTCGCGAGGACCGCGGCACCCGGGTAGGTGCTCGTCCCGGCGATCACGCCGACCACACCGCGCGTGTACTTGTGGTCGCGCGCGCCCGGCGTAGGCCACAGCGCCGCCACGTCGGCGGGCTCCACCCGCAGCACCCGGCCCGACGACGTGTCCGTGCCGCTCATGGCGTGCCGACCCAGGGTGGTGCGCTGCGTCGTGCCGGCGGAGGCGGCGGGGAAGCCGACGTCGATCAGCTCGACGGCGCCGGCGAGGTGCGCCGCCGGGGGCAGGAGCAGGCCGGGCTTGAGCGCACCGAAGGTCACCGTGCGGTCCGCGGGCAGCACGGGGCCGGGCACCACGCCGTCGTCCACGCCGATGCCGCTCGGGATGTCGACGGCGACGGTGTACGGCCACTGCTCCCCCGCCGTCGAGCGCGCCTCGGCGAGCGTGCGCACCAGGCCGCCGGCGGGCGGGCGCAGGGCACCACGCGCACCCACGCCGATCAGGCCGTCCAGCAGGACGTCGGAGTGGAGCGCCAGGCGCACCACGGACGGTACCCGGAGGTCGGCGAGCGTCTCGACCTGTCCGCCCGCGGCGCGGAACGCGGCGAGACCCTCGTCGTGCGAGCGTGCCGAGACGAGGACGGCGGTGACACGCATGCCGCGGCGTACCAGGTGCGCGCCGGCGAACAGGGTGTCGCCGCCGTTGTTCCCGGGGCCGACGAGCAGCAGCGCACGTGCACCGCGCACGTCTCCGCGGGTCCGCCGGGTACCAATGCCCCGCCCGGGGCGGATCCGCGCGGTTCCGGGCAGCCCGTCGGAGCCGAGGCTGCCGCGCAGCGGGACGGCTCCCGGTCGGGCACGTCGGCCGGGTGGGGTGCCGTCGTGGGCGCGCCGGCCGGCCACCTCCCGGAGCACGACCTGCGCCAGGCCGTACGCTGCCCGGGCCATGAGTGGCTCACCGCCTGCGATCAGCGGCTCCTCGGCCTTACGTACCTCGTCGGCACTCCACGCGTCTTTCACAGCCCTATAGTGCCGGTTCCCCTGGCATCCAGGTACCAATTCCGGGCGAAATGGACTGCCCGCTCCGTCAGCAACCCTCTCGGCATAGGGTCGGATCATGCGATTCGGACTCTTCATCCCCCAGGGCTGGCGCCTCGACCTCGTCGACATCGCGCCCGCAGACCAGTGGGCCTCCATGCTGTCCCTCGTCCACCGCGCGGAGAACCAGGCCGCGGGCGAGGCCGTTCCCGGTGGCGAGTTCGCCTGGGAGTCGGCGTGGGTCTACGACCACTTCCACACCGTCCCGCAGGTGACCACCGAGGCCACGCACGAGGCGTGGTCGCTCATGTCGGCGTTCGCCGCTGCCACGCAGCGCATCCGACTGGGGCAGATGTGCACCTGCATGGCGTACCGCAACCCGGCCTACCTGGCCAAGGTCGCCTCCACGATCGACACCATCTCCGGCGGCCGCATCGAGATGGGTATCGGGGCGGGCTGGTACGAGCACGAGTGGCGCGCCTACGGCTACGGCTTCCCGTCCGCCGGGGAGCGGCTGCGTGCGCTCGACGAGGGCGTGCAGATCATGGCGAACATGTGGCGCACGGGTTCCTCGGGCACGTTCGAGGGCAAGCACTTCCAGGTGGACGGCGCACTCTGCTACCCGCAGCCGCTGCAGCAGCTCCCGGTGGGCGACGGCGGCGCCGACGTGCCGTCCATCCCGCTGTGGATCGCCGGCGGTGGTGAGAAGAAGACGCTGCGCATCGCCGCGCAGCACGCCCAGTACACGAACTTCGCCGGTGCGCCGGAGACGTTCGACCACAAGTCCCGCGTGCTCGAGGAGCACTGCAAGGACCTGGGTCGCGACTTCGGTGAGATCACCCGGTCGGCCAACTACAACGTGGTGATCGGCGAGACCGAGGCCGACGTCGCGGACCGCATGGCCTGGATCGAGGCGCACCTGCGCAAGGCGGCTCCCGAGGGAGCCGATCACGAGCTCGACGTCTGGCGCAACGGCCTCCTGGTCGGAACGCCCGAGCAGATCGTCGAGCGGCTGCGCGACATGCGCACGCGCGGCCTGGAGTACGCGATCACGTACTTCCTGGAGGCGGCCTACGACCAGAGCGGCCTGGAACTCTTCGAGAAGCAGGTCATCCCCGAGCTCCAGTAGTAGCCCCGTCGCCGAGAGAATCGGAGCGAGACAGATCTGGGGGTGGGGCGAACCGCACGGTTCGCCCCACCCCCAGATCTGTCACGTCCCAGTCCGCCCCACGGGATTACCCCTCCGCGATCACCATGGCCGACGCGATGCCCGCGTCGTGCGAGATCGTGATGTGCCACGTGCGCACCCCCAGCTCGGCCGCGCGCGCGGCGACGGTGCCGCTCGCGTCGATCCGGGGCGGGCCGCCCACCGTGCGGTGCACCGTGACGTCGTGCCAGCGCAGGTTCCCCGGGGCGCCGAGCGACTTGGCGATGGCCTCCTTGGCGGCGAACCGCGCAGCGAGGGACGCGGGCGGCAGCTCGCGCTCGACCGCCGTGAACAACTTCTCGCGCAGCCGGGGCGTCCGGTCGAGCGTCTCCATGAACCGGTTCACGTCGACCACGTCGATGCCCGTCCCGATGATCATTGGCCCAGCCTACGGTCGTCCCCGCGCACGCCTCGTCACCAGGCCATCACACCCACCGTCTTGCGTACGTTGCCCGGTTTACGGCATCCTACCCTCAGTAATGCAGAGGTAAAGGTGGCGCCTGCTTCGTACCGGCAGAGCGTCACCTTTCACGTGGAGAGGCCGACATGACCGAGGACGACGACAAGCTCCCCTTCCCTGTCATCGTGGTGGTCGTGTTCGGGGTGGTGATCGCCGCGATCGTCACGTTGCTCGTGCTGGTGGCCGTGGGGAGCTGACGCCCGCCGGGGCCGGCGCCGCCGCCTCCTCGACCCGGTCCAGCCACTCGCCGACCAGCGCCTCGAACAGCCCGCGCTGCTCGATGGTGAGGGCGTGCCCCGCGCGGTCGAGCACCGCGAAGGTCGCCCGGGGGTAGTGCTCCACGAGGCCCCACGCGTCGCGGTATCCGGTCACCGAGTCCTGCCGTCCCACCACGATCAGCACCGGCTTGCCGAAGGGTGCGGGCTCGACGGGGAAGGTGCCCGCGTAGTGTGCCGCGACCCGGGCCGTCACCACGGGGTCGGCTGCGGCCAGACCGGGGTCGATCTGCTGCCGGGTGGCCTCCCACGTCTCCTCGGTCTGCACCACCAACCCGTCGTCGGCCTCCAGAGCGGCCGCACCGACCCGGGCCGCGAGCGCCGGGTCGCGGACGAGCACCTGGTGCGCGGGCACCTGCCGCAGCTCGTGGCGCGGCTCGACCACGGCCACCACAGCGGTCAGTCCTACCACCCGCTCGGGGTCGGCCGCGGTGAGCCCGCGGGCCAGGTATCCGCCGTACGACTGCCCGACGACGGCGTAGGGGCCCTCGGGCACCAGCGCCGCCACGGCGCCCCGTAGGATCCGGAAGACGTCGTCGGTGCTCGCGACGTCGGGCGCCGTCGTGCTGCCCATGCCGGGCAGGTCCACGTACACGCGCCGCCAGCTCTGCCGCCGCGCGAAGACCGGCTCGAGCGCCCCGGTCATGACCCGGTGGTCCAGCTCGAACCCGTGGACCATGACCGCCGTGGTCACCCCCGGACCGGCCGGCGGCCCGTGTTCCACGTAGCTGACCCGGACCCCGTCGACCTCCACGTATGCCATGCGCTGTCCTCTCGTCGACCGCAGACTAGACGGGACCACCGACATCCCGGATGCCCGCGGTGTCCTCGGGACGCACCAGGTGCCGCCACCGGAACCACTTGCGCTCCAGCTCCTCGGGCAGGTCGACGTCGAACCGTCGGGCCAGGAGCAGCAGCTGCCCCAGGGCATCCGCGACCTCGCCCCGGAACGCGTCCCGGACCTCGTCCTCGGACAACCCGCGGTCCCGCGAGCGTCCGGACATGGTGAGGAACGCCTGGGTGAGCTCGCCGATCTCCTCCTGGAGCTTCAGGACCAGCCAGTCGTCGGTCCGTTCCAGCCCGTGCAGACGCGCATAGACCCTGCTGATGATCTCGACCTCGTCGGAGAGCTGCTCAAGTTCCACACCGACGAGCGTGCCACAGCCGGGCCGTCCGGCTTACTCGACGGTGACCGACTTGGCGAGGTTGCGCGGCTGGTCCACGTCCAGGCCCTTGGCGGTCGCGAGCGCCATCGCGAAGATCTGCAGCGGCACCACGGCCAGCAGCGGCTGGAGCAGCGTGGGGGCCTGGGGGATCCAGAAGATCTCGTCGGCGTACCTGCGTACCTCGTCGTCGCCGTCCTCCGCGATCACGAGCGTGCGTGCGCCGCGCGCCCGGATCTCCTGGATGTTGGAGACCACCTTGGAGTGCAGCGAGTCGCGTCCGCGCGGCGACGGCACCACCACGAACACGGGCTGGCCTTCGTCGATCAGGGCGATCGGGCCGTGCTTGAGCTCGCCGGCGGCGAAGCCCTCGGCGTGGATGTAGGCGAGCTCCTTGAGCTTGAGCGCGCCCTCCAGAGCTACCGGGAAACCGACGTTCCGCCCGAGGAACAGCACTTTGTCGGCCTTCTCCATGGACCGGGCGGTCGCGCGCACGTACTCGCCGCGCTCGATGACCGTCTGGATCTTGCGGGGCATGGCACGCAGTTCGTCGAGCAGCCCGGCGATCTCGTCGGGGAACTTGTTGCCCCGCAGCTGCGCCAGGTAGAGCCCGAGCAGGTAGGCGGCGGTGATCTGCGCGAGGAACGCCTTGGTGGAGGCGACGGCGATCTCGGGGCCGGCGTGCGTGTAGAGCACGGCGTCGGACTCGCGCGGAATCGTCGAGCCGTGCGTGTTCACGATCGAGATCACCTTGGCGCCCTGCTCGCGCGCGTGGCGCACAGCCATCAGGGTGTCCATGGTCTCGCCGGACTGTGTGACGGCGACCACCAGGGTGCGCTCATCGACGATCGGGTCGCGGTAACGGAACTCGTGCGCCAGCTCGACCTCGACGGGAATACGGCACCAGTGCTCGATCGCGTACTTGGCCACGTGCCCCGAGTAGGCGGCGGTACCGCAGGCGACGACGATGATCTTGGTCACGGCGCGCAGCACCGACTCGTCGATGCGCAGGTCGTCCAGCACCAGGGCACCCGAGGCGTCCGTGCGGCCCAGCAGCGTGTCGGCGACGGCCTGCGGCTGGTCGTGGATCTCCTTGTCCATGAAGGAGTCGAAGCCGCCCTTCTCGGCGGCGGCCGCGTCCCAGTCCACGGTGTAGCGCTTGGCCTCGGCGGGCTTGCCGTCGAAGTCGGTCACCGTCACCGACGTCGGCGTGATGGTCACCACCTGGTCCTGGCCCAGCTCGAGAGCCTCCTTGGTGTGCGCGATGAACGCGGCGACGTCGGAGCCCAGGAAGTTCTCGCCCTCGCCCAGCCCCACCACGAGCGGGGAGTCGTGCCGGGCGCCCACCACCGTCTCCGGCGCATCGGCGTGCACCGCGAGCAGCGTGAACGTGCCCTCCAGGCGGCCGGCCGCGGCCGTCATGGCGGCCGTCAGGTCATGGGTCTCGCGGTAGGCCTTGGCCACGAGGTGCGCGGCCACCTCGGTGTCGGTCTCGGATCGGAACGTCACACCGTCCGCCAGCAGCTCAGTCTTGAGCTGGGCGAAGTTCTCGATGATGCCGTTGTGGATCAGGGCGAGCCGGCCGCCGTCGGCCCGGTGCGGATGGGCGTTCACGTCGGTGGGGCCGCCATGCGTTGCCCAGCGGGTGTGCCCGATGGCGGCAGTGGCCGGGGGCAGCGGGTCGTGGCCGAGCGCCTCGATCAGGTTGGCGAGCTTGCCCGACTTCTTGGCCCAGGCGACGCCGTCCAGCCCGGGCGCGACGAGTGCCACGCCCGCCGAGTCGTACCCGCGGTACTCCAGCCTCCGCAGACCCTCGACGATGACGTCGAGGGGCCTGTCCGACGGTACGACAGCGCCCGAGGCGTCACCGTTCGCCGTAGTCGCTGCAGTTCCCGTGTAACCCACAATCCCGCACATACTGGCGAGTCTAGCGAGCGTTCAGGCCGTACCCCCCGACGGGGCACCCGGGCGACGCCGGGCCCGGCTGGGCGCGGGCTGCCTACCACGGTGGAGAATCGTTCCCGCGATGTGGTGCAGAATGCTGCAGGTGGTTTCCCATCCGACGACGGAACTCAGCGAGCACCTGCTCGCCCTCGCCCCGTCCTCGCCCTACGTGGACCTCGATCGGGCGGCCTGGAGCCGTCTCTCGGCGTCCACCCCGCTGCCGCTGACCGACGACGACGTCGAGCGCCTGCGCGGACTCGGTGACCCGATCGACCTCGCCGAGGTCGACGCGATCTACCGTCCCCTGTCGCGACTGCTCAACCTGTACGTGATGGCCACCGGAGGTTTGCACGACGCGACGTCCACCTTTCTGCACGAGGACCCGCCCCGCACCCCGTACGTCATCGGCGTCGCCGGCTCGGTCGCCGTGGGCAAGTCGACGACGGCGCGCGTGCTGCGCGAGATGCTCGCCCGCTGGCCGGAGACGCCGCGGGTCGAGCTCATCACCACCGACGGCTTCCTCTACCCCAACTCCGAGCTGAAGCGGCGAGGGCTGATGGAGCGCAAGGGCTTCCCGGAGTCGTACGACCGGCGTGCCCTGATCCGCTTCCTCTCCCGCATCAAGGCAGGACAGGCCGAGGTCCGCGCGCCCGTGTACTCGCACGTGATCTACGACATCGTGCCGGACCAGGAGGTGGTGGTCCGCAAGCCCGACGTGCTCATCGTCGAGGGCCTCAACGTGCTGCAGCCGGCCCGGCCGTCCTCGGTCGACGAGTCGACCGTCGCGGTGAGCGACTTCTTCGACTTCTCGATCTACGTGGACGCCCGGACGCGGAACATCCGGCAGTGGTACGTGGACCGGTTCCTGGAGCTGCGCCGTACCGCGTTCACCAAGCCGGACTCCTACTTCCGGCGGTACGCCTCGCTCTCGGACCAGGAGGCGACGGAGCGCGCGCTGCAGATCTGGGAGTCCATCAACGCGCCCAACCTGGAGCGGAACATCCTGCCCACCCGAGGGCGCGCGACCCTGGTGCTGACCAAGGGTTCGGACCACGCGGTGCAGCGGGTCCGCCTGCGCAAGCTCTAGCGGTCAGCGTCCGCGAGGCCTGCCCTCGGCGTCGTCCACGACGGCGAGCCCGGTGGCCGCGTCGGAGCGGCCGGCCGGGACGGTGACCTTCTCGGCGGCGGTGACCGCCGCCTCCGGCCCGCGGCGACGGCGGGCGAACCAGCCCACCACGAGGTCCACGACGAAGCCGATGGCGACGCCGAGGACCACGCCGATGGCGATGGCCAGCAGCGGGTCGTGGCCGAGCCACTGCGCGGCGATCAGGCCGATCCCCGCCGAGTAGAGCGCCCACATGACGGCGGCGATCGCGGCGATGACCATGAACTGGCGCCGGGGGTAGCCCACGGCGCCTGCCGTCATGTTCACCGCCACCCGGCCGATCGGCACGTAGCGCGCCGCGAGGATGAACGAGGCGCCGCGCCGGGACAGCGCGCGCTCGGCCCAGGCCACCGCCCGGCGTCCCCGCCGGGAGCGCAGGAAGGGTACGCGGTCGGTGCCGATCATCAGCCCGATCTGGTACGCGATCTGGTCGCCCACCCATGCCCCTGCCGCCGCGGTGATCAGCACGAGCCACATCCAGGGGGTACCCGTGCTGTGGGCGGAGACGGCGAGCGTGATGACCACGGACTCGCTCGGCAGCGGCGGGAAGAACCCGTCGATGGTCGCGAAGGCGAACATCGCCGGGTAGATCCACGGCGACGCGGCCATCGCCAGGATCCACGCCTCGGTGGCACTCAGGACTGTGGAGATGAGATCGAGCACGGGACCTCGGGAGTCTCGGTCGGGCGCCGTCCTCGTCGGACTCAGGACGGCACCCGGATGGGGAGAGCACTTCTTAGTGCCTGGTTCCAGCCTACGCACGCGGCTCCCCTGAACCGCATCAGGGGTCCCCCTGGTCCGACCCCGCTTCCCAAGGTTTCACGGCGCGTTCACGCACACCCCCGGACCGCTACAGCGCGAGCCGCTCCCGGACCACCGCGGCGAGATCCTCGGCCACCTTGTCCGCCTCGTCCTGCGCCGGTGCCTCCACCATGACGCGCACCAGCGGCTCCGTGCCCGACTGGCGCAGCAGCACCCGGCCCGTGTCCCCCAGCCGCGCCGTCGCGTCCGCCACGGCCGCCTGGACGCCCTCGTCGGTACCCGCACGCGACTTGTCCACACCCGGCACGTTCACGAGGGTCTGCGGCAGTCGCTCGATCTCGCCCGCGAGGTCCGCCAGGCGCTTGCCCGACGCCTTGACCCGCGCGGCGAGGTGCAGCGCGGACAGCACGCCGTCGCCCGTCGTGGCGTGGTCGGCCAGGATGATGTGGCCGGACTGCTCGCCGCCCAGGCCGTAACCCTTGGCGCGCATCTCCTCCAGCACGTACCGGTCGCCGACGGCGGTCTGCACCGTCGTGATCCCCCGCTCCCGCATCGCCAGGATGAGGCCGAGGTTGCTCATCACGGTGACCACGAGGGTTTCACCCGGCAGGCGGCCCTCCTCCTTGAGCGCGCTGGCCAGGATCCCGAGGATCTGGTCGCCGTCCACGATGGCGCCGGTGTGGTCGACGGCGAGGCAGCGGTCGGCGTCGCCGTCGAACGCGACGCCGAAGTCCGCCTCGGACGCCACCACGACAGCCTGGAGCTGCTCCGGGTGGGTGGATCCGCACTTCTCGTTGATGTTCCGGCCGTCAGGGCTGGCGTTCATCACCACGACGTCGGCGCCCGCGGCGCGCAGCGCCTCCGGACCCACCTCGCTCGCGGCGCCGTTGGCGCAGTCCAGGGCGATCCGCAGACCCTCGAGCGGCCGACGATCCAGGGTGGTGCCCACACTGTCGGTGAGGTGCCGTACGTAGCGCTCCGCAGCGGCCTGCCCGTCGGTGCGGATACGGCCGACGTCGGCGCCCGTGGGGCGCTCCCACTCGTCCCCGAGAGTCGCCTGGATCGCGTCCTCGACCGCGTCGTCGAGCTTGAGGCCACCGCGGGCGAAGAACTTGATGCCGTTGTCGGGCATCGGGTTGTGCGACGCGGAGACCATGACGCCGAGGTCGGCCTCCAGCTCGGTCACGAGGTACGCCAGCGCTGGCGTGGGCAGCACGTTGAGCATCACCACGTCGACGCCCGCGGACGCGAGGCCCGCCGCGACCGCGCCCGCGAGGAACTCGCCCGAGGCCCGTGTGTCTCGCCCCACGACGGCCCGCGGGCGCGGGCCGAGCAGCTCACCCTGTGCCGTGAGCACGCGCGCCGCCGCGGCGCCCAGCTCCAGCGCGAGCTCTGCCGTGATGTCTTTGTTGGCGAGGCCCCGAACCCCGTCGGTGCCGAACAGCCTGCCCATAACGCTTCTCCTCGGATCGTCCTGGTTCCCACCGTACTGGGCGTCCCGGCGCCTGCCGGCCGTCGTCCCGGCCGCGCTTCGTCGATCGGGGGGAGGCGCCGTGCTCGTGCCCCGGTCCACCTCGCGCCCCTGCTTGTCGTCAGCCTGGCACAAACGCGGATGGCCCCGCCGAACAGTGACGTCACTGTTCGGCGGGGCCATCGCCAGGCGCTGGGATCAGCGCTTGCTGTACTGCGGAGCCTTACGGGCCTTCTTGAGACCAGCCTTCTTGCGCTCGACCTTACGGTCGTCGCGACGCAGGAAGCCGGCCTTCTTGAGCTCGGCGCGGTTGGCGTCCTCGTCGATGGCGTTCAGCGCACGGGCGATGCCCAGTCGCAGAGCGCCGGCCTGGCCCGACGTGCCACCACCCGTGATGCGGGCGATGACGTCGAAGCGGCCCTCGACCTCCACCAGCGTCAGCGGGGAGTTGACCAGCTGCTGGTGCACCTTGTTCGGGAAGTACTCCTCGAGGGTGCGGCCGTTGATCTTCCAGGTGCCGGTGCCGGGGACGAGGCGCACGCGCGCCACGGCCTCCTTGCGGCGCCCGAGGGCCTGAGCCGGGGCGGTGATGGACGAACCGCGCGTTGCCGGCGCAGCAGTCTCGGTGGTGTAGTTGCTGGGCGTCTCGGCGCCCTGCTCGATGTCGACGGTGGTCTCGGCCACTGTGATGTCCTCGCGTCCTTCGCGTTACGATCCGGCAGCGGCCTCAGGCCTGCTGCGAAACCTGGGTGATCTCGAACGGCTTGGCCTGCTGCGCCGTGTGCGGGTGCTCAGAGCCTGCGTAGACCTTCAGGTGGGTCATCTGCGTCCGACCGAGCGAGGTCTTGGGGATCATGCCGCGCACTGCCTTCTCGATGGCGCGCTCCGGCTTGGTGTCCAGGAACTCGCCGTACGGGGTGGCAGTGAGGCCGCCCGGGTAACCCGAGTGGCGGTAGGCCATCTTGGTCTCCCGCTTGTTGCCGCTCAGCGCGACCTTGTCCGCGTTGATGATGATGACGAAGTCACCACCGTCGACGTGCGGGGCGAAGGTCGGCTTGTGCTTCCCGCGCAGCAGGGTTGCGACCTGGCTTGCCAGGCGGCCCAGGACGACGTCGGTCGCGTCGATGACGTACCAGTCACGCTGGACGTCGCCGGGCTTGGGGGTGTACGTACGCACGGTTCGTAACCTTTTCGTTTTCGGTGTCGTCGGGCGAGAAGCAGCGCCCGAAGAGTCAGGTCGTTGTGCGCGGGGGTCAGAGTGACGTCCGGGCCGTTCGTCGGCACGCGAGTGGGCTCGGTGTAGACGCAGGACGTCGTGACAAAGCACAACGACTCATTAGAGTACCCGGCCGTTTCCCCAGGGGTCAAAGCGAAGCGGGGCTTCGGGGCGAGATCCGGTGCATGAGGTTCGACACGTCCGCCTGTGGCGTGTGCGCCGAACTGGTGTCACGGTAGGTACATGACCGAGGAAACCCCAGCCACCATGCCAGGACCGGACGGGCTCGCTGAGGGCGACACCGACCAGCTGCCCACCGAGGACACCCTGCTCAACCGCGGCACCAGGGACCACCTCGACGAGGGTTACTCGCCGCCCGACCGCCCCCGCAGCAACCACTGGGGCGAGACGGGGTGGGAGGAGCGCCACGGCGAGCCGATGGACCAGCGGCTTCGCGAGGAGGAGCCGGACGTGTGGCAGGCCGACCCGCTCGACCGCGTCGACACCTCGCGCGCGGGCCGGCTCGTCTCCGACCCCGACGCCGACCCGGGCAGCGATACCGGTGAGGACGGCGGCCGCGAGAACGACCTGTACGGCGTCGACGCCGGTATCGACGGAGCCGGCGCCAGCGCCGAGGAGGCCGCGGTCCACTGGGTGGACGAACCCTGACCCCACCGCCGAAGTAGAACTCCAGCGAGATAGAACTCTGGCGTACCCCTGATCAGGCGGTACGCCAGAGTTCTATCTCGCTGGAGTTCTACTTCGAGGGCGTCGGCACCGGCTCGTCCCAGACGTCCTCGTCCATCCGCTTGGCCCGCACGGCGTCCGCCCGGGCGGCGAGCTCGGCGTCCGGCGGGAAAGTGATCTCCTCCAGGCACAGCCCCTCCGGCGGCACCACGAAGACGCCGGCGTCCCGCCGCCGGCTCGCCAGCAGGTCCGCGGGCCAGCTCGTGGGACGGCGCCCCTCTCCGACGGCGATCGAGGCGCCCACGAGCGCGCGCACCATGTTGTGGCAGAACGCGTCGGCGACGACGTGCGCCACGGCCAGACCCGCGTCGGGTCCGTCGGCGGGCCGCTCCCAGGCGATGCGCTGCAGCTCGCGGATGGTCGTCGCGCCGGGACGCGGCTTGCAGTACGAGGCGAAGTCGCGCACGCCCATGAGCGGGCGCACCGCATCGTCCATGGCGGCCACGTCCAGCGGCTTGCGGGTCCACAGAACGTGCCTGCGGCGCAGCGGGTCCCGCAGCGCGGCGTCGTCGGCGATCCGGTAGGTGTAGCGGCGGCGCAGCGCCGAGAAGCGCGCGTCGAACCCTTCGGCCGCAGGTGTCGCCCGGCGCACGACCACGTCGTGAGGCAGCACGCCCGTCAGCCGGGACACCAGCGCGTCCTCGGGTGTGCGGGCCGCCCGCCGGCCCGGCAGCGCGGCCCAGGCGTCGGCCTCGATGTCGACGTGCGCCACCTGGCCTCGCGCGTGGACGCCCGAGTCGGTCCGACCGGCCACCGTGAACCGGGGCACCGGACGGCCGAGCTGCTCGCTGCGCAGCACCCGCGCCAGCCCTGCCTCGAGGGCGCCCTCCACGGTGCGCAGTCCGGGTTGCCGCGCCCAGCCGGCGAAGTCCGTCCCGTCGTAGGCAAGGTCGAGACGGACCCTGATCAATTCGTTCACGCCTGCCATCTTCTCCGATTCCCGCAACAGGGTTCGTACAGTGACGTCATGGCAGACACTCTCACGCTCGCCGTGGACTGCGGGGGCGGGGGCATCAAGGCGGCCGTCCTCGACGCCTCCGGCACCGCCCACGCGACACCGGTCCGCGTGCCGACGCCCTATCCCCTGCCGCCCGAGCTCCTGGTCGACACGATCGCGAAGATCGCCACCGACCTGCCGGCGGCAGCACGAGCCACGGTGGGGCTCCCCGGCATGATCCGCAGCGGGGTGGTGGTGCACACGCCGCACTACATCACGCGGTCCGGCCCGCGCTCGCGCGTGGTCCCGGCCCTCGTGGACGCGTGGCACAACTTCGACATGCGTGCCGCCGTGGCCCAGCGTCTCGGCCTGCCCGCACTCGTCCTGAACGACGCCGAGGTGCACGGCGCGGGCGTCGTCGCGGCCTCGGGGCTCGAACTCGTCATCACGCTCGGGACCGGCCTGGGGACCGCGATGTTCCACGGCGGCCGTATCGCGCCGCATCTCGAGTGGTCGCATGCCCCGGTGCGCCGCAGCCTCACGTACGACCAGTACATCGGCGAGCCCGAACGTCGTCGGCTCGGCGACGGGCTCTGGTCACGCCGCGTCGTCACCGTGGTCGACGGCCTGCGGCCCGTCTTCCACTGGGACCGGCTCTACATCGGTGGCGGCAACTCGCGGTGCATCACGCCGTCGGCCCTCGCCCGCCTCGGCGACGACGTCGTCATCGTGCCGAACTCGGCCGCCCTCGTGGGCGGCGCACGAGCGTGGGACCTCCCGCCGACCTGACACCTCCGCGGCCGCGGCCGCGGCCACCTCCACCTCCACCTCCACCTCCACCTCCACCTCCACCTCCACCTCCACCTCCACCGAATCGCAAGTTACTCGCGGACAGCAGCTGCCGGGGGTAGTGCGAACCGCAAGCTACGAGCCCAACCCGGCACCCGCCCGCGTCGAACCGCAAGCTACCTGTCCAGCCTGCTGCCGAACCGCAAGCTGAACGTCCACATCAGCTCGATGGACGGCTAACTTGCGGATCCACCTCCGGATCCACGGGTAACTTGCGGTTCGTCAGACTCAGGGCCACCAATCGACGTGCAGCCTGCGGTTCGGCACCCTCGCGACGGCGACACTACGTGCAGCCTGCGGTTCGGGGTCGGTCCGCCCGCCGGACCTGTGAGCATCGAACCGCACGGTGCACGTCCTGGTCGCTGCCGGGTGACGACGTCGTCGTTGCGTCCCAAGACCCCGTCGCCTATGCGACCCGAGGACGCCGAACCGCAAGGTGCGGGTCCAACCAGATACCCACTCGCGCCGAACCGCAAGGTGCGGGTCGAACCTGCCACCGAGCCGCAAGCTGAACGTCTAGATCGGCCCAGTGGACGGCTAACTTGCGGATCGACAGCCGGCTCGACACATAGCTTGCGGTTCGGCGGCCGCGGCCACCGTTACGGACGCGCAGATTGCGGTTCGGCACCGTCCACACAGCCCGCCAGCCGCCCGATCTCCCCACCGCCCGAACTCCCTACCGCCTGATCACCTGACGACCCCGTCTGCCCGTCCGCCCCGCCGACCGCGTTGGCAGATCCAGATCCAGGTCCCACTCAGCGCCAACCCCAACCATCCGTCCCCCACGCACGACGACGCCGGGCCGCACCCTCCGTACGGAAGGTGCGGCCCGGCGTCGTGCAGGGGAGAAAGAGGCTCAGGCCTCCGGCTTCTCCTCGGCGGCCTTCTTCTTGGGGGCCGCCCGCTTCTTCTTGGGGGCCTCGGCGGCCGCGTCCTCGGCAGGGGCGTCCTTGACGTCCTCGGCCGGGGTCTCCTCGACGGGCGCGTCCTCGACCGGCGCGTCCTCGACCGGGGCGTCAGCCACGGGCGCGGACTTCTCGGTGGCCTTGGTGGCCTCCTTGACGACGGCCTGCTTGGGGCTCACGGGCTCGGTGATGAGCTCGATGACCGCCATGGGCGCGTTGTCACCCTTGCGGGTCCCGATCTTGGTGATGCGTGTGTAGCCACCGTTGCGCTCGGCCATGGCCGGGGCGATCTCGGTGAAGAGCGTGTGCACCACGCCCTTGTCACGCACGACGGTGAGCACGCGGCGACGGGCGGACAGGTCGCCCTTCTTCGCGAACGTGATCAGACGCTCGGCCAGGGGACGCAGGCGCTTGGCCTTGGTCTCCGTGGTCGTGATGCGGCCGTGCTCGAAGAGGGAGGTGGACAGGTTCGCGAGAATCAGACGCTCGTGAGCCGGGCTACCGCCGAGCCGCGCGCCCTTGGTAGGGGTAGGCATTACTTGTCTCCTTGGAAGTGGTTCCGCACGTCCGGCCTAGGCCGGACGTGGGACGTCAGTACGACTGCTCGTCGCCGCTGTAGGCCGCGGAGTCGCTACCCTCGAAGTACGAAGCGCCGGCCGGATCGAAGTCCAGCGGCGAGTCCTTGAGGCTGAGGCCGAGCTCGGCCAGCTTCTCCTTGACCTCGGTGATCGACTTCGCACCGAAGTTGCGGATGTCGAGCAGGTCCGCCTCACTGCGGGCAACAAGCTCGCCCACCTGGTGGATGCCCTCGCGCTTGAGGCAGTTGTACGAACGGATGGTGAGGTTGAGCTCCTCGATCGGCAGCGCCAGGTCCGCGGCAAGCGCGGTGTCCGTCGGCGAAGGACCGATCTCGATGCCCTCGGCCTCGACGTTCAGCTCACGTGCCAGGCCGAACAGCTCGACCAGGGTCTTGCCAGCCGAGGCGAGCGCGTCGCGAGGCGTGATCGCCTGCTTCGTCTCGACGTCGACAATGAGCTTGTCGAAGTCGGTGCGCTGCTCGACTCGGGTGGCCTCGACCTTGTACGTGACCTTGAGGACCGGCGAGTAGATCGAGTCAACCGGGATGCGCCCGATCTCCGCGTCGAACTGCTTGTTCTGCGCGGCGGACACGTACCCACGACCCCGCTCGACGGTCAGCTCGATCTCGAGCTTGCCCTTGTCGTTGAGGGTGGCGATGTGCAGGTCGGGGTTGTGGACCTCGACCCCCGCCGGCGGCACGATGTCCGCAGCGGTCACGACGCCGGCGCCCTGCTTGCGCAGGTACATCACGACGGGCTCGTCGTTCTCCGAGGAGACGACGAGGTTCTTGATGTTGAGGATGATCTCGGTGACGTCCTCCTTCACGCCCGACACTGTGCTGAACTCGTGCAGCACACCGTCGATACGGATGGACGTGACGGCCGCGCCCGGGATGGACGACAGCAGGGTGCGACGCATCGAGTTTCCGAGCGTGTAGCCGAAGCCAGGCTCGAGCGGCTCGATGGAGAAGCGGGAACGGCTCTCCGAGATGACCTCTTCGGTCAGCGTGGGGCGCTGTGCGATGAGCACTGTGGGTGTCCTTTCAGTGTGCGTCCGCTATATGACGCATCACGGCTGCGATCTCTCGCTGCCCTGACGGATCTCTGTCACCGTCCGGGCGAAGGTGCTCACCGCAAGGGTGAGCGGACGTCGCGATCGCGGTGCGGTCACGCGGCCCTCAGGCCATGCGCCCGCACCGCGGTGCGACGGATATCAGACGCGGCGACGCTTCGGGGGGCGGCAGCCGTTGTGAGCCTGGGGCGTCACGTCCTGGATCGAGCCGACCTCGAGGCCGGTCGCCTGGAGCGAGCGGATCGCGGTCTCGCGACCCGAACCCGGGCCCTTCACGAAGACGTCGACCTTCTTGACGCCGTGCTCCTGTGCGCGGCGGGCGGCCGACTCGGCTGCCATCTGCGCGGCGTACGGGGTGGACTTGCGGGAGCCCTTGAAGCCGACGTGGCCTGCGGACGCCCACGACACCACGGCACCGGACGGGTCGGTGATCGAGATGATCGTGTTGTTGAACGTGGACTTGATGTGCGCCTGGCCCAGCGGGACGTTCTTCTTGTCCTTGCGGCGGGGCTTGCGGCCGGCGGCGGCGCGAGTCTTGGGAGGCATGTGTTTTTTCGAATCTCCTGGTCTGATCGGACCGGGGCGGTCTCAGCTCGATGAGCCGACCGCTCCACGGACTGCTGTCAGCGGGCCTTCTTCTTGCCCGCGACGGTGCGCTTGGGACCCTTGCGGGTACGCGCGTTGGTCTTGGTGCGCTGACCACGCACCGGCAGTCCGCGACGGTGGCGGATGCCCTGGTAGGTGCCGATCTCGACCTTGCGGCGGATGTCGGCCGCGACCTCACGGCGGAGGTCACCCTCGAGCTTGAAGTTGCCCTCGAGGTAGTCGCGGAGCGCGACGAGCTCGGCGTCGCCGAGGTCCTTCACGCGGACGTCCGGGCTGATGCCCGTGGCGGCCAGGGTCTCCTTCGCGCGGGTACGACCCACACCGAAGATGTAAGTGAGCGCAACCTCAAGCCGCTTGTCGCGGGGGAGGTCGACGCCGATAAGACGTGCCATGTGCCTTCCGGCTCCTGTACTGCTCGTCGGAGGTCTGCCGCACCGCCATCCCGCGTGTCACGCGGGCCCCGGCCTCCGGACCGAGGGTTCCCCGCCCCCGCGTCAGCGGGAGTGGTTCGAGGTGGTGCGCTGGTGGTGGCCTCAGCCACCGGCCCGGGCGGATGCCCGGGATGTGATCAGCCCTGGCGCTGCTTGTGGCGCAGGTTGTCGCAGATCACCATGACGCGACCGTGCCGGCGAATCACCTTGCACTTGTCGCAGATCTTCTTGACGCTCGGCTTGACCTTCATCGGATTTTCCTCCGCGACGCACGTCCGGTCGTCCGGTGCGCACGCAGCAGTGTCGTGGGTGGTCGATCGTGCGGCGACGTCACCTCTGGCCAGGCCGCGAGTGACATAGCCCCGGATCGGGGACTGACTACTTGTAGCGGTAGACGATCCGGCCGCGGGACAGGTCGTACGGGCTGAGCTCCACCACCACGCGGTCCTCGGGGAGGATCCGGATGTAGTGCTGACGCATCTTGCCCGAGATGTGCGCGAGAACTCTGTGACCGTTCGACAGCTCCACGCGGAACATCGCGTTCGGCAGAGCCTCGATCACGCTGCCCTCGATCTCGATGACACCGTCCTTCTTTGCCATATCCTCCGCTAACTCTCGTCGTGACTGCTTCCACGCCCACGGCGCCGCAGGAGTCCCTGCGAAGCCGACAGTCGGTGTGGATGTCGTGTGCGTCCGCGTGCCGCCTACCCCGTGTGCCTCGACCTGCGCCCCGCTCGCGCGGGGACCGGCAGGCGCCGATGGCACCCTGTGAAGAACTGGAGGCGTTGAACGGACTACACCCAGCGGTCTAGCCTACGCCACTTCGGAAAGCATTCAAAGCGCAGGCGGGTCGCGCCGCCCCGCGGGAGCCGTGAGCCTCACCACCCGGGAGCGTCAGAGGTCGTACTCGACCCCCGGCAGACCGATCATCGTGTGCGGCAGGCTGTTCACGAAGAAGAAGAGCATCGGCAGCCAGCCGAGTACGAGGCCGAGGCCGAGCGCGATGAGCACGGAGGTGCCACGGGACGTCCAGAGCCACACTCCGACCAGCCAGAGCACCATGCCGAGCAGCAGCACCGACTCCCACAGGAACAGGGAGGTGCCGAAGCCGAGCACGATGCCGACCCACAGGTACGGGCTGCGTGCCAGACGCCGGCACCAGGCGGCGAGCCATCGCCCGAACCGCCCGAGGCCGCGACGCAGCGCCCCGAGGGCCCGTACGTACCAGGGCGCACGCTCCGCGGGCTGCGCGGCGTGCAGGGGCGCGGCACAGGTGGTGCCGCCGCGGTCCCGGGTGTGCGCGTCATCGGTCACGGAACTGATCGTAGCCAACTGACCCTGACTTAAATAGGTCCCGGGTGAAACTCGCCACGCGCCGACGCCATCAGGTGAGAGCGCCCACGGGCAAGAGCTCAGTCGAGCGGTACGGGCGTCACGCCGAACATGCCCAGGCGCTCCGCTCCCCCGTCGACCGCCGTCAGCACGACGATGCCGTTCTCCATGATGGCCGTGGAGTGCTCCCAGTGCGCCGCGCGTGACCCGTCGACGGTGACCACCGTCCAGTCGTCCTCGAGCACCCTGGTCTCGGCCCCGCCACGGGTGATCATCGGCTCGATCGCCAGGCACATACCCGACCGGAGCCGCGGACCCGCACCCGCCGTGCGGTAGTTGTGCACGTCCGGCGGCTGGTGCATGGCGGATCCGATGCCGTGCCCGACGTACTCCTCGACGATGCCGTACTCGCCGCCGCCCAGCTCGGCCGCCAGCTCGACGGCGGTCTCCACGGCCGCTCCCACGGCGTTCAGCCGCTTGGCGGAGGCCAGCGCGGCGATACCCGCCCACATGGCGGTCTCCGTGGTCCGGACGAGCGCGATGTCCTGGAGATCCGCACCGGCGGCGACCAGGTCGTCGTCGGGCAGCGTGTGGTCGAGCGCTCCACCGGCGCCCAGCACGAACGAGATGGCCGAGTCACCGTGCCAACCCTCGACGATCGCGCCGCAGTCGATCGAGACCAGGTCGCCTGCGGCGAGCACCCGGTCACCCGGGATGCCGTGGATGACCTCGTCGTTGACCGACGTGCAGATCACGCCGGGGAAGCCGTGATAACCGAGGAACGACGGCGCGGCGCCGGCGTCGGCGATCGCCTTCACGGCGACCGCGTCCAGGTCGGCAGTGCTCAGGCCCGGACGAGCAGCGGCCCGGACGGCAGCGAGCGTGTCCGCGACCACCAGACCGGCGCGCCGCATGAGGCGCACCTGGTCCGGTGTCTTGTACTCGACCCGCTCCCGCCCGAAGACCACGCCTCAGCCCAGCTGCGTCGCGAGAGAGGCGACGATCCGGTCGGTGACCTCGGAGATCTCCCCGACGCCGTCCACCTTGGCCAGCAGCCCACGCTCCGCGTACGCGGCGGTGAGAGGAGCCGTCTCGGTGTCGTAGATGTCGAGACGGCGCGCGATCCCCTCGGGAGTGTCGTCCTCACGACCCTCCTCCTCCGCGCGCCTGGTGAGCCGCTCCATCAGCACGTCACGGTCCGCCGTCAGCTCGATCACACCGTCGAGCTCCCACCCGAGACCGGCGAGCGCGCCGTCCAGCTCTGCGACCTGGGCCGCGTTGCGCGGGTAACCGTCCAGCAGGAAACCCGCCTTGACGTCCGCGTCGGCGAGGCGGTCACGGACCATCGCGTTGGTGACCTCGTCCGGGACGAGCTCCCCTTTGTCGATGTACTGCTTGGCCAACGTGCCGAGCTCCGTGCCGCCCGCGATGTTGGCGCGGAAGATGTCACCGGTGGAGATCGCCACGATCCCGAACACGTCGGCGAGACGCGCGGCCTGCGTGCCCTTGCCGACGCCCTGCGGGCCCATGATGACCAGGCGCGTGACCTGGCCTTCCTTGTCCGGACGAGCGTGAAGCTCGCGGCGGGAGGCGGTGGTGGGGGTCTGACTCAACGGAGAAATCCTTCGTAGTGGCGCTGCTGCAGCTGCGAGTCGATCTGCTTGACCGTGTCCAGCCCGACGCCGACCACGATGAGGATCGAGGCGCCGCCGAAGGGCAGGGAGGTGCTGACGCCCAGGAAAACGAGCACCAGCGTCGGGATCAGCGCGACGAGCGCGAGGTACAGGGAACCGGCGGAAGTGATCCGGGTGATCACGAAGTCCAGGTACTCCGCCGTGGGGCGGCCGGCCCGGATTCCGGGGATGAAGCCGCCGTACTTCTTCATGTTGTCCGCGACCTCGTCCGGGTTGAACGTGATCGACGTGTAGAAGAAGCAGAAGAAGATGATCATCAGCGTGTACACCGCGATGTAGAGCGGCGACGACTGCTGGACCAGGTTGTTCGAGATCCAGATGACCCACTCGGCCTGCTGGTCCCCGAACTGGGCCAGGAGGCCCGGGATGGCGAGGATCGACGCCGCGAAGATCACGGGGATCACGCCGGACATGTTGATCTTGATCGGGATGTACGTGCTGGTGCCGCCGTACATACGGCGACCCACCATGCGCTTCGCGTACTGCACCGGGATGCGGCGCTGCGACTGCTCGACGAAGACCACGAGGCCGATGACCAGGATGATCACCAGGATCATGACGGTGAAGTTCACCGCGCCGTTGGCGCCACCGGCGATCGACCAGAGGGAGGTCGGGAAGCTCGCGGCGATCGAGGTGAAGATCAGGAGCGACATGCCGTTGCCGACGCCGCGCTCGGTGATCAGCTCACCGAGCCACATGACCAGACCCGTACCGGCGGTCATCGTGATGACCATGAGGATCGACGTGAGGACGCTGTCGTTCGCGATGACGTCGAGACCACAGCCCTGGAAGAGCAGGCCCTGACGCGCCGTCGTGATGACGGTGGTGGACTGCAGGATCGCCAGGCCGATGGTCAGGTAGCGGGTGTACTGGGTCAGCTTGGTCTGACCCGACTGGCCCTCCTTCTGCAGCGCCTCGAAGCGTGGGATGACCACGCGAAGCAGCTGCACGATGATGCTCGCCGTGATGTACGGCATGATCCCGAGGGCGAAGATCGACAGCTGCAGCAGCGCGCCGCCACTGAAGACGTTGATCAGCCCGAGCAGGCTGTCGTTGTTCTGCTGCGCGATGCATTGCTGCACGTTCGTGTAGTCCACACCGGGGGTCGGGATGAACGACCCGAGCCGGAAGATCGCCATGATCGCGATCGTGAACAGCAGCTTGCGCCGCAGGTCTGGCGTCCGGAAAGCCCGGCCGAAAGCGCTGAGCACCCTATCCTCCTGGCCCGCCGTTGCGGGATCTAGTGTCGCCGGCACGACGCCGGCGAGGTGTGTCGAACGTGGGCCAGACCACAACGGTGCAGCCAGACCGTGTCGGATTCTACGTTGCTTACGGGACCTCTCGGACCACAAGACCCCCGCGAATTTCTCAAGAGAGCACACAGGGCCGGCCGCGCATGACGCGCCGCCGGCCCTGTCAGCTGTCTCAGGCCTCCGAGACCGTACCGCCGGCCGCCAGGATCTTCTCCTTGGCGGACGCCGAGACGCGGTCGACCGCGATCTCGAGCTTGACGGTGATCTCACCGTTTCCGAGCACCTTCACGGGCTGGCCCTTGCGGACGGCACCCTTCGCGACCAGGTCCTCGACGGTGACGGAGCCACCCTCGGGGAACAGCGCGGAAAGCTTGTCCAGGTTCACGACCTGGAACTCGACCCGGAACGGGTTCTTGAACCCGCGCAGCTTCGGAAGGCGCATGTGCAGGGGAACCTGCCCACCCTCGAAGCCGTGGGGCACCTGGTAACGAGCCTTCGTACCCTTGGTACCACGACCTGCCGTCTTACCCTTCGACGCCTCACCGCGACCCACACGGGTCTTCGCGGTCTTGGCGCCGGGGGCCGGACGGAGGTGGTGCATCTTCAGCGGCTTGTTCTCCGCCATGATCACTCGACCTCCTCGACGGCGACGAGGTGCGCCACCGTCTTGACCATGCCACGAATCTCCGCGCGGTCCTCCTTCACGGCGGTGTCGCCGATCCGCTTGAGGCCGAGGGTTCGCAGCGTGTCACGCTGGTTCTGCTTGCCGCCGATGGCGGACTTGGTCTGAGTCACCTTGAGTCGAGCCATCACGCACCCGCCTTTGCAGTCGACTCGGCACGACCGGCGGCCTGCGCACGAAGCAGCGCGGCCGGAGCCACGTCCTCGAGCGGGAGGCCACGACGAGCGGCAACAGCAGCCGGCTCCTCGAGGCCCTGCAGGGCCGCGACCGTGGCGTGCACGATGTTGATCGCGTTCGACGAACCGAGCGACTTGCTCAGCACGTCGTGGATGCCCGCGCACTCCAGCACGGCGCGCACCGGACCACCGGCGATCACACCGGTACCCGGGGACGCCGGGCGCAGGAACACGACACCGGCGGCGGCCTCACCCTGGATGGGGTGAGGGATGGTGCCCTGGATACGAGGGACGCGGAAGAAGTTCTTCTTCGCCTCCTCGACACCCTTGGCAATCGCCGCGGGCACCTCCTTGGCCTTGCCGTAGCCGACGCCGACGGTTCCGTCACCATCGCCCACCACGACGAGCGCGGTGAAGCTGAAGCGACGGCCGCCCTTGACGACCTTGGCGACGCGGTTGATGGAGACGACCTTCTCGACGAAGGCGCTCTTCTCCTCGCGCCCCCCGCGACGGTCGTCACGACGCCCGCCACCACGGCGGTCGTTGCGATCCTTGTTCTCGGTGGCGGCACCCTGGGGGGCGCCGCTGCGCTGCCCTGCAGCCATCAGAGAGTCCTCTTCTTCCGTGCGTTGGTCATCACAGGGCCAGACCGCCCTCGCGGGCGCCGTCAGCCACTGCAGCGACGCGACCGTGGTACTTGTTGCCGCCGCGGTCGAACACGACGGTGTCGACGCCGACAGCCTTGGCACGCTCGGCGACGAGCTCGCCGACCTTGCGGGCCTTGGCCGTCTTGTCGCCGTCGAACGCACGCAGGTCGGCCTCGAGGGTCGACGCCGAGGCGACGGTCTTGCCCGCGTTGTCGTCCACGACCTGCGCCACCATGTGACGCGAGGAGCGGGTGACGACCAGACGCGGACGAACGGCGGTGCCGGCGATCTTCTTGCGCAGGCGCAGGTGACGGCGCTGGCGAGCGACGGACTTGCCCTTGCCCAGGATCTTGATAGCCATCGTCACTTACCAGCCTTTCCGACCTTGCGGCGGACGTTCTCGCCGGCGTAACGCACGCCCTTGCCCTTGTAGGGCTCGGGCTTGCGGATCTTGCGAATGTTCGCTGCGACCTCGCCGACCTGCTGCTTGTCGATGCCGGAGACCGAGAACTTGGTGGGGCTCTCGACCGCGAACGTGACACCAGCGGGGGGTTCGATGACAACAGGGTGGCTGAAGCCGAGCGCGAACTCGAGGTTCGAACCCTTCGCCACGACGCGGTAACCAGTACCGACGATCTCGAGCTTCTTCTCGTAGCCCTGCGTCACACCGATGATCATGTTGGCGATCAGGGTGCGGGTCAGGCCGTGCAGCGCACGGGAGTTCCGCTCGTCGTCAGGACGCGACACCACGATCTGGGCGTCCTCCTGAGCGACATTGATGGGTGCGGGCACGTTGTGCTCGAGAGAACCCTTGGGGCCCTTCACGGTCACGAGCGCGCCGCTGACAGTGATGTCCACGCCGGCTGGGACCGGAACGGGAAGCTTGCCGATTCGAGACATTGGCGTTTTCTCCTTTCCGGATTACCAGACGTAGGCGAGGACTTCGCCGCCGACGCCCTTGGCCTGTGCCTGCCGGTCGGTGAGGAGGCCGGAGGACGTGGACAGAATCGCCACGCCCAGGCCGCCGAGCACCTTGGGCAGATCGGTGGACTTGCGGTACACACGCAGACCGGGCTTCGAGATGCGGCGCACGCCCGCGAGGGCGCGCTCCCGGTTCTGGCCGTACTTCAGCTCGAGCGTGAGGGTCTTGCCCACCTGGGCGTCCTCCACGTTCCAGCCGGAGATGTAACCCTCGGCCTGCAGGATCTCGGCGATGTGCGTCTTCAGCTTCGACGACGGCATCGAAACCGTGTCGTGGTGCGCCGAGTTCGCGTTACGCAGACGGGTCAGCATGTCTGCGATCGGGTCGGTCATAGTCATCGGGCTCTTGCCCTTCCTCGCCGGGGTATCCGAGCGGCCATGTGTGGCCGGACGGACCTACGGCGTAGTTGTGTTACCAGCTGCTCTTGGTCACGCCGGGAAGCTCGCCGCGGTGGGCCATCTCCCGCACGCAGATGCGGCACAGGCCGAACTTGCGGTAAACGGAGTGCGGGCGACCGCACTTCTGGCACCGGGTGTAGGCGCGGACCGCGAACTTCGGCTTGGCGGCCGCCTTGTTGATCAGGGCCTTCTTCGCCATGTCAGTTCTCCTTGAAGGGGAAGCCGAGACGGCGCAGCAGAGAGCGGCCCTCGTCGTCGGTCGTCGCCGTCGTCACGACCGTGATGTCCATACCGCGGACCCGGTCGATCTTGTCCTGGTCGATCTCGTGGAACATCGACTGCTCCGTGAGACCGAACGTGTAGTTGCCGTGCCCGTCGAACTGCTTGGGCGACAGGCCACGGAAGTCGCGGATACGCGGCAGGGCCGTCGCGAGCAGGCGGTCCAGGAACTCCCACATGCGGTCGCCGCGAAGCGTGACGTGCGCACCGATCGGCATGCCCTCGCGCAGCTTGAACTGCGCGATGGACTTACGAGCCTTGGTGACCTGCGGCTTCTGACCGGTGATCGCCGAGAGGTCGCGGATGGCGCCCTCGATGAGCTTCGAGTCCTTGGCCGCGTCGCCGACACCCATGTTCACGACGATCTTCGTGAGACCGCCGGCCTGGTGCAGGTTCTTGTGGCCGAACTCCTCGATCAGCGCCGGGAGGATCTCCTCGCGGTACTTCTGCTTGAGGCGGGGCTGGGCCGGGGCCTCGATGGTCGTCTCGGTCATCAGATGTCCTTCCCGGAGCGCTTTGCAACGCGGATCCGGACGGTCTTGGTACGACCGTCGCGCTCCACCTGCTCCTCGCGGTACCCGACGCGGGTGCCCTTCTTGGTCTCCGGGTCGACGATCATCACGTTGCTCACGTGGATCGGCGCCTCGACCGTCTCGATGCCACCGGTGCGGGCGCCGCGCTGCGACTGACCCACCTTGGTGTGCTTCGTGACGCGCTGGACACCCTCGACCACGACGCGGTCGGAGGCCTTGAGGACCTCGAGCACGCGGCCGGTCTTGCCCTTGTCGCGACCCGAGATCACGATGACCTGGTCGCCCTTCTTGATCTTCGCCATGGTCAGAGCACCTCCGGAGCCAGCGAGATGATCTTCATGAACCGCTTGTCGCGCAGCTCGCGGCCCACCGGGCCGAAGATGCGGGTCCCACGAGGCTCACCGTCGTTCTTGAGGATGACGGCGGCGTTCTCGTCGAACTTGATGTAGGAACCGTCGGGACGGCGGCGCTCCTTGGCGGTCCGGACGACGACAGCCTTGATGACGTCGCCCTTCTTCACGTTGCCGCCCGGGATCGCGTCCTTGACGGTGGCGACGATGGTGTCGCCGATTCCGGCGTAGCGACGGCCGGAGCCACCGAGAACGCGGATGCAGAGAATCTCCTTGGCACCCGTGTTGTCGGCGACCCGAAGTCGCGACTCCTGCTGGATCATTTGAGTGAACTCCTGTCGTCGAACTGGTTCTCGCGCGGACTGTTTCCGGCGAGCCTGGTCGAACGGATAGTTGCTGTGCTGGGGGCGCCACGCGTACGTGTGTCACGCACCGCCCCCAGCGGGAAGAGAAGCCTTACTTGGCCTTCTCGAGGATCTCCACGAGCCGGAACCGCTTGGTGGCGGACAGCGGGCGGGTCTCCATGATGACGACCAGGTCGCCGATGCCGGCGCTGTTCTGCTCGTCGTGTGCCTTGACCTTCGTGGTGCGACGGATGACCTTGGCGTAGAGGGGGTGCTTCACCCGGTCCTCGACCTCGATCACGATGGTCTTGTCCATCTTGTCGCTCACCACGTAGCCACGGCGCACCTTACGCGTCGCGCGCTGGGCCTCAGTGGCCTCAGCAGCAGTCGTGTTGTCGCTCATTGCCTCACTCACTCACGCTCGGAGCCGTACGGATGCCGAGCTCGCGCTCGCGCAGGATCGTGTAGATCCGAGCGATGTCGCGGCGCACGGCCTTGAGACGACCGTGGCTCTCGAGCTGGCCGGTCGCCGACTGGAAGCGGAGGTTGAAGAGCTCCTCCTTGGCTTCCTTCAGCTTGGCGACGAGAGTCTCGTCGTCCATGCCATCCAGATCGATGGGGGCCAGCCCCTGCGTACCGATAGCCATCAGACACCACCCTCGCGCACCACGAAACGGCACTTCATCGGGAGCTTGTGCATCGCGCGGCGCATGGCCTCGCGTGCAAGGGACTCGTCAACGCCGGCCAGCTCGAACACGATGCGGCCCGGCTTGACGTTGGCGACCCACCACTCCGGCGAACCCTTACCGGAACCCATGCGGGTCTCGGCAGGCTTCTTCGTCAGCGGACGGTCCGGGTAGATGTTGATCCACACCTTGCCGCCACGCTTGATGTGGCGAGTCATTGCGATACGCGCCGCCTCGATCTGGCGGTTGGTGACGTACGCCGGCTCCAGAGCCTGGATACCGAAGTCGCCGAACGCGATCTGGGTGCCACCCTTCGCCGCGCCGGAGCGCGACGGGTGGTGCTGCTTGCGGTGCTTGACCCTGCGCGGGATCAGCATGGTCAGGCCTCCGTTCCGGTCTCTGCGGCCGGAGCAGCAGCTGCCTCAGCCGCGGGGGCTGCCTCAGTGCTGCGCTCGGCCGGACGCTCGTTGCGACGTCCGCCACCACGACGGTCGCCACCGCGCTCGCCGCCACGCTCGCCACGGCCGCGGCCCTGACGGGGAGCGGCAGTTGCCTGCTGAGCGGCGAACTCCTTCTCGGTGACCTCGCCCTTGTAGATCCACACCTTGACGCCGATACGGCCGAAGGTGGTGCGGGCCTCGTAGAAGCCGTAGTCGATGTACGCGCGGAGCGTGTGCAGGGGCACGCGGCCCTCGCGGTAGAACTCCGAGCGGCTCATCTCGGCGCCACCGAGGCGGCCGGCGACCTGCACGCGGATACCCTTCGCGCCGGCACGCTGGGCGGACTGCATGCCCTTGCGCATCGCACGACGGAAGGAGACACGGCTGGCCAGCTGCTCGGCAATGCCCTGAGCAACGAGCTGCGCGTCGATCTCCGCGTTCTTGACCTCGAGGATGTTGAGCTGAACCTGCTTGCCCGTGAGCTTCTCGAGCTCGCCACGGATGCGGTCTGCCTCAGCACCCCGACGGCCGATCACGATGCCCGGACGCGCCGTGTGGATGTCCACGCGGACGCGGTCGCGGGTGCGCTCGATCTCGACCTTGGAGATGCCCGCGCGCTCGAGGCCGGTGCCCATGAGCTTGCGGATCTGCACGTCCTCGCGGACGTAGTCGCGGTACCGCTGACCAGGCTTGGTGCTGTCGGCGAACCAACGCGACCGGTGGTCAGTCGTAATACCCAGGCGGTACCCGTGCGGGTGAACCTTCTGTCCCACTATCGGGCCCCTTCCTTGTCGGCGAGCACCACGGTGATGTGGCTGGTGCGCTTGAGAATGCGCGTTGCACGTCCCTGAGCCCGCGGCCGGAAACGCTTGAGCGTCGGCCCCTCGTCCACGAACGCGGCGGAGACGACCAGGTCGCCCTCGTCGAAGCGCTCGCTCGCGCGGTCGGCCTTCACCCGAGCGTTGGCGATCGCGCTCTCCACGACCTTGCGGATCGGCTCACTGGCGGCCTGCGGTGCGAACTTCAGCACCGCGACGGCCTCAGAGGCCTGCTTGCCACGGATGAGGTCCACGACGCGCCGGGCCTTCTGGGGCGTGACACGGACGAACCGCGCCTGCGCCTTGGCTTCCATTGCTGTCCTGCTTCCTTTTCTCAGACAGTCCAGGTCATCACTGCTGTGTGCGGGGAGAACCCCACACGTCAGCGGCGACGACCCTTCCTGTCGTCCTTCACGTGGCCGCGGAAGGTCCGCGTGGGAGCGAACTCGCCGAGCTTGTGGCCGACCATCGCCTCGGTCACGAAGACCGGGACGTGCTTGCGACCGTCGTGCACGGCAAAGGTGTGACCGAGAAAGTCGGGCGTGACAACCGACCGACGGGACCAGGTCTTGATAACTGTCTTGGTCCCCTTCTCGTTCTGGACGTCCACCTTCTTCTGGAGGTGGTCGTCTACGAAGGGGCCCTTCTTCAGGCTACGAGGCATGTTTCAGGCTCCTATCAGCGCTTCTTGCCGGTACGACGGCGACGGACGATCATCCGGTCGCTCGACTTGTTCGGACGGCGGGTACGACCCTCGGCCTGGCCCCAGGGGCTGACCGGGTGGCGTCCACCGGACGTCTTGCCTTCACCACCACCGTGGGGGTGGTCCACCGGGTTCATGGCGACACCACGGACGGTCGGGCGCTTGCCCTTCCACCGCATGCGGCCGGCCTTGCCCCAGCTGATGTTCGACTGCTCGGCGTTACCGACCTCGCCGACCGTGGCGCGGCAGCGCAGGTCGACGTTGCGGATCTCGCCGGACGGCATGCGCAGCTGCGCATAGGGGCCGTCCTTGGCGACGAGCTGCACGGACGCACCAGCCGAGCGGGCGATCTTCGCGCCGCCACCGGGCCGGAGCTCGATGGCGTGGATGACCGTACCGGTCGGGATGTTGCGCAGCGGCAGGTTGTTGCCGGGCTTGATGTCGGCGCCCGCACCGGCCTCGATGCGGTCACCCTGCGACAGCTTGTTCGGCGCGATGATGTAGCGCTTCTCGCCGTCCGCGTAGTGCAGCAGGGCGATGCGCGCCGTGCGGTTGGGGTCGTACTCGATGTGAGCGACCTTCGCGGGCACGCCGTCCTTGTCATGACGACGGAAGTCGATGACGCGGTAGGCACGCTTGTGGCCACCGCCCTTGTGACGCGTCGTGATGCGACCGGTGTTGTTACGACCACCGGTCTTGCTCAGCGGACGGATCAGCGACTTCTCGGGCTGCGAGCGCGTGACCTCGACGAAGTCCGCGACGCTGGAGCCGCGGCGGCCGGGCGTCGTCGGCTTGTACTTACGGATTCCCATGGAAACCTGTCCTCAATCGTCTCTCGTCCGGCTCAGCCGACCGGACCACCGAAGATGTCGATCGTGCCCTCGCGGAGGGTGACGATCGCACGCTTCGTGTCCTTGCGCTTGCCGAGGCCGAAACGCGTTCGACGCGTCTTGCCCTTGCGGTTCATCGTGTTCACCGACGCGACCTTGACGCTGAAGACCTTCTCGATCGCGATCTTGATCTCGGTCTTGTTCGCGCTCGGGTCCACGATGAAGGTGTACTTGCCCTCGTCGAGCAAGTTGTAGCTCTTCTCGGAGACGACCGGCGCGAGCAGGATGTCGCGCGGGTCCTTCACGGTGGTCACTTGGCGGTCTCCTCAGCGGTCTCGGCCTCGGACTCCGTGGCGACAGCCTTCCCGGCCTTCGCCGGACCCTCGAGGAACGCGGCGAGCGCGCCCTCGGTGAAGATGACGTCGTCGGAGACGAGCACGTCGTAGGTGTTCAGCTGGTCGGCGACCAGGAGGTGCACCTCGGGAACGTTGCGCAGGGACTTGACCGTGGCCTCGTCGTCGCGCTGCGTCACGACGAGCACGTGGGCACGCGTGGTCAGCTTCGTGATGGTGGCGAGCGCCGTCTTGGTCGACGGGACACCGTCGATGCCGAAACCGGCGACGACGTGCACGCGACCGGCACGAGCCCGGTCCGAGAGGGCACCGCGCAGGGCGGCGGCCTTCATCTTCTTCGGGGTGCGCTGGTCGTACGAGCGCGGCTGCGGGCCGTGGACAACGCCACCGCCGGCGAACTGCGGAGCACGCGTCGAACCCTGGCGGGCGCGACCGGTGCCCTTCTGCTTGTACGGCTTGCGGCCACCACCGCGCACCTCGCCACGAGTCTTCGTGGACGCGGTGCCCTGGCGGGCGGCTGCGCGCTGCGCAACGACCACCTGGTGGATCAGCGGGATGTTCACGGCGACGTCGAACACCTCAGAGGGGAGCTCGGCGGTGCCGGACTTCTTGCCCTGGGCGTCCAGGACGTCGACAGTCAGAGCGGTCATCGGGTTCACGCTCCCTTCGCGGCGTTACGCACGAGGACGACGCCACCCTTGGGGCCGGGAACCGCGCCCTTGACGAGCAGCAGACCCTTCTCGACGTCGACCGCGTGAACGGTCAGGTTCTGGGTGGTCTGACGGGCGTTACCCATCCGACCGGCCATCCGCATGCCCTTGAAGACTCGCGACGGCGTCGAAGCGCCACCGATCGAGCCGGGCTTGCGGTGGTTACGGTGCGCACCGTGCGAGGCGCCCACGCCGGAGAAGCCGTGACGCTTCATCACACCGGCGGTGCCCTTGCCCTTGGTCGTGCCCACCACGTCGACAAGAGCGCCGGCCTCGAAGGCGTCAGCGTTGATCTCCTGGCCGAGGGTGAACTCGGAGGCGTTCTCGGTGCGGATCTCGGCCACGTGACGGCGCGGCGTGACGCCGGCCTTCTCGAAGTGGCCCTTCAGCGGCTTCGTGACCTTGCGCGGGTCAACCTGGCCGGTCGCGAGCTGAACAGCCGCATAACCGTCGGCGTCCACCGTGCGGACCTGGGTCACCACATTGGTGCCCACGGAGACCACGGTCACCGGCACGAGGCGGCCTGCCTCGTCCCAGAGCTGGGTCATACCGAGCTTGGTCCCGAGCAACGCGGTCACGTTCTTCTGCTGGTTGGTCATGATGTCCTCCAGCCTCAGAGCTTGATCTCGATGTTCACGTCCGCCGGCAGGTCGAGTCGCATGAGCGAGTCGACGGCCTTGGGCGTGGGATCGATGATGTCGATGAGCCGCTTGTGCGTACGCATCTCGAAGTGCTCGCGGCTGTCCTTGTACTTGTGAGGCGACCGGATCACAACGAAGACGTTCTTCTCCGTCGGCAGCGGCACCGGACCCACGACCGTCGCACCAGCGCGAGTGACCGTGTCGACGATCTTGCGCGCCGAACTGTCGATCACCTCGTGGTCGTAGGACTTGAGCCGGATGCGGATCTTCTGTCCCGCCATGGCGTCGTCTGACTCTCTCTCTCGAACCGCTACTGTCCGACCCACGCACTCGGGCGTGTCGCTTAAAGCGGCACAGCCGGGCGCAGAACACCATTGCTGGTGCCGGGGCCGTTGGGAAGTGATCTTGCCCTGGCAGTACTGCCAGGACCGACCACGACGTTTGCCGAGCCTGCTCGGAACAGTCCCTCCGGAAACCGGAGGACGTGTGCTCCGCGGGGCGCCCTGTGCGCATCGAACAACAGGCGATAAACCCCGCGACCCCTCACCCGGTTTCTCCCCGGGAGGGTGACCGCTCCAGCCTCTGCTGACCCCGAACCGACCGGGACCAAGGACTGCGGTTCTGCACACTGTTCGACACTTGAAAGAGCGCGCCTGTGACAGGCAACTATGCAATCTTGCCATACGTCTCCGCATGTACCAAACGGAGGATGGTGTGATGCCCACTACCGACTACGCGATGGGGCCCGGACGCCGAAGCGCCCGGGCCCCATCGTTCAGCTGACTTCCGTCAGATGAGTCTGTGCTCCAAGATCACTTGAGGATCTTGGTCACACGGCCTGAACCGACCGTGCGGCCACCCTCGCGGATGGCGAAGCCCAGACCCTCCTCCATGGCGATCGGCTGGATGAGCTCGACCGTCATCTCGGTGTTGTCGCCGGGCATGACCATCTCGGTGCCCTCGGGCAGCGTGATGACGCCGGTGACGTCCGTGGTGCGGAAGTAGAACTGCGGGCGGTAGTTCGAGTAGAACGGGTTGTGACGGCCACCCTCGTCCTTGCCCAGGATGTAGACCTGAGCCTCGAAGTTCGTGTGCGGGGTGATCGAACCCGGCTTCACGATGACCTGACCGCGCTCGACGTCCTCGCGCTTGATGCCACGCAGGAGCAGACCGGTGTTGTCGCCGGCCTGAGCCTGGTCCATCTGCTTGTGGAACGTCTCGATACCGGTGACCGTGGTCTTCTGCGGCTCGCGGATACCGACGATCTCGACATCGGAGTTGATGTCGAGCGTGCCACGCTCGACCTTACCGGTGACGACGGTGCCACGACCGGTGATCGTGAAGACGTCCTCGATCGGCATGAGGAACGGCTTGTCGAGGTCGCGCTCCGGCTCCGGAACGTTCTCGTCGACAGCGTCCATCAGCTCGACGATCTTCTCGACCCACTCGGGGTCGCCCTCGAGCGCCTTGAGGCCCGAGACGCGCACCACGGGGGCGTTGTCGCCGTCGAACTCCTGCGAGGACAGCAGCTCACGGACCTCCATCTCGACGAGCTCGAGGATCTCCTCGTCGTCGACCATGTCGGACTTGTTGAGCGCCACGAGCAGGTAGGGCACGCCGACCTGACGGGCGAGCAGCACGTGCTCACGCGTCTGGGCCATCGGGCCGTCGGTCGCGGCGACCACCAGGATTGCGCCGTCCATCTGGGCGGCACCGGTGATCATGTTCTTGATGTAGTCGGCGTGACCCGGGGCGTCGACGTGCGCGTAGTGGCGCTTCGGCGTCTCGTACTCGATGTGCGCGATGTTGATCGTGATACCGCGCTGCTTCTCCTCCGGCGCGGCGTCGATCTCGTCGAAGTTGCGCTGCGTGTTCGCCGGAAGGTCCGGGTACTTGTCCGCAAGCGTCTTCGAGATCGCGGCGGTCAGCGTCGTCTTACCGTGGTCGACGTGACCGATCGTGCCGATGTTGACGTGCGGCTTGGTCCGCTCGAACTTGGCCTTAGCCACTGGGGTCCTCCTGGGACTTGGGTAGATGTTCCGAACGTTGCAGATGCTCGGCCAAGAAGCCTACAACTGCGGGGCGTGCGGTTCTTCCTACAGGTTGGTTGTGCGGGTCGACCTGTGGGGACTCACTCGCCCCGGGTCTTCTTGATGATCTCTTCGGCAACTGCCTTGGGAACCTCGGCGTAGCTGTCGAACTGCATCGAGTACACCGCGCGACCCTGGGTCTTCGACCGGAGGTCACCGATGTAGCCGAACATCTCGCTCAGCGGCACCTGGGCGCGAACGACCTTGACGCCGGTCGCGTCCTCCATGGACTGGATCATGCCACGTCGGGAGTTGATGTCGCCGATCACGTCGCCCATGTACTCCTCGGGCGTACGCACCTCGACGGCCATGACCGGCTCGAGCAGGACAGGGTCGGCGCGCTTGACGCCTTCCTTGAAGACCATCGAACCGGCAATCTTGAACGCCATCTCCGAGGAGTCGACGTCGTGGTACGCACCGTCGATCAGCGTCGCCTTGACGCCGACGACCGGGAAGCCCGCCAGGACACCCTGCTGCATGGCCGACTGGATACCAGCGTCCACCGACGGGATGTACTCGCGCGGGATACGGCCACCGGTGACGGCGTTCTCGAACTCGTAGAGCTCGCCCTCTGCCGTCTCCAACGGTGCGAAGGTCACCTGGACCTTGGCGAACTGGCCGGAGCCACCGGTCTGCTTCTTGTGCGTGTAGTCGATCTTCTCCGCCGTGCGGCGGATCGTCTCGCGGTACGCGACCTGCGGCTTGCCGACGTTCGCCTCGACCTTGAACTCGCGACGCATGCGGTCGACGAGGATGTCGAGGTGGAGCTCGCCCATACCGCCGATGACGGTCTGGCCGGTCTCCTCGTCCAGCTTCACGCGGAAGGTGGGGTCCTCCTGCGCGAGCTTCTGGATGGCGGTCGACAGCTTCTCCTGGTCGGCCTTCGTCTTCGGCTCGATGGCCACGTCGATGACGGGCTCCGGGAAGCTCATCGACTCGAGGATGACCGGGTTCGCCGGGTCCGCCAGGGTGTCACCGGTGGTGACGTCCTTCAGGCCGATGAACGCGTAGATGTGGCCGGCGTGCGCCTCTTCGACCGGGTTCTCCTTGTTGGAGTGCATCTGGAAGAGCTTCCCGATGCGCTCCTTCTTGCCCTTGGTCGAGTTCTGCACCTGCGCGCCCTGCGCGACCTTGCCCGAGTACACGCGGACGTAGGTCAGCTTGCCGAAGAACGGGTGGGTGGCGACCTTGAACGCGAGGGCCGAGAACGGCTCCGTCTCGTCCGGACGACGCTCGATGACCTTCTCCTCGTCCTTGACGTCGTGACCCTGGACGGCCGGGACGTCGAGCGGGGAGGGCAGGTAGTCGATGACGGCGTCGAGCATGGGCTGGACGCCCTTGTTCTTGAACGCCGAGCCGCACAGCACCGGGAAGGCCGCGGAGCTGATGACGAGCTTGCGGATGCCGCTCTTGATCTCGGGGATCGTGAGCTCCTCGCCACCGAGGAACTTCTCGAGCAGCTCGTCGTCGGCCTCGGCCACGGCCTCGATGAGCTCGGCCCGGTACTGCTGGGCCTTCTCGACGAGGTCGGCCGGGATGTCCTCGACCTCGTACTCCTCGCCCATCTTGGTGTCGCCGCGCCACGTGAGCGCCTTCATCTCGATGAGGTCGACAACACCCTCGAAGTCGTTCTCCGAGCCGATCGGCAGCTGGATGACCAGCGGCTTGGCCTTGAGACGCTCAACGATGGTCTTCACGGTGAAGTAGAAGTCCGCACCGAGCTTGTCCATCTTGTTGACGAAGCAGATGCGGGGGACGTCGTACTTGTCCGCCTGGCGCCAGACCGTCTCCGACTGGGGCTCGACACCCTCCTTGCCGTCGAACACGGCAACGGCACCGTCGAGCACGCGCAGCGAGCGCTCCACCTCGACCGTGAAGTCGACGTGACCCGGCGTGTCGATGATGTTGATCTGGTTGTTCTTCCAGTAGCAGGTCGTCGCGGCGGACGTGATCGTGATGCCGCGCTCCTGCTCCTGCTCCATCCAGTCCATCGTCGACGCACCGTCGTGCGTCTCACCGATCTTGTAGTTCACGCCGGTGTAGAAGAGGATGCGCTCGGTCGTCGTGGTCTTGCCGGCATCGATGTGGGCCATGATGCCGATGTTGCGGACCTTGTTCAGGTCGGTCAGCACGTCGAGTGCCACGGTGTCTTACCCCTTGGTCTAAAGGTGGGCTGGGGGCCGGCGGTCAAGCATCCACCGACGGCCCCGGGGGTCACCCGGGGCCGTTCGGAAGCTACTACCAGCGGTAGTGCGCGAAGGCCTTGTTGGAGTCGGCCATCTTGTGCATGTCCTCGCGGCGCTTGACCGCGGCACCGAGACCGTTCGACGCGTCGAGGATCTCGTTCATGAGACGCTCCGTCATCGTCTTCTCGCGACGAGCGCGGGAGAAGTCGGTGAGCCAGCGAAGGGCGAGCGTGGTGGCACGCGTGGGGCGCACGTCGACCGGCACCTGGTACGTGGCGCCACCGACGCGGCGGGAGCGGACCTCGAGCGCGGGGCGGACGTTGTCCAGCGCACGCTTGAGGACGACGACCGGGTCGCCGTCGGTCTTGGCGCGAACGCCCTCGAGGGCGCCGTAGACGATCGCCTCAGCGGTCGACTTCTTGCCGTCGAGCAGGACCTTGTTGATCAGCTGCGTGACGACCGGGGACCCGTAGACCGGGTCGACGATGAGCGGCCGCTTCGGGGCCGGACCCTTGCGGGGCATCAGCTCTTCTCCTTCTTGGCGCCGTACTTGCTCCGACCCTGCTTGCGGCCCTTGACACCCTGGGTGTCGAGCGCGCCGCGGACGATCTTGTACCGCACACCCGGGAGGTCCTTCACACGGCCGCCACGCACGAGCACGATGGAGTGCTCCTGCAGGTTGTGGCCGACACCGGGGATGTACGCGGTGACCTCGGTACCGGAGGAGAGCTTGACACGCGCGACCTTGCGGAGCGCCGAGTTCGGCTTCTTGGGGGTGGTGGTGTACACGCGCGTGCACACACCGCGCCGCTGAGGGGAGGCATGAAGGGCCGGCGTCTTGGACGCCGTGACCTTCGAGGTACGCCCCTTGCGGACGAGCTGCTGGATCGTAGGCACTACGTCTCCGTCGTCTTCTTGAGCTTCGGTGACGCCCTGCCGGCGTCCCCGTCGATGGTTCTGGCTTGTGCGTGCCGATCGCATGCGGCACCCACAGCCCCCGCGGGGACTGCACGCCACTTACCACCGGCTCGATGGCCCGGCTCCGCCATCGGGGCACGACGTGCCCCGGGAGGTTCTTGCCGGGATGCCCACGCACTCACATCGGCCGCTTCCGAAGCCACCTTGCGGCGGCCTTCAAGAGGTGCGGCCCGACGGCGCAGGCACGGATTACTAGGTTACCCGTGTGTTTACGGGGGGTCAAAGCGAATCGGGTGTGAGATGCACCCGCTGGTTCCGCTGAAGTAGAACCGTGGCGAGATAGAACTGGGGCTGAGGTGCTGATCAGCACCTCAGCCCCAGTTCTATCTCGCCACGGTTCTACTTCAGCGAGGGGGAACTAGCTCAGCGGAAGTCGCCGAGGTCCAGGTCCTCCAGCGGGATCGCCTCGCCCGAGCCCATACCGAGCGTCGGGAAGTCGATCTCGTCGTAGCCGAAGCTCGGGTAGAGCTCGGCCTTGGCCTGCTCGGTGGGCTCGACCTCGACGTTGCGGTAGCGGGGCAGACCCGTACCGGCCGGGATGAGCTTACCGATGATGACGTTCTCCTTGAGGCCGAGCAGTGGGTCACGACGACCGCTCATCGACGCCTCGGTGAGCACTCGGGTGGTCTCCTGGAAGGAGGCCGCCGAGAGCCACGAGTCCGTCGCGAGCGAGGCCTTCGTGATACCCATCAGCTCCGGACGGCCGGCGGCCGGCTGGCCACCCTCCGACACGGCCTTGCGGTTCGCGTCCTCGAAGCGCATACGCTCCGCGAGCTCACCGGGCAGCAGCTGCGAGTCACCCGAGTCGAGCACGGTCACGCGACGCAGCATCTGCCGCACGATGACCTCGATGTGCTTGTCGTGGATGTCCACGCCCTGGCTGCGGTAGGTCTCCTGGACCTGGTCCACCAGGTGCGACTGCGTGGCACGCGGGCCGAGGATGCGCAGCACCTTCTTGGGGTCGACAGCACCCTGGACGAGCTGCGTACCCACGGTGACGTGGTCGCCGTCCGCGATCTTGAGGCGCGCACGCTTCGTGACCGGGTACTTGATCTCCTCGCCACCGTCGTCCGGCGTCAGCACGAGGTGACGCGTCCGCTCGGTGTCCTCGATCGTCACGCGACCCGTGTACTCCGCGATCGGCGCCTCACCCTTGGGGGTGCGGGCCTCGAAGAGCTCGGTGACACGCGGCAGACCCTGCGTGATGTCCTCAGCGGCCGCCACACCACCGGTGTGGAAGGTACGCATCGTCAGCTGCGTGCCCGGCTCACCGATCGACTGCGCCGCGATGATGCCGACGGCCTCGCCGATGTCCACGAGCAGACCCGTGGCCAGGGAGCGGCCGTAGCACTTGGCGCAGGTACCGACACGGGACTCGCACGTCAGGACCGAACGGACCTTGACGTTCTCGATGCCCGCGGCGATCACCTTGTCGATGATGACGTCACCGGCGTCGGAGCCGGCGGTCGCGATGACGTTGCCGTCCGCGTCCACGACGTCCGTCGCGAAGGTGCGCGAGTAGATGCTGGTCTCGACGCGGTCGTCCGGGACGAGCGAGCCGTCCGGGAGCTTCTCCGCGACGGGCAGCGTGAGCCCACGCTCGGTGCCGCAGTCGTCCTCACGGATGATGACGTCCTGCGACACGTCCACCAGACGGCGGGTCAGGTAACCCGAGTCCGCCGTACGGAGGGCCGTGTCGGCCAGACCCTTACGGGCACCGTGCGTCGCGATGAAGTACTCGAGGACGGACAGGCCCTCGCGGTAGTTGGACTTGATCGGACGAGGGATGATCTCGCCCTTCGGGTTCGCCACGAGGCCGCGCATACCGGCGATCTGACGGACCTGCATCCAGTTACCACGGGCGCCCGAGCCCACCATGCGCATCACGGTGTTGCGCGCGTTGCTCTCGAGGTTGACCCGCATGGCCTGTGCGACCTTGTCGGTGGCCTGCGTCCAGATCTCGATGAGCTCCTGACGGCGCTCGTCGTCGGTGATCAGACCCTTGTCGAACTGCTGCTGGACCTTGAGGGCCCGAGCCTCGTGCTCGTCGAGGATCTCACCCTTGACCGTCGGCGCAGCGACGTCGGAGATGGCGATCGTGACGCCCGAACGCGTGGCCCACTTGTAGCCGGCGTCCTTCAGCGCGTCCAGCGCCGCGGCCACCTCCACCTTCGGGTAGCGCTCGGCCAGGTCGTTGACGATCGTCGACAGACGCTTCTTGTCGGCGATCCCGTTCTCGTACGGGTAGTCGACGGGCAGCGCCTCGTTGAACAGGTACCGGCCGAGGGTGGTGTCGAACAGCAGCTGCTGTCCGGGCTCCCAGCCCTCGGGCGCCTCGAAGTCCTTCAGCGGCGGCACGAGGTCCGACATCCGAAGCTTGATCTTGGCGTTGATGTCCAGCTCGCCCCGGTCGAAGGCCATGATGGCCTCGGCCACGGAACCGAACGCGCGGCCCTCGCCCACGGCGCCCGGACGGTCGCTCGTGAGGTGGTGCAGACCGATGATCATGTCCTGCGAGGGCATGGTCACCGGACGGCCGTCCGACGGCTTCAGGATGTTGTTGCTCGAGAGCATGAGGATGCGGGCCTCGGCCTGCGCCTCGGCGCTCAGGGGCAGGTGCACAGCCATCTGGTCACCGTCGAAGTCGGCGTTGAACGCGCCGCACACGAGCGGGTGCAGGTGGATGGCCTTGCCCTCGACGAGCTGCGGCTCGAACGCCTGGATACCCAGACGGTGCAGCGTCGGCGCACGGTTCAGGAGCACGGGGTGCTCCGTGATGACCTCTTCGAGCACGTCCCAGACCACGGGACGCGTGCGCTCGACCATGCGCTTGGCACTCTTGATGTTCTGCGCGTGGTTGAGCTCCACGAGCCGCTTCATGACGAACGGCTTGAACAGCTCGAGCGCCATCTGCTTGGGCAGACCGCACTGGTGCAGCTTGAGCTGCGGGCCGACGACGATGACCGAACGGCCCGAGTAGTCGACGCGCTTACCGAGCAGGTTCTGGCGGAACCGGCCCTGCTTGCCCTTGAGCATGTCGGAGATCGACTTCAGCGGACGGTTGCCCGGACCCGTGACGGGCCGGCCACGACGGCCGTTGTCGAACAGCGAGTCGACGGCCTCCTGGAGCATCCGCTTCTCGTTGTTGACGATGATCTCCGGCGCACCGAGGTCCAGAAGCCGCTTGAGGCGGTTGTTCCGGTTGATGACGCGGCGGTACAGGTCGTTCAGGTCCGACGTCGCGAACCGGCCACCGTCGAGCTGCACCATCGGGCGCAGGTCCGGCGGGATGACCGGGACGGCGTCGAGCACCATCGCGGTGGGCGAGTTCGTGGTCGTCAGGAACGCGTTCACGACCTTGAGGCGCTTGAGGGCGCGGGTCTTGCGCTGGCCCTTGCCGGAGCGGATGGTCTCGCGCAGCGAGTCCGCCTCGGCCTCCAGGTCGAAGTTCTGCAGGCGCTGCTGGATCGCGTTCGCGCCCATCGCACCCTCGAAGTAGGTGCCGTAACGGTCCTGGAGCTGCCGGTAGAGCATCTCGTCGCCCTCGAGGTCTGCGACCTTGAGGTTCTTGAACCGGTCCCACACCTGCTCGAGGCGGTCCAGCTCCTGGTCCGCGCGCTTGCGGATCTGAGCCATCTCGCGCTCGGCGGAGTCACGCACCTTGCGGCGCGCGTCAGCCTTGGCACCCTCGGCCTCGAGCTCGGCCAGGTCGGCCTCGAGCTTCTGGGCGCGGGTGTTGATGTCGTTGTCCCGGCGGTCGGAGATCTCCTTCTTCTCGAGATCGATCTCGTTCTGCAGGTTGGGCAGGTCCTCCTGGCGGGCCTCGTCGTCGACCGACGTGATCATGTAGGCCGCGAAGTAGATGACCTTCTCGAGGTCCTTCGGGGCCAGGTCCAGCAGGTAACCCAGGCGGGAGGGCACACCCTTGAAGAACCAGATGTGCGTGACGGGCGCGGCGAGCTCGATGTGGCCCATGCGCTCACGACGCACCTTGGAGCGCGTGACCTCGACACCACAGCGCTCGCAGATGATGCCCTTGAAGCGCACGCGCTTGTACTTGCCGCAGTAGCACTCCCAGTCGCGGGTCGGACCGAAGATCTTCTCGCAGAAGAGCCCGTCCTTCTCCGGCTTGAGGGTGCGGTAGTTGATGGTCTCTGGCTTCTTGACCTCACCGTGCGACCAGGCACGGATGTCCTCGGCCGTGGCGAGGCCGATACGCAGCTCGTCGAAGACGTTGACGTCGAGCAAGATGTCCTACTTCCTGAAGTTCTCGAAAATCCTTGGTGTCCAGGACCGCGCCTGGTGTCCGGGTCCGCGCCCGGTGCCCCGGGCGCGGACCGGTATCAGATCTCGTCGACGCTGGAGGCGGCGTTGGGCCGCCGCGAGAGGTCGATGCCGAGCTCCTCAGCGGCGCGGTACACCTCGTCGTCGGACTCCTTCATCTCGATGGAGACACCGTCGCTCGAGAGCACCTCGACGTTCAGGCACAGCGACTGCATCTCCTTGAGGAGCACCTTGAAGGACTCAGGGATGCCCGAGTCGGGGATGTTCTCGCCCTTGACGATCGCCTCGTAGACCTTGACACGGCCCGGGACGTCGTCGGACTTGATGGTGAGCAGCTCCTGGAGCGTGTACGCGGCGCCGTACGCCTCGAGTGCCCAGACCTCCATCTCACCGAAACGCTGACCACCGAACTGCGCCTTACCACCCAGCGGCTGCTGCGTGATCATCGAGTACGGACCCGTCGAACGCGCGTGGATCTTGTCGTCGACCAGGTGGTGCAGCTTCAGGATGTACATGTAGCCGGTGGAGACGGCCTCCGGGAACGGCTCGCCGGAGCGGCCGTCGAAGAGCATCGCCTTGCCGTCCTGGTTGACCATGCGCTGACCGTCACGGTTCGGCAGGGTGGCACCGAAGAGACCGCGCAGGGCGACCTCCTCCAGACCGTCGAACACCGGGGTGGCGACAGGGCGGCCCGGCTCGCTCGTGTGAGCGACCTCGGGGAGGCTCTCCAGCCACTCCCCGCCCTTGTCCTCCGCCAGCGAGACGTCCCAGCCCTGCTTGGCGATCCAGCCGAGGTGGGTCTCCAGAACCTGGCCCACGTTCATGCGGCCCGGCACACCCAGCGGGTTCAGGATGACGTCGACCGGCGTGCCGTCCTCGAGGAACGGCATGTCCTCCTGCGGGAGGATCTTCGAGATGACGCCCTTGTTGCCGTGGCGGCCGGCCAGCTTGTCACCGACCGTGATCTTGCGGCGCTGCGCGATGTAGACGCGCACCAGCTGGTTCACGCCGGCGGGCAGCTCGTCGCCGTCCTCCCGGTTGAACTCGCGCACCGCGATGACTGTGCCCTGCTCGCCGTGAGGCACCTTGAGCGAGGTGTCGCGCACCTCGCGCGCCTTCTCACCGAAGATCGCGCGGAGCAGGCGCTCCTCCGGGGTCAGCTCGGTCTCACCCTTGGGGGTGACCTTGCCGACCAGGATGTCGCCCGCGCCGACCTCGGCACCGATGCGGATCACACCGCGCTCGTCGAGGTCCGCGAGAACCTCCTCGGAGACGTTCGGGATGTCCCGCGTGATCTCCTCGGGGCCGAGCTTGGTGTCGCGCGCGTCGACCTCGTGCTCCTCGATGTGGATCGAGGAGAGGACGTCGTCCTCCACGAGGCGCTGCGACAGGATGATCGCGTCCTCGTAGTTGTGGCCCTCCCACGACATGAACGCGACCAGCAGGTTGCGGCCGAGCGCGAGCTCGCCCTCGTCCGTGGCCGGGCCGTCGGCGAGCACCGAGCCGACCTCGACCCGTGCGCCCTCGTCGACCAGCACGCGCTGGTTGTAGCTCGTGCCCTGGTTCGAGCGCACGAACTTGTGCACGCGGTACGAGCCCGTCGTGCCGTCGTCGTTCGCCACGAGCACCAGGTCGGCCGAGACCTCGGTGACCACACCGGGCTTGGTCGCCACGATGACGTCGCCGGCGTCGACCGCCGCACGGCGCTCCATGCCGGTACCGACCACAGGGGCCTCGGACCGCACCAGCGGAACGGCCTGGCGCTGCATGTTGGCACCCATGAGGGCGCGGTTCGCGTCGTCGTGCTCGAGGAACGGGATCAGGGCCGTCGCGACCGACACCATCTGGCGCGGCGAGATGTCCATGTAGTCGACCTCGGCACCCGGGATGTCGTTGGTCTCGCCACCCTTGGTGCGGACGAGCACGCGGTCCAGGACGAACGTGCCGTCCTCGAGCAGCGGCGTGTTCGCCTGCGCGATGATGTAGCGGTCCTCGTCATCGGCCGTGAGGTACTCGATGTTGTCGGTGACCTTGCCGTTCTCGACCTTGCGGTACGGCGTCTCGATGAAGCCGAACGGGTTGATGCGACCGAACGACGCGAGCGAGCCGATCAGACCGATGTTCGGACCCTCAGGGGTCTCGATCGGGCACATGCGGCCGTAGTGCGACGGGTGGACGTCACGGACCTCCATGCCGGCGCGGTCACGGGACAGACCACCCGGGCCGAGCGCGTTCAGACGCCGCTTGTGCGTCAGACCGGCCAGGGGGTTGTTCTGGTCCATGAACTGCGACAGCTGCGACGTACCGAAGAACTCACGGATCGACGCGACGACCGGACGGATGTTGATCAGCGTCTGCGGCGTGATGGCCTCGACGTCCTGCGTGGTCATGCGCTCGCGAACGACGCGCTCCATGCGGGACAGACCGGTGCGCACCTGGTTCTGGATGAGCTCACCCACGGCGCGGATACGACGGTTGCCGAAGTGGTCGATGTCGTCGACCTCGACGCGCACCTCGACGGACTGGCCGTTGCGCATGCCCGAGAGGACCTGCTTGTCGGCGTGCAGCGCGGCGAGGTACTTGATCGTGGCCACGACGTCGGTCAGCGACAGCGTGGACTCGGCCAGCTGCGCGTCGACACCGAGCTTCTTGTTCGCCTTGTAGCGGCCGACCTTCGCGAGGTCGTAACGCTTCGGGTTGAAGTAGAAGTTCTCCAGCAGCGCGCGACCGGCCTCGACCGTGGGCGGCTCACCCGGGCGGATCTTGCGGTACAGGTCCACGAGGGCCTCGTCCTCGGTGTGGACGTGGTCCTTCTCGAGCGTGTCGAGCACCGACGGGAACTCGGCGAACTCCTCGCGGATCTCCGCCTCGCTCATGCCGAGGGCCTTGAGCAGCACGGTGACGGACTGCTTGCGCTTGCGGTCGACGCGGACGCCGACGGCGTCGCGCTTGTCGATCTCGAACTCGAGCCAGGCACCACGCGACGGGATGATCTTCGCGGAGAAGACGTCCTTGTCGCTGGTCTTGTCCGGGGTGCGCTCGAAGTAGACGCCCGGGGACCGCACCAGCTGGGAGACGACGACACGCTCGGTGCCGTTGATGATGAAGGTGCCGCGTGCCGTCATGAGCGGGAAGTCGCCCATGAAGACCGTCTGGCTCTTGATCTCACCGGTGGTGTAGTTGACGAACTCCGCGGTGACGAACAGCGGGGCCGCGTAGGTGAAGTCCTTCTCCTTGCACTCGTCCGCCGTGTACTTCGGCGGCTCGAAGCGGTGGTTCGAGAAGGAGAGAGACATCGAGGAGCCGAAGTCCTCGATCGGGGAGATCTCCTCGAAGATCTCCTCCAGCCCCGAAGTTTCCGGGACATCGTTACGGCCAGCCGCCTTGGCAGTTTCTACCCTGGCCTGCCAGGCTGGGTTACCAAGAAGCCAGTCGAAGCTCTCGGTCTGAAGGCCAAGCAGGTCCGGGACCTCGAGTGGCTCATAGATCTTTGCGAAAGAAACGCGACGGGAAGCGGTACGGTTCGCAATGGCTTCGGCGGACGGAGCTGAAGGGGTGCGCGAGGCAGCCAAGAGGGGTCCTTCCCTGCAGTTCGGGTGAACGCTGTACGCTCTGCGGTGCTGCAGGAAGCTCTGCCGGACTTCACCGGTCGCCGGAGGGCATCCCACAAGAGGGGATGCAGCCGGGACATTCGGGAAGCTGGGGGAGGCGTCGAGGGCACACGCGGGCGCAAAGCGCTAGCATACCTATCTCCCTGAAGTATGTCCAGTCGCCCTACTACGCGCACGCCGAACTCGCAATAACCTTCGAATCGTTGCGTATCCGCACCGTCGCGGAACCACGGCTGAACTGCAGGAACAGCGAACAGCGAACAGCAGAGGCCCGCACCCCGGAGGGTGCGGGCCTCTGCGATTCGGCGGACGGCGCCCGGGACGAGCCCGGGCACCGTCACACCAGCCCGAAGGCGGTACAGCCAGAGGTCACTTGAGGGTGACGGTGGCGCCGGCGCCCTCCAGGGCAGCCTTCGCCTTCTCGGCGGCGTCCTTGTCGGCGCCCTCGAGAACCGGCTTCGGCGCGCCGTCGACCAGGTCCTTGGCCTCCTTGAGACCGAGGGACGTGAGCGCGCGCACCTCCTTGATGACCTGGATCTTCTTGTCGCCGGCAGCCTCGAGGATGACGTCGAACTCGGTCTTCTCCTCGGCGGCCTCGGCCGGCGCGCCACCCGCGGGGCCCGCGGCGGCAACGGCGACCGGAGCGGCCGCGGTGACGTCGAACTTGTCCTCGAAGGCCTTCACGAACTCGGAGAGCTCGATGAGGGTGAGCTCCTCGAAGGCGGACAGGAGCTCGTCGGTGCTGAGCTTCGCCATGATGGCGTTCCTTTCAATCAGCGCTTCACGGGCCGGTGCGGCCCGCCAGAAGCAAGGGGGTGTGTGTCGGTGCTACCGCCTCAGGCGGCAGCACCCTCCGATTCCTGCTTCTGGCGCAGGGCATCGATGACGCGGGCGACCTGGGCGGGCTTGGCGCTGAAGGCGTAAGCAGCACGCGTCAGCGTGGCCTTCAGACCGCCGGCCACCTTGGCCAGCAGAACCTCGCGGGACTCGAGGTCCGCGAGCTTCGTGATCTCTGCGGCGGTCATGGGGGCGCCGTCGAGCACGCCACCCTTGATGACCAGAGCAGGGTTCGCCTTGGCGAAGTCACGCAGACCCTTCGCAGCCTCGACCGGGTCACCGGTCACGAATGCGATGGCGGACGGGCCCTTCAGGTCGGCGTCGAGACCCTCGACACCGGCCTCCTTGGCCGCGATCCCCGTCAGCGTGTTCTTCACCACGGCGTAGGTTGCGTTGCCGCTGAGCGACCGACGCAGCTCCTTGAGCTGCGCGACGGTGAGCCCGCGGTACTCGGTCAGCACGGCCGCGTTGGAGTCGCGGAACTTACCCGCGATCTCTGCGACTGCGGCTGCCTTGTCCGGCCTCGCCATGGCAATCCTTCCGGTGGTGGTACCACCGTCCCCTGAGGCGTGTGCCCCGGGCGGGCCCCGGAAAACGAGAAAGAGCCCCGGCGCAGGCGCACGGGGCTCGGTTTGCGCGGCAGGGCCGCACTCGAGTTCGTCACCTACGCAGGCCCCCGCTCTTCACGGGACTTCGGTCTTCTTCCACCCCGCACTCGTGAGAGGAGGGCAGCGTCGGACAACCGGCGGTCTTGGGTTACCTGAGAATCATACATGGCTGCGCGGGTGCGACGACACGTGTGGCGGGTGGCCCCCGCCACAACGCCGGATCCTCCTCAGCGCACCAGTCCTTCGAGGGAGCCGAAGCACACCAGCGGCGCGGGTTCCGGCTCGTCCGCGAGCGCCGCCGCCAGCGCCGCCTCCGGGTCGTCCGTGGCGCGCAGGTGCGCGTGGAACCGGGGCATGACGCGCGCGGCGACGGCGTCCGACAGCGGGGCGACGGCGGCCACGACGGCGCGCGCACCGAGGCGCAGGAGCACCGAGGTCAGGCCCAGCACCTCACCGCCGACCACCTGGGACGAGCCACCGACCTCGCAGGCCGACAGGATCACCACCGAGCCCGGCAGCCGGGTGCCGTCGAGCTCGTGCGCGTACAGCGGTCCGTCGGCGAGGTCGACCGAGGCGAAGAGCGGGTTGTCGGCGTCGTGCGTGCCATGCGTCGCCAGGTGCACGATGTCGTGGGTGGTCAGCGCCTCGCTGACGGTGGAGGCGGTGACGGCTCCCGCCGTGAGGACGGTGGCGCCCGGCCAGACCTCCCCCACCGCCCGGACCTCGGCCGCGCCCAGCGTCACGCCCGGGCCGTGCGCGGCGAGGAGCCGGTGCCACTCCCCCGGCCGTGGGTGCGCACGCCCGCGCGCCATGTGCGAGCGGATGGTGGTGCGCCTGCCACGCCGGGACGGGAGCGCGGTCCACGGCACGCCGATCAGCGGTTCCCGCCCGACGACGTACAGGGGGCCGTCGGCCTCCAGCGGGACGGCGAGCAGCTCGTCGAGGACAGCGAGGTTGCGGCTGAGAGAGCGGGGGGCGGCGTCACGCAGCGCGGCGGGGACGAGGTCGTTGGCGCAGGCGCCGAAGTCGGCCCGGGCGCGCAGCACCCGTTCTGCGACCTCGGCCCCCGGGCCCAGCTGCACGATGCGCGCGCCGTGCGCGTCGACGCGCACGCAGCTCAACGCGCCGTCGAGGACCAGGAAGTTGGCGACCACGGCGCCGTCGTCGCGGGTGGCCAGCAGGTCGCGCACCTCGGCCAGGGTGGCGGGACGTTCCTCGACGGCCGCGTCCTGGCCACCCGTGCGGTGCCAGGCGCGTTCGCGCGCGGTCGCCAGGAGGAGCCGTGACCGTTCGAGCAGGTAGGTCCGTTCGGGGGTGTCCTCCCGGCGGCTGAGGGTACGCGCTCGGACGACCAGCCCGCGGGCCTCCGTGACGAGTCCGCGCACCGCGGGGTCGTCGGGTGCCGAGGCGCCGCCCACGCCTGCGAACGTGGCACGGCCCCGCTCGAGCGCCTCGAACAGCGCGTCCGGCAGGCCGGTCCGCGCGGCGGCCTCGACATCGGTGCGCTGCAGGTCGACGCCGTGCACTGCTGCGGCGGTCACAGACTCCACCGACCCGAGGCCCAGCCGGTGATCGGCGAGCAGGCGGAGACCGGCGCGCACGGCGGTGACACCTGCCCCTCGGTCGCCGACGGCGAACGCGATCTGGGCCAGGACCGTCTGGTGCTGGATCCGGATGCTCAGCGGGGCGCCGGCCATCCGGTCGGGAAGGTGGGCGAGCACGGCGCGGGCGGCGGCGACGTCGTCCGCCAGGAGGTACCAGTGTGCGGCGACGAGCCGCGCGGCGAGACCCGGGTGCTGCCCGAGCAGCGGGTCCACCTCGTCGCCCGCCTCTGCCGCCTGCAGCGCTCGCACCGCGTGCAGATGGACGTCTTCCGGCACGGGCGCCTCGCCACGCCGGACGGGCAGGAGGATCGCTTCGAGCTCGGCGACACGGGCGACGGCGGCACGCTGCGGGTGGCCGACGCCGGTGTAGTGACGCCGGGCGATCGCCGCACCCTCGCGTGCCTCGTCCCACCGGTGCAGTGCCATGAGGCAGCGCGCGCGGAAGTACTCGGCCTCGGCACGGTGCTGCGCGCGGCCGGGACCGGTCATGCGGGAGATCGCCTGCGTCAGCACCCGCTCCGCGTCCTCCAGCAACCCGGCCTCGTACAGCACGGCACCTCGTCCGATGTCCGGCAGGCCGTCGTCCCGCTCCGGGTCGACGGCGCGGGCCGCTGCCATCGCCCGCAGCGCACCCGGCACGTCACCGAGCGCGTACCGCACCAGTCCGGTGTTGTGCAGGGCGAGGGAGGCCACGCTCGTCAGTCCGGCCCGCATCGCATGCTCGTAGCAGGCGTCGAAGTCACGGAGCGCCACGTCCGTGCGCGCCATCTCGACGGCGGTGACGCCTCGGGCGAGCAGCGCCGCCGCGAGATCGCGAGCGGGGAGCACCACCCGGCCCGCGAGGACCCTGTCGAGGGCTGCCATGGCGTCCGCGAGGCGGCCCGCACGCTGCAGGAGCAGTCCCCGCGTTCCCTCGACGATCGCGCCGAGGTGCGCCCGGGTACGAGCGGGCGCCGTGCGCACCCATCCATCGGCGTCGTCGAGCAGGGCGAACGGCCCGTCCAGCGTGGTCTCGATCGCGTGGACCGACGCGGCCTGACCGACGAGGGCTCGCACGATCCCCTCGACCCGGCGCTCGAGCTCCACGGGTCCCAGACCTGCCGGATCGACCGCCAGGAGCTGTCCGAACACCTCGCGGTAGCGGGGCAGCGCATCACCCGGCCGCGACCGGGCATTCAGCTCCCTGGCGGCCAGCAGCTCCGCCTCGAGTTCCAGCCACATGCCGTCTCCCACTACCTGTCCACGCCCCAGCGCGCGCCAGGACCGACACGGTAACGGCGCCCGACCGCCCCTGTCACCGCCGCGCGCGACGATGCAGGTGAAGGCTCTGTGTCGGGCGCGAGCCGGTCGTGCGACGCGTGCCGCTCGCGCAGCAGGTCATCCCACAGCGAGACCTTCGACGGAGCTGAAGCAGACCAGGGGCGCGGGCTGCGCCACGTCAACGAGAGCTGCCGCGAGCGCCGCCTCCGGGTCGTCGGTCTCGCGCAGGTGGGCGTGCAGGCGGGGCATGACGCGGGCGGCGAGCTCGTCCGAGAGCTTGGCGACCGACGCGATGACGGCGCGGGCACCGAGGCGCAGGAGCACGGACGTCAGGCCCAGGAGCTCGCCGCCGAGCACCTGGGTGGAGCCGCCGACCTCGCACGACGACAGGATCACCACGGAGCCCGGCAGCGGTGTCCCGTCGAGCTCGTGGGCGAACAGGGGGCCGTCGGCCAGGTCGATGCTCGCGAAGAGCGGGTTGTCGACGTCGTGCTGGCCGTGGGTGGCCAGGTGCACGATGTCGTGCGTGGCGAGGGCGGTGCGGACGTGTTCGGTGACGGCGTCGTCATCGGTCAGCACGGTTGCGCCGGGCCACTGGTCACCGACGGCGTTGGCTTCTGCTACGCCGTGCTGGACACCGGGGCCGGCCGCGGCGAGGAGGCGTCGCTGTCCGGTGGGCCGGGCGTGCGTACGGCCGCGCCCGACGTACGAGTTGACGGCGGTGCGCAGCCCGCTGCGGGACGGGAGCGCCGTCCACGGGACGCTGAGCAGCGGTTCACGGGCCACGACGTAAAGGTCGCCGTCTGCGCGAAGCGGCGCGAGGAGGGTGGTGTCGAGCGCCTCGAGGTTGCGTGCCAGCGACGCATTCGCGGCAGCGCGCAGGGGTGCGGGGATGAGGTCGTTGGCGGCCATGGCGAAGTCGGCACCCAGGCGACGGACACGTTCGGTGACGTGATCCGCCGGGCCCAGGTCGACCGTCCTCGCACCCTGGGCGTCGACGCGCACGCAGCGCAGCACGCCGTCCAGGACCACGAAGTTGGCAACGATCGCGGAGTCGCCCCTCCGCGAGGCGAGGATCTGACGGAGTTCTCGGACGGTGACCGGTCGCAGCACAGCTCCGGCATTTCCCGCATGCCGCCACGAACGCTCCCGCACCTCGTCCTGGATCCGCCGCGCATGACGGGTGAGACGCTCGCGCTCCTTGTCGCGTGCTGCACCGAGCTCGCGGGCCTTGGCGAGCAGACCTCGCGCCTCGGTGAGGAGCGACGCGGCCTCCGGGTCGTCAGGCGGGGTGACGCGACCAGTTCCTGCGAAGGTAGCGCGCCCGCGTTCCAGGGCGTCGAAGAGTGCAGCGGGTCTGCCTGTACGGACCGCGGCTTTGACGTCGATACGGGTCAGGTCGACGCCGTGCGTCGCTGCAGCAGTGACCGATTCGACCGCCCCGAGCCTGCTGCGATGGTCGGCGAGCAGAGCAAGGCCGGACCGCACGGCGCGCAGGCCCTTCGCACGGTCACCCGCCATGAAGGCGAGCTCTGCATGCGCCGTGTAGTGCTGGATCCGCATCGTCAGGGGGGCGCTCGGCAAGCTACGAGGCAGCTCGGCAAGCGTGTCACGCGCTGCCTGGAGATCACCTGCGAGCAAGAGCCACTGGGCCGCGACCAGGCGCGCCGCATGCCCGGGGTGCTGGCCGAGAACAGGGCCTGCGGAATCACCTTCACGGGCCGTGGCAAGCGCCTGTCCGACCCGACGACGGATGACGCGGTTCGACAGAGTCCGTTCACCCCGCCGGGCCGGAGCCAACATGGCCTCCAGCTCGAGGACACGGGCCAACATCGCCCACTGCTCATATCCGGCCGCCGTGAAATGTGCACGCGCCCTGGCGCTGAGAGCTGACGCCTCCTCGAAACGGAGGAGGGCGAGCAAGCACTTGGCACGTGTGTATTCAGCGATGGCACGGTCGGTCCGTAGTCCCGCCCTGCGAAGCTGCGGGATGGCCTCGGCAAGCAACGACTCTGCCTCATCCAGCAGGCCTACGCCGTAAAGCACTTCCGCTCGGCCTTGCAGAGGGATGCCGTCGTCCTGATCCGGCGCAATCTGGCGTGCTGCAGCCATCTCGGCCAGCGCCGCAGGCGCATTGCCGAGCTTGCTCAGGTAGTAACCCGAGTTGTGTCGAGCGAAGGCGACAAGCATCGGGACATCTGCCGCTTCGGCATGCCGAACGGCCGCCTGGTTGTCCTTCACCGCCCCCTCGATATCTCCGAGGTCAGACAGGGCGTAGGCCCGGTTGAGATACGCCATCGCGAGATCTCGGGACTCTCCGGCATCACTCACGGCGAGCACTTGATCGAAGAGACGTACGGCTTCGGCCGGCTCTCCCGCGCTCAGCAGGAACGAGCCCTTCTGCCCGGCGGCCACTGCCTCGACCCGCCGCCGGTCGATGCCGTCGAGCTTCTGCGCTGCGTCCAGCGCACGGTCCAGCAGGCTCAACGCTGCGGGGAGATCTCCGTTGCGCGCGAGGTCGGCCTGAGCGAGCCCCATCCAGGACCTCGCGAGAAGCCACACCCACCTCACCCGGTCAGCACCAACCATCTCGGCCTCGTCGTATGAGTCGAGATCGCGGAGCAGCGTGCGGAACTCCTGACGCGCACGGCGGGGGCGGGCGCGGGCGTTCCACTCCCGCGCCCGTTCGAATCGCTCGGAGAGTGATTCGAAATCCGCTCTACTGCCCGCCACCAGTCACCGCACCCCCGGATCAGTCCGTCACACTGGAACTCCGGGCACCTCTGAGTAAAGATCCCCGACTCGAGTCACAGCATGCCAGGCGTCCCCGACTCGACCCAGCGCGTCGGCCGCAGGCGGCTGACCCTCAGCTCGGGCTCGGAAGAGTTCCGCGGCCAGCTGTCCGGCGAGGACTGGCGCCGAGAAAGACGTTCCGCTCCAGGTCCCGAAGCCACGCGTGAAGTCGTCCGGGTCGACAGCGTGGCGCAGACCGTCCGCCGATCGCTTGCCCACCGCAGAACCGTCGAAGGTCGTGGGCATCGTGCTGAGGACGTTCACGCCAGGCCGCACGGCGGCGACCCAAGGCCCGTCGTTGCTGAACTCGGCGAGGGTGCCGTCAGGGTTGGAAGCGGCGACCCCGATCAGCGGTGTGTAGTCCGGGCAGAGGTCGTGCTCGTCGCCGGCAACCACGCCGTCACTCGTTCGCCGCACCGGCGGCGCCCACGCCGCCGGAAACGTCTTGCGGCTTGAGCCGTCGTTGCCGGCCGAGGCCACGACGAGGACTCCCGCCCGGCGCAGGTCCCGGAGTCGACCCCGGTAAATGCCCTCGTAGTCGTCGTCATCCTCGGGGTGCTCGAGGTAGTAGCCGCTGGCGATCACCACCACGTCGACGGGGAAGTATCCCGGAACGCCCGCGAGACCGCGCAGGTGAAACTCCAGGAGCCGTTCGACCGAGCGCGCGAAGTCCCACTCGGAGGCAGTTCCGTCTCCGCCGTAGACGCGAACGGGGAGCAGGGCCGCGTCGGGGCAGATCTGATGGACCACTCCAGCGATGAACGTGCCGTGTCCCGCGTACGTGTCCAGGTGGGAGGCCGCACCATCACGACGTCCCTCACGTTCGGCGTCGATATCTTCCTCGGGGTAGGTCCCGATAGGCCGGCCGTCGATTCGTGCGTCGCGCAGCACGACACTGCCCGGCTCGTCGAACCACGGGTGCTGTCCGATGCCCGTGTCGAGGATCGCCACTACCGGACGGTCGACGCCCTCCCACGTGGACAGTGCCGACGCGCCGTCCGCGCTCCGAAAGGGTGCAGCGCCCGGGTAGGTCGCGGGCACCCGCTTGTCCGGGTCCCCGAACCCACCGTGGTTCCTGTGACCGGTAATGACGTGGTCCAACGACACCCGTCTGCGGTCCTCCCCCGCCTCCTCCCCGACCGCCGCCATCAGTCCGAGCGCATCCCAGTCGTCCCGCACGTCGTCAAGGCGCACCTCGATGTCGGGCCGGGCTCCGACGACGTCGCCCCCTTCCCGTGACGGCGCCTGGTCGAACTCGCCGGTCGTCACGGTCACGCCGTTCTCGCGGGCACGGGCCGTGATCATCTCGACGAGGGCGTTGTGGCCCCCGTCGGCGTCACCGCGGACGATCACCCGGTCACGCACGTAGCGGGTGGGCGCCATCCGTCCACCGCCAGGCAGCCGGTCCGTTGCCGGATCCAGCTCCCGGACCGGACGCCATCCGCCGGCATGGTCTCGAACGCGCAACTCGGGCTCGGGCATCGACTCACTCACAGCAGTACCTCTCCATCAATAGGCGCACTTGATAGACCTAGCCGCGCCCCTCGGCCAGGTCTGGGGTCAGGTATTCAGACGGTCAGAAAGCTAGAGCTCGATGATCGGCGTGCTCACGGCCCCGCCACCGCCGTCGGTCCGGCGGACCACCAAGCTCGCGCGGCCGCGGTCGACCGCGTCGAACGAGAACCGGCCGTCGTCGTCGGAGGTGACCGCGACGGCATCGGCCCCCGGGCGGTGCAGCTCCACGTCGAGGCTGGCCGCCGGGGCGGCCCAGCCGTCGATCCGGACCTTGCCCCCGGCCGACGGCGACAGGCTGATCATCACGGTCAGCGAGTCGTGCGTGAACGTGATGGTCTTGGCCTCGGCCGGGGAGGTGTCGTCGGCGCGTGCTGCTGCGGCGGCCCCCCGGACGCCCGCGAGCGGCGCGTCGAGGTAGACGGCCTCCATCAGGTCGGCCTCGAGGCCGGCCAGCGTCATCGCGAACAGCGACCGTTCGACGAGGTCGTCCGGTACGGGATCGACGGCCTCGACGAGGTGGGCGAGGCGGGTGAGCACCGCGCCGTCCCCGGCGTCCAGCACACCCTTCGGGTCGAACAAGAGGCGCCCCCACGTCTCGTCGTCCACGTTCGGTTCAGGCGTCAGGTCCACGAGAAGTCCCCCTGCTCGTCGAGGATGGTGCGCAGCTTCGCCAAGCAGCGTCCACGAGTTGAGCCGATGGAGCCCATCGGCATTCCGATCGCCGCCGAGATGTACCGGTAGTCAGGCCGGTCAGCGAGCGACACCAGACGCAGCAGCTCTTGGCAGCGTCCGGGAAGTTTCTGGAGCGACGCCCACAGGATGCGGTCGCGTTCCTCGCGCAGCACCTGGGCGTCGGGCAGCAGGTCCTTGGCGGGGAGCGCCATCGGGTGCTCCGGGCTGTCGTCCGGGAGCTCGGTACGGCGCTTCTCGTCGTCGCGGTGCTTGCGCACGGCCTCCCAGGCGGCGCGCTTCGCCGTCACCAGGAGCCATTTGAGGACCGCCTTGGGTTCGGCGATCGAGTCCGCGTGCCGGACGAGCGCCACCCAGGTGCTCTGCACCACGTCGTCCGCGGTGTCGTGATCGACCCCCTGCGCACGGACCGTGTGCCAGAGCAGCGGCGTCGCCTCGCGAACCAGGTCGCCGAGCGCCTGACGGTTGCCCTCGCGGTACTCGGTCAGGGCGATCGCCGCGCGATCACCCAGTGTGGCCCCAGGCCCGTCGACATCGGGCAGGGCCTCCCTTGATCCTGTCATTGCACCACGGGATTCTCTGCTGGCAGTTGTTCCCGCGTCCGGTTCCGGATGCGGAGCACTTGGACCAGCCGAGTGTACGGCTGACATCTCGGGTCGCGGGAGGTAAAAGCCTGTGCCCATCAGGCACTCCCCCTCTCCCTGGCGCGTCGGCACGATGCCGCTCACCAGACAAGAGGGGCGAACGTCCCGTTCGATACATGTGCTGACAAGAAATCAAGAAGGCCCGCACCCCCTTGGGGGGTGCGGGCCTTCTCGCGCTCAGGCGGGCACTCGGATCAGGCCGAGACCTCGTCCAGGAGCTTGGTGGTCTTGCTCTGGTCCAGCGGGATGCCGGGGCCCATCGTCGTGGTCATGGTCGCCTTGCTGATGTAACGACCCTTCGACGACGACGGCTTGAGGCGCAGGACCTCGTCGAGCGCGGCCGCGTAGTTCTCCAGCAGCTGGGTCTCCGAGAAGGAGACCTTGCCGATGATGAAGTGCAGGTTCGCGTGCTTGTCGACGCGGAACTCGATCTTGCCGCCCTTGATGTCGGTGACAGCCTTGGTCACGTCCATCGTCACGGTGCCGGTCTTCGGGTTCGGCATGAGACCACGGGGGCCCAGCACCTTACCGAGACGACCGACCTTGCCCATGAGGTCCGGCGTGGCAACGGCCGCGTCGAAGTCGGTGTAGCCGGCGGCCACCTTCTCGATGAGCTCGTCGCCACCGACCTCGTCGGCACCGGCCGCACGGGCCTCCTCCGCCTTGGCGGCGTTGGCGAACACGATGACCTTGGCGGTCTTACCCGTGCCGTTCGGCAGGTTGACCGTACCGCGGACCATCTGGTCCGCCTTGCGCGGGTCGACGCTCAGGCGGAACGCAACCTCGACGGTCGCGTCGTACTTGACGGTGGCGGTCTCCTTGGCGAGACGGATCGCGTCCAGCGGCGCGTAGACGCTGTCGCTGTCGATCTTCTCTGCGGCGGCGAGGTACGCCTTGCTGCGCTTTGCCATGTTCTTCTCTCCTTGTGGTCGTAGCGGGCCTTCCGGCCCTGCCACTGCGATGGCCGACGACGTCCGCCGGTCACCTCGTGCGGTCCGGGGCAGAGCCCCGGAGGGAATCACTCCGAGACGGTGATGCCCATGGAGCGGGCGGTGCCCGCGATGATCAGCGAAGCGGCGTCGAGGTCGTTCGCGTTGAGGTCCTGCAGCTTGGTCGTCGCGATCTCGCGGACCTGAGCCTTGGTGATCGAGGCGACCTTGACCGTGTGCGGCGTCGCGGAGCCCTTGGGCACACCCGCGGCCTTCTTGATCAGCTCGGCTGCCGGCGGGGTCTTCGTGATGAAGGTGAACGAGCGGTCCTCGTACACGGTGATCTCGACCGGGATCACGTTGCCACGCTGCGACTCGGTGGCCGCGTTGTAGGCCTTGCAGAACTCCATGATGTTCACGCCGTGCTGACCCAGGGCCGGGCCGATCGGCGGAGCCGGCGTCGCTGCGCCGGCCTGGATCTGCAGCTTGATGAGGCCGGAGACCTTCTTCTTCGGGGGCATGCTTGTCTACCTTCTGGTTGATTGGGCCGACGCCGTGGGCGATGACCCGGTTGCACTGCTGAGGAACTGACGACTCAGATCTTGGCGACCTGGTTGAACCCCAGCTCGACCGGGGTCTCCCGGCCGAAGATGGAGACGAGGACCTTGAGCTTCTGGGCCTCGACGTTGATCTCGGAGATCGAGGCGGGCAGCGTGTCGAACGGACCGTCGGTCACGGTCACCGACTCGCCGACCTCGAAGTCCACGTGGACCGGAGCCTTGCCACCGGTCGACGCGGCGCCCGCAGCGGCGGGCTGGCCGGCCGCTGCCTGCTGCGGCAGCATCGACGGCGCGAGCATCGAGTAGATCTCGTCGAAGCTCAGCGGCACCGGCTGGTGCGTGTGCCCGACGAAGCCCGTGACGCCCGGCGTGTGCCGCACGGCGCCCCACGACTCGTCGGTCAGGTCCATGCGCACGAGGACGTAACCCGGGATACGGACCCGGCTCACGATCTTCTTCTGCGCGTTCTTGATCTCGGCGACCTCTTCCATCGGAACCTCGACCTGGAAGATGTAGTCCTCCATGTTCAGGCTCTGGATGCGGTTCTCGAGGTTGGTCTTCACACGCTTCTCGTAGCCCGCGTACGAGTGGATGACGTACCAGTCGCCCGGCTGGGTACGAAGGGTTCGCTTGAACTCCTCGACCTCGTCCACGATGACGTCACCGTCGGCGTCGACGACGCGCTCGTCGTCGGCCTCGTCCTCGTCGGTGGTCTCGGCGTCGGTGCTCTCGGCGTCGGCGTCGGTGTCGGCCGGGGTCTCGGCGTCGGCAGGCACGTCAGCGTTCTCGGCGTCCAGGGGCGCGTCGACGACCTCGTCGGAGGCGTCGGACGGCGAGACGTTCTCCGTCTGGTCCAGAGAGTCCTGGGACACGAAACGAACCTGCTTTCTCTTCGTGCGCCGGGGCTGCGCCCGGCACGGGTGTGCGTACCTCTACGAGCTGTGTCGGCTCATTGTCGCGCGAAAGTGCCGCGAAGGGACAATCGGCGACAGGCGAGAACGATCACAGCGAAGTACTGCGCAGCGTGCCGCATGTGCTTGTCCGGCGCACCCGGACCGACGTCGGGCCCTCCCCCGACCGGCCTCAGCGGCCGGTCACGAGGACCAGGGTCAGGCGAAGACCCAGCCGGCGAGGAAGCCGAACGCGTAGTCCAGCGCCACCACGAAGATCATGACGACGACCAGGAAGACAAGCACGACCGTCGTGTACGTCACGAGCTCGGAACGCGTCGGCGCCACGACCTTCTTGAGCTCGGCCACCACCTGGCGCACGAAGAGCGCGATTCGGGCGAAGATGTTGCCGCCACCCTTGCTCGGACGCTCCGCGGCGCTCTGGATCACCTCGGTGTCGCTCACTGCTACCCCACTCCTGTGGCCCGGCGCGCCGGGCGGCGCGGACTGGCTTTCCAGGTCCACTCACGTGGGCCCGCTGCGCGCGGCCCCGCTGGGGTTCACGCTGGCAGGGTAGACAGGACTCGAACCTGCAACCTGCGGTTTTGGAGACCGCTGCGCTACCAATTGCGCCACTACCCTTTGTGTCCGATGCCTTGTAGCAGGCCCCTGAGAGGCACACCACATCAGGTGAGCATCGATCACCGAGGCACAACTGTACGGTACCCGCGGCCGTAGGTCGAACTCGTTCTCCGGGGCCTTCGTGGGGTCTCGAGGAGCTCGGCCGGCGCGCGGTGTCCGTCGAACGGACGACAGCAGGAGCAGCCGAACGGGCGTCCCGCAGCGGGCCCGAACGGGCCATGCTCAGGGTATGCAGACATCTCATCCTCCGGCCGTCCGGGTGCGCGGCCTCCGCAAGCGGTACGGCAACCCCCGCACGGGGTACAAGGACGCCGTCGCGGGCCTCGACCTCGATGTGGCCTCTGGCGAGATCGTGGCCGTCCTGGGCCCGAACGGCGCCGGCAAGACCACCACCATCGAGATTCTCGAAGGCTTCCGCGACCGGGACGACGGCGAGGTCGAGGTGCTCGGCGAGGACCCCCGGCGCGCCGGACGGTCGTGGCGGGCACGCATCGGCGTGGTCATGCAGGACTCCCGGGACATGAGCGAGCTGACCGTCCTGGAGAAGGTGCGCTCCGCCGCGGCGTCCTACCCCGATCCGCGCGACCCCACGGAGGTCATCGCCGCCGTCGGGCTCGGGGAGAAGACGCGGGCGCGCACGCGCGGCCTGTCGGGCGGGCAGCGGCGCCGGCTCGACGTGGCACTGGGGATCGTCGGCCGGCCCGAGCTGCTGTTCCTGGACGAGCCCACCACGGGGTTCGACCCGCACGCCCGCCGCTCCTTCTGGGACCTGGTGACCCGGCTGCGCGACGACGGCACGACGATCCTGCTGACCACCCACTACCTGGACGAGGCCGCGCACCTGGCCGACCGGGTCGTCGTCGTCCGGGGCGGCGTGGTGGTGGCGGAAGGCACACCCGACTCCCTGGGCGGGCCCGAGGCCCGCACCCCGGTGGTCGAGTGGGACGACGGCGGTGTGCGGCGTACCGAGCGGACGGACCGGCCCACGGCCGCCGTCGCGCGTCTGATCTCGGCCGCCGGACCCGACCGTGAGGTGCCCGGCCTGGCCGTGACACGCCCGACGCTCGAGGACGTGTACCTGAGCCTGATCGGCGAGGACTCCCCGGCGTCCGGAGACCTTGCGCGGCCCGACGACAGCATGGAGGTGGCGTGATGAGCGAGGGCCTCGACACGCTCGACCACCGGGACCGGGCCGGGAGGCGGGAGCGGGCTGCGCGGCGACTGCCCGGCACGTTCCGGCTCGGGCTCGTCCGCACCGGCGTCGAGCTGCTGCAGTTCGTCCGCGAGCGCGACTCGGTGATCTTCGGGTTCGCCTACCCGATCGTCATGCTCGCGATCTTCGCGACCGTGTTCGGCGACGACGACCCGATCGTCGCCGGCGGCGTCACGGTGAGCTTCGCGCAGTACTTCCTGCCGGGCATGGTGGCCACGGGCGTGATGCTGTCGACCTACCAGACGCTCGCCATGTCGATCGCCGTCGAACGGGACGACGGGACACTGAAGCGCCTGCGGGCCACGCCACTGCCGGCGACGTCGTACTTCCTCGGCAAGGTGTTCCTGTCACTGGTGACCGTGCTGGTGCAGACGGCGCTGCTGCTCGCCGTCGCGGCGCTGGCCTTCGACGTGCCGCTGCCCGACGACGCGGGGCGCTGGGGCACGTTCGCCTGGGTGTTCGTGCTCGGCACGGCGGCCGGGGCGGTGTGCGGGGTGGCGTACTCGTCGGTGCCCCGGTCGGGGCGGTCCGCGAGCGCCGTGGTGGTGACGCCACTCCTGGTGCTCCAGTTCACGTCGGGGGTGTTCTTCTCGGTGAGCCAGCTGCCCGGCTGGATGATCGACCTGTCGTCCCTGTTCCCGCTCAAGTGGATCGCGCAGGGGATGCGGTCGGTGTTCCTGCCGGACGCGTTCGCCGCCGCGGAACCGTCCGGTGCCTGGCAGTCGGGCGCGACGGCTGCTGTACTGGCGGCATGGCTGGTGGTGGGGCTCGTGGTCGGCACGCGGACGTTCCGGTGGCGGCGGCACGATGACGGCTGACGCGCGGCCGACGAGCGACGCCGCCGTCGGCAGGCACGAGCACGTCCGGGACGTGGACCACGACCCGGACGTGCTGCACCTCGGGTGGGAGCGCGAGGTGCGGTGGTGGGACGCCGCGTTCGGCGTGATCATCGCGCTGACCGCCGTCGCCCTGGCGCTGGAGCGCCTGCCGGGTCCGCGGCTCGCCGTCGCGTACGGCGCGATGGCGGTGGTCGTCGTGGCCTACGCGGTGTGGGGCGCCCGGGCGGCACGGACCAGGGACCAGCGGCTGGCCGTGCTGTACCTGGCGGTGCTGACGGTCGGCACGGGCGTGACCGTGTGGCAGGGCGGGGTGGCCTCGCTCCTGCTGTTCATCGCCTTCGCGCAGGTGTGGATGCTGCTGGAGAGGATCCGGTACGGGGTCGTCGGCTGTGTGGCGCTCGCGGTGTCGGTGTCGGTCGGGATCAGCGCCCAGTACGGCTTCGCGCTCGCGGACGTGGCCGCGGTGGTGCCCCAGATGTTGGTGACGCTGCTGTTCGCGGTGGGCCTGGGCCTCTGGTTCCAGCTGACGATGCGACGCGCCGAGGAGCACGTGCGGCTGCTCGGCAAGCTGCACGCCGCGCAGGCGCAGCTGGCGCTGACCAACCACGAGGCGGGCGTCCTCGCCGAGCGGGAGCGCCTGGCCCGCGAGATCCACGACACGCTCGCCCAGGGCTTCACGAGCGTGGTCATGCAGACACAGGCTGCGACCGCTGCGCTGGACACGGGGAACGACGGTGCCGTGCGTGAGCGGCTGCGGGTCGTCGAGAACACCGCGCGCGACAACCTCGCCGAGGCCCGGGCCCTGGTGGCGGCGTTCGCGCCCGTGGCGTTGCAGGACGCGTCGCTGGCACAGGCGCTCGGCCGGCTGGGCACCCGGTTCGCACAGGAGACCGGACTTGCCGTGACGGTCCGGGCGGACGGTGTCGGCGCACTGCCCGCGGCCGTAGAGGTGGTGCTGCTGCGAGCCGCCCAGGAGGCGTTCGCGAACGTGCGGCGGCACGCGCAGGCCCGGTCCGTCACGGTACGGCTTGCGCAGACGGACGGCGACGTGACGCTCACGGTGTCCGACGACGGCCGGGGTCTCGGCCCCGACGCGTCCGACGGTTTCGGGCTGGCGGGGATGCGGGACCGCGTACGGTCGGCGGGCGGCACGCTCGTGGTCACGTCGGGCGACGACGGCGGCACCACGCTCTGTGCCCGCGTCCCGGCCGAGGCACAGGGGGTGGTCCGGTGATCCGGGTGCTGGTGGTGGACGACCATCCGGTGGTGCGGTCGGGCCTGACGGGCATGCTCACCGTCGAGGACGACCTGGAGGTGGTGGGCGAGGCGGCCGACGGCCAGGAGGCGGTCACGCTGGCGGCGACGCTGCGTCCCGACGTCGTACTCATGGACCTGCGGATGCCGGTGCTCGACGGCGTCGCGGCGACCGCGGGCATCGTCGGCACCGGACCGCGCGTGGTGGTGCTGACCACCTACGACACCGACGCGGACATCCTGCGTGCCGTCGAGGCCGGCGCGACCGGTTACCTGCTCAAGGACACTCCACGGGCCGATCTGGTGGCGGGCGTCCGGGCGGCGGCCCGCGGCGAGACCGTGCTGGCCCCGAGCGTGGCGACACGCCTGGTCAGCTCGGTCCGCACGGCCGCGGAGCGGCCCTCGGCGCGGGAGGCCGAGGTGCTCTCGCTCGTGGCCCGCGGCCGGTCGAACGCGGAGGTGGGGCGAGAGCTGTCCATCACCGAGGCGACGGTCAAGACCCATCTCATCCGCGCGTTCGCCAAGCTGGGCGTCGCCGACCGTACGGCGGCGGTGACGGTCGCCCGGGAACGCGGCTGGATCGCCTAGCGGCCACCCGCCGGGTTGGCAGTCGGGTTGCCGCCGGCCTCGCCGCCGGTGGGTTTGGGCGACGGGTTGACCGGCTCGTCCGTCGTCTCGTCCGTCGGTTCGGCGGTCGGCTCGTCCGGCAGCTCGTCCGTCGGGGTCGAGGACGGCGTGGGCGTCGGCGTCGGCGTGGGAGTCGGCGTCGGCGTCGGGGTGGGCGTCGGCGTCGGCGTCGGCTTGGGAGTCGGCGTCCGCGACGGAGTGGGCTCCGGCGGGGGCACGTACTCCTCCTCCCCCACGTCGGTGGGCGTGGGGACGGGGGACGGGGAGCGCGACGGCCGCTGCGTGTCCGGGCTCTCGCTCGGTGTCACGACCTGCCGCCCGTCGTCACCGAGGATGTTCGCGACCACCAGGCCGGCACCGCCGAGCACGAGCACCGCGAACACGATGATCGTGATGACGCGGCCGCGTCCGGTCGTCAGCGAGTGCCACCACTTCCGCTCCTCCACGGGCGGTGCGATCGGCGGCGGCACGGGCGGTGGCACGGCGGCCGCCGCCGGCTCGTCATCCCCCACGGCGCCGGCGGCGCCCGCCGCGGACGGGGCGCCGACCGCGGCCATCGTCGTGGTGCGGCCATCCCCCGGCGGAACCTGGCCCAGCGTCATCGTGCCGGAGCCGGCTGCCCCGAGGACCGGGTCGATCACCTCGGTACCGCCCGCGCCCACGCCGAGCTGCATGGTCTCGCCGCTGGTACCCAGCCGCCCGGCGGGGCCGCCGAGCAGGATCGTGACCGTCTCGCGCATGGACTCGGCGGTCGGGAACCGCCGGTTCGGGTCCTTGGCCATCGCCCGGGAGACCAGGCGGTCCACCGACGCCGGGACCGCCGCACGACGCGCCGACGCCGCCGGAACAGGCGCGTTCACGTGGGCCCGCAGGACGTCCTCTGCCTGGGCACGCTCGTACGGCGCGTGGCCCGTCAGCGTGTAGTAGGCGAGCGCGCCGACGGCGTAGATGTCGCTGCGCGCGTCCAGCGGCTTGCCGCGGGCCTGCTCCGGGGACATGCCGATGACCGAACCGGCCACCGTGTCGCCGTCGCCCTCACCGCCCGCCGGGCGGGTGAGCCCGAGATCCAGCAGCCCGACGGCGAACGTGCCGTCGGCCCGCTTGTCCACCATCACGTTGCGCGGTGCGACGTCCCGGTGCACCAGACCCGCCGCGTGCACCGCGGCGAGCGCCTCGAGCAGCCCGTCGATGATCTGCAGGGCGTCGCGCCAGGGCAACCCGGAGTCGCCGGCGAGGTCGGACAGGGAGACGCCCGGCACCCGGTTCATGACGGTCCACGGGACGTTCGCGCCCGCGACGTCCTCCTCACCGGAGTCCAGCACCTTCACGACGCCGGGATGGTTCACCCGGGCCGAGGCCTCGACCTCGCGGCGCAGGGAGTCGCGCGCGTTCTGGTCGTCGACGAGGTGCGGGTGGAGCACCTTGACCACCAGCGGCTGGTCGAGGTCGGTCTCCGGCTCGGTGGTCGCTGAGTCGGTGGTCGCTGAGTCGTCGCCGGCTGCGGGCTCGTCGGCCGCCGCGGGCGCGTCGAGCTCCGCCGTCGCGTCCGGGTCCGTCGCGGTGCCGCCGTCGGAGGCCGCGTCCTCGGCCGTCTCGTCCTTGGCTGTCGCGTCCTTGGCCGTCGCGCCCTCGGCGTCCGTCGCCTCGGCGTCCTCGGCGTCGGTGCCCGCACCGGCATCGTCGGCCGGGGGCTCCGGGACCGCCGGGGTCGCTATGCGCTGGGCGTCGTAGACGGTGAACGTTGCCCCGGTACCCAGGACATCGACGAGCTCATATCTTCCGCCGAGGACGACGTGGACGGGGAGGTCCGCGGAGCTGTCCTCGGGCGTCGTCTCTTCGTTCACTGTTTCACCGGTGTCTGTGGTCGCACGTCGAGCAAAACCGTCATTTCGCCTATCTGGGGCAGGTTCATCTCAGGATACGTAGGGGAGCGTACGCGCACCAAAGATGAGCTGCGGGATGTGTGAGTAGTGCGGAGTATCACGACCGCGGCTGCCGCCGGACCTCTGCTTTGCCAGACTACGCAGATGCGAGACCTCGCACTTCTGCCCAAGGCGCACCTCCACCTGCACTTCACCGGATCCATGCGGGTGCCGACCCTCGTGGACATGGCTGCCGCGTACGGCGTCCGGTTGCCGGAGGCGCTCATCGACAACGACCCCCTGCGCCTGCCCGCCACCGAGCGGGGCTGGTTCCGCTTCCAGCGCCTGTACGACGCCGCCCGCGCGTGCGTGCGTTCCGAGGCCGACATGCGCCGCCTGGTCGACGAGGCCGCGGCCGACGACGCCGCCGAGGGCTCGGGCCGCCTGGAGATCCAGGTGGACCCGACGTCGTACGCGCCGTTCGTCGGCGGCATCACGCCGGCGGTCGAGATCGTCATCGACGCGGCCCAGACCGCGAGCGCCGCGCACGGCATCGAGGTCGGCGTGATCATCGCGGCGTCGCGGATGAAGCACCCCCTCGACGCGCGCACGCTCGCCCGGCTGGCCGCCCGGTACGCGGGTGACGGCGTCGGCGAGGTGGTCGGCTTCGGGCTGTCGAACGACGAGCGGCGCGGCGACACGTCGCAGTTCGGGCCCGCGTTCGACATCGCGCGGCGGGCCGGCCTCGCCGCGGTGCCGCACGGGGGCGAGCTGCTCGGGCCGGACCACATCAGCGAGGTGCTGCGCGAGCTGGTTCCCGACCGCCTCGGGCACGGGGTGCGGGCAGCCGAGGACCAGCGCGTGCTGGCCGAGCTCGTGGACCGCGGTGTCGCCCTCGAGGTCAACCCCGGCTCGAACATCGGTCTGGGTGTGTACAGCGAGGCGAGCGAGGTCCCCCTGCGCACCCTGGTGGACGCGGGCGCCCAGATAGCGCTCGGTGCCGACGACCCGCTGCTGTTCGGTACGCGGCTCGTGGACCAGTACGAGATCGCGCGGACCGCGCACGGGTTCACGGATGCCGAGCTCGCGGCGCTGGCGGCGTCGTCCATCCGGGCGAGCCGCGCGTCTTCCGGCACCAAGGCACGGCTCCTGGCCGATGTCGACGCGTGGTTGCTGGCACCTGACCCTGCTGACACCCTGGATGCTCTACCCGCGGGCGGCACAGTCACGATTGGGTGACGATCGAGCAACCCAACCATCGTGGACCCCCGCGCGTCAGTGAGAGATACAGGACACTCGCGAGGGGACGTCGTCGTCTCGCGTGTGCGGTGCCGCACCACCCCAGAGCGTGCGGCCGAGGAGGAGTCACGATGCGGGTAATGCACGGAAGGTCGACCCAGGGTGTGGGTGGGGTCGTGGGCAGAAGAGTGCTGGGCGCGCTGGGCGCGGTCACGCTGACGGCGGGCCTGCTGTCCGCCTGCGGCCAGGAGGACCCGCCGGCGGACTCGTCGGCGACCGCCTCGGCCACGCCCGGACCGAGCAGCCCGAGCCCCGAACCCAGCACCGAAGACCCGGGCACGAGCCCGTCGGCGTCGGCGTCGGGCGAGCCGTCCTCCGGCACGGACGACGAGGGCGCCGGCGACAGCACCGACGAGCCCGGCAGCAGGCCGAGCGACGAGGCGGGCGAGGACCAGGGGTCTGACGGCGGCACGGGCGAGGGCACGTCCGAGGGTGAGGCCGACGACTCCGGCGACGGCGCGTCCGACGGCAAGGGCCCGGGCAAGGGCAAGCCGGACGGCAAGGGCGACGGCAGGAATGAGGGCAACGGCAAGGGGCCGAAGGACGACGAACCGAAGGAACCCGACTACATCGAGTTCGGCGAGGTCAGCGACCGCGTGGGTGACCTGCAGCAGCGGCTCAAGGACCTCGGCTACTTCGTGACCTCGGTCGACGACGCGTACGGCGGCGAGACGCAGCAGGCGATCTTCGCGCTGCAGAAGGCCGGGGGCCTCTACCGCGACGGCGTGGTCGGCGACGCGACGATGAAGGCCGCGAAGACCGGCGTGGTGCCGCGCGCGCAGACGTCGTCCGGCAAGGTGCTGGAGATCGACATCAACCGGCAGCTCGTGCTCGCCGTGGAGAACGGCAAGGTCGTCAAGGTCATCAACGCGTCGTCCGGCAACGGGGAGACGTACGAGGCGAAGGGCAACACCTACACGGCGTACACGCCGCGCGGGTCGTTCGCGGTCTACCGCGAGGAGAACCGCATGTACTCGTCGTCGCTGGAGCTGGGCGACATGTGGCGGCCCAAGTTCTTCACCGGCGGCATCGCGCTGCACGGCTCGGCGTCCGTGCCCGCGTTCCCGGCGTCGCACGGGTGCGTGCGTGTGTCGAACGGCGCGATGAACTGGATCTGGGACACGTGGGGCGCGCCGTCGGGCACCCCGGTGGTCGTCTACTGACCCACCCCGCCGAGATAGAACCCTGGCGAAGTAGAACGCTGGCGAAGTAGAACGCTGGCGAGGGCTGCGGTTCTACTTCGCCAGGGTTCTACTTCGCCAGGGTTCTATCTCGCGGGGGTTCTATCTCGCGGGGAGGGTCAGAGGTGGACGCCTACCAGGACCGTCTCCGGGACCAGGGTCACGCCGAACCGGTCGCGCACGCCGTCGCGCACCGCACGGGCCAGCGCGACGACGTCCTCCGCACGGGCGCCACCGCGGTTGGTCATCGCCAGCGTGTGCTTGGTCGACAGCCGTGCAGGGCTGTGCTCCCCTGCCAGGCCGAAGCCCTTGGCGAACCCGGCCCGCTCGATCAGCCAGGCCGCGCTCGTCTTGACGAACGCCGGGTCGATGGCACCGAGGCTCGGCCCGGTGGTGGTCTCCGGGGTCGAGGAGCGCACCGGGTACCGCGGGGCGTCGTCGGGCAGGTGCTCGAGGTGCGCCACGGGGATCACGGGATTGGTGAAGAACGAGCCGGAGTTCCAGCGGTCGTGGTCGGGGTCGGCTCCGAACCGCGGGCTGTCGAGCAGCATGCCCTTGCCGCCGCGCAGCCCCAGCACGGTCTCGCGGACGTCCCGCATGGGGGCGCGCTGGCCCACCTCCACACCGAGGCGGCGGGCCAGCTCCCCGTAGCCCACGGGCGCCGACAGCGTGCCCAGCCGGAACTGGAACTGGACGCTCAGCACCACGTAGCGCGGCGACGGGTACCAGGGCGCCATCGGGTCGCCCTCGCCCCGACCGTCGCGACCCTCGTTGTGCATGGAGCGCTTGAGCAGCGACGTGCGATAGCCGAAGTCGAGCTGCCCCACGGAGAAGGTGCGCACCCGCTGCTCGGCCCGGTCCCACGTGCGGACCAGCGAGACCACGCCGGAGAGCTCCTGGCCGTACGCGCCGATGTTCTGCACCGGGGCGGCGCCGACCGTGCCGGGGATGCCCGACAGGGACTCCACGCCCACCCAGCCCTCGTCGACGGCCCGCGCCACGAGCTCGTCCCAGTTCTGCCCGGCCGGGGCGCTCACCACGGCGCCACCGCAGGAGTCGTCGGACTCGACGGAGATGCCGCTGCGGGCGTCGCGCACGACCACACCGTCAAAACCCTCGTCGGCCACCAGCAGGTTGGAGCCACCACCCACGACCAGGAGCGGCACACCGGCGTCGTCGGCGGAACGCACCGCCTCGATCAGAGCGGACTCCTCCTCGGCCTCCACGAACGAGGCCGCCGGGCCACCCACACGGAGCGTGGTGAGGTCGGCGAGGCTTGGGACCACCGCTTGCGCCTGGACGGTGTCTGCCGGGTATGGGCTCACCATGCAAGCCTATCTACCTGTCGCGATGGATTTGTGCACATCTTCGACATGACGTGGGTGATGTCTGCCATTTCTGGAACCTTTTGGTGTCCGCAGACGTGTGCACTGCTCGACCTGGCCGGGTGCGTCCGGGGATCCCTGCCGTTCCGCGCCCTGCACTACCTCTTCACACCCGCGGCGGACGGCAGCGGGCGGACCGAACGAGCCACGAGCAGCCCCAGCACCATCGGGACCAGCAGCACCAGCACCGCGAGCCGGTAACCGGTCGAGTGGGCGACGAAGCCGATGAGCGGCGGCCCCACGAAGAACGCCGTGTAGGCGATGGTCGAGACGGCGGCCACGCGCATCGCGGCCAGCCGCGGCTCGTCCGACGCCGCGCTCATCCCCATCGGGAAGCCCATCGCCGCACCGAGGCCCCACAGACCGACGCCGACCAGCGCCACCCACAGGACCGGCACCAGGGCGAAGGTCAGCACGCCCACGAACGCCAGCAGCGCGGAGAGCACGAGCACCGGCACGCGTCCGAACCGGTCGATCGCCCGCGTGCCCAGCAGCCGGGCCGTGGTCATCGCGGTCAGGAAGACAGCGAGGCCGACGGCGCCCGTCCCGTCGGACGTGTCGAAGCCGTCGACCACCGCGAGGCTCACCCAGTCGTTCGCCACGCCCTCGGTCAGGGCGGCAGCGAGCACCACCAACCCGATCGCGAGCGTGCGCGGCTCCCGCCACGCGGCCAGGAGACCGGCCACGCCCGACGTCGGCGGCGTCAGCTCACCCGGGTCGGCGCCGTCCGCGCTGGCCACGCCGGCGGTGGCCGCGCCGTCGGACAGCGTGGCCGCGACGACGGTCGGGGAGAAGTAGCGGGTCGCGACGACCACCGACACGAGCGCGACCGCCCCGGCCCCCACGACGTGCCAGACGACGGGGACGTGGGCGTCGGCCACCAGGATGCCGATGCCGGCGCCGACCACCGTGCCGAACGAGAACCCGGCGTGGAAGATCGGCATGACCGCACGGCCGAGGCGCTGCTCGACGGCGGCGCCCTCGAGGTTCATCGCGGCGTCCCAGACGCCCGCGCCCACACCGAACAGGATCAGGCCGCCTCGGACCATGAGGGACTCGCCCGTGGCCACGCCGTACCCGGCCACGGCGAGGCCCGCGACGAGAACGCCGGCAAACGTGAGAACGGTGCGGGCGGTGCCGATCCGCTCGGCTACCAGCCCGGACACCGGGATCGCGGCGACCGAACCGATGGACCCCGTCAGCAGGAGCAGACCCATCTCCTGCTCGGAGAAGGACAGCCCGTCCCGGACCGCCGGGAGCCGGGAAGCCCAGCTCGCGAAGGCGAACCCGCTGGCGGCGAAGACGACGAAGACCGCGCGGGCGGCGGCGTGTGCAGTAGGCACGGAACTCCTTGGTGCGATTGAATCTCCCGACCGTAAGCCACAATCTGGGATGAGCCCAGAAGATTCCGCTGGTATCGCACCTGGTGCCCGAGCGAGAGAAGGAACCGCGATGAGCCGCCAGACCGTACGACCGACCCTCGCGAGGGTCGCGGAGCTGGCAGGTGTCTCCGTCTCCACCGCGTCGCTCGCGTTCTCGGGGGCCGGACCGATCACCCCCGAGACCCGCGAGAAGGTGCTGGCCGCCGCACGGGAGCTCGAGTATTCCGGGCCCAACCCCCTGGGACGCCAGCTCCGCTCGGGCCGCTCCGGCATCGTCGGGGTGGTGATCGGGGACCAGCTGGGCCGGTCGTTCCGGGACCCGGTCTCCACCCAGGTGCTGCACGGCCTGGTCTCCGCGATCGGCGAACAGGGGCTGGGCGTGCTCCTCGTGCCCGGCATGCCGCAGGGCACCACCGCGCAGTCCGTGGGGCTCGCCGCCGGAGCGGGCCTGCCGCCCGCCGTCGACCCGCTGGTCGAGGCCGCCGCGATGGACGTCGCGGTGCTGGTGTGGGGCACGCTGAAGGACGACCCGAACCTCGCGGCGCTGCAGCGCCGCGGGGTGCCCGTGGTGATCGGCGAGGGGCACGACGTGCCCGGCGTGCCCGTGGTGAGCGTGGACGACCGGCGGGGTGCCGCCGAGGCGGTGCGACACCTGGTCGAGCTGGGGCACACGCGCATCGCGGAGATCGCCCTGCCGTTCGGGCGGGACGAGCGGTCGGGTGTGGTCGACGCCGAGCGGCTCGCCGCCGCCGAACGCACCCCCACGCGCAACCGCCTGGCCGGCGTGCGGGACGTCATCGAGCCCGTCCTGTCGTGGGAGACGCCCGCATCCCTCGTGGAGCACGGGCGCGACGCCGCCACCGAGATCCTCTCCGAGTGGGCGCCCGCACGCGACCGTCCGACGGCGATCGTGGCGCACTCCGACCTGCTCGCCGCCGGCGCCGTGATCGCCGCCCGCGAGCTCGGCCTGCGCGTGCCCGAGGACGTGTCGGTGGCCGGGTTCGACGGGCTCGACCTGCCGTGGCTCTCCCCCGACGTGCTCACCAGCGTGCACCAGCCGCTCGTCGAGAAGGGCCGGGCGCTCGGCCTGGCCGTCATCGCGCTGCTCGCCGGCGAGCAGCCGGAGTCGGTGGTGCTCCCGGTGAATCTCGTCGAGGGCACGACGACGGGACCGGTGCCCGACCTGGGCTAATCTGTGCGGCGACCACACGGGAGCCCAGAGGCACGGGCTGAGAGGACGCTGACGCCGCGTCGACCGTAGAACCTGCTCCGGATCATGCCGGCGAAGGAAGTGAGCTCTCGTGCGCTCTGCCGTCCCACCTGCCTCCAGCCACCCGTCCGCTCCCCGGGATCCCGCCGGGCCGCCTGCACCCGACCCGGCCGCGCGCCGCGCCGTCCGCGGTGGGATCGGCGGCAACTACGTGGACCAGTTCGACATCTTCCTGCCCGTCGTGGCGTTGGCCCCCGCCTCGGCCGACCTGTTCGGGTCCCAGGCCCTGGCGACCAACGCCGGCCTCGTGTTCGTCGCCACCTTGCTCGGCCGGCCGCTCGGGGCCGCGCTGTTCGGGCCGCTCGCGGACCGGATCGGCCGCACCTCCACCACCCGGGTGGCCCTTGCGGGCGTCGCCCTGACCACGCTGCTCATCGCGCTGGTGCCGGGGCACCAGGTGCTCGGGGGCGGGACGCTCGCGACCGTCGTCGCCCTGCGCTTCCTGGGCGGCATCTTCATCGGGGGCGAGTACACGTCGGCGATCCCGCTGGCCATGGAGTGGTCCGAACCACGGCGCCGGGGCCTGCTCAGCGGCATGGTCATGAGCATGTCGCCGTGGGCCAACGCCACCATCTCGGCACTCGTGCTGCTGATGCTGAGCGTGCTCGACCCCGCGCAGTACAGCGCGTGGGGCTGGCGCCTGCCGTTCGTCGCGGGTGCCGGGCTGGCAGGGCTGATGCTCTGGTACTACCGGCGGGGCGGGGTGGCCGACTCGGCCGCCTGGTCGGGCACCACCAAGCGGTCGCGCCCGCTGCGCGACGTGCTCGTGGGCGCCCACCGGCACGCCCTGGCACAGGTGCTGCTGATGATGACCGGCCTGTGGCTGCTGACCAACATGTCGGTCCCGACGCTCACCACGATGCTGCACTCCGCCGGGTCGCTCGGCCCCCGGACGGTCTCGTTCACGATGATGTGCGGCACCGCGGCGTCGGCGGGGACGATGCTGGCGCTCGGCCACGCGTCGACATCGGCCGGACGACGACGGACGCTCGTCGGTGCCGGCGTCCTGGCGGCCCTGGCCGCCCCCGTGGCGTTCGCCGCCGTGTTCGCGACCTCCTCGGTGCCGATGGCCGTGCTGCTCGTGCTCGTGCTGCAGGTCGTCGCCGTGAGCGGGTACGGGCCGGTGGGCGCCTACCTGGCCGAACGGTTCCCCACCGCGGTGCGGTCCAGCGGCTACGGCGTCGGCTACAGCCTGTCGATCGTGGTGCCCGCTCTCTACCCCTACTACCTGCCGCCGCTGCAGGCGACCCTCGGCGAGATCCCGGCGGTCGCGACCCTGCTCGGCCTGGGCGGCGTGCTGCTGGCCCTGGGCGCGGCGCTCGGCCCCCGCACGAACGCAGCTCTTCCCCTCCCCTGACCCCTCGTCGTTGAGTGCCGGATCTTCGCCCTGCCGAACGGTTCGGCAGGGCGAAGATTCAGCACTCAACGGTGAGTCTCAACGGTGAGTCGGGGAGCGGGGGGTGGGGTGTGGGAGGTAGACCTCGCCGCCTGAGGCGCGGAACTCCGACGACTTCGCCGCCATGCCCGCGAGCACCTCCTGGTCCTTTGCCCTACCGAACTCGTCGCGGATGTCCTGGGAGATGCGCATGGAGCAGAACTTCGGCCCGCACATCGAGCAGAAGTGCGCGGTCTTCGCGGCCTCGGCCGGGAGCGTCTCGTCGTGGTACGCCTCGGCGAGCTCCGGGTCGAGCGAGAGGTTGAACTGGTCCCGCCAGCGGAACTCGAAGCGTGCCTTCGACAGGGCGTCGTCCCGGTCGCGCGCGCCGGGGTGCCCCTTGGCGACGTCGGCGGCGTGCGCGGCGATCTTGTAGGTCACCACGCCGGTGCGCACGTCGTCGCGGTCGGGCAGCCCGAGGTGCTCCTTGGGCGTGACGTAGCAGAGCATCGCGGTGCCGTACCGGGCGATCTCGGTGGCGCCGATCGCTGAGGTGATGTGGTCGTACCCCGGCGCGATGTCGGTCACGAGGGGGCCGAGCGTGTAGAACGGGGCGCCGTCGCAGAGCTCCTGCTGACGTTCGACGTTCTCGCGCACCAGGTGGAACGGGACGTGTCCGGGTCCCTCGACCATCACCTGGACGTCGTGGGCCCAGGCCCTGCGGGTCAGCTCGGCGAGCGTGTCGAGCTCGGCGAACTGCGCGGCGTCGTTCGCATCGGCGAGCGAGCCCGGCCGCAGGCCGTCGCCGAGGGAGAAGGCGACGTCGTAGGCCGCGAAGATCTCGCAGAGCTCGTCGAAGTGGGTGTAGAGGAAGTTCTCCTGGTGGTGCGCCAGGCACCAGCCCGCGAGGATCGACCCGCCGCGGCTGACGATGCCTGTCACGCGGTCCGCGGTGAGGGGTACGTAGCGCAGCAGCACCCCGGCGTGCACGGTCATGTAGTCGACGCCCTGCTCGCACTGCTCGATCACCGTGTCACGGTAGACCTCCCAGGTCAGCGCACTCGCGTCGCCGTTCACCTTCTCCAGGGCCTGGTAGATCGGCACGGTGCCGATGGGCACCGGCGAGTTCCGCATGAGCCATTCGCGCGTGGTGTGGATGTCGTCGCCCGTGGAAAGGTCCATGACCGTGTCGGCGCCCCACTTGGTGGCCCACTCGAGCTTTTCCACCTCCTCGGCGATCGAGCTGTGGACGGCCGAGTTGCCGATGTTCGCGTTGACCTTCACGAGGAACGCCTTGCCGATGATCATCGGCTCCGACTCGGGGTGGTTCACGTTGTTCGGGATGATCGCCCGGCCGGCGGCGACCTCGCTGCGCACCAGCTCGACGTCGCAGCCCTCGCGCACCGCGACGAACCGCATCTCGGGCGTGATCACACCCTGGCGCGCGTAGTGCATCTGGGTCACGGTGCGGCCGGGCAGGGCGCGCCGGGGTCGGCGTCGTTCGCCCCGCCACTCCTGGGTCGCGGCGCCACGGCGCAGGGCGCCCCGGCCGTCGTCGGCGAGGTCGCGACGTCGGCCGTCGTACTCCTCGGTGTCGCCCCGTGCCACGACCCAGGGTTCTCGGGCAGGGGCGAGGCCATGCACCGGGTCGGACCCGGGGCCCTGCGTGCGGTAGACCCGCACGGGTTCGTTCGGGGTGCCGTCGGGCGACGGCGCGAGGGTGATCTCGGTGACCGGCACCCGGAGGGCGCCGTCGTCGTGCGGTGTGCCGTGCCCGCCGTCGGGACCGTGCTCGTACCGGTAGGCGAGCGTGCGGGACTGGGTGTTCTCCATCATGCGACTCCTGCTTCCTACGCCGGTGTTAACCGGACAGGTTCAACGGTCCCGGGCCGTCAGCCCGATCTCAGCCCCTGCGCGAGGCACCCGTGGGATCGCGGACGACGCTAGCAGAACGGGCGCTGGCCGTCGTGGCTCTTTCCTTCTGTCCCGGCCCCGGGCGTGATAAGTAAGGCCCATGGCCTGCTTCACCCAGCGGCGGGCCCGGGACGTGGAGGCAGGCATGTCGATACGAGGGAAGCTGCGGACGAGGGCGTTCGCGCTGGCGGCGACGGGAGCGCTCGTGGTGCAGGCAGGGATCGTGGCGGGTGCGGCATCGGCAGCGGGCGAGCCGGAGCCGGCGGCGTGGGACAACCAGATCACGCTGACCGCCTGGGACGGGGTGCACGAGCTGCGTGCCGGGAAGACCTCGAACCTGCGGCCGGGCACCAAGGGCGGGCTCGTGCTGAAGCGCGGCGGGGACACCGTCGAGTACACCGACCCGTTCGGTGACGGTACGCCCGTCACCTACGAGACCGGCCGGTGGACGTCGCCGGTGGTCGAGGCCGGGTACCTCATCGACGAGTCGGTGAGCTCGTGGAACGCCGACACCCCCACGGGGACGTGGGTCGAGATCGAGTTCCGGGGCCGCAAGACCGACGGGACGTGGACCAAGTGGTTCGTGATGAGCCGCTGGGCGTCGGGCGCCGAGTTCGCCCCGGCCGACGGCCGCGTCGGCGACATCCACCGCACCTCCGTGAACGGCCAGACCGACGACGACGCGTACCTGTTCACGGACACCTTCGTGGCCAAGTCGGGCAAGGAGCCGGACGCGTTCCAGACGCGGGCCACGCTGTACCGGCCCGAGGGCTCACGGGCCACGCCGCGCCTGGACTCCGTGAGCACCATGACCAACGAGTACCTGCCCGACGCGCACTACACCGGCACCAGCGACTTCACGCTCGGGCGCGAGGTGTCGCTCGACGTGCCGCAGTTCAGCCAGAACATCCACCGCGGCGAGTACCCCGAGTTCGGTGGCGGGGGCCAGGTGTGGTGCTCGCCGACGTCGTCGTCGATGGTCATCTACTTCTACGGTCGCGAGGTACCCGCCGAGGAGCTCGAGGGCATCGAGGCGCCGAACGGGGACCCGCAGGTGGACTACGCGGCCATGCGCACGTGGGACTACACGTACGAGGGCGCCGGCAACTGGCCGTTCAACGCCGCCTACGCGCACACGTTCGGGCTGGACTCGTTCGTGACCCGGCTGCGGTCGCTCGCGGAGGCCGAGAAGTTCATCGAGGCGGGCATCCCGCTGATCTTCTCGATCAGCTTCGAGGAGTCCGAGATGCCCGAAGCCGGCTACGGCACCAACGGACACCTGGTGACCCTCGTCGGGTTCACCGCGGACGGCGACCCGATCATCAACGACCCGAACAAGTCCAGCAACGAGGCCGTGCGCTCGGTCTACACGCGGGAGAACTTCGAGCGCGTGTGGCAGACGTCGACGGACGGCATCACGTACGTCTACCACCCGAAGAACGTGAAGCTCCCCCGCAACCTGCCGGGGGTCACACCGAACTGGTGAGGTGACCGGACGCCGCGTGCGGGGCGGGACGTGTGCGGGCCGTGTGCGGGGCGGGACGTGTGCGGGCCGTGTGCGGGGCGGGACGTGTGCGGGCCGTGTGCGGGGCGGGGCGACCGTATGCGCGCGGGGTGCGTTGCGCTCGGTAGACAGTGTCTACTCAGCGCAACGCACCCCGCGCGCCTGTTGTCATCCCGCGACCGGATTCACCGGCCCGGCACGTGCCGCGGCTCCGAGCGGTACGACGCCGACGTGTGCCCCTCCGCGGAGACCGTCACCTCGACCGAGATCTCGGCGCCCCGGTCGCGCCCCGTGACCCGGTACCAGGGGAGCATCGCCCGGTGCACCGGCTCACCGTCGCGCAGCCACTGGTAGGTGATGTCCACGTCGCCCGGGAGGTAGGTGCCCGGTTCGGCGGTCAGCAGCTTGCCCGGCTTGGTCCGGCCCTCGACGCTCGGGCCGGACACGTCGGCCACCACCGGGTCGTGCAGCTCGACGTCCGCCGCGTTGACGTACACGTGCCGGTGCGCCAGCCACACCTGGTAGTACACGTCCTCGCCGCGCACCACCGTGCGGTCACCAGGACCCGTGCCGTCGAACGTGGTGGCCCGGTAGTAGTCGGACGCCACGTGGTCGTCGGAGACGGCATAGGTCTGGCCCACACCGACCTGGTACTCGATCGGCGTGACCTCCTGCACCGGCACGTCGGGGTGCTCCGCGTACGCGGCCTCCTCCGGGTAGGCCCGGCCGAAGACCGGGGCCGGGGCCTCGCCCGCGACAGTGATCGTCTGCGCGGTCGCGGGCACCACCACCGGGCGGTCGGCCGGGTTGTGGAGCCAGGCCAGGGAACCCGCCCACCAGACACCCAGCCAGTCCCCCTCGACCTGGTCGACCACCAGCTTGTGGCCGGACTGCACCCGCGCGCTCACGTCGCTCGCGTAGGTGGTGCCGTCGGCGCCGTCCGGCTTCCAGCCCGGGTCCTTCGCCAGGGGCGCGTCGTCCGACGGCGCCTGGTGCAGGTACCGGAAGTTCGTGCCGGCACCCACCACGCAGCCACCCGAACCCGGCGAGGCCTCGTCGCAACCCGTCACGGTGTTCGGGTTGTCCGCGTAGCCGGTGCGCACCTCGACCACATCGCCGGGTTCGACGTTCGTCGTCGTCTCCAGGTCGCCGCCGATCGGCGCGCCGAGCAGCTCGAAGTAGTGGTCCCAGTCCCAGTAGGGGCCCGGGTCCCAGTGCACGCTCTTGGTGTACCCGGGCAAGATGCCCGGCACCTGGTCGTGCCCGATGATGTGCGCGCGGTCGAGCGGGATGTCGTGCTCCGCCGCGAGGTGCCGGACCAGCGCCGCCGACGACTGGTACATCGCCTCCGTGAACCAGGCGCCGGTGCCGGCCCAGCCCTCGTGCTCCACACCGATCGAGTGCATGTTGAGGAACCAGTTCCCCGCGTGCCAGCCGACGTCGGCCGGGTCGAGGTGGTTCGCGACGTGCCCGTCCTCGGACCGGAGCGTGTAGTTCCAGGCCAGGTAGGTCGGGTCCTGGACCAGGTTGACCGACGGCTGGTAGGCGGTCTCGGTGTCGTGGATCAGGATGTAGTCGAGCGACGGACCGCCCGGGCCGGTGCGGTCGGCCTGGTCGTGGTTGCCGTAGTCCCCCGTGTTGTCCGGCAGGTCCGGGGAGCCCTTCTCATAGGGCGCGGGCAGCCACTCGCAGCCGAGGTCAGCCGGGCAGTCGGCCTCCGGGTCGCTCGCGTTCGCGGCGTCCGGCACAGCGACATCACGGTTCGCTGCGAGGATCACCGCGCCGTCCTGCGGGGTGGTGGTCCCGGCGCCCTCGCGCAGGGTCGTGTACACCCGCGTCGCGAAGCCTTCGACGTCACTCATCCGGGACACGGCGTCCTCCCACGAGGTCAGGTCGTCGGACGCCGCCGCGGCCGGTTGGTTCCGGCCGTCGCCCTGGGCGCGGTACGACGCGAGCAGAGCCGCGCCACCGCACACGTTGGCCTGGGCGTCGGAGCGCAGGGTGGCCTCGGTGAGGCCGGTGAGGGCTGCGGCCCGGGCGAGCTCCGGCGTGCCCTGGCGTGCCGGGCCCTCCTTGTCGGTGATCGCCGACAGCGGCAGGCCGTCGCCGTGCGCGTGGCCCGGCAGATGGCCGCCGGCGAGGTTGAACACGCCGTACCCGCCGTCGGCGCTGACCTGGCCCGCGTGCTGATCCCAGCGGGACTCCATGTAGGACACGGCCTTGAGCAGTTCCTCCGGCACGCCGGTGACGGAGGCGGCAGCGGTGAACGCCTCGTCGAGCGAACCGGCGGCGAGGACGGGGGCGCACGCGACCATGGCGTCGTCGGGCGTCGCCGTCGCCGTGCCGGCCGCCGCAAGAGGGATGAGTGGGATGAGCACCCCGGCCACCGTGGCCAGGGCTGTGATGCGTCGTCGTGCCGTCACGCAGAGATCCTCTCGTCGGCCGTGCACAGGGGGACGAGAGAATCACACCGGATACCGGCGCGCATGAGAAGGGGCTACGGGTTAAATATTCGTGACCCGGGCAATCGACGCGGGCGTCGAGAGCGTCGGCCGCGGACGCCGGGAGAGGTCAGAGGCGGACGAGCGCCTGCGTACGGCCCAGCACCTTGTCGCCGTCGACCGTGACGGCGAGGTCCACGCGGACCGTGCCGGCCTCGGTGTCGATCTTGGCAACAGTGGCCGTGACCTCGATCGACGCGGCACCGGGGTTCGGCACCTCGACGGGCTTGGTGAACCGCGTCTGGTAGTCGACGACGGCGCCCGGGTCGCCCGCCCACTCCGTCACCAGGCTGACCACGGTGCCCATGGTGAGCATGCCATGCGCGATGACGCCGGGCAGGCCGGCGCCCTCGGCCACCTTGTCGTTCCAGTGGATCGGGTTGAAGTCACCGCTGGCGCCCGCGTAGCGGACGAGGGCCGCACGGTCGAAGGTGACCGTGCGCGCGCCGACGACGTCGCCGACGGCGAGGCGCGCGATCTCGGGGCGGCTCATGCGTCCTCACCTCGGATGGCCAGCGTGGACGTGACCGTGACGACGTGCTCACCGAGGCCGTCGGCCTCGGGCGACGGCACCTCGACGCGCTCGGGCATCGCGTAGATCTCACAGCGGGTGGTCACCATGCTGATGGCCCCGCGCGAGACGACACGGTCCACGTGCAGCACCGTGGTCAGCTCGTCGCCCGCGGTGATCGGCCGGTGGTGCGTGAAGCGCTCGTCCGCGTGGACCACGCGCGAGAAGTCGATGTCGGCCTCGGGGTCGCTGATGTACTGCGACTCGGCGCGCTGCGCGACGACGACGGCGAACGTCGGCGGGGCGACCAGGTCCGGATAGCCCAAACCCCGCGCCGCCACGAGATCGTGGTGCGCGGGGTGGGTGGCACCGACCGCACCGGCGAACTCGCGGATCTTCTCGCGGCCTACGGAGTAGGGAGCGTTGGCCGGGTAGACCCGGCCCTCGAAATCAGCGTTCGCCACGTCGGTGCGAGTTACGTGCCGAGACTCAGCGAGTCTCGCGGTGCGACGTGTGCTTGCCGCAGCGCGGGCAGAACTTCGCCAGCTCCAGGCGGTCAGGGTCGTTGCGGCGGTTCTTCTTGGTGATGTAGTTCCGCTCCTTGCAGTCCACGCATGCCAGCGTGATCTTCGGGCGGACGTCCGCGCTCTTGCTTGCCATGGCTCTCACCTCCGCGCCTCGAGAGGGAGGCGCCATGTGTGTCTTCTCGTCGTCCGGCAAGGGACGCCGAACGGATGTACTTGCTCGGTAGCGAGGGCGGGGCTCGAACCCGCGACCTCACGATTATGAGTCGTGCGCTCTGACCAGCTGAGCTACCCCGCCGCGCGTGACTGAACGCGAGGCCGTCCGCCGTTGATCCTTCAGTGGCGAACCGCCGAGAGGGACGGACGACCCCGCGTCGATCACAGAGCCCCGAAAGGGAATCGAACCCTTGACCTTCTCCTTACCATGGAGACGCTCTGCCGACTGAGCTATCGGGGCGGCGAGGAAGACTCTACATGCCCTCCGGCCTGGCGTGAAATCGAATCGGGTGTGAGTTGTGCCGCGCCCGTTGTGGGCAGTACCGGGCGGGCATGAGGCCCGGTGCGAGGGAGCCCGGGACTGGTTGGCCGGGGTGCTGGGAACGCGCGGATTCGGTCACCTGCACCTCCGTGCTGCACGAGTTCGGTCGGTTGGGATGAGATCGGTCGTTTGATTGACCGATCTCATCCCAACCGACCGAACTCAGGGCCAGACGGGGACAGGGGACCGAAGCCAGCCCACAGGCCCTCCCCCAAAGTACGGAGGGCCTGACCCGCGTTTCCGCTGGTCAGGCCCTCCATGGAGTCACGTGGCTGGTGAGGGATTCGAACCCCCGAAGGCGTAGCCGTCTGATTTACAGTCAGATCCCTTTGGCCGCTCGGGCAACCAGCCGTGAACGGTGCCAACCATAGCGCCCCACCGGCCCTCGCGAGAAATCGAAAAGTGCCCCTGCCTGGTGACGAGCCCCACAGGCCGCTCGCGACCCGCGACGGCCCGCGAGATCTATCGTGACGGCGTGACAGAAAACCAAGATCGGTGGGGCCTGCCCCTCGGCATCGGTGCCTACCTGCTCTGGGGCGGGATGCCGCTGTTCTTCCCGTTGCTCCAGCCGGCGGGCGCCCTCGAGATCGTGGCCCACCGCATCGTGTGGAGCCTGCTCTTCTGCCTGATCGCGCTCGCCGCACTGCGTCAGACGGGCGCCTTCCTCACCGCTCTGCGGTCACCGCGCATCCTGGGCACGTTCACCGTCGCGGCGGTGCTGATCGTCATCAACTGGGTGGTGTACGTGTACGCCGTGCTCAGCGACCGCGTTCTCGACGCCGCCCTGGGCTACTTCATCAACCCCATCGTCACCGTGCTGCTCGGTGTGCTCGTCCTGCGGGAACGCCTGCGGCCCGTGCAGTGGATCGCCATCGCGTTCGGTGCGGCGTCGGTGGTCGTGCTGTCCACCGGGCTGGGTGGCCTGCCGTGGATCTCGCTGTGCCTGGCGCTCTCGTTCGGTCTGTACGGGCTCGTGAAGAACCGGGTGGGGCGCACCGTGCCGGCACTGCCCGGCCTCGCCGTCGAGACGGCGGTCGCCACACCGTTCGCGCTCGGCTATCTCCTCTGGCTCGGCAGCTCGGGCACGTTCACGGGGAACGGCGCGGGGCACGTGCTGCTGCTCATGTCAGCGGGCATCGTGACGGCGCTGCCGCTGCTGCTGTTCGGTGCCGCGGCGCGGCGTCTGCCGCTGTCCGTGGTGGGCATGCTGCAGTACCTGGCGCCCGCGCTGCAGTTCCTGGTGGGACTGCTCGTGTTCGGGGAGCACATGCCGCCCACGCGGTGGGCCGGGTTCGTACTGGTGTGGGTGGCACTGGTGCTGCTCACGGTCGACGGGATCCGGCAGACCCGGCGGGCTCCGCGGCCCAGACTGGGCTGAGGTCGGCCGGACCCCGGCGCCGAGATCAGCTCCCGGCCCGTGCCAGGTCCTGGGCCGACGGCGATGCGGGCTCAGGGTTGCGGCCGGAGCGCCCCGGACAGCGCGGTCGCGAGCTCCTCGGCCACGCCGTCGGCGTCGTGGTGCCCGACCACGGCGTCGGCGCACGCGAGCACGTCGCCGTGGGCGTTGGCCACGGCGACGCCGCGTCCCGCCCATGTGAGCATCGGCAGGTCGTTGGGCATGTCACCGAAGGCCCAGACGTCGGCCGCGTCGACGCCGAGGCGCGCGCACCAGCGGGCCAGGGCGGCCGCCTTGTCGACACCCGGCGGCATGAGCTCGGCCAGGCCGACCGCACCCGAGTAGGCCAGCTGCGCGTGCGGCCCGACGGCGCCGCGCACCGCGGCGAAGAAGCGCTCCTGCGCGACCCGGATCTCCTCCGGCGGGTCGAGGAGGATGCCCGGCGGCGGCACGTAGGCGGGGTCGAGGGCCAGGATCTTGGACACCGGGCCGCGAGCGCCGTCGGCGTCGAGGGTGTGCTCGACCGGGACGGACCAGAGGTCGGGGTCGAGCGCGGGTTCGTGGTTGGGGTAGGCCGGGTCGAACGTGACGCCGTCGGGCCGCTCGAGGGCGAGTGCGGCGTGCGGCAGCGCGGCACGGATCCCGGTCACGACGGCACGCACGGCGGCATCGTCGAACCCGCAGGTGTCGAGGGTCTCACCGGAGGCGAGGTCGAGCACGCAGGCCCCGCCGATGCAGATGACGCGGCCGTGCGCGCCGACGGTGTCGGCGAGGTGGGTGAGCCAGCGCGGGGGCCGGGCGGTCACGAAGACCACCTCGACGCCGGCGGCATCGAGCTCGGCGAGGACCTGGCGGGTGCGTTCGGAGACCGTGCCGTCGCTGCGCAGCAGCGTGCCGTCGAGGTCGGTGGCGACCACGCGGGGCCGGCGGGTCGTACTGGCGTCCGTGCTGATCACCTCCTGGGGGTGGGCACAGGCTAACGGTCCGGACGGTAGCGGTGGTTGCTGCGAGGCATCCCTCGACGAAGAGCAGCGGCGTGGGCTCGGTGCCGTGGTACCGGTCGAGCTTCCTCGGCTCCTGCCGTCACGCCCGGCTCAGGCGGGGCGTACGCCGGCGGCCGGCAGGATGATCTTGTCGATGGTGGAGACCAGGAACTCACGGTCGACGGGCTTGCTCAGCATGAGCACGCGGTAGGCGATCATCGCCGGGGCGATCATGCACAGGTACTCGATGTCGCTGTCGGCGGGGATCTCGCCGCGCTCGATCGCGCGCCGGAAGAAGACGCGGTTGACGGCCGCGCGCGGCTCGACCAGCGCGTTCCGCGCGGCGTCGGCGAGCTCGGGGCTGCGGGCGATCATGGACGCGAGGCCTGCCATCACCTTGAGCTTGCGCTCGCTCTCGCGCATGCTCGGCGTCTTGATCATGGCCACGAGGTCGCCGCGGAGCGTGCCCGTGTCGGGCAGCGCGTCGAGGTCGATGTCGCGCGACTTCATGCACGCGACGGCGTCGAGGACGAGGTCGGGCTTGGACGGCCACCTGCGGTAGAGGGTCGCCTTTCCCGCCTTGGCACGCGTGGCGACCATGTCGATGGTCATCCCGTCGTACCCGATCTCCGAGAGGACGTCGAGCGCCACCTCCAGGATCTCCGGGTCCCGGGTGTGGTCCCTCTTGCGGCCGAGCCGGGGTCTCGCCTCGCCCTGTTCCGTCTGCGCCATCGCAGGCACCTCCTCTCCGTGCTGCCGACCTTACGTCAAGTCTAATTATTGAACGAGGCATATCCGGAACTGTTCAGTTCCGTATATGCTGGCGCGCATGTCCGGAATCTCAACACCCGCGACCGACCGTCGCCGCTGGATCACGCTCGTCGTGGTCGGGCTCGCCCAGCTGATGGTCGTGCTCGACGCGACCGTCGTGAACATCGCGCTGCCGTCGGCCCAGGCCGACCTCGGCTTCTCGGACGGTGACCGCCAGTGGGTCATCACCGCCTACTCCCTCACGTTCGCGAGCCTGCTCCTGCTCGGCGGACGCCTCTCCGACCTCATGGGCCGCAAGCGCACGTTCGTGATCGGCCTCGTCGGCTTCGCCGTCGCCTCGGCGCTGGGCGGCGCCGCCGGCTCGTTCGAGCTGCTCGTCGCCGCACGCGCGCTGCAGGGAGCCTTCGGCGCGCTGCTCGCCCCCACCGCGCTCGCCGTGCTGACCACCACGTTCACCGTGCCCAAGGAACGTGCCCGGGCCTTCGGCGTCTTCGGTGCGATTGCCGGTGCCGGGGGCGCCGTCGGCCTGCTGCTCGGTGGTGTTCTCACGGAAGCGCTCGACTGGCGCTGGAACCTGTACATCAACATCCCCATCGCCGCGGTGGCCCTGGTCGGCGCGCTCGTCTTCATTCCGCGCATCCAACGGACCGGCGACCGGCCCCGGCTCGACGTCCCGGGCACCGTGCTCGTGTCCGGCGCGCTCTTCAGCCTGGTCTTCGGCTTCGCCCATGCCGAGACCGGTGGCTGGGACGCGCCCCTGACCTGGGGCATGCTGGCCGCGTCCGTGGTGCTGCTCGCCGCGTTCGTCGCCTGGCAGACGCGGGCGGCACACCCGCTGCTCCCGCTCGCGATCGTCCTCGACCGCAACCGCGGAGCGGCCTACCTCTCGGTGCTGATCGCGGGCGCGGGCCTGTTCGGCATCTTCCTGTTCGTCACGTACTACCTGCAGCTCACGCTCGGGTACTCGCCGGTGCAGACCGGCCTGGCGTTCCTGCCGATGATCGGGATGCTCGTGCTCGCCGCGCAGCTGGGCACCACCGTGCTCGTGCCCCGGTTCGGCCCCAAGGTGCTGGTCCCGGTCGGCATGACGCTCGGTGCGCTGGGCATGTTCAACCTGACCTTCCTGAACGTCTCGAGCACGTACGCGCCGGACGTCCTGGCGCCGCTGATGCTCATCGGCTTCGCGATGGGGACGATCATGCCCGCCTCGATGCAGACCGCCACGCTCGGCGTGGACCGGCAGTTCGCCGGTGTCGCCTCCGCAATGGTGAACACCAGCCAGCAGGTGGGTGGCTCCATCGGCACGGCGCTGCTCAACACCCTGGCGGCCACGGCCGCCGCCGACTACCTCGTGGCGCACGCCCCGGCCACCGCCGCGGTCGTCACGGACGCGGCGCTCACCAGCTACTCGACGGCGTACTGGTGGGGCGCGGGCTTCTTCGTCCTGGGCGCGGTCCTGTCGGCCCTGCTGTTCCGCCGCCGGGGCGACGGGCTGTCCCTGACGCAGGACCCCACGCCTCAGCCCGAGCGTGCCCTGGACCCGGTCCCCGTCGCCTGACACCCGCTGGACTCGGTGAGTGCTGGACATCTGCGCCGCATCGGTTTCGACAAGCGCAGATGTCCAGCACTCACCGAGGACGGTGGGCGTCGGTCGCCCCGGTCATGTCCAGCGCCACCATGCTGCGTCACCGTCGATGTGGAGCAGGAACGCCTCGACGTCGTCCCCGTCGGGGTCACGCAGAGTCAGGGCACCGGCGATGATGTCGTAGGCGGCTTCCCATGCCTCGGGGTCGTCGTCGATCCTGTCGAGCGCCCGCCGTTCGTCGTCGAACGCAGGACGCCACCTCTCGAACGCTGGTGCGGGCGCGAGCGTCGCGTTCAGCCACGGGAAGTCGCTGTCGGTCACCGTGAGCAGTGCCAGGAAGCGGTCATCGTCCATGAGGGACCACGACTGGTCGAGCTGCCCGGCCACGACGTCGACGAACCGCCGCTCGACCGACCACAATGCGTCCCTCAGGATGAACTCGGCGCACGCCTCGACCTCGTCATCGAACGTCCGCGCAGGTCCGCGGCTCGTGCTTGTCGACGGCGAGACCCAGGTGACCCGACGCCCCTCCAAGGCCCAGGATGGCGTGCACCGTTTGTCCTGCGAGTACGCGACCCAGGAGTCGACCAGCTCTGGTTCCGCCTGGAGCTCGGCCCGGATCCGCGCGCCCAACGTATCGCGGCCGCCGAGCCCGCCTGTCCGCACGGGGTGCCAGATGTCCGACGTCGCCCTCGGGTCCCAGTCCTGCGCCAGCCGGGCGATCTCGCTCTCCACGCGCCGAGGATAGCGCTCGCTCGAGGGGAGACTCCCTCGTACGCCAGGTGACCGGGCAGCCGTTCGGCGGCGAGACGACAACCGTCGTCGGGCCCCAGCAGACGGGTGGCCACCGGGGTCCCGGCAACCACCCGTCAGCCTGCGCTCAGCGTCCGCTCCTGCGGGCCGCGTGCGGACCGGCGGCCTGAAGAGGTGTCGATCGACTCCCGGACGACCGGCCACGGCTGCGCCGCGGTGGCCCCCGTGATGAAGCGCCGTTGGCGGGCATCTCGGGAATCCAGAGGGTCGAGGAGACCGCGGTGCCCCTGGCCTTCCGTGCGGGGAGTGCCCAGGCTGCAGACCCGCCAGCGCAAGGCGGGATGATGCGCCGGGGAGGGCTGAGTGACCTGGGACGCCTGCTGGCCCCCGGGCCCGACGCAGATAGGCTCCCGCCGTGAAGATCAAGGTCAACGAGGGACAGTTCGTCGAGGCCACGACGGCCCAGGGACTTGATCGCCGAGTGTCCGGTGAGTTCATCGGCCCACGCGGCGAGCTGGCCTCATATGCGTTCGGCTGGGTCTCGGGCGCGGACTCCGGGCGCGCCTCCGTCGGCATCGGCGCCGGCAACCCGGGCGGCGCAACGATCCACGTAGCGGTGTTCCCCCACGACGGCGACATCGCCTACGCCTTGGTCGACGGCCCCTTCGAGACTGTGCCCCAGGGCGGCCCGCACCTGACCGCCGTCGAGGCCAGGGAACATGACGATCTTCCGTTCATCTGGGCTGTGATCGATGCCGTGATGGCTCTCGACAGCCGCGCAGGATGGCTACGGCACTGCGTCCTTGGCACAGCCAGCATCGCCACGTCCGGAGTACTGGCCGGCGGGGAACCGGTGCTGTACGTCTCGCGCGACGGCGACGACGGGATGTGGCAGTTCATCGGGACATCCGACGCGACGGTCGAGAACGGAAGGATCGGCCACCTCCACCACGTCGTCGAACTCGACGCCACCCTGATCGAGGTACTGAACCTCGAGCCCGGAGAGCAGGCCACCCGCACACACGTAGGCGGCACATGGACCAGGCGCGACGCGAACGGGCGCCGACGAAGGCGCGGCCTGTTCGGACTGTCTCGCCCCGGGTCTGATGGAGGCTCTCATTCCAGGGAAGGATGAGAGTTATGGCTGCACCGAGGAAGTACCCCGAGGAGCTTCGGGAGCGAGCGGTCCGGATGGCGGTCGACCTGCGGAAGGACCCAGCCACCAAGCCAGGCGCGTTGCGACGACCGGTTGAGTCCGCCGGCGCGTCGGTCGAGTGCTTCGCGTACGTCGTCCGGCAGCGGTCCCCGGCACCTACGCGCACCTCTGGCCCAGTGCGGAGGACAAAACGAGCAGCGGCCACGTCGCTCATGCGAACCGTGCTGTCCGCACAGCCCGTCACCGAGGCCGCACAGACCTCGTGAGAGACGAGACGGGCGGTCACCGGTATCCCGGCAACCACCCGTCAGCCTGCGCTCAGCGTCCGCTCCTGCGGGCCGCGTGCGGACCAGCGGCCTGAATCAGGCCACCGACCAGGTTCACCGGTAGTTCGTGGATCGCAGTCCGGACATCCGGTGCGGTGTGGTGAGAGCGACGACGGCCGGGAACGTTGGGATTCCAAGGTTCCCGGCCGTTGGTCGTGTTGGGGCCGGATGGGCCGGTGCGGACCTCTTGCGGACTATCTGCGGACTGACACCAGACTATCGACGCCAGGCCGGCCGGGCATAGCTTCGTGATGACCGTGGGAACGGCGGACAATAGCACTGAGGCGATACCAAGGGTCGATGAGGCAAGGGGCACCGCTCCCGGGCACGTTGCCGAGGTTGGCCGCGACGTACAGGGCTCAACTGACGTCGGGCGCTGTTACCAGCTCGCAGCCATCGATCCACCGTGCCAGCGTCGAGAGCGTCGCCAGTTGTTCGAGCGCCACTTGCCGAGCCACGTCGTCGACGCCGTGCGTGGTTGGGTTCCGGATCGCGAGGAAGCACCCGACGGCGAACGAGAAGATTCCCTCGCGCATCGCCTTGACCGTGAGGTTGTCGTCCATGCCGGGCCAGCGCAGGCGAGGCTTGCCCACCTCGGGCGGCCGTGTCGTGAACGTCTCGCGGATCAGCGCCGCGTCGGACACGTCGTGACGCCCTACCTTGTCTTGGATCTCCGCGTTGACGAACGTCGCGGCACGCTGGACGGCGGCACTGTAGTGGCCGTCGTTCCAGAGCCTTGACGCCGCGCTCCACACCACCGGGTGCATGGCATCCGCAGGCATTCGCGGCGCGTCCGTGCCGAGCCGTGCGGCCGTCTCAGCCATCGTGTCGATCTTCCCGATCGCGGCCTGGATCGTCCAAGTCCCTCGCTCGACCGAGACGAGACGGCCGCGACTACTACTCATGCGGGGCTCAAGCAGTGTCACATCCGCGTCATCCCCGTTGAGGCGACGCAGGATCGCTGCCACTTGGTCCTGTCGCTCCCACAGCGTGTCCACACGCTCGCCAAGTGGGGCCAGCGCGTGGTTGTTCATCGAGCTCGCCAGCCGGGCAGTGTTCAGCCACTTGACAAGCACCTCGCGCGCCCACTGCCAATCGATCTCGCCGTCCCTGTCTGCCACGGCGGCAATGTTCTCAGCCCACGCCGAAAGACCGCGCGGACGACACGAGCCGACACGCAGGCACTCGGGTGAACTGTTGCCAATCTCTGGTGATCTTGGCTTCCTCGCTACTCCTCGCCGCCGGTTGCGTGCCACGGTCGGGGCATGGAGTTCCAGACCGCCCACCAGTACATCCGCGACCTGCTCCCACGCGACCGGAGCTGCCAGGGCTGGGACGGCATCCCCAACGACGATCTGCCCGCCTGGTACCTCAGCGCGTTGTCGTCCGTGGCCCTGCTCGCACAGCAGGCCGACTTCGAACACGTGACCGGCACCCTCGCCGGTGACGCGGGCGAAGTGCACCTGCATACCGAGCACGCCGTCGTCACGCTCGCCGTGACCGCCCTGG